>BNJV01000408.1_pt1 | contig 264504 bp, 487 predicted proteins | sample 8540591 | NCBI WGS metagenome assembly BNJV01 (sample SAMD00202457, study PRJDB9452) | human saliva metagenome | host: Homo sapiens
ATCAGCACTATCTATACGCTCCTTCGTCTCTTTTCGCGCATTCCCATAGTGAGCCATTCTTTTCGAAAATCAACCACTGACTTACAAATTTGTCTTCTAAGTTAATCACATTGTCCCAGATTGAGGCGACTTGCAATATTAGTCCCCAGCACTCGTGGCAAGCGGCTTTGGAGAACAAAATCCGGCGGAATGCCTGGCCGCTCGCGATGTCTTCACTTCTGGTACCAACAACAGATTCCATCAATGATTCTGGACTAAAGCAGTTCACCTTTACATTAGCATCTAGTAGTGAGCTGGCAGCGCGGCTAGTCTGCTCACTGAGCCCTGGCGTATCGCTACCCGGGTACACATGATGATCATGGAATCCATTATAGAGCTTTAAAAGTGCGCATGCATCAGGTAGCTATCTGTACCGGTATAGTGCCCAGCTTCCAGTGCTACGTTCCATAGCGCCACACCTGCAAGCCAACCAGCTGCGAACCGCCGCGTGAAAGACAACGCTTCTTTACCCAGTGAAGACTTTTTCGTGTGTCGGTGCAGGTGATTCTTGCTCTTGCTGCTGAGTCAGCGTGCGGCGCTTTTCCATAATACCTATAGTATATCATAACAATTATAATTGCGCGCATATTATTCAATAATACCCCATAAAACACAATAGCCCCGCGGTGTTACACGACGGAGCTATTGATGTTATACGAGCGGTCAATTGCACGTGTGTAGCGAATGCTACTTGTCTTCTGCTTCAGCCTGCTTAGCAGACTTTGGTAGTGGGGTTGCGGTTTTTGTAAAGCTACCACCTGCCTTTGTGAGTGCTTCTTTAACACTTGCTGATGCAGCCTGCACCTGTAGATCTACTGCAGCAGTGAGTTCGCCACGAGCAATCACCTTAACGGTATGGAACGGCGTTGCCACAAGGCCAGCCTCGTAGAGGTAAAGTTATCAACGGTGCCGCTAAAGTTATTTAGGTGGTCACTATAGACAACCTGAGCAGGAGTACGTAAGCTTTTAAAGCCGCGGTTCTTTGGAATCGCCTGGGCAAGCGGGCGTTGGCCACCCTGGAACATAGTCCGGAGCTTTTTACCAGTACGGGCGTTCTGACCCTTGGTACCACGGCCAGCAGTCTTACCGCGGCCAGCGGCGATACCGCGGCCGACTCGCACCTTGCCTTATTGGCGAGTTACCTGGAGCTGATTGTGCCTTGAGTCATTACTTCGCCCCTGCTTGGTTATGTGCGAGCGCTCAGCCAGCTGCTCACGAGGAACCAGCGTCTTGAGTGCGTCCACAGTTGCATAGGCAATGTTCACCTTATTAGTTGAACCAAGACTCTTGGAAAGCATGTTGCGAATACCAGTCACAGCAATAATCTGGCGAACCACACCACCGGCGATAATACCGGTACCAGGCGCAGCTGGCTTTAATAAGCACCTGCGCACCACTTACCTTTGCTTCAGCATCGTGCGGAATAGTATCGTTGGCAAGGGGGATAACAACCAGGTTCTTCTTAGCGACATCAGTCGCCTCTAAAATAGCCGTTTGCACGTCCTGGCCCTTAGCAACGCCAACACCAACCTTATTTTTGCGGTTACCAACTACCACCAGCGCCTTAAAGCGGAAGCGGCGGCCACCCTTGACGACACGCGCCACGCGGTCGATATTAATCACAACTTCTTCAAATTCCTTTGGCGTATCATCGCGCCGGTTTCGCCGGTCATCGCGGCGACCACCACGCTGGCGGCCACGGTAGCCATCTTGGCGTGGGGTAGTATTTGCAGTCCGTTGTTCTGCCATACTAGAATTCCAATCCTTCCTTACGTGCAGCATCTGCCAGAGCACTCAGGCGGCCAGCGTACTGGCGACCATTGCGGTCAAACACAACTGCGTTAATCTTTGCTTTTTGGCTTGTTTGGCAAAGAGATGTACCAACACCAGCAGCACGCTCTGTCATTGTGCCGCTTGCTTTTGCACCGACTGTTGTTGCAGCAGCCAGTGTGCGACCAGCCTGGTCATCAATCAGCTGGGCACTAATGTGCTTGTTGCTTACCGTTACCGTAAGGCGAGGGCGCTCAGCCGTACCGCTAACGCGGGCACGAACACGATTCTTACGCAGGCGCTTATTATGTAGTTTCTTCTGCAAAATCAGCCATAATTACTTACCTGCCTTCCCTGCCTTGCGGAGGATAACCTCATCGGCATATTTAATACCCTTGCCCTTGTATGGCTCTGGCTTCTTCAGGGCGCGGATTTCTGCTGCAACCTGGCCCAACCTTCTGCTTGTCTATACCGGCAACGGTAATTTCCATTTTATTAACCGTCAGCGTAATGCCCTCTGGTGCGGTGTAGGTCACTGGGTGACTAGAAACCAAGCGCCATCTCGATGGCTTGGCCGCCGCCGCTGACGCGAAAGCCCACGCCGTTGACTTGCAGCTTCTTTTTCAAAGCCCTTCGTCACGCCGTCCACAGCATTGTTAAGCAGCGATCGCCGCAAGCCATGCTGGGCCTTTGCAATACGCTCGTCGTTATGGCGCTCAACCCTAGCGCGCGCCGTCGTCTTGCGTTACGGTCACGTCGCTCAAGTGCGGCACCATCAACTCACCCTTAGGGCCCTTGACGGTGATAGCCTCTTGATCGATCGTGATTGTCACGCCAGCCAGAATGCTACTGGTAGTTTTTCGATTCGACTCATAGGTACCTTTCTTTTTATTATGCATGAGGGTCGCAGCGAATAATGGGCGCCACAAACCACTCACGTAGTAATAACTAGCCTAGTATACTAAAACTAGTCAAGCAACACAAGGCTTAATTACTAATTCTTATCGCGGCGGGCCTTTATTAGTGCAAAAGTCAGCACTGATACAAACATAATAAGGGCTGCCAAAAATACTACTGGTACGTTATCCATCACAATTCCTCCTCCCTATACCGAGCATACCAACCTATCGCCAGCCTTGCAAATATGCTACGTAATATCAAACACACCCCACTACCGTCTGTAATGGGGTGCGCTCTGCATAGCCTAAACCAGGGTGGTTAGTATACCTTGAGCAGCAACTCACCACCAAGCTTTTTGGCGAGCGGCTTCCTGGCCGGTCATCACACCTTAGCTAGTACTAATCAGTACGATACCGCGGCCAGATTTTACCTTAGGAATCTCGGCTGACTTAACGTACACGCGGCGGCCAGGCTTGCTGACACGAGTAATCTCGGTAATAGCAGCAGGCTCACTAGGCTGGTTGATAGTAATTACCAGCTCGCCACGTGGCTTGCCATCTACCATAGCAACGTCTGCCAGGTAGCCAGCTTTTTGCAGCTGGGTAGCAATAACGTGCTTCATTTTGCTTGCCGGTACGCGAACCTCGGTTTTACCAACCATCTTCGCGTTACGGATGCGAGTCAGAAGGTCGGCGATTGGATCTGTAGTTTGCATTGACATATCTGGTCTCCTTCCTTACCAACTACTCTTTGTTACACCAGGGATTTCACCCTTGGAGGCCTTTTCGCGGAAATTAATACGGTTGAGGCCGAAACGACGCATATAACCATGTGGGCGGCCACTTAAGACATCACGGTTCTTCCAGCGGGTTGGGCTTGAATTGCGTGGCAGCTTTTGCAGGCCTTCTTGGTCGCCAGCTTGCTTTAGGGCGGCGCGCTTAGCGGCGTAACGGGTGATCATTCGCTTGCGCTTTTCATCACGTGCGATCATAGATTTCTTAGCCATTAGCGACGTCCCTCCTTCTTTTTCAAACGGCATACCAAATTTTTCGAGCAGAGCACGTGAGTGGCTCGCATCGTGGTTAGCAATCACAAAGGTAACTTTGCAGACCGTGGAGCGACTGAGTTTTCCTCAAAGCTGAGCTCGGGGAAGATAGACTGCTCGGTAATACCGACGTTATAGTTACCACCCTTATCGAAAGCCTTAGCGCCAACACCGTGGAAGTCACGGATACGCGGCATTGCCACGTTGATAAAGCGGTCCATAAACTCGTACATACGGGCACCGCGCAGTGTGACGCTCACACCAATGCGGTTCATGCCAGCACGAATTTTAAAGCCAGCGATTGACTTCTTCAGCCATGCGGTCAATTGGTGCCTCGGCCGGTAATTTTTGGTAAGCGTATTTTTACCACTTCGTAGTGACGCTTATCGTCTTTGTTCTTACCGAGCCCAACGCAACTGCACAATCTTTTTCGAGCTTTGGTACCTGGTGAATATTTGCCAGGTTTAGTTCCGGCTTGTAGTTCTTTCTTATACGTACTGTTGTACAAAGCTTTCAAGCGAGGAGTGTCGGCAGTGTGGGTTGTTTTTGCCATTAGCTAATCTCCTTATCATTCAGTTGGCGAGCAACGCGTACGGTAGCGCCATCGCTATTTTTGGTGTAGCCAACCCGGCTGGTAGCCTTGGTTTTTCGTCCACCACAAGGGGCAACCTTAGCCAGCGGCACAGGGATGTGGATGTCTTTGATACCACCGCGTGGGTTAATTTGGCTTGGCCGTACCTCGCGGCTGGCTTTACCGATGTTCTCTACCAGGACAGCGTTCTTTTTGGCAGCTTTAGCAACGACTGCACCAGTACTGCCTTTGCTGCTTGCCAGCGATAATCTTAACGATATCGTTCTTCTTAATACGTGCCATTAGAGTACCTCCGGTGCCAGGCTGATAATCTTGTTATAGCCCATGTCGCGCAGCTCACGGGGTACCGGGCCAAATACGCGGGTAGCCTTCGGATTCTTGTCTTCACCGATAATATACAGCTGCGTTATCATCAAACGCAATCGTTGAACCATCTTTACGCTGAATTTGGTCGCGCGTACGCACAACAACTGCTTTAACAACTGATTTCTTCTTGACGTTGCCGGTTGGGTTGGCGTCCTTCACCGTTGCAACGATAACATCGCCCAACACGAGCGTAGCGACGGCCGGTACCACCAAGCACACGGATACAAAGGATTTCCTTAGCACCGCTGTTGTCGGTTACCTTGAGGCGTGATTCTTGCTGGATCATTAGGCCTTCTACCTCCTCAACCTCTGCTTTGAGGTCAACACTGCCGCGTGACTTTTTCTTCGATAGCCGCAAGTGTAAACGACTTCGTCTTAGAAATTGGGCGAGGTTTCAACAATGCGTACACGGTCACCAACCTGGCTGATTGTCCTCGTCGTGCGCGGTGTGCCCCGGCTGACAGTATACTGCTTACCGTAGAGCGGGTGCGTTTCCGACTGGTTACAGTGACGGTAATGGTCTTATCGCGACTACTTGATGTCACGATGCCAGTCAATGTCTTGGCCATATTGCTTATTCCCTTCTTCGCTTAGTTCGAGCGCACGCAAGGCAGTCTGCAGGCGGGCGATCTCTTTACGAGTTTGACCGAGGACACGTGGATTTTGTAGCTCACCTAGAGCATGCCCACGGCGGGCAGCAGCTAGGTCAGCTTGCTGCAGTGATTGGCAGCGCAGCTCTGCAGCGGTTTTTACCTCGGCTGCTGGTTGTGTTGAATCTGCCATACCTATGCATCCTCTCGCTTAATAAACTTAGTCTTTACTGGTAACTTGTGACTTGCCAGGCGCATGGCTTCGCGGGCAGCTTCCTCAGATACACCCTTCATTTCGAAGAGAACGGTGCCAGCCTTTACCTTAGCAACAAAGAACTCTGGGTTACCCTTACCCATCCCCATCTTAAGACCAACTGGCTTACGGGTCACAGGGATGTGTGGGAAAATACGAATCCAGATTTTACCACCACGCTTAATGTAGCGGGTCATTGCCTGGCGAGCAGACTCGATCTGACGTGTAGTCATCGTTGTTGCCCTGTGATTGCAGGGCAAAGTCGCAAACGCAATGTAGTTACCCCGCGTTGCCTGGCCGTCGTTGCGACCTTTATGCGGACCTTACGGTACTTGGTTTTCTTCGGTAGTAGCATTATTTTCGCATCCCTTTCAGCCCCAGCAGATCAAACCTTCACCCCAATGGTGCCGGCTGGAGTCTGGGCACTTGCGCGCAGGTAATCGATATCCGCGGATAGTGGAGTGGCACAGAGCCCTCAATCACCTTCTCTTGGCGAGCCATTTTCGGCGTTGTTAAGACGCCCGCGGACTCGATCACGAATACCCTTTGCGCCAGCATTCTGGTGTTTTGTGCAGCCATCTTAATAGCGCGGCGGAGTTAATGCGGCGCTCAAGCTGGCGAGCAATATTTTCTGACCACCAGTTTAGCAGCCAGTTCTGGGCGGCGAACTTCCTCGATATTAATGCGCACTGGCAGGCTTGCAAGCTTTTCGATTTGAGCTTTGAGCTCGCACACCAGCACCACCGCGGCCAATCACAACACCAGCTGGCGGTGTGAATGGTGATAGAAGAGGTTGGCACTCCGCTCAATCTCAATACGCGAAATGGTTGGGCGGGCAGCAAAGCGCTTTTCGATCAGCTCACGAATACGAATATCTTCTGCGAGCCATTTGCTAAAATCACGCTTGTTCGCAAACCAGCGCGATCCCAGTTTTTATGAACTTGCAGACGGAAGCTGATTGGATTAACCTTTTGACCCATCTTACTTCTCCTCTACTTTCTTAGCGCTGGCTGGCTTTACGCGCAGGCTTCTTGGGCTTTTCGGTGCCTGTCACTTCTACCAAGATATGAAGCTTGACTTCTTTTCGAATGGCAGCGCACGCCCACGTGAAAGCAGGCTTAAAGCGGCGCATACGTGGGCTCAGCGGTAACACTTAGTGTTGTAATAACCAGCGACTTGTTATCAAGCCCGTGGTTGTGGGTTGCATTGGCAGCAGCAGTGCAATAGCCTTCTTGACTGCCATGCAGCGCGGCGCGGGGTGTGGTCAAGGATAACCAAGGCATCAGCCACACTGCGGCCACGTACTAGGCTCCGCAACAATGCTCCCCTTGCGTGGGGTTTGGTCGACACCTTTAATAAAGGCGCGTACGGTTGCAGTCTTAGCCATTACTTCTTTATCCTTTCCACCGTGCTTGCGGAACTTGCGGAGTCAGGCTGAACTCACGAGCTTATGCCCAACCATGTTTTCCAGAAACCAGGACTGGCACATGCACGCGACCATTATGTACGGCAAAGGTAAAGCCGACCATTTCTGGCGTAATAGTGCTTGCGCGAGCCCAGGTCTTGATAACGGTACGGTCACCAACTTGCAGGCAGCGACTTTTAGCCAGCTTTGCATCGACGAACGGACCTTTCTTGAGTGAACGACTCATATACTACCTCTTCCTCTTCGCATCATGGCGAGAACGTACGATTAACTTGTTAGTATCCTTACGGCGACGGGTGCGGTACCCAAGGGTAAGCTGACCCCATGGCGTACGTGGTGGTTTACCACTACCATGGCGCCCACCATCACCACCACCATGTGGGTGATCTGCGGCGTTCATCACAACACCACGTACGGTCAGGGCGGATACCCTTGCGGCGCTTGCGGCCGGCGCTACCAATCTTGACGTTCTGGTGTTGCACGTTGCCAACGGTGCCAATGGTTGCTTGGCACTCAACACGGAAACGGCGAACTTCACCTGATGGCATACGTACCTGAGCGTAGTCGCCTTCTTTGGCCATCAGCTGAGCCTTGGTACCAGCGGCACGCACCATCCGGGCCACCTTGCCGGGGGGCAATCTCGATCGCGTAAATGCATGGTACCAACAGGGATACGTGACGGCGGCATACGGTTAGAAGCTTCGATGGTAGCATTGCTGCCAGCCTCGATTGTCTTGCCTTTTTGCCATCTGTGTGTCCGCTAGGACATAGTGGTACAGACTGTGCTGATCCTTGACACGAGCGATACGTGCGCTGCGGTTTGGATCGTACTCGATTTCCTCCACCGTCAAGGTCGGGCCATCGGCTAAGCGGTGATTTAGCAAACGATGGTGGCGCTTTACCCCACCACCACGGTGGCGTACCGTAATGCGGCCTTGGTTGTTGCGGCCAGCGTTTTTGCTTTGTCTTCGTCAAGCTTTTAAGTGGTTTGCGCGTCGTGATTTCGCTCAAATCTTGGCTTGTCATACCACGGCGGCAGGAGTGGTTGGATTGTACCGCGTTACTGGCATTACTTCTTCTCCTCCTCTTCAGTTGCTGCTGGTGTATCAAATACATCGATACTGCTACTTCAGCCAGCGTCACGTACGCCTTCTTCGCATCGCTGCGCTTTGTTGTACCAGGGTAGCGGTTTTACCACGGCTAAATCGAACAGCTTTGCCCTGCTGCACCAGTGTTTTTACACCAGTCACAGTCACGTCGTATTGGCGCGGCGACTGCTGCGGCAATCTGCTGCTTTGTTGGCGGTCAGCGGCACATCAAACACATAGGTATTCGTTGCAGTTACGGGCGTACGCCTTTTCGGTTGCGCGTGGGGTCACAATAATGTGTTCCATTATGCTTCCTCCTTGCTGAGCCATTCAGTTGCAGCGGCAACTGCTTCTGGCGAAAATACAATCTTATCTGCATTCAAAAATATGGAATACATTCAGGTAGGTTGCACGGACAACCAACACGTTTTGTAGGTTGTTGGTTGAGCAGAATCGGCTCTGGTGACTTTTCGCTAGCGACGAGTAGCACCTTGCGCCTAAAGCTTGTTCTGTGCTAGGAACGCGGCTGCGTCTTTCGTCTTGCCCGTTACCTTACCTTCGAATAGTAATACTTGCACCTTGCCAGCTTGGTTTGCCAGGCTCAGTGCTTGCTTAACAGCCACGCGCTTGCTCGTCTTGGATAGCTTTTTGCGTAGTTTTCGTTACCACGTGGGCCAAATACACACCACCGCCACGCCAAATTGGTTACGGGTCAGAGCCAAAGCGTGCCCGGCCGGTGCCCTTTGCTTCCATGGCTTTTTACCACCACCGCGTACTTCGCCGCGCTGCTTGGCTGTTGCGCTTGGCGCGAGCCTGTGCCAGGTAGCTATCGTATGCGAGCTTTAGGAGCTCGTGGTTCGGCACCTGAACGGCAAATACCGCATCAGGCAGCGCCTGCTTTTCTGTGCTTCTGCCATTATGCCTTTCCTCCGATCATAACCAAGCCTTCTTTGGCCCTGGCACAGCGCCCTTCAACCCAATCAGGTTTGCTTCTGGGTCGATATAGGCAACGGTCCGGGTTCTTTACCGTGACGCGCTCATGCCCCATACGGCCGGCCATCTTCTTGCCCTTAAAGACTTTTTGCGGATACATCGAGCCAATTGAACCAGGCTTACGGACGTTACCGTTACCACCGTGGGTCTTTTTGCTCGTATTAAAATTATGGCGTTTTACCGTACCGGCAAAAGGCCTCTACCTTTGCTTTGGTGCCAGTCCGCATGAACTGTCTCCCCAGTTCAAACGCCTCCACTGTTAGATGTGTTACCTACCGTCATGCCAGCCGGTAGTTCATCCACACGGAATTCCCGAATAACTCTTCGGGGTCACTTTGGCAGGGTTTGACGTGGCCTGCCACGGCCCTTGCTCAGGTTCTTACCTCACCAAATGCCACCTGCACTGCGTTGTAGCCGTCGTGTTCAACGGTCTTCACCTGAGTCACAGTGATGGGCCCAGCCTGAATCAGCGTTACCGGAACGGCCACGCCATCTTGGCTGATGAGTTTTGGGTCATCCAATTTTGGTACCGAGAAGTGCTTTTCATAGCCCTCTTTACTCCACTTAAAAACCCTTGGTGGCCAGTGGTTTCCCGCCGCTACAGCCGAGGACCTATTGATTCACCAAGGTTGCTTGATATTATTTGTACATAAAAGTAACCTTAGTATTCTGAGCATAGCCTGGTGGGGTTGTCAATAAACTTGCCGGGCGCTGCCTACCGCAGGCAACCAACCGAGCCCAAATTGCAACCCATGGCAGATGTATCGTATAATCAAAAGGACTGCTAGGGCAGCAGCCTCAGCAATGAACCTCGCTTTTGAAAAGAGTCACCATGACTCGGTCAGCTACCCGTAAGCGTACTTTTTGACGGCTTGTCAGGGGCTACCCGTAGTCCGAAGAAATCGTCAGTTTCATGCAAGCACAGGGGGATACCCTACATGAGAAACGGTGGAACACTGAGTGAATTTTCACTTGGTGATGCACTCGGTACGACACTTCTTAGCAGGTTGGGGTTTACCAGCTTGCCAACCACCCCCTTCCGCGTGCACATTGGGTCTGTGCTCGTGGATCGGCGTGGAGTTGCCAGTATCACCCTTATGGGCGGTACAGGTAGCAATGCTGCGCGCACGCGTAGTAACGGCCGCACCCCACCGACGTTACCGCAACGCCATCATCACCTCTCGCTCCAGAGAAGGTGGTAGATGGGAGCCGTATTTTTGCTTCATGTCATTGAGCATAGAGCTAAATGGGGTCGTATACCCCGCTGTCCAGGTCAACTAGACTCCTTACCAAACCGCTTCGTACGTATTCTACAGTAGAATATTGATGCAAAGCGGTTTTTCATGTAATTTTAAGAAATAGCCTTGCATTTGTGGCTAATATAGGTAATCATAGATAACCTATCACTAGTAATAATCTGTGCCCCGGCACAAAGAGGATGTATGGCTACAACCAAGACAGCAGCACGCCGTAAGCCAGCTGCCAAATCGATCATCACTAACCGAAGCCGCACCACGCCAGCGTGATGATACGCCGGCGCATACGATCACGACTCCACCACCTAAGCCAGAGAAAAGCGCACTGGCACCCCGCCAGCTGGGCAGCTATTCTGGCAACGCCAGTTTACGATTGAGTCCCTTTACTGGGTACTGCCCGGCATGATTGTGATTGCAATGGCACTCTGGATTGCAACCCTGCAAATTCGCGTTAATTCCCTGTATGACCAGCTTAATACAACCCAAGCTGCTACGGATAGCAACGCCAGCCGCCGCCAGCAAACGAACCGCCCGCCCGTTGTAACACCGTAAAGCACCGCAATGTTGCACAGCTATAAACAAACTCCCCGCTTATCATGAGGGGCAGTTTGCTGCTACCTGGCAGCTACTACATGCGGATTTCTGCATCAACGCCAGCTGGCAAGCTGAGGTTTTGCAGCTGTCGATAGTCTTTGGCTGAGCTGCAGTGATATCGATCAGGCGCTTGTGAACGCGCATTTCGTAGGCTTCACCACCCTTTTTGTACACATGCGGCTCTTCACAACAGTAAAAGGTACTGCGCGGCGGGTTGGTGGCGGAATTGGGCCAGCTACTGGTAGCGCCAGTGCGCAGCGCAGTATCAATGATTTGTTTTGCAGATTGGTCGATGACCTCGTGGCTCGTAGGCTTTGAGGCGAAATGCGAATGCGTAGCCTTCTGGTTGTTGTGCTATAAATACTCCTTACCTCTGACGCGTTGGTGCGGCTATGTAACCTTGGTAGTTGCAAAGATCCTACCAAGTTCTCTGGCAATACGCTAACTACGCTATGGTACCACAGAAACGGGTTCGCCTGCAAGCGGCTCATCGGTAGACGGAAGGCTGGCAATCGCGCCCTGATGATATCCGCCGAAGTCCGCAGCTTATCATGCTCGGCCATACTCAGGGGATAGTGCCCAAGCGGGAAGACGCCGCGACGACTAATGGTACAGGGAACACTCAGCGTGACGTTATGCAGGCCATACTCACCATCCACCGGCACGCTTAGTGGCATGATCCGCGGCTGGCGGCGGGTGAGCGCCTCGGCTACCTCGCTCATCACCCGGCCAATGCCGTAGCAAAGTACTCGCTTGCGGCAATAATCTGGTAGGCTTTGCGGCGAACTGTTTGGTCAAGCTCTGCTGCCCAGGCTTCACTATAGCCAGGTAGCAACCGGAGCGGAATATTACCAACCGTCGCGCCGTACAGCGCACTAAACGAAGAATCACCGTGCTCCCCCAGTGTAAAGGCCTGCACCTGGCTGGGGGCAACCCCTAGCTGCTGCGCAATAGCAACCCGCAAGCGGTCTGAATCAAGCGCTGTACCAGTGCCAAACACACGACCCGAGGCACAACCGGCCGTTTGTTGGGCCACAGCCGTCATCACATCAACCGGATTGGTCACAATTACCAGGTAGATATCTTGGCTCTGCGCCACAACCTTGGTGGTTATATCACGCACAATTTGTGCGTTCGCTGCCAGTGATCCATACGCGTCTGCCCTGGCTGCTGTGCCTTCCAGCGCAGATCATCACAATATCACCTGCTGCAATATCCTGATAATCCCCTCTACGCACCACGACGTTACCACCGCAGGCAGCTGCATCCATAATGTCCATACTTTGGGCTGTAGCGCGCGCCACTGAGGAGTCAATCAAAACGATCTCGTACGCAGCCTGCCGCAGCGCCATGGCATAGGCGGCGCTCGCACCAACATGCCCACCTGCACCAATAATAAAGACTTTTTGTGTGTTCATCCCATCCCTTATGTTTTGCTATAAACCTTATGCTTATTGTATCATACATCATGCCTACGCCGTAGCAAAGAATCACACCAACTGCTGGGCATAGCTTATTGGCTGCCGATCAAGCGACTGGGTTATACGTCAGGATAGCCGTTTTCTTGCGTACCAAACCGCACACGGTTGCATTAAAATTATGCGACCCTGTCAGGCTGATAAGGCGCCCATCGGCCTGCTCTGCCACAATATACTTAGCATGAATTTTACGATCCCCCTGGTACTGATTGTAGGCCTGGAAACGATAGTTCAACACCCGGTACCCAACAGTATCCAGCAGCGAGGTGGCAGTACGTGCTGTAGTTAAAAGCTACTATCTCGGTCTTGGATTGACGAATCAGCCTCGCCAGTTGCCCACTTGGTGCAAATTGTGATATATACCACACCCGCTTAGCACCACGCACAAGAGCGCAGGCCTGCTCCAGAATAATCGACTGCCCCCGCTTACCGCCATCAGCCAGCAGCGTGTCGCTCGCAGACAGGGCTACTGCATAGTCCGGCCTCGCCCACAGGAGTATGGTTATGCGCTGCGCTAAGCGCTATATCAGCAATCTCGGCGCTGGTGTGCGCGCATGAAATCATGATTCGTAAAGCTCGCTTGGCTAAAGTTAACCCCACCACCAAGGTAGACGGTATCATCACAGCAGTATATCTTTACGTGTGAGCGGCCAGCAACTGGCCAACCCCACCAGCCATGGCCGCACCAGTCTACCACCACACCAGCACGCTGTAGCTGGCGTACTACCGTGCCAATCGAGGGTTGATTGAGATAAGAATGTGGGTCCTGAGAGCGGGCATACCACGCCACGCGCCGTGGCCTCACATGCCGCCTAGTAGCGCCTGCATGAAGACCCTGACTATGAAACTCCATAGCCTGTAGCAATATACGGTGCTGGGCCGCACGCATATCACGCAGTAGTTGCTTAGGAGCATTGCTGCCGGTACAAGCTGAGTAGCTATTGTGTTCATACTGCTTATTATATCATCGTACTATTATGAATTTGGGAGCTGCTCAGCAAAATCAACCAACATATTACACACCGACTGCTCAGTTGTGAGCAGTGCTAACTCGCTCGTTCCCAGCGCACACCACGAGCATTAAAATTATGCGACCCCCGTGGAGTGCTGCGCGCTGCCGATCCGGATACTCAACCACACAAAATTTCGCATGAATGCGGCGCATTACCGGTGTGGCTATTACAAAGCTGCACTGTATGGGCATCGTACCAGCTTGCCAAGCGGTTCAACTTACCGCCACGATGCGGACCCATGAAAATACGCCTGTACATCTGGCACAGCTTGCAAGCTAGCTGCCAGCGCCGGGTGCGGCAGCATTTTAGAAACATACCAAGCGCGAGCCCCACCCTGAAGCATGCTCTGGGACGCGTCGAGGATCTGCGACTGCCCTGGTTTGCCAGCATCAAATAAAAAGGTATTGTGTTCATTGTAAGCCACCGTGGTGTCGGTATGGCGATTGCACGTGATTCTGCTGCAAATGCTGGCAGAGCCTATCCGCCAAATCGGGGTCGTGATACTCAAGCATAAAGTCAGCGTGTCGAACTGTATCAGCCGTCAAATTAGCGCCACCAGCCGTAAGCGTCGTATCATCAAAAATATAACTTTTAATATGATGGCGGCCAGCAAAGATATTAGGGGCGCAGCTGCCCAAGTACTGTAATACCTACCGCCGCCTGGCCAAGCCCGGTGTAAGCTATCCTTCAGTTCTGTAATGCCCTCCTGGCCACGCTTCAGGTACATATCAGGGTATGAGAAGCGATCAAGCGTAAAGCCGCACATCGACACCGCGCTGGCTTGCATCTAATCAATTCATCTACGACGGGTGCCATTGCACCATAGCCATCAGATGACATCGTCTCGAGGTAAACATACGCCCTCGTTTGCTGCGCGGGCAAGCTTACAAAATACGCTCGTGGTAGCCATTATTTGTTCGGACACATTCGGGACTGCGGGATGAGACAGAAGCATGAAATTATCATATAATTTTAAGCAAAATTATGCAATATCCAAAACCACCCCATTATGAGGTGGTTTATGGCAGTTAGCTACGTAAAACTACTTGCTGATCTTGGTGACAACACCAGCACCAACAGTACGGGCCACCTTCACGAATAGCGAAGCTTTAGACCCTGCTCCATAGCAATTGGAGCCAGCAGCTTAACCTTAAAGGTTACGGTGTCTGCCAGGCATCACCATTTCCTTGTCAGCTGGTAGCTCAACCTCACCGGTTACGTCGGTGGTGCGGAAAGTAGAACTGTGGCTTGCAGCCCTTCGAGAATGGAGTATGGCGACCGCCTTCTTCCTTCTTCGGGAACTGTATACTTCAGCTTCGAACTCGGTGTGCGGAGTGATTGAACCAGGCTTTCACAGCACTTGGCCGCGCTCAATATCAGTTCGCTCAATCACCACGCAGTAGCAGACCAGCGTTGTCGCCTGCTTGGCCCTGGTCGCGCCTTCTTGAAGGCTTCGATACCAGTTACCACACCTTCTGAGTTGGGCGAATACCAACGATCTCTACTCGTCGTTCAGCTTAATTTCGTACCCCTGCTCAATCACGGCCGGTTGCAACAGTACCACGACCCTTAATCGAGAAGACGTCCTCGATAGGCATCAGGAATGGCTTATCCATGTCGCGGGTTGGCTCTGGAATGTAGTCATCCATAGAGCAACCAGTTCCATGATAGCGTCCTCGTACTTTTTCGTCGCCTTCAAGCGCCTTCAGTGCAGAACCCTAATTACAGGAGCGTTGTCGCCGTCAAAGCCGTTCTTGTCGAGCAGCTCACGAACGTCCATCTCTACCAGCCTACCAGCCTTCGTCAGCCATATCCATCTTATTAAGGAAGACGACGATCTTTGGCACACCAACTTGCTTAGCAAGCAGAACGTGCTCACGAGTCTGTGGTATTGGCCATCTGCAGCTGATACCACCAGGACAGCACCGTCAACCTGAGCAGCACCGGTGATCATGTTCTTCACATAATCGGCGTGGCCAGGCATGTCGACGTGCGCGTAGTGGCGCTTTCTGATTCATATTCTTGGTGCGAAGAAGCAATGGTAATACCACGGGCTTTTCTTCTGGAGCGTTGTCAATGTCGTCGTAATTACGAGGCTGGTTGACGTCGCTAGGTAGGCGCTTAGCAAGTACGTGTAATTGCAGCGGGTCAAAGTTGTCTTACCGTGGTCAACGTGACCCATAGTACCAACGTTGACATGCGGCTTGCTTCGATCGAAAAGTTGCCATTTTGGACTTTTTCTCCTATTACATTATTATTGTTCGTCCATGGTGCTATAAAAAGCTCCACAACGTAGTAGAGCCACTATACACTACTGGTGAGGAGGGGTAGGGAGTAACCACCGAGCAACGAGCCGGTTTCGGCTATGGATTAGCACTCTTGCATGTAGAGTGCTAATTTGCTATGGTGAGTACTATACATACATCCCCTACCCAACCGCGGCCGAGGCGTACAACCCTAAACACTATATACAAGGTGGGCACCCCACCTGACACACGAACACATAACGACATATAAGGAGTGACTATGCCACCAAACATGAACCAACAAGATAACAAAAAACCTCTCGAGCAATTTGACACCGACCTCACCGCTCTGGCGCGTGAGGGCAAGCTCGACCCAGTGATTGGCCGGGACGAAGAAATTCGCCGCACTCACGCAGATCCTCAGCCGGCGCACCAAGAATAACCCGGTGCTGATCGGCGAGCCGGGCGTGGCAAACCGCCATTGTCGAGGGCCTCTGGGCAGCAGCGTATCGTTAAGGCAACGTACCAGCCTCGCTAAAGGACAAGCGGCTGATTAGCCTGGAGATCTCCAGCTTGCTAGCCGGCGCAAGTTTTCGTGGCCAATTTGAAGAGCGCCTGAAAGGTGTGTTAAAAGAGGTAGAGGAAGCCGCGGGCGAGATCATCCTCTTCGTTGATGAAATCCACACCATGGTCGGCGCTGGCGAAAAGGTGAAGGCAGTATGGACGCCGGCAATATGCTCAAGCCCGCCCCTAGGCCTGCGGCAAACTCCATATGATTGGTGCCACCACGCTGGCCGAGTACCGCCAGTATGTCGAGAAGCGATGCAGCGCTGAACGGCGCTTTCAACCAGTCTACGTTGGTGAACCGAGCTTTGATGACACTATCGCGATCTTGCGTGGCCTCAAGGAAAAGTACGAAGTCCACCACGGCGTTAAGATTGACTGATGATGCGATTGTGGCAGCGGCGCGGTTGTCTACCCGTTACTTGCCTGACCGCTTTTTGCCCGATAAGGCGGTTGACCTGCTGGATGAAGCCACCAGTGCGCTGAAGATGCAACTGGAGAGCGTGCCGAATTGGTCTGGATCGGCTCACAACCGCCGCTTGCGGCTCGAGATTGAAGAAGCCGCACTCAAAAAAGACAAATCCGAGCACGCCAAGGCCCGCAAAGCAGAAATCAAGCAGCAGATCGCCGACCTCCGGGCTCAGGCTAAGGCGATTGACAGCAAATGGCAGCACGAAAAGGACATCCTCCAGACCGTCCAAGCTTCCGCCACTGATGGAGAGCCTGCGCTCTCCGTCTTGAAATCGCCGCCGAACGCGACGCCGATCTGGCAACCGCCAGCCGTATCAAATGCGGCGATATGCCGGAGCAGAGAAAAGCTGAGCACCGCCCGCCAGGAACTAGCCGCCATCCCAGCAGCCGACCGCTTACTGCGCGAAGAAGTCACGCCTGATGACATTGCTAGTGTGGTGGCGCGCTGGACGGGCATCCCTGTGGAGCGACTGATGGAAAGCGAATCGAGTAAATTAACCGAAGCTTGAAGACTCAATCGGCCATGCCGCGATTTGTGAGACCGCGCCGTGGCCGCCGTAGCGAGCGCGCTATTCGCCGTTCGCGCTGGGCTCTGCGATACCAATCGGCCCAATTGGTTCCTTCCTCTTCCTCGGCCCAACTGGGGTTGGCAAAACAGAGGTAGCCACGCAGCCTGTGCCGCGTGTTTGACGACGAACACGCCATGGTCCGCATCGATATGAGTGAATACATGGAGCGCCACGCCGTGGCCTCCGGCTGATTGGCTTCGCCACCAGGCTACGTTGGTCACGACCAAGGCGGCCAACCCACCGAAGCAGTGCCGCCGCACTGGCGTGGTGCTGTCGGACGAAATCGAAGGCCCACCCCCGACGTCTTTAAACGTGCTCCTCCAGGTACTCGACGATCGGCCGCCTGACTGATGGCCAAGGCCGGACAATCGACTTTACTTAGCACACCATTATTATCATGACGAGCAAACGTTGGCTCGCAGAGATGATTATGGACTTTACTGGTGACGATTCTGTCTGTGCTGGACAATAAAATGCGCGAGGTGCTACGCCAGCGACTCCGCCCAGAATTCCTCAACCGCATTGATGACATCGTGATCTTCGACCGTATTCGCGAGCAGGCCATGCGGGCCATCGATCGACGATGCAGCTGGAGCGCGCTTTACCCGCCGGGTCAAGGCGACCGCCGATATCACGCTCCAGTTTGATGACAGCATCCGCGACATGGCGCCAGCCCGCGATGGCTATGACCCGACTTTCGTGCGCCTGACCACCGAAGCGCGTAGTGCAAAAAGCGTATTCTTGACCACGCTGGCGCTGGAGCTTATCGATGGGCGCATCCACCGTGCTGATGACGGTGTAGCGAGGGCGGCTGACGGGCGAGTCGCTCAGCCCCGCAGGCGTCCCTCATAGCTTTTACTCCCAAAGGATGCTACTGGTACGATAACCGGTGTGGAAGAGGAGACAATCAACCATGATCATTATGCTCGTATGGCTTATCATCGGTGGTCTTGCCGTGGCTGGCTGGCATCCCAAGGTGCAGTAAAATGGAAATGTTGAAGACTCAGGAAGCGCGACCAGACATCATCGTTGGTAACATCATCGTCGCAATGCTGCGGCTGGCGGCTCGTCAGCCTGATGGGCGGCAGCGCTGATGTGCTGACTTCGGCTTTGACTTCGCCAGCCTACTAACCGCCTTCTTTGGCGCAGTTGTGCTGCTGGTTATCCCAAGCTTTATTAAAAATAAGCCCAGGCCAAGCCATCTTTCGCCTGCCAAAACACCCCAGGGCTGGCTGGGTGTTTTATATGGGATGCTGATGCGATGGATATTTGTGGTCAGGCTTTTATCTTAATGTGTGTATTACCGGCAGTACCCAAAACAAGGCACACTGCAATCACGACGCACTGGTGCGGGACTACCCACCCGCAGCACCTGGTCGCATCCAAATCATTACGTGTTTCTCCTATTACTAACCCTCTTGTTATGTGTCTTGACTGCCCAGCAAATTTTTATATAAAAATGCAATGCTCTACAAAAATAACAGATAAAAACTGATGTTAGCTTATAAAAAGTACATGGTATAACACTGATACAGAAATAGCCGTACTTTTGTATCACGTACACGATACTTTGGGGTGGGTTGAGGCACGAATTACCTCTCTTTCTGGCGCGCGCCATCTGCCACGATTGTGCCTTGGTCTAAAAACACAGCCGGCTCGCAACCCGGCGGGCAAAATTCATTTCGTGCGTGACGACAATCATGGTTGGGCTTGCTGACCACGGCCCAGCACACTACCCGTTTCGGCAATATCTTTAATGATCGCCAGGGACATCGCCAACCATTTCTGGGTCCAGGGCGCCAGTTGGCTCATCAAACAGTATAATCACGCGGCTGTGGTAGCCAGCACCCGCGCAATGGCTACCCGCTGCTTTTGGCCCACGAGATAAATGCCCTGGGTGGTCGTTCGCCTTCTGCCAGCGCCAACGCGCTTATGGGCACGCATGGCCTGGTGGCGCGGCGCGGGTTTCGCCTTCATGTGGTGAACTTTGGTGAGCGGCAGGGTGATATTATGCGAAACCGTTAAATGTATAAATTAAACTGTTGGAATACCATACCAATCTGGCGGCGCACCTGCTGCATATTAGCCTCTGTGTGTGTAATATCTCGTCCGATCACCTATAATCTGGCCACTCGTCGGCCGCTCGAGCCCGGCGAGGGCTAGCGAACGAGCGTCGATTTACCAGAACCGCTGTGAGCCAATCACCGCAACGACCTCTCACCATCCTGAATCGTCACGATCAATACCACGCAGGCACCTGTAGTGCTGCCAAACCGCTTTTTGAGCACGGTGAATCTTAATCATGTGTGCGTGTAACCTCTCTTTTCTACTCGGTTCGCCAATAGCGGTAGAATAAACCTCGTTAGAGCACAGGTATACCGTCGGTCCAGCTGCCACGAGCGACCACCGCTGCCGAAATCTGGCAAAACGAATATTATCGGCCCCGCGCATCAGGTCATTCATGCAATCCACCCAAACTGCACGTGATGTTTCCTTCAAGAGCGCAATACATTCACTCATCCAGCGATGAGCAGCGAACGTCGCAGGGCTTCAGCAGCAATAATATATAGCGCATCGTTTGCCAGTTACTCTCATACGCGGGCGGTAGCAGCCCCGGCGCGCTGCCTTATATCGATGGCCTCAATACCGCCACGAATGAACTTTCTGCAACATACGCGCCACTAATTATTATCACCAAAGGCAATCGTGGCCTGCCCATGGCTTTGGTGCAGTATCCAAAAGTATGCGAGGCCAAATACCGGCGTGGTACATAATGAGTGGCTGCACCGAAACCGGCGTACCCTGAATAACTCGTTGTATAACCGCGCGCAAACGGCGCAAGTGGCCGCAACTGCTGGAGCCGCGAGGGCAGATTCCGCATGAGCGCCAGGTAGATTGGACGCATCCAGCGCAGATTGTAATACCCAGCAGCAACCCCCAGTATGACACTGAAAATACCGTGAGCGGTAAAGGCACTTTTCGAGGCCGCGCCATAGGTGGAGACCTACCCATCACCGCTATATCCCGTGAGGTTCATCGCCTCGCTCCAAAGTACTTTTGCGCCCGAGGTTGCTGGTAGCGACCGTCTTGCTTCATGGTGGCAATGCTTTTTATTAATTTGCTGGCGCAAGGTCGTCGTCGCTTTTGCGCAGCGCAATAGCATAGTCTTCACTCGAAAGCCGCCGCGGCAATACCATCAGGTGCGGGTTAGTAGCCAAATATTGCGTGGCTGGGTCGTCGTCTAAGATGCCGGCATCAAATTTTACCAGCGCTGATTTCTTGGGCAACACTCGCGGTTGACGGCAATTGCGACCACCTGGGCACCCTGAATGCTGTGAGCAAGATTATCCCCGGTCGTACCCAGCTGCACACCAATGCGGGTATTCGCAAGGTCGGCCACCGTTTTGATGCGCTGATGATCACGCCGCACCATCACCCGCTGCGTGGCCGAATAATATGGGTCGCCAAAGGCTGCGTTCTGCCCGGTCCGGTGTCACAGTCATACCAGCAACTAATCATATCAATACGGCCAGCTTGCAGCGCCGGTAGCAGGCCGTCAAAGCCATTTTCTTCTACCTTGATGCGCTTACCAAGATCCTTAGCTATTTGGCGTGATAAATCAATATCAAAGCCAACGATCTGCTGGCCTTCCTTATACTCAAACGGCTTAAAAGCCAGGGTCGGTGCCAACAATCAGTAGCTCGGCCAGGTTACCTCCTACTACCACCAGTACCGGTGTCATGAATTTGTGTATCCCAGTACATATAGCCAATCGCTGCGCACTCTAGCAGGCCATAGACGATATAAATAAGCTTTTATTCGTGCCCTCCGCATAGTACTTAAATTATAAGCTTTGGCTCAGCTTTTATGCAAGCCTGGTTACAGCTGAGCCCCCATACTGAACCGAAACAGTTTGTAAAAATTAGTGAGCTAAAACTGGTGGCAACAGCTGATGCACTGCACAGGCTGTGAGTTGCGCGGTGGCCGCAATCAGATCAACCTCTGCTAGGGAAGCGCGGCAACACTGTCTCGGTGCGTAATCAACAAAGCCGCATTCAGCTACCTCGCTTTGACCGTGCGTGGTGGTAGCAAGATCAATCTGCTGGTAATCCTGCCAGTTGCTGATATGGAAAAAGAACTCAAGCTGCTCGCTGGGGCCATGAGCCGAATTCGCCCGACTCACGGAACTGCTGGATGAACAGGAGTTGGCCGATCACTGTGCCACGCCTGTTTCTTCGATCATTTCGCGCCGCAAGCCGTCGTGCAGCTCGCCCGATTCTAACCCACCACCGGGCGTACACCAGAAGTCTCGACCATCGCTTGCTGCGAACGAGATAGCCGCTGACAAAATAGCTGGCCAGTTCGTTGATGATAATCCTGCGTACATTGATACGTCGCTGCATGTGTTCCTCCTCTTCGTGTGATAGTGGCATACGCTATTTATAGCTGCCCAATTTGATCGTTCTATTGTAGCACACCATTGCGAACAAAACCAAAACCCCCTGTACACAAGATAGGTACGGGGCGTGGCGAACTATCAACAGAGTGCAAGCCTATTTGCCGCGCTCGATGATTTCCTGCGCAACGTTTGGTGGCACTTTCCTCGTATGCGATTTCCATGGTGCTGGCAGCGCGGCCTCGGCTCATTGAGCGTAAGTCGTTCGTGTAGCCAAACATATTAGCCAACGGTACAAACCCACGGATAAGCTTGGCACCACCCTGCAGGTCTTCCATTGCATCAATACGGCCACGGCGGCTATTCAGGTCACCGATCACATCACCCATGAATTCCTCTGGGGTTGTTACTTCAACCTTCATTACCGGGCTCAAGCAGCACAGGGTTAGCTTGCTTAATACCAGCTCGGGCAGCCAGGCTACCGGCCAGGCTAAAGGCAAGCTCGCTAGAGTCAACATCGTGGTAGCTCCCGTCGTACAGAGTAGCCTTAACATCAACCACTGGGTAGCCGGCAATCACACCGCCCTCAAGCGTTTCCTTAATACCCTTTTGTACGGCTAGGCGGTACTCTTGTGGCACCACACCACCTTTAATTTCGTCGATAAACTCAAAGCCCTTGCCTGGCTCGTTGGCTTCAAAGCGTACCCAGACATCACCGTACCGGCTGCGACCACCAGACTGCTTAGCATGCTTACCCTGCACCTCAGCAGTACCACGAATCGTCTCGCGGAAGGCAACTTGTGGCTCACCAATATTGGCCTCAACGTTAAACCTGCGCTTCATGCGGTCGATCAGAATATCCAGGTGGAGCTCACCCATACCGCTCATAATAGTCTGGCTCGGTTTCCTCGTCGGTGTGAATGCGGAAGGTTGGGTCTTCTTCTGCCAGGCGCTGCAAGGCAATACCCATCTTCTCTTGGTCGGCCTTCGTCTTTGGCCTCTACCGCGATTGATACTGGTGGCTCAGGGAAGTCAATACTTTCAAGCACAATTGCGGGCAGTATCACTAGGGTTGCACCAGTGGTTGTATCCTTCAGGCTCACCACAGCTGCAATATCACCAGCCGTGATTTTCGCTGATTTCCTCGCGCTTATCAGCGTGCATACGCACAATACGGCCAACGCGCTCTTTCTTGCCAGTCATTGAGTTAAGAATATACGAACCAGCCGAAAAGCTTACCGCTATACGAACGGACGAACACTAGCTTACCTACAAATGGGTCAGTCGCGATCTTAAAGGCTAGGCCTGCCATTGGCTCAGACTCAGCTGGCTTTACGCTCAATCTGGTCACCGCTCTTTGGATCGGTACCCCAAATAGCGCCAACATCCAGTGGGCTTTGGCAGGTAGTCAGCAACCAGGTCGAGCACCTTCGACGATCACGCCGCGGCCGTCGCCACCACAGTTACCAAGAAGAAGTCGCCATCAATCACTCGCTTACGCAGGGCTGCCTTTAGCTCATCAACGGTGATAGACTCTCACCTTCCTCAAAGAACTTCATCATCAGTTCGTCGTCGGCTTCTACGGCTTCTCTCACCAGCAGGTTACGGCGTTCTTTTGCCTTTTCAAGCATATCAGCCGGGATTTCACCAACCTGGAGCTCGTGGTCGGCAAAGTTGGTGTAGGTGTAGGCCTTCATGTCAACCAGATCAACTCACGCCATTGATATCCTTTTCAAAGCCAATTGGCAGGTGAATAGGAAACGCATTCTTTACTCAAGCGTTCGTGAATAGACTTGAGTGACTTGTAAAAAAATCACCACCAGTTTGGTTGATCTTATTGATAAAGCAGATGCAGTGGCACGCCGTATTTATTAGCCTGGCGCTATACAGTTTCGGTCTGTGCTTCGACACCCATCTTGCCGTCAAAGACCGTCACGGCACTGTCGAGCACGCGCAGGCTGCGCTCTACCTCGGCAGTAAAAGTCAATGTGACCTGGGGTATCGATAATATTAATCTTGCACCCCTTCCAGAAACAGGTTACGGCCGCGCTCGTAATCGTAATACCGCGCTCGCGCTCTTGGTCCATCCAGTCGGTGGTTGCACCGCCATCATCACCGCGCACCGTACCAATCTTGTGGTTAATACCGGTTCGGTACAAGATACACTTCAGTCGTTGTTGTTTTTGCCTGCATCGATATGGGCAATAATACCAATATTGCGGTACTTATCGAGGGCGTATTTTTTTTCTGCCATAGGGGTTGTTACGTTCCTTTACTTAGTATTATTCATCGCTCCCTGCTGTTTTTACGCAGCAAAAAAGAACTCTTCACGCCCCATTTTACCAGATTCACCTAGCCCTTGCCAAGCGGTTTTGCCTGAGCCTAGCCTAGGCGATATATTGGCTGAGCTTGCCACCTGCAAGAGCACCCAGCGGCACCTGCAGTACCTGCTCACCGGTTGTGTCGGTAAGACCAGTCCCAATTAAGACAATCTGACCGTCACGAGGCGCCACACACTTTCGATACGCATCACCAGTGACTCTAGCTGCTGCTGCGGCGCAAGCGAAGCAAACCGGTCCGTCAGTAGCTCGTGTAGGAAGCTCATGCGACTGCTCGCGCTGAGCCTGATCATCATGCTGGCCATAAGTCTGCGCAAGAATATCCGTCATCAACCCCGGCGCGACATCAACTGCAAGGCTAGATTGATCAGCTGCTAGCGCTTCATAAAGATGCTGCAATGGCGCGGTAAATGGCTCATCACCACCAAGCGCTTTGGAGCTGCTCGGCGGCGACCGCCATACGTTCCTGGCGATAATCATCAAGCAGGCTAATCTCGCATCGGGGCTAGCGTGTGCCAAGCTGGTACACCCGCTGAAATCGTCCCCGCCCGAGTTGTGAAGGCCACTGCGTTGCTACCCAGTGCATCAATCGATAGCTGCACCTGGTAGTGCCATTGATCCGTCTGTTGATTGTGGCGGTAGCTACCATATACGGTACGCACTACCCGGCGGCGCTCCTCAAACGCCACCGTGCCGCCATCTTCTAACTGACGCTGTAGCCAGCGGTCTGCTCCCGCTGACTGGGCTGCTGCAAAATGGGATTGAACTGCTGGTAGCGGGCGTGGCTAATGGACCTCAAGCAAACTTGAATCGGTGTAGCTTAGTTCACGCAAGCGATTAAAGCGCTCGGTAACTCAGCATGGGCGGCTGGGCGGCTTCTTTTCGTACGCAAAAACGCTGGCCGCCGAGCTGCATCATCTGGCGGTAAGTTTTCGCTTGCAAACTGGCGCACAGCCCGCCGGCGCTCCAGTGATGATGTGTGGTCAGCTGGCACTATGGGTGTGTCGGCGGTGTGTCGGCCCGTCAACAGGTGGTGTATCCTGCTGGATGAAAGCGAATCTGTGTTATTGGCTCAGCTGCCTCGGTATCATCTATAGCTTGGCTTAGTTGCTCTACACCCGCGTACTGACCTAAAGCGGCTACCAAGCAGCCGCGCGAGGTGGGTCGGTCCACGCAAGCTTTCAACCTTGGTGATGGTACGCGGCGCTCACAGCTACCATCATGGTGCCAGCGTAAGGCTCTGGGTGTCAGCACTGCAAGCTCTACCAGCGGTCGAAGTTCAATCTGATCAGCTGCAAACTGCCCTCCTCTAGCAGCACACGCCTGAATCGTTGCCGTCACTCGACTGGCTGGACCAAGCTGTGTCTGACCCTATCACCCTGCTCACCTGCCATCATGATGACGTCACCTTGTAGCCAGAGGCGCTGGGCTGGCTCATCCGGCCGAAAGCTACTATCAAGTAATTCCTCCAGGCCCTGTGCAGCCTGCTTGTAGGTGTAGGGTTCACTCAGAACACGCGGCAAACAAAACTGAACGTCCCGTAAGATGGTGATCTTGGCTTCGTCACTAGTTGCTGCCTCTAGCTGATCGCACACGCGTAATCGATAGATAATCGCGCTGCTCTAAATCCTGGCAAACGTATTCAGGAGATGGATGTACAAGCTCAATCTCCTCAATCTCGTCAAAACGCATGGCAATATAGGGGCAATAATCGCCACTTTGCTCTTGCTCGGCAATATCTTGCTTGGTGATATGGGCGTGCATAGGGTGCAGCCTCAGCACCGGTGGTGAATCTTCACCACGCACCGCCAAGTGGAATGATATCCCCTAGACGAAGCGGTAGGTTGGACACCTCAGCATAATCACCACTACCATCACCACCCGGGTTAAGGTTATGAGGCGGCAACAAACGTGATCCCAGGCTTGGTCGGTGCCATCATAGGCCTCGTAGTGACGAATCCTACCAGTCACCAGCGCCTCAGCACCAATCAGCTCATTATCCTGCATGTACTCACGGGCCACCTCGACCACTTCGTTAGTTTTATGGGCCGATGCCTGGTCTCGTACGTTTTCATACATATCCGAGCCGCCTCCAGTGATCTATCAATTGCTGGATCCTGCAGCCGCTGCTCGAGCTCTGCCTCTACGCGCCGCAAATAATCAGATTCGCTCATACTATCCCCTGCGCCTCGGTATTCCGCGGCTGTTTGCTATCAATATCGCCACTTATTATATACGAATTGCAGCTGCTCACGCAAAACCCACCCAAACATACAGTGTGGGTGGGTAACATGCGTACATAGTTGCAGAGCAGCGATTAGCTGCGAGCAAAGTGGGCAAAGGCACGGTTGGCTTCTGCCATCTTGTGGGTGTCTTCCTTTTTCCTGAAGGCTGCGCCAGCTTCGTTATAGGCGTCAACGATTTCAAGCGCCAGGCGCCGCTCATATGGCATACCACTGCGGGCACGGGCAGCTTGCACCAGCCAACTAAAGGCATAGTGCAGCTGACGGTGACCCTGCACAGGGAACGGAATTTGGTAGTTAGCACCACCAACGCGGCGGCTCTTTACCTCAAAGCTTGGGCTGATATTACCCAGTGCTTTTTCGAACACAGCCAGTGGATCTTCGCTATCAAGCTTCTTGGCGGCCTGCTCGCGCACGGTAAACGGCACGCTCAGCAACAAGCTTTTTGCCATCTAGCATTGATTTGTTGATCAGACGCCGCACCAGTACACCTGGTACTTGCGGTCTGGTTGAGCTGACGTTGCAGCTTTTTGGTTACTTTACGAGGCATGGTTATTTATCCCCTTTCTTGGCACCGTACTCAGAACGGCCCGTTTGCGTGTCATTCACCTTGCAGGTCAAGTGCACCACGCACGATGTGGTAGCGCACACCGGAAGGTCTCGCGCACACGGCCACCACGTACGAGCACCACAGCGTGCTCCCTGTAGGCTGTGGCCTCGCCGCCAATGTAGGCCCAGACCTCGTGGTTGTTGGTCAGGCGCACACGAGCAACCTTACGCAAGGCTGAGTTTGGCTTCTTGGGGTCTTAGTGGTGACGCGAATACACACACCACGCTTATGGTGAGTTTTGATCGTGAGAGTACCTTCAGTGCGTTATGGATACGCCCAAGTGCTGGTGACTTAGACTTTTTACGCGCAGTTTTTACGCGGCTTACGCACCAACCGATTAATGGTTGGCATGTCTTCTCCTTTACGTTACAATCTGTGCCACTTTTGTGGCTAACAGGTTGGATTCAGCATATCCGCCCTGTGTCTATACCTTTTCTGCCAAGCAAGTAGCCGTACACACCTGCCACCACCCGAAAAAGAGAAACTCTGGCCCCGATTATAGCAGCACAGCATACCGTAGGGCAATAGGGCATAAAATCCCCGCCCGCCTTATCACACAACAGCCCCCACTCCTACGAGCAGGGCTGTTGCTTGAGTCGCACCGTGTAGAGCTCAGCGTGCAGCCTCGGCGGTATCTTCTTCTACCTGGGCGGTGCTATCAGTCGCAACTTCTTCCATATCGCCAGGTTCACCAGCTGCCTCGTCAAAGGCTTTGTGGCACAACCGCACCGGTACCAACCGGGATTTTACGCCCGATGATCACGTTTTCCTTCAGGCCATGGAGGCGGTCAATCACGGCCAGATGTGGCAGCGTTAATCAGCACACGAGTTGTATCCTGGAACGACGCTGCCGATAGGAAGCTGTCACTCCAAATCGAAACCTTCGTAATGCCAAGTAGCAACTGCTTGTAGCCAACTAGCTCCTTGCCTTCGGCAGCCAGGCGGGCGTTTTCATCCACCACAGCAGCCTTAGAGACGATATCGCCAGTCACAAAGCTACTATCGCCAGGCCCCTCAATCTGAATGCGGCTAAACATCTGGCGCACGATGATCTCCAGGTGCTTATCGGCCACATCCTGACCTTTGCGCAGCGTAGATACGCAGGATTTCGTTGATGATGTAGCGCTGAGTGGCTTGGGTACCCTTAAGGCGCATCAGATCCTGCAAGTTGAGTGAACCCATTGTCAGGCGGTCACCAGCTTCAACACGGTCACCAGCAGCCACTACCAGCTGGGCTGTACCAGGGATCTCGTAGCGCACTGGCGCACTGGCGTTGGCTGCAATCACCAGCATCTCGTCCGTCGCTTCAACCACACCATCAAATGGTGCCACAAGCGGGCCACGCCTTCGCTGCTGGTTGCAACTCATCATCGCCAACCTCAACATTACTGCCTTCCTTCACAGCCAGTTTGCGGCCACCCAGGGCAATCTTCTACTTTTGCCAGATTCTGGTGTCACCTGCACGATGTACTTCTGCCATCTTCCCAGGTGTCAACCAAGCCAGTTATTTCGCTAACGTAAGCCTGACCCTTCGGCGTGCGAGCCTCGAACAGCTCCCTCAACACGCGGCAGACTCCTGCGTAATGTCGCCACCGGCAACACCAGAATTATGGAAGGTACGAAGCGTCAGCTGTGTACCTGGCTCACCAACTGACTGAGCAGCAATCACACCAACTGGCTGGGCATTATCGACCAGCTTACCGGTTCGCCATATCGATACCGTAGCTCTTACGTGGAATACCGCGCAAGTTCTTGGTCGAGAGTACGCTCTGGATTGCTACCTCATTAACGCTACTATCAGCTTCGATTGCATTCGCTACCTCACGCGTAATCAACTGGTCGGCTGCAATATGGCCCGGTACTGCCTGGGCGGTGTAGCGGCCAAATAGGCGGTCAGCAAAGCTAATCATCGTCTCGTCAGATTCAGCCCGGTAGATAACGAAACCGTCATCATCACCCTGCTCATCCTCGACGGTAAACACATCCTGGGATACGTCCACCAGGCGGCGGGTTAGGTAGCCGAGTCGGCCGTCTTGAGGGCGGTATCGATTAGACCCTTTACGGGCACCACGGGTAGCCACAAAGGCCTCCAGGCCGATAGACACCTGCTAGAGTTAGACCGAATTGGCAGCTCAATTTCACGGTTGGCTGCATCCACCTGGATGACTAATCATAGCGCTCAGCAAGCTTCACGTTACTAATATCACCACGGGCACCGGAGTTAACCATCACCGAAATACTGGTGTCCATATGGGCCAGCTGATCCTGCAAGAATTCCTCACGCGGTTGTCCACCTGGCGCCAGGCACCGACGGATGAGGTTGTAGCGCTCTTCTTCGGTACGAGACCTTGGTCAAACTGCTCTGAGATCAGCGCAGCCTTAGCATCACCTTCAGCGATAAATTCATCGATTTGCTCGAACGAAATGTAGTCGTCCTTACCAGTTGATACTGCAGCCACGGTTGCAAAGCGGAAGGCTTGGCCCTTAATACGGTCTGCTAGCTTAGCGGTTTCTTCGGCACCGTAGCGGTCAAATACTTCTGCTAGCACTCGCTTTAGCTGCTTCTTTTGTTTGCACATTATTATCGTACGGGAAGTCAGCCGGGAGGATTTCGTTAAACAGCACGCGGCCGAGGGTTGTATCACGAATCTCGCCCCTGGCATAGACACGGATTGGGCTCTGCAAGTGAATCACACCGTTGTCATACGCCATTTCGGCCTCGTACACGCTACTAAAAGGCGCGGCGCTTTTCGTTCTGTACACTTGGCTTATCGTAGGTGAGGTAGTAATTACCCAGCACAATATCCTGGCCGATATTAAGCACCGGCGAACCATCAGCTGGCTTTAGTAGGTTGTTGGTTGCGCTCATCAGCTCGTGAGCTTCCTTTTGGGCTTCCTTGCTGAGCGGCAGGTGCACAGCCATTTGGTCACCATCGTAGTCTGCGTTAAAGCCGTTAGCAACCAGTGGGTGTAGCTGGATCGCCTTACCTTCCACTCAGCACTGGCTGGAAAGCCTGAATACTGAGGCGGTGCAAACTTGGCGCACGGTTAAGTAGCACGTACTTACCAACGATAACTTCATCAAGCGCATCCCATACAGCAGTATCGCCAGCTTCAATCAAGCGCGTTGCGGTACGAATATTGTGGGCAAAAATCATGCCGGATCAACCAGCTAATCACGAATGGCTTTAAAGAGTTCTAGTGCCATTTGCTTTCGGTAAACCACACTGGTGAATCTTAAGCTTTGGCCCAACCACAATCACCGAACGGCCACTGTAGTCCACACGCTTACCAAGCAGGTTCTGGCGGAAACGCCCCTGCTTACCTTTCAGCATATCGCTCAGACTCTTGAGGCGACGTCGGCCCCCGGTTGCGTTGACCACGCGGCCACCACGGGCAGCACTGTGTATCGATCAGGGCATCAACTGCTTCCTGTAGCATACGCATTTCGTTGCGGCGAATCACCTCTGGCGCGTTTAGATCAAGCAGCTTCTTAAGGCGGTTATTACGGTTAATAACGCGACGGTACAGGTCATTAAGGTCACTGGTTGCAAAGCGGCCACCATTAAGCGCCACCATCGGGCGTAGATCCGGCGGAATAACCGGCAGCACAGTCAGGGGCTAAGCTACCCGGCTTAATACCGGCAGCTTCCATACCTTCAAGTACCTTAAGGCGCTTGAGGATCTTCTTGGCACGCTGACCCTTGGCACCAGCAGCTTCCTCAATCAGCTGCTCAATCAGCTGCGGCAGGTCGATTTCATCGAGCAAAGCGCTTCAGCGCCGTACCACCCATGCCAACTTCGATCAGCTCTTCGTACTCTTCGGGCGAGGTTACGGTAATCGGTCTCGTTCATCAGCGAGCCCTTCACCAGGCTTTCTAGCTGAGCCTTCTTGGTGCTGTAGCTTTCGTTCAGCTCTTCGACTTCGCGTGATTGCTCGGCAGCAAGCTGCTTAATATCAGCCTCGTCTTCCTGGGCACGCTTTTCATAGCGGATTTTAATAGCAGCGCGGGCAGCTTCGGTCTCGGCCTCAAGGTCTGCCAGGAACTGTTCACGGCGCGCATCATCCACCGCAAGCACCACGTAGCTTGCAAAGTAGGCAATCCGCTCGAGGTTACGCACGGTCATACCAAGCAGCAAGCTCATGGCGCTTGGCGTACCACGCATAAAACCAAATGTGTGCTACCGGGCAGCGAGTTCAATATGCCCCATGCGCTCGCGGCGCACCACGCTTTTGGTGACGAGCTCACCGTTTTTATCCACCGCCATTTCGCGGCTACGCACACCTTTGAGCTTGCTGTCGTGTGGATTGATATCTTTGACTGGGCCAAAAATACGCTCACAAAACAGGCCATCGCGCTCTGGCTTTTTGGGTGCGGTAGTTGATGTCTCTGGCTTGGTTACTTCGCCGTAGCTCCATTTCAGGATGTCTTCGGGGCTGGCAACTCGCTAAGCGTACCGCGTTAAAGTCAGCAATACCAGTGGTTGGCATCATTCGTGACATTACGCCTCCTCCTCTTCATCATCTGCCTGATCGGCTTTGGTTTCTTGTTCTTCAATTGCATCGAGCGACACACCGTCGTCATCAAGATCAGCCGCAACGGTGATATCGCGCTCCAGCGAATCTTCCTCAAGCTGGGTGGCTGCTTGGGCATGTGGTGCAACCTGGGTAATCGCTTCATCAGCATCAACTGACTCTGACTCATGTTCGTCCAGCAAGATCAACACGCAGACCGAGACCCTGCAGCTCCTTCACCAGCACGTTAAACGACTCTGGTAGCTTTGGCCCTCACAATTGGCTCGTCCTTGATGATAGACTCATACGCCTTGGCGCGGCCGTACACATCATCGGACTTGATCGTCAGCATTTCTTGCAGGGTAGAGGCAGCACCGTATGCTTCGAGTGCCCACACCTCCATTTCACCAAAGCGCTGGCCACCGTTCTGGGCTTTACCGCCGAGCGGCTGCTGCGTCACCATGGTGTATGGGCCGGTGCTGCGGGCATGGATCTTGTCGCTTACCATGTGGTGCAGCTTAATCATGTGCATCACCCCAACCGTCGTGCGCTCTTCGAATGGCTCACCAGTGCGACCATCAATCAGCTGGCTCTTACCGTCACGGGCGTAGCCAGCTTTTTCAAGCTCGTCGGCAATTGTTTCGATTGGCACACCATTAAACGGCGGCGTCGCAACCTTATAGCCCAGTGCCTTTGCGGCCATACCTAGAGTGGGTTTCGAATAGCTGGCCAATGTTCATGCGGCTCGGCACACCCAGTGGGTTCAGGATCACATCAACTGGCGTCCCGTCTTCCATAAACGGCATGTCCTCTACTGGTAGAATACGGGCCACAACACCCTTGTTACCATGGCGGCCAGCCATCTTGTCACCGACGCTAATCTTGCGAATTTGTGCCACAAAAATCTGAATCTGCTTCAGCACACCAGATTTAAGCTCATGGCCAGCTTCGCGCGTAAATTCACGCACGCCAACCACTTTGCCACCGCCAGAATTATTCATACGCTGGCTCGTATCGCGCACATCGCTGGCCTTTTCACCAAAGATAGCTCGCAAAAGGCGCTCTTCGCTGCTGAGCTCTTGCTCACCCTTTGGCGTAATTTTTACCAACCAGCACATCGCCAGCTTTGACTTCACTACCGACTTGTACAATACCATTTTTCGTCCAAGTGGCGCAGGCTGTACTCATTCACATTTGGAATATCGCGCGTGGTCTGCTCATCACCGAGCTTAGTTTCGCGTACTTCTACCGTAATCCTTGATATTAACACCTCTGTAGAGTGTCGTCCTCTACCAGGCGGCGGCTAATGATGATGGCGTCGTCCATGTTGTAACCACCCACGGCATACGGGCAACGCGCAGGTCGCGGCCAAGCGCAATTTCGCCTTCAGCAATCGAGGCACCTTCAATCAGCACGTCCCTGTTGACCTTCTGGCCACGTGTAACACGAGTTTTTGATTAATCGAGCGGTCATCGTTACTCTTTTCAAAGTGGATAAGCTCGTAGCTCTTGGCACCATCAGCGTATTGCACGGTGACAACATCACCATCAGCACGGTGACTTCACCATCGGCTTCGGCTACAATCAGCTGACTTGAATTACGCGCTACCACGTCTTCAATACGCGGTGCCTACCGTTGGGGACTTCTGGCTGTACCAGTGGTACCGCTTGGCGCTGCATGTTGGAGCCCGTCAGAGCTGCGGTCGATACGGTTTTTCTCGATGAACGGCACCAGGCTCGCCGTTGAGCCAAGAATCTGTTTGTGGGCGGCATCCATCAGGGGTAACTTCGGTGAGGTCAATCTGCCCTGGCTTAAGCTCAATGCGAGCAGACACACGCTCCTGAACAAAACGGCCGTTTTCATCCAGCTTAGCGCCAGCATCAGCGATGATTTCGCTGCGTTCACTATCGGCGTCAAGATACAATTTCGTCACTGACCTGGCCATTGTGTACGCGCAGGTATGGTGTTTCGATAAAAGCCATATTCGTTAACGCGGGCATAGGCTGCCAGGGTTCAGCACCAGACCAATGTTGGCGCCTTCGGGTGTCTCCACACTACAGAGGCGGCCATGAGTGGGTTGGGTGAGCATCGCGCACGTCAAACCCAGCACGCTCACGGCTCAAGCCACAGGGCCCATTGAACTGAGGGCGGCGCTTATGGCTCCAGTTCTGCCAGCGAGGTTCGTTTCGTCCATCAGCTGGGAGAGCTGGCTACCGCGAAGAACTCACGCACTGCAGCCACCACTGGGCGGGCATTAATCAGCTGGCTTGGCGTGACGTTTTCAAGATCCGTCATACTCATGCGGTCCATTGCATTACGCTGCATACGGAGCATACCAACGCGGAACTGGCGCGCTACCAATTCGCCCACCAGGTTGACACGGCGGTTACTGAGTGAGTCGATATCATCAGCGCGTCCTCTTGGGTGTTATTGAGACGGATCAGCTCACTAATAATTGCTACCAAATCGCTCATCTGGAAGGTGCGGTGCTCGGCTGTGTTTGGCACATCAAGGCCAAGGCGCTTATTAATTTTGTGGCGGCCAACGCGGCTGTAGTCAAAGCGCTTAAAGTCAAAGAACATACGCTCAATCATGCTACGTGCGTTCTCTACGGTAGCCAGGTCACCTGGGCGTAGACGGCGATAGACTTCAATCAAGGCTTCGTTCGTGCCCACGCGTGCTATCCTTTTTCGAGGGTTGCTTCGATGTACTTCGTATCACCATTATCAGCTGCAGCAAACAGTTCACGAAGCTGGCTGGTTTTGCCGTAGCGAAGTACGCAACAGTGTGGTGACTGGCAGTTTGCGTCGGCGGTCAATCTTGACGTACAGTACGCCGTTGCTGGCTGTTTCAAACTCCAGCCAGGCGCCACGGCCAGGAATAAAGCTAGCATTGTAGTACTTTGCGGCCCGTTCACCGTATCGGCGGTGTAGAGACACCCCAGCACTACGGATTAGCTGGCTCACCACCACGCTCAGTCCCATTAATAATAAAGGTGCCACGCTCTGTCATCCATGGGTAGTCACCAAGGTGAGATCTCTTGCTCACTTGACCTCGCCAGTTACCTTATTAGTTAGCTCAACATTGACGTGCAGCGGCGCATCAAAAAGGTGATATTGTTTTCTTTCATAAATCGCTCAGAATGCTTTGGATCCTGAAACGCATATTGCTTAAACCGTAGTGCCAGTTTTTGGCCGGTATAATCCTCAATTGGGTTGATTTCTGCAAAAATCTCCTGAGGCCGGTCTCGACAAAAATCACGCCAAGATTCCTTTTGGTGGGCGATGAGATCTGGTATTGCCAGTGCGGTATCGTTCTCCGTAAAAAGACACGACCCTTCACACGGGGTGACTGCTCTGCCATCGTTACTCCTCACAGCTCGTTAATTATTTAGTGACTTCGGCACCGAAGATTCTTCCATCCGCCTTGCCATTTGGCAGCGCCACCTACCAATACACAAATAACGGAAGCTACACTACTTCTTCCTATCAGCTTACCATACTACGAGGCCAGGCAGCAAGTCTTAAGTGCGCAGTTCTTTGCCCATGATTATGCTATAGTAGGCTATATGCTGACTCGTCGCCCATCTATTGTTGTGATTGCCCATAACATTCGCTCCACCCATAATGTTGGTGCTATTTTTCCGCACCGCTGAAGGGCTTGGTGTGGAGCGTATCATAGTAATTGGCTACACGCCCTACCCAGCGCTGCCAGCGAACGATCCACGCTTACCCCACCTTGCCGAAAAACTCACGCGGCAAATTCATAAGACTGCCCTCGGTGCCGAAGAGTTAGTGCCCTTTAGCACCAGTACTGAGCCCCCGCTTGCTGCCCTCCGCCGTGCTGGCTATATCATTGCTGGCCTTGAGCAAAACCCACATGCCGTACTCCTACCACACTACCAAGCGCCTGCTAAACTCGCGCTACTGCTTGGTGAGGAGGTTGCCGGTATTGCACCAGAGCTCCAAGCAGCATGCGATGTTCTACTAGAGATTCCTATGCTCGGGCACAAAGAGTCGTTCAATGTCAGCGTTGCAGCCGGCATGGCTCTCTACCAGCTACTATGCCATAATTAAGCGTATAACGCTATATGTAGCGTATGTTACGACGTTTTTACGCTATATAGCTTGCATGCCGCGGTAGTGCGTACAATAATGAACATATCCAGCTAGCCAGGGTAGAGCTAGCCACCTTTCTGTGGCAGTGTTCCCCTGCCCCTAACCGGAACACTGCCCCTAACACATTCCCCAAATTGAGAGAGGAACTATCATGAGCGCTATTACCGTTTTATAGCAAGCCCGCCTGCATGCAGTGCACCGCCACCAAAAGGCCTTGGACCAGGCTGGCCTCGACTACACCCTCGTCGACATCAGTACGGATGACCAAGCCCGCGAGCATGTGCTCGCCCTGGGCTACCTTCAGGCGCCCGTCGTCGAAGCGGATGGCGAACATTGGTCCGGCTTCCGGCCGGAACGAATACGCCAGCTCAGCCAAACACAGCTCGGCCTTGCGGCCGGGCCCGAATAGTACATTAAAGGGGCAGACCGGCCGCATACCGCCACGTATGCGGCTTATTTGCCATGGTAATCATAGTAGTAGATAAAGCGAGCTGACCATGCGAACAAGCCGTGGCGCACCTCGTCTATCGCATATTGCTGCAGCCAAGGGCTAGCTACTTCAGCACAACTGCAGCTTCGCCGAGATGCTCCACCAGGTTGCAAGCAGTTGCGGGTTATCATCTACCTGGAATGGCAAGCGAATAGCTGATTTTTATCAACACCCAGCACTAAAATAATTTCCACACTCCCTGGGTTATCTTTACAGGCATGCTTGAGCATAGTCAGCGCCTCATGATCATCAGGGTTTTTGATGTGCACGTAGAGCTTTTGCGGCGGCTGTGCTGGTGCAGGTGTCACAGTCGTGCGCTGAGCCGCAGCGCCCGGCTGCGCAGTCGAGGCTGGTGCCGGCGTACGCACTGGTTGCTGGCCACGGTGCTTCGCTCGGCGCTCCTTCTTGACAGCAGCGCTCATTTTTGGTGTGCTCATCACCCGGCCGGTCGACTCGTACCGCGCCATCTCTGTGTCGTCAATCAGCACAATTTCGTTAGCAATCAGCTTACTTTCATCACCAAGGTTACCATCACGGTCGCGGGCCGAATTCTTACCGTCACCCGCACCACTGCGTCCTGCACCAGCTAGCGCCAACCTGCTCGTACAAGTTTGGGAAGAAACAATCACCTCACCCTCGCCAAACTTATCTTCAAAGGGGCCACAAAAAGCCATACGAGTACCACTTTTGGTAATGATAGTGCGCACATTGGTAATAATGCCACCAAGCGTCATCTCGCGGCCGTCGTAGTCGGGTTTTAGCTGGCTCAGCGGCTGGGTTTGCTCACGCAAGTAGGTTTCAAAACTATCGAGCGGGTGGGCGCTAATATCAGACCCATCAGTTCACGTTCCCACATTAAGCGCTCTTTATCGCTGTGCTGGCTCGGTGCTGGCTGCAACGTCACCGTTGGCTGCGTTGCTGCGGCCGCATCGCCAAGCAAGCCGAATAAGTCTGTCTGGCCACTAGCGGCCTCCTTCTGCACCTTGCTGGCAAAGGCCTGAATGGTATCAAGATTGAACAATAAATGTGATCGATCACCAAAAGCATCCGAAGCAGCAGTTTTTAATCAATGATTCCCACGCCTTGCGGTTAAATTTGGCGGTGCTGACCTTCTTAGCAAAATCCTCGATACTGCTAAAGCCACCATCAAGTGCCCGAGCACGCAAGATTTCTTCTACCGCACCAACACCAACACCCTTAACGGCAGCCATGCCAAAGCGAATTTTGTTTTCGCCCGGCACCACCGCAAATTCCACAAACGATTCATTTACATCCGGGTTGAGTACATCAATGCCCATATGTTTACACTCAGTCATTTCGATCGCCAGGCGCTCGGTATCGTCCTGGTCGCTGGTCATCAGCGCCGCCATAAATGCATCCGGGTAGTGTGCCTTTAGGTAGGCCGTCCAGTAGGCAATCAGCCCGTAGCACGCAGCGTGGCTTTTTATTAAAACAGTAATTAGCAAATTCTTCTAGCTGCTCCCAAAACGTTTCAGCGATTGCGGCTGTTGCACCACCGACCTTAATGGCACCTTCAACAAACTCTGGCTTGACCTTCTGCATTAAGTCAATCTTCTTTTACCAACCGCCTTACGCAAGGTATCGGCCTGGCCACCAGTAAAACCACCAATCACCCTTACTAATCTGCATAAACTGGTTTTTGGTACACCAAGCATACCGTAGGTATTCTGGAGCGAATTCTCCATACCTGGGTGCAAGTAGGTAGTGGCATCCTCGCCATGCTTGCGTTTAATAAACGAATCAATAAACTGCATTGGCCCAGGACGGTACAAGGCAACCATAGCGATGATATCTTCAAACACACATGGGCGCAGCTGGCGCAAGTAGCGTTTCATACCGGCAGATTCAAGCTGGAAAACTCCGTGGTATCCCCCGCTGAAAGAAGCTTATAGGTTTCTTCATCATCAAGCGGCAACTGGGAAAGATCGATCTCGGTTTTATATACTTTTACGAATAATCCTAAGGGCGTTATTAATAATCGATGGGTTACTGAGGCACAAGAAGTCCATCTTCAAAAGACCCAGTTCTTCCACCGGCGACATAGGGTACTGCGTTGCCACCACACCTTTTTGCGCCATTTCGAGCGGCACAAACTTAACCAAATCATCCGGGGCAATCACGACACCAGCGGCATGCACACCGTGCGAGCGTATCGTACCTTCCAGCTGGCTTGCAAAATCATACACCGTCTTGGCAGTCGGGTTGGTTTCGTATTCTTTTTAAATCTGGGTCGTCGACCAGGGACTTTTTAATCGGCACGTGCCGGCCCTGAACTGGTGGTGGAATGAGCTTTTGCCAGGCGGTCACTTTCACCATATGGCACCCTGCAGAACGCGGGCGACATCACGCACCGAGGCTCGCGCTGCCATCGTACCAAAAGTACAGATATTAGCTACCCTATCATGCCCGTATTTATTAGCGCAGTATTCTATCACCTCATTACGACGTGTATCCTGAATATCAATATCGATATCTGGCATACCATGCGGTCTGGAGTTCAGGAACCGTTCGAACAGCAAATCGTACTTGAGCGGGTCTGGGTCGGTAATATTGAGTGCATAGGCAATGATTGAGCCAGCCGCACTACCACGCCCCGGACCAAAAATAATCCCCTAGGATTTACCCCAGTTAATAAAATCCTGCACAATCAAAAAGTAGCCATTATAGCCCATGGTATCAAGCACACCAAATTCCATATCAAAAGTCCCGCTCGCGCTGGGGCTCACTCAGCAGTTCGCGCAGGGCTTGGTTTGATTTCGTTTTGGCGTCCTCAAGACTGAGCCCCGCATAGCGCACTGCCATGCCGGTATACACCAGGTGGTCAAAGGTATTCTTTTCTCACTCTCGCCATTGGGCGTGGGGAATTTTGGAATGAGGATTTTGCCAAGTTCGATATCAATATTACAGCGCTCAGCAATACGCTTAGTATTGGCAACTGCCTGGGGGTTGGTTTTATTCCAGCGCGCAATGATATCGGCCGGGTCTGTTACGTGTAGCTCAAAGTCCTTGAGACTCATGCGCTTTTCATCGCTCAGATACGAGCCGGTCCCCACCACAGCAGAATCTCGTGCGCGTCTTGGTCGGCGTGGTTTTAGATAGTGGCCGTCGCTACTGACCACGCACTCAATGCCCAGTTCGGCGCTGAGCTGCTCTAGATACTGGTTAATCTTTACCTGCACATCCACTTACTGGGGCAATCTGGGTGGCCATGATCCTGCAGTTCTAGGTAGTAGCGGTCGCCAAAAATACTCTTGTACCAGCTGGCGATGCGCTTTGCTTCTGCGTAGTTATCCAGCCGTAGCTGTTCACCCAGTTCACCACTGGCGCAGGCGGATAGTGCAATCAATCCTTCGTTATATTGCTCGAGCAGCTCATGGTCAATCCGTGGCTTGTAGTACATACCCTCGAGATTGGCAAGTGTCGATAGTTTCATCAGGTTGCGGTAGCCAGTGTTGTTCATGGCAAGTAGTATTAAGTGGTAGCGAGCCTTGTCCTTTTGTGGATCACGGTCGGCACGCCCACGGGCTGCTACGTACGCTTCCATCCCAATAATTGGCTTGATACCAGCTGCTTTGGCCGCCTGTAGAATTCAATTGTCCCACTCATGGTACCATGGTCGGTAATAGCGCACGCTGTCATACCCATATCTTTGACTCGCGCGACCAGGGTCCGGAATCTTCGTCAGACCATCAAGCAAACTGTGGTGAGTATGGTTATGCAGGTGTACGTAATCCGCCGGCGTCAGCACCTGCTCGCCCGTTTTGACTTGCCCTGATTGATCTGCCACAGCTGTTCCCATCGTCCCCTTATTATAGCATAGCCGCTCTAACGGGCTGCTGGCTATATGCGGGCTTATCAGCGCCTAAGCCCGGGGTAGCCCGGGCAACCAACAGGCCGCAAAAGCAAAACCACCCGTGCTCTGTGCAGGGGCGGTTTTCGCCTTGTTGTGTGCTATGCTTACTTTTCGACTTCTGATTTGAATTCTTTTAGCTTGGCATCAGCCTTGGCTGCAAATTGCTTTGTCTTAGCCTCAACATCTTTGGCAACATCGCCGGCTTTTCTTTCATGTCACCGGCCTTGTTTTTAGGTCTTGGCGCGTTTCTTTACCACTCTTTGGTGCTGTTAGAATGCCAGCAACCAAGCCAGCTGCTGCACCCAGAATGGCACCAACTGCAAATTTACTTGTCTTTGCCATGAGTATTCCCCTTCTTATTAGTTATTCCACTGTACTATTGTAGCAGTTGTTGCCGCAACCGAAAAGCGAGCTCTGGCTATGAAGTGGGCGTGGTTTGGCAATATCCTCTCGCTCGGCCAGCGATTGACCTGCTGATTAAAGCTTTACGCAGAACAATCACCAGCGCGATACAGCGCGCACAGTGCCAGCACCAGTAGCACACAGAGCACCCCAAATACAAACCACGCCGCGCTATCCACGCTGCCTACCCAAGCCGCTCCGTTGGGTACTGGCGCAGATCATTGCCATATTCGCTACTCGAAAGCGCCACGTCTAGCACCGCCTTAATATACTTTAGCTGGTCACCGGTATCATGCCAAACACCATCAATAATTTTTGCCGTAAACTGCATCTGCCTGGGCCAGCTCGTTAATGCTATCGGCCAGCGTAATTTCGCCGTTTTATCAACCTTTTTCCTGAGCAATAATTGGCAAAATATCTGGTGTGAGCAAATAGCCACCAACGCTTGCAAGGTTGCTTGGGGCGTCTGCCTGGCCTGGCTTTTCTACCAGTTGCGTTAGCTTGTAGGTATCATTCATACCCTGGTGCTCAATCGCTGCCATACCGTATTTATCAGCATCACGCCTCATCAACCTCTATCAGCGAAATCACTGATTTACCAGTCGCCTGGTGTGCCTGCAAAAGCTGCACAGCCCGTGGTGTCTGGCTCCGGAAGAAAATCATCGGCGAAGAAAACAAAGAACGGCTCATCATCGTCAATCAAATGGCGAGCGTTCAGCACTGGGCGAGCATTACCCTTTGGCGAGCCCCTTCTAGCGTACGTATACAAAATTAGCCATCTCGGCAATCTTTTTAATTTGATCAGCCTTATCGTGCTTGCCCTTTTCACGCAGCTCTGCCTCAAGCTCATCGCTCCTGTCAAAATGATCCTCAATCGTACGCTTTGTACTACCGGTTACAATAATAATCTCGGTCACACCAGCTGCCACAGCTTCTTCAACAATCAGCTGAATCACCGGCCGGTCGATAATTGGCAGCATCTCTTTTGGCATGGCTTTTGGTCTGGGGTAAAAAGCGCGTACCAAGCCCTGCGCACAAATAATAGCTTTAGTTGGTTGTTTCGCATAATTACTCCTTTCGCATTAATTCTTGCAAGGCATCGTGAGGCAAGCACAATCGCGCCTGGGTCAGTCGCGACCTTGCTTACAGTTACTGATCATATCGGCAATAGGGATACAGCGTACGTTCACAAACTCGCCGTCATCTGGCGCTGGCTGCGCGACGCGGCGGCAATCTGTTGCCAAAATAGTGGCTTTTGAGTATTGGTATAGGCATCCATCCAGGTGTGACCAAGATAGCGCATCGTACCCGGTTGATAGCTCGGTCTCTTCGCGTAGTTCGCGGCGAGCACTTGCTTCAAGGTCCTCGCCCGGCTCCACACCGCCACCAGGCAGCTCCTGCATAACAAGCTCTGGCCCAGGGCGAAACTGCTCAGCAATCACCACCTGGTTATCGTGTGTAATGGCAATCACTGCCACGTCTGCGAGCCAAGCGGGTCTTTAATATCGTACTGGCTGCGTGCTTCCATCTGGGGCCATAAAGGTCTTCGCACCAAAATGCCGCCAGCCAACCTTAGTCGTAACTGGGTGTGTCTGTCTGTGGCCATGGTTTCATTGTCGTCATGACTTAGGCCTTCCTTATAGTATCTTTTGGCGAATAATTTTTTGAGCCATAGCCGGGTTAGCCTTACCCTGGGAGCGTTTCATCACCTGCCCCACAAGATAGCCAATCGCTTTTTCTTTACCCGCTACGATATCTGCAATCGAGCTTGCGCTGGCGGGGTCTGCTAGCACATCATCCACCACTGCCGCAACCGCCGATTCATCACCACCTGCAGCAAATCTCTTCTGCTCCGCCAAAGCACAGGGGGTCATGCGCACCAGCCAGCAGCTCATGGAAGAGTTCCTTGGCACCTCGTGCTACTAATCTCGCTCTTGGCTGCCATACCCGCAAGCGTGGCAAGATCATCCACACCTGGCACGGTACCATGCCGACTATCACCTGCCGTGCACTCGCAAACCAGTGAGCAACCCGCGTTGCCGCCGTATCACCAGCTGCGTCCTGTACGCCAGCTACCGCTTGGGCGTAGGCCTGCGTATCGAGTAATGCATTCACAACCGAGCGGTCCAGCCCGAGCCCAGCCCATTTGGTGCGGTAATAAGCAGGGAGCTCTGGCATGTCGGCCTGAATGCGCGCGACATCGTCATCCGTCAGGACAATTGGCGGAATATCTGGGTCTGGCATGTAGCGGTAATCCTGGGCGTCTTCCTCGCTGCGCTGGCTGGTGGTGGTTTTGGGTGTCGTCATTCCAGCCACGAGTTTCTTGTACCACTGTCTGGCCAGCTTCAAGCAAATCAACTTGGCGTCGGAATTCATACTCCGCCGCTCGCTCTACACTGCGGAAGGAGTTGAGATTTTTAATCTCGGTGCGTTTGCCTAGCTCCTGGGCACCCTTCGGGGCAACACTAATATTGACATCAAAGCGCATGTTACCGTGGTACAAATCACCATGGGTTACGCCAGCGTAGGTCATGCGGCGGTATAGCTCGGCCGCATACGCCCGGGCTTGGGCAGCGCTATGAATATCTGGTTCCGACACAATTTCGATCAGCGGCGTACCAGCGCGGTTAGGGTCCACCAGGCTATAGTCGCCGTGGTGCGTCAGCTTACCAGCGTCCTCCTCCATATGGGCGTGATGAATACGCACCGCTACTACACTGCCATCATCGAGTGGCGCTTCCACAGCACCAGGGCCGATAATAGGATGATACATCTGTGTGGTTTTGCAGCCTTTCGGTAGATCCGGGTAGAAGTAATGCTTACGGTCAAAGCTGCTCACCAGATTAATGGTACTCCCAAAGCGCCTTGCCAGCTTTAACAGCAAGCTCCACCGCATGATGATTAAGCACTGGCAGCATGCCCGGTAAACCATAATCAATTGGGCTTACATTGCTATTCGGCTCAGCAAAGCGTGAGTCATTATCGGCCGCGCTAAATAGCTTGGTTTTGGTTGCTAATGCACATGGCATTCAATGCCAATTGTCATTTCGTAATTATCGTATACGCTCATTGCTAAATTGCTCTAGGTCTTTCAGGGCCTGCTTAAAGGTTGCCAAGGCGCGGCGTGCGGTGGTATAGGTAATATTCACGTCAGTTTCTGTGTGCAATCCGGTTGCGCAACATGGGTGCCCACACGGCATTGATATTACCAAAAGCACTACCGGCAGTTTTGAGCCGCTCGCCCATAGTATATTACCCTATAGCCACGCTCACGTAGGGCGCGGTCCAGCAGTTTATCGGCATTCAGAATCGCCATTTGGTAGCTGGCTGGCTGCTTTTTGCGATAGTGAGCCCTCGATTTTCGAGCCACTGGCTGCGGTAACGCTCTACGTTGAGCTGGCGGCCGCCAGTCTGCCCCATCCACCACAGCATCAGGACGCCAGTCGCGACCAGCAGCGCTGCAAATAGTATAATCACAACAGTACTACCCACGGCCAAACTCCTCTACCTGGCGCGCAAGGGCTAGCACATGTGCATCAGCTTGCTGAGCACCGATAATTTGCAGCCCCACTGGCAAACCATCGGCTGGCGCAACCGGCACACTCACTGCCGAGCCCTGCCAGGGCTGCTGGGACAGTCATGGTATCCTCTAGGTACATAGTGACGGGGTCGCTCGTATGGCTGCCAAGCGCAAAAGGCTGGGCGTGGCGCCACTGGTGCCAGCAAGGCGTCGTGTTGTGACAGCTTTATCGTACTCGCGGATCAGTAGCGTGCGAGCTTGCTGTGCTTTTGGTAATAGGGCATCGAAATAACCGCTTGAAAGCACGTAACCGCCAAATCATAATGCGGCGCTTGTTTTCTGGCATAAAGCCCCTGTGCCCGGCTAGCGCTGTAGAGTTCCGCCAAACTCTTGGCCTCGGCCCGCGCCCCACGGCGCACACCATCATAGCGTGCAAGGTTACTGCTACACTCTGCCGGTACCACAATATAGTAAAATTGCGCGCATAGGGCATCATTTTCATGCTGACTTCATCAACACTATAGCCTGCCTGGCGCAGGTCATCAATCGCTTGGTTAATAGACGCCTTCACGCCAGCTTCGACGCCATCCCCCATGCAATCGGTAATCACAGCTACTGCCGTTTGGTCTCGCCTGCGGTGCAAAGTAATCATCGTGCGTCACGCCATCTTTGCGTCCTGGCCTGCCATAATACTCATCACAAGCTCGCTATCGCTCACCGACCGGCTTAGCAGCACCAATACAGTCAGTACCGCTCGCCATAGCTACCACACCGTAGCGGCTGACGGCACCATAGGTTGGCTTAAACCCAACCACGCCGTTAAAGCTAGCCGGCTGGCGAATTGAGCCGCCGGTATCAGTACCAAGGGTAAATGGTACGATATCAAGCGCAACGGCCACGGCTGAGCCACCGCTGCTGCCCCCAGCTACACGCGCTGCATCAACGGCGTTTTTAGTTGGGCCAAAGTCAGAATTTTCGGTACTACCACCGTGGGCAAAGGCGTCAAGATTCACCTTGCTAGACACAAATCGCACCTTCTGCTTCAAGCCGCTCAACCGCTGTTGCCTGGATGGGCGAGATGAAACGTGATTAAAAACTGGCTGGCTGCCGTGGTGGCGCACCATCAACAGCAAAGTTATCCTTCGCGGCAAAGGGAACACCAGCTAGCCGGCCGGTAATCTCGCCACGGTCAACTGCCGCTGCTCGCTCTAGGGCGCGCTCGGCCGTCATAGTAATAAATACATATATAATCGGCTGTATCCTGAGCCTTCTGAAGGGCTGCTTGCACAACCTCCACAGCGGACTGGTTCTGTAAAGCCTGTTGATAATCTGCAATCGTCATAATACTTTTTGGTACCTGTGCTATGGTTTTGCTGGCCCTACCTTCGGATAGCTCCAGCAGTTGCTGACGGCTGACACCGCCTTCTGCCACCACATCCTGCGCGCCATACATTCTGGCGGGCCAGTGACCTCAGTAGGTTGGCTCAACGCCCTCGGTATCCAGATCATCAAGCTGGGCAACCAAGCCTCAAAATCTGCTCTAAATCATTCGTCAGTGCCTGCGTCTCAGTCTCTGTCAGCTCCTACTACTAAGGCGGGCTAAGTGCTGCACCTCATCAGTTGTTATTTTTGTCATATCATTATTGTAGCGTATTTGACAGGGGTTGTGAACTGCTCTTGACGGATTTATGATGCATTGGCATAACTATAGTAGACTGCAGGCACTGGGCCTGTTGTTTGTTCTTTGGAAAGGGGACATTGTGTTTTCTCGAAAGTGTTATTCTATTGCTATCGCTGCAGCTGTATTGACTGGGTGCGCTGCTCAGCCGGGCCCAGCCCCGGTTGTTAACACCACCAAGCAGGTGGTGGCACTGGATATAGCTGGTAAGCCAGCCGTCCAGCGTGATAGCTCTGGTAAAGCCGGTACTATCTGGCGGTGCCGTGCTGCCGGATAACGCTGGCACGGCCTTTGTGCAGGCAAAGACTGCCTGCGCGGGCGACGAAAGTCGCCATAGCTTTGTTTTAATGCCGAAGGAAAACTCCTTTGGCAAAATTATTGTTCGGGTAGAAACCTACCCGAGTTACAACATCCAGAGGGTGAGCTGCCAAAATTGAGTTCATCGAGGGTGACAAAGGATAGATATCCACTGGTAGAATTCACTACTAGTGGCAGTGTGCCGGCGACAGTCTTTTTAGAAGACAGTCGCGGTGCTGCCGCGGCGTTGAGCAGAGACTTTGACCCCTGCTCGTCCCCATATGCCAACAACCCCGCATATACGCGGGGTTTCTTTCTATCCGGCTCCTGCTACTGGCGGTAATCTGGCGGCTGGCTAGTGGCGGTTGCTGCGAATAGTCAGGCGGCGGCGGTGCCTGATGCTGCTGACTGGGAGTGTACGCTGCCGGCTGCGAGCTTACCTGCCCCGGCTGGTCATAGCCACCATACGTATACGGCGCTGGGCTCGGCTGGTACGGGCCAGCATACCGTGCCCTGGCTGGGGCTGAGGCTGGCTGTGGTGACCCCATAGTAATCTGCACCACCAGCTGGTGGCAGATTGCCCAGGTTGCCCGTACTGTGGCTGAGCTGGCGCTCCCCCACACGCTTTGGGTCGTTATTATGATTGTTGCAGCCGTGCTATCACCATAGTGCGCGGGCCGAGCTGGGCGCGCAAATAGCTGGTCGCTAGTAGCTAAATTGCCAGCAGGACGATCGCTACCGGGCTCACTATCACAACGATCATCAGCACCTGCGAAGATAGTATTCACCGTTGATGTATCGCGTTCGCTCCCCCATCATCTTCTTGGCGTACTCGGCAAGCCAGGTGCATAGATATTAAAACGGTCAAGCGCTTGGCTGCGCTGGAACAGCCCCTCAACAGCGCGATAATTACCCGCGATAAGCTCATCAACTGCCTTGCTCCAGGTTTCACGCACCGTGCTCTTGGTACTAGGGTAATATTGCGGTCTTTTGCAAGACTCAGAATACCATTAGCACTGTAAATAGCCGCACCAGCAAAGCACGATTTATCCGGACACTGTAAGGTATTATAGGTTCCCATACCAACCACACCACCTGATTGATTCACAACCGGCGCACCGGTGAGGCCATTATGCGATGGCATCGCTACGGCAGCGATCTTGAGCGAACGCACCATCAGCCACGGACTGGACCTTACCAAGCCGGTAAAAGCGGCGCTACGCTCAGTTGCCCACCATTCACCAGTGCCGTCGCATATTGCGGCAAGCCAGCCATCAGCAGTTCGCTATCCTTGGTGACGGTCGCAGCAGAGACAGGCAAAGCCGGCTGACCAGTTGGCTTTATCAAGCGCTATGAGCGCTACGTCCTCGATATCAGTTGCGCCGCCGTAAATATCTTGCTGCGTCTTATCAAGACTGAGCGCGCTATGACGCTTTTTAGCTGCGACAACAGTATCAGAATAGGCAAATTTCATGGCTCCATCGCCGGTACGATTAATCACGATCGGCTTATCCCCTAGCTGCACGCGTACGCATAGGACTCCTTTTTCGACGGTAATGTTATCTGGGTTCAGCTTGCTACTTAGTGCATGGACTTTTATCGATCTACTGGCATCACCAGATTGCACAGCCCGCTCGTAATGTCGTCGGCATCGGTGCGGGTAATATGCTGGGCCTCTACCATATAGTCCAGCACACGGCGCAGGCGGCTCTGGGCTTTGGGAAGAGTTCTCGGCCTTGGTAATATATGCCGTGATTGCATCGCGCGGCTTGATAGTTGTGTTCGAAGCGGCTGTTGCCAGCAAGCCATCGTTCGAAACATAAAACGCACTCCCGCCCCGGTCATCGCAGGCGCCGGTCAGCGTGGTGCCCGTCTGGCGGTTTGGTAGATTGAGTTTAATATTGGCGCAGTAGATAGTCGCAAACCGCACAACACTCGGCATGGTTTTGTAGGTGCGGCAAAATCGCGCGTGCGCGTGACTGGCTGGGCAATCTGCTCCATAGCTTGGCGGCTACTTGCAGCGGCGTTGGTGCGCGCTGTTTGCGCCTGCTGCTTGGTCTTTGCCGCGTCCTGCTCGGTCTTTTTGGTATCGTCTGGCGAAACCTCGGCGTCGCCCTTCGAGCTCGCAGCATTTCATCACCGGTGATATCACCAGCCCTAAAGGCGCTCTTTTGTGGCTGCTGGTAGCCAATACCACCCAGCACTGCCTCAAGCTGCCCAGCTACAGCAAAGTTGCTGGTACGAATCCCATGGATACACGCAACGTAGGGGCGATCATTCTGCACGGTCACGTAGCAGTCCTCGCGGGCCGTCGTCTTTAAATTATGGGTTTCGTTGGTATCGGTAAAGCTTACCTTGCGGTACTGGACTTTATTAATAGTGCGGCTTTCTACATCCGATACAGCAATCTTATCATTATCCTTCCGGCGCTGGTTAATCGTCTGGCGGATGAGAATATCGGCCTTGGCAAGACCCTTCATATCGTTATCATTCTGGATTTTCTGCCAGTATTCATCACTGGCTAAACTCGTCGTCACGCGGAGCTCGGGTGATGGCGAAGCTTAGCTGATTGCGCACCGCCTCGCTTGTGCCAACGGGGCGAATACGCATCACGTCAGGCGCGTGGCTCACGCAGGTCACCACCGGCGTGGGTTGTACCATCAGCCAGGCCAAAACCCGCCAGCTCTTGGCCATTAAACGGTATGGTCACACCGAGTGTTGAGGTAATTGCAACGGCATGTGGCCCGCTATTATGTGGTGCTAGCAGCGCCGCTTGCTCAGCTGATGCTTTTGCCATCGTCCGATGACGCCCGCTGCTCAAGCACGAACCACGCAATCAGGCAGCCGATTGTGATGACAGCAGCTGCCACCATACAGCCAATCAGCACCGCCTTGAGTGATGGTTTTTTCTTGGGTGGGCGCGGCGGCCGCGTTGAGCCGGCGGCGCTGGCGGCGCGCAGATTGGTAGCCGCCCCGGTTGCATGTAGGGTTGATTATCCATAATACAGCTGTGTGGCATAAACCGCTACTGCTTTGCACGTATTTCGGCGATGGTATCGCGTAGCTCAGCTGCCTTTTCGAACTCTAAGTTAGCGCTTGCAGGTCCATTTGACTGGTGAGATCACGAATCAGCCCTTCGTATTCATCCTTTGGTATTTTGGCAAGATCGAGCTTTGGCTTGGCTGCTTCTTTTTGTGGAATAATTGCCCGCAAGCCATCATCAATTGCCTTACGAACCCCGCGTGGCGTAATATTATGCGCTGTATAGGCCTGCCGAATACCACGGCGTCGCTCCGTCTCATCGATAGCACGGCGCATACTGCCAGTTATCGTATCACCATACACATCACACGGCCATCCACGTGCCCGGGCAGCGCAGCCAATTGTCTGCACCAGGGCGCTTTCGCTGCGCAAAAAGCCTTCCTTATCGGCATCCATAATCGCCACCAGGCTGACTTCCGGGCAGATCCAAGCGCTTCACGCGCAGGTTAATCCCTACCAGTACGTCGTAAACACCGGCCCGTAAATCGCGCAGAATATCGCCACGCTCAAGGGTGTCTATCTCGCTATGAATATAGGCCGTTTTTATACAGCAACATCCTGCAAATAGGTGGTCAGATCTTCGGCCTTACGCTTGGTTAGGTTGTAACGAGCACTCGCTGCTGCTGACTGATACGATCGCGCACTCAACCAGCAGATCATCAGCCTGCCCATCAGTTGAGCGCACCTCAATCAGCGGGTCAAGCAAGCCGGTCGGGCGAATGACTTGCTGAGCCGGAGCCGGACTATGGCTGAGTTCATACTCACCAGGTGTCGCCGAAATGTAGATTGCTTGGTTGATATGGGCATCAAACTCGCTCGAACCGTAAGGCAAGGGCGTTATCGATGCCGCTCGGCAAACGCAAAGCCATACTCTACCAATATCTCTTTGCGACACGGTCGCCATTATACATACCCGCACCTGCGGCGGCGTCATATGCGACTCGTCCACCATCAGCAGCCAATCATCCGGGAAGTAATCGATTGGCGTGGCGGGCTGCTCACCAGCTTCGCGAGTTACTAAGGTAGCAGCTATAGTTTTCGATCCCCTTCACAAAGCCCGTCTCCTGGGCATTTCTAAATCATACTGCGTACGCTGGAGAGCGCTGGGCTCAAGTAGCTTTATTATTACGTTCAAACCACGCTACGCGCTCCTCGTATTCGGACCGGATGCCTTCTATAGCATGGAGGATACGCTCGCGCGGGGTAGCATAGTGGCTGCGGGAAGATAGTCAGCTGGCTCGGCTCAGCTAAAAATTTCACCAGTCGAGTGGATCCAGTTGTGTCAGGCGGTCAATTTCATCACCAAAGAATTCAATCCGGTAGGCAGTGTCCATACCAGCTGGAAAACATCTACCACGTCGCCCTTGACCCGAAAGGTACCGCGTGCAAAGTCAACATCATTACGCTTATACTGAATATCTGTTAACTGGCGCACAAATTTGGCCTGCTGGCGGCGCTGGCCACGGCTCAGCACCATGACATATCGGCATGGGTATCTGGCGAACCGATACCATAGATACAGCTCACGCTAGCGACGATGATCGTATCACGCCGAGTGAGGAGCGCCGTTGTAGCAGCGTGGCGCAGGCGGTCAATCTCTTCGTTAATCTTTGAGTCCTTTTCTATGTAGGTATCGCTGCTTGCAATATAGGCTTCTGGCTGGTAGTAGTCAAAGTAGCTCACAAAATAGTGGACTTCATTACGTGGGAAGAACTGCGTAAACTCACTATAGAGCTGTGCGGCTGGGGGTTTTATTATGCGCCAGGATAAGCGTTGGTACTTGCTGCTGAGCAATAATGTTTGCCATGGTAAAATGTCTTACCACTGCCCCGTGACGCAAGCAGGGTTTGCTCGCTGACCCGATACGCAAACCGGCAACCAATTGCTCAATCTGCTTGGGCTGGTCGCCGGTTGGTTGATAAAGGGCCTCTAGATGAAAACTCATTCCCCTTAGTATAGCACTTTTACTTGTAGTGGGCTTTCAGCCAAAATTGTATACTAGCCTGCTGGTAGTCGCTGCTGCTCAAAGCCTTCTTGGCGGCTTCTTCCGAAAGGACAAGTTCAGGTACCTTTGGGGTTGTGCTGCTTGCTTGCTCGCAGCCAATCATAATAATGCCGTTAGTAAAGCCCTAGCACTGCCTGGTCATTACGGCTTTCAAAGAAGCGAGCGTAGCGGAACGCTTTTACAGCCGTCCTTATGCTTACCAGTTTTAATCGCGTCTCGGCTGCCGGTTGTATAAGCCTCAGGTTGGTGCGCTCAGTCTTGCGGCCATCAGCATCGTTTGTTATCAATCATAGCTAGGCGTATAACTTATCCGCACTGCGCTCGTCAGTTGACAGGTAGTAATCTTGGTTAGCTCAACCTTCAGCACGGTTACGTCTTGGTATGTGTTTGGCTGCACGGGCCCGCCACCAAGCCCATAATACCACGGTGAAAGCTAGCTTTACCTGCTTACTCAGGCCTCGAGTACCATAGTATCATACTGCTTTGCCATCGCCACCGGTGGCCTGGCCAGCCTTGGCCTGCCAGTTGCTGGGGTAGTGTACGCAGAGCTTTTTCATGCTGAGCACAGAGTTCCTTTTGGGCAGCCACAGTAGTCTGGTGGCCGGTGTCTTGGCTTGGTTGTTTATGGTGCTGCCACCCCTGCCGCCCCAGGACCATATAGCCAATCACCACCGCCCCGCGATCACCAGGAGCACCACACAAGCTCTATTAGTTTTGCAGCAATACCCCCAGGTTGTGTATGGAATCGATTCATTGCACCGTGCTTTTTCTCCCCCATTACGTACTGCTGGCTATATTGTAGCATACCCCAGTATAAGAAACCATAACCGTACCACAATCATGGCTGTAGTCATACATGTATGATATAGCAATCCCAGGCAACCCGGCCTGGCGTACCTTGGAAGGTGATTATTTGGACGAAGAATTTTATAAAATTTGGAGTCCCTGAACTATTACTCAGGACGTCCAAGTCTTTCTCTGGGATCTGTATGTAGATACCTACCCAGAAATACGACTCGCCACGGTGCCTGAGGTGGCACTGTGGCTGGCTGTTGCTAGGCAGGTGTATCTTCCGGTGGCACCACCGGAAAAGGAACTTCTCTATGACTATGGGGAAGGTCCCGACATCTCATCTAGCACCTGGGCTCGATATCAGCACGGTGCCGGAAGGCCAGCATACGTGCTTGATAATCGATCCCCAGGGACCCGCAACGGCTCCACTCAATATAGTGGAGTACGACGCAGGGGTGGCTCCCGCTGCACTTTTTTTGCAGCGGCGAGCAGGCGTTACTGAGGTAGAAAGCTTGGGTGATCTTATCGCCCAAACCAATATGCCCCTACGTTCCGATCTGGCCGGACGTAGAGCAATACCTACAGGACGCCGAAGAAGACGACCTTATGCAGGTCGTCAAGTCCCTATTCACCTAACTAGTCCCGCGCACCGAAAGGAGGGTGCGCGGTCTTTTTATAGTCTTTTTACAGTAGCCATGTGTGCAGCCTACACCTACGACGCAACGACCTGGTCAATAAGCCCGTATTGCTTAGCTTCGGTAGCGCTCATCCAGTAGTCACGCTCGGCATCCTTTTTCTACCTTACGCACAGTCTGACCGGTGTTCTTGGCTGGTATTTCGTTCAGAGCGCTTTTTAAGGTAAATGCTTTCGCGCAGGGTAATTTCTTGGTCTGTTACCTTACCCTGGGTGCCACTACTTGGCTGGTGGATCATAATACGGCTATTCGGCAGTGCTACACGCTTGCCTTTCGCACCGCTACTCAGCAAAAACGCCCCCATACTAGCTTGCAAGCCAATGCCAATCGTCTGAACATCTGGTTTAATATATTGCATGGTATCGTAAATCGCGAGGCCATCATACACACTACCGCCCGGGCTATTAATATAGAGCTTAATATCCTGCTCTGGGTCGAGATGGGCAAGATGCAGCAGCTGCGCCACGACAAGATTGGCGGTATGCTGGTTCACATCTTCGCCAAGGAAAATCACGCGCTCATTCAGCAGCCGGCTATAAATATCAAAGGCTCGCTCACCATCGTGAGTCTTTTTCTACCACTGTTGGCACAATCCAAATCATATGGTTTTTGCATACTATTTATTATAAATAAAATTAGCACTCAGTGCAAGTGAGTGCTAATTATCCATCAGCTTAGCTCGGCTATTTGGTGTTGAGTTCTACCAGTCGCTCAACCGTCTTATCTGTAAGCAAGCGGTTTGCGACATCACGCTGCGCTTCTGGTGTCTTTAGTTGCTTGCGGAGTTCTTCGTTCGTATTACGCTCCAATGCATTCATGCGTTCAAGCAGCTCTTGCGTAGCTCGATCTTCTCTGCTTGCTGAGTTCTGCCAGTACAAGGCCAGCCTTCACGCGCTTTTCGGCTGCTGGGGTAGCTTCACGCTTTATCCAGTCTGCTTTGTCCTTAAAGCCCTGCTGCGCCAGGTAGCTATCCAGCGTTAAACCACGGTACATCAGATTTTGCGTCAGGTCACGCTCAATCGATGCAATCTGATCCTTCAGCAGTACCGCTGGTACCGGTACGGTAGACTTTTCAACCAGCTCGCTCACCAAGGCATCCTTATGTTTTTCGCTGGCTTCGCGCTGCTTTTTGAGCAGTAATCTCCTTTTTAATATCAGCTTTGAGCTCAGCAACAGTTTTAAACGGCCCAGCTTTTGCTGCCAACTCATCGTTCAGCTCTGGCTCAGCCACTTCGTTCACCTTCTTGAGCGTGACAGCAAACTGTACCGGTGCGCCCTTTAGTTCTGCGGCGTGGTAATCCTGAGGGAAGGTAACGTCAATCGTAAATTCTTCACCTGGTTTTTTGCCAATTACACCATCTTCAAAGCCAGGAATAAACGTGTTACTACCAAGCGTCAGTGCATAATCCCTTGCTTGCACCACCATCAAACGCAACGCGCGTCCTTGGTGCCTACAAAATCAATCACAACCTCATCGCCCTTTTATGCGGCCCGCTTCACCTCATTCTTAGGTGGCGTAGGCGGATCGGATCCGGTCGATAACCTCATTCACTTCGCTTGCCGTTACTTTGACGGCTTCTGGCTTGCTCGTAGTGTTTTGTAGTCACCCAACGTGACTGGCGGGAGCACATCACACGTCGCAACAAACTCTAGTTCACTACCAGGCACAAACTTTTTAACCTCTACCCGGGCCTATCATGCCCGCAACATCCTCCTTCGTAAAGGCATCGGCAACTGCCTTGGATAGTGCGCGGCTCAAGTGTTTGTCGGCAAGCTGGTTAGGGTCAACGTGCTTAGCAGCGACACTGGCTGGCACTTTCCTTTGCGGAACCCAGCTACTTTCATATCGCGGGCCAGGCGCACCAGCGCAACCTGCTCGGCTTCCCTTTTAGCTCGGTTTTATCAAGCTGAATCGTCAGCTCAACGTTAGTATCTGATACGTGTTTTACGGATGTCTTCATATAGTACCCTATTATAGCAAAGCCAGCTAGTAGTGCCAACATTGGCCGCTAGTCGAGCATCATCAGCTCATCCAGCTCATCAGTTGCAGCCTGTTGGTGGCGGCGATCACGCACAGTCGCAATAATCCGCTCAACACTGACGCGCTCTTCGTGCCTGTAGCAGTATAAGTGTATATTGGCCCTGCTTGATTTCCATCCTCACCAACAAAGATAATATACGGCGTCTTTTTCTTGAGGGCAGCCTTTTAGTTGCTTATCGGTTTGCGGCGAGGTGATATCTACCTCCACGCGTACGCCTTCCTCACGTAGTTGCCGCGCTAGCGTTAGCGCACCCGGCAGCGCCTCACGCGTCAGCACCAGCACACTCATATCAATCGTCGGTGGCAACTCTGGTAGTAAGCCGTGAGTTTCTAGGAACAACTGCATTGGGCTTAGGCCCGGCGCCATACCAACCGTTGCCACTGGCTCCACACCAAACAGCCCAACCAAGCCATCATAGCGCCCACCACCAAACACATAGAGCGATTATTTTCTGGCGCGTTGTCCATCACCTCAAACACAACCCCAGTGTAGTAATCTAGCCCGCGCATCAGCGTCATATCAAACTGTGCGTTACTAACCCCGGCTGCATGCAGTTGCTTGAATAGCTCCTGCAGCTCGTGGGCCGAAAAATGCTCGCGTACGCTGCTTGGCAAATCTGCTATCTTACGCGCCTGCAGGATTCGTTCAAGCTTTTTGGCGTGACCCGATACGCCAGCACCAGCCAAAATATCGTTCGCTTGCTCCCTAAAGCTATCTGCTGGGATCTTGTTCTTACGGTCAAGCAATTTAATCATGCGCTGGGCATACTCACGCGTCAACCCCAGATAGCCACGCATAATAGTATCGATCAAACCCCGGTGATTAATTTTAATCACAAAGTCATCATTCTGCGCCCCAAAGATTTTAACTGAATCATAGGCAAGTGTAATGATCTCGGCATCAGCTACCACGCCCCTGTACACCGACAAATCAGCGTTAAACTGCCAAAATTCCCGTTCCCGGCCACGCTGCGGGCGCTCGTAGCGCATAAAATTAGCAATGGATATAACCGTGCGGGTAACTAAGCTCCTGGCGACGAGCTGCCACCATACGGCTAATCGTTGGGGTCATCTCTGGCCGAATCGCTACTTCGCGGCCACCACGGTCAGTAAAAAGATAGGTCTGCTCGCCAGCAAGTTCCTGGCCACTCTTTGCTGTATATACTTCGATCGGCTCAAGCAGCGGTGCGCCATATTCCATATAGCCATGACGCTGCGCGACGAGTATGCCACTTGCTAAAAATATAATTCTGGATCGTTTATCTTCTGGGTAGTAATCGCGGGAACCTTTTGTAACTTTGGGTCGATAGCTTTGTCATAACCATATTATTACACTGCTTGTGTGTAATTACAAGTTTGCACCAACATACAGTGTTCACCATAACAAAGAACCCACCCATAAAGAGTAGGTTCTTCTGTTCAATTTCGGTAGGTGAACTACTTACTGGCCGTTACGGCGACTTGTGTAGTAGTAGTAACCTGCAAGACCGATAGCTGCTAGACCAACGGTGCCACCGATGATGCCAGCAGGACCAGTTGTTGGCAGTGCGCCTTGTGACACTGGAGCCTGTTTACAGTCAGCTTCGTTGGTGAGAGTACTTGCTCTTATCCTGTGCTTCCTGCTCAGTTACTTCCTTGCCCCAAGTCTTGGTGCTGATTTCACAAACTTTTACTTTCTTCTCTCGCAGTCTTCCTGCTTTGTAGAATACTTCTTTGTGTCTTCGGCTTCCTTCTTGGTTACTTCCTTCCAAGTCTTGGTGCTGATTTCACAAACTTTAGCCTTACCCTCTTCTACAACTTCGAATTGCTTCTTACAGTTAGCAGCGGTAATTTCTTGTTCTTTGCCATCAATCTTAGTAGCAGTCAAGATAGCTTCTACAGTGTACTTGCCAGCAGTTGTCTGGGTGAAACTCAAACTTGTTGCTGGTTGACTCTTCGCGCTTAATTTCTTACCCTGAGCGTCGCGTACAGCAAAGGTAACCTTGCTGATAGTTGCGTTCTCTACGTGTGGTTAGCAACAAACTGGAACTTGGTTCGATCAGTGCCTGAACACTGAGTGCACTCACAACGAGCAACTGATTGCTTCTTAGGCTGTGGTGCCGGTGGGGTAACTGGTGGCTTTGGTGGCGTGTTACGAACAGGCTCTGGGCCTAAAGATAGGTTACCACAAACGTTCATAACTGCGTACTTAAAAGCTGCCATTAGCATCGAGCACAACGATGGCGCCTAGTCTCGCTACATACCCTGGCGGAATGCTGCACCACCAACGTGGGTAGTTTCGTAGTAGGTTTTACCAGCAATGCTGATTTGGCGGCTTGCAGCTTGCTTTTTGGCGGCCGATGCTTGATGCGTTATCGAGCAACAACACGACCCTCGGCGATAACTTCACCGCGGTTGTTAGTAACACCCTGAACAACGCGGTCGCCAGCGGCTACTTCGCGCTTAATCCAGTAGTGATCATAAATGGCGCGTAAATCGCCTTGGTGGTTTTCATCGTCAGACACGAGTAATATCACCGTAGTGACCTACACCGCACCGTACGATTGAGATTGGCCGAACAGTCGCCAGTCGCATTTTGCTTGGTTTTTGTTGACCTCATATATAAGCTACCAAAACCAAGCGCCATAACAACAAAACAAACAAAGCCACCAATTGCACGTTTGCTTGACTTTATATGACGAAACTTGTTGAGTAACGTATTCATACAGACCTCGCTTTTATTTATTGATGTTTTCATTAAACTACATTTGTTACATAAAAGTCCAATAGGGTTTATCTTTAAAATCCCTTAAAGTGATGTAAAAATGTGGTAAAGCTAGTGCTTAACAGATACGATACGCATATATATGTTGACATATCGTCAACATACGGTATATTCTTGGATTAATCTGTTAAAAACACTTAAATTTAGCTTAAATAAAAACACCGTCTTCTATCGAGCCCTGCCCGCTCGCAATCGATGCTGCTGCAGCCATGCGTACATGGCAATTCCAGCAGCAACGCCTACATTCAATGAGCGCGTGGAGCCAAACTGCTCAATTGCCACAATCGCCTCGGCTGCTTGCGCAAGCTCAGTTGAGATGCCAGGGCCTTCCTGGCCAAAGGCAGGCACGCGTGCTCTGGGAGCTGGTACTGGCCTAGCGGCTGCGAGCCGGCAATATTATCGACCGCAACGACACGGCGTCCTAGCTGCTGCATATACACAAGGAAGCTACCGATATTCGTATAGTAATGGAGGTGCATATATTTATCTGTCATCATAGCGCCACGCTTATTCCACTGGCGGCGACCAATGATATGTACATGGCGCACTCCACAGGCATTGGCCGTACGCACAATTGTACCCATATTAAAATCGCGCTCCGTGTTTTCGAGCGCGATATGAAGGAGCTGCCACTCACATCAAGTTGGTCAATAATATCGGCCATCGCCTGCCGCCTTTTAAACTGATCCATGACGTTGCGCGTATCAGACTGCGGCGTAAACCGCATACGAATAATTATACCATGCGAGGCTAGTCCATGCGGACGCCAAGACTGGAAGCACTGGTGGCCCTTGGCATGAACGGCAAACGGCTGGTGTGGTGCTGCGGGCATGGCGCAAACCGTACTGGTTGCGTGATCAAAAGCGGGCACATAGCTGGTATTTGATAATACGGCCACTGATGGTTTTGCGGAACCACTGGCCTGACCTGCTGGCTTGGCACTGGTACATCATTAGGCAAGCGCTGGTAACGAATACCCCTGTGCGAGTAGCTGAGCCTGCAGCTGCGGTGGTATAATCTGCTTGATATGCCCAAGGTCCTCTGGTACGCTACCGGTCAAATCAACAGATCGCTCGATTGCCTGGCGGGCAGAAACAAGATACTGCCTCGGTTCGGCGATCGTTGGCACTGGCCGTGCCGTAATGTATAGGGCCGCATAGAGCCCCACCAAGCACTAACAGCACGCCGCCACACAGCATGAGCTGTGCAAGCCGAGCGGCCCGTGACTGAGCACGACACAAACGCACCGCTGCACAAAGTAGGAGTAGCCTCGCCACAGCTGCGCCAGCAATAATGGCCACATCATGACCCACCTGCGGCAGTAGCGCCATATGGACGAACCCTAGCAGCTATACACACGCCAGCTACTGCCACCATAGCAGCGCATAGGCTGCAATACCTATATGGTTCATCGAGGTTGTGTGGTTTTTGGCTTCTTCTATAAAACCCCGCTTTGCGCCAATATATTCCACTAGGCATACAGCGATACTAGCAGCTACGACACTACCAACGGCGTATTCTACTGTGGGGTTATAGGGCAGCTGCTGGCCACCATAGAGCCAATACTGCACGGCAAGTACACTGGTAGCAGCTACACTACACGCTAGCCATGCATAGCACAACCAGAGGGCACCAGTACACACCAGCGCCCCGCCAGTACTCCGTGTGGCGCGAGTAAACCAGTCAGCAAGCCGTGCCTTGATGTGGTCTGACTGTGTAGCGGCAGTAGCAGCAGCTGGCGTGGACGGTTGCGGCTGCGGCGTCTGAGCCGGCTGAGTATGGCGATGCGTCGAGTCAGGTGATGTACTGCACTAGCTGCACGCGGTTGACTATCAACGCGTGATGAACCAGCTGGTGCCGTAGCCACCGGCTGGGTAGATGGCTATCGTCTGCTGCCACCTCCATAGACTCAACCGCCAGTATTTCATCGCTCAGCTCTGAGCTTTCACCGCGGCGCCCTTACGCTGCTGTGTATGTGACGTGGCTCCACCACCCTTTTCCATATATCCCCTCTATACAAAAAGGCCTTCGCGGCCTTAGTAGTAGTTATTGATTATAATACCAAATCTGGTACACGAGAGAGGACTTGAACCTCCACGCCCTTGCGGGCACTAGCACCCTGAAGCTAGCGCGTCTACCAATTCCGCCACTCGTGCATGCCTCTACTACTATCATCTGCCGCCGTATTTGTAAAGACTATTGTGGGCGTATAATCGGCCCGGCTGCACCGTTTGGCAACCGGAGACTGCTCTGGCAACATCACGCAGCTCAAAGCCATTCTTCACACCAGCATTAGAGTGTGCCATGTGGGTCAAATATTTGGCGAATCGCTTGGTAAAGTGCCGGCGTCCCAGCATCGTCCTCTTTAACGACAAACGGCGCCTTGAGCCGGGCCTTCGGCTTCACCGGCTCGTAACACTACCGCCATGGGCAATAACCAGGGCCGAAAAAGCATCGTAGAGCTTGAATAGCGCCTGCTTATCCTGCGTGCTGCGCACCGGCAAACTCGGCCAGAAGGAATAAATCGAGCAATTGCCGAAGCCGTAAACGGCAGCGCTACCCGGTAGTGTTTAGGTTAGTTTTGAATACTCGCGAGAAAAATCGGTTACCCGGCGTGGTGGATATACACCCCGCTAAATAGCGGTGAGATTGGGCTTGCCTTTGGGGCAATCTGGCACGTAGCATACAGATCATTTTCGATTGAACGTAGCTTACGGGCTTCATCTAAATCTTCTGCAACCATCCGGTCAGCAGAATAGCGGTCAATATCCTTAAAGAGCTTTTTAACTTTGCGCTGGCGTGTACGCTCACTAAAATCACCAAATGCCCCTACGAGCACAGCAGCAAAGGCGTCACCACGCTCAATATGCGGAGCCACCACGGCATGGCGGCGGCCAGCTTTTATAGGCCAGCTTAGCCAAACGGCTATCCACCACATGTAGTGACTCTGGTTGGTGCTCCAGAATAGTATTAATGACGCGCACCATGTCATCATACGATTCAACCAGCACGGCAAATGTTAGTAAGTCTTCGTTGTATAAGTCTGCCTCCAAAATCATCTCGGATACAATACCGAGTGTCCCCTGGGAACCAATAAACAGTGGTGTCAGATCAAACATGCCACGGCGGCGTACCTGGGCGATACCAGGATAGCCAGCATTGGCTGGTACGCGACTGGCTGCAATTGTTTTGATAGTTGATTGACTATCATCCAGCAGCGTATCAATAGCCCGGTAAATAGCACCTCCATGGTCTGTAAGCCCTTTTTGCTACTAAGTTCACGCCGCGAAAGCCGCTTAGTTTGCATAATATCACCGTTTGCGAGCACAACCTCGAGCTCCGCAACACTATCGCCAATATAGGTGCCATGGTGCGTATGCGTGTTGCTAGCGATAGCACCGCCGATAGTCGCTGCGGCTGGCACACCCTCGTACGGAATATGGAAGCCATGTAGTTGCAAAGCAGCATTAATAGCCCCTAGTGTTGCTCCTCCGGTTGCACGCGCACCAGGCGCTGCTTTGGTCAAACTCAAACACGCGGTTCATGTGCGTGGGTGTATCGATAATAATACCGTCGCCAATAGCTGCCCCCGTTTGGTTAAGACCGCTACCACGCGGGCTCATTGGCAGCTATATGGCCCTTTGGGCAAGCTGGTACGTAAACCGAGCCAGTTTACGTATATCATCTGTTACGCTTGGGTACACCACAAGATCCGGCACCGCAGCAAGCATACTACCATCAGTCGCATATGTGTAGCGGGTCGCATCTGCCGTGGTAACATCGCCAGTCAAATGCTCATTCAAATACTGCGAAATTTTGCTCATGATATATTCCTTATTGCTAACTTTACTACTCATCATACCACACGCTGTTTTTTACCACTACCGTTTTGTAGATACACCGTTATAGGGTCTTGCGCTTTACGGGAGGGCATGCTACTATTGCAAAGTACAATTAAACCGCGCGCGAGTGGTGGAATTGGTCAGACACGCTAGCCTTAGGGAGCTAGTGCCTTCGGGCGTGGAGGTTCGAGTCCTCTCTCGCGTACCATACATAAATATTCATATGCTTATCCCTCACATATTATGATTTTTTGCGTCTCACACCCTAGCGAAAGCTGGCTAGCAGATGGTATACTCATAGCTACAACATTATTTGCATAACGTCAGAGACAGAGGAGGATGCAATCGATGGAAACTCAATTACTAGATAATCTACGCGGCAAGGTGTCGGATGAGGCGCTGGCGAATATTCACGCCTGGCTGACTGAGCCAAAAGTATGCTCTGCATAAGGATGAGCTGATTGCGCTGATCCAAGCAGGTGACTACAAAGCACTAGAGGACGCCTTCTATACCGTGATTGCCTTTTGGGACTGGTGGCCGGCGCGGTATGACCGGGGTTGGCTCGAACCGTATTAATAAAATTACGATTGGTGAAAGTGCCCAAGCGCTCTGCCAGTATGCCAAAAAGCCGACCCAGATGCTGCTACAAAAAGGCATCGCCATTGCTTATGATACCCGCCTCAGCTCGAAAGAACTAAGCCGTTTTGCTGCCCAAGTCTGTGCGGCAGCTGGGTTTAAAACCCTACTTGTTTGAAGATTTCCGTGCAACACCAGAACTCAGCTTTGCTGTGCGCGAGCTAGGTGCTATTGCCGGTATCGTTATCAGTGCCAGCCACAACCCACCAACCGATAATGGCTTTAAAGCTTACTGGAGCGATGGCGGCCAAATCGTTCCGCCACACGACCAAGGTATTCTGGATGAAGCTGCTGCTATTACCGAAGTTATTGCAATGGACTTTGACGAAGCAGTGCGTGACGGTAAAATCACCATGCTTGGCAGCGAGATGGATCAAAAGTACCTGGCTGCTCTACTGGCTGAAGCAGAGGGTGATGCGCGCGATCTTCACATTGTGTACTCGCCACTGCATGGCGCTGGGCAAACCAACACCCTAAAGGTGCTTGAAGCAGCTGGCTTTACAAACGTTGAGCGTGTCGAAGCGCAAATGCCGCCAGATGGCAACTTCCCACCATCCCAACCGGCAAGCCAAACCCCGAAGAAGCCGCTGCTAATACTATGGCAGTCGAGCAGATGATGGCTAGTGGCGCTGATATCGCCATTACAAACGACCCAGATGCCGACCGCATTGGTGTCATGGTACGCCAGGGTGAAACACCGATTATGCTTAACGGTAACCAATCGGCCGTATTAGCAGCAGATTTTGTACTGGCCCAGCAGCAAGCAAAAGGTCGTCTGCGCCCAACCGATTACATTGCCAAAACTATCGTCACCACCGATATGCTTGATGCTCTGGCCAAGGCATATGGCGTCAATGTGTACGGTAATATGCTGATTGGCTTTAAGTACATTGGCGAAACCATTCTCAAAACCGAGGGCACCCAAGAACGCTTTATTATTGGTGGCGAAGAGAGCTACGGCCTCCTGAAGGGCACCTACGCCCGCGATAAAGACGCGTGCACTGGCGCCTTGCTCCTGGCTGAATATGCCGCCGAGTTAAAGGCTGCCGGTAAAACTCTCTACGACCGCCTGATTGAGCTCTACAGCGAGCATGGCATTTACGTCGAAAACTTAGCGACCGCCCAATTCCCTGGCGCCGATGGCTTTAAGAACATGCAGCGCATTATGCAGGAGCTGCGCAGCAATCCACCGACCGAGCTTGGTGGCTACCCGCAAGCCGTATCCACGACTACAGCAGCCTCACAACAACCGAGCTTGCCACTGGTGCGACCACAACGATTGATTGCATCACAGGTAATGTGATTGTATTTGAGCTTGGCGATTCGCGCCGCCGCGTAACGGTGCGCCCAAGCGGCACCGAGCCAAAACTTAAGCTCTACTTGCAGTGGTTTGAAGATAGCAAGAACCCAAGCGACCTTGCCCAAGTAGAAGCTGATTATCAGGCAACTCAAGCTACTATTGATAAGCTAGCCAGCACCCTCTGTCGCGCAGTTCACTGCCTAATGGACACCAGTGCTGCCGCTTACAACCCTAAACGGAGTCGGCCCGAAAACTGGGGCTGCTCTTGCGGCGGCTGGCCTCGATACAATCGCTGACTTGATCTACTTTTTACCACGCCGGTACGAGGATTTTAGCAACCCAGCGCGCAATCGCTCAACTACGGCCCGGTAAGGTGACTATTAACGCCACCGTTGAAGCCTGCAATACCCGCACTGTGCGGCGTGGCCTGCGCATCACTACCGCGACGTTAGCCGATGCCAGTGGTAAACTAAAGGCTGTGTGGTTTAACCAGCCCTATCGCCAGAACCAGCTCCGCCTTGGCGAGCAATTTTTATTTACGCGGCACCTTTGAATTTACATACAATCAATATCAGCTCACTAATCCCGCCGTCGAAAAAGCTCAGCCCCCAGCAGATACTCCCTGGCGTTCGTAGCGCACCATCAGCAAACCATCACGCCCGTCTATAGGGCTATAAAAAGGCGTGCGCCCCTCGCGATATTCGCCGCCTGCTGGAAAGCATACGCCCGACTATTACTATGCTGACTGACACCCCTGCCACCACGCGTTGCACAATCCCAGCAGCTACTGCCACTCAGCCAAGCCCTCTTGGCTATGCATTTCCAACAAGCCAGCACGATATTACCCGGGCCCGTGAACGTCTCGCCTTTGAGGAACTGTTTGAGCTAACCCTAGCAAGCCTGCGCGATCAAGCATGCTAACCAGCAGCTCACTGGTTACAAGCTAGCGGCTGATCTGAACGCACTGCGGGAGCTCGTTACCGGGCTGCCATTTACCCTCACTAATGCCCAGCGCAAAGCCGCCTGGCAAATTATTCAAGACCTTGCGACCACCACGCCAATGAACCGGCTGCTCCAAGGTGATGTTGGCTCTGGCAAAACCATTGTGGCTGGCTTAGCGGCCTATGTCGTAGCCCAGGCCGGCTACCAAACTGCCCTGATGGCACCGACAGAAATCCTGGCCCGGCAGCATGCCCATAGCGGCGGCAAAACTACTTGAACCTTATGGTGTGGGTTGTACTGCTCACCGGTAGTGTGAAGGGTGCCCAGCGCCAAGCGTGTCTGGATGCAGTGCACAGTGGCACAGCCCAGCTCATCATTGGTACCTCATGCACTTATCCAAAAACTGTTCAGTTTAATGGTTTAGCCCTTGCAATTATTGATGAGCAGCACCGCTTTGGCGTAGCTCAGCGCCAGGCGCTGCTTGTCAAAAGCATCCCGCATGCCACACCTGCTCAGTATGAGCCGCAACCCCTATACCCCGCTCTCGCAGTTGACAGTATTTGGTGAGCTTTGATATAAGCATTCTTGATGAATCACCAGCTGGCCGCAAGCCAATTGTCACTAGCTATGGGCGCCAACCACATGGCTGTTCTATATCAGGCGATTGATGACCAGCTCACCCAGGGTAGGCAAGCCTCATATCATCTGCCGCTTGATTGATGAAAAACCCCGATAACGACACCAAAAGTGTCGAAGCCGAGTACAACCGCCCTCAAAAGCACCATCTTTCGCCACCGCCGGATTGGTGTGTTGCATGGTGGTATGCTGCCGGCCGACAAAGACGCCGTCATGGCTGAGTTTGCAGCCGGCAAACTCGATATTCTCGTTAGCACTACCGTTGTAGAAGTCGGCGTTAATGTACCAAATGCCAGTGTTATTTTTGATTGAAAAACGCTGATCACTTTGGCCTAAGCCAGTTACACCAGCTGCGCGGGCGTGTCGGCCGTGGGGACCACCAGAGCTACTGCCACCTCGTGCCTACTAGCCACCAGAAACCATCCCAGCGCCTGCGCGAAATTGAGCGCTCCAACGATGGGTTCCACCTAGCGCAAGTTGATTTAGAGCTACGCGGCCCGGGCGAAATTTACGGCAAAGCTCAGCATGGTGCATTAAACCCACAGGTCGCTAACCTTGCCGACACCCAGCTAATTGCTCGTGCCCAAAAGGCCGCCCAGGATTTTACTCAAATCTGGCGAAAATCTGCTACAATATAAGCAATTAGCTGGGCGCGTTGCCCACTACCAACGCATGACGACATTAAACTAAACAGATGTATCATTATGTATTCAGGAACAACGTTTCGGGTTAAAATCAGGCCGCGTTATGGGCGTGCACCAGAAAATTGACCGCGTCGCCCGCCGCCGCATTGCGTCGCACATACCAAGCGGTCTTGCTTTTCCGAGCACTAAGGAGATCCTCCACTTTGAAGGTTTGAACGGACCCGATGGCATTAAACGTAAAGCCCCTGCCAAGGATGAGCCCTGGCATTACATCGACCCGACCCGGCCAAACGATACCGCGCTACTCGACATGATTGATGAGCATATTCGCAATCTAACCCACGCGCTCGATACCGGCAATATGACGCGCGCCTGCCTTGAGGCAGCCTGGATGGCCCCACGCCATTACCGATGGCCTTACGCCGCCACACCACCACCCTGCTGGCACAAAAGCTCGAACAGCTGCGCGGGTCCAGCATAGAAACCCGCACCCTCGGCCAAGGAGAAGATTATTCTACTCCGGCCAAACCTGCTGGGAGCAGCTGGCTAATAATTGGGAAGTGTGGGGTGCTAAGGGTGTGATGACATCCCACTTCGGCTTTGAGCTTGGTGTTGCCATGACTGTTGCTGGGGCAAACCTTGAACGGCACCAATTTGGGGGCTGTGGATAAACCAGCCCTAGAAGCCCATGGTTTCCGTCCGCTCTACTGTGCCTTGGTTGACTCAAGTATTTGCAATGCATATGTACCATTACATACCAAAAACATGGCTGGACAACCGCCCTAGCGAACCAAACTAAGCAGGAGCTGATACCGCTCATCATCAAAGCTGTCTGCCTGGGCTGGTATAGCGCCATTATGAACACAACGGCGCCGCGGCTAATCACGCCTACCAAAGCACCAGAACCAGGCAAGGTATCATAATTTATGCGCGTTCGTGATTGCGGTGAGTTTGGTAAGCGACGGCTTGATACGCCACCGGGGCGCTCTACTCACCTGATGAGCGAACGGGGGCGCGGCGCAATTTTTAACACCATTCAGCAGGAGCTACCGGGTGCGACCGTACTTGATGCGTTTGCCGGTACCGGGGCACTTGGTATCGAAGCGCTGAGCCGTGGCGCCCGGCATGTCACCTTTATTGAGTCACACCGCATCGCTCAAAAAGGTCATTCAAACAATCTTAATACACTCAGGTATTGGCCCTGAGCGCGCCACGCTAGCACGTACCCGTGTGCAGCAGCTGGCTTTGGCACAAAACCAAGATGCGCGCTTTGATCTGATCTTTGTCGATCCGCCATATTACCAAATTCTTACAACATTTTTCCACAGTTGAACGGCTTTTTAGTCTACTCAAACCCGGTGCGCTTATGGTATTATCTCAAGCCAGGTACATGTGAGGAAGAGGTTATAATTAACCAAGATATTGTTGTGGTGGACAATCGGAGGTATGGTAACTTAACGCTCGCATTATACCGCAAAAGAGCTAGTGCACAACGCCGAGCTCTTTTTGTGTTACCCTGCCTATGTGGGGCGTGAGTAAGCCCGCGGCAATGGCTGTACTAATTGGCACTGCCAGCACCAATGCACATACTGGCATAATTGCGCGCACAACCTCCCGGGCCATAAATTCGCTATTTAAAAGTTCAAGCACCGACACGTGACTATAGCTCGATAATGCCAAAACCGTCGGTAGCGATACACCAATATATGCCAACGCTAAGGTATTAATTAAAGCGGCAATATGCTCCCGGACCAACCGATTGTGCCTGGCCAAAGAGTTGCCGCATACTTAGCTGGTGGTTCGCACGCTTCAGCTCATCAACTGCCGCCACCCGCGTGGTGAATCACATCATCCAGCAGGCCCTAGGGTTGCAATCACAATACCACCCAGCAGCACACCATGGAGGTCAAGCTGCTGCTGTCCGTATGCCAAAAAGCCCGAAGTTTCATCATATATCCCCGTCAGTACTCCGAGGTAGTCACCAAGCCATGTCAGCACCAATACAACGACTAGTACCGTGAGCACCGCCGCAACTGATACAATTGCCCGCTTGCGGTAGCCGTGGGCACAAACACCGACACACTGCCAATCACAAAAGCGGCGCCCGCACACACCAGCAGGGCGTTGGCTCCGCGCAAAATACTCGGCACCACATAAAGCGCCACCACGCAGACACTAAAGAGCAACCCAGCAAGACTCATAAGCCCGTAGCCGCCGCTCACCATATAGACGCAGACTAGCAGGATGAGCACCAAGAGAATCAGCCCCGGCAAGCGCCAGTACTCACTGATGCTGTGGTTAAGCGTGCCATCTGCTTTTTGCCACACCAGCACAATCCTACCAGGCATGGCTTGCTGCGCCATAGTCTCGCGCAGCTGGAGCGACTGGATCTCGCCCCTGTTGTGGGCCGTCCATAATAATGACCGTAGCTTGCTGGCGATTTGCTTTCAAGCTGCATGATCCGGGCTCGTACCCGGTAGGCAGTCTTCGCTGACTATTTGCTGCTCAAAAGGTACTCGTTCTGTGATACCTCCGGCTGCGGTGGGTGCACCCATATCAGCAGCCCCACAAGTAGCACCACTATTCCAGCACATGCTGCGAGCGGCCCCGCCGCACCCTGTTTGATACGACGCACCGCTCGCTGACCAAGCCGTTGCATTGCCACTGGCTACACCCTACTGAACCAGTACAAACGAGTTTTTACCCTTTTTAATAAGGCTTGGTGTAGCTAAGATTTCATCCTCGGCTAGCTTGCGCCCACCCACCGAGACAGCACCATCGGCTAACAAGCGGCGCGCCTGGCCGTTACCGCCAACCACCCCCTGCCCTGCACGAGTGCCTCCACTCACGTGTACCGACCGGCACAACTGGCAGCTCACCAGCAAGCACCTGGCGCACACCGTCCGTCAAGGTAAACTCACCCCTTGGTAAAGAGGATTTGCCTGCCTGCACAACTGCCTCGGCACGCTCCTGGCCATGGATGATAGTGGTAATTTCTGCGCGCGTTGCCCTGTAGCGGGTTGGTCGTGGCTCTGCCTCACGCTGAGCCGTCAGCTGGCAATCACGTCCCTGTGTGGTAAGAAGGTGTAAATCTTAATCAAACCTTGGCCATCTCATCATCAATATTGCCAGAATTGGTAGAATCTTATATGGCTCGTCTTTGGTGCCGTCAGCCGCCACAGCACCGCCTTCACTTTCGCCAAACTTCACGCCGGTTTTGTTTATTGATACAAGCGGTGTCGAGAATACGTGCGCCTCCCCCATCAGCCAGTTTGCGAATCAAGCGACACGCCAGCTACGCTATTGCCCCACTGGTCAGCGCCACACAGCTGCAGTGTAGCACCCCTTTGGTACGGTAGAGGTGCAGTCATACCCCCGCATTAGGCTGTGAAGCAAATTCGGCGTAACTAATACCACTGCCACCTTCGCCAATACGTTGCTGCACAAAGTCGCGGTCAAGTAGCTGCGCTCGCTGCTGACATGCTTCCCAACCTGGTGTAAGAAATCAACAAAGCCAATTGATTGGAACCAGTCATTATTGTTACTATCAATTTCAAATGGTTCACCATTAAAGATGGTTGAAAACTGAGCTGCCAGCGCTGCTGCGTTCTTGCTCAACAACCTGGCGGTTACGCAGATCACGGCTCTTGCTTTTTGCCATCAGGGTCGCTCAATCATACCAGCTGCGCCACCAACTAGTGAAAATCGCCTTATAGCCATAGGGGAATAAAAATGCCGCGCCAGTATCATGGCAGCCAGGTTAATCGTCATACTATCGGCGCTAGGTCAACGCCAATATAAAAAGGTGCGCGAGTATTTAAGTCAGCCAAATCGGTAAAGGTGGATTGTTAATCAAACCCACGCCACTGCAGCTCTTCTTGTAGTGTCATATCGCTCCTTCATCTTTATTCGCGCTTATTGCTATAATCAGCACTCTAATTTATTGTACCAAAAAAGACCAGGGCGGATCATACCGCAATTTGCTATAATGGAGCTAATAATGCTTATGAAAGAGTACCCGCGATGAACAAGAATAAACCTACCGGCAAGCGTGCCCTGAATGTGTACGCCAATCTATCCCATAAAACGCAAGACCAACCAAGACCTGAAGGCCCGCCGTAAGGCCGAATACTTAGCGACACCCCTACACCCTCCCGCCAAGCGCCTCCTGTACCGCATGCACCCAGCGTGTTCTGGGCTATTGGTTTAGCAAGGTGCCTTAACGCTCCTGGAAAAATCGTTGGTGCTATTGTGGTGCATTGTGGTTGCTGTTGGCTCGCTGTTTGCCTATTACCGCCGTGATATCGACCAGATTCGCCCAAGCGAGCTTGCCAAACGTGTCCAAAACCACCATTACACGCCACTACGACCGCAACAATCAGCTGCCTGGGAGGATCGCGGCGATGGTAACTACAAGCAAGTAGTTAGCCGATGAAATCTCTACATGTCAAGAACGCGACGATCGCCATAGAGGACCGTAACTTTTATAAGCACCGTGGTATTAGCCTGAGTGGTTTGATTCGTGCAACCGTCAATAACGCCGGTGGCGGTGGTACGCAAGGTGGCTCAACCCCGACGCAGCAGCTTATTAAGCAGGTTTTCTTAGCGATGATGCCAACAAGCGTGGCTTTGATGGTATCCCCGCAAGATCAAAGAAGTCATCCTCTCGATTGAGGTTGAACGCATGTACAGCAAAGCGACCAGATCCTGGCCCTCTACCTGAATGAATCGCCGTACGGTGGCCGCCGCAACGGTGTTGAAAGTGGCTCGCAAACCTACTTTGGTAAATCTGCCAAGGAACTCTCGGTTGCCGAAGCGGCACTGCTGGCTAGTATTCCCAACCAACCAGGCCTTTACGACCCCTATAATACCGATGGTCATAAAGCCCTGATTTCGCGCCAGCATAAAACACTCGATACCATGCTTGAACTTAATTATATTAGCAAGCAGGAGTACGACGAAGCCAAGGCGTACCCGATTCTTGACCACATTAAGCCACTGGTGACATCGACCGATAATATTAAAGCACCGTGGTTTGTGCTTGAGGTGCGCAAGCAGCTGGAGCGCGAGCTTGGCAAGGCGACCGTTGGCCGTGGTGGTCTGGTTGTAAAAACCACGCTTGATTCAAAAGCCCAGGAAATCGCTGAGCGGGCCGTAGCGACCGGTGCACAGCTCCTACCTCAGTATGGTGCCGATAATATTGCCCTTTCTTCTGTCGATGTCAAGACTGGCCAGATCATCGCTATGGTTGGTAGTGTGGATTATAACCGGCCCGGCTATGGTCAGCAGAATAGCGCGACCTCACCACTTGGCGAACCGTCAAGTATCAAGCCTATCGTTGACTTTGCGCCACTCTTTAAGCAGCGCCAAGGCAAAAACTACACCCCGGGCACAACCCTGAGTGACGAAAATATCGATAAGCTATACTGTGCCGGCTACACTGGCGGTAATTGTACCCCGCAGAACTATACGCGCCGCACCTATGGTAATGTTTCGATCCGCGATGGCTTGGCTGGCTCGCTCAACCGCCCGGCGGTTAAGGGGCCATGAATATCGCTGGCGTTAAGGGAGTCACTCCAGACCGCGCGCGACCTTGGTGATATCAACTACTCGCCAAGGCAATAATTCAGCCGGGCTTTCAGCTGCCATTGGTGGTGGTGTACCGTGAGCCAGGTCCAGCATACCAACGCCTACGCCTCGCTGGCACGTGGTGGTGTCTACCGGCCACTATCGTACATGCTTGAAGTACGCAACTCAAACAACGAAGTCCTCAAAAAATGGGACGATGGCGCTAAGCCAAAGCAAGCGCTTGACCCACAGGCTGCCTACATGCTCACCAGTATCCTAAGCGACCCGAACGCCCGCCGTATTACCTTTGGCTCGCAAGCAACATCCTTTGCCTATGGATTCCAGGCGTATGGACAGCCTCCCAAAACTGGTACAACCGAAAATGGCCAAGGCGCCGCTAAAGATTCATGGCTTATGAACTACTCACCAGTGGTAGCAACCGGCGTTTGGATGGGCAACCACGATGGTCGCCCGCTGGCATCCAGCGATAACACTGTAGTGCGGCGTGTCTCCAATAACTACATGCAGGAAGTCCACCCGCAGGTCTACCAGCCAACCGGCGCCTGGAAGCCAAATCAGCAAATTGAACGCCCGGCTGGTATCCGCGATGCCTATGTGAATGGCCGGCGCGATATTGTACCTTCGTGGTACAACAACAATCAGTCATCTGCCCGCACCTATGTTAAGATGACTTTCGATAAAGTATCGAAGAAGAAGGCCACTCGTTGTACGCCAACATCAGCTAAGATTGACCTAACGGTAACCCGTACAACTGACCCTATCAGTCGCCGGCAGACCTTTATCGCTCCTGATGGCTACGATGCCAGCCAGGATGATGACGTGCATAAGTGTAATGACGCCAAACCATCAATTGCTAGTATCGAAATGCAGCGTAATGGCTCTGGTAATAACTACACCATTACCGCTACCCCGGCAGAGGGCAGCCATGATCTTGAGCGCCTGCAGGTCTCAGTTGACCTCGCGCGTCGTTGTCGATACCGAAATTAGCTCCACCAGCCCGCGCCAGTTTAATACCACCATCGAAGGCAGCAACCGCGAGGTAACGATTAGTGCGACGGTCGAGGATGAAACCTCAAATACTGGCACTAGCAGCCGTAAGTTCCGTATTTAGCTCGTAGCCTGTGCTGTTACCCTACACTACGGGGTAACAAGCCTTGGCACAAAGATAACCACTCATTCAAAAAGCCCCGCTCTATTAGCGGGGCTTTTGAGTCTTTGTACGCGAGTACACTACTGTTTATCAACCAAATCCATCAGGCGGTCTTCATTGGTGCGCGGGCGGCGACGGCTTGAGCGCGTGCGCGTGCTCGCTACACGGGTAGTGTCCTTGGTGGCCTTAGTACTAGTAGTCTTTGTGGATGCTTCTCGCCGTAGCCTGTGCTGGCTTAGTAGCTGCTGGTTCCGGTGTAGCTACGCGGCTGGCCGTAGAGCGCGATGAGCGTGTTTGGCGGCGAGGTCTTTGCTGTTGCCTTTGGGTGCACGAGTTGCCCGCTGGGGTCGTCGTCGCCTTTGGCTTAGGGTCGGGGCTGGTGTTGCGGCTGGTTTGCGGCCCGTAGCCTTGGCTTTAGCTGCGCGAGCTAGCTTTGTAGCTTGCTGGGCTTTTGCAGGCAGTAGTGTTGGGCTTGCCGAAGTAGCTGTTTTCTTCGACTCAATTAATTTAGCAAATAGCATACGCCCAGCATCAGTTTGAATAGACCGCACAACCTCTACGTCAACCGTTGTACCAATCCGTTTGGTAGCGCCATCAACCACCACCATCGTGCCATCAGTCGTAGCCGACTGCTTGCCGTGCATTCTGGCCTTTTGAATAAGGGCTAAGCCTCGCCGCTCGCCCGGTAAAACTCCACTGCGGATACTTTTAGCAAGCTCGTTAATATTGAGGACGCGAATACCCTCCACCTGAGCCACCTTGTTGAGGTTGTAATCGATAGTACAAATCATCCCACCGTGCTTTTTAGCAAGATTCAGCAAGCGCTCCATCAACGCCTTCTTTCGGCAGTTGAGCTCATCCCTGCAGCAGATGCACCTCTCACTGTGTCCATCGTGCGTAGTTCGCGGGCTACATCCAGCCCATGGCGCTCTGCGCTCGCTTATCGGTCGGCGCCATCAGATAGTAGCGCAGCTCACCAATCACGCTACGGGGGATCACCAGCTGCGCCGTTATAAACCGGTTTTTGCACTATCAACAATCCTCCCATCGATCGGGACTCGATGTATCAACATAAATGGCGGTGCGCTGGTTCGCTTGGTATTACGCCGTAGCTGCTGGCAGGTGAGAAACGATCGTTTCAAGCAGCACAAGCAGCGCTATAATAAGCAAAATATATTCCATATGTCTCCTTTATGTAAATTAGCAAGCAGTGCGTCACGGACGAGTGTCAACGGGTGACGCCTGAGCGCTGGACGGTTGTCAGGCACGTTTACTCGGTAAACCCAAGCTGCTTCATCAAGACGCTGATCAACACCAGTTACCGAGCGAACCTCGCCACTCAAAACCCACCTCATCAAAAACAACAGTATGCGGTTCGAGGCGACGACCGGCGGCGGCAGAGGCAATCGCCATACATACCGCCATCGGCCGCTGGATCACTGGTTTTAACTTCCCCGACGACGTTAATACAGATATCTTTATCTGATAACTGCACTTGGTACGCCGCCCTAATACTGCGATCAGTAGTTGGAGCCGGTTTAAATCAAACCCACTTGCTGTACGTGGATACCCGAAACTGGCTTGAATTGACACAGAGCCTGAATCTCAGCAAGAGTGGGCGCCGGCCCTCGAGTGTCGCGCGCAGCAACTGGGCAATCCTCATCACGCCGCTCTGCCAGCAAGGCGGCAGATGGGTTTCTAACCACCGCCAGGCCCCGCTCATGCATTTTCGAAATACAGCAGCCGCCTCGCTGGTAGAACCATAGCGGTTCTGCAGCAGCGCGCAGCACCTTAAAACCACCGTAGCGGTCCCCTTCAAACTGCAGCACCACATCAACGATATGCTCTGGCACCTTCGGCCCAGCACAGCGCCTCTTTTCGTTACATGGCTCACAAAACAACTGCTGCCCCCGTTTGCCCTTCGCCGCCTGATGATAACGTGGCTTATTGGTAATCTGGCTGACCGAACCAGGGGCTGACGCCACGGTACTGAGCGCTCAAAGGTCTGAGTGGAGTCGATCACCCACCAGCTGGTACGAACCACTCTGAATCGTCGTGGCGATATCGTCGGCACTAGCGTTTGCCGCAAACAAATCGCTGCTGGCTTGCGGCGGGCACCGAGCCGCTCAGCACGCAGCGAACCCGCTGGGCAGATTCTTCACCACTCATGCTATGGACCGGGTGCCGACTACAATGTGGGCCGTTAGCTGCAGCAGAAGTACTTTTACCAATACCTGCTGGCCAGCCAAGCAGCATAACGCCGCCAGGCAAAATGCCACCACCCAGTACAGCGTCACGAACAGCGATACCGTGCCCGGCCGGCGTAGCTCCCTGCCCTTGCGCACTGCTGCGCCAAGCCGCTGGCAGCAAGCACCGCGCCAGCCTCGCGAACCCCAGCCACAGCCGAACTCCCTGCGCTAGGCAGCCTGCTCCACGGCTATTCCACTTCGCTACAGTTTTCGCAGCGCCCCCATCCACTTGGTGAAACCGGCACCGCACTGCTGGTATACAAAACTGCTGCTTGAGCTTAACCATCATACCTCTATTGTGCACGAGCTGGCTCGGCTAAAGGCTACTGCTATCGAAGCGCTTGTGCGGGCTGTCTGATTCATGCCACGTGCGTATTATAACGCTGGCAGGATCTGCTCGTGTAGTTACTTGCTCGTTAATATCAGCCCCTGACACGCTCAGCTGGTTTGCGCCTCTCACTCGGCTGCTGGCGCTGCGCAGCGTAGGAAGCGCGGTCAGACTGCCACTGCGGAGCCCCGGCATTAAAGGTTTCGATATCATGGTTTAGTGCATCGGCTGCACCTGGTACTGGGCACGCTGCTGGCGTACACGCGCAGCCAGTTCCGTCAGTTGCCCTCGCTGGGTCATACTAGCACGCAAATTAGCAAACTTACGTTCAGCGGCGATGCAGCTGGACAACCGCTGCTGCCGGTCACGAAATAGCGGCTATAGTGTGCTCGCAAGGCTCACGCGGCAGGGCAGCGAAATTCCGCACCCATAATCGAATGGAGCTCGTTATGGCGCTGGCCTGGCTGCGGTGCGGTCATAGTAACGCATACGCTCAGCAAGTTGCTCGTTCTGGTTCTGTGTGTAGGCGTCATGGAGCAGCTACCAGGCCGTTCACGCTCCTGCCCGATGGCGGGCCCCAAATTGCGCGGAGGGTTTCGTGCTGGCGGTCACTTCACGCACCATCCAAGCGCTCATCGGTAATATCATACACATAAATCCTATCGCGCACGTGCACTAAAATAGCACTGGCCTCCCGGCTTAGCGCAGGCTTTATTAAAAGCCACTCGCGCGAGCTCTGGGCTGCGTTGCCCGATAGGTAAACACCTTCGCTGATTCATACCGGCGCGTTCCACCAGGCCGATCACCGAGGCTGGCGTTTGTGTATACCACACGGTAATGTAATCCACCACCGCTGGTGGTTCACAGCGCCCGCAGATAGCTGCAAACCCACCACGCCGAGGGTAACGAGGCGGCCAATGAGACGTAGTAGTTTACTCATGCTCCGCCTGTATTGTCACAATACCTTTACTTGCGCGCGAGCCGTTAGCACACTACCGGCTTGGTAACTCAGCCAGAATACCTTCGGCAATAGGCGCCTGCTCAGTTTCGATCACTCGCGCATCGGCGCGCCGTAGCGGCTATCATACCCCTTGGCGACCAACAGCTTTTTGACCCGTGGCGTTAGCTGTAGCGACAAGCCTGCGGTCCGCAAAACGCTAAATCAGCTACCAGTAAATCAAAGATAGGCCGGCTTCGGCCTGAGTAAGCGGCCGGAAAACAATCACATCAATCAGGCGATTAATCAGCCTGGGCGCAGGCGCTTTTCAGCTGTTGAGCGAGCCGTGGCTGCCTGGAGCTTGGTGGCGCTCCCGCTGCCGCGTCACTATTGCTGGTAGTAATACGAAAGCCAAGCTCGGCAGTCTGCTACAGCATCAGCACCAATATTACTGGTTAAAATCAGGATGGTATGACGGAAGGAAACCCATGACCCTTTATCACCGACCACGCCATCCTCAAGAATTTGTGAAAAGATATGCAGCACATCTGGGTGGGCCTTTTCGATCTCATCAAACAGCACCACACTGTAGGGCTGGCGGCGAATCGTATCAGTCAGCTGGCCACCATCATCACCGCCTCGCGTACCCAGCCTGGCGCACCCAGCAGGCGGGTTGTGGTGTGCTTTCGGCGAGCTCGCTCATATCAATCTTCACCAGTATCTTTGCTGCCAAAGACCTCCTCTGCCAGCACCCGGGCAAGTTCTGTCTTTGCCCACTCCAGTTGGGCCCATAAACACAAAATGAACCAATTGGCCGATTGGCCTCGATTAATACCGCTACTGGCCACGCCGCACTGCTTTCGCAACCTGCTGCACCCGCTTCCTGCCGGCTGATCAATCCGCTTACCAAAGCTGCCGCCCAGCTGCATGAGCAAACGGCGTTCCGATGCATGCACTTTTGCCTACTGGAATACGCCTGCCATCGGGGCCACAGCCCGGGCAATATCATCTGGCGTTAGCGAATTGACTGGCGGCAGGATGCTGCAGCTTTTGCCGGCGTTCATCCAGCTGGAGCCCGGCGGGTTTTGTAGGCTGCCGCCTGCTGGTAATCCTCCGCTTCGCCGCCTGGGCAATCAACGCATCAAGCTCAGCAATGTGCTTCTACGGCAACTATTTCGCCATCACTACCTTTGGTAACCCGCACATAGGCCGCCGCTTCTCAAGCACGTCAGTACTTTATCAGGCATAAAGCGCTGGGTATGCAACGGTCTGCCAGCTGCACAACCGTACTAATCACCCTCATCAGTATACGCACCTGGTGATGCCGCTCGTACGCTGGCGCATTTCCTTTTAGCATTGCCATTAGCGTCGCTTAGCTTTTGGCTCTTTGACTAGAAATCGTGCCTGCAAGCGACGCTCCAAGGCTGTATCTTTTTCGATATGCTTTTTGTATTCATCTACTGTTGTGGCGCCAATAATACGCACGTTGTGACGCGCGAGGGCTGGCTTTAAAACATTGGCAGCATCCAGGGTGCACCTTCGGCCGCCCCTGCACCCATCATCATATGAATTTCATCGATAAAGGCAATGATATCTGGCCGCGTAGTTAACGCCTGGGTCACTTTATTTAGCCGCTCTTCGAACTCACCGCGATACTTTGTACCGGCGATCATCCGGGCTAAGTCAAGCTGTGCAATTCGCTTATGCTGCAGCGATGGGGCATCACCAGCTACGATGAGGCTGCGCGAGGCCCTCTACAATGGCGGTTTTACCCACACCAGGCTCACCAATGAGCACCGGGTTATTCTTCGACCGGCGGCTTAGAATCACCGCCATGCGCTTGATTTCCTCCTGCCGCCCAATGACTGGGTCGAGCTTTTTATCGCGCGCCCGCTGGGTTATATCAGTACCAAACTGCTCGAGAATAGCCGGCAGTGTTGTATGGGTATCAGATTCAGCTGCAGCACTTGCCAGTGGTAGCAGGCTGCTCACGGCGTAAAGAAAGCTTCAGGTCAGCCACAATATCCGGCACCGATACATGGAGCGTTTCGGCCAGTAGCTGACGGGCACGGCTATGCGGCTGGCTCAATAGGCTATGGAGAATATGTTCCGTACCCAGTTCATCCTGGTGGTAGCGGCGGGCAGTTTCCCAGCTCATCTGGAGCGTCACCTTACTTGCTTCACTCAATACATTCACACCAATACGCATTCGGGTTGCGGTCGGCGTGAGGCCGAGCGCCATCTCTGCTTTATCCAGTCAGGCCAGCATCAGCTAGTACCGCAGCGGCAACGCTGGCATTCTGGGACAAAATCCCCAGCAACAGATGCTCCGTACCAATAAATGGGCTCCGCAGCCGCGAGCAATCGAATCAGCATAGAACAAACTGGTGCGTGCGTTCGCTCAAATGCTGGGCGAGCTCTGCAAAATCATCCATAGTAGCCATTGTACTAGAAAATTAGCACTCGCGCAATACGAGTGCTAATTAATGTGCGCTTACTGGCGGCAGCTACTGGGCCGACTCTTCAAGGGCGCTAAACAGGCTATCTTCATATTCTTGCGTGGCTTTGGCGCCTCGGTAGCAGCTGGCCGCTTGGTTTCGATATCGCTCGTAGCCAGTCAGGCGGCTCGCCACGAACATTCCGGCCCCACCACGGCCAATCGCAATCGACTGCTGATCCTCACTTACACATACAGTAGCACGCTTATCATCTTCGTTAATGGTGAGAATAGCACCCGGCCGGACTCAACGCACTCGTGATATATTCAGCTGATCGTCGCCATGGGTGACGATATCAATTTTTCTTGGTCACCGATTTCGTTCATCACAGCCTGGACACGCGTCCCGTGGCTACCTACAAAGGTACCGACAGCATCAGTACCTCGGCACGGTACTAGCGACGGCTAGCTTAGTGCGGCGGCTGCCCTCACGGGCGACACCCTTTAATCTCAACCGCACCGTTCTCCATCTCTGGTACTTCCTGGCGGAAGAGGTATTCAATAAAGCCTCGTTACCACGGCTCCAGGATCAATTGCGGGCCCCTATTCTCCGCGCTCAATATCCTGACTAAACACCTTGATGCCTGGCCAATACCGTAGAATTCGCCCTGGATTTGTTCACTCTGGGGTAGAATGCCAGTCGCCTTACCAAGTTCAATACGTACCACACGTGGCTCCACCCGGGCAACCACACCGGTAACGACTGTGCCAATTTTATCCTCAAAGGCTTCGAGCACCACCACGCTCAGCTTCGCGTAGACGCTGCACACTACCTGGCAGTTTGCGCGCCACGCGGCCAAAGCTGTGACTTCGTGCGATTCTTCAATCTCATCACCAAGCTCGGCGTCTGGTTTAATTGCCCTCGCTTCGTCAAGACTCAGCTCGGTCGCAGGATTAACGGGGTCTTCAACCACTTCGCGAATCACATACACCATAGCTGTGCCGTCATTCTGGTTCCAGTGCCGCGCGTACATTCTGCTCGCGCTCGCCGTTATCGCGGCGCCAGGCAGCTACGCTGCCTGTTCAACAACGTCCATAACCGTCTCTTCTGGCAGATTCTTTTTCGTCCGCAATAGTGCGCACTGCTAGTGTCAGCTGTTTTAAGTTGATATCTTCCATGGGTTTGCCTCCTTTACACTCAGAATAGTTCAAAAATCCGACCTCGCAATCGGCCGGATATCTAGTGGCATTGTATCAACGCTGGCGCTTACCGTCAACCGCCCGGTACTCAATTTGGCGGCGCGTATGAGCCAGATTCGATAAACACAGAAGCAAACAGCACGCCGCTCACCATCAAAATAATAAACCCAACCAACATCCAGGGCAGATCCGTGCTGGCAAAAGCTAGGATCAACCTATAGCAGGTATAGAGAGTCCAAGGCTGACGACAAAGGTTGCAATCGGCCCATTAAGGCTGGCAACAATCATCACATAGGTAATAGCCGAAGCAGTTGCGCACGCTACCGGGCCACGCCAAGTGTTGTGTTGAGCCCCGGTGAGCCACATATCCCACCCAGCCAGCCTAGCCCAGCTGCCAGCCAGATTTCGGTAATCACCATGATAGTATGCCAGCGAATGGCTAGTGACGGTATTGCATAACCCAGCTAAACCAGCGTGTGGTCCACGACGAACCAATGCAGCATCACGCCGGCGTACAAAAACGACACCAGTAGCAGCACCGCAGCTGCGACGTAGCTAGGGTGCACAGGGCGACGCGGCTGGTCAGTCTGGTGAGTCTTATTGCTTTGCTTATAGTCTTGTTTCATAATAATTTATTATTACATAGCCGCCAAGTAAAACACAAGCACCAGATGTAGTGTTTATAACATAGCCATACCCACTACTTTTATAAGGCTATAAAGTACGCTATACTAGGTGTCATGAGAATTTATGCGGCCCCCACGGTGCACCGGGCCGCACTAAGGAGTGATATAATGGAACGAACAATACAGGCATTAACTGCCCTGCCCAAAGGTATATTTGCGGCAGACGAAAGCACAGCAACCATCGAGCGGCGCTTGCCGAGGCTGGCATTGATTGCAGCGAAGAAAATCGCCGCCGCTACCGCCAGCTATTTTTCGCAACTCCGGGCATCGAGCGCTCCCTAAGCGGTGCGATCCTGTGCGATGAAACCGTCAACCAAACTGACGATAATGGCACACCCTTTGTGCAGCTACTCCGTGCCCGAGGAATCGTTCCCGGTATTAAGGTCGATACTGGCATTAGCCCCTTGCCTGGGCTTAAGGGCGAAAGTGTCGCAACCGGGCTCGATGATCTTGCCAAGCGGCTACGTCACCACAAACACCTGGGCTTACAGTTTGCCAAGTGGCGATCAGCCTTCTATATACAGAACAACGCGCTACCATCTGATGCGGCTATTGCTGCTACACGTTCATGGGCTGAGCCGCTTCGCTATGGAATGCCAAGCTGCTGATATAGTACCAATTGTGGAGCCGGAACTGATCCACACGGGAACCATAGCGCCCAGCAAGCCGAAGCTGCCACTGCGCGTGGCTCTTGATGCACTCGTTCGATGAGTTGGCACTTCTTCGTGTACAGCGGCAGACACTCCTGCTAAAAACCAGCATGGTACTAGCCGGCAGCGAAGCACCCACTCACACCTGCCCGCGAGGTGGCAGCGCGTACCTTACGCACGCTAAGCAACCACGCCGCATGATCTAGGCGGCATCGTGTTCCTATCTGGCGGCCTAAAGCGGAGCAAGCTACCGCTAACTTAGCGGCCATCAGCGCACATGGGCCCCAAGCTTGGCTGCTACCCTTTAGCTACGCCTGCGTGCGTTCCAGCAACCGGCTATTAGCCTATGGCATGGCGAGGATAGCTGTTCTGCGCTGCGCAGCAGGCTTTTTTCAGCCCGCCCCGGTGCGAATACCGCAGCTGTATCACCACAGCACACAAGCGCAGCACCACAGCAGCACATCCACCATGAGCAACAGCGCAGCAGCTCCATACCCAAACCATACAGACACACGCGCAGCGCCGCATACACACCAGCCGCAACTGCTTCTGCCAGGCTGCGGTCGCCTGCTCCGCCACCAAGTAGCACCACGCCACGCCACCCCGGTAGCTACGCCGCAGCCCACGCCAGCTATCGCCCAGCTACCCGCTCGTATCCCCCAAAGCTCGCGCTCCACACTCATATTCTATCATGGCTACGAGGAGGTCGCGCTCTAACCTATGGTAACGCCCGGTCCCACTCGCAACCAGCCAATACCAGTGATTATTCTGGCCGGTTTCTTGGGCTCTGGCAAACCACCATCTTAAACCACATCTTGCGCTCGGGCGGTAGTGACTCGATTGGCATAGTGGTGAATGATTTTGCGATATCGCTATCGATCCACTTCTCATCCAAAGCCAAACTAGCACCCAAAATGCAGCTTAGTAATGGTTGTGATTTGCTGCCAGCTTGGTGATGAAGATATTGGCCAGCTACTGGCTGATTTCGTCCATACTAATAGCCACATACGCACCATCATAACTGAAGCAAGCGGCATTGCTGAGCCTCTCGCGCTTAGAAAGCTTCTGCTCTATAGCCCTTATAAACATATCCGTTTTGCTGGCATTGCCATACCGTTGACCCCGTTAATATTACGGCAACCATCCGCCAGCACCCTGTATTACTCGAGCATATCGCCCAAGCAGATTTACTTGTTATAACAAAGGCATGATGAAGCTAGCCACGCGCAGCTCAGCCACGCTCAGGAGCTCTGCCGGCAGCATAACCCGCAGGCTACCATTACCACCACTACGCACGGTCAGCTGGAACCAGGCCTCTTGTACGACCAAGCACCCACCGCCCGCGCACAGACCCAACTACGCCTTGGTATGATACCAGATACCCATGATCATATCGGGCACCAGCACTACACGACGCCTTCACCAGCCTCAGCTTTACAACTGACCAGCCTTTGGACCCGACCCGCTTTTGCCGCCTTTTTAAAGGACCTACCACCACAACTTTACCGGCTGAAAGGTATCATTTACTACGGCATGAAAGGCTACGAGCAAAAGTTTCATCGTCCACCATGTGGGCTGCTATACCCATGTCACCAGCGAGGAATGGCCCGCGGCGAAACACCCCGCACCAGCCTGCGCAATTGGAACACAGCTTAACCGGTCTGAAATCCTCGCGGCCCTACACGGCCGTATCGATACCGCGCCGGATACCATCCCCCACATTCACTGGTTGATATTATGCGCCCTGCACCGCAACATCGATGCCCAGGGCTGCGGCACAGTTTGGCCAGGGCAGGTCGCTAACACTTGCTCCATAGCCTGGCGCTCTGGGGCAGTCACCCACAGGCGATACTTGGCTTTGACGGCACTTTGCCGGGCAACATATTGGCAGCGAAAGGGTTTGTGCTGCGGCAGCCAAGTAGCAGCATCGCTATCACCCTTATCTTGGTTAGCAGCACCTTTGACGGCTGGTAAATTGCGGGTCATTCGCCAGCCGGATACGTTCATCTTCAGCCAGTTGCTGCGCGCCCGTCTGCCAGGCATTACTCAGCGCCACCACGTGGTCGATTTGGATTTTATCACTAGTGCCAGAGCCACGGCGGAATACGTGCGTCTCGCCGGTATATGGGTCGCTTTAATTCACCGGCAGTTACCTTGCACTGATTATTAACGGCGGCGCGGCGTAAATCACGCTGCAAAATACGGTTACGTGTATCACAAATGCCGTCAGTCTGCCAGCCAGGGCCAAACTGGCTACGCCGGTAGTCCGTCTCGGTGCGCGGCCTTTGGTTGGCAGGGTCGCGAGCACTCCTTGGGCGCTATGAGCACCAACTGCGTGGGGCACGTTTTTGTGCCGGCGGCTATAGTCACGCAACCAACTATACGCCGCCCCACCCAAGCTAATAGCAGCTACAATCAGTAGAATAACCAAACGGCGCATGCGGTAGTTCATATACCAGTATACTAAAACTTGCCACAATAGATGTACGCAAAACATTCTGCGCTTACTTACCACCTTTTACGCCACATAATTACACCCTTAGGCTGGCACTCAGACCGGCCAGGCCGCAGCTCGCGGCACAGTCACCATTACCGGTGCTGCGCAGCATGCTGGCAGCCCTCAGCTTGCACGCCAAAGACTCTGACGATAACGCAAGCCACAATCGATGATAAACCAGCCACCCTATAGCCACCATGAGCACGACGAGCTCCTGGCTTACCCAGCGGGCTTACTACTGGTGAGCACACCGTACAGATTGATTTTACCGGCACCATTACCAATGCTATGACTGGTCTTTACCCCTGCTACTACCAGCACGAGGGCACGACCTGCGAGCTGCTCGCAACTCAATTTGAAAGCCACCATGCGCGCGAAGTATTCCCGTGTATTGATGAGCCAAGCGCCAAGGCGAGCTTTGATGTAACGCTTATGACTGGAGCCAGGCGTGGTAGTACTCTGGTAATATGCCTATTGCCGAGCAAACCGAGCAAGACGGTACCCTTACTACCACCTTCCATACCACCCCCGTTATGAGCAGCTACCTACTGGCTTGGGTGGTCGGTGATCTCCACAGCGAACCGCCCATACCAAACAGGGCGTTGAAGTCAATGTATGGGCCACCCCAGCCCAGCCGGCCAGCAGCCTTGATTTTGCACTTGATATTGCAACACGCTGTATTGATTTTTATAACGATTACTTTGGCATCCCCTACCCGCTGCCCAAATGCGACCACGTAGCCCCTGCCTGATTTTTAGTAGCGGCGCAATGGGAAAACTCAGCTTATTACCTACCGCGAAATTGCCCTGCTGGCCGGACCCCGTAGCAGCCTAGAGACCAAGCGCTACGCTGCGACGGTTATCTGCCATGAGCTAGCCCACCAGTGGTTTGGCAACCTGGTGACGATGGCATGGTGGGATGACTTATGGCTGAACGAAAGTTTTGCCACCCTGATGGAATACATTGCAGTCGATGCGCTCGAACCAGACTGGAATATCTGGCGCGACTTTGCTAGTAATGAAGCTGTCATGGCCATGAGGCGCGATAGCCTTGACGGAGTCCAGCCCGTACATCTGCCGGTCAACCATCCGGATGAAATTAGCACACTATTTGACGGCGCTATTGTGTATGCCAAAGGCGCTAAGCTTATGCGTATGCTGCAGCACTACATTGGTGACGATGCATTCCCGCAGCGGCCTGACGGATTACTTTACAGCCCACGCCTACCACAATACAAGCGGGGCTGACTTATGGCAGGCTCTAGGCACCAGCAGCGGCAAAGATATTGCAGGCTTTATGAACACCTGGATTAGCCAGCCAGGGCTACCCTCGTAACGATCACACCGAGCAAGCATGGCGCGCAGCTTAGCCAGCAGCAGTTCTTTATTGGCCCGCACACCCAGCCAGCGGTTATGGCCAATCCCACTGGCAAGCACAGCCCCGCAGCTACCGCAGATGTTTGACACCAAGCAGCTTACCACCAGTCTTACCACACCATTCTTTATTAATAGTGAAGACACATCCTACGTGATTACCCACTACCCAGATAGCTTTATGACTGCCCGGCTGGCAGAGATTGCAGATGGTACAGCCAGCGAAATTACCCGGCTGCAGCTTCTCAATGAGCAAATCCTCCTTGCTAAAGCGGGCATTACCAGCCTGGCAAAACTCCTGCCAGTCCTCCACGCCTACCAGCACGAGACCAACCAGACAGTCTGGAGTATGATAAGCCTAGCTATCAGCGAGCTGCGCCGCCTGGTTGAAGACGACACCGCTAGCCAGCCCCACACCGAGCAGCAATTGCAGCAAGCGGTACGCACAATTATTACCCCGCAATTTGAGCGCCTGGCCTAACGCAGCAGTCAAATGAATCAGACAACGATCGTATCCTCCGTGGCACCATCACGAGCTTGGCGCTCTACAGCGACCTCGCCACGGTACGCCAGGCTGCTCACCATATATACACCACCACGCCACTGGCAGAGCTTGATCCTGAGCTACGAGCAAGCCTTATTGCAAATGAAGTACGCCACTTTGACGCCGCAGTTGACACTCTACTGAACCACTACGCCGCCGAGACCGACAGCGAGATCCAGGCGACCTTGCAAGTGGCATAACTGCTGCTACCAACCCACAGGCGATCACCACCATCCTGGATGCGATAACTCATAGCCACGTAATTCGCTCCGCAAGATGTCTTTCGCTGGTTTGCCTACCTAATGCGCAATCACGCAAGCCGCCAAATGACCTGGCAGTGGCTCCAAGATAACTGGGCCTGGGTGGATGCAACCTTCCGCGGTGATAAAAGCCTCGATACCTTCCCGCGCTATAGCGCAAACTCGCTGCAACGGCTACGCAGCTCCAGCAGTATCGCCAGTTCTTTGCCCTCACCAAACAAACCCGAGTCTGGCACGAGCCATTAGCGTTAGCCAAGCTGAAATCGAAGGCCGCATTGACTACATCAAGCGGGATGGCCCAGCAGTGCGTCAGGCGCTACGGGAGTTTACCGCAGCAGCCACTGACTAAGCAGTGCTTATTACCACCACATGGGCACATGTACCGGGCGGCTTGACTTACCTGCCACTATCCTTTACTATAGGAGCGGCAACAACGCCAGTTGCCCTTGTCCTGTACCACTGACAGAAAGGTAACTTTCTATGCCAAATAATGTCAATCTTCATATGCTAATAGTTTTTGTACTATGGTTATGTGGTATGATCGTGATGAACACGCACACACTCAGCGGCGTCGCATTCGTCGTCGCTGGGTTTGCGCTTTTTGCATGGCCAGTTATTCGGCCCCTAACTAAGCAAAAGCATAAGGATAATTACTCACAGAAAGGCTATTAAAGTAAACCAGGACCCCCTCACCGTAACCCGGTGGGGGTTTATTCATTCAGTGTTACTATCTGTTCAATACGAGGCTTAGTACCAGCCGTGCTAGCTGCTTGCAGGCGGGCGTTGTAGGCGCATACTGCGGATGGCGGGCTAGGGAAGAGCTCAGCTGCAAAACGCATTTGCTGCTGCTTACGCGCACCGATTGCCGCAAGCCCGGCCCCGTAATCAGCAGTTTTACGGTGCTTTACCTCTGTAAAATACAGCGTTTTTACCACGGCACGATATAATATCAATTTCGCACCAGCGCGTACGCCAATTACGCGCAAGGACCTTGTGGCCGTCCGCTTCTAGCTGGCTGCTCAAGCTGCTCACTTGCATCACCCTAGCTGCCGGGTGGTTACACTGGCATGGCTCGCCGCTGGCTGATACCACGTCCCACCAGATGCATCCATCAGTAGTTGGCGAATGTTACCTGTAATCTCACCAGCAAAGACCTCCCGGGTAGGCAGCTGGGCCGCGTGCGGCGCAATCGGGGCAAAGCTGACACGGTGCTCGGGCGTAATACCGTATTCATTAATCGCCTGGCGATGCCGGAGCAGTACCATAGCCAGCATGGCTCCCAAAACCATACCCTGGGTACGTATCATCAAGCTGGGCCATGTATTCATCGCGGGCTACCTTAGCGATAATACTCGCGGCACTCACACTCGGGATGAGCGCATCCGCCTTTTGGCATTGTACGTACATACGCTCCCTTGCCAGTCCCGGCTAAAAAGTTCACCGTCCCATCAATAATAATTTGATTATACGGTACTGCGATCCCTGACACGGCCCGAATGGTCTGCCAGCTGCAGCGCCAAACTAAGCTCCCATCATATCAAGCTCTACCGCACTCACCCAGCCAAGCTGTGCCGCACGCGCCTGCTGCATAATACAAGGTGCCAGCATACGCCGGCGGCGCTTGGTAAGCTTTTTACCATCAGCCAGGCCATCTATCGGGCACCAGCGAGCACCACAGCACCAACCACAAGTGGCCCTGCCCACGGCCCACGGCCAGCTTCGTCTCATGCCAAGTAGTATGCTCGTAGTATGTTCACCACGTATTCTTAGTATACCATTCAGCGCTCAGAGCACACAAAACCCCTCAGCAATGCCACTGAGGGGTTTGTGCATATCGTTGTGATTCTACTCGTCACTTTAGTGCTTCTGCGCTTTAAGTGCATCAAGCGCCTTGTCGGAAAGCATAAAACTGTCTTTATTGTTGACGTAGTGTTCCACAAGCTTTTTAAATGATGCTTGTTCGGCGAAAATAAGCCCAATCTGACCATTCTCATGCGTATCCTGCTGCTCTTTCGGTTGCGTTTTTGGCATTGTCATTGTATCGATTTTGCAAGGAAAAACTCTGTTGAGCGTACGGGCGTTAAAGACCCATTCCGCAGCATCTGCTATACCCTCACTCAGCCGACCATAGCTTGCATTATTAACCGGGCGCACAATGGCAGCCATCTTATTTGCAAACTCTAGCAGCTGCGTGTAATAAGCTTTTTGGTCTTCTTCTGTTGATACAGCAAACCCGTCAGCCGAATTATAATGTGCATCAATCTGGTCCCAATCCTGCTTAAACTGCCAGGTTATGTACTCATACACCAGTCGACGCAGCTTGTAGCTGTCAAACCAGCGCTGCTTTTTCGGCCTGCCTGTGCTGCTCGAATTCTACGGTCTATATCATCCATTAGTCTCTCCTTCCTCTACCGTAATGGGGGCGGTAGTCCTTCTATTAGTATAGTTAGCCCTTGCACAGCAGCATTAAAATCGCGTCGTATACTATACAACGCGATTTATGTAAAGGACTGGCCTAAATAAGCTAACGATCTTGCCCTGGGGTGTGGCCACGCAAACCGGTGAGTTGGTATGTAGAGGCCCACCTTCCTGGCTACCCGAGGCATCTATACCAAAATAGTGCTTGAGCACCTGACTATAATAGTGTGCTGTTAGATCACCAGCGAACCTTGAATACGCTCTAAGTCGCTCCTATCAAGACTTGTATGGTCAGCGCCATCAGCAAGTATAAAATTCTCAGTAAAGTCTGCGTACGCAATCATTCGCCCTGCCCATGTCAGTGCATACACAATACCTTCTGGTACGTCCGCCGTTGCATCGTCCAAAACCTTATGCCCAAGTGCGTGTCTTGGCGTGTTCTCGCTGTGTTTTCGTTCTGGGTTGCCACCATCACGTCCTGGGCAATCGCAGCTACTTTTTTGTGCAATCTCGCGCATTTTTGTGCATCGTGCTCGCTGACGTTGCGCCCAGTTATCTACACGGCTTTTGATTCGTCTGGTTAATCTCCTGCCAGCTATCTTCCTCGTCAAACCGTATCCACTCCCATACTAGTCGGCGCAAATCGTTTGCATCATATTTATCTTCCCACTGCTTCGTATTGCTGCCACCCTCTGCCATATCCATCTCCTTTACTTATTAGGGATAATATGGCAATTATAGCATTATACGCAACCAAAAACCACCAAGTACGACGATACTTGGTGGTTAAGAGTGGGCCTGATTGTAAAACCTCAGGCCTCTTTAGTGTCTTCTTGCACTGCCGGCAGAGTATTAACTGCCTCGCGATCAAAGGCAACAGCCTTCAGGCGGGCACTCTTACCACTACGGCCACGCAGGAAGCTCAAGAAGTTGCGGCGTACCTTAGCACGGCGCACAATCTCTACCTTCTCTACAAGTGGGCTATGGAGCAAGAAGCTCTTTTTCTACACACCACCACTAGCGATTTTACGCACAGTAATGCGGCTGGTGTGGCTCTGCTTGTTGTCAGTGCGGATCACGACACCCTCGAACACCTGTACGCGCTCTTTATTACCTTCCTTAATACGCTGGTGAACACGCACAGTGTCGCCACTACGTACATCAACAACGGCAGGTTTTTTCTGCTGGTCGTTCACCTTCTGGATTAATGCAAAAACTCATTTGTTTATCCTTATGTTTGTCCACTAGCGGTAGCTGGCCACGCATTGTACCCCTGCGGCTCCACACTACGCAAAAACTAGCGGCGCTTATGTTCACTAGTACATCTTAGGGGATTTTTACCACACTCGGCCAGGTAACACAAGCTAGACAAGCGTTGCCTCAGCATACGCTCCATAGTATAGTAGCAATATGGATTATAACAAAACCTCGCACTCGACCTACACAAAAATATTAGCAAGGCAAAATTACCACCAGCCTGCGCGATAGCGATGAGCTTGACCGCGATAAACTCAGCAGCTACTACAGCCCTGGTGTGGGCGCAGTCAGCAAGGCAATTGCAGATGACCCCGCTACTCTGCCCACCTACACCTGGACGAATAACCTCGTAGCGGTGATTAGCGACGGCTCGGCCATCCTGGGCCTGGGCGACCTTGGCCCTAAGGCTGCGATGCCGGTGATGGAAGGTAAAGGCGCTGCTGTGTAAACACTTTGCTGGTGTGGATGCCGTGCCAATCGTGCTCGACGTACACCAACCAGAGGAGATTATTGCTACCATTACGGCGATCGCACCAAGCTTTTGGCGCCATTAACCTCGAGGATATCGCCGCGCCTGGGCATGCTTCGAGATTGAGGAGCGCCTCAAGGCCGAGCGTGATATCCCCGTCTTCCACGACGACCAGCACGGCACGGCCGTAGTGGTACTGGCTGGCTGATCAACGCCGCCAGAGCTGACGGGCCGCAGCCCTGGCTGATAGCGATCGTCGTGGTCGGTGCTGGCGCTGCCGGCACTGCTATCATCAAGCTACTGCATACCCTATGGCGCTCGGCACATTGTGGCGGTCGATAGCAGGCATTGTAGGAAATCACCGCACGGACTCTCAACGCCGAAAAACCGCCTTGCTTGCCTATGTTGATGCCGCGCAGCAGGGTCATTGGAGGACGCCAGTGGTCGGTGCTGATGTATTTATTGGCGTATCGCGTGCCGAGCTGCTGACTCCAGAGCTTGTTGGCATGATGGCCAAAGATCCGATTATCTTTGCCCTGGCCAACGCCAGTGCCAGAAATCATGCCAGATAGCGCCAAAGCAGCTGGCGCTGCCGTCATCGCCACTGGCCGCAGCGACTTCCCCAACCAAGTCAGACAACGCCCTGGCCTTCCCTGGGCATCTTTCGCGGTGCGCTCTGATAATGGCGTGCAAAAAATCACCGATGAGCACAAACTCGCCGCCGCCCAGGCGCTGGCAGCGCTGGTTGATGAGCCCGCAGCAGACTACGTCATCCCCTCACCATTTGATGAACGCGTGGTTGGGGCCGTGGCGACGGTTATTCGCCAGTAGACTACTTGCCCGCATAAAGCAAAAGAAAATCGGCTCCACAGGGCGGGGTTTACTCCATATACACCCTATGTGCAATGACACAAGTAGTTATGGAGTGAAAGTAGCCGAGTTCCATGTCATTATAAAACCTGCTGCCAGCTCGCCATACGGCACTGTCGGCACAGTAGCGACTCGCTTGAGCGCAAAGGCATATGTACGAGCTAGCTCAGAACCAAAGCGCTTCTGCAGTGCGGCTAATGACGGAACAGCATACTCACCATGCTGCATTGCTTGGTGAGTATGAGTGAGCAAGCCGTTAAATCGTGCCTGCTCACCTTGAGCCCAGTCACACAGCTTGTGGCTAAAGCCGTGTGATATACGCTTTATCGACCGGTGGCTTGGTGCTAGATATATCACATATCCAACGCACCCGGTCAAGTGTTATACTAGCAATTTGATCAGCATCGTATAGCCTTTCATAAAGCTGCTGAACTGAAAATCCTGGTAGCTGCAAACCTGCTGCGCGGGCACAAACCATAGCAACCGCGTCATGAGCGCTGCTGAATATGGTTCATGTCATCGCCCTCCACGGGTGGAAAGGGAGCGTCATATAGCTTATCTAGATTCTCCCCCAGCACCAGCAAGCCTTCAAAGGCTTGTGCCCAGCCTTGAACATGGGACTCATCGCTACACCGGCACAGCTGCCATAGTTTATGAATATTCTCAAGCTCAAGCATAATGCTCCTCTCATCTACCACCTAGGACCATCCCAGACGGTACTGTCCATCAATCGGCTTTGGTGTATAGCGAGCCAGTTTTTATTCTACCATGCTCTGCCTGGGCACCAAACAGCATTACGCCAGGGGTGTGCGTACGTATCTTTGGCTAGATCACACGGTTGACTTCTTCGAGCGTTGTCTCACCGCGCAGAGCTGCGAGTACCCCCGCCTGCAGCAACGTTGCCATACCCTGCTTTTGGCAGCCGCCTCGATGGTTTCGGTGCGTGAGATATCCCGCACATCACCACGAATAAACTTCTGGACTTCTTCTGTCACGACCATCTGCTCCATCACCGGCATACGCCGCTTGTAGCCAAATGGCACGTCATCAGTTGGCACCGCCCGCAGAGTGTAAAAAGTATCAAGATCAGGGTGTTCACTCTGGCGGTAGATCGCTTCAGCACCTCTTTAACCCAGCGGCGCGTCGTTTCATCCGGGCGAATTCCTCTTCGAATCTTGCCACAGCCGGCGCACCAAACGCTGCGCAATCAGCAAGCGAATCGATGAGCTAAAAATCGGGTGGGCCAATCATATCAATGATACGGCAAAAGGCAGCGCTGGTAGAGTTAGCGTGGAAGCTCGAGCACCAGGTGCCCGGTAATCGACGCTGAATCGCCGTACGGGCCGTCTCTTGGTCGCGGATCTCACCCACCATCACAAACTATCCGGGTCAAGACGCGCACACTACGCAGGCCATCAGCAAAATACCAGCCAGTGGTGGTAGTGCAATCGGGATCTGCGTTACCCCCGGATACTATTTTCGATAGGGTCCTCAAGGGTAATACATCTTGCGGTCATCAGTATTAAGCGCATTCAGAATACCCCTACAGGGTGAGTAGATTTACCACTACCAGTCGAGGCCGACCATCGTAGCATACCGCGCGGGTGGCTCTCACAACCTCATCGATTTCTTTACGCTCGCGCGGGCAAATGCCAAAAGCAAATCAAGGTTCAGGTCATCGGTAAAAAGTTAAACAGACGCAGCACAACATCCTGCCCATACATGGTTGGCACTGCCTCCACACGCAAGTTCAGCAAATGCGTGGCATTGGTGCTTGGATCGTAGATTTCTTTATGCGCATATGGCCTGACTGTGCGCGCGCGAGGCCGTCGAGATATTTGCCTCGCGAACTCAGCGCCGCCATCAGCACACGGTAGCGGTCCTTTTTCGAGAATTGCCACCGAATCGCGCCCCATCAACACGCATACGCACCCGGATTTCGCTGCGCTGGTTTTCGATGTGAATGTCGCTGGCACCCAGCTTGTCCGCCTGCTGCACCAGGTAGTCAAACACCATATCGGTACCAACAGAGTTGAGGGTTTTGCTGACAGACGCAATTGTTTCGCCATCGCCTTCTTTAGCGGTTTCAATATCATCGTAGTGGATCTCGGGTGGTGGGTCAGTAGCGCAGCATAAAGGCATCGTCAGCCAGACTGGCTAATTAAGAAGAACTGAATGGCCTTACCGTCATCGGCGTATTCGCGCTCCATACGCACCAGGAGCGACTGTGGCGTTGTACTGGTAACAGCAAAACGGTACGGTTCACTTTCGCTCCCCATCACGAGGGGGATAATTCTATCTTTATGCATTTGATCGATGCTGAGCAAACCCTCTACCAGCGGCAAGGCCTGTTCGATTTGGCGGGTATCAAGATACTGCAACCCCAGAATCGCCGCGCCCGGCGCCTCGGTGCTCTTCGTCGTTGATTGCGGCGTTGTGCCTGAATTTTTGCTTCGTCCATTAGCCTTATTATAACAAACCATAAGCAAATTAGGCATAAAAACCGCCCTGCGTTTTACACAGGGCAGTTCGCGTGGAGTAGAACGATGCGCAGGGGCTACTTGCGTGTAAACAATCCCTTCAGCGATAGACGTGAATCGTATTGCATTGCGCCGTAGCGGAACAAGTGTACTGCTAGGCGGATAACAAGTATGCCAAGTACCACAAGCATCGTAATAGTCACAGCTGCCGTAACTGGGTCGAGCGAGCCAAAGGCATTGCGCAGCATACTGGTCACCGGTGATGTCGGTGGGAAGTAAGTGAAGATCTGCACAATTGGTGAGCTTGGGTCACTCAAAATCAGGCTAATGATATAGAATGGAATGAACATTTGCCGGGATAACAATCCCAAACCACTGCCCTGCTTCTTTAGCAGTTGGCATATTGCACCGGTTGCCATCAGTGAGCCAGTAAAGCACCAGGATACCGCCAATCAGCAGCAGAAACCAATTCGCCATGGCAGCTGGGTCAATAACCAGACCCATAAGCATGGCCAGGTCCGGTAAATTAGCTAGCATGGCTGTTTGCGCTAAGTACAAAGTAGGCAACAGCCACAGGAATCAATATAACGAGCATCTGCACAAGCCCAGCTAGGAAGGTAGCAATCAGCTTACCAACGATCAAATTCGTTGGGTTGAGTGTTGTCAGGATCATCTCGGTGACACGGTTTTTCCTTTTCTCAACCGTACTATTGAGCAGATTATTGCCCCAGCATCACAATCACAAGGTAGAAGATTGCCAGGAAAATTAGCGGTGGTGCAGCTGCCAGCCAGCCAGCGGCTTCTTCACCATTGTGCTTATAGGTCGTAGTGTGGGTTTTGGCATTCCCCTTGCTAAGCTCAATCAGGTCGTTACTGCCAATCCGAGCATTAGCGCTGAGGGTCAGCAGCCGCTTAGCAACCGTTTCGGCACTTTCTGATTATTAAACAAGCCAACATCTTTGCCATAGACTCCACTTGGTTACTGGCAACATTGCTTGGATAGTGGAAGAACGCATCAACCTTATGGTTACGCACATCCTCGATTGCCTGCTGCTTATCAGTTACCTTTTTGGCCTGTACGCCTTCGGCAATTTGCGGCACAATCAGCTTTGAATCATCCTGGTAGACAATACTAAACTTTTCTTTGCCAAGCTTATCGGAATTATCCTGCGTGGTTTTATTACTGTCAGAACACAATTCCCAAAAATCACACACTCAGGATCGCGGAACGATCAGCGTCGCCGCCCAGAATGATGGCTCTTTAATGGTGCGCCAAAAAACTCAAAAACTAATGATGCCCTGGGTTATAACGATGTAGCCATTGGTTACCTCCTCCTGCGCATGTGCGCCGTATACCCTGCAAAAGACCTCATCCATCGTAGCTCACGCCATACTGGGCAAGCACCTCCTGGTACAGTGCCATAGGCTGTTTTTATTGCCATCACGTAACAGCAAGAGCCGGTCACACAAGCGCTCTACCCCTCACTCATATCGTGGGTAATCAAGACGATGGTCGCTCGCTTTGCCTTTTTGCTCATCAATATCATCCATCAGCAAACGGCGGTTAACGGGGTCGAAACCCTTGGTTGGTTCGTCAAGAATCAAGAGGCTTAGGTCGTTCATAATAGTGACGCCCAACTGCACCTTCTGCTGCTGCCCGCCAGATAGCTTATCGATCTTTGACTTGGCTTTATCGGCGGGACCAACGCGCTCTAGGTAGGCTAGCGACCACTGCTTTGCCGCCGCTTTATCGAGCCCCTTCAGCCGCCCAAAATACGTCATCACGTCAATGACGCTTTCCTTTTTATACAGGCCACGCTCCTCTGGTAAGTAGCCAATTTCGCTGCCGTATTCAGGCTTAAACGTACGCCCATTCACGAGCAACGTACCGCTTGTGGGTTTTATAAATACCTAGCAGTGCCCGTAGCGTGGTGGTTTTTGCCGCTCCGTTGCTACCCAAGAGTCCGAATGTTTCGCCTTGGTTAATCTGAAACGACAGCCCATCAATAACCGTTTTATTGCCAAACTTCATAACAAAGTCGTTAATAGCAATGACCGGAGTTGGAGTTGTTTCCATATGTCTCCCTCTACTGTTTACAATTGATATCTATATCGTATCACAAAGGCCCCCCTTAGCAAGTATAAGCAATATAGTAATAGATGGCATCTAGCGCTCACAGTAGAGGCCACAACCCCGCGTGCTACAATGGTAGCTATGCAATCAGCGCTTCGTTTTACTATTACCCACCGCCCTACCCGGTGCACTTGCGCCGCGCAGCGGTGTTATCACAACCCCACATGGCGAGTATCGAAACACCGGCTTTTATCTCGGTTGGTACCCAGGCAACACTGAAAAAGCCTCACACCAGAGCAGCTAGCGGCCACTGGTGCCCAAGCCTGCCTTGTAAACGCCTACCATCTTTATCTACGCCCAGGACGACGTGCACGTGATTGACGAGGCCGGGTGGTATCCATACCTTTAGTGAACTGGGCCGGCCCAACCTTTAGCGATAGCGGCGGGTTCCAGGTTATGAGCGCTTGGCGTGGGCTTTTAAAAGGTAATTGACATGAGCGGCAATGGCGATGGCAATGTTACGACAAAAAGGACAAGCTCGCCACTATCGATAACGACGGCGTTACCTTTAAGTCCCACCTTGATGGTAGCTTGCCGCCTTACCCCGAAATTTCGATGCAGATTCAGCACGGTATTGGCGCTGATATTACCTTTGCGTTCGATGAGCTCACTACCCTACACCACTAGCTACGATTACCAGATTGAATCACTCAACCAGCGCATCCCCACCCTGGGCTGAGCGCAGCCCTAGCCGAGCATAAACGCCTGAACGCAGCCCGCACACACCGGCCACCGCAAGCACTGTTTGGCGTGGTACGGGGCGCATTTTCGAGGATTTACGCCGCGCCTCGGCCCGTTTTTGGGCGCAGTGGATTTTGATGGCTACGGCGCCCAGGGCGGGGCACTCGAAAAGCGCGCATTGGCGAAATCGTTGGCTGGATGAGCGAGGAACTGCCCGAAGGTAAACCGCGCCATATGCTTGGTATTAGCGAGCCTGATGACATTTTTGCCTGTATTGCCCATGGCGCTGAGCACCTTCGACTGCGTTTCGCCAGCCCGAGTGGGGCGTAACAGCGCCTCTATACACCGCACCGGCCGGGTTAATATTCGCCGGGCCGAGTTTAAGCGCGACTACCGGCCTTTTTCTGCCGACTGCGACTGCTATACCTGCCGCCACTACAGCCGTGCCTATCTACACCATCTCTTCCGTACCGGCGAGCTACTTAGCAACACACTAGCCACCATCCACAACGAACGATTTATTGTGCGGGCTTGTTGATGATATTCGCCTGAGTATCCAAAACGGCACCTTTACTGACGTGCAGCGCGATTTCTTAGGGCCGGTACTACGCACACTAACTGAAACTTGACTTATAGCGCCATTACTCTATAATCACTGTAGCTATTACTGTACGTTTATATGGTAATAGTCGTTCCTGTCCCTATATGTAAGGAGATACGATGCGTCAGGCAGAAGCATGCGCAGGAGTTTTTAAGTACTACTTCGGCCTCACCAAGCACCAGGTTGAGTTATTGTTCAACGGTGCTGCACGGCTCAGTAAAAGTGAAAGCCATGCTGTGGCAGCGCTTGGGCGGTGCCTGGTAGTATGGCTGATCACCAATAGTATACTGGCTGCTGGCAGTAGTGTACTACTGCTTGGCCAGCCGGTACGAGTTACGAGTACAGCAGCCTTTTTGGGCTCATCATTATTATGAGCGCCGTGTTACTACCTTGGCTATTATCAAGTAGCATGTTGCTGCGAGTATGGGCAGATCTACGCTTTTTACAGCGTGGAGTGCCGCTTGTAGCAGGGCGCAGCACCGCGCCCCAGTGGGTGCAGCTACTGGATAGTGAGCTCCGGGTATTTGGCCAACCGGCCGGTACAATATATGTGCCTGCCCAGCCAGTTGCCCTCGACACAGCGCTATACCTACTACAGCGCTACGGCATGGAGGTCAGCCAAAATGGCTGAGCTGCCCGGTAATCGTCGCCACTCTGAGCCCCTGCCTACCAGCGAGCGTTGGTGCGGCAAACGGCGGCATCCATCCGTTCTTGCTTCGCCGTGCGCACCAGCGCCAGCGAAGACGCGCCACTCTCACCACCACCCGCTAATGCACATGACCACGCGGGTGGTGTTTCAGTGTGCGGCCAGTACGCCAGGCGGCTCGCACGGTAAGAGGTTAGCTTTTTGGTAGCTATCATGGTATGCTTAGTGGTAAGGAGGACATAATGAAAGTAAAAATAGAAATCGATGCAAAACCTTTGTGCGCTTTTTGGTTAGTAGTTATTGGCTCTAGGGGCTAGCTGGTTTTTGCACTTTACAGTGCACGCACCGCCTACTGATCATCGGCAGCGCCTTGTTCCTGGCACTGGCGCGAAACGCCCGTTAATGCCCTGGCTAAACGCCTGCCAAAGCGTAGCCGCTTACTCAGTACAACTATTGCCTTTGTATCCGTTGTGGCGATTTTGGTTGGCTTTGTGGTGCTGGTTGTACCACCAATTGTGCAGCAAAGTATGCATTTGTTTGGACAGATCCCTGGCATGCTCAGCAGCGATAGCCAACAGGCAAAATATGTCGCCAAATTAGTTGACCAGCCACCACCTGCAAGGCCAAGTCGACCGAGCTGTCGAAACTGCCAAAAGCAACGCTGCTGGGTGGATATCAAATATTAGTACTAATATCCTATCTGGCATTAGCTCGCTGCTATCGTTTGTATTTGCTACCTTCCTGGTGCTGGTGCTCAGCTTCCTTATGCTGCTTGAAGGGCCACGCTGGCTGGATGCATTATGGGGTCGTACCTCGATAAGCAACGTATGGAGCGCCACAAGGAACTGGCTGGCAAGATGTACGCTGTGCTACGCGGCTACGTGAGCGGCCAGCTGCTTGTATCGTTAGTTGGTGGTATGTGTGCTGGTATTACGGTGTTTATTATGTCGTTTATTTGGCCACTGCCTGCATCACTTGCCTTCCCAACAGTTGCAATTGTGTTTACTCTTTCGCTCGTACCAATGTTTGGTGCAACCCTGGCGGGTATTGCGATTGCCATCGTACTGGCACTTAATAGCATTGCTGCAGCCATCGTCTTTAGTATCTACTTTATTATCTACCAGCAGGTAGAGAATAACTTTATTTCCCCACAAATTCAAAGCCGCACCATTAAGCTATCGGCCCTTGCAGTGCTGATTGCCGTTACGGTTGGTACCTATGTGTTTGGTCTACTGGGTGGTATTATTTCTATCCCTATTGCTGGGTCAGTGAAGGTTTTATTGGAAGACTGGCTCCAGCACCGCAAGGCCAAGCATGTTGCCAAAACCAATAAACCACTGGCACAGTTTATCAAGAAGGTAACCCGCAGTAATGACGCCCGCCCAGCCCAGTGACCCGACCAGCCGCAGCAGCCGGATGCAAGCCGGGACGAAAAGCTGCAAGCAGCTATGTTTCGTCTTGGCAAGGTAGACGATGAAATCAGCGCTGGCTACGAAATCCTTGGTAGATACGCCAAAACCGTCACTATCTTTGGCTCTGCCCGTCTAGGCGAAAGTAGCCCCTACTACCAAGCCGCTCGGGCAACAGCACGGCAACGCCCGAGGCTGGCTACGCCGTTATTACCGGCGGCGGCCCTGGTATTATGGAGGCTGGTAACCGTGGTGCCTTTGCAGTTGGTGGTGATTCAATTGGCTTTAATATTACCCTGCCGTTCGAGCGACCCCAACCCACATACCACAGCGGCCTTTGCGTTTCCGCCATTTTTGCGCCGCGTAAAATTGTTATGACACTCTACGCCGATGCATACGTCTTCTTCCCTGGTGGCTTTGGTACCCTGGGATGAGGCTGAGCGAAATTATCACCCTGGTACAAACTGGCAAAACTGCACGGGCGCCAATTATTCTCTTTGGTTCGGACTTTTGGAATAGCTTTGATGCGTTTGTTAAACAGCATATGCTTGGTGACCTTGCCTTAATTTCACCTGGCGACGAACAGCTCTATCACATCACCGATAGTATCGATGACATCGTCTGGCGTGTCAAAAACAAGCAGCTACTAAAGCTGCTTGTTTTACTACTGAGTGATGTTTGAATAGCGGCATTGTATGCACGTGCGCATCCTGGTATAAAATCCCCGTCTTGGCACCAATTTTACCGACCACGGCGGTTGCATTAGCACTGGCGTATGTCACAGCCTGGGCGAGCCCTTCCCCGCGCGCCCACGCGCTAAAAAGCCGGAGCCAAAGGCATCGCCAGCACCGGTTCTATCCACCAGCGGGACATCCTCGTGCGGTGCCAGCTGTCGATCGATTGTACTATCGCTCGCAACCACGCCGTTGCTACCATCACTCACAATAGCAACCGGCACATAGGCAAGCAGCTGGCGCACCAGCTCGTCTGCCGTTGTTCCCGGCACGATCTGCTGAGCTTCTTCTTTATTAACCAGTAACACGGCGGTGTTTTTGAGGAGTTTGCGCAAACTATATGGCTGAGCCAGCTCGCCCTTACCAGGATTAAAACACACCTGCACACCATGAGCATAGGCCCACGCAAAAATATGGCGCAGAATAGGCATATTGCCAGCAAGGCTCGATACATACAGCCAGTCCGGGCGCAGGCCATCAAGTTGGAATGCTGCGGGCTGTAATGCGTACTAGCACCCCGGTGAGGTAAGAATGGTGCGCTCACCATTGAGGCGCTAGTAGTAACACCGAATAGCCCGTATTGTAGGTGCGTGATTTCTTCGCATACGGGTGATATCAACCCCTTCTTCTACCAGCACTTGCCGAATAGCCTGGGCAGCTGGATCGCGCCCAACCACACCAATAAAAACCGCCCTGTGCCCTGGCGCGCAAATGTTACAGCTGCATTGGCCGCACCACCGCCAGTGCTAAAGGTGATTGCATTCATATCAAGCTTGGCACCAAGCTGCAGGTGCATCGAGCACTCGTGGGGCTTGTGACAGACGGGCGCAAAGGCATCGCTATTATGTAAAAACACATCCTGCACAGCAGCGCCAATAGCTGCAATCGTCCGCTGCTGGCTCATGTATGTGCCCCAATAAATTGCTGAATACGCGGCGCCATCGCTTGGACTGTGGGGCCATAAGCCTGCAGTAGCTCCTGCGCGCTGCCACTCTGGCCAAACCGGTCTTCAACACCTAGCCGCAGCACTGGCATCGGCATATGTTGGCTGGTGAGCTCACTAATAGCACTGCCAAACCCACCTGCTACCTGGGCTTCCTCGGCCGTTATTGCTAGGCCAGTTTTGCGTAGGCTGCCAAGAATCGTAGCGGTATCAAGCGGCTTGATGGTCGGTGCGTGCACAACCTCAAAGCGACAACCCTTGCTCGGCAAGCTGCTCGGCTACAAGCAGCAGCTCGGCAGTCAGTGTACCGGTACCAATAAGGCTGGCATCCGTACCGGAGCGCAGTACGTAGGCCTTGCCAATTGCAAACGCTGTATCAGCCGCCATAAATACGCGTGAGGCCTGGCGGGGCATTCGCATATAAGCTTGGCTGGTTGCTCGCTGCCATTAGCTGCGTCAGTGCGGCAGCCTCGGTTTCATCACCCGGCGCCAGCACCACCATACGCGGCAATACGCGCATGAGGGCAATATCTTCGAGCATTTGGTGCGTTGCTCCATCCGGGCCTACATTCAAGCCAGCATGGGACTATCACCTTGACTGGCTGGTTGTTCAGGCAAATGGTCGTGCGGATTTGCTCCCAGTTACGGCCTGGGCTAAAGGCGGCGTAGCTCGCTGCAAAGCGGGATTTTACCAGCCTGAGCAAAGCCAGCTGCTAGGGTCACTAGGGTTTTGCTCGGCCACGCCAACCTGCACAAAGCGGCCTGGAAACTGATCCCGGAATTGGCCCATGCCAACACTGGTTGTAAGATCAGCACACGGGGCAATGACCTGGCTATTTGCCCTGAGCTGCCTGCACTAGGCCCTGGCCCAAAACCAGCCCGTACTTCGCCCACACGTGGCTGGGTGTAAAAATCAGTCCTTAGCATTACTATCCTCCATAATGCCAGTCTGCGTAAAGCTGTGCTAGGGGCGGCAAGTGCCTGCTGCTGATTTGGTGCCTTACCATGCCACTGATAGTCATACTCCATAAAGTCTACTCCCTTGCCCGGAATAGTGCGGAGGATAATGACGCTTGGCTGATTCGTAACCGCCTGGGCGCGGCGCGTTGCCGCCATAATTTCTGCTTCGTTATGGCCGTCAACCTCCTGGGCATGCCAGCCAAAACTACGCCATTTGGCTAGTAGGTCTTCGAGTGGCATTACCTGGTCGGTCGTACCATCAATTTGAATGTTATTGCGGTCCACATAGGCAATCAGTTGGCGCAGATGGTAGCCACCGGCGAACATCGCTGCTTCCCAAATATTGACCTTCATCAAGCTCACCATCACCCGTCAGCACGTAGACAAAGCGGTGACTATCATTATCCATATACTGCAAACTATAAGCATAGCCAGCCGCCTGGCTGAGCCCACAACCAAGCGGGCCACTGGTGCTTTAAGCCCGGTAGAGACGGTACGCTCGGGGTGCCTCTGCAACCGGCTACCACATTGGCGCAAGGTAAAAAGCTCCGTTACTGGGAAAAACCCGGCCTGGGCCATAGCGGCATAAAGCGCCGGCACAACATGGCCGTTACTAAGCATAAAAATATCCCGGCCTGGCCACTGTGGCTGCTGTGGGCGGTAGCGCATAACCACCCTGATACAGGGCGGGCAAAAAGTCACGCAGCCCCAGCGCACCAGCCGTATGGCCACTACCAGCATGCTGTAGCATACGGATCACGTGGCGCCGCAACTGGGCAGCGGCTGGGCTCATGGAGCGAGTTGACATTACAATACTCCTGCCCCGTTCGCACGTTCGCAGAGTTGCTGGTAGGTGGTAGCTGGGTTGGTTGCATACTGCAAGGCGCCGCCAACGGCAATACTATCAACACCGGCCTCAGCCAGAGGCCCGCATTGCCGAGCGAAGCGCCGCCATCCCAGCCGATTTGCACCTTTGGGCGCTTGCTCTTTATAAGCGGGATTTTCTCTCGAGCTGAATAAGCCGTGCCCGCCCGCCGTACCGCCCAAGCTCACCGCTAAATATCAGCACGTGGTCGGCCTGGGTAAGGCTAGCTGCAACGGTGCTTGGTACCGTGCCTCGCTGTAGAGCCAACCCCGCCTTAATATCATAGCGCTTTAACGTTGCCAGCGGCTGGCAGATTACCCTCGGCCTCGGCATGGAAGATAATCATAGCTGGCGCAACGGAAATGTCAATCGCGCCGAGGGTATTCTTCAGCGGCGCACCATAGCATGGATCTCTGCCGTCGTACCATCAGGCCACCATAGCTGGCTGGGGTCGATGGTCTGGCTGAGGGCAAACCCACTATCAGTTATATCGATATGTAGTCGCTCGCAAAGTCAGCTACCTTATCAACCTGTTGCTGCGTATAACTCGGGGCTCGCGGCCAGTATAGCCGGCGTGATGGTTGCCATTATGCCACTACCTCATCAATCTGCTGGTTGCGGCGGCGAAAGCGCACTTCATCAGCAAAGGCCGTCTTAAGCCATGCATCAATAATACGCTGCCACTGCTGCGGATCGCCACGTAGGACATCGGCAGGCAGGCAGAGCACATTACTGATCGTTATCACGGCGGGTATGCTCGGCACTCTGGCGTCCCAAGCAAGACTCGCCCGCACCCCTCGGAAGCGGTTAGCTGCCATGCACATGCCTTGGCCACTGCCACACAGCAAAATACCGCGCACTGCGCCACCACCGGCCTGCACTGCCCGCGCAACCGCCTGCGCATACTGCGGGAAATCATCGCCGGCATCGTAGTGGCTGTTGCCAACATCCTCAACCGTATAGCCTGCGCTTGCAAGTACGGGATCATACGTTGCTTTTCAGTTGGTGGGCCGTTGTGGTCGCTACCGATGGCAAGGTTCATAGGCTACTCCCGATTTCGGCCGCTAGCTCTACTAAGCGGTTGCTATAGCCCCATTCGTTGTCGTACCACACGCAAACCTTTACTAGGTCACCATCTACCACACGGGTCAGCGCAGTGTCCACCACACCAGAGTGGCTATTGCCAACATAATCGCGGCTCACCAGCGGCTCATCGCTCACAGCTAGTACACCCTGGTAGAATGGATCCTCAGCGGCCCGAGCAAACGCCTGATTGACTTCTTCTACAGTAACCGGGCGCTTGACAAGAAGCGTCACGTCACTAATCGATACCACCGGCGTTGGAACGCGCATACTAATACCATCAAACTTGCCTTCAAGCTTTGGTAGCGCTTTGGCCACGGCCCGGGCTGGCCCAGTACTGGTCGGGACGATATTTTCGGCGGCATTGCGGCCCTCACGCGGATCCTTTTTCGGTGCATCCTGGAGTGCCTGGCTGGCGGTATAGCTATGCACGGTGGTTAGCAGTGATTTTGCCACGCCAAACTCCGCGTCTAGAATGGCCATTACAGCACGCAGACTATTGGTTGTACGGCTTGCGTTGCTTACCACCTGGGTAGCGCCATCAATTGCATCATCATTAGCACCGATCACGATAGTATCAATATCCGGTGAAGCCGTTGGGGCACTAATAACCACCCGCTTAGCCCCGGCCTGAATATGTTTCTGGGCATCCTTGGACTTAGTAAATGGCCCGAGTTGATTCAATCACCACATCAACGTGCAGACGACCCCACGGCAGCTGGGCTGGGTCACGCTCGCTCGTGACTTTAATATGCTCGCCAGCCACCAGCAGGCCATTATCGTCGGCTTCTACCGAGTGGTGATAGGTGCCATAGTTGCTATCATTCTTCAGTAAATAGCCCTAACATCTCGGTGCTCGCTAAGTCGTTAATTGCTACTACCTCCATATCATCGCGCTCAAAGGCAATTTTAAAGGCACTGCGCCCAATGCGGCCAAATCCATTAATCGCTACCGTATTTTTACTCATATTATCCCACTCCTTCACTATTTTGAGCATTAGCTTATTACCCTTATTATAACGAACAGCCCCTGGCACGCGCAACCACCCGGTGCCTGCAAAGCATTGCCCATGGCACCAAAAGCACGTATACTACCTATATGACACGCGATCTGCGAGATTTTGCTGGTGCGCTCTACGATGATGATGAGCTGCGGGATATCGAGCATGCCGTTGAGTTTGCCACCACGGCCCACCGCGGGCAAAAACGCCGTAGCGGTCAGCCCTATATTACCCATCCACTGGCGGTGGCGCATATTCTGGTATCGTGGGCTATGGATGTTGATACGATTGTAGCCGGCATCCTCCATGACACAGTTGAAGATACCGACGTGACGCTCGAGCAGATCGAGTCATTATCTGGCCACGACGTTGCCTTTTTGGTTGATGGTGTCAACAAAAGGTCAGCCAAGCACGGGCTGGCATGCGTGACCTCACCCACTACCTGCCGCAAACAACCGATAACCTTTCAAAGCTTTTTAATTGCGGTCAGCCAAGACGTACGCGTTATTATCATTAAACTTGCTGATCGGCTCCACTAACCTGGAAACCTTTGCAGCATATGCCACCCGCCAAGCAAAAGAAAATCGCCAAAGAAAGCCTGGAGGTATTTGGCCCTATGGCGAACCGCCTTGGTATGGGCCGAGTCCGCATGCAGATTGAAGAGCTAGCCTTTAGCTACCTTGACCCAGCCGAATTCAAACGTTTGCAGCACGCAATGCGTAAGCGGCTGGTAAAAGCACTCGTAAGCTCGGCGCCGTGCGTACCGAGGTCGAAAAGCGCCTTGCTGAGGAAGCCGTGGCCTTTGAAATCGATGGCCGCGTTAAAAAGCATCTATAGCCTACATAAAAAGCTCGCTCAAGGTTGGCGGTAACATGGATGATATCTACGACCTTATGGCGCTGCGGATTATCGTCCAAACCAAGGAAGATTGCTACCGCGTGCTGGGCATATTGCATAGTATGTATCAGCCGATGATTGCTCGTATTAAAGATTACATTTCGGTGCCCAAGCCCAATGGCTGCAAAGCCTCCACACGACAGTAATTACACCGAATAAACAAATTGTTGAATTCCAAATCCGCACTCACCAAATGCATGAATACGCCGAGCGCGGCCTGGCTGCTAGCTTCCACTACCACGAGCAAAAAGGATAGCAAGCGGTATGCCCGCAAGAAGTCTGTCGCTTCGCTGCCACCGCAACTGCAATGGATTAGCCGACTGCAAGAGATCGCCCAGCAGCTACAGGATAATACCGAAATCAGCCGCGCACAGCTTAATATCGATCTATTTAGCGACCGTATTTTTGTCTATTCCCCGAAGGGTGATATCTTTAATTTGCCCGAAGGCGCCCTGCCGCTTGACTATACCTTCGTCCACACCGATGTCGGCAAGCACGCCTATGCCTTCCGGGTAAATGGCTCGATCCAGGCCTTTGATAAACCACTTGCTAATGGTGACGTGGTCGAGGTCATGACACGCAAAACTGCTCTGCCTAAAAAGGCTGGCTTGACCTTGTGCGCACCAGCCGCCCAAAGCAAAGTCCGCCAGCAGCTCAAACAGCTTGGTATTATTGAAGGTATTTCGCAGGCAGCAGCCATCGCACGCGATAAGGCTACTCGGCGCAACCACGGTGCCTGAGTGGCGGTGACCTTCATATCCTCATATAGCTTCAGGGCCGTTGCCTGCAACCTGCGCCCTGCATCAGGCGTAGGCGGCTGGTTGGCCTCACATCAGTTCAAGCCCGTGCTTCGCATAAAAAGCCAACCACGGCCGCCAGTAAGTCGCGGTTTGGGGAGCTCAGCCATGGCGTTACGTCAATCTGGTTGCGGGCAACATCGAGCAAAAACTCCGTGGCGCTAAAGCCCTTGAGGGGTAAGTGATGCCCAGTTCCAATCTACCAGGCGCACACTACTCTTGCTGGGGTTGAGGGTGATGTTTTCGCTGCGGACATCACCATGGCTAAAGTAGTTTTGCGGCTGCTGGTGGAGCAACTTAGCATGCTCCGCTAGGGAGGCAATTTGACTCTGATTTGATAAAAACTGCATCATGCGGCGGTGATTATGACGCATACTTGCTGCTTCGGCCTCCAGGGCAAGGCGCTGGTGCCGCTCAAAGAAGATGCTGACGCATCTCATTACTGGTGAGGGCTCCTCAAGCCCACCATCAAACGCCAATTGATCGCGCAGGATTGGCTCAAGCCCCAGGCGGTCAATTGTCTCATCATCCAACTGAATACCTTCCAGCTGCTCAAGCACCTTTAGTACTGCTGTAATATAGCCCGGTCGCAAACCAGGTAGTTCTGGTAGCTGCCACAGCCAGCCATCATCCGGCCGGTAGGCAGTTGTCATCATCGTCAGGCCATCATCACTCCAGCCACGCCCACTCTGCCCCTAGGTGCGGCGCCGCACGCTGCAGGAACAGCACACAGTCGTAATCTTTGCGCTGCCAGGCAATTTCCCGCGCTAGCTTTTCCTCGTCCTTCAGGAGGTCAGGGTCGACCTGCTTGACAAATACCCATTTGCCACCATAGCCAACCAGCGAACGCCGCGCCTTAGAATAGCCACCACTCACGGACTGTAATGTCACATCCGCAGCCGACATTGGGTCTATCGGCCGCGTGCTGACGGGCGAGTACCAGTGAATGGTTGCTTGTTTTTGTTGGCGATCGATCCATAACCACGATGCCGCATAATCGGCCCCGCTCGCAGGTGCAAACGGGGGTCATAGTAGATTCTGGTGAATAATCGTGCGTTCGCGTAGCTAGGCACGCGCAGTTATTCCAGCGTTTAATGCCTCGTGCACAACACGCCTGCGCCTCGGCAGCATCGCCCACGATTCAGCCTTGGTCGTACCTGGTTTCTTCAAATCCTTATAGTGATTAAAAGTGGAACTCAATCTGCTTGATCAGCTGCGCTGGCACATCCTGCAGGCTAGTGATTGCATTGCCATTATGGCGGTCATCGGCCGGCACTGCAACAATCTTATCATCAACTTCCCCATCATCAACGAACTTCATCACGCCAATAATACGTGCCTCTAGGTAGACGCCCGTTGCCAGTGGCTCTTCTGTCAGCGAGCACATCAGCTCATCGCCATCTTCATCAAGTGTCTGCGGAATAAAACCATAGTTGGTTGGCTTTGCAAATACCATTGAGCTCATCGCGGTCTGCACATAGTGTTTTTATCACGATCCCATTCAATTTTGTGGTTCGAGCCACGTGGAATCTCGTTTACAACCGTAATGAGGCCGTTATCAACATCGCCCGGGTTCAGGACAGTATTATAGTCACCCAATAATTCTCCTCTTGTTATCTACTACCCATACCTCTACAAAAGCAGCCACGCATGCAAGACAGCGCTACGCGCGGCGCAAATATTCGCGGATAGAAAGTGCCGCAACCGCGCCGTCGCCCCACAGCGGCGGCAATCTGCATAGTCGCGCCGCTGCGGACATCACCACTGCACACGACACCAGGTACGTTTTGATGCATGCGTTCATCGGTAATCACGCTCCCTGTGTATCGAGCTCTACCCGCTACACTGCTAAAGCCGCGTGTTGAAAGCCGAGCAATAAACACAGAGACACCATCTACCATAAAATTGCGGTCAGCCCCATCTTGCTGGTTGCAACACCTTGCACGGCGCCGTCCTGGGCTATAATATGGTCAACCGCTATCCCCTGATGCACGGTGATTGTACCAGCTGCTACCTGCCGGTGGAGTTCCTTTTGCAAAACTTCGCTAGCCTTGAGCGTGCTCCGTACCAGTAAATCACTATGGCACAAATCGGGTGAGGATAAAGGCCTCTTGTACAGCTGAGTTCACCACCGCCCACAACTGCCAGCCGTTTGTCGATAGAAGGCGCCATCGCAGGTAGCGCAGTAGTGCACACGCGTCCAAAGAATTCATCCTCGCCAGGCACACCGAGCTTACGGTACTGACTACCGGTAGCGATCAACACTGCCTTTGCCAGGTGCTGCTTACCATCAATAGTAGGCTCAACGCCACCATCTGCCGCGTGTATTTTCGTAACCTCACCAAACGCCAGCTGAGCGCAAAGCGCTTTGCCTGGGCTTGTGGCTGACTGAGCTGGTTCCGAGCCCAACAGTACCATCAGGAAAAGCCAGGGTAGATTATCGATCCTATCGATCGTTGCCGCCCGCCGCCAACAGCCGCTTTTCGTATGGTGTGGTTGGGATGTCCTCACGCGTAGTGTAGACGGCGGCAGTCAAGGCACTCGGGCCGCTGCCAATCATGATAACTTCGATGCGTTTGTGGTGCTGCCATTACCGTCGCGCCCCCTGGGTGTAAGCTTTTATAAGAGCCTCGGGAATTTGCGGCTCGGCCGTCGCCCACTGGCACCGCTAGCACAATAAACTTCAGCGGCGATTGGCTGGAATGTCTTCGCCTGAGCCTTCGACCGCCATAAGCAAACTCACTTGGGATGGTTGGCTCACGCACCACCGATCTTCATACCAATCACGCCTTGCTGCCAGCCCTTAATGGTATTTGCCACACTAATAGGTGGCTTAAGCGTATTGTTATTAATTGAAGTATCAAACACCTTGCCCTTTTCGTTTCAACCAATGTAATAAGCCGCATATCGCTGGCACTTTTTACCTCGGCGCCATGACCTTCGATGATATCCTCTTTCTCTGGCTGCTTCACCTTGCTGCCATCAAAGGCGGCCACGTGCTCCTCTTGCGGCATTGTATATCGTAGTACTGGCCGGCCATCGCTTTGCCTTCTTCTTCTGACTTTCTTCGTATTCTTCTACCTTCTTCTGGTGAGTCGGCGGCAGCTTTTGAGCCTCCTGAGCTTAGTTGCTCTTGCTGTGTGGCGTCATGCTGTGCATTGCTATTTGCAAAAATCATCGCAATACGAACCAATCGTCCCTAGTGCCATAACGACTGCGATAATGATGATCCCGACGCGCTGTTTTGTTGATGTTGCCATAGTCTCCCTCTTTATTACGTTCTTACCATTGTATCCAGAGTGTGGCTGTGTTCAGCTGGCCCGCCTGCGGCTCGTTAGCTACGAATATCAAACTGCTCTGGCTTCTTTTGGCGGCTTTGCTGGCGCAAGCTGCAACTCAGTAGCTGTGCATACATCCACCGGTTTAGCAAGTTCTGCTGGTGTGCAACTTCATCCAACCTGGCCATCCTGGAGCGTCACCACAGTATCGACTATTCGCAATCGTGCTCAGCCGGTGGGCGACGATGAGTGTGGTGCGGCCTTTCATCAGCCGATCAAGTGCAGTCTGACCTCATGCTCGGCGGCTATCAAAGCGCACTGGTCGCCTCATCCAGAGTCAGAGTCGGGCATCGCTGAGAATAGCTCTAGCAATTGCAATACGCTGGCGCTGGCCACCGCTGAGTTTGATGCCGCGCTCGCCAATTTCGGCTATCCAGGGCCCTGTGGCGGTGCCGGGAATAAAAACCGATAGGCGTTGGCAGCTTTGGCGGCTGCCTCGATCTGCCTCACTACTTGCATCAGGCCGGGCGTAGGCGATGTTTTCGCGGATGGTACCGCTAAACAGCGCTGCATCCTGGAATACCGTTGCAATCATCTGGCGTAAGCTGCTGGTTTGATTAGGCGTGCCAGCGTATGCCATTAATACTAATCGTGCCTTCGCTCGGGTGATACAGCTGCATCAGTCAGGTTAGCAATCGTTGTTTTACCACCACCGCTCTCGCCAACCAGCGCCAGCTTTTGCCAGGTGGATCGTAAAAGTTTATCCGGCGCAGTACCGGCTTGCCGTCACTGTAGGCAAAAGCACACATCGCGAAGACCACCGTCGCCTTGGTATCAGTAATTACGCCTTGCCATCACCGCACTGGTTACCTCGGGCTTTTTCGCTCATAGCCTGGCGTGAGTCACGGCATTGGTAATCACTGCGCTGGTACATATCGACAAAAAGCTCATATTCTGTAGCGGCTGGCTGGTTTGCTGCAGCAGTGTGATAAGGAGCACGACGTCGCCAATCGAAACCAACCTGGGCCGCACGCCAAAAATAGCAGGCCATACACCGCAACGTATATCACCATCTGCACACATGAACGCAGCATATCCATCATATGCCAGTGGCGCGACTGCGCCGCAGTAATACGCACCGTCTGGGCAAAATGCGTTGCAAAAAGCCTCCGCCTCGCGCTGCTCTGTGCCAAAGCTTTTGACTAGCCGCATATTACCAACTACCTCGGCAAAACGCCCCCGGGCAATATCAATATGATCATTCTTTTCTATTTCCCATACCTGCCACTTTTCGCTTGTACGTGCCGTTAGGTAAATATAAATGGGAATTTGTAGCAATACCAGGGCGCAATCTCCCACGAGTACCACGCCATAACGGCAATTGCAGTGATGATCGTGAGCAACATCTGCAGCAAGGTGTTGCTAAACATATTAATAAACCGGGTGACATCGGCAATTGCCCTATCGAGCCGGCTGATGATTTTGCCAGTGTTTTCGTTATCGTAATACGTCTGTGGCAGGGTAAGTAGGTGGTCGTAATAAGCCTGGCTCAGTTGCCGGCGCATCCGTGTTGCCAGCATGTCGCCGATATAGCCACTCACGCCTTTGAGCAACACACCTCACCGTAGCTGGCAGCGCGTATCGCATGCGCACCAGGAGCGCAGTTGTATCAAGCGGCTGAGGCACCGCAGGCAACAGCCGTTGCATTATCGGTTGCGATTTTAATAATAAACGGCACCACCATAGCAGGAGTGCGGCAAGCGGTGAAGCCACTGCAATAAATGCGCATATTTACGCAGCCCTTTGGTATAGCTAAATAGTCGGGCAATGCCCTCTCATGCACGGCTTATAGCACCCGCATCTTTGCTATGATAGGTGTATGAAAAAGCATAACTATTTCCCAGGTTATTGGGCGCCAAATATTGGATTCACGCGGCAACCCCACCGTCGAAGCAGACGTTATTTTAAGCAGTGGTGCAATGGGGCGCGCCGCCGTACCATCCGGAGCCAGTACCGGCAGCCACGAAGCAGTTGAACTGCGTGATGGCGGTACCTCGTACGGTGGTAAAAGCGTGCAAACTGCCGTCAGCAATATTACACAGCAGATTGCCCCGCAGCTACTTGGCATGGATGTACGCGACCAACGAGCCATTGATACCGCCATGTGTGAACTTGATGGCACCGATAATAAATCCCGCTTAGGTGCCAATGCGATTTTGGCGGTTAGTTTAGCCAGTGCCAAAGCAGCTGCTGCCAGCCAGTTTATGCCGCTACACGATTATATCGCTACCCTGGCAGGTACCAGCAATCGCCAGTCACTGCCGCTGCCGATGATGAACGTGATGAATGGTGGCCAGCATGCTGCTGGTAGTACCGATATCCAGGAATTTATGATCATCCCCCGCAGTGCACGCACAATCGAGCAAGCTATCGAAATGGGCGCTACCGTCTTCCATACCCTGGCTGGTGTGCTGAAGGCGGCTGGCTACATGACAACGGTTGGTGATGAAGGCGGCTACGCGCCGCGCGTGCAACACGGCAACAGCGAGCCACTCGATCATATCATGCAGGCCATTACAAAAGCTGGGTTTACGCCAGGAAAGATATTGCCCTCGGGCTGGATGTGGCCGCCACTGAGCTCTATACAGATGGCTCCTACCACCTGCAACAGAAGACACACGCTGCAGCCACAGCGCATGGTTGATTGGCTAAAGGATCTAACGCAGCGCTACCCGATTATTTCGATTGAGGATGGCCTAGCCGAAGATGACTGGGCTACCTGCGGCAGACCTCACCCGCCAGCTGGGCGAAAGCAGCCAGCTGGTTGGTGATGACCTGCTTGTGACCAATACCACGCTGCTCACCCGTGCTATTGCTGAGCACTCGCTAATGTATCCTTATTAAACCAAACCAAATTGGCACCCTCAGCCAACGATCGAGCGGTCCTTACCGCCCAGGCTGCTGGCTGGAAGACGATCATATCGCACCGTTCTGGCGAATCGAAGATGGCACCATTAGCCACATCGCTGCTGGGGCTTGGTGCGCAAATGATAAAACTGGTTCGCTCTCGCGTACCGACCGGATTGCTAAATATAACGAACTTCGCGTATTGCCGAAGCTCGCGCCACGCCTGGCCTTGCGCAGCCATTTGCTCGGTAGTAGTTGCTGCGGCAGTGATTATTTTACGAAACTACCCTCGGTTGACCAGACTCACCTGAGCCGTGCCCTCAGTGGCACAGGCCACCACTGGCTCTACCAGCCGGCAGCGCTCAGTAGCGACACATTAGCCATGATGCCGAGGGTTATTTCGGTCTGCAGCCAGCAGTAGCGTTTACCAGCCAACTGATGGACCGCATGCCCAAACTGCGCTTGATTGCCGTGCGCGGTGCGGATACCGACCATATCGATTTAGACCATGCAGCGGATCGCAATATCACCGTTGTCTACGTGCCCCACTATGGCAGCACCGCGGTTGCGGAGCATACTATCATGCTGCTCCTGGCGCTGAGCCGCCACCTTGATGCCATCCGCTGCCAAGTGGTGCTCGGCAATTACGCACCGGGTAGCACAACCGGGTTTGAGCTGCGTGGTAAAACAATCGGCATTATTGGTACTGGTGCAATCGGCCGGCAAGTGTGCAGCAATTGCGCACGGCTTTTGCGTATGACATCCTCGCCTGCGACCCAGCACCTCGTCACGAGCTTGCGGCCTCGCCTTGATGCCCGCTATGTAAGCCGCGAGGAGCTACTCGCACAAAGTGATATTATCTCGCTGCATGCACAGCTCACCAGAAACCTACCACCTTATCAACCGCCATACACTCCGTCTTATCAAACACGGCGCTATCCTGTTAAACACTGCTCGTGGTGCCTTGGTTGATAACCGGGCCCTCATTAACGCGTTACAGTCTGGGCAGCTTGCCGGGGCAGGGCTGGATACGTTCGAAGGCGAGCATTTTATTCATACTTCATCGATCATCGCCAACTTGGTCCAGAAAGCCGCCGCACCTGAAAGCTATATTCATACCGCGAGGCCGCCGCCCCTGCCGCATATGAATAACGTTATTATCACGCCGCAGGTGCCTATAATACCCACGAGTCCCGCAGCATATCAATACGACAACCGCCCGGAATATCCTCAAATTTTTATCATAATCGTACCCTGCAGCACGTGGTTGAGCCGCCGCGCTGCGGCCGGCTGATTGTTATGCGCCACGGCCAAAGTGAGTGGAACGCCCTGGGTAAATGGACGGGTACAACGGATGTCCATCACACCACTTGGCGCCGAGGAATCACGCCGGATTGGCGCTAAGCTGCGTAGTGATTGCGCTTGATTTTGCCTACACCTCCCAACAAGTACGCACCAAAGAAACCCTGGCGTCTATTCTACAAGGTGCCCAGCAGCCTACAGTCGCCAGCGAATCAAGCGCCGCCCTAAACGAGCGCGACTACGGCATCTACACCGGCATGCGCAAGGATGACGTAGCGCATTGTGGCGCCGAACCTACGATCAATTACGCCGCAGCTGGGATGGCCCTGTTGAAGGTGGCGAATCGCTTAAGGATGTTTACGAGCGCACCATCCCCTACTATTTGCGCATTATTGTGCCGCGCCTACGCCATGGCCAAAATATCCTGGTTGTGGCCCATGGTAATTCTATCCGCTCACTACTTAAATACATCGAAAACATTGCTGATGAAGATATTGGCAGTCAAGAAATGATTCAGAACTGTGCTCTCAGTTGCACAGTCGATGCCGAAGCCGCGCCAAGCACAAGCAGGTTATTATGCTTGACACCACGCAGGATATTGAACCCTAGCTATAACTTATCGACCCCCAACAGCAGCCCCGCTACATATCATGGCAGCGGGGTTTACGTTACCCTACACGACCACCGCGCCGGTTGCCTGGCAGACCGCTGCACTAACCTGAGCCATAATCTGGCTAGCCTGCTGAGTTGTGAGCGTGGCGTGGCGTGGTTGCATCACAATCCGGAAGGTGATTGAGGTCCGCGCTGCGCCCGGCTCTGATTGGTAGATAGACACGACATCGGCTGTCAGCGCTACTTCACGGTTACCTGCCTTGGCAGTAGCCTGCTGCACCGCCGCTGCCACATCGGCATACGGCGTACCGGTCTGCACACGGAAGGTCAGATCCTGGCTGGTTGCGGGGAACCGGCTGAGCGGCTGGTACGGCACGCTGGCCTGCTGCCAGACTGGTAGTAATACATCAATATCCAGCGTCGCGGCTGCCGTATAATCTGGCGGTTTAAAGTGCTGCCGCGCCGACTGGGTTAACTCACCAACAATGCCGCTGTTTCGCCGTCGGCATAAGGACGCGAGCACTCCTAGCTGGGTTAAATGGCGCCGCGCTATCATCATTCCCTAGTGGCTGGTAGTTAAGGGTAGTGGTGAGATCACGCGCCAGCTGGTCCAGTACTGCCCGCACCCGGTAAAAGGCGGCGCCAGCTCGAGGCTTTTGCTGCTATCACACAAAGATCAATCAGTGATTGTTCAGCTGGCAGGCCGTCCTCACCGATCCGTGCTTTGGTGTGGCCTTTGCCGATTTCGGACAGCATAAATTCGCTGTGCCCTACCTTGATATTGGCATGAACTTTATCGAGCAAACTCGGCAGCACCTCAGGCGGTAGTACTGGAGATCTGGGCTGAGGGCATTTGAAAGTCGGAAGGCCTGGGCTGGGTCTTGGCCTGCGCCCTGAGCACACGCTCATGCACAAAGCTATAGCTCAGCACTCGTTGGCACCCGCCTTAGCCAGTGCCTCGCGTACAACGCGCCTCAGCTCACGGCGGGGGTTCTTGCGTGCTGCGCCGAATACGACGCATGGGCAGCTGGCGCGGCACAGTATCAAAGCCGTGCAGCCGGCCAATTTTCCTCAACGATGTCCTCTTTTAGTTTCAGGTCTGTCCGCCAGAAAGGCACTTTGCAGCAGATATAGCCAAGCTCTTCCTCTGGGCCATGGCTGTGGATTTTCGACGTTATTGAGCAGCGTGCAGATATCATTTTCGGCAAGGTGAGAGCCAAGCCGCTGATGATCGATCGACTGGTTATATCGATGGTTGCGGGGCTCGTACTTCCTGCAAAATAGCTCATCAAGAATCCCACCATGTTCACTCGTAAATGGCTTAATATCTATCACTGGGCTGGCCTGCTCGCCGCCCACCATACCAATCAGCCGGTTCAGCACAGCCGCATTCTGCGGTGACTGGCCTTTGTTAAAAGCGGGCTGAGCGCATCGGTAAACACGCCGTGGCGCATGGCCATTTTGCGCACTGCGTACATGTCGAAGGTAGCGCACTCCAGCACAATCGTCGTGGTTGTGGCTGATACCTCAGTGCGGCTGCCACCCATAATACCACCCAGGGCCACCGGGCCCTGCCCGTCGGCAACCACTATGTCGTCTGGCGTCAGCTCAACCGTCTTGCCACTCAGCAGTGCCAGCGTTTCGCCCTGCCGCGCCATACGCACGCCAAGCTGCCCACCCTGGGTGTATCGTAATCGTAGGCATGGGTTGGCTGAGCCGTCATTAGCATCACATAATTCGTCGCATCCACAATGTTATTAATCGGCTTTGCCCCCATCGCCACCAGTTGGCACTGCAGCCACAAGGGGCTGGGCGCCACCTGCACGCCGCGGATCGCCACCGCGGCATAAAGCGTGGCACAAGCTGCGGAATATCGTTCGAAACCGCGAGCGGCACACTATCACCATCGCCAAATACCTGCTCCAGGTTACTACCACGCGGGACTGGTAAAGTGGTTGATGGAGGATGCCGGCAATTTCGCGCGCCCTTCAGCTGGCCAAAGCAATCTGGCCGGTGGGTAAACATCTTGTTCTCGATATCAAGCACATAGTCATCCAGGCCAAAACAGCGCGGCAAAAGTAAACGCCTGGTTGCAGCGTCTTTACCTGCTGGCGAGATCGCGTGGCGTCAGCGTTACAATCCTCGTGGTCGGTGCCAATTGCTGGCTCATCTGCCGCAGCCAGCATACCCTGGCTCAGCACCCCACGGAGCTTGCGGGCATCAAGCGTAAAGGGCTCGCCCTCGAGGATACTGGCTGGCACCGTGCTTGCAGGCGGCAGCCACACGGCCCACATACCAGCCTGCACATTGGGTGCGCCGACACCACCCGCACCAGGCCGTTTTCATCACGCGGTACATCGGGCACGGCCATCCCATCATCAATTTTGGTCACGCTCAGGCGGTCGGCATTGCGGGTGCTTGGCACACTCCACCACCCGCACCACGCGCGCACCGCGGTAACGCTCAGCCAGGTTCTCTACCTGCTCCACGCTACCAAGCTGCTGGTTGACACGCTGCACCAGCTCGTCTACGGCGGCATCAAAGTTAATAAGTTGTTTTATAACATTAAGGCTGACTTTCATACTGGGTTATAGAGCACCATCGGTGTGGGCGGTATCACTGACACCCACTGGCCTGCCGCGGTTCTACAGCAGCCCTATTCTTTTGACTATACTCATAACTGCTGGGTAACTAGCTACAAGCTTTCGCAACCGCTAAAAGCCTCGCCCTGTAGCCCGCCGCTACGAGCACAACGCCTACCGAAGGAGGCAACCATGGCAAAAAGATGACGACGCTGACCATCGTACAGGACGAGTTCTTGTGGAGGTAATCTTTGAGGGATTACCTCACCATCCAGATAGAGAGTGCCCGAGGTTTCGGCGGTGGAGCATAACCGCCGGGCCGATAACAGTTACGCTATCGTAACCGGCCCATCGGGCTATGGGCCCAGAACCCTTTAGCAGCCCAGGCCGACTGTCGCCTGGGCTAAAGGAACATGGGTTATCGCTTAAGCGCCTCCGGCTTTGAGGGCGACGTGAGCGATGGGTCCTCAATGAAATCAACCACCTGACGGAGCCCGCTGGCCCGGGCTGCAGCCTGGGCTAGCGATCACGCCGCCGTCTAAAGCCGCGCGGCATGGTAGCACCACGCCATAGCAGCGGCTCACGCTAATCCGCCACCGCGAAGCGAGGCAACGCCATCTATCGCCACGCACTCGCTCTACCAGGCGAGTGCGTCGTATTATTGACGCACCACTGCAATGCTCAACTCTTGAATATATATTGCGCAGGATCGAGCTAAACCATCGATCGAATCTTCGCTGTTTGTCCAGGCTTCGGTGATGGGCATTGTATACAGACGAGTTGGTGCTACGCCCGTGCAGTCTGAAGGATGGCTGAAATTGCTGAGCTTTACCGTTATAGATGGCGTTGCTTCGGTGAGCTCGCATTATCTGCTGGGTGATGAGCGACACCGCGACAGTATAAGCCAACACCGTGACCTTTCTGGGGCAGTTGAGTCGTAAATTGTCATAACATACACGGTGGTTGTGTTCGATATTTTGCGAGTGCTTGAGCGAGCTACTGGTGACCACCAATACACTGCACCATCTGCATACGCATACTGGCTAGTCCACGGCTGACCATCCGAGAGACAGTCGCAAGATTTGCGTAGGTGTTGCTGTATAAGAGTGCTTGTAGAATGATCCATAGATGAAATCATGCAGACTCTACTACCTAACGCTGAGTTCCCATGCTACACCAAACTGATCTGCACACTGGCCGCTATAACCCCACGGCTGCTCGCAAGCGGCATATCAATCTGCCCACCACGCGCAAGCTGATTAAATAGCTGCTGCTGCCGGCGTGAATCCGCTGCATAGTGCAGCCGCATGGCGGCTCTGGCCGGCTGCATAAGCCCGGCTTATCGCCCGCCATCAGTAACATATTGCCAAAATCAAGCGCCGCATAGGCAATCAAACTGGCCTGCTCGCCACCCGTCATACCCATATCACCGCAGGGTAATCATATCTCTGTATTTGGCGCAGCGGGAAAAGGCGCAAGCGGCACACCAAAAACCTGTTGATACAAAGGTAAATGCCTGCTGAACCGTGCCAGGTGCAAGTAAAGGTATACGTGTAATTTGTTGTCAGAACGCATAGTTATCTTTCTGAGTGGTAAAAAGCCTTACCCTAGGAGTATAGCAAGTATGCCCGCCGTGTGCTTCCGCTGGTTGCTATTTCCTGCGCATAGCTGCATTAGCAACACCGGAAAGTTCATGCTGATTGGCGGGTCACTCGCAACAGGCAGGCGCGCATACGTGGTTCAAGCGCAACCTGGGTGTGGCCGGTACATGTAATTGAGCGCGGGTGCTTTTGGCGATAATTTTGCCTTAGTACAGTGCGTGGACTTGCCCCAAAGCGTAGCTCACGAAGCCAATACATGCTACAGTGCCAGGCGGTATGTTGGTGAACGTCGTGCTTGTTTTACGCACGCGCCGCGCCTATAACTGGCGCTCCTTTTGGTACACCGGTTTGCGAATGACTAGCACAGCTAATGTGCGGCCGGTAGCCCGGTGGGTAGATCACCTGCATCTAGCTGATTATGCAGCGCATCGCAATGGGTAACGGTGCGCTGCATATACACTGCTGCCCTGGTTCAGCCGCCTCTTCTAATGCCCGTCTGGCCTGGTCCGATTGAGCTTTGTACTGGGAAGGTCGTACCCCCGTATGACGCTGAAAGGTCGTGGCAAAGCTCCCGAGGCTACCTGTGCCCAGCCTCGACTGCGCTGTGCGTAACCGAACGAGCCGCCAACAACCACGCTGTGCTGTGCTCGACCTTTACGGCCTCCTGGTATTGGCGAATCGTGCACCCCATGGCATCTTTAAAAACGCGCGACACATAATACTTGCTATAGCCGCAGTGCTTCGCTATCTCGCTTAAGCTCGGTTCGTTACCCTGTGCCGTCCTGGCCTCGCATAAAAGCGCTGGCTTGTTCGGCTACCATGGTGCGCCGCGGCATCCGCAAACTGCCGCAAAAATCCAGCTTACCGCTCTCGAAATGCCGTACGTCCTCGATGCCGTATTTCATCATCACCAAGCGGTCGATGCGCAGCCAAAGGCAAAGCCGGTCGTGAGGTATCGGGGTCGATGTTGGCTGCCCGCAGCACGTTGGGGTGGATCAAGCCACAGCCAATCAGCTCAACCCATCCTTCACCGCTGCACACCTTACAGCTGGGGTCTTTGCCTTCGCAGAAGGGGCAGCTGAGGGCAAACTCAAAGCTTGGCTCGGTGAAAGGAAAATAGAAGGTTGACCCGACATCAAGCTGCTTGCCGTAGTAGCTTTGCAAAAATTTCCCTGCAAGGTGGCAATCAAGTTGCCGACGTTGACTCCCCTCGCTACATAGACGCCCTCCACTTGGTAGAAGGTGTGCTCATAGCCGAGCATCCAGGTCCTCATTGCGGAAGACGCGGTCGGCACGATGGCAGCAATGGCCTCGCCTGCGTCCAGCTTATGGCGATAGGTGGTCAGCACGCGGTTTTGCATGGTACTGGTGTGAGCTGGCGCGATCAGGCGGTCGCCCCGCGCGTCTGTCTCGACCGTCATAAAGGTGTCGTAATCATCGCGGGCGGTGGCCCTTGGGAAGTTGAGGCTCTCGAACATATGGAACTGATCGTCGATCTCGCGCGACTCCTCCACTGCAAAACCCCATACGGTAAAAAGATATCGCTAATCCGCTCGATCTCTTGCATCAGGGGGTGGATTGACCCCGGCTTGCTGGCAGCAATGGCGGGCGCGGCGTATTATAGTCCATCGGTGCAGTCCACATCAATCGGCGCCAGCGCCTCCTGGCTCAGTTCATCCTCACGCCGAGTAGCCGCCTGTGTTAGCTGCTGCTTTGAGTTCGTTAAACGTGCTTGCCGTACGTAGCACGCTCGGCTGGCGGTAAACTACCCATGCCAGCATAGAGCGCCCAGTAGCTCTGGCGCCCGCAAGACTGTACGCGGTGCATCACCCTGGCAATGCGAGCTTTTTAGCTGCTGCTCTCACCTTCGTTAGCTCATCCATAACTTACCTATATACCTGGTTGCCCCTGGGAATTGATGATCAGCCACACAATAGCCACAATAGCAGCAATAGCTACGATAATCCAGTACCGCCAGAAGCGGCGATGAGGTTTTCGTGCCATCGTTAAATGATTCAACACTATCATGTGGGGCTGGCGTAGCAGCTGGTTCGTCCTGCTGAGCGGCTGCTGCCTTGGCACGCATTTCAGCCGCAATGCGTTCGCGCAGCTCGCTCCGTTGTTGATCTTGTTTTACATCACAATGCCATAGGCCTAGTATAGCACCTCTTGGGAGGTTTATGATATACTTATACCATATTGTGAACTATAAGGAGGATGTATATGGCTACTAAAAAGCCACTCGACCACGAAGCAAAACCACCAAAGCTACAAAAGCAAAATCAGTCACCACCAAAGTAGCTGCGGTTACCGTAGCAGAAACAGCTACCCCAGCAGCCGCCAAGGCTGCTCGCTAAGATCGAGCAAGCCAGCCACCGATCGTACCGCCATACTTGGTGCTGCAATTGCCGAATTTATTGGCATGTTTGTACTGGCAGGCGCGACAGTTCTGTCAAAGGGCTCACCGCTCTACATTACAATCAATTCTGATTGGCGTTAGTGCGATGCTTGGCTCGCCATTCGGTGCTCTGCTAACGCAGTCGTTACACTCGGCGCCTGGGCCACCCGCAAAAATCAGCAGTCTGCGTGCTGTTGCTCACTTGTCTGCCCAAGTAATTGGTGCGATGCTAGCCCTGGTTGTCGCGGGTTGGTTGTATTAGCGCTGCCCCACAGAATGATCTGAGCGCACAGGCTGCTGTATGGTGGCCAGGTGCAAACCCAGCTATTGAAGTTGGCTGACCTTACCGGTGGCAAGCGAAGTCTACGTACTGGTTGCCGAGCTAATTGGCGCCGCTATCCTGGGCTTTCGCACTTTCTAGCGCTATGCGCGAAAAAGCACGACCGCGTTGCAAACAGCCCTTACCTACGGCTTTTAGTTTCTGTGCGGCCTTCGTTATCGCCGAGCGTGGCTGCCTCGTACGCCAGCGCCAATGTTATCCTTAACTCCAGCAGTTGCCTTCACCCTTGGCGCAATCTCGACTGGAACAATATCAGCAGCCAGCTGTGGCCATTCCTTGTCTACATCTTGGCACCACTGATTGGCGGGACGCTCGGCTTCTTTATCTATGATCTGATCCGCAGCGAAAGCGATGGTGGCGACGATAAAGCTTTAGTACCGACGAGCTATAAATAACTGTTTCTCTATCAAAAATACCCCCGGCTTACAAAACCGGGGTATTTTATCCAAACAATTTTACTCATTCCGCTGCGGGCGGTCAATCATAAGTGGGTCCACACTGCGCTCGGTGTCACTGATCTTTGCACATCTTTATCGAGTTTTACCAAGTTCCTTGTGGGCATTATTATAGTGATTAACCGTTGTGCCCAGCGAGTTACAAGCTTATGCATCGAGCCCTCGTAGCGAGCCAAGTGATTACCAAGCAGCGCCACGCTTTTGATTTCCTTAGCCTGCTTTTCGATCTGCAAACTGCGTAGTCCCTGCAAGACGGTTTGTAAGTAGGCCTAAAAAGCTCGTCGGGCTCACAATAATCACGCGCTTATCACGGAAGGCATATTCAACCAAATCACGAGCACTGGCGCCAGTCCCAACATCACCAATCAGTAAATCATAATACAGCGACTCCGAGGGAATAAAACATAAAAGGCAAAGTCCATCGTGTTCTCATCCGCCGGATATATTTGGCGGTTTCATCAATACGGTTTTTAAATCAGCCCGTACTTTTTTGTAAGCCATTGCTTACGGGTCGTCTTATCTTCAATCGTAACCATGCGGTTTGTAGTTTTCTAGGCTAAACTTACTATCGACTGGCAGGATTTTACCACGCTCTAAAAAGATAGCCGCATCCACCAGGGCACCATCCTGGAAACTTATACCGCAAGCGAAACTGCTTTGGTGGCAGCACGTTTTTCGAGCACGCTCTGCAGGTAAAATTCACCAAATACACCGCGCTGCTTAGGGTTTTGCAGGACATTCTGGAGTGTTTTAAGCTCATCCGCCACATCAACCACCCGGCGGTTCGTATCGTCAAGCTTGGTAAGGCGGATATTGACATCACGAATAATCTGTGCGCTCTGCCCCTAACTGCTGCTGTAGTGAGGTCTGCATGCGCTGGTTGTTTTTATCAATTACATCGCCCACACGGCGCTCCATATCAGCCATGGCGCGCTGGAGTTCATGGAGACTTTGCCTGGATTGTATCCGTTACATCAGTTTGGTGTAGCTCAGCCATTGCCGGCGCACCATCCAGCCAGCCAGTATAAATCCAGCAATAATACATCCCCCAATTACTATAATCGCTATACTATTCATACCTTAGTATGGCAGGCGGCTACCTGCTAGAGCGACACTGCCAGCACCCGGGCAATTGCAATCACACCTGCAATCACCATAAGCATGACGCCAACGTTGCGAATTCGTGCCAGCCAGGCGAAGGCACTATAGCTAAATACATAGGCCAGCATGGTAAACACTACCGTGAGCACCGTGCCAACTGTGCTCAACCAGCTTGAAAGACCCCCAGAGCGCCACCACCGCCGCGAGCACAACCAAGAGCGGCCGATACACAGCAAAGCGCGACCAAGATTGTAACGGCGATAATGGCTACCATCACACTCGCAATATGGCCGGCATGCGCCACACCGACTGCGCAGTAGGCATTGCCGCCGCACACCATATTCTTTAGCACATAGTGCTGCAGAATATAAGTGAATACCCACGCAAGCAGTCCCATCACCGCTGCAACTGCCGCCACCTTTAGCGGCGTGCTGGCTGGCTGCTCTATAATATTTGATTTTTGATTCTTCAACACCATAGCTGGGCGATAACGATGACGTACTCCAAATTATTCTTACGTACTTTTCGCTATTCTACCCTACTTTTTGGCTTCTTGCAAATGGCCGACCCCATAGATATACGCTTGCACCAAGGCTGGCAGCAATCGCACCGCCAATAACATCAAGCGGTGTATGAACAAGCGCCACCACGCGCCCAACTGATACCATCAACGCTAGCGCAACAAGCAACCCCACCAACCAACGCGATGGCCGTGCATACCACACAGCATATCAATTGCCCACACAAACAAAGAATGGTCCGACGGGAAGCCAGGGGTTGTTCAGATACGATGCACCCGCTTGCACACCCATCAGTTCAAACGGCCGCAGCTGGCTTGGCTGTACATCTGCTGCCATCACCTTGGCCAGCCAATACGCCGCGAGCCCAGCAATCGAAAAATCCGACTATAGACGGCTATTTTATGCTTATGCGGCACCCCAATAAGGAGCGCAACGCCAGCAATTGCCAGCAATCGCAAACACCATCCAATCGGCAATCAGCTGAACGAAAGATTACTCATGCTTAACACTATACTACGCGCGGCGGCCAAAGGCAATCACGCCAAAGATAAGCCAACACCCAGCAACCACGCTACTGATGGCCGTGAGTAGTGGCAACCCGTACGCCATGATACATGGTACGGCCAGCGCGTGACACCCCCGCCCATAAACGGCTCAAACATCAGTTGCTTATAGCTAAAACTTTCAACAGCACCAGTCTGCTGCTTTTGGATTCAACAATCTGCGCAAAGAGTAGCCCCGTCGCTGTTGTGCCCATAGCTTGGCCGATTGTAATGAGCCCATGGGTAAACCATGCAGCTGGAAATATCATGCGCGCCGCAATCACAAAACACAGCAGCACCCACACTACGCCACTCACAACCAGTATTATAAAGGTCAGCCCATTAGTTGCACATAAAATCAAGCTTCATGGTAGCAATAGCTGTTGCAACAAGCACCGCGAGTATCATGCCACCATCAGCTCAACTAGCGGGCGTGAAAATACGCTGGCGTAGCACATGCCGCCACACTGCTTGCATCAGCATCGCACCAAACATACAGAACATAAAACGACGGCATATGGCCAAAAATCTTAATACCCCAGGTGCCCACGTGTCGCTCGGCAGTCAGTAGTAATCCATGGAGACTTAACCCAGCACCAACACTTAGGGCAATGAGGAGTACGTGTGCGCTGGCAATCGTCAGTAGGTTGAGCTCCCTGACGCAAGCTAACGCCAGCTCTGGGCCAGCTGCCGCAACACACGCCAGTGTGTAAGTGGCAACTTTCACGTGCTCGTCGGTGGCCGTGTGCTGTTATCAGTCCTAAGCGGCGGCCGAATTGTATCAGAATAAACCCCACCGCTAGGGTGGCGAATAGGCTAGTTGTGGCCAGGGCAGCAGCCATTTCTTGGCCGGCATGGTAGTTAAATGCGAAACACTGGCGCCATACCGAGCAGCGGTGCCATGGCCACCACCGTCGAAACTGATTTCTAGCAGCGCCGCAGCCAGCGCGTGCTCACCAAACAACAGCGGCTGTAGTACAACAGCGTCACGCCCCCGCCGACCGCGTAATCACAGTGCACTAGCGGCCAGAGCTGCCAGGTGCGCTAAGCGCCACATACTTTTATAGACCGCAGCGGCCGACCCACAGCATGGCAAACACCAGGCTACTAGCGCTCTCCTGCAGCGGCGCATACATGGTATAAATCACGCGTGATCGCCGCCCACTCCGCACCAGGGAAAACGCTCAGCCACTTCTGGCCCGAAGCACAAGCAGGAGCAAACCCGCATGCCACCAGCCGGCACTACGCCGAATAGCCGGCAACTGCACAAACAAATACCCAAGCGCATCAGTAGCGCCATCAGCACGAACAGCGCCGTGCCATACAACCCCACTATCTGCATGTCGCCATTATACCACACCAAAATACCCAGCCTGCAGACCGGATATAGGTGGCCACGGCATCGCCCAGGTGCAGTATTACTTGCGCGCTTCGCCAACAGCGCGTGTACAAAAATCAATAATGGTACGTAGGTGTTCCAAGCGCGACGTCACCAGCGCTTAGCTTCAGGTAGCCCTCGTCTCACCCATGACATCTGCCTTGCTAAAGCTTACCTTTTGGCCGGTGCTTAGCTCTGGGTCTCGGCGCTCACTAGCAACTTTGGTTTCGATCGCAATAATGCGGGCTTTGGCTAACACTCTCCTTTCTCTTGGTAAGCCATAGGTCTGGTACCGCTTATGCGAACCAGCTGCGTGTAGGGTGTCACCAGGCTGTGCTGTGTAGGTATAACTGGCGCTCGATGCTTGTGCGATCTGGCTTGGTAGCCGCCTGCGAGCGCTCGATGTCTGAGGACGGAAAGCTCGCTGTCAGGATAACGGCACCGCAATGCAGCGCAATATGTACAAGCGGTTTTCATTCGTGTATATAAACCCCCTTATCGATAGTATCAGGCGCCACGCAGCATGGCGCTTACTGCGCCAACTCTTCAATAATCACCGCCTTCGAATGGCTGCAGCTGCACAACCCGCGCTGGGTCAAGGCGCTATGCTGCGCGACGGCGGATGACTACTGATGAGCAGCCGCCCCGGCGCTGGAATCGAACGCTCCATCTGACCGGTCGGTAAAGTTAGCGAGCGATATAGACGCTCGCGTGGTGATAGGGTGCGCTTATACATCAGCGACCCCGTCCTCGCCCGCGCCATGCTATACCGGCCAGCACGCAAAGCCGCCGGGTTATGAACGGACGTGTAGTAAATGCCGATACAGTTGCCAGAACGAACCAGCCTGGCTGGCTTGTTCAGCGATGGTTGGCCCACCTCACCAACTGGGAGCGAGCGACGGCCAGTACCAGCGCCAGCTTGCCTCGATCCCACCGGAGCGGCGCGCGGAAGGGGTCGCGGCCACCCGTGCCGTGGTGTGGCCACCATAGCTACCTACTAGCTGGTGGGGGTCAATTGTGCCATTCTCCATACGCCAATTTCTTTCCACCATATTAAACCACCGGTTTGCCAGGTAAACTCATACCTACATACCGCACAGCAACCGAGCCTGCTCCGGGCCGTATTTGCTCACAACTGCGTGGCTGGTCGTGGTTGGCGTAAGTGCAAACGGCGTTGGCCACATCTTTGTACACGGCACATAAATTCATTCAATCGCTCCTGGTAGCGCCGCGCCCACCATTCCAACTGGAATACAAATCAGCAGAAAGTCGCTGCCACACATGGATTAATATATCGCGCATACCGACCGCCGCCTCCATCGTATCGCCGCTAACCGCTCATCAGGGTAGAATTCAAACACCATAATACGGTCCTGGAATCACGCAGAACGTCCGATAATTCGCGCAGCCACAGCATATAGGGCCCGCCCTTGCTGTAGCAATTACGGCCAAAGGATCCATCTCATCTGGCCCGCCATCATAATTCGGGTTCAGCGGGCGGTCGCGGAGCTGTGGTCCCAGAGTGGGCTGACGGCATCAACGGAACCCGTCCACACCCATATCGAGCCAATACCGCACTACGCCACATATCGCCGCGCACCCGCGGTTATCCCAATTCACGCCGCGCCCGCTGGCGGGTAAAACCATGCGTAACAGTAAGCCTGGCGCGCGCATCGTACCGCGTTACCGCACCGCCACCCGCCGCTATGCTCAACGACTATTCGGCGGGCCACCATCTGCCGCCCTGGCAGCCATATATGTACCACGAAATGGTTACCAGGCACACGAGCCGCCTGGAACCAAGGCGGTCTTGTCGGAGGTGGGCGGGAGCCGCAGTGGCCAAGATCAAGCATCACCTTTGATACCCCGCTGGTGAGCTTCTCAGCAGCAACATTCGCGATGTCATCCTGGCTCCCAAATAGCGGGTCAATATCGTAATACCCGTGATATCGTAGCCCGCAATCTACTTGTGGGCGAGAGCACGCAGGCGATGCAGCCAATCATCAGCGTCAATCCCAAGACCCGTCCCGTGGTCTCCTTAATATAATCTAGCTTTTGAACGATGCCTGGTATATCACCGATACCATCACCATTGCTATCGTAAAAGCTGCGTGGGTAAATCTGCACAACGCATTTACCCCTCGCCACAGTCCTGATCCCACCACTGCCTCCTTTATTATTCTTCTATCGGCTTATACGGTTGGCTGGCGGCCTGCTGAACCACCATATGCGGGTAGGAATACTTACTCCTGCCGCATCAAAGGCCGTTTAATACGGCGCCGGAATTCACCCGCAACCGCCCACCGGGCAGCTGGCTCAATCCTTTGCCAAGGGCCTTTAACCCGCACAGCCGGAATCACCAAAATCATCCACCCTTAGGGAACGTGATCGCCTCATATCAGCTGCCCATTTTTCATCCTGCAGCATCGCGTGCCCAACTTGGCGTTAATTACCTTTTCGACAGTATCATTATCAGCACTGCTACTTGACACGCCATTATTAATATTCCGCGAGCTGAAGCGTACCCATAGCTCACGCTAGTGACGGCTATTGGGTACCGTTTACTAACGGTGTGCACGTTACCATCAAATCAGGTAGACGTGCACGCGAATGGTCAGCTCCTCTACCGGCCCAGAAATTAAGCTACGCTACCAACCCTGCAGCTTAATAATATCGCCCACGCGGCATTGACTTTACTTCAATAATAGACAACCCTTGATATAAAATCCTTCACGTGCGCTCTGGGCACCAAAACCAAAAGATAACGCCAACAACCCAGCACCGGTTGCGAGCGTTGCAAGATTAACGCCGGCCCTGGTTGCAGCATAATCAAAATTGCTGCGATCCACAGCAATACCGCCAGTGTGCGGATAATACTTGAGGGTTTTGGCGCGTTTGTACTCATCGTCAAGCTCGCTACGGTACTGGTGCTGCGCGCCAGCCGCTCCATCAACCACACCAATCACCGCCTGCAGCACAATATGTACCACCAGCACAGTAAGCGGAGCAATGATCGATGAAGCGACTCATCCAGGACCAGTGCGGTGCGCTGCCGCCACTGTACGGCGCTTATATTCGCGAGCATAAGCATACTACTTGCTAGCATACGATGGTTTCGTCTGATTTGAAAAGCAGCCGCACTCCAGTGTGGCTGCTCAATCATATAAAAACACAGCCCTTCTGACAGAGCTGTGCATTCATAATAGTCGTGGCTGGGGATGGTGGATCTCGAAACCCCCGACTGCATGGGACCAGAACCCACTCGCCTTACCGCGGTTGGCTAACTCCCCAATACATTGCTGTTTCTGGTGCAGTTACTATGGTAGCAGATTACGCCCGATTCTTTCGCCGTTCTGCAAGACGTTGCTGCCCATAACGAGCGCCGGGCGCCGCTAAGCAAAGCAGTGGTGGCTTACCCGCCTGCGCACTCCGCGCACGTTGCGCATCACCGGACACCGCTGCCCGCTCACCCAGCAGCATGAAAGAGCAGCCAGCCGAGCGCGCCAAAATACGTCACGGCCATGCCAACCATGCAGCGTGTATCACTCGGGCAAAATACGCAAGCGAGCAAGCAGCATAATTTCACCCGCCACCAGCCCAAAACACACCGGCACCAAGCTAGCGGCTTGCCAAAACCGCATATAGCGCACCGACATCGTCCCGTCGACTGGTAAACAGAAGCCGGGCCAACAACTGGCTGGGACAGCAACCAGCGGTGGCTAAACTTAGCGCGCAGGTTATCAGGCTCCACTGGCCAAATCGTCATTAAGGTTTGTAAAACGACTCGGTTGATCTTTCGCAGCTACCAGTATGCTCACTTGTTGTTAAATTGTCCATTAGGCTTGTGCTTTTTGGCAATCTTGCGTACAGTTAGTGGTAGCGAAACGTCAAAACAAACACACTGTAAAAAGTACTATTTTGCACTTCGCCTACGATATACCCACCACAACATTAGCAACACCCTGGTGCTCACCAGGGTGTTGTGTTATACCACGCCACACCTACCACTACTAATCTTGCATTTGGGGATGCGCCTGGCGCCACTTAGCAATTTCAGCGTGATTACCGCTTAGTAACACCTCTGGCACTGCCATCTCCCGGAACACTGCTGGGCGTGTATACTGTGGGAACTCTAGGGTTTGCCCCGTCACTAAAACTTCAATTGCTGCACTTTCTCGCCGCCAAGCACACCAGGAATCAGCCGCACCAATACTATCGATAATCGTCATAGCTGGTAGTTCACCACCAGTTAGCGCATAGTCACCCACGCGTAGCTCTGCATCATCAAAGCGCACAATACGCTCATCATAGCCTTCGTAGCGCCCGCAAATAAAAGATATAGCCCGCTTTCACTGGCTGCATCACCGCGCCCGCGCTGCTTTGAGCGACCGCGGGCGTCATCAATAGGACACGCACGGGTCACGTGTTTTGCACATCGACCGCTGCGTAGAGTGGTTCAGGCTTAAGCAACATGCCATCACCACCGCCATAGGGTGTATCATCGACTTGGCGGCGTGGCCCCAGGCCAAAATTCACGCAGATCAGATCGTGCTCAGCTCTACCAGGCCATTATGCTGGGCTTTATACATCATACTACTTGCAAACACACCCGTCATCATGGCGGGGAATAAACTAATTACCTGAAACTTCTTCATTACCATCAGTGTAGCAAAGTCGCAACCACAAAACCACCCCTAATGGAGTGGTTTTGTAGACATATAAGGCTCTCAACTCTATAAAAGTTGCTCGCATAGAGCTTTTGTTCTCGCAGTTCAAGGTTTTGTTTGAACTGATCTTATTATATATCTAAGTCGTCTAATTCTGCAAGCTCTTTTCGTGCATTTTCAGCAAAGCTTGATTGGTTTTCCACAGTATCAGGAGTCGTGGTATCCACAGTGTCTCCACTTGGCTCAGTTTGCTCGCCTTGTGGCGTATCGTTATTAACAATCTTAAGGTTATAGCGCGCATCGTTTTTCGTGCCAAGTCGCACGCAGTAATGTGCGCAAACTCTGAGCAGTGACGCCGCGCTTACCAATCACCCTACCAAGGTCATCTGGGTGAACGGTGGTGTCGAACACGCCCTTTTCATCAATCATACGGTCCAACCTGTACGCTGTCTGGGTTACCAACCAGTGATGTCACGATATACTCTACAAACTGCTGATCTATTGTCGACATTATTTTGCCCTCCGTTCCGATTTCCACACAGGGCCTCTTACCTTGTCGTCTTTCTATCGTTTTGTGAGTATCACCATACTGTGCCTTTTGGGTACAATGCCCAGCGCTTATATGTCCGTGCAAAGCACCCCTTAAAGGTGCGTAAACTGGATGCTTATGACTCGCCGCTAGCTGCGTCTTCTTTAGGCTGATTCTTACGCAGTTTCTCGGCGTTCTTAATTGCTTTGTGCTTGGTTGCTACCGGTGGTCCCACCCACTTTGGCAGCGCGATACCCCAGCTTCCTGGAGCAGCTTATCAATCCTGTGTGATGGCTGAGCACTCATTGTTCAGATACTCGGGCAGCTCCTACCTGAAGGTCAGTAGCCTGCTTGCGTGCGGATTGTAGCTGCCATCATAGGCGACCACCACGGCGCTCGATGGGTGGCGTTGTGGATTCCTGGACAGCCAAGTCGATAAACCGGGTAGCCTCACGGCCAAGGCGTTGCAAACGAATTGCGAGCATAAATAACGATTCCTCTTTAACCTTTGGTTATGCTGTCAATATCTTTAGGCCATTCTACCTTGCTTTTACAAGAGGCTGCACAAGTCACCACGGCCGGTACCGCCACAGAACCGCCTATTGGTGATGCTTGATGCTGGTAACGGAGCCAGCGCCGCCTGAGCAGCCTGTTGTGCCGCCCTATTTGCTTACTGGGGCCACCCCTCTACCCATCAGCGTATCGCCCACAAACACACCGACGGTAAACACCTTATCGTGGTCTGGGCCAACTTCGCCCAGCACTTTATACTGTGGTGTAAAGCCATCGACACGCTGACTGACCTCCCGCAAATGCGACTCTGGATCGCGCCAGCTGCCTTCGTACGAATCTGCTCTGGCTTGCAAAGACAGTGCGCTGCGATAAAACCTGCGCTGCCTGCAGCCCTCTCGAGGTAAATTGCCCCAACCGCAGCCTCAAAGGCATTAGCTAGATCTGCTGGCGTGCACGCTCGCTGCACATGGCGTTCACTGCGGCTCATACGCACCAGTGGTTCATAACCAAGTCTTTATCAAATACCAGTCAGCACTCGATACTTTCAGTCCGCACTAGAGCAGCCCGCCAGCTCGTGAGAATCCCTTCTGGCTCATTATAAATCACGGTAGCTAAAAAGTCTGTAACCACTCAGCCTAAGACGGCATCGGCCAAGGAACCTCGCCGTTCGTTATGTTCGCTGGACGCGCTGTGCTCATTCACGCAGCTGCGGTGGGTTAACGCGCTGTAATCGAAGCGTACCGGATATTGCGAAAGCCGAGCCAAAGTTTCTGCTGGCAAACCCTGGTACGGCGCTGTATGCATACCACTCATTCTATAATTTCTCCTGACGAATTCGTTTTCATTGCGCACATCAGCTTGCCAATATCTTCATACTCTATCACATCCAGGGCTTCGTGAAGCTAAACCAGCGGATATCGTTCATCCACTCTTCCCTTTTCAATGGCGTTCGTGTCGCCACGCGCGTGCACCAAGTAAATTTGGGTCGTCGCAAGCACCAATTTATCAATCCGGCGTAGCGAAAGTGTATTTGCCAAGCCAGTGCAGGACTTCAACGTCCTTCAGTCCGGCTTCCTCACCAATTTCGCGTTTAGCTGTTACTTGGGCAGTCTCGCCTTCTTCTATGTGACCCTTGGGAAATTGGTCCAGCGATCTTTGGCGTCCTGAATCAATAGGACCCGACAGCACCCTGCTGTATTGCGCTGAAAACACAATACCACCAGCGGTTGGCTCCACGCACACAATCTCTTGGATTGAGGGCTGCTTTTTAAACATGTGAACCTATCAAACTTTGTGTTGCGCCTCATCTGCCTCGACTCTCACCAAGCATCCTAGAGGCGAGTGCCTAGCACACCGTTTATAAACTTGCTGTAATTATCACCAGGAACCAAACGACTTTGCAAGCTCCTCAACTGCTTCAGTCACGGCCACGCGGGCTGGTAAGCATCGTTGCTACAATACACAAGCTCATACAAACCCATACGCAAAATAGTACGGTTGGTCAATCCGGGCGATCTGCTCGATTGGCCACGTCCGGTGCCAGCGGCTGCAGGCTGAGCATCAAGCGTCAGCAATTGCCGCCGTTACGCCATCTCACCAAAGTTATATACAAATTCAGTGTCGCCTATTTCGTTCTTAGGAGAAGCGCTTTCAGATTACGTGACGGTCACCGCAGCGAGTGCGCTTGCCGCGACTCGTCTGACTGACGGAACTCGTCTTCGTACAAAGTTTGTAGAGCGACAATCCCGCCTACACGGACGATCTCGAGGCCATGTCGTTTCACGTTCTTTCTTTTATTTATTATTTAATGAAACAAGCTAGCGGGTAACCCGAGCTAGGCCTGCTTTTACCAGATGCACGCTTTGCTGTGGTATACACCTTAACTGGTGATTTTATCATTAACCATACGTGCAAGTTTAAGCCGCAAGTGACTACGGCGCAAACCCGTCTTTCGTGGACTGCTCTGTTTCTTTGGCTGTGCCATACCAGACTCCTCCCTACTACATAAACTAAAACTTGCTTTCAACTATAGCGTACTTTCCCTCAAATACTGGCAAAACTGCACCGCCCAGTCGTCAAAACTGGTAAAACGATGACTGAGTAGCAACAGGCTTATGCTACTGCGTAGCAGGCATGAAACCCGAAAGCCAGCTGACAGCAAACCAACGACACGAATACCGAGACCACCACTCCCGCTGCCAAAACGGCGCTCCAGAAACTTGGCATTGGCGTAGCCGCCAGTAGCCTTTGTGCTCGGCACAGCCACGCACATGGCAACATGCCAGCAATAAAGAGCAGTCATCCTACACAGGTGATATTGCTTCGATTAGCGATATCCAAATCGAAAACGGCGCTCGACTACGCCAAGATCCTGCAAGATTAATGACGACCGCGCCCAGGGTACCAGCAACCTGCTTCAGCCAGAGGGATTCTCGCCGCGACCTACCACGCTGTCAGTGTGTATAAAATCCCAGCCGAACTTGACCCGAGCGATACTTCGTCTACGCAGTCGTCATTGCCGAGGGCGATGATTGCTGGCCTCTGCCAGCCGAAACGTTAGCCAAAACACTCCTGGTAGCGCTGACGCCCTCCGTAAAGACAACGATGGCATCTGTGTGGGTCAATCACAAAAAGCGTCGTACCAGCCAGGCCACAAACTAATACACCTTGCCTCGAGGCAGCACCAGCAGCCGCCCACGTGCTACCTATGGGCGGCGCTGGATGCGTTATACGCCTTCAGCGAAAAGCCAGCATACCAATATGCTGATAAGCCGGCCCGGCACGTAGAGATAATCCGCCGTGGGTCTTTGCCCGCCACATACTGCCGTACACGCGCGATCGCGCGCGCGCGCGGCCTCAATCTCGAGTCTTGCGTGGCAGTGCGCGGAACCGTTACCTGAGCACGCATTTTACCATTAATTTGAATGCGCATATCGTGGCTTTCGGCCGCCAGAATAGCGATCATCCCAGGTTGGCCAGTGATCATTGCGGATTGTATCGGTATGGGCCAAGCTGGCGCCACAGCTCCTCGGTAATATGCGGTGCAAATGGTGCCAGCACCATGTAAGGCAGCGTTTGCGCGCGCGTGGCGCGTAAGCGGTGCTTGGCTGCACACCACCATCGGCTTCCCTTTAATTTTATACAGCGTATTAACTGCTTTCCACTCAATATACCAGAGATGGCTGTATTAAACTTCTCGTTCTCAATATCGTGCGTCACCTTTTTCGCACAGTAGCATGGCAGCCCTGGTAACACGATCAGACGCTTTGTGTCCGGTTGCGCTGGGGCATCCGGCTGAGTGTCGTGGGCAACAAACTCCTGCACCAAGTTCCACACACGGTTTAAGAAGCGGTAACTACCTGGCACCCCGCGTGTATCCCACGGCGCGTCCTGGATCATGTGGCGATAAACATTTCATATAGGCGCCACAGCCCCATAGCCACTATCCATAATCTGCATCGGGTCGATGACATTGCGCTCGATTTACTCATTTTTCGCGCCATCTGGCGCCATAATATAAGCGTTGCGTACATCGCGCTAAATGGTTCTGGCGTTGGCACCAGGCCAAGCTTATGAAGAAGCGCATCCAAAAACGGCTATACAGCAAGTGCTACCGCGTGGTCGGCGCACCATTATAAAAGTCAACCGGCGCCCACCGGTCCACGCGCGCTGGGTCCTAAGCCTGCTGAGTACTGTGCGGATCAAGGTAACGTAAAGTACCAGCTACCGCAGGCGTAGCCATCATGTATCAGTCTCGCGCCTGCCTTCGTGCCAGGCACCTCCCTCTGGCTTTGGCTCGGTAATCGGCTAGTCTGGCCTGTCTCAACGTTCACCCCATGCACGCGCACCCAGTCGTCAATATCGGCTAGTACCGAGTATTGCCGCCCTTGGCTTAAAGTCATCGACTCGGGCAAAAGCACCGGCAAGCATTCATCTGCCACAGCAATTGGCTCGTAGCCCGGCACGTGAACGATAGGGGATTGGTGCGTCAGTAGCGCTGCCGGCTAATCAGCCAGTCACGCATTTTGCAGGTAATTTTGCTAGTGCCAGTATTCTGCTGCTCCAGCCAGTTGACCACTTCTTCGCGAGCTTCAGAGCCATATCATCAAAAATGGCCGCTATTGACCATCACACCTTCGCCGCTATAAAAGCCAGCCTCGGCTACTGTTTCGGGCTTTTCGATGACGGTAATAATTGGCAATCAAACTGGTTTGCAAAGGCAAAAGTCACGTTCATCATGCCCCGGCACGGGCCATAACAGCAACCGAGTGCCATAACCCGACAAAACATAGTCGGCAATCCAAATAGGGCATCCGTTCGCCGTCGCCGGTTGCGACATAACTACCAGTAAAGACACCCTGTTTTCTGGCGTGAGTCACTCATACGCTCAACATCGCTTTTTACGCTCCGCGGCTGCAACATACGCCTCAACAGCCGGCGAGCATCGGGTTTGGTCAGCGTATCAACGAGCTCATGCTCCGGCGCCAGCACCAAGAAGGCTGCACCAAACGGTGTATCTGGCCGGGTTTGTAAAGACCGCATAGCTGCATCCGACCCATCGACCGTAAAGCGAACTTCTGCACCTGCGAGCGGCCAATCCAATTTTTCGCATCGTCTTGACCATATCGTCCAGTCAAGGCTATCAGTTGCTTCAGGATTTCATCCGCGCGTACGCCGTAATACGGAAGAACCATTGCTTGAGCTGCTAACTGGTTGCTACAGCGCCAGCACTTGCCACCTTCAACCTGCTCGTTAGCAAAGCACTGTGTTGTCTCGTTTCACACCACCACTGTCGCAGCCGTTCCTTTGTATAGGCTGCCAAACCATGCTTATATCAGCTGAGTAAACTATCCACTGTGTCCAGCGGTAATAGCTCGGGTCGGCAGTCGAAACTTCCTTACTCCAGTCAGTAGCTAAAGCCAAGCCGCTTGAGCTGTGTCTTTAAAGTGAATCTTTAGCATCATCGCGGCGCCCGGCGCGGGTTTTACGCTCAACCTTGATTGCGTGCAGTTCTCTACCGGCAATCCAAAATCTATCCCAACCGATGCAGGATGGTGGCATGCTGTTATACTAGCTGGCGCTTTGCACGCACCTTAATATCAGAAAACTGGTACGTGTTTTCGGCCATGGCACAATATGAATACCGCCGGCACCAGTAATGCCAGGTAGCATACTAAAACCCATAGTACTTTGTGCGGTGGTATCACTGGCGATTAGCCTGGTAAGTTTTATCCTCTTCCCATTGCTGCTGCCATTTTTGTTCACTGCGCTGGATTATAGCGCTTCATACTGGCTTATTATAAGCAAATTCGCCTCTAGCTGGGCCATAGTCTGCGCTGTGGCAGCCGCGACGCCCGCATACGACTAATTGCTCATCTGCGGCACTGTGATGCTGCCAGAGCCAGCGAAAGCTCAGTGCTGATGGCTGTGCCACCGCCCGGACACGCAGCTCGTGAGCATAGCCCGTCGGCTGAGCAAATTGTACGTCTATCTCGCGGCTTGGCCAGGTTAAGCTGCTGGCAGCTCGGTAGCTGCCGGCTGGTAATACCAAGGTCGTCGTTAGGCGGTTGAAGGCCTGCTTGTCAGCAACCCGCCACCAGCCATCGCGCTCACCGTGGGCCCTGCATCTATCTCGCAAATGGCTGCTGCTGGTAATTATGCTTTAAACTTCGAGCTAAGCTTTTCATCTTTCATATGGAGCACGGTGGCACGTAATCCACGCTGCACCCGTACAGCGCCAGCGCCTGGCGTAAAACCGCCCTTGGTAACTCGCACGTGCATTGGCTCGCTTTGACCCATTTGCCTTCATTGCGGCGTAAACTTGGCTGCGACGTGCCTGGGTTATTGCTATTTGGTTTTGGCAAGAAGATCGCGTCCTCCAGCGCAATCACATCTGCATCATAGCTCAGCGTTATATCTGCTTAGCGTAGCAGTAATACGGCTTTGTAACCAGCTTGATTACCCGCAAGTGTCACCCGGCTTTTTATCGGTCTGTAATCGTTCCTGCAGTAGCAGCGCTACTTTGCCTCGGCTGTACCACTCACCGCGCAGCACCAGTCTGGCGCAAAGACGCTATCGCGTAGCATAGCCGATGGTGTTTTCAGCCAGCACCCATAAATGCATACACACCTCAGCATATAATCACAAGCAGTATCACCGCCAGCACAACCTGCCAGCGCTTAATGCCTCCCACCGGTGCTGTTTGTGTGATCATTGTACCCATCTATTGATCGCCTCTACAATCTCATACCTTAAAAATTTAGAAAGAGAGAGCGTGCTGTCTCTTGCCAATGCCCATCCTGGCGCACTAATTTATTAGTATATCTGCCGAACCACGCAGCAAAACCTTCACTGCTTCCTCTACGTACAAATTACCCTGGTGAACCCTTTGCAAGCACCACCGCACCTGGCTGGAGCTTACTCTTTACGAACGACCCAGCACCAATGGCATCGTCAAACGAATACACAATACAGCTTACTCTGCCGCGGCTGAGCAATAAACGCGCGCGCAGCCCGGCCGATGGTACGTAACCCACTGTGCCACACTGGGCCGCACCGCTGGCCAACCGCTTTGCGCGCGCTGAGCGGTACTTTCGCCAGCCTCGTTCATACCCCTAAGATGGCACCTATGCGGCGCGCGAATCGCTGCAGCGCGTCGCCAGTGCACTCAGCGACAGCAGCTGGGCTGGCATTATAGGTATCGTCAATAATCATGCTATTGTTATAACCCTCAGCAGTATCCATGCGGCCACCACCGGGCGTAAAAGACTCAATACCGCGGCATAACTGCCCGCGGGTTCATACCAAACCGGGACCGCTACGCACACGGCCGCACTGACCGGGCGTAAACTATGCTCACGGGCACGTGCACATGGTCGCGCGTAGCCTATCACCAAGCTCCGGCGTAAAATAGCCCGCAGCCACCCTCGACTGTGGAAAATCTTCAATGACGAAATGAGTACTCGCCTGAGGGTTGCGCCGCAGGTGCTTTCAATCGATACATTAGTTAGCAAGTTAGCATATTTGCTAGAAGCGATATCACCACGGTTAATAACGTGCCAACTTTGCTAAAATTAACCACACTCAGCTCCTCGGCCGCCACGGCATCGAGAGGGCGACTCAGCATTCCATATGCTCCGGTGTAACCGCAGTAACAACGGCGATATCGGGTCAAAATAGCGGCCAAATACAGCCATATCACCTGGCTTATCAACCCAAGCTCCTGAATAATCACATCCACCGTCGCGCTGCGATTCGCCCGGGCCTGCTCATAAAGACCCGCCGCCACGCGCTCATACCAATACTACGATGTGATACTCAATCACCAAGCGATCGCCAGTGCGCGCTGAGCCTCGCATTATGATCGCCTGTGCATACGCACGCGGTACTGTTGGCCAAGTACCGTTTCGCCAGCGCCGTCTTAGTGCTGGTTTTACCAACGCTACTGTTTCGCCATGTCAATCTGTTCTAATTCTGCGTGGCAGCAAAATACTGGCGTGCACATAGCCCTCTAATTTATTCTGGATATAATTTTTAAACATTAGTTTTACTTTATACCTGATTGCAACGCAAAATCCACCAGCTACTATGGTGGTAAACCTAGCATCAACCCAACTGCCCACATCAATAAAATGAGCTGCTGCGGCCCACCCGGGGCAAACGTAATGTTAGTGGAATGTCGGTTTTTATACCGCACGCAAAAGTTGCCTCGCGCACCCGCAGCCTCATTACCATTATAACCGGTGCGGCTCTGCAAGGGGGCGTTTGACTCACCCACACTAATTCGGTATACTAACTGTGCCGTTGTACATGATTACATAAGGAGAACGTAATGGCAATGCTCAGTGAGCTCAGCCGAGGCAACAAAAATGCTCTTAAAGAGCATGAAGCTATGAGCGACGAATGGTTTGATGCTGAGGCATTCATGCGTCAAATCTTCCCAGACAGTCTCGACGTTGCAAAGTTGGTAATCAACGATATGGAAAGTCTGGGGTTGATTATAGTCAACTCCGATCGAGATATGATACGCAAAGCCACTCAACACTTTGAAAACCATACCCGAGTCTCTTGTAGACTCGGGTATTGACTCTACATATACCGTCTGTAGCTGATTGCCATCCGGGTAGCCACAATGGCAAGCCGTATGAAGCCAAAAATCCTGGGTCTCGCCCACACTCATCCCGCGCTCTTTACAAGCTGCCTGCCCCTGCTATAGCCCTTGCCGCAGGGGTTGCAATCTGCTACAATGGCCAGCAGAACACACCTACGGGGTATTAGCTCATTTGGTAGAGCGCTTCCATGGCATGGAAGAGGTGGGCGGTTCGAATCCGCCATACTCCACCATAATTGCACGATTCACAGCCTTGGGTTATAAGCCTCAAGGCTGTTTTGTATGGTATATGATATGGGCGCGCTGCTACATCTTTGTTAAATCGCCACCACTCACTAAGAACCGTGGAAGCGACTGCACTACCCGGTGCGGCGTTCTTCGCTGATCCAATTGGTGCTAGCGTGACCCTTGCCACCAGGCGTGGTACCTTCTATCGCAGCAGGATAGACCGCGCATAATGGCCGAAAAGCGGATTTCGTGGGCAGTGGTTGGGCTTTCACCCAGCTGCTCGACAGTCTGGCTAAGAATAAGCTGCATTTGGTCCGTTACCTCAGGGCGTGTAATCATGCGGTTGTAGGTAAAAGTTAACCACATCATACCAGCGGGGCCAATCCGGGCGGAAACTTTCAAAATCAATCACCCAGTAGTTTTTATTATCGAACATGGTATTACCATCGGTAAAATCAGCGTGCATAGGACGCGCCTCTCACACAGTGGCATAACGGCGGGTAAGCCAGGCAATCTGCAAGTAGCTCCTGGGTAGATTGCCCACCGGCAGTTTTACGCACACCACGTTCCATATCTTCCCAGATGTACCGCCCGCGCGACGAAACCTTGGCCCAACGTGGTAGGCGCCGCACCGGCTGGCGAAAGTACCGGTCCATAGCAACAAAACTACGCACCCAGAAATCCGGCGGCACCGTATACATACTGGTTTGGTAGCCGTCAACAAAGGTAGTGATGAGCAGTGAATCATCGTGGTATAGCAAGCGGGGCACGCAAAATGGAATAGCAACATCCCGAGCAAATTGGTTAAAGCAGCTAAGCTCTCGACCTCGCGCGTCAGTTCATCCGCACCAGTCATGCCCGCTTGAGGCTGCTTGCAAAAGACGGCTCCCCCCAGGTAGCGCGGCTGGCTATAAAGCGGTGGTTAGCCCGAATGGTTTTAGTTAACGCCAGCTTGTCACCTGATTTCATCCTGACGTAGCGCGTCACGTGTGCGGGGAGATACAGTGTGGGCGTATTATTCATATACCTAGTATAGCGATACAAAGCACTATAATGCAAGCAACTGCCTAGGTACGCAAGTGAGCTATGTCATTTAATCTACTCACCAGGAGAGCAAGAAAAGGCAGCTTCATCGATAATCTTTGTGCCGTATTGGCGAGCTTCTAAGCTTGCTTGCGCCCACCTTGCCACCAGCAACCAAGTATGTAGTGGACTTGCCGACACTTGCCTGGAACAATCCACCTTGCGCGCGGATCTTTTCTGCCGCTTCGTCCCGGCTCATGGTACGTAGGCTACCGGTCATAGCAAAAGCCTATGCGCCGTGTAGCGCACCGGTTTGCGTTGAGAATTGGGGCCGTACGCCGTACTGACTGAGCTTTAGCGAGGAGCCGAACATTATCATCATCCGCAAACCACGCTGCACTCGATTCTGCAACCACAACACCGACGCCACTGACTGCCAGCAGATCATCCAGCCCGGCTGACCTGCAGGGCTTCGCGACCCAAAGTGGTTGGCGAGGTCGCGTGCCGTCTGGGCACCAACGTGGCGAATTCCAAGCCCATACAGAAAGCGACCAAGCGGCGGTGTTTTGGCCGCAGCAATTGCCGCGACCAATCTTTTGCAGCCGACACCCTCACCAAAAGCGCTCTAGCGTGCATAATTGCTCGGTAGTGATTGTATAAATATCCGCCAAGTCGTGCACCAAGCCGGCTCGAACCAACGCCGCCACATTACGCTCGCCAAGCGTTCTCGATATTAAGCGCTGGCTTTACTGGCGTAGTGCTGCAATGCCTTCTGCAATATAAGCGGCCCGCTCAGACCCTGAACACGGTAAACCGCTTCACCATCTGGGCGTGTAAAGGTTAGCTCTGGGTACTGACGCGCCAGCTCAGCTTCATAATCAATCGTTGCTGCACCATGTGGGCGAAGCTCCAGCACAACCCGCTGCACTTGGGGTATACATCGCCAGCTTTAAAAATCACCACCGTATCACCACGGCGTACATCCAGCCGCGCAATCTCGCTTGCATTGTGTAGCTGGCATGCTGCACCGTGGTGCCAGCTACCCTGCACTGGGTCGAATATAGCCACTGGGGTGGCAGCACCCGTCCGGCCAATCGATATTACAATATCGCGCACAATTGTTGTGGCTTGCTCCGCTGGGTACTTATAGGCTACTGCTGCACGCGGCTGCTTGCCTACTACACCAAGCGCCGCAAACTGGGCACGGTTGTTTAGCTTAATAACCAAACCGTCAGTATAGAACGGTAGACTGTGGCGCTTTCGGCTCCAGGCTTGTATAAAGGCGCGTACCTCATCCATCCCATGGGCAACGCGGGCTTGCTGGTTACAGCGTACACCGAGTGCCGCGAGCGTTTGGTAAGCATACTGATTGGTCGGTACCTCAGCCGGGTCATCACGCAAGATATCATAGGCACAAACGTCAGTGGGCGGGCAGCTGACAAGCTTTAGGGTCAAGCTGGCGAATGGTGCCCGCCGCTAGGTTGCGCGGATTCTTAAACACCGGCTTGCCGGCTGCCTGCTGGTGCTCGTTTAGGGCAGTAAAATCGTGTTTGAGCATAACGATTTCACCGCGGATTTCGGTGCGGCCAACACTAAACTGACCTAGCTCTTCTGGCTGCTGCAAGCGCAAAGGCACATTCCTAATTGTGCGGACATTATTGGTAACATCCTCGCCTTCGTAGCCATCGCCACGCGTGATCGCCTGCACCAGAACGCCATCATGGTAAATAAGCGCGCACGCCAGCCCGTCCATCTTAATATCCACAAAGAATTCATGGCTACGCGCTGGCAGGAGCTTGTCCATACGCTCGGCCCATTCGTTAAGCTCTGTTTCGCTAAAACATCATTTAAGCTCAGCATCCGGGTGCTGTGCGTCGCTTTTTGTAAAACCACCTTTAGCTCATGACCAACCCGCTGCGTAGGACTATCCGGTGTCACAAGACTCGGGTCAGCAGCTTCAAGTTGTTTTGAGCTCAGCAAATAGGCTATCGTAGATAGCATCACTCACGCTTGGATTATCGTGAACATGATATTCATAACTATAGCGGTTTAAAAGGGTGCGTAGCTCCGCGGCACGCTGCTGGGGATCGGGCCGCTTAGAGGGCTGGGGCTGTCGTCATCAACTATCTTTCGGTAGAGTAAATAAATATAGCTTGCCGACCAAATAATTGTTGCTGTGGTCATGACCAGTACCATAACTGGCAATAATTGGCCACCCTGCCAGCCAGGTAAATAAACCCTTGAGCCACGTATCAAGCAGAATAACCGGCACCATAATCACAAGCCACCACGACAAAAATAGTTGCAATCAGCCATAGTAGCCGCAGCAAAAATACGCAGACGCCGGCCAATCACCAAATCGCCTGCAATCGCAACTGCACGCAATGGGCGCATGCCAGGTAACGTTACAATCACCAGAGCAATAAAGGTACTAGTAGTCCAGTAGAGCGACAGCACGATCAAGAGTACTAGAGCAATGAATACCGCAATAGCTGCAACGCTACCATCGATAAATTGTGTTTGGTAGCCTACTGATACAACGATAGTCGCAAGGGCGGCAGGGATCATCTGCACCAGTAGGATAATAAAGCACAGTAGTGTTGCAATAATTGGCGCACCAGAGGTATAGAGTGCATCGCGCACCACCACCTTTGCCTGCTCAGGAATTTACGCAGCAGCCATACCACACTCAGCCACATATACAGCCCCTAGCAGCAGCTAGTAAATTGCTGGCTGGGATCAAGCTGGCCAGTCAGGCCATTCGTCATGGTTGTGAGCAGCAAAATGCTGGCGCGGCCGACCTCACCCACCGCACCAGTAAATAGGCCGTCCGGGCGCGTTGTATCGAATAGATTTTGCAGCTGACTATAAATATCCTGCGAGCCAAGCAGTCCAAACCCAACCGTTAAAACCATAAACACCAGGCCCAGGGTAGCAAAGGTTTTTCTTATGCTGCCAGATCAGCCCCTGCCACCTCGATGGTAAACGCAAAATACCCCGGCGATAGCCAAGCCGCGCTTGTAATCACGGCGGCGCGACAAACGGAATGAACGGTGCGGGCGGCGCGATAGATAATCCCGGCGGCGCTTACCAATCGCAGCACCCCAGCCCGTATCCATGCAAAACGCTGCTGACGTGCCGCCTGAGCATCCTGTGGCGGTTGCGTTACGGCTGGCGTATGCGTCGAGCGCTGAGCAGTAGGGCTCTTTTTGGTGCGCTTGCCAGCCTGCGCCGCAACCGTACGCTTAGCTGTGGATGGTGACTTTTTGGTGTGAACGTGCCATAGAGTATTAAAATTTACCTTCGTTCTGGCGCAGGCGCTTAATACGATCTTCCAGCGGCGGGTGGGTGCTAAAAAGGTTAGCAATGGTGCCCGGCTTGAGAGGATTCGCAAAGAAAAAGATGCGCCGTAGCCGTACTTTGTTACGCATAGGGCTGACTATAGCGCGCCAGTTTTTCTAGCGCACTAGCAAGCCCTTCTGGGTAGCGCGTTGTCATCGCGCCAGTCGCATCTGCCAGGTACTCACGCTGGCGGCTAATTGCCATCTGGATCATCATAGCAACAATCGGCGCCAAAACCACGATGACAATCCCTACCACCAATGCAACTGGATTAGGCGAGCTATCGCGGTCATCTGATGACGATAGCCCGCTAAAATAGCAGCATATCCGCGCCACATCTGTTATCAGCGCAATGGCGCTCACCAGCCCAAACGCAATCATCGATACGCGAATATCGTAGTTTTTAACGTGGCCAAGTTCATGCGCCATAACGCCTTCAAGCTCACGGTCGTCCATAATGGCCAGTAGACCGGTTGTCGCAGCCACACTGCACGGCGTGGATCACGGCCAGTTGCAAAAGGCGTTTGGCGCAGGGTCATCAATAATATACACCTTAGGCATTGGCATACCATCAGCAATCGCCAGATTCTCCACAATTCGCGTACAGGCGCGGGTTATCACGCTTTTCATCTGCTGGGCGCCAGTTACAGCAGTGGCAAAGCTTAGCGGCAAAGAAGTACTGGAAAAACGCATACACAGCCGCGACGATCACCACACCAATCGTAATGGTATAACTCCCTTGTAAAACATGGTGCTGACAGCCCAGCCAACCGCACCAACTAGCTTAACAACACCGCCATAATCAAAGCGCGTGTTACGTTTATTGACAGCAATAGCTACTATACATCTTACGTCTATTGCCCTTTTACTTAAAACTGTACGTCTACTGGCTTTTCGACGCTTGCGCGGTCCTCAACCTCGAAGAAATCACGCTCGCTAAAAACCAAGCATACCGGCAAAGATATTATTTGGGAACAGCTTAATCTTCGTGTTAAAGTCACGCACACCACCGTTGTAGAAGCGGCGAGCAGCCTGGATTTTATCTTCAGTATCAACCAGCTCATTCTGCAGATCAGCAAAGTTCTGATTTGCTCTTGAGGTCTGGGTAAGCCTCGCTCACCGCAAACAGACTCTTCAGCGCATCCTGCAGCATGTTCTCTGCCTGAGCGGTCTCTTTCACGCCCTTTGCATCCATAATAGCACTGCGTGCCTTGGTAACTTCTTCAAACACACCGCTTTCGTGCTTGGCATAGCCCTTCACTGTACTCACCAGATTTGGAATCAAATCGGCGCGGCGCTTGCTTGAACGGTTATATCGCTCCAGGCTTCATCAACCCGAATTTTTAGTGTGACAAGGCTATTGTACGTTGCCCATACAAAGATAGCAATCAGTACAACAATTGCCAAAATTACTAAACCAACAATCATCATCTCCCTTTATTACTTTAGGTTATAGGTAATATTATAGCGAATACGTGGCTATAATGCTACTACTTTTGGCTGCCTTTATCTTTATTAAGCACACCCATACCGCGTACAGCATCGATCAGCTCAACCGGGAAGAGCATCATCGTCTTCTGCGATGGCTCAGTGCTAATACGCTCCAGGGTATTTAGGGTACGCAAGTTCAAAGCACCCGGGATGGACGGACAGAATGCGGGCAGCATCAGCCAGCGTTTGGGCGGCAAGCTTTTTCACCATCGGCATTAATGACGTTAGCACGGCGCTCACGCTCAGCCTCGGCCTGTTTCGCCATGGCGCGTTTCATATCATTTGGTAGCTCGATATTCTGCAACTTAACGCTCTGAATATCAACACCCCATTTATCGGTCTCGACATCCACAATCTCTTTAATCTGGTACGAAATATCGTCACGCTTACTCAGTAGATCATCGAGGTCCACCTGGCCAGCAACATCACGCAGAGCGGCCTGGGCAAACTGGTTTGTCGAAATAATATAGTTGGCGTTTTTCCAGCACAGACTTAGGTGCATCAACCACGCGGAAGTACACGACCGCGTCCACACCCACGGTGACGTTATCTTTGGTGATAACCTCTGCTTTGGTACATCGATTGGCGTGGTACGGATGTCCACCTTAATCATACGCTGGAAGATTGGCACCACTCACGCAAACCGGGCTGGCGCGTGCCGGTAAAGCGGCCGAGCGTTAGCACAATCCCCGCTCGTATTGGTCAATCACTTTCAGACCCGACAGCACAAACACGCCAACAGCGGCAGCTAAGTATAGTAGTAGCATCTCCATAACAGACTCCCTTCTGTTATTACATTAGCCCTAGTATACCACCAAGTAGCTGGCTAGGGCAAAGTAATGGCACCGACATATGTAGTCCAGTCGGCAGCCATACTTGGTGCGGTAGGGGCTGCAACGTTACATCGCACCTGTGGCTACTACTACCAGCACACCGCCTATAATAATTCACGAACTACTCGCACGCCGAGCGAGCCGAAGCCAGCGAACTATAATGAAGACGATACTGAGCGGCACAACTGTCGGTAGCACGGCAAGCGTCGCGTAGAAAGGAGCGCTGCGGTAAATACGATAGGCCGATGCCAATAGCGCTAGAGTAAGCGCTGTGCCAACTACCCAGGATACAGCTGCCTTGGGGCAATCCTGGTAGCGTCGTGTCATAAGGAGTGGAATTATAATAAAGCAACCCCCAAGCGCAATAGCAAAAGTACCGTTTGTACGGGGCGTAGGCCAAACCGCAAAGAATCTAGCCAAATTACCCAACCTTCGTGGCGGTTGAGCGAGAAAGGCATAAGGTACCAAAACCAGCCAAGCCAGTGTAGCGCCATTACTTGAGACGCTGCCATGTTGGGTACAGCTTGAGTTAATTACCTCATCAGTTTCTTCAATTCTGCTGGGGCACTTCCACAGGTGTGTCATGACTTAGTGTATAGTCGTCACCTTCTTGCGGAAAGCTTGTGTATTCTGTATTTCTCTTGTGTCGCTCCATAATTAAAACCTCGACTCATCAAAGGTAATTGCTCATCGATAAAAAGGGAGCTAAGGGGCAGAGGTTGTTTAATTGTCTGGCCCAAGCGACCTAAACCCTGTGATCGAATATAACAGAAGCACAACAACAACAACAAACAAAACAACAACATAAATAATAGTGAGTAAAGAGCACAATACGTATAACGCGTCTTTTAGGGGAGCATTAACGGAGTCCTGGCTTACCATTTAATGAATATTCTATCAGAGCAATCCGTTCTTTTCATTGTAGGCTATTATACCATATCTACTCGTGAGCAGCGTGATTGCCTTTATTGTATCTGGTGATTACCTGTACCCTATGGCAAGAAGGTAAGGGCTGAGAAAGCGAAGGCTGCTTAATTACTGGGCCCGAGCGATTCGCTAGCATTGACCACCGAGGACAAAAATACAGAAAAAGAAAAAGTAGAGAGTCCAACCAATTATCCCTATAACTATCAAAAGAAATAAGGTAGTGTTTATCCATCCACCGTAGCACCGCACGGACTGTTTGCTTTTTGGGTAGTAGCTTTGGGCGGCGCTTCGGGCTCGTTGCCTGGCTGTCCGTGTTTTGAGTAGGCTGTTTATGCATGTACTACATATTGTAGCATAATAAGAATACAGGGTGTGAGCATTGCTTTAAAAAGTAATGCTCACAGATCTATTTCGTGTTTATTTCTCCCTGTCTGTGCATTTTTCCAGAACTCCATTCAGGCCATATAATTCATTTGCATCTGCGTAGTGCTTGCACGTTCCAATAATGTAACCCCATTGGTCTTCAGGTTATGAAGCCTTGCTTCATTTCCACGAAAGCACCCAAAAGAATTATTAGCTTCATCCATTTTTCGAAGAGAGTTACGCTGAAAGGTGTTATACCTTTCATGTGCCTCTCAACTCGCTCAGGGCCACCTGTTCGCCAAAACGAGGTTGCAGTTGCACTCATCCAGATACAATGACCCTGAGAACAATAATGCTCTGCTGGATGTATGGATAGACAAGCTTACTATGATTGTTGATGCTATCCTCAATTGGGAAAAACTTGTTTTATGATATGATTTGACTATGACTTTTGTAACATTATCGAACAATGACAAACTCTGGTATTCCATAAAAATGTACCATCGTCCAAAAGCTCCGCTAGTCTTATCCAAGGAAGAGGACTAGACCACCATGGATGGATTCGCGTCCTCAATGAATTTTACCGATCGAACCATCGTGCTCACTCGACCACAGGGCACCGGCAGACCATAGCACCACTCGAGCTCAGAATGGTCAACGGGATTTTGCAAACGATATAATAACTATTCTTGATCACGCAGGCGTCGATAAAGTGCACGTTTACGGGCACTCTATGGGAGGAAGAATTGCTCAGTGGCTCGCAGCGGAGCATGCAGACCGTATTATTACACTCACGATTGGGGCACCAGTGTTGGTGATGGAACTGGCCTACCGCGTCCCGCCGCTGGAGTAGCAGCGCTCGCATCTGGGGACCCGAGCGCATTGGCTTCACTCTTCTATCCGGATGATTGGATCGCAGCAAACCCACAACAAGCTGCCAGCGTCTTTCCACGCCTCACTCGCCAGAAGCAATGAGTATCCACGGCAAAGCCTCAGATCGCCCCGACGGACCAATTCCAGAAAATATTACAGTCCCCACTTTGATCTTCCACGGCACGGATGACCCTATCTCCGATCACTGGCAATACGGCAATTCTGGAAATCGAGATCCCACATGCAGAAAGTAGCATGTATGATTCCAGGTGCCGAGGCATACTAGGGGCTGGGAATCCGGAGGTTCATGCCTCGATTGCAAAAAGTTCCTCCTGATTGAACGACCTAAATAATACCCTTTCTATACTCTCGTGTCACGTTATTAAATTGTATTGCCAATATCCGTCCATATTTGGTGGACGGGTATTTTTATGTTGTGGGCACTATGTGCATATTGCACCAAGCAACTATATAACCGTCCATGACTTGACCTAAATCTCCTGTGACTGGAGTTTAAGTGGGAACAGGCTGATGATGCGGACAGTTAGGGGAGTAAATGCTAACGATGCGGCCGAGCTAATCAGTCGCTCGATAAGGGCTACAATCAGGTCCTTTTCCTGTGGGTGCTCATGGCAACCATTAGGGTCATTGCCGCTAAGGCGTTGTTCGAGACAAGCGGTGTGCCATCCGCCGAAAACAGCAGGTTGTTCTGGGCTAGAAACTCGATGAATAAGGCTGCAGCACTACGCTTATTCCCATCAACCAGCGGGTGGTCTTTGACCGTAAGGTACAGCAAATTTGCTGCTTTCTGCTCGGTGGTTCGGTAGAGGTCTTCGCCCGCGAAACCTGGTAGATGGTGGCGACAACCGACTTGAGTTTATCCCCGTTTTCGATCGAAAAGCCTATCCTGCGGGAACTCGCTGCGGGCGCGGGCAATGATCGCCTGCGCATCGGCATGCGTAAGCTGCCACACGGCGCGCATTCTCGGTGGATTCGCTATCAAGCGTGCCTTCATCATAGTCGCGCAGGGTTTGCAGGCTCGGTATATAGGCTGAGAGTACTTCACCAGTACCAGCCACGAGATGATTATCTGCCCGCGCCATGACCTCTACAATCTGCCCAAGCTGTTCAAGCCGCTGCTGGTTGATGCTGTATCCTGCACCAGATATTCGCGCAGGCGCTGGTGGCCCAGATACGGAACTGTGTGGCCGTGACTGGTTTGACGGTAGCCCACAGAGATGATGGCGTCAAAGGGTTGTGGTGGCGCACTGATCGCCGAACCTGTCTGTTCCCTTCTTGACGAACTACCGAGAAATCCTCGGTAGTTGCCTCTTCTAGGAGCTCTCCTTCGGCATAGATGTTCTTCAGATGGAGTCCAACATTGTCTGAGCTAGTATCAAAACAATACCGACATCTGCCGTTGGCTTCAACCTACGTCTCGCCTTCTAGGCGAACATCAATGGCGAGGCTGATCGGCATGTGGTTGGTAAATAATGATGGAGTGAATTCGTTCATAGGCTACTAATTATGCTGGTTATATAACCATTATGGCATGAATTTTACATTAAAATGAACAGCGCACCGCAGCTGCGAAAAATTTATAATGACAACGGATACATTACTACCTAGCAGGCAAAACACGTGGTGATCCCCCACACGAGGTCTGGCAGAATGTTACCAGGCCCCAGCGGCATTAGCACCTGCCCGCCATGTCTGCAGGCGAACCGCCTAATGTCCCAGCTACGGCAGTGTGAAGTTCCAGGAGTTGAACGCCGGTAACCTCTGTTTCAATTTGCCGGGGATCGCCGGCTAATATCGTATCGCTTCGGCTCAATACCATCACCTATCACAATAAAAGTCCCAGTTTGTTTTTGGCTGATTAACACCAATTTCTGCTGACGTGCCGTACTTTCTGTTCAGCTCAATAGCGACGCCGGTGTTTTCGTGACAGAACAGCGGGCATGAGTGATGGCATCGTCTTTGCACCGTCATAGGTGGCTATACACTAACAACACATCCCCCGTAGACAAAAAGAAGCTGTGGGGGTGTCATCAAGCGTCTAACGTGATTTCTTTCTCCCTTTTCAGCACCTATCGCTCCTAACTCGTCTCCTCTATTGTTCTGCGAATTTCCATTCCCTCATCGCTGCTTCTTCGTCCCAAGTTGTCCATCTGTTTTGATAGACGGTGCGTGGCGACTTAATGATCCAGCTATGGCTATGGTAATTCCAAAAAGCTGCTCTGCGTACTTTCCAGGTATAATCAAACATTTTACTTCTCGCCATTTTGCACGCTTTCCTTCAGTGATGCGTTTCATAGATAGATTTCCTGTAATCAACCTACGAGTAGAGGTCACGCCATAAATAGAGGTAGAAAATTAAGATCTTGGTCACTGTTTTTGATCATAGGACATCTTTTGTCGATATGTCACCATATCTACCCTGAGGTATCTTCTTTGTAAAAGCTTATGTTGGGTGATAGAGTATTTATAAATATAGTTAACGGAAAGAAGATGATGAAACTTTCGACTCTACGTATCTGTAACTTTCAGTCTTTGGCCCTGAAGAGACGGTGATTCGTCTTGAAGACGTATATCACCTACGTGCTTGGCCCGAATGGAGCAGGTAAAACCGCTGTCCTGCAGGCGTTGTCTAGGTTGTTCAGCCCCCATTCAGTCACACCGCACTGTTCAGGTTTCAGACTTTCACCGTCCCATGGACAGGATGAGTCTGGGGGAGCAGGAGTGGCTAGATCAAGAACCTGAACTTTGGATTGAAGCTGAATTTGCCGCTACTATGCTGAACGGCCAGTTTGACCCATCTGTTCCGGAATTTTTTAAGCAGATGAGCTTTCAAGAGGGAGGCAGTGATGAATTGCCAAAAATGCGAGTGCGGCTAACAGCTAATCTTGCTAAGGACGGCATAGTTGAAGAGAAAATTGAGTACGTGCAGGTCAAAGAGGATGGTGAACTCCGTTTTGCAACCATGCCGCGTACTGATCGCAATAAGATCGCTGTCTACTATCTGCCAGCCAGGCGCAACCCTAATGAGCAGATAACCTACACTGCCTCGTCCCTATTAGGACGAGGCATTGCGCGCAGCAGACTGGCAGGAGCAACGCAAGGAAGTTAGTGAGAAGTTTGCAGAGATCACTAGCTCGGTAGCAAAGAACCCTGTTGTAGCATCGATCAGCGATAACATTGAAGAGAACTGGAAACAGCTACATAAGGGGAACTTTCTCACCGATCCAGCAATCACCTTCGGTAATGGTGAACTCGACAGCATTTTACGCCAATTGTCAGTGTCTTTTAACCCGTCGCACACGGGTGCAGCGCTACCACTAGAAAAACCTGAGTGACGGTCAGAAGTCCTACTCTATTTTTCGATTATTCTGACGTGGGTATCTCTGGCGCATAAAGTTATGAGCGAAGGGATAGATGGTATTGACCCTGATCGACTTAACCCGCCAGTGCATACCATTATAGCTGTCGAGGAGCCAGAGAACAGCCTTGCCCCACACTACTTGGGGCGCATCGCCAAGCAGCTACGAGAGCAAGCAAAGCTGGTCAAGTTCAGTCCGTCGTTGCGACTCATACCCCACATTACCTCAAGCGAGTTGATCCAACTGCCATTCGCTTTTTACGGCTGAACGAAGAACGGCAAACATATGTCAGTGCATCACTCTTCCAAAGAGGATACTACAGCAGCTCAGTATGTTAGCGAGGCTGTCAAGGCATATCCAGAACTGTACTTCTCTCGCTTGGTCATACTTGGCGAAGGGCCAGTGAGATGCTAGTGTTACCGCGTATTCTTGCGGCATACGGGTGTCGCTGAAGACGATGTGTCGGTATCCGTGGTACCACTCGGTGGTGGCATGTGAATCACTTCTGGCGGTTGCTTAATGAACCCGGATACCCCAGCACTGCTTGATCTCGACTATGGGCGTCACGGTGGCTATGGTCGCATGAAGTATGCCATTGACAGTTGTACGACATAGAAAAATATAATAAGGAAGAGTACGTGAGAAGTATCACGTGTTGTAAAACGTATAAAGACGATCTGGTGTCAGTTGAGGATATTGAAGTGCTTGAAAAAGAGGTATATTTTCAGAGACACTTGATCTTGATATGATGATGATTGAGGCGTATCCAAGTGCGTATGGCATTAAAGAGGATGAAATTATTAAGTTTCCTAAAACGGACAACCTAGATGAGGAAGTTATAAAACAGTTCTCGGCGAAAAATCTTATAAAACAAGTTCTCGGTAAAAGTGTCGAAAACACCAAGTCTATTCCTGGCAAATATGTCAGCTTTTTAATGCTTACCGCACGCGGTTTAAAGATAACAGTAAGCCCTCCACTCATCTCAATGCATTAGCACGTATAGATGATGAAAAACTTTTAGAGGATCTTCCCATTCCTCTTCAGCATTTGGTCGCCACTATTGAACGTATGCTAGAGGATCTGCCAGAATGATCGGCCCGGAAAAATGGATGCCAATTGATGACCTCACGCTTGAGCCTAATGTGTATACAAGGCCGTAACGTCGTCAGAAAACATGGTCGTTAGTGCTGGGCCAGGGGCTGGTAAGACCGAACTGCTTGCACAGCGTGCTGATTTTCTATTCCGTACTGGTGCTTGTCGTTACCCACGGCGTATTTTGGCAATCTCGTTCAAGGTAGATGCTGCGCGTAATCTTAGTGAGCGTGTGCGCAAGCGCTCTGGAGTCCAGTATGCCGATCGTTTTGACAGTATGACCTTTGATGCCTTTGCCAAGATGTTGGTAGATAACTACCGAACTGTGATTAACCGGTAGCTATAAGCTGGATGAAGACTCACGAAATAGATAAATACTTAGATGACGATGACTTTCAACCTGGCCGTAGTAATTTTAAGCAACTCATGGCCAGAGCTAGCCACGTGCTTGATACCGTTCCCTATGCTCTTTCAGGATTGCGGCAAACCTATAGCCATGTTTTTATGGACGAATTCCAGATACGACCAACCTGCAGTGATGGCTTGGCTAAACGTATTTTTCAAGGCACTGATAGTGTCATCACCGCGGTTGGTGATACCAAACAAACAATCATGGGCTGGGCTGGCGCACTAGAGGAATTATGCAGCAGTTTCAGACTGATTTTTGGCGCTGAAGAAACTCACCTATATAGAAACTTTCGGTCGCAGCCAAAACTTCAACAGGCGCAGCAGAATGTTGCGCGGCTTTTCGATCCCAGTGCTGCTCTTTTGGATAGTGCAATCGACGGTAACGAAGGCAATATCAATATTTGGCATTATTCTTCGGATGCTGAGGAGGCTGAAAATATTGCATGCATGATTCAATCTTGGATTCAGGATAAGACTAAACCAAGTGAAATTGCTATTTTGGTCCGCCAGCAACCTGAATCCATTGCTAAGCTCACTTATGCATGAGTTGCGCAAGTTAGATATTGCCTACTGCAATGACGCTAGGATGCAAAACCTATTGGTTGAGCCAGTGGCTTCTGTTATTTTTAACTTCCTCCGACTAGTTATTAAAGGTTCTGATCCTGGTGCATACATCGCGCTCAAGCAGTTCGCTGAACGTATTACAGTGACAGAAGAAGCAGCTCAACGGTTCGATAATCGCCTTAATGACCTTATTTCTCGTGTGTCTCAAACCGTGCACTCTGCAAGTTTCGATAGCGCTGATTCTAACGCTTGGGAGGTTCTCCTTGATGGGCTGTGGCAACTCTTTCCGGATTCTCTGTTCCGATCGCTATCCAATAGCTATCAGCAGGGAAAATACTTGCAGGAATGTAGAGGAAGATGCATACAGCGCGTTTTCTGAAGAACTTAGTGTCGATGGGAACCCCGCCGGTGCACTTCGAAGGCTATCGGGTGAAGAAGCGATGCGCATCCTCACTATCCACAAAAGTAAAGGGCTAGAGTTTGAGAAGGTTGTGAGTGCTTGAGTGGAGCATGAGCTCTTTTGGTCTAAATCAACTGATTGTGCTCCTAACACTACTATCCCGAAAGAAGTAGCTCACACCTTTTTCGTTGCCATATGCGCGCGAAGCATGAGTTGGTTCTGACTTACATCACGGCGTGAGCAGCCCGCGAACTTTAACGGAAAAAGGTGGGACGTTGACCGTCTTCCGTATCACGAGCTCATAACACCTGTTCAAGGTGCATGCTAGCTGGTCTTAGTCATGTCGAAGCAAAACACCCCACGCACCATTCTTAGGGTTGGGTGAACTGGCGCGCAGGACGTTGGGGCAGCGGCACGGAGCGCGCCTTGCATAGTGAGCATAGCAGATATGAAGCCGGGGTTGCAATCAAGCACCTCTGGCCCTGGCTTGGGGTTGATTTCAACATGTGACGATTTAGCAAAAATTTGTGTGGGTTGCCTCCAGGCATGTTCTACTGCTTTACCTATCGCACTTTCCCCTAACCACACCAGACCTAGCCTATAGTCTCACCCCACGGTCACGAACGTGGGGCCGTGGTGGCTTAGGTTAGCCTCGGCGTGGAGGCGCTGGGCCATAGCCGTTCATCAGCAGGTACCACCACGGCTGGCGCGGCAGGCTGGTTGGCGGTTGACGGCGACCAATCTGCAGCTGGAGTACTAGCTGCTCGTTGCCACGTAGCTGGGCACAGGCTGCGAGTACGCGCCGGGCAGCTGCCTCCGGCTGGTGCACGTTAAGTAGACGATCGCTGCGGCAAACGGTAATGCGCGCAGCCAGACTGGCAGATTGGCGCAGTGTCTGTGCTCGTGCCTCCGGCGTTGCGTCGTCGCGCATGGGCTCCAGCTCTTCAATCTGGAGTCCTGGCACCAGTTGCTCAAGCAGTCGCTCAATCTGTTGCCGATGCGACGGATGCAACCCAAGTAAAAAGTACGCTCCCTGGTTAGTGGCCCGTGTTTCGCACACAATCCGCCCCAAGGTGGGGTCGGCCACAATGCGGTGCAGCAATCCTTCGGCACATTGCGCCGTTACAGGCCGTGGCGGTGGAGTTGCAACCATATACGTTCAGCTCCTGATGACATTTATCCTCCTTGATTGCGTTATTGGATCACTCACCTGCTCGGCCCTCCACGGCACGTGACAGGGCAAGTACGTGGCCGAGCTCTGCCTCGGGCAGCATCCGCCACCGTCGGCACCACCGCACATTGTGTGAAGTGGGTCGGCGGCCTGGGCCTTGACGAGCTGCTGGTTTTGGCCGAGGGAACTGTTGATGATCGACGTGGACGTGACATAGCTACTCCTGGTGCTTCACCGCAGTGTGCGTTACCAATGCCGCTAACTCCACCACTTGCCAAGTAGTCTGGCGATACCACCAAACCCCGCAATAGCGAGGAGTACCAGCAGCAGCTCTAGCCACACATCTGTTAGTAGGCCAACGGCCAGGCGCAGGCACAGACTGGCTACCAGTACGCCAGGGGCGGTGTGAAGCAGTCGTTGCACGAGGGACTTGAGTGGTGCAGTTCCTTTCGGTGCGTGGGCTGTTTTGGTGGCTCATTGTTCTGCTCCCGGAATATGTGGCGGTGGAGTCGGCAGGGTGCAGGAGGTAACCCCAGTTGGCCAGCGAGAGTGAGGCTTCGCATTCATTACCCCAGATATCCCACCGTTTAGAAGACGACACGGGGCGGCGCGCAAACAACTCTAAAAACGGCCCGTCGCCACCGACTAAGCGCTCAATAATCTGGTGGATTTCCTCTGGCTTGTGGGAGTGCTCTTGCTGTGGATGGAAGCCCCAATTCGGTTGGGCACGAAAGGCAACCTGGTACCTACGCCGCGTTTGCAAACAGCAGCAGTTCACCCGCATTACGGAAGGTTGGCCTAAGTTAAGCCGTGGTTTGGCCCAACAATAGAAGCTGGTGTACTCAAACCCCCACGCCTGCAATACTTCAAGGCCGAGGGGAACAGTGGCAGTGGTGACCCACAGAAAACAGAAGCTATTCGGGGCGGCAAGCTGACGCACGGCCTGGCTCATAGCAGCGATGCGCTCGGCGCTCATTCACTGGTAGTGCTGGGGCACCACGCATGCCAGTCTGCTGTAGCGACCAGGGCGGGTCGGCGTAGATGGCGCTGTACGTGTGTGTGGTTGTGGGGTTGGTGGCATGGTTTGTTCCATAGCGTTCTCCTTACGTGGTGGTTTATAGATTCGAAGTCTTGGTGTCGCTGCTCGCTATGCGTAGGAGGCTTTCTCGGGCTTGTTTACACAGCCAGATCTGTCGGCCTGCTGGTTGCGTGCTTGGCCCCCTGCTCTTTTATTACGGCGCATTTTTGCCATGACGTAAACCGTCCCCTCCCAACGCCACTGACCGATACGACACGGCCAAACAGTGGTCAGATGGATGAGTTTTGGCAGCGTTTACCGGTGTTGTGTATGCAGCAGATGGTGCGCATAGCCACGCATCCTCGTTGATCATGGCATTACTGCCGTACCTGGTAGAGCAGCAGCATTCGTGCGCCTGGCGACCAGTGCGCCTGCCAACGCGACGCTGACTGCGCAGTTTCTGTGGTGGGAGTCTGGGCGGTGGGCGTAAGAGGGGCGTCCTTCGTGTAGTAGGACCAGGACACGTAAACCAACCTGGTCAAAAAGCCAAAGCACATGACGAGGCACGCGATGGTGCAAATATCTATGATGGCAGCAAGCATGGTGTGAAACCTCTTCCGGGGAAACTCACGCCAGTTACCAGTTGGCGGTAGATACAGCATGGCGCGAGGCACCTCGCGCGTCGTGACATGAAAGTGACATCATGGGTTGTAGTGAGCTCGAAGCAACGGTCCTCAGCGAGTTAAAAGTCTGCGTAAAAACCGCAAAAGGGGCCTCGTTTGAGGCTTTAGCTGAACGTGCACCAACCATCTGTGGTCTCGCCCAGTGGCGGCGATACCGCCCTCGCGTCAACGTGCTGGCAGCAGTGCATAGACAAAGTTGGAGCCGATTGGAGCATGGAGATCGAGGCTGCAATTGCCAGCCTGGGATTATCGAATGACAAACAGACAGTGCTGGCCTCGGCTCGAAGAATTCGCCAGTACGTGGTACCTGACCAGCGCCGACCCGCCGCTACAGCGATCAGGGGCTTGCTGGCATGGCCAAACTGATTGCCAGCACTTGGGCGGTGTATTCCGCTCCGGTGATTGCAGTGTATGTGGCGGAAGGGGCAGGAGCGTTGATGGCGATTACCCGGCCTCACGCACACATCCGCGTTAATCACCCGACTTTTCTGACGATGCAACCGATACAAGTGGCAATAGATGGCGCAGACCGCCGGGCACTAGAGCCAATCGACTGTGCAGCAGATGAGTCTGCAAAGCAGCCGCCTACTTCTCACATCCCCTTCACCGCCCTGCTCGACATCTTCTGGTTTACAGAGCTCCGGCCAAAAGCGGGAGGTATCGTGTCAACAGAATTGACGCTGCGATGAGATTCTCAATCATGCGAGGATTTCTGAGCTGGCGAGAGAAACACTGCGTTGCATGGGCCGCCAGAACTGTATCGCTCGGTTCCTCCCTCGTCCATAGTATCTGGTCAGCGTAAATCTACCGATGCGCTGGCATTGACCGGTCTGGGTAATGCCACTACTTACCGCCCGGCTAAACCCTGCGTGTCACGTCAGCGGTCGCCGATCAGATTGTAGGCTAGCTACCGCCGGAGCGACGGTGGCCGAGCTCGCGGCGCAGTTTGGGTACTACCGTCATACTGTTTCGCGGGTGTTTCACGCTGCTGGGGTTGTAGGCATCAGAGTGCGACGAGCAACGAGGAGGTTGAGCGCATCAGGCGGTTGGGGCGGAAGGAACGACGATTCGGGAGATTATGTGGTTAACGGGGCGAGTAAGAACACGGTGCGGCGGTGGGCGAGGTAAGACAACGTTTGATGTGATGACCAGCAAAAGTGCGCGCACCAGAATGACTGACTGCAAAAACTTGCAAAACCGCAATCCGTCGTATAGACTCAGTGTTAACTCCTAGAGGAAGGTAGGAAGATGTACAGCAGCACATCCAACGATACGTTCAACGTCTATCGTCCAACTGCAGAGCGGGTTGCGAACCTTAATTAATAGTGAAGGTATCTTGTTAGCAAGAACGAGTTCTTCACATGGAAGAGTGGCGTCTGCGGGCACCTGTATATACCAATTGTCGAGTGCTTTATCGTCATCCCGGTGCGCGATCAATGGTAAAGAAAGCGCTGAGCAGCGCGGTGCTCTACGTTTGGCATGCCCGATTATGTGATCGGCGTAGCGAGGCGGGGATCGTTTGGTCTACTCTTGTCGCCGACGAATTGCACACCCGCGATGCATCGTGCACGTAAGCATCCGAAGCAACATGGTGTTGGTGGGCTACTTGGTTGGCGTTGAGCAGAAGGCCGATCGTCCACTAGGTATTACTGGTTGCTTTTTGTTGATGACCTTGTAGCAAGTGGTGAATCATTGAACGTGCCGTCAATATCGTGCGTACCGAGGCGATATCGAGGTTGTCGTATCGCATCAATTGTTAACTGGGGATTCAGTGGAGATGCGCGACTGCTCTAGGGAAATGCAAGTCCCCTGCAGTCTCATTGGTGTCATTTTCGAACTGCTGGATGCGGCGAAAGTTGAGGGTAAAATCACTGAGGTTGAGGCTCAAGAACTGCGTAAGTTCTACCAGAACCCCTGATCTCATAAGTGGAACGATCAGTTTTTCCAGTGAAATTGAAGACTTCGGTGTGTGACAACAATGCCTCAAGGAAGACGCTAGATGAAATCGCTTTAGAAGCTGGAGTTTCTGCAACGGTGTCGCGGGTGTTTAATAAACCCGATATGGTCAGTGAAAGGACTAAAAACGAGTGTTAGAGGCATCGGTCTGTGTCGGCAACGGCGCTCCACCTGCCGCCACACTCGGGCTAATCGGCCCGACACTTCAAATCCGATATTTTCGTCGCTACTACATGCGCTCAATCGAGAAACCTTCTCCAATGATTACCAGTTAGTGGTTGCCAGTTCAGACAGTCGTCCAGAAGTAGAGATGCGGGTGCTTGAAAGATTTCGAGCGACAGGTGTAGCTGGGGTTCTTTATACTTCATACAGTGGCGGATCCCAGGGGGTACTTGAGCTGGCATCATCTGGCGACATCCCTATACTCGCATACAATGCACAGTCGCATACGGCAACATAGATTGTATTGTTTACTGAATCAAGAACCTCGTTAGCAGACGATGGTAGACTATTTTCTGAACTTTGGTCACGAGAATTTTGCGTATATAAGTGGTCCACTGAACTCGCAAGTGTCTTTATCACGTCTTGAGAATCTCCAGATTGCGCTTTTCAAAACAACCGACCCAGAAAATATTACAGTATTTGAAGGAAACTATTCATATGCAACGGGTCGGGATTTTTGCTGAGCAATTTTCTACAACTAAGCGAAGCAGAACGTCCCACTGCGATATTAGCTGCTTCGGATGTTATTGCCATTGGATTTATGCAGCGCGTTCAAGAATCAGCTCAGAATACCCCAAGATGTTTCTGGTCGCGGGGTTTGATGGTGGTGATTCTGGGGCATGGTATTCGCCTTCTAACCACAATTACACAACCGCTCCGGAGAATGGCAAAGGAAGTGTAAGGATGATATCAGAACGAATCTCTTCGACTGAAAAGACTTTCCCTAGGGTGGCTAATGTAGACCCGCGTTTTGATTGCTCGTGACTCTGTTGGTCCAGTCGCTTCGTATCACGAACGTCGCAAGGGAATGAGGTCCGTATTTTTCCTAACATTTGAGGATTGGTAATGGTGAATAGAAAGCAGTTCGCCATTTTTGACTTCGACAAGGGTCATCTTTTGATTCAAAAGATATCGCAATCAGAAACGTTAATTATTGCGAAGGCAGCCAGAATTTGAACACCTTCCGTCGCCTGCCCGTATCGGAAATTTCAGTGAAATATTTTGTGGTACATTGAGACATCCTTTTGCGCTTTGGGTTAAACGCCAGAAGAATCTCAACGTTTCTTTTGATTCTCACGCTTCATCTGTCTTGAGCAACGGAACTTATGGCCTGTTTACAGGAGTTAGTGAATGGATGATTCTGTCTGATTCATGGGCAATAGTTACATCTGCATACGAGAGGTGGTCTATGATATAGCTGAAAGGAAGGGGCATACTGCTGACCTCATTATAATGGGTAACAGAAATCTAGATGCGAAAAGATTACGGATCTGCTGTTTGCGAGGCATTGAAGTTTCAGACGTGCTATATTATGGCGATATGCAGAGTGACGCTGAATATTGCAAAGAGATTGGCACTGATTTCGTTGCGGGGTTGATTACGGCTACCATCCGAGCGCATATGTTAAATGATCCGAACGTTTGTGCTAGTATATTCGACGCCAGCAGATTTGTTTGCTGCCGTTTTTAAATTGCCAAATATCACCCAAGTTGATTGCTATCGAAGGAGATCTATCATGAATAACTCATCCGCCAACAAGCACCCATCATCATCGACCACATCAACGAAATCGCATCGCCCGAAGGCAAGCTTGGTGCGCTGAAGGGGTACGCGGCATATATTCAGCAGTTTGGTGGTAGCGGCGCTCAATCGGCTGATCGACCGTGCCGAGCGTGATGGTAGTTTGATTATCTTTGTAATTTAGGTTCGATGAGGCCTGGCTCGAGCAGCCTAAAAACTTCGCCCATCTTTTGGCAAAAGCGCATGAGTTTTGGGTATTTGCAGCGCGGTACTGGTCGACTGAGGTGCCGCCAGCGGTCGCATCGAGCCGGAAGGGGCGCTCCATCATGCAAGCAGCGCGTATCGGCGCTTTTACGCCACGCCCCTTGCGTCTATTTTGCGCTCCATGGGGTGAAGCGGGTGACGCTGGCCGGCGCAGCCACGATCTAGCGGTAGAGGCTGCGGCGCGGACGCGCATGACCGTGATTTTGATGTTGAGATTGCAGCCAAGCATGCGCCGCCGCAAGTGTGGAGGATCACCAGCGGTCGCTGGAGACGATGGCGAAATTTGCTCGGTGGTGGAGGAGTAGTACTAGACAGAAGAGCTAGTCCCCGAGCCACTAACTCAGTCCCTCATTATCTTCGCTGTTTCGCCGAGCCGACTGTAGGCTATCTGCATCTTGCTGAAATCTCAAAATTAAGCTCATAATTGCGCTGCTGCTCAGTAGCTCGACCTCACGCTCATGATTAACGGTGTTCAGTTGCGACATTAGGAAGTTGCGCACAAGCTCTGTCAGTGGTCGCCCAATGGCATCCCGGTGTAATTGAACCCAGTGTTTGCAGCATACGTAACGTGTCGGTAGAGATGATACTTCAACTCTGTTGCAAAATAGCCTCAGCTTCGCAACACCCTTAGCTCCATCTTGTTGAAAAATTTTCAGCGCTGGAATTATGGTTTCACCACAGTGGTGATGTCTTCATCACTAATTTGCTGTGCAACAAGCTGTTCCTTCAGGCCCTGAGCGATCGACAGTATCTCGTCACGGCTCCGTACAAGTTCGTTAATTATCTCCTGCAGTTCGTTGACGGCTTCTTCGTAATCCTTCTTCTTTAATCGTCGACACTCGCGTTGCGACTGCAGCTGCCGATTGTCTCGCAGCGACTTCAGCAAGACTTGCGTGTGGTTGAAGTACCGTTGGGTCCATTATGGTTTTGCTCCTTCGGGTACCAGGACGTTTTAAATATATAGCAAGCATGTTAGTTTAATACTCGTATGTAGGTTTGCGTATAAGGGGTCCGAGGTTTCAGGGAATGCTCTTGCTAACACCGCACCGCCACTGGCTCGAGCATCAGGACGAAAAGGTTCCGAACGGTTCATTGTACTGACGACTTTTCTTGTTTGTGGATGGTTGCCATGTGGTGGTTTTGCTGGTGATCCCCACTTGCCCTCCTGCGCACTCATCCGTATCATTCACCTGATCGAGGTCGCTCGGGTGCCTGGCTGGGGAGTGGCGGCAGAGGGCGGTATCTGTTGCCGTGGTGGTCGCGGTTGCGCGTTTTTCTGCCCGGCCCCGGCGCGGTGCGCGGCATGCGGGCGTGTGGAGTTTGGGAGGTGGCTGCGAGTGAGCATTGGTATTGAGGCGTTGGCCAGTCGCGCGTATCCATACCTGTGGACGCGTGCCAGGATTGGCATGAACTCTCGCGCAGTATGAGTCACAGCGCATTGGCGGCGAGGCAGCGACTGCAGCCTGCAAAATTGCCGCAACCAGTGGGCTGGTGCCGGTGGAATACAACTTTCGTGCTGGCGGACGATGATGGCAGGTGGTGATGCGAGTGCCGCCGGATGTGGGGGTTTGGCGTTGGTACGCGCGGGTCGTCGGGCGAGTGACGCTGCAGGCGGCGTCGCGTCGCTCGGCGCTAACCTTCGCCTGGCGAGGATATGTTCACTTTCGCATGCCATCGATTGGCGTAACCGCGGCGCAGGTTGGGGTGTGCTTGTGGCGGCCGGAAGTGCGGCGGCGGGGGTATGGGCGGCAGGCGGTTACGTTTCTGCTGGATTGGGCTGGCGGGCAGCGCTGATGGAGCGGCTTGAGGCGTGATTCTGGCCACCGATCTGCGCAGCGGCCGCTGGTTACTCCAGCTTGGTTTTGTGCATGAAGGCATGCTACGCGGTATCGTTGATGGCGTGCGCCAAGGATATGGCAGTGTATGGCTGGCAGGCTGGGTCGTGTTGTCGCGTGATCATCGAGCGAAACGTTAGAGCTATCTCCCAAATTCCGTTATAACGTTTGGGGGCTTGCTTGATCGGCTGGACCATCCGCCTCACCCACCACACCAACACCATTGTGGGCAGCCCAGCCAGCTTGGTGCCACATCCGCAGATCGAGCGCGTATTTGAGGGAGTGGGTGGCGGATGTTGCCTGCGAAGGTACCGCAGTCTCACTCACCTGCTTGGCGGAGCGGCATTGCCCGGTTTGAGCGCATTGCTCTCATTGGCGGTGGTAATCGGGCGCACGGTGGCTGGCTTCTGTTCGCGTGCAGGCGCTGCAAGCTGGGTGATGCCGCATGGTGCCAGCGAGCGTGTCGAGCGCATGCACCGCCTCGGGCGGGCGGATGCAGACGGCGACCGCGCCCGCTGGAATTGCTGGCGGAAGGTATGTTGGCGGCGAATGCGGCGGCTCATCCAGCGGCGAGGCGCGGGCGGCGTAGGTTATGTGCGGACGTACCGGTGCGGTTACCCTGCTACCAGCACGTTTTCCTTATTGACTTCATCCGACCTATAGTAGAGTTAGAAATATGGGTGCGTATCTTCGGCTCACACCGGCAACAAAGATGTGCACTTCAGCAGCTCCTACGGGCCGCGTGAAGACATGGGGCGCAACTGCCCGCCTGGCGGGTCGGCCAACCGGGACGGTTTATCCATTACTCGACCGGCTGAACGCGAAGGATTTGTCGCCCTCGCGTTGGGAAGCGAGATTCTGGCCGTGCGGGGCCACGCCGCCGGTTGTATGTCCTGACGCCGAAGGTCGGGAATGGGTCCAGCAAAAAGCTCAAGCTCAACGCCGAAGATGCTCGTAACCACCACCCGTTAGCCACCAGGAAGGAGTATCGCCATGGCGGATCAACGCAATAACCACGCAGGCAACCACACCAATCCGGACCACGGAGGCGCTAGACAAACCTGCCCGCACGTTGGTGAGGGCAATCCAGCTCACCACGTAGCCAGCGTGAGGCGCTATGCCGAGCGAATGGCGAAAACGCAGATCTCGCGGAGGCTACAAGCCCGCCGAACGATCGGGTGCGCGCGCAGCCATGGCAATGGCGCGCCGGCATGTACTGCGTGAGTTTGGGGCCACACTGCCCTGGTGGGCGCGGGCGGGAGCCGAGCGATTGGGTGGTGGATTGGGCTCCTGGTCGCGTTTACTTCTCCCCGTTTTTCCGCTGTTGCTTGCACCATTTGTGCTTGTTGTTCGCCATGCGATGGTCTATGCTGGCACGCCGTCAACGAGTAAGCCACTGGTTGGCGGTTGGAAATGTTGTGGTTGGTATAGCGTCGTTTTCGCATATTTTTGGTGGGCGGTTGGAGTGAATTTTGATGCCTCCGAAGCGGTTGAGCCAGGCCCAACCATTGTGGAGTACGACGGCGAAGCGCTGCTACGACCCTGGTCTGCATTGTGGTGTTTATTGGGTCGGTCGTGTGGTCGTTTTGGCGGGAGGCAAAGGCAAAACTCTCAATAAAGCGTGCTTTCATGAGCCGAAGTAGAAGTAATGGCTGTGGTGGTTTGATAAAACGAAAACGTGAGCTTAGCGAATTAGGTGGGTCGCTAGCCACGTTCTTCGTGTCTGGAGAATGAGGCTGTTGGTTAATCGAAGATTTTATCGCCTCCGAGGATTGCAGCGCGTATTGACGAGTCTCCGCATAACTGGCGTCCTCACGCCATTCGTCAAGATTCCAGGTTTCCTTGCGTGGGTACCGCACACCAACAAATTGCTGATGGCAGATCCATTGATCGCGCATACCCGCCAAGGTTGACCTTGATACCACGCCCTTCATCTTTTAGCCTTATCGTGAGCTCGTCCAACCGAGGCATCCCAACGATATAGCTTTTGGTACATCGAAGGCGCGCTTTTGCCCACGAAGTCGGGTCACGTTCAGCGTCCAGCCTTCGTCGTGATGGTACCCACCGGCAGTACCTGGCGGCAGAACACACCTGATACGACGACATAAACGAAACGCATAAGGAGCAAGACCTGTAGGTACCACGCCTCCAGCCAATCCACTTGCGGCTATGGCTGCAGATCTAACACGCAAGCGAGCCATCAGCTATATCCGTGTCTCCTACCAAAGGCCAAGCTGCGCGTGGTGATGCTGCCGAAGGCTACTCTATTCCGGCCCAGCGTGAGGCCAATAAAAATAAGGCTGCGGCAGCCCTGGGTGCCTTTTGTTGTCAAGGAATTTATTGATCGGGTGAATCTGCTCGCAATGCCAAGCGTCCAGAACTGCAAAAGATGCTGGCCTACATTACCGAACACAACGATATTGACTACGTTATTGTGCACAAACTCGACCGCCCTGGCACGTAAACCGGGCTGATGATGTGGATATTAACCGCGTGCTCGAACAGCACAATGTCCGCCTTGTCTCGACCAGCGAAAATATTGATCAAACCCCTGGTGGCATGTTGCTCCATGGCATTATGTCTTCATCGCGAATTCTATAGCCGTAACCTGGCGGCTGAAGTATCAAAAGAGGCATGAGTGAAAGTAAAAGCATGGCGGTACCATTGGCAAGGCTCCGCTGGGATATGTGAATAAACAGGGCAAAAATGAGGCATGGTAAACGCCATAGCTGGGTGGAGGTTGACCCGGTGCGTGGCCCGCTCATCGCTGAGGCCTTCCGTGAATACGCCACGGATACATGGACCGCCAAACACCTAACCGAACACCTTACCGCTCGGGTTGACCCAGCCAGCGACGAGTCGCTACCCGGAGCGGCCTGGCAGCTGATCACGACTGATCGATGTGCTGCATAACCCCAGCCACTACCGTGGGGTTGTGAGCTACCAGGGCGTTGAGTACCTGGCCGCCTGAGGCCCTGGTTGATGATGAGACCTGGTATGAGGTCCAAACCGTCCTGAGTGCCCACTACAACGGTGAGCGTCGGCGGGTTCACCATCACCACCTTAAGACCACGGTGCGCTTGTGGTCAGTGCGGCAGCCGCCTTATTATCCAGAGCACCAAGAACAAGCGTGGGGTTATGTACCCATACTTTTGTCTGCTCATTACCGACAGCGTCAGCGTGATGGGTGCCGCTTCAAACGGTGCTCATCGATGAGGTGAAGCGAAGGTAGCAGAGCTTTACCGCACGATCCGTATAACCCCAGCTAGGCGCAAGCGGATTGCAGCGCTAGCCCAGCGGGAACTAGAGCGTATCTATGCTAGTCGGGCGGAGCATGTTCGCCAGCTGGAGCAGCAGGCCGCCAGCCTATGTGCGGAAGCGTCAGAAGCTGCTTGATGCTCACTACGCTGATGCCATTCCGCTGGATTTACTGAAGCAGGAGCAGGACCAGATTGCAGTGCAGCTGGCGAGTATTGAGCAGCAGCGTGCTGCACTGAGCCTCGAGTCCCACGTAGTTCAGACGCACCTTGGGTATGTGCTGGATCTGATTAGAAGATTGCTTTAGCCTGTATGCAGGCAACGCCGAGTCTGAAGAAGTTGCTTAATGGGGTGTTCTTTACTGCGGTTGCCATTAACCCGCAGGATGATGCGACAGTGGGGGTGAGGGCGCACGGCGACTGCTCACCTGCAGCCTGTTATCTCGGTCCTCAGGCGGTTTGATGGTGAGGTGGATGATGGCGGTAAAGAAAACACCACTTGGGTGAGTACCGCAAGTGGTGTGCATGATAATGCCGTGTTTAAGTAAGGGGAATCGTGGTGCGGGTTGGGAGACTCTAACTCCTGGCCTCTTCCATGAGCGGAAGCGCTCTAACAACTGAGCTAAACCCGCATAACGCCTTTTATTGTACCGTAGCTTTGCGTGAAAAGCGAAAGTGTACCAAACAGCACAAAGGTCAGTACGTGGTGGTGGCTCCTCCAGACTCGAACTGGGGACACAAGGCTCTTCAGGCCTCTGCTCTACCAGCTGAGCTAAAGAGCCACGCACCCGGTAACGATTGCTACACTGCCCTATTCTACACAAAATTACCGAAAACTACAAGCTCCGTAGCCAAAACGACTGTTCTTTGCCATACTAATCCATGTATTGACCTTGATAGCGCCTTGGCGGAGTGGTTACGCAACGCGGTCTGCAAAACCGCGTACACCGGTTCGATCGGTAGGTGCCTCCATTTGATAAATACCCCATGCGCAGTGGCGGAATGGGTAGACTCGAGGACTTAAAATCCCGCGGATGAATAATCCGTGCGGGTTCGATTCCCGCCTTGCGCTCAATAATGCGCACTATACCAGCCTGCCGGTTACACCGTAGGCTGGTTTGCTACTAGTGGTATGGAACGCGGTGCGCCAACAGCCGAGCAAATACGGCCACAAAGCTCAGTGAAGTCATTGGCCAAAACCACCTACTAGGTAGCAACGAGATTCTACGGCAGATTGTGCGTAGCAAAGCAGCCGGTGAGCTTGATTCTATGGGGGCCACCGGGACTGGCAAAACCACTCTGGCACGTATTGTTGCCCGCAGGTTAATGCAGAATGCATCGAACTATCTGCCGTACAGCCATAAAAAGATGTAACCACAACGGTTGAGCAGCGCGCCAAAAACTGAGGACCTTGGCCTGCGCACCATATTGTTGTAGATGAGATTCACCGTTTTAATAAAGCCCAGCAGGATGCCTTTTTGCCACATGTGGAATCTGGGCTGATTACCTAATCGGCGCCACCGCACCCGAGTTTCGAGTGTTATTACTCTGCTAAGCCGGAGCCGTGTGCTTGTACTCGAGCCACTGAGTAAGCAAATTATTAGCATTATAGCGCGGGCGCTTACGAAGCTTGGTAAACGCGACCAAGTCCTAGTTGACTCCTGTGACTACTTAGCTGAACTTTCTGGTGGTGATGCCCGTGTCGACTGGTAACCTCGAACTAGCGCTGCAGGCACGGTGCGCCTCACCATTGAGCATGTCGGGCTACCACCCAGGAAAGCAACGCTGGCTAGCGACAAAAAGCGGTGACCAACACTACCGCGATACAGTCAGCGCTTTTATTGAAAAACTTACGTGGTAAGCAATGTGCGGCGACGCTCTGCTACCTTGCCCGTATGCTTGATGCTGGCGAGGAACCATCTTCGTGCTCGCTCGCATGATGATTTTTGCAAGTGAAGATATTGGCCTCGCGGGTAATGGTGCGCTATCCCTTGCTGTGGCTACCTCGCAAAGCAGTGGAACGCATTGGCATGCCGAAGCCAAATATCATCTGTTCCACTGTGCAACTGCGCCTTAGCCAAAAGCCGCAAATCACGCCAAACAACTACCTACATGCACCAAGCCCAGCAGCTTGCCAAAACGTTCCCATCAGCACCAATCACTTACACCTGCGCAATGCCGACTGGCCTCATGAAGGGAGCCCTGGCTATAGCAAAAGGTTATATCAGAGCCGCTTCAGCAGAGGAAGGCTTTTTGCCGCCAGAGGTCGCGGCCGCCGTGAGCCAGGATACATAGCTACTAACCCTGGTGCTTGGCTTGATCATACAGCGCTGCATAGACACCATTCGTCCAGCCAAAGCCATCTTGCAGCGGATACTCACCGCCACCGCCAACCCGGGACTCGCCCATGACATCATACTTTTCGATCATCTTTTGCTTGCTACGGAAGACGTGCTCTACCGAGCCGCACCAACGCCGGCGCACCTCATTAGCGCAATCATCAAAGCCATAGCGTTGCAACCCCTGAATTGCCACCCATTGCAGTGGCGCCCAGCCTTAGGGTGGTCCCATTGCTCACCATTACGTACTAAGGTTGTTAATAAGCCACCGGGTGCTAAAAAGTCTGTTTCGAGCCGCGCTTTCACGCGCTGAGCTTGCTCTGGGCTCGCGATACCGCTCAGAGCATATAGCATGCTGCGAGCGTTGGACGGCCAGTTATCTGCCCACGTATAACGTCATAATCATAAAAAAATCCAGTTGTCTCATCCCAGCAGTAGCGCTGCAAAGCACGGGCACGCCGAGCTGCAAAACGCCGGAACTTACGTGCTAGTAGTGGCTGGCGTAGCATGGTGTACGTATCAGCAATCAGGCACTCAAGATCGTATAACAGGCAGTTTAAATCAACCGGCACAATATCCGTGGTATGAATAGAGCTAAGATCCTGCTCGTCCCTCAGCCAGCGTGAGCTAAAATCCCAGCCGCTTTCAGCGCCAGCCCGCAGGTCAAGGAACAACTTTGCTCGCTCTTGCTTGCTCTGAATTGACTGTGCCGTAGCAATATCTTCGCGCTGGGACTCTGGCCCGCGGCGTTGATTCGCTATCATAATAGCGGTTCAGCGTCAGGCCACATGGGAGTGCATAATGCGGTGGCGAGCAGCCAGGCCATCGGTATCGACTACCGCCTGGCGGCCGCGCGTCAAAAAGCGATATTCTGTGAGCATATGTGGTAAATAGGTAAAATACGTCGTCGCCCGGCCACGCTCCGTCGCTAGTAGGCGCAGCATATGGCTAAAAAATGGCGGCTGTGATCGGCTTAAAAAGTATGAGCGATTGGCCGTGGGAATATAGCCATACTTGCTGAGCATATAGGCATAATACCATACCCTCAATCATATCCCAGTAGCCATCCGCCGCCAGACCCAACGTAATAAAGTATGTATCCCAGTAAAATTGCTCACTAAAGCGCCACCCGGCACCACATACGGATATGGCGGCGCCGGGTGACCCGCGTGCTGCGATTGCGGCGTAGCCAATTGTGGCCGCAGTTCACGCACATGCTGGCGTGCGGTTCGCCCAGCACTCAGTGTGTGATGCTGAGTGCTATGGGGCGCAAATTCATAAAAAGTATGTTTGACAAACTGTTCGACGTTAAAGTGTGGGTCCTGCCGGCGCCGACGAGTAATCGCGCATAATAACCTGCGCCCGCGCACGTGGCACAAGGTCTGCAAGGTTTTGCCATCACTAAAAACACGCCGGTGCTGCACCTGCTGGAACAGCTCACCAGATTGCCGGTCTGGGCGCTTTTTGCTCACGCAGCAAGCGGCCGGCAGTCTGGACGAGCGCGGTTTTGAGTTTATCGGCTGGGCTTGGTTTTGGTGATAACACAGTACCCAGTATAGCAGCTTCGTGATGCTTATAGTAATGGTGCTTAGCAGACAGATGGTAGTTTGACAATCTGCGCATTTGCAAGCGGCACTGCCGTGTAGTAATCACGCGCCGGGTCGTGCCCTGCGGAGCCACCTGCAGCGCCTGGAGCGTATCGCCATGGGATACAAGCGGGACGGTTTGCCAGTATAATGCTGCTCAATAGACTGAACTAAGCGCATCACACGGGCTGCCACCTGGCTGAGTGGCTCGACGCCATGACCATAGGCTTGGCCGCTTGTATCTGCGCGCCACACATCTTGGTAGGCAGTCTTGGCCTCAGCGAATTCTAGCTCGCCAAAGTAGCGCTCGCGTAGCTCTGAAGCAACAGTGACCGCCCCAGCACCAATCGTGTGCTGGGTAATTATGGCTGTTTGGTAAGCACGCGCAAAGTCAGAGCTATATAGCAGTGTGCTTGCTGGCAGGCCAGATTCTCGGGCTGCTTGCTCAACCTGCTGGCGGCCGTGTGCAGTCAGCCCATAACCAGGGCGCACGCCGTGCTCTGGCCACGAAAGCACAATCCCCTGCACGTTGGCTGTACTCTGGCCATGGCGCATCACGTAGTACGTATTGTGTACATTATACGCTGGCTTTGGCATGGCGTTTACGCTCGTTGGCATCAAGGTAGCGTTTGCGCAGACGCAGGTTCTTTGGCGTCACTTCTAGCAGCTCATCGTCCTCGATAAAGTCGATACTTTGCTCAAGGCTCAGCTCGGTATATGGCGTCAGCTGCACGGCACCGTCGCTTGATTTACTGCGCATATTCGTCAGTTGCTTTGCCTTACACACATTAATTTCCAGATCATCCTGGCGGTTATAGATGCCGACGATCATACCGGCATACACCTCGACTACCAGCCCCAGCAAAAAGCTCACCACGAGCCTCAGCCGCCTGCAATGCATATGGCGTGGTCGTACCGGCTTCAAATGCAATCAGCACGCCGCTACGCGTCTTTTGGCAACTTACCAGCCAGTGGCTGGTAACCGTAGAGCGAGGCTATTCATAATGATAGTGCCTTTCATGGCGGTTAAAAAGAGATGTTACGTAGGCCAATCAGCGCCCTGGTTGGCATCAGGTATGTCAGGCGAATTGTACCGCTACTGGTGGTCTCCTGGGCGCGCATTTCGGCCCGGCGAGCACCAAGCTCCTGGCTCACTGCACCCACAAACTCGGCCCCAACTTCTAGCACTACCTCTTCCATGGCTCTTGCTCGACGCCATCAATCACCGTTGTTACAACCTGTGGGCGGCCAACTTCAAACTCATAGCCTTCCCGACGCATGGTTTCAATCAAAACACTCAGGTGGAGCTCACCGCGGCCAGATACGGTAAAGCCGATCCCGTTTTCTACTACACGCAGACTCACGTTGGTTTCGATTTCCTTCGCGAGCCGGTCACCAATTTGGCGGCTGGTGGTAAACTCACCCTCACGCCCCTTCATTGGGCTGGTGTTGGGGCCAAGGTACATACTCAGCGTTGGGGCTTCGATATCAATCGTCGGCAATGCATCAGGCTGGTCCTTACTGGCAATAGTGTCGCCAATATGCGCACCAGCCACACCGTAATAGCAACAATATCGCCCGCAGTTGCCTCGGTTGGCTCTTCCTATTCAGGCCACGGTAGCCAAAGAGCTTTTCGATACGGCCATTAACTTGCTCCCCGCCACGCTTAATCAGCGCAATTGGCAGCCCAGGGCGTGCCTGGCCACGAACAATACGGCCGATGGCATATTTACCAAGGAACGAATCATACTGCAAACTTGTCAGCAGCAGCTGAAAGCCACCATCTGCCGCAACGTGCGGGGCAGGAATATCATTGATAATAGCCGTAAAATCGGGGTTAAATCAGCGTGCTCGCTGGGGTTATCAGGCATATGGTCTCACAGCCTTCCCATCAGCCAATCGCGTAGTATACCGGGTACTGCAGCTGGTCATCACTAATCCTTTGCTCCAGGAACAAGTCCGAAATCTCATCCAGCACCTCGTCAATCCGGCGTGATGGCTTATCGATTTTATTAATCACAACTACTGGCTTTAGACCCAGCTCTAACGCCTTACTGAGGACAAACTTGGTTTTTGCGGCATCGGGCCTCTTGGGCGTCAACCACCAAGAGCACGCCATCGGCCATGTTAAGCGTGCGCTCCACCTCACCGCTAAAATCAGCGTGGCCAGGTGTATCAATAATATTGATCTTGTAGGTTTGGCTACTACCGTCAGCCTGTGGTTGCTGGTAGTAAATACTGGTTTGCTTAGCAGTGATAGTAATACCGCGCTCGTGCTCCTGGTCGCCACTATCCATAATGAGCGTCTGGGCCATCTCGGCTTGGTTCTGGCGGAAGGTATTACTTTGCTTAAGCAGGCCATCTACCATGGTCGTTTTGCCATGGTCAACGTGGGCAATAATCGCCACATTGCGTAGTTTTTTAGGGTCGTTCATAGTCGGTATCGCTCGTCCTTTGGCAAGCATTCGCTTAGTTCGCTGTTCGCCCTATTATATCATAGCTACCGCCCTATGGTGCCAGGCCCTGCTTAGTAACGCACGATGATTTCGCAGGGTCTGTGCCACCACCAGCATCATATAGCTGGGTACTATTTGGTACGTGGCAGGGTGATATTCTTTGCACTCACGCCTGGTACATAGTACTGGTAACGGAAGGCTTCGCGGCCAATATACTTTACGCTGCGTGGTATCCTTACATCCACAAGCTTATTTGAGCGAAAAGCATGGTCACCAATTTGCTCAAGACCCTCAGGGAAATGCACCGAGGCAAGGTGGTTATCATGGAAAGCTGACTCACCAATTGTGCGCAAGCTGGCCGGGAAATCAACCTCTACTACCTGGTTATTGCGGAAAGCGTAGCTTACCGATACTAACCACGCCATCCGGTAAGTCAACGGTGTGCAGGCCGCAGTTATCAAAAGCAGCTTCACCGATCGTCTTTAGGGTCTTTGGGAAGCGGACTTCGCTGGAGTAGCTTGGAATCACGAAAGACGAAATCGCCAATTTCTTCGACACCCTCTTCGAAGGTCACTTCACGCATCTTAGTATTATTGCCAAAGGCAGTTGACTTAACGTGCTTGGTAGTGCTCAGTATATGCACCTTTTTCTAGGTGATTATCACGGAAGGCTTCAAAAGCCAATTTCGTACAGGTTGGGTGAAAAAAATCAATACTTGTAAACACGTTGTTCTTAAAAGGCGCCAGCCTGAATAATCCGCACAGTTTTTGGGGATGCGCACAGATACAAGGTTCTTTTTCACGGAAGACATATTCACCAATCTCGACAATCGGGTTACCACCAATAGCTGCTGGTATCACCAAGTCCTTCGGGCAATCATTACGGTAGCCCGTGACTCGCAAGCCAGAAATAGTTTGGCCGTCTATATTTAGCTGGGTGGAGGTAGTCGTAAAAGCAGTCGCGGCGGGTTGGCGTACCTTCTTTGCAGTGGCCGTCACCAATCACCCCAGTTGTACTATCAATATGGAAAGCGAGGTCGTTAAAGCGCACTGACTGTATTTCGGCGCAGTAGTTACGGCCAGCATCGCGCTGGTAGTAATTAAACGGTCGCACCACACTATTGGCCACATTTGGTGCCACACCACGGGGAGTTGTTTCTGGGTAGCGATTATTATTGTTCGAGCGTGCCACCTTGGCTGTACCATTGACTTGGGTCAGCTCCGTTTTCATAGCTGTTTCCTCGGCACTGCGCTGCATACCACGGTACGTTAAACTAATAATCCCCGCCAAAATACCAATCACTACACGACCACTAGTAGCTCTACAATGGTAAAGGCGCGCTGGAATGGTTGCATACGCCGCATGATACTCCCCCTTTTGTCTTTGTTTTGCTATTACTATATGGCCTATAGTATACGTTAAGGTTACTTATTCTACAAGTGTTAAAATGTTACTTAGCTTAAATAATAATGTATTCTTGCTGAAGTAATATAAAAATCCTAACCTAATGCACTTGTCTTTTTGCCCCTAAACCCGCTATAATCTATCAACGTAATCAACTTAGCTTGATTATCACACTACGGGCGCTTAGCTCAGTTGGCTAGAGCATCTCGTTTACACCGAGAGGGTCGGGGGTTCGAGTCCCTCAGCGCCCACCATTATGTAGTATGTTTAACCCCCACTGTTATACGCAGGTGGGGTTTTGCTTGCGCCTCTTATACTAACCATCCCCTACCCGATAACACACGTCGCTAGGCACAAGCTACGACACCTGTAGCGCAGCGCCAATAGCCTGCACCAAGCGCTCGATGGCTTCTGGCGGCAGCGCTGCTTTCGGGCGTGGGTCGTCCCATGGTGAGCAGTCTGGCTTGGCCTCGCGGTTAGGCCAGCGTGGAATCAAATGCGCGTGTACATGGGGGTCGCGGTTGCCAAGTATCGCTACATTAACCCGGGCAGCACCCGTCGCTACACAGATGGCCCACATAGCGCGCTGAATATCCTGCCCAAATGCCTGCATGACCCCTGGTGGTAGCTACTCAAGCGAGGTGTAGTGTGTCTGCAGCATAAGGATGCACCGGCCCGGGAAACGGGCGTCATCATACAGCCCTAAGCGCGTTGTGGCTGACTCTGCCACAGGGTGGTACAACTCAAAACCACAACTGTGGCATGGCACTGGGTGAGCTGGCGGTCGTAACATAGATATCTCCTTATATACTAGTATGGACCCATTGCTCGTAATGGTAAACCCCCGCAGTGGCGTGCGGGGTTAGATCGACTTATTGACTCTGGACCGGCGGGTCATCCGCCGGTTCTGGGAAGAGGGCGTGTCGTTGTCACCAGGGTGTTGGTAACGCTGGCGCAGTTGCTCAGTACGAGCAGTACGCCACTCCAGTTCATGGGCCGCTCAAAATATCCCCTGGTACTTTAGGGGCGGTTTTTATCGCCCTGAATCATACGGAGATAGATGACCCGGTAGCCTATCTGAGATACCCCATAAAGGCAATCAGAAAGGAACCCAGGATGGTGCTGAGATCAATGACCTGGTCAATGACCAGAGCCAAGACGACAAGCGCTGCCCACACCACGGCGTACATCCCAAGCGGTGCACGCAGGAAGCGGCACGACGCCCAGTAGCGGGCTTTGTCGAACTAGGTCGTTGTTGTTGGTGCTCATAATGAGCACCTCCTTTCAGAAGGATGGATGAATAAGGACATGGTACTAGCCACGGCAATGGCTACTACCGTGTATTATGGTAGCACAGTGGTACCATCAAGTAAAAAGCTCGTGGTTTTTACCCTACACAGCTTTAGGGGTAGCCTTCGGCTCATCTGCGGGGGTAATACAGGTACAAAGCAGCGATACCACAGCGGCAAGCACAAAGATAATTGCAAAGCCAAGCTGGTAGCCACACAGTGCTAGAATGGCAAACACTGCAATGAACAGCGCCACGTAGGCGATATCGCAGAGCGATTTCCATAGATAGAATATAGCTCATCCCCTGCTTGCGCGTGTGGGCATAGTATGTGCTCGTCCATGGGTTTTTGCTGGTATCGTAGCGCCAGTAGCCACACAATATTAATCACGGCCACGCTGGCAGTTGATGCCGGTACCAAGCGCAAGAGATGCGCGCCAAACGTAGCCAGCGAGCCTTCGCGGAGGACCTTGGCAGTGCCAACACTATCGTTACGATTACCAATAAACATCAAGAAGATTGCCGCGCCTACGCCGCAATCGTTGCTACCGTACCGATTGATTGAATATTCGATAGCACCAGTGCCATGTAGATAGGAAAGACCAGGTTACCAATCGCCGTGTGGATATTAAAGGCAAAGTTGGCCAGTAAATCTCGCTTGGGGGCGTGGCGCAAACTATAGCCAATATTCTTCTGCTGCTTGTGCCCGCCAGCTGTGTTATCCAGCTTGCGTAGCCAAAAATACTGCCGACGATACACGCAACCGCCACATATAGCGGCCAGCTCGTACCCAGCACCATAGCAATACCCGCTGCAACAGCCGGTGCAATACTACACGCCATCATGGTAATGGATTCGATGCGGGCAATATCTTTACCCTTACGCTCCATATTAATAGCCCGCGAAACAAACGCATGTTCGGCGTTCCACTGGAAAGCATTGGTAAATGCCATGGCACAGCCATCACCCAGGCTAGCTCACTACGGCCGGTTTGTACAATAGCCGCTAGACAGAGCAGATACACGATATAAGCAGCACGGCCAATAATTAAACTTGGGCGCGCCCCAAACCGGTTCGTAAAACGCATGGATGGGTGGTTAATAACCAGCTTAACGACAGCGTAAACAACGTAAAACAGGCTGACGCCAAGCAGCGACAAGCCGTGCTTAAGTAGCAGGAGCGGCACAAAAACTTCGACCAAGGCACCACCAAAACTGCGCAGCGTATTAGCTATGGTTATATCAACTAAATCTTTATGGAGAATACTTTTGAACTTTTTCATGGGCCCATTATATGATATATGAACATCATATACAACAAGTATCAAGCAGTTAGGTTATGCACCCTACTCACAAGCCCTGCTGTCAAGCAGCCTAACATAAAGCTAAGCCAGGCGCCGCTAAAAATCCTGCCTCGCCAATAGTCTTCTGTTGGGCTGGGGTCTGTGTTCATCACAATGCCAGTCTCGCTGGGCTGGCTCCAATCAGGCTGCTGATCATTCTCTGGCAACACACCAACTACATTCTGAAAGTCCAGTAAATACTCACTATCAGGGTGTGAAAAGTCAATCGTCTCTTGTTCTGTGCGGCGTTTTACCCGTTCCATAGCAACCTCTTTCTATATCAGTTCTAAGCTATATAGTTTATTATATAACAAAACACTGTATATAACAAACAAGCACCCGCCTACATAGCGCAGAATCTGCCCAGTTATGCTATACTAAAAGCAAGCATGAAAGAGCAGTTTATTGTATTTATTATCCGCTGGTTAAGTAATTCGTTTGGCCTATGGGTAGCGGTGCGCCTGCTTTGGCAGCGGTGTTCCTACAGAGCAGATCGATGGCCACATGGGCATATTCCTCCTGGCTGGGCTGGTGTTTTTCGGTTTTGAATAGCATTATTCGGCCAATTCTTGTGATTCTATCCCTGCCAGCTATCCTGCTTACGCTTGGATTGTTTTATATTTGTTGTTAATGGTGCTATGGTATGGCTCGCCATTAAGCTCACACCAGGCCTGAGCATGACATTTATTAACGCAATTTTTGCCGGTATGCTGCTAAGTCTGATAAACTATATAGTAAGCAGTATGCGCGAGCTACGCCGCATACAAAAGAGAGGAGACGCATAACATGGAGCGATTTTACAGTATATTACGATGGGTTCGGCTGTGCTGATGATTATAGCAATTCTATTGCAACAGCGCGGTGCAAGCCTGGGTGCTGGGTTTGGTGCCTCGGGTGAGCTCTACACAACTCGCCGTGGCATTGATAAAAGCCTATTTGAATTTACCATCGTGATGGCAGTTATTTTTGTCATGTCAATCATTGCAAGCTTGTTGCTACCAAATCTTGGGGCGTAACGCTATATGGCGCAGCCAGATGGCAATTGGCAACGTTTCCAGCATATTCGCAAAACCAGCGAGATTATTGCCCGTGCCCGCCAAGCCGAACAGAGAACGGCGCAGCACGCCAATACCTTCCTATTCGGCCGCTGGCACAACACAAAGCAAGTGCGCCACCATATGGCGCTATGGCTAATTGGCGTTGGTATTTTAATTATTATTGTCGTGGCACAGTTTTTCGTACTCCGTGGCACGTATTCTACCGGGCAGCGGTGCCGGGTGGTACCTATGCAGAAGGTGTTGTTAGTAGGATTGAATCGCTCAACCCGCTCTATACCAGTAGTGGTGCAGAACAATCCTTGACTCGTCTGCTGTTTCTAGTCTCTTTACCTACGATAGCACCGGCGCCCTACAATCCGACATTGCAACTGGCTATAAACTACAAAACGATGGCAAGCGCTACCGCGTCACCATTCGTACCGATGCCACATGGGCGACGGCCAAAAACTAACGGCCGATGATATTATCTTTACAATCAACGCTATTAAGCGGCCTGCTGTTGGTTCGCCGCTCTACGCTAGCTGGCGCGACGTGACCGCCACCAAGGTTGACGCCACCACAATTGATTTTACGCTACCGGCAGCCTATGCACCATTCCACATGCACTCACCTTTGCTATCCTGCCAAAGCATATTTTGCAAGACGTCGCCCCAAATGTATATCGTGAGCACGACTTTAGTCAGCGCAACCACCAGTGGGCCGTTTGCCCTGCGCTATGTACAAACGGTACCTGGCAGCGATGGCCAGCGCCGCCGCGTTGCCCACCTGGTACGCAATAGCCACTATTACCGCGGGGCGCAAAGCGAGCGCTTCCAGCTCCATGCCTACCGGGATGCCAACCGATTGGCGAAGCCCTAGCGACACGCGAAATTAATGCCGCAAGCGGGCTACCCCTTAGCAAGGCTGCCGAGCTTGATAAAACTGGCTCATTTAATATCATAAAGAACACGACCAATGCTGGCATTTTATGCCCTGTTTAATACCACCAGTGACGCCTTACAGCACGCCAAAGTACGCCAGGCACTGCAACGGGGCACGAATGTTGCTACGGCACGCAATGCTGTTGCGACCGGTCTGCAGCCCATTGACACACCGTTTGTACGCGGGCAGGTGCCAACCGGTGATATCCATAAACCAAGCTATAATGTGCAGGAAGCCAATAAACTACTGGACGAAGCCGGCTACTCCGAGCGGCGTGGCGGTGTGCGTATGAAGAATCAGCGTCCCTTGCAGCTACGCGTTGTACTCCTCAAAAGCACCGACTATGAAAAGGTAGCCGCCAACTTACGCAAGCAGTGGGCCGCCCTAGGTGTGCAGGCAGTTGTACGTACTGTTGACCCCAATGATCCCACCCAAAGCATGGCTAGCTCAGTACTACAGCCGCGTGACTACGATGTGCTCATCCACGAGCTAACCATCGGTGCCGACCCCGATGTCTACGCCTACTGGCACTCATCCCGGGCAGTTGCGCGCGGGCTTAACTTTACTAACTACAGCAACGGTGTCGCCAGCGATGCACTCGCCAGTGCACGCGCCGCAGTGATGGCAATCTACGTAATGCCAAGTATCAGAGCTTTTTACGCCAGTGGTATAAGGACGCACCAGCAATTGGCTTATATCAATCGGCTGCAGTATATGCCAGCACAGAAGGTACAACGGCCGTTCAGCCGGGTGAACATTACGTTGCAGCCCAGGATCGTTACAATAACGTCGCAGGCTGGATGATTAAAACTGCCGACGTATACCGGACACCCTAGCCTAGCTATTTACATAGCGTCTGTATTACTGGTACAATTAGGCTGCTGCTATATGGCCCCCGGGCACTATACTAGCGCAAGGGATACGCGGGCGTGGCGGAATTGGTAGACGCGCTGGCTTGAGGGGCTAGTGAGCACTGTGCTCGTGGAGGTTCAAGTCCTCTCGCTCGCACCACAATTGAACTTTCTGAGATTTGGTCGCCCAAACGGGCGGCTTTTTCTGAGACTTTGACGGAGCCAAAGCTCGAGACCTATTTCGAGCATAAAAGCTGAGCCGTGTAGGTTCAGCCCCAACGCCTGCGGGCGCAAGCGCCCGCTCGCCCCACTAGAAAAACCCTTTGAATTATCTTTTTTTGAAATTTCCCCGCCAATCTTTTTTTATTTTTAGTTGAAAAGGGTGTTTTCTGGGTGGGGACATGTCGCTTTAGCGACTTGACGTATTTTCGTGTATTCACTCCGTGAGCACACGAAAAAGTGATATAATAAAAGTTGATATTTGATAAACTTGGAGCATTATCGTCATGACCCAGCAGTTCACTCAAAAATATACCATCGTTCAGTTCTTTTGACGATATTGGCGAAGGGTACGAATATTCATCCGACAGCTGGCCGCTCCACTCTACAATCGTGGATACGTTCGCCATTGACTGGTCTGTCGATGAGATGGTCAGTCGGCTAAAAGATGTCCTCAAGAATCACGCTACCGCTGACTCAGTGACTGAAGACGACAGGTTCTTCGGTGATCAAGGGACAGGTTCAGGTAGTATTACTCAACCGGTCAAATAGCTTGGTTGAACTTCATCAAGATATCCTGACTGCACCTGAAGAAGGTGGGCTAAAGCTCAATGATCCACAATTTGCTCGTGACGGGTTTCTTCCGCATGCAACTGTCCAAAAGCACGCGCGACTCGATAAGGGTGACAAGGTACGATTTACTGCGCTTAGTATTGTTGATATGTTTCCGGACAAAGATCCATACAAGCGAAAAGTGCTTAAAACCATTGCAATCGGTAGCTAGTTTACAGATTCTGCTGACTTCTCGAAGTGAGTATCCTTGCTGTTGATACATGGGCCGATTGTATTGACTTCTCCATGGACGGGCCTTCGAATAATTTCATCGCAACCTCTGCGCTAAACATATCGCCAGCTCCGACAGGATTGATGATTTCACTATCATTCAGCGGGTGCTCTGTGGGTATATTGATAGTATTTCCGTTTTTCAGCAACGCAGCTCCATTCTTGGCTCTCGTAACAATGATTGCGGTGTTCGTATATTTCTCACTCCATAGCTTTGCGGTCTCCACGGCGCTATCTATATCCTCATCCGATATAATTGTTACATCGAACGGGCTAACAATATCTGGGTTCTTCAACACCCCTCTAGATACGAGGGTTCCGTCTATCTCCCTAAAGTAAGCCCTGAGGCATAAGTATCTTCTTGCAACCTCGCTTCGTGTAGCTAATTGCCTCTCGCATATACACATCTGAGTAGTTTGGTATATCGGGTGCAACAATAAATATGTCTGCGCATGCTATAAGTTTTAGTCATGGCCTCATCAAGCTGCACAGGTAAGCTATCTTCAGGATTCGGGCAAAAATTGAGTACGATGGCCATTTTCAATGTTGTTGTGTATATGAGCGTATCGTCTCCTTTGGGTTCAATCGCCATGAGGTGAAATCACGAATGTATTCAGTAAAAGTCCGCACCATACTCAGATATGATATGCGTTTTTCCTCCATACTCACGGGCATAGTACGCAGCAACATACATTGCAGGGGGAGCCCCACGAGCGATAGAACCTTCCCTCTATAGTATTCTCGTCAATACAGACATGGCGCGAGTATGACAACCAGAGGACTTACTTTACGAGGGGTAGTCATGCGCGAATAACCCTCTAAGCTTTAGTTCGTCCGAAGACAAAGAATAGTCCTGAAGGAGCTCATTGTCTCACATGCCTACCCTAGCTCAAATATATTAAAAGTCACCTAAAAATTATAGGCTGAGAACCTTTTGCAATACAAATCTCTGTTAGCTCCTCTAGGTGTTTACTTGACTCTTGATCCGTATTGCCAAAATGTACATTGCATAGATCCATATTCTCACCATCAACCTTTATGCTAGTAAATAGTGCTGAGCATGGCTCATCAAAGTCAACACCTTGAGAGAGTAGATGCTGCTCGCTTGAAGTAATAGGATATTTTGATAGCAGGGCAAGTCCATGAGTAGCCTCCCGATAAAGATCGCCGTCTCGGATGTCGCTCGGTACGAAACGACGATACGTATACTGTATAGAGGTAGAGCTCTTTTTCAGCCAGGAGTGAGGCTTGTGAAACTGGCGATTTCTTCATGTCTAGCTGAACCTCCTGTAGTGCGATGACGTCAGGAGATTGTCGATTAATCAGAGAGAGTACTGCATCCTTGCGATTATCCCATTGCTCGTAGCCCCATAAGTTTAGCGTCATCAATCTGAGCATATTAGATGATTATCTCCTTATCCTTGTAATACCGCACCGCTTTACTCCTAGTTTCTGGAGATGCATTTGTATTGCGCGTGATGAGCTTTTGTGAGATAGGCCCCTTTTTCGTGTTCATATAGCCAATCGGCCAGCTCCGAGAGCGTAGAGTCTGGAGTGTAAGGGCAGCACGCGACGGCCATGAGTGCACCCCATGAGCGATCTAGCGGTTGCTTCATTAGTTCATCGGCAAATTTTTCCACACCAGCTCCATATACTCGTCCAGCAGAGGCGTACCAAGTACTGAAAGCAGCGACAGAATGCGGGTAATCAGATTCACTGTTAATAAATTCTGTGCAAAAGCCCTGGCAAGTCTTCCGGTGCTGCCTTGAGGACCTGCTCGAAGCAATTCGCCGCAGGATGCTCCGAAAGAACTCGTGTAAGCATTGTATCGACCGTATATTCTAACTCCCTGCCTCGCTGCAGAGTAAGTTTCGATAAATTGTCTGCTATCCTCGATACCCCATGCTTGAAACTTATCCTTGGCAAACTCGTAGATAGCCCCTAGACTCGTTGGGGACACGTATCGGTTACGCATATCACCACTTTTATCATAAACAGATATAGCCACATTCTTCACCGTAAATAGCAAATCCGTCGCCTTAAATGGCGCACGTAAACCATACCGCTCTTCGGCATCAGCCATAACTTCTGGCAGCTCAGGACTATCGCCTCGTATGGCAGGGAAATTACCCGTACTCATACGAGAAATCATATTGAAGAAAATGGTATCTCTACTAGATCCGGTACTGTATTTTAGGTTTGGTCCCATAGGTGTAGTTTTATTCGGGAAGTCAAAATAACGGTAGAAGAAATACTCACTAATGTTGTTAGCGAGCTGGTGGTCGGGAGTATTTGCTTCGAGGATCATGCTTTCTATATCAGGAGCGGGCACATGACCGACCATTCTACCATCAATAAAACGATTGGCATCAACTAGTGAATAATTCAACAATTCGCGCAACCGCCTTTTACTAATATGCCCGACTTCGAATTTATCAACTCCATCAACTCTGATGTCGCTCTCTTCGTAGTCTTCATCATCATATATGACAAATAGGTCAATGTCTGAATTTGGCAGCATCTCGCGACGACCAAGAGAGCCGCCGACCCATAGTTTAAGGTTAGGGTATTGATTCGAAAAGTTTATTGATATACTCTTCGGCAGCCGAAGACATCTCGGCCATTGCGTCAAACGCTGTATAAGACGGATCCTTGAATAGACGCTCGGCAACACCTTGTCTAATTTCTTTGAAATCGCCTGGAGACTTATCCTCGAGTTCGACACTCAGAGAGGGTGCGGCTATTTTTTCGATACTATTCATTGCAAAGTATTTCTATGATGTTCTCGTAATCCGTCAGAAGATAAGCCATTTCTTCGCGCTGTAGTTTCTGTCATAATTCGTAATGTCGTCTAGTGCCTTTGTTGATCCGTCGCCGAAAGGATAGATGTGCTGTATCGCCTCCTTGGCGGTATCATTTGTAATAGCAGAAAATGGCTTCAGGCTTTTCCTCGCCAATGTATACCAGGGTATCTTTGAATAGCTTGAGACTGTACTTCTTGAATCCAAGCGTGTCATTTGTCTGCTGAATGGCCATGACTCGTAGTCGCGATAGATACTCACGTATCGTTACTCAGAGAGATGGCCGTATGTCATCGAGGCTAAGATTTTTACTATACCCTGCGTAGACATTATCGCCATACAGGATTTCTCCGACAGCGAGCACATACATAAAAGAAGAGGCTTTTTGTGCCATCATGGAATATGACATCGCCCGTATGATTGTATATGTCTTGCATATACATAATACTCAGGTCAACGCTCGGATAGTCTTCCAGTATGGTGTTGACGGCAACGGTAAGTTCATACGAAGGCTCGTCCAATACAACTTGCAAGTCACAGTCCGAGCGTTCATGCACATCCTGATTATTCCTTACAGAGCCGAACCAAATAACCGATTTAAGGCTCGATTTAATGAGAGCGTCTGCCGTGAGGCGAGCTGTAATCTCCTGCGGAACTTCCTGCCCAGTCATCTATTTTATCTCCTCTACATCTTTTCCTATATATTCTAATTGCCAATCACCGCTAGTGCGCGTCAACAGACTTACCGAAGCATTGCCAGGGCGTGTCTGATACGTTTGAGGGTGCGACCAAGACTGTAGCTTCGATACGAAACAACGGATGGCACCACCGTGAGTAAAAAGCAAATATACGTCCATCATCAGCTATTGATTCAGCCCATTCTTGCATCCTGTCGCCTACATCATTGAATGATTCTCCGCCAGGAGACCGGAACTCTTTTCCAAGCCTATCAATCTCGGTAACTTGCTCATCCGTAAATACTTCTGTCGCCACACGTCCAACCCATTCGCCAACATCTTGTTCTTGCAGGCGGTCATCCTCGTGTATCAAGGTTTTGAGCGACATTACATTAAGTGTGTGACGTGCAGTTTGGAGTGCTCGGACTGCTGGAGAGGGAGTATACGACATCTGGCAATAAGCCCTATGTCCAGTAAGGCAGCGCCCAATTTGCGTGACTGCTCTACACCCTTTTCTGTTAGCGGAAAAATGATTGCTACGACCTGCGATATAATTCTGCCGCACGTTGTTGGCCGCTTCTCCGTGTCGTATGAGGTATAGCTCGGTACTCATAATCTAGTCCAGTTTTGCAGGATTGGTCACCTTTATAACCTTACTTTCTTCAAACGACTGTCTAGCTAGCAATGCAAGATGAAGCGCGATTCGTGCATCTTCAATGCCCGGTGTTGGCGTAGTGTCGTTTTTGATTGCGAGCGCAAAAGCATCTATCTCGGCCGCATACGAATCTCGGAAAACATCGATTACTTTTAGGGAGACTGCTCGTTTCGCAGTCGCAATGTCACGCCGCTATCTTGCTCATTGCCTATCTGAATGACGCCGTCTGTGCCGATTACTTCGGCAGAGATATCGTATCCGTAGGAAGCATAACGACTCCATTCGGTAATTGCCATAGTGTCATCGCTCATCAATATTGTGGTCGCACAGGTATCAATATCTTGGTATTTTCTGAGGTCGGTATACACAAGTGCTGCGCCGTTTGCAGAAATTTCGAGCGCCTCCTGCTCAAGCAAGAATCGAGCTGCATCATAGTCATGGATGGCGGCGTTCAAGAACAGTCCACCGTTCTTGTCCAGGCCCCAGTTGTCAGGATTCGATGCGTTCGGGTCACGCCCGTACGCCTTGAATCACCAGGTGTACCAATCTTGCCACTGTCAATTATTCTTTTTGCTTCCAGATATCGAGGATCCCAGCGCCGCTGAAAGCCGATCTGGAATTTGACGCCAGCTTTCACTACGTCCTGTAGGGCTTCATCAGTCTCTGACATTGTTAGTCCAATAGGCTTCTCGGTAAATATATGCTTACCGGCTTGAGCTGCTAGTTTTATGTGCTCGACATGCAAATGTATGCTTGAGGCTATAACGACCCCATCAAAAGGCGCCTTTAGAAAATCATCTAGGTTGTCGAAAAGTCAGGATATTTTTCATAGGTTTCTTCGCTTCAGATAGCACATCAGAGTTGGTGTCGCATACCGCATAAAGCTCGGCATATTCTGATTTGTTGATATTTTCAGCATGAACTGAACCTAAACGGCCATATCCGATCAATCCCATACGAATTTTTACTCATCTTGCCCGACCTCCGTGTCACTCCAGTATTATGATATTTTTACGACACCTTGATATTTACGCCATTATAGCATAATATTGTAGTGTATACAATACCCTTAAAGAGAGAGGAGAGCTATGGCTGGTCCAGGTGCATATAGTTTTGGTGACGAGGAGCGAAAAGAGGTGCTGGATGTACTTGAAAGCGGTTATTTATCTCGGTACGGATAGTCTCGACGACCCTAAGTTCAAACATAAAGTCTACTCACTTGAGCAAGAATTTGCCAACTACCCTAGGATCTCGTCACGCCATTGCGAACAGTTCTGGTACGGGCTCCTTATTCATATCACTACTCGCCCTTGGCTTGCAGGAAGGCGACGAGGTATTGGTTCCCGGCTACACCTTTGTGGCGTCAATCGGCTCAATCATCTATTCTCGTGCTACACCTGTACTGGTCGAGGTGGATGAATCTCTTACTATCGATCCTACGGACTTGGAAAGTAAAATTACAGAAAAAACGAAGGCTATTATGCCGGTTCATATGCTCGGTAATCCTTGCGATATGGATGCCATAATGGATATCGCCAAGAGGCACAACTTCTTTGTGATTGAAGATGGGTGCCAGGCGGCCGGAGGGTCTTTTTAGAGGAAAGAAGCTCGGTACATTCGGAGATATCGGAGCATTCTCGCTGAACCAACACAAGAACATTGCTGCGGGTAGCGGCGGTATTATCGTCACCGATGACGACACTTTGTACCAAAGAGCATTTGCTATTAGCGACCAAGGTCACATGCCCAACAGAAGTGGCAAAGGGTGGGAAACAGGAGCCTCGTAGGGCTTAACTTTCAGATGAACGAGCTATCTGGTGCGGTTGCGCTGGCTCAAGTGAGAAAAACTAGAAGGAATGCTACAAATCTTGCGTGAGAAGAAACGGCAACTGAAGAGCTATATAGAAGAGGCGAACATCTCTGGACTGTCCTTTAGAAGAGTCAATGACATCGATGGCGAATGTGCGACTATGCTGACAGCGATCTTTGACACCAAAGAAATGGCAAAAGAAGGTTAGTGAGCAGTTAGGGAACTATGCCCTTATCAGAATCTGGTTGGCACGTTTACAGTAATATGGAGCAGATCGTCGAGCATAAAAACGCCGACCAGAATTGGTCTATCCAAGGTAAATTCACACACGCCGGTGATTTACCGAAAACTGATGATATCCTAAGTCGCTGCGTCAACGTTAGTGTTGGAGTTGTCGACGGTGGACTTGGATCTGCCTTTGGAATCAATATTCATTCAAACGATGACGACATTAAGAAAGTTGCTAGCCGTTTTATAGAAGTCTGTGAGTCTATACAGCAGGAAACCCACTACCCCTCAGAGAAATATTGATCAAGTAAGAAGTCGACATACGCCGATTCGTCATCAAAATTGTTTTCAATCTTTACATCCGCAATACACGATACCGCACCCAAGATTAACACTTGCAGGATTGGCGCTGACTGGATATATTTCGCGCTGCTCCTCATCGACAAACTCCTCGAAGCTTTTCTGGTCATCGACTCGATTCCTGCCGCTAGTCTGTATGCGCTCGTATCTTAACTTCGGGTCAGCATCAATCCAAAAGATTTTACCATCAGCCTCTTTAATGCACCTTGCCTCATCGGGATGTCGCACACTGACGATTGACAGTCCGCTTTAGGGTCGGCTCAACAGCTTTGCCTCCGAGGTATCGTTGAATTGTGCGTGTAGCCAGTATTCCGTAGTCTCCGCTTTCATCACGCCACTGCCTACTCAAATTCATGAGGTTTTCTCTCTCAGGAGTGATGCCGCGTGCTATTAACTCTCTACGCAGTATATCGCTAAGGCTAACATGTTCAGCACCTTCTTTTTCGTGGCGAAGAGCAGCGAGCGTGTCCTTGCCCGCTCCGTTTGTCCCGCTTATTCCAATAATTTCTGGCAACCTCGTCCTTTACTCCATTGAAGGCTACACGATTTAATGCTATAATAGCATAGTTTTTAAGAGATAATCTAGTCTATAATAGCAATACGGGAAAGTTAGTGCAGATTAAAAGAATTATACGAGAAGTACATAAATACTCACGCTGAAGACACTAATAGCCTTAGACTACTTGCCGAACAGCTTGAGCAGAATGACCAAGACATAACATCACGTAAAAACTTTGTGGACATGTCACCGCAGTGCTTTTGTGATTAATAAGTTTACGCAGCAGATACTTCTCTTGCAACATAAGTCGCTAGCAGCTACTACAGCCCGGAGGGCACATTGACAAGGAAGACGATTCGCCGCTAGGAGCAACATTGCGAGAGATAGAGGAAGAAACTGGACTGAAGCCCGACGAGCTGGTCCTTCGACCTGTCTTGCGCAACCATCCGACTGTACCGCTTCATATCGACAGTCACTACATACCAGAAAACCCACGCAAAAGTGAACCCGGACATTACCATCATGACTTTCGTTATCTGTATATTACTGAAAAGTCTGACGATAAACGTTGATCTCAATGAATCAAATGGCTTGCAGTGGGTCGACTGGGAGGTTTTTACAGACGACCCACACTTCGCGGTTGTTGTCGATAGGATTGAGGATTGCTGGAGCCAAATCCACGTGATTTTTCAGGTCAATTGCAGACAACCAAGGGAAAGAAATATCGGTTATAGCAGTGTCGCATATTATCCCAAGCTCAGATAGCTATATTCTTAGCCTGCAAAGAAAACTTCAATCTTATTGGAATAATTCCCAAAAGCCCAACTCAATCAATAAAAGAACAGAAGCTCTTCTAACGGATAAGGGTGTACCAATTCTCAGTCAGTTTACTCGAAAAACATTACGAGCAACCCTGACGAGCTATCGGATTACCTCGATAAATATGACAATGTTTGCATGGTAGATATCGGCGGTTACTTTAGCGAGAGCATTACCTCAATCAGGAAGAAGCTAGGCAAGAAGCTACTTGGTGTTGTCGAAGATACAGAAAATGGCCATCAAAAATACGAGAAAAATATGCCAGATAATCTCCGTGTTATATCCGTTGCTCGCAGTCCGCTGAAGAGCTTTGAAGATCAATTGGTTGGCAACGGGTGGCTCATGCCGCCGAGACAGTACTACGTGACTTAAATACACTCATTACCTACAAAAAGCTGTGGCATTATTGGTTACGGAAAAATAGGGAGGGGCATATTTCAGTACTTACAGCAGCGTGGCGTCCAGCCGCATGTCTGCGAAATTGACTCTATGCGTGCCATTCAGGCTTCGTGTGATGGGGCGAAGGTTACATCTATGAATCACCTTTTACAGAATAGTGATGTTGTATTCTGTGCGACAGGATCTCAGGCAATAGACATCCTGAAATTGAGAGACCTGAAGCGAGGTGCCTTCCTGGCATCTGTTACGTCATCAGACGATGAGTTTGACTTGCGGTTTTATTAATGGTGAATACTCTAAAGACAAAAATCACCAAAAGATATTACACGCTACTCAAAAAGAGGCCACCACTTCCACTTAATTAACGACGGGAATGCTGTCAATTTCTTGTACTCTGCGGCAGTCGATAAATATATCTACCTCGTGCAAGGAGAGCTTGTCGCCAGCATAGGTAGGTTATTCAAAAGAAAAGAAAAGAGGTGCTCAAAAATAAAACGCTACTCACAAGTTCTCAGGAGAGTCAGAGTATGATCGCCGATGCTTGGCTAGATTATGTATTAAAGGATGGTTTGGTGTTGTAGTGCACGCAGCGCGTCGGCTTTGCCGACTGGGCGAAGCTCAACGCCTCTACTGCCCGGGCAGTAGTCGTCCCCACCCAGAAAACACCCTTTTCAACTAAAAATAAAAAGATTGGCGGAAATTTCAAAAAGATAATTCAAAGGGTTTTTCTAGTGGGGCGAGCGGGCGCTTGCGCCCGCAGGCGTTGGGGCTGAACCTACACGGCTCAGCTTTTATGCTCGAAATAGGTTCGAGCTTTGGCGTATATTGCCACCACAAATACATAGGCATCATTATACACCACGTGTGGTCCTTACCCGGGTGGTGTTTTTGTTTTACCTTACCATTATGTTCAATATCAACTTTAAAAATTAATTTCAGCATTTTTCTGCAACGCCTGCACGCATTCTATAACACTACTTGGTATATCAGCATGTGCCGTAAAGCCCTGCTGCTCGTAGGCAATGAGCCGGTCAACTTCTGCAATAAGCCGCTCTACAAACTCCATTTTTGGACGATCAAGGTACCTACTAGACGGGCCGGGCGGTGGCGCTGGTATGGTAGTAATATGTGGGTACTGCTTTTTAAACGTGAGGAGTGCACGCCGCATCAAAAAGCTTTTCGACACGAGCGTTGCCGATTCAATAGCAATCCCCACTTCCTGGAGACGTTCCATACCAAAAGCAGACGTTTTCCCCAGTGTTAGTGGCGTTTTCTTCTAGAATAATTTTACTGCTCGGTACCCCATGCTGGGTCATAATGTCAGCAAACGTCTGAGCCCTCGGACTGCGAAAAACACTCCCGCTGTAAGTGGCCCGGCAGCTCCAGATACGATAATGTGCCCATACGCCCCTGATTTAAATAGCTGGGCCGCATACTTTGGAACAGCGATATCGAGCCCACCAAACACAAACAGTATGTCTGTCAGCATAAGCGGTGCTGATGGGGCTAGGTAGTCCCAAAGGGGCGCTAATGCATCGTCGAAAACATCACTCTCTGTTGTATTGGTGAGCATATATAATTCCTTTATATTATAGCATGGCTGCCCTGAATAGCTTCACTCGCATCGTTACGCGAACGGAGCTGCTGCCGCAGTTGGATGAGCGGCATAACTTTGTTCATATCAAGATTAGTAAGGAGCACCACGATTCCCTTACTTAAACACGCATTATCATGCACACCACTTGCGGTACTCACCCAAGTGGTGTTTTATTCTTTCTCGTCATTCCTATTTGTGCGAGCGGTCTCTTCACACTAAGCGTTATCTATCTTGGGATTAGCATGGGGAGGTTATTTGATTTTTGGTTTACAGTATGATATGATTATTCCATATGAAGATTCGTGTACTTGGCCTAATTATTGTTAAACTAATGGGGTTTGCTTTTTCGGTGCTGGTGTTTGGCTTTGTTGTCGTCATGACTCAGCTATATATTAGCAGCAACACAAAACTAGAAGCACTACTGTGGTATCTGCCAGGTTCTGGGTTTGGGGTTGGGCTGCTGGGGGCTGGTTTTGGCTTGCTCACTGCACGTAGCGTGCAAGACGTAGCATATAGGTTCATAATGCTCACTAGGCTTGATGGTAAATAATAAAGGCTCAATACCAGGCATTTGGTTTTCTATTGACTGATATACTATATTGCGTCATAAATATACACCATCATGGAACGCAAGAGGCCTAATAACACAGATATGGTAGAGATACCGTCAGAGAAAGAGCAACAAACACAGCACGCATTAACTGCCCAGCGCATGGGAGCAGAAGCGTATAGCGCTTCCATAGTAGCCAGTTATATAGAAGCTCAGAAAGATGCCCCAAAATATAAGTCTTGAAGAGAGTTGCACAAATGCTCCAAAAAGTTCGTGCAATCAATAAATATGTAAATGAAAAACTAGGTGAATCTGAAAAGGCCGAAAATATATACGATCAAAATAGACGGACTTCCCGGCACCCGGGGCCTGTTGTTATCGCCAATGCAGCAATTGCGTAGAACTATTCTAGCTATACTACGGTGGATGGATAGGCACTTTATCACATCCATGATGATTATTGGTGTGATTCTTCTTATCTGTTTTGCCCTTTTTTGGCCGCTAGAGGTGATGGATAACTAGGCAACCCCTGCCGAATCTGCGCTGCGCGCGTCTCCCCCACCACTGCCGCTAGCTCTGCCTGGCTGGCGCGCATAATGCCCGTACACATACCAAACTGCCGCAGGAGCTTTTTGCTTGGTTTTGGGGCCAACGCCAGGGATGCCATCGAGCGCGCTCTTGACGCCGGCTTTCGCGCTGCAACGCGGTGTGGTAGCTGACGGCAAAGCGGTGCGACTCGTCGCGGATACGCTGGAAGAGCTTGGTAATATCACTGGCTGCAAGCGGCGTGGTAGCTACCTGGCTGATACTGCTAGCTGGTTGCTCCTGCACGGCAGAAGCAGCCTGGGCCGCCTCTGGCTCATAGCCCGCGGCACTCCCACGCAAATTCTTGGAGTGCGCACCAGCGTTGCGTTGCCCGGGTGGAGGTTAATCACGTAGACATCGCCATCCTCGTAGACGGTAATACCACTCGGGCGCTCGGCCTGCAAGCGCTGGATATACGCCAGTCCCACCTGCGAGCCGGTTTTTGTGCACCAGGATCTCTTCCTCGCGCTTGGCAATGCTGATGATCGGCACATGTACCCCACGCGCGTCACGGGCTGCAGTGCGGCCGCCAGCTGGCCTTTGCCACCGTCGATCAGCAGCAGGCTCGGCGTGCCCCAGCTCTTGATATGGCGCTCACTCCAGGCGGCGGAAGATAACGTCGTGCATATTGCCAGTATCGTCGTTTTTCGCTGACTTTGAACTTGCGGTACTCGGCCCGGTCACTGACACCGTTGCGAAACACCACCATGCTCGCCACCACCTGGCGGCCGCTCGTGTGGCTGATATCGTAGCCTTCGATGCGGGTTGGTTCGCCGGCTAGCCCCAGCAGCGTGGTCAAGTCCGCCAAGGCCCGATCCTTACTAATAGCCAAAAATTCCTTATCGCCAAACATCACCCGGCGCTGCAGCTCCTGCATGGCGCGCAGCTTGTTGCGCAGCTGGGCGGCCCGCTCAAATTCGTGTAGCCCCGCAGCCGTTTTCATATCGCGCTCAAGCTCGGCAGCGATGGCTGCGGTTGCCTTTGATGTAGCTTATCAGCGTGCGCAGGTTGGCTTTGATACTAGCGGCCCGTCGCTGATTTTGGGGCTCAGGCCTAAATCTTCGTCCAGCTTTGATTGCCCAGGCCGGCGCTCGCGCGTTAGGTACGGGAAGATTGGCCGCAGGTGGCGCAGGGCTTTTTTGAGCGCAAAACCATTGTAGAAGGGGCCGTAGTAGTCAGCGCCATCATCCGCTGGGTTGCGCGTCAAGCTCACCACTGGCCACTGGCTCTTCATGTCGATCCGCACGAAGGTTTGCGATTTATCATCACGCAGCAGCACATTGTGGCGCGGCATGTAGCGCTTGATCATCTCGCTTTCTAGAAAGAGGGCGTCCACTTCGCTCTCGGTCTCGATCCAATCCGTATCGTGGATCTCTGCCACCAGCGCCATGGTCTTGTTATCCCGCCCGTGCGAATCCTGAAAATACTGCCGCACCCGGTTGCGCACACTGCCGCCTTGCCGACATAAAACACCTCCCCGCTCGCTGACTTGTGAAAGTATACCCCCGGGCTGCGGGGCAGTGTTTTGAGCTTGGCGCGGAGGGCGCGATTCATCCCTCTAGTATAGCAAATACGTTCGCTTTAGCGCCAGCCAAACCACGTTGCAACTCTATGGCGGCTGAGCGGCCCGCCATGGCCAACGTAAAAGGTTTGGCTATTTGTTTCGAGCAATCTGGCAATGGACATACGTAGCTCATCCATACTCGTCACGTAGTAGTGGTAGGCTGGCCGCTGCGCCGGGAGCTTACCACCCAGTACTCCACCCATCAAGACGTCACCAATTATTGCCTGGCCGTCATCCGCCACGATACTTATACTACCCGGTGTGTGCCCTGGCGTATGGATAATATCCGCAGCAATACCGAGCTGGCGTAGAAGGTTACTGCGCTCGCCCTGCACAACACTATCGTTTGTAAACCGAGGGAAGCTCGGGTTAATTACTAGTCGTAGCAGGCGGGAAAATAGCCGTGTATTGTGCACCGGATCACTGACACCATTGGTGCACATGTGGGCATCAGCAGTATGGACAACCGTCTGAATATGTGGGTATGCTGCAATGATTTCAGCCGTGCTCCCGCAGTGGTCACTGTGCCCGTGGGTGTGAATGATATGCGTCACGTCTGTAAATGATGCACCTGCATCGGCTAGCGCGTGGGCAAGCCGGGCATATCGCCAGGCTTACCCGTATCCACCAGTACATACCCATTCTTGTGGCGTAACAAATAGCTATTTGCAACTGGTAGCACGATGCGTTGAATGTGCACTTACTCTTCCTCGCCCTCAATCGAAACATGCGGCAGTATTGTGTCTAGCCAGCGTGGCAACCACCAAGCGTGCTTACCAAGCACCGCCATCACAGCTGGCACCAGCGCCATACGAACGATAAAGGCATCTACCAAAATCCCCACCGCCAAGCCAAAAACCAATTGCCTGAATGGTAACATTGATGGTTGCTCACAAACCCAGCAAACACAGCCACCATGATGATAGCAGCGGCCGTCACCACTTTTAGCGCCAGCAACAAATCCCATAGCGGACTGCCTCTTTAGGGTTTGGTTTTTACTATGCGTATACGCTTCGTGCATATTCGAAACGAGGAAAAATTCATCAATCCATCGCCAGGCCAAACAGAATGCCAATACCAATGATAGGGATAAAACTCACGATTGGTGCCGGCGCATCCGTCATACCGAACCACCCCCACTGAAAAGGCCATCACAATCGCACCAAACATCGCTCCAACCGATAGCAAGAAACCAAGTGTGGCCCTTAAAGCGGTACCAAAATTGAGCGGAAGGCAGTCATCAGAATCACCAGCGAAAGTCCAACCACAACGACCAAATACACTGGGAGTGCTTGGGCAGCTTTTTGGTTAATATCTACCTCGATTGCTGTCGAGCCTGTCACCGCAAGCCGGGTACCATTCTGCTGGGCGGCAGCCGTGGCATCACTACTACGCAGCCACGCAATCAGATCCTTGGTGCCCTGGCTGGTTGGGGAATCATTAGGGATAACCTGCAGCACACCGGCACTAGTATCGTCACTCACCATTGCTGGCACGACCTTGGTAATAGATTTATTGTGCGCTGCTAAGCGCTCGCCGGTTTGGTTAAGATAATAGAGCTTCGCGTAGCGCTCCACAGTCTGTTCAAACTGCTGCTCGGCCTGGGCAAGCTTGTGCGGTGCCTGGGCCTGGGCTTGTTGCATCTCTTGCTGTAGTGCCAGCATTTCGGCCGGCGTTGTAGCAGCAGCTAGCTTGGCAGCAAAAGCCTTTTTCGGCCGCCTGACGCTCAGCAGCAACACGTGCCTCAAACTGGGGGCGTAGCTTCTGGCGGACAGCATTTTTTGCAGCATCATCCACCTTTGGTAGATTCTCGACCACCACGGCCAGGGGTGCATTATAGCCTTCGCCAAAGCCACGCGTTATTGCATCATAAGCCTGGCGCTGGCTTGAGGTTGGTGCGGCGTATTGATCCGTTGGGATGCCAAGCTGAATCTGCGCCACTGGCCAGCAATTGCCGCCACTACCACAATGCTGCCGATAATGACGCGCCACGGGTGCGCCACGACAAAGCGTGCCCAACGCTCACCAAAGACGCGGCTTGGCCCATGTGTACTGCCAGACCGGCTTGTTTGTGCGCTCTTATGCGCACCGGTCTGGAAACAAGCTGGCGGCGCGTCTTTTTGCTAAATATTTTATCGCCAGCAAGACCCAGTAGTGCTGGCAGTAATGTGACTGCGACCACGGCTGCCATTGCTACCGTGCCAGCGCCCGCCAACCCCATAATTGTCATGAAGGGAATACCCACCACACTCAGCGCCGCCAGGGCAATCACCACCGCTGTGGCGGCAAACACCACTGCATTACCAGCCGTACCTGTTGCTCGGCCAATCGCAGCCTGGGCCGGCATACCGCCGAGGCGTAGACTACGGTATTTGCTCACAATAAACAGCGAATAATCAATCCCCACAGCCAGGCCTAACATCACCGCCATAACGGGCGATGTCGAGCTAATCTCGAGCCAATGCCCTGCTGCTAGCAGCACCCCCATACTCACAGCTACTGCAGCAATTGCCACGATAATTGGCAGTCCAGCTGCCACCAGCGAACCAAGCGTCACGACGAGCACCATCAGGGCAATCAGCACACCGATACCCTCACCAATACCCAGGATCTCGCCCGGTGCATTATTAATTAAGTCACCGGCCATGTGCGCACGTAAGCCATCCTTTTGGGCAGTACTTACAGCCTGCTGCACCTGGCTCAGCGTGCTATCGTCAATCTGGCCAGCCTGGTGCTCCAGCTGCACTTGGGCGTATGCAATCCGGCCATCTTTGCTAATAGCATCACGGTATTCAAATGGACTTATTACCTGTTTGACACCATCTACTTTTTTAATATCCCTCAGTGTGGATTCCACGATTGTCTTATGCTGCTCAATCGAGCTACCTTCAGCCACCTCAAACACAACGCGGCCCGTGCCGGCACCGGCATCTGGGAAGAGCTGCCGCAGCCTATCGAGCGTGGTTTTGTGCCTGAGTGCCAGGGATGGTGATCGCCTCACTCATTGGTCGGCTTAGGCTAGCTCCCACGCCACCAGCAATACCAAGAATAACCACCCACAGCGCAATAAATCGCCACGGCCGGCCAAAGATATACTCCCCCAGTTTGTGCAGTCCCTTACCCATTATTTTCCTCCTTCATACGCTGCGCATGCATTGCATCAACACAGGCTTGGCCTTCCGTCATGGCATCGACCAAGCGCTGTAGTTCAGCGGCTGCGCGGGTTAGTTCTGGCTTGTAGATACGCTTGGTACCCTGCTTTTTGTACGACACAATGTGCACTTGCAAAAGCAGCTTTAAGTGATGTGATACCGCCGGCGGCGATAGCTCCGATTCATCAATCAATTGCCCCACTGACATTGAGCCATGCTTAATTAGCTGCACTAGAATCTTCAGGCGCTGCTCGTCCTTTAAAGTTTCAAAAATCGGCATGCACCCTTTAAAGGCCTCTATACCATGCTGCTCCGGCGTTGCCGTGCCTACAGGCGTAGATGTTGGCTGAGGCTGACGTTGAGTTGATACCATCGTCGTGTCTCCTTTACTTCCATAATTTTAAGTTCTTAAAACTATAATACTATAGAACAATATAAAAATACAAGGCTCGTATCCAACTGCCCTGCGAGAGTCCGTGTTCCTTTAGTTTTATAGCGGTAGTTGCGAGCCAGAATAGCCCTCTATGTGCAAAAGCTGCTGCTTGAGCTCTGTGCCGTAAATGTAATTACCGCACCCACCCGTGGCTGGCACAACCCGGTGGCAGGGCACCAGTAGCACGAGCGGGTTATTTTTACACACGGTACCAACAGCGCGGGCCGCGCCAGGGTAGCCAGCCGCTGCCGCTAGCTCTTTATGGAACGCACCTGGCCGTATGGAATACGACCCGCATAGCCTGATAGACAGCCCGTTGAAACGGTGTCATAGCAGTACGGGGCCGGTGAGGAATCGTACTCAGTGCGGCACTCATCGCCAGCACAGTAGGCCCGTACAGCGGCCGCGTAGGGATGTTGCTGATCCGCCACGACGCTTCCCGCAGCTTGCATCGTATAATCGGCGGACTGCCCGCGGCTAAAAGCTGTTTTATATACCACACCCTGCTGATCGCAGTACAAAGCAAACCTCGTGTACGATGCGCCCGTGTGCGCGTGTGTGTCTACAATTACTATCGTTGTATCGTGCATTGTTACTGTCATACTCCCTCAGCTCCTTGGCTACCTGCTACGTTATAATACCAGCTACCTTCTGCCGCAGCACCGGAATAACCTCCGCCTCAAACCATGGGTTACGTGCTCGCCAGCGAGCAGTTAGCGGCGACAGGTGTACGAGCGGCAGATACTCTGGCAAATACTGCGTAAAATGCGCCACCGTTTCTGTTAGTTTTTCTCCTGCCTGGCGGGCAAGATAGTGTTTCTGTGCATAAGCACCGACCAGAATCGTCAAACGCACTGCCGACATCTGGGCGCGGAGACGCGGGTGCCATTTCTCAGCAAACTCTTTGCGTGGCGGTAAGTCGCCGTGCGCGCCCTTGCCAGGGGTAGTAAAAATCCATTGGGATGAGCGCAAAGAGGTCGGGTTATAAAACTGCTCATCGCTCACGCCAAGCCACTGCCGCAAGAGGCGGCCACTAGCATCATTCCACGGCATGCGGGTCTCCTGAGCAATGCGGCCCGGTGCCTGGCCAACAATGATGATGCGCGAGCGTGCCGAGGCACTGTAAACTGGCGGCCAACCCGTGCCGCAAAATCAGCATTCATTGGGTCGGCACAAATGTGCTCGTAGAGGAGCGGCTGTGACTGCACAGTTACCATAACTTCAGTATAGCGAAGTTGTGTAGCTAGTTCAATTGCTCACCCGCTGCAGGTTGTGCTACCGCACTAAAAACACCTTTTGCGCATGCAACTTGTATTAAAATTTAGTCAATGCTCGTTACAAGTTGTATCTGTGCCTTGCGTTCGTTGCGTACTGCTGCTTCGTCATTTGGATGCATCGTGTTGATAAGGGTGATGGCAAAGTCGCTGCCCCACAGCCCGTGATATTTCACATGCAGGCTCGCCGTGAGCTGTGCCATGGTGCGCATGTGTCTCAATTACTATCGTTGTATCGAGGCATTGTTACCTATCTTGCATGCATCGATAGGAATGACCAGCTACAATAGCAGAAACCCGATAAGCAGTAACGTTGCGCGAATTCCTGGAAAAATTTCCCTACGATTTCTTTTGTCGTTTCCAGTCGCTAGGCAGGGTCGTTAACATCCCACTTAGTAACAGCAAAGTTTCGCGGAACATTAATCGCCAAGGTGAAAGCAATCGAAAGAGCAAAACTTAGTGCTGATGATATCGCCAGAACGTGCACATGTTTTGGCTCGCCCTGAGTCATAAAAAGGCGAGGATATGCCAATAACCGAACAAATTGTCATCGCAAACGGCATAAATACCGAAAAAGTCGCCAGCCCCTTTCTCCACCATAATGTGGGTGTTTTTGGCGGCAAAGCGCTTCACGACAGGGTGAACGAGATGCGGAACGAGACCGAATTCTGCCCGCGATACGGTAAAACCCTGTAATCACAATAAAAATGAATTCTAACCAGTTCATGAGAGCCTCCAAACTTAGTACTTCTTATCGATCAATTATACCATACTGGCAGCTACTCCATACTTGGTGCCGAGGCTAGCAATCACAATGTACGACCACGCCGAGGCACTGTCGACTGGCGGCAGATGATGCGCTATATGGCGTAGATATTCATCAGTCCCCACCGTTAGCTCAATTATCTTCTGGAAGGTTTTGCCGTTACGGATCGTTAGCTGTTTGTAAAACCGGGCTTTGAGGAGCTTTTTATGGTAGTTTGATGTAAGATAATTGGCTTGATCGTGATTACAATAAAAAGAACGCCGTGCGCCCAAAATGGAGCTGCTCGCGATCGTTCGCCCAAGTAGCCGTTTCTGCCTCGATAGCCGCCGTGTCCGCCTCTGGCAAATAGAACAGCGCATCCCGCCGGTGAGGCCGTATCATCCTGCCACCAGCTCGGCAGCTGAGCCACCTCTTGCTGGAGTGTGGCGGCACTAATGATGATAAACGGCACTGGGAAGTCATAGGTCGCGTCAAAATAGCGTGCCAATATGCGCTGGATCACCTCCTCCCGGCTCGCTGCTATCAAAAACAGATTGCCACTATTGATATACGAGACGACATTACACAACCCCAGCTCCGCCAAATCAGCCTTCAGGTAATCCATACTCACCTTATGCTTGCCGCCAACATTAATGCCGCGGAGGAGCAACGCGTAGCGCATTGGTTTTGCTGTGGTGTGGTGTAATGTGTGCATAGTGCTATTATACAAGAATGCACGGTGAGCGTCACGTTGCTGAGCGGCGAATCATAAACCTGAGGTTGACGCAGCTCCCCACATCGAGCCGAGTTTACCCGCCGCACCTTAGCGAGCGGCGGAATAAAGTGGGTGCCATCACCCGATTGGCAGCAGTGAGGTATCCCACGACACCCCTCCCACCACCGCATGAACCGCAACTGGGCCACGCACCGCCAATGGCTGGAGCACCTCTGTATACCTCTGCGGCACTGCGACATAATACCAGCCACCTGCTTGCGGAAATTGCTGTACCCGCCCATCAATGCGTATAGGTGTGCATCACCCGTCACTCTCTCCTGCTTGCTGAACGATATCGACCGTTACACCGCTTGGGTCACGCACACAAAAGTGAGTCTGACCCCATGTCTCGGTGGTGAGTGGATGGGTGATTGCAACATCACAGCTCTTAATCCGCTCATATTCACTGGCAGCATCAGCGACCTCAAGTGAGTAAATAATGCCATGGCCACCAAAGGACGCTTGGAGATCTTGTGGCTGATTGGCAAGGTGTGGCTGCATCAGGCCGATCTCTGCACCACTATGCGTATGCAAGAGTTGCACATACCAATCGGCTTCGAATACAACCTCAAAGCCAAAGAGCCGACAATAAAACTCCTTACATTCCGTTATCTTTGTGGTAATTGTCACAGGATATAGTGCGTGCATATGCGCTCCTTTATGTTAATGGTTATGTCATTATAGTAGCGTGGTAGCACTCTCTCGTATTGTATATTTCGGACAGTATGCTTGGTATGTCTTGTGGTAGCGCTGTGGTGTGTACTGCGTAATACACTGAAAACGATGGATATAGTGCGACTGGTCGGCATAGAGCTCTCGCCAATCTTCTGTAAAGCTCCGCTGAAACTGGACAATTGTCCGCAGTGCTCGAGGTGAAAAGCCAGTTCGCTGGCGAACAATCCGCCGCAGATGCCGCTCGGAGCAGCCCAACTGCTGAGCGATCTGGGTGATCGTATGCTGGCCATCAAGCCGAGGCGATGACCTGCGTGATAAAGTCATCTTCCTGCACCAGGCTACAGTCAATCATTCGTTGGATGCAAGTTGCGAGGATGTCTTGCTGCTGAGTAAAGCTGTGCTGTTGCAACGCAGCAATAATATCTGTGACAGCCCAGCCGGCCAGCCGCTTAATAGGTATCGCTGCGCCAACGACTGCATCGACATCGCCGTGATACACACCAGGATGCAGGCGTATTCCCACATAATGAAATCGCCGGTCTAGTGCTATCCGCCAGGCGGTTTGGCGCGGCGTCATGATAGAGGCGCTGCAGTCATCTAGATCAAAAACAATATCAATGCGCATCGGGCCAAAATTGACGTAGTAGAAGTTGTGCGCCAGTGGCTGCGTTGTCTTTTAGCTCCCATAGACAGTACACATAGCGAGCCTGCGCTGCCTGTGGTGGCATTTCATCATACCACACGCTACGAGCAGCCGCTTGCACGATGCCATTTTGCTGGGGAATGTATGGAGATCTCATATATTTTGTACCAAAATACTATGCAGCCAAGCACCTCTATTGTACCATGGGCGCGACTCACTACTCAGGCAACAGCCAGTAGCCACTCAGCAAGAAGGTTGCCATATCGGTGAGCAAGATAAGCTCGCACAGTATAATGACCACTGTAATACTCGAGCGAATCAGCGTACTGTACTGGGCTCGCATCCGCTCAAACCAGGCTATGAGGGGCCGGTGCTTGTCGCACATAATCGCGACGACAAGGCCAAAAAACAGCCCTTGACTAACAAGCAACCACACCACGTGCGCATGATAACAACAATGAGCGGCTCCCGACTTGCTAGCAGCAATCACTGCGAGGAATGATGGATCAGTAAAGGCACCAGCTGCATAAATAATGCCACCAAGCACAATGCTACGCCCAGGCCATTTGCAGAGACTCGGCTGTCCCTGCGACTCCTGCGATTCCTTATCCGATTTTATATGCCTGTGCAAGCGAGCCACCGCCCAGCTAAGCGGCCCCACATGCCTGCACCTCACCGCCGCGAAGGTGACGAGTGCCTACCACTATATCAAAGCGCAATCATGGCGTGGCGGCACTCGCACCCTACTACTTTCCACCAAGCCGAAGCACGCTGAGCATGAAAGGCTGGCTGCAGACGATACCTGCCAGGAGGATCTAAAAGCAGGGGTATCGATTATGTCCTCGTCAGCTACTACGACGATGACAACGATGGCTACCAGCCCAACTGGCAGCAGGTCTTTGCTGAGCTTGAGACGCTCTTCTCCGGGCCAAGCTTGGCATTGGCGAGTGTGGCACACCCAGCGAGCATGCCCCGATGGCGCGTAAACTACAGCTATTTCGGCATTATGCCATGCGCAGTACCTCCACGCGCTACGTTGGTGGGTACTTTTGGTGGTATTGGGCGCACGATGGCGTGTCATACAAGCGATAACCCCACTCTGGGAGGAGACCGCGAAATATATGAAGAAGCAGTCGTAGAGCCGCGAGCACTTTGGCCTCGCCCCATTCCAGCAACATGCGGCATACCAGTCGAGGCTTCGCGCCAAAGCAGCTATGCCGAGTGTGACGAAGTATGGCCTGCTCGTACCGCATCTACCCAACGAGGCTGCAAGAATATCTTTGCTCCAATTACACTTTCTTGCGGGCTGATTTTTATCTTCCTTGCTTTTTGGAGTAATTTGTTTTTGAGTGTCAGCACCACATCCGCCTGTAGCCAGCTGCTTACTGTGGGTGACGACGATGACGCATTTGTTGTTTTCGTGGGCGGCCCGGCGCAGGATGTCGATGATATCAGTAGCGGTGGTTTCTGTCCAGGTTGCCAGTTGGCTCGTCTGCCAAGATAATCGGTGCATGCGAGACGAGCGCTCGCCCAATCGCCACGCTGTTGCTGTGGCCGCCAGAAAGTTTCATGACGTTGCGGTGAATGTGATCGTCGTCTAGGGCCCATGGCATATAGCGCTTTTCGTTGGTGGCCTTGGCATTAACTAATTTCAAGTTTTCCAGCGGCGTCAGGGTAATCGATCAGGTTATAATTCTGAAACACCAGCGAGATATTGTGCTTGCGATGGTGCGAGTAGCCCCTGCTCGGCGATGTCTTGGTCGTTGAACAAAAATCTGCCCGTCGGTCGGCGTGTCCAATCCTGCCAGCAGCCCCAGCAGCGTTGACTTACCAGCGCCAGAACTACCGACGATGGCGTATGGGAACGTGCCTTTTCAAATTGATAATTGATGCCGTTGAGCACGTTGCTTGTACCGTCGGCGTATGAGTAGATGATATCGCGTAACGTAAGTAGTGACATAATAACTCCTAACTTAATGTTGCTAAAATTTGCTTTGGTGATTGGCGCATGATTGGCGCGGTGGCAGCGATGGCTGATAGCAGAACGACCACTGTAACCAAAGGCGAAAGCCTCTAGGTAGGTCGCTACTGGCGCGGCGTGCACCATGGTTGCTTCGACGCGTTGGCTGTGGCTCGTTTGCGCTGTCAGGGCAGTAGAAATTTGCGATGAGGCGACCGAGCCAATGGCGAGTGCGAACACCGAACTGACTGTGGCGATGATGGCGAGCTCCGCCAGGAACTGCCCGACAATCTGCCGCTTCGACGTGCCGATAGACAGCAAAGATGCCAATTTCATGCAAGCGTCCGCGCACCCAGAATACCAGCACCAGCGACAGCACCGCCAGCCCCGCGGTGGCCGCGCCGATGGTGGCAATCGTCAAGATGTTTTGAATGCCAGCGATGTTTTGGAGAACCCCGGCAAATACTGCTCCGTTGTCAGTCAGGCTCAATGTTTGCCAATCAACGTGTGGTAAACTTTTTGGCGCGGTCTGTTAGCGACTTCAGCTGATGCGGATGTTCGGCGAAGTACGTCGCTCGCGTTAGCTGCTGGCTACCCGCTAGCTGCTGCGCCGCAGCCAAGTTGGTGATGACATGATTCTCCGCCATGTCGGACTGCAAGACTGCTGGCTTTTCGCCTGTGCCACTGAAGATTCCTGCGACAGTTACCGTCACCCGCCGGCCGTCTTTGGTGATGTCCAGCTTGTCGCCTGGCCTGATCGCTATTTTTCTCGGCAAAGGTTTTGTGAATCAGGGCCGCGTTTTGATCGTGCATTGTTATATGCCTGCCCTGCTCCAGTTGGTAGAACCGACCAGTGAACTCGCCGAGCAGATTGCTCTGTGTCGCGCCCGTCACCTTCGCCTCGCCAGCCGCGTTAGCGTCCAGCTAGCACGCCGCTGCCTGCTACGTCAACCAATTGTTTACCCGGTAGCCCTGCAGTGGTTTCTGCCTCGGAAATTGTAGTGCGCTTTCACTGCGTCCAGGCGCTGCACTCGCTGCGCGATATCCATCGGCACCTCGCCCGACGGCTGCTTGCTGGCGATACTAAAAGCCGGCGCGGATATTCCACTCAACCGATTGCTTCAGCTGCGCCATCGTTTGCTGCACCGTCAGCGTACCGATTAGCAGCGTGAAAATCAGCGTCATAATCAGGGCGATGGTCAGGCTGCGACGCCGCCGCCGCGTCACAGCCGTCCAGGCTCGTGTGATAATCGTCATCATTCGCCCCTAGTCCACTTCGGTGAGTAATTCTTGGCGTTGACCCGCGTAATCGGCCGCGAAGCCAGCAGCACCGCGATGATAATCACCGCCAACCCAGCGCCCCCACACCGCCAGCAGATCCGTCGGCTGTACACCAACTGTCACCTTTATCCAGCGTGCGTGATGACGTCACCGAGTCAGCGTCAGCACCGAGCGATGCACCGTCAGCGAATCCGCCAGCCTGACGCTGGCATTCCGCGCCGCCTGCGATACCACGTGATCGCCCATTTGTTGTGCGATCAGCCCGGCGGTAACGCACGACGCACCGAAACTCAACACCGCGATCATCACCAGTTCAGCGATATATTGCAGCACAATCTGACTGCGGCACACCCGTCGCCAAGAGCACACCCGCTTCGCGCTTACGCTCATTCATCCACAAGTACAGCACCATGCCGATCACCGCCACGCTGACCAGCGCCGTCGCCCACAGCATACCGTCGATCAGGCCGTACACGCCGTTCACCGCGCCAGTCACGCCAGCCAGCTCCTGGCTATTCTTATTCAATTGATACTTTTGCCAATCAACTGGCAGTTTATGTGCCCGCGCCATTACCTCATCCAGCTGCTTGGTGCCTTTGGTAAAGAACGTGGCGTCCTGGTAAATCTCATTGTGCTCGGTATAGGCATTCAACTGGCGAGTTGTCGCAAGGTCAGTCAGGAATAAATTCTCGAACAGCTCCACCTGGTACGTCGCCTGCTTTTGGGTTTTTGCCATTAAATACACCGACGATTTCTACCTCGACCTCATCCTTGGATGGATGCTCATTGTCGGTGTCGTATTGATTGGCCTTTAAGCTTAATTTTACTGCCCAGCTTCAGGTTGTTAGCCTTTGGCAAAATCTTCGATGCACCAAAATTGTGTGCGAGATCGTTCTCGGTGATGTGCCGGCCAGCGATGAGCTTGAGCGCGCCAGCCCGGAACTTGGTTTCAAATTCGGTTTGTTGACACCGAGGATGGTGGCGGCGTTGCCAAATTGCTTTGTCTTTCTGGCCGTCATAGCCGCTGCCACCACTCGGTAGTGGCACCAGTTTGGTATTGATAAAAATCGACCGTGGCGTTCTGGCGTTTGACATATCCGTCACGCCCCTCCAGGTTCTTCACCGCGTCGATGTCTTTGTTCGACACTGTTCCCGAACCGCGGGCTGTCCCTGGATTGGTGCGCGGATTGATTGCTCAGCTGAAAGCCGGCCTTGAGCGTTTTGTCTAGTGACTGCGCTGCCGCAGTCAGTCGAATGCTTGATGGCAAAATCCACTCAGCATAATTGTCGACATACAGCAAAATCACAGCAAAATCAGCGTTTTGAGTTTTTCCGGTGATATGTAGCCAGGCACGCTGTACAAAATGACATAGATCTCCCTTCTTGGTTCTGTGTCAGTGTAGCAAGTGGATGTGAAGGGAATGTGAAATGGGTGAGTTGTCTAAATTTAATCCCCTATTTCTCAAAATATCAAATATACTTCCAATGAAAATAGGCTAGTTGTTCGATACCTTTAATCAGGTATCAGTGACACTAGCCCAAGTCACTCGCATTTGTTCAGATTGATTTCTCCAACCTAGGGGATGCGCACCCCTTTCTGTTGTCCTACTGCTGTCTCTCGATCTCGATGACATGGACACCGAGACGCTCCTTGTGCGGCGGGTAGATCTTGCGAAGGAGGTGCAGGCCTCTCTCGCTCTCTGCCTGCGGCACGATCTGCCTGCCACGATTCGGTAGCCAACATGTGCTGCGAAGTTGTCGTAGATGCGGATAGAACTTGATTCGCACCACACCGGACGTGTGCCCAGTTTCGAACTGTAGCAGCTCTCCGGCCTTCAACCGCTTGATGCTGTTGTAGCCGACCCTCACCTCGAGAGTCTTCTTGCCGGACATGATTGCGTCGTAGTACGGACGCTTGATGCGCATCTTACGCACAGCTACTCCTTCCTTGTTGAGACTCGACTCTCCCCACTGCTGGACAACGCTGGTAGGTGCGTATCCTCCCGGGAACACCTTCGAGTACAGCCGTGATGCTGGAGGCAGGCGATTTGCCACGACTCAGGGACGAGGTGGATATGCAGCTTGTGACCGTAATCCTCCAACAGCCCTTGAGGTCGATAATGAGCGCCTCAAGCCAAGCTGCTCGACTTCGCCACGAGAGGCATCAGCTTTAATGGGCTGCCCTTCTTAGGAGTAGCCCCGGCAACGCCGACCACTTCGCCACCACACTCGGCGGTGAAGATGATCTTGAACTTGGCGTTCACGTCACCAGACTCTCACGGCGGTAGCCGGCGAGAGGGCGTCAACCCAGCTGTCGTCCACTCCTTCGAGAGTCGTCCTCATCTGCGACAAGATGAGAGCTCGCGCGCCGTCGGCGTGCTGAGCTCGTTAAACGAAACCCACAGAGATGTTCGGCGAGTCGAACCCCGCCTCGTCGACAAGCTGCTTTTGCATACAGCATATGCTCATCGACCCCCATCTTGTGGTTGTGAGCCGTGCCAGTGACGTGGAAACCCTTCCGGAGGAAGAACTGAAGCGCCTTCTGGTTCGGCGACGCGACAGTACAATACAGCTGCCGAGCACCAAGGCTGCGGGCGAAATCTTCAGCGTGCTGAGCAGCATGCTTCCGATTCCCAACTTTCCACGGTAGTCGGTGCTGACGATCAGCGGGCTGATCTTGACAGTTCCTGCTGTCTTAACGACCACATGGATGAGACCGACCTGCTGACCATCCTGCTCGGCGATGAACATGTGCTGTCCAGCCGAGAAGTGACCGACATGGTCGATACCACCATTCATGTGTGTCTCGAAGATTCGTCGTGCATATGCACGGTGATCTCCGTCGTAGAACGGAGTGAGCGCCCGGACCATGAGGCTAGCGACAAATTCAAAGTCGTTTGCGTTTGCTTCGCGCACGACGATGTCGATGACTGGTGATTCAGTCATGAGGTACACCTTCCTGTGATTGCTACGATTTTTGACGTAGCATTTGGATAGGACAATTTTTATATCATCAAGATAATATAAACTCAATCCCTACTACACCATGTAATTGTTGGTCTTCAATAGAATAAAACTCGTTAATCTGATTCTCTAGCCATTCAATATTTTTCGCCGCCAAATTTCCGTGGATTATGATGCGAGAATAAATCATGAAACGTCGCGTAGCGCAACCAAACCAACCACTTTAACAGTAGTAGTTTGACTAGGGTTATCTCTATTAGTAAAACAATCTCGTCGCCAAGCTGTATCTTTCCTGGCGCTTTTTCATCGTATAGTCGTGATTCGATGGTTTTATGACCAGAGGCTATAGCGTCAAAAGGTTCTGTTGCTAGTTTCAATTGGTGTGTAATCATAATGAATTTATTATATAAGAATAAATAACATGAGCCACTGGGGCAGTGCGCGGTCTTTTGCTATTCTATTATAAAAGTTGCTCAATTTAGTCCACAATCAAGTTCAGGTATTTTTAGCAAACCTCACTACAAACCACATTCCCCTGCCCATGCGGCGCAAAGCTCATAGTCTAGGCCCTTAGCGTCGAGCAGCATTTTCACGGTGTAGAGGCCAATGCCGCTACTGCTGGCGTGCTGCTTCGTGCCGCCAGGGCTGCGATAAAACGGGTCGAAGACGTGCTGGAGTTGTTGTTTGGTGAGTGGCTTGCAGGCGTTTTTCGATGGCTGGTTCATGCTCATCACAAGTAATTTTTATGACGCTCCTGGCGTCGCTATAGCGCACCGCATTTGACACCAGGTTCGAGATAACGTGACGCATCATGTCGCGGTTTGCGTGGATAGTCGCTGGCTGCGTATCAATCGCGAAAGTCATGCCGCGTGTTTTTCGCCAGCAGTGTATAATCGGCAACCACCTCGGTAATCAGCTTATCAACCCGCAGCCGCTTCTCTTGGCGCAAAGCTTGCTCGGCCACACTGCCAGAGCGCAGCACATCATCTCTACCATCGCCGCCACGCGGTCAGCCTGCGCCACCGATTCCGCCAGGTACCGATCGCGATTTTTATACTCACCGATGTTTAGCTGCATGTTTTCAAGCATAATCCGTAGTGCCGCCAATGGTGTTTTTAGCTCATGCGAGGCCGCGCGGAGGAAGGCGATTTTCTCTTTCTCCAGCTGCGTGATCCGCTTATTTTCATGCTCCAGCGAGCGAATCGTTTGCCACAAATTTTTGATATAATTCATTAATATTTCGCCCCAGCACGCCGATTTCATCACGGCTATTCACCGGATAATACGCGTCCTTTTCCAGCCGCTGCATAGTCGTGGTCACCGCCGCCATCTGGCGAATCGGCCGCGTCACAAAACGGCTATACAAGTACGAAAACACGAGCGCCACCAGTAGCGAGCCAAGCATGGTATATGGCAACACCTGCAGCGTGGCGAGTTTGGCCTGAGTAACAGGCGCCACGTCAGCCAGCAGCTTGACCGCAATCGCTCGCCCCTGGTTATCCGCCACACTGCCCCTGCTGCAAAATCACCGAGCGCGGATCGACCGTCTGCCCATCAGCAATTTTTCACCACGCTGGTGTCGACCGGCTTTACCACTATCGGTCACGATGGTGATCGACTCAAAACCCTGAAAATACTGATCGCGCCCGTCAATCGTCAGTGTGATATTCACGTTTTTCATACTGGCAAATTCTTGGCTGATCCGGCGCATTTCCTCGGCCGATTTACCACGCAGCTCAGCCACGAGCGCCGCCAGATTGCCCGCCGCCTCGCGCTCTTTTTGCTGCAGATAAAAAGTGCGGCATCAAGGTATAAACCAGCGCATGCACCAGGACAATCAACGCCGCAAACAGGCCGATTGATGCCAAAAATGTTTTGGGGAATAGTTTAAGATGCTTCATAGCGGTAGCCCACCCCTTCACCGTGATGATACAGTCCAGGTGTAATTTTTGCGCAGGTTTTTTGATGTAGACGTCGATCACTCGGTCAAACGGCACCTCGTCATCACGCCACAGCTTATCGATGATAGCCCGCCGGCTCCAGACCATATGTGGATTTATCCACCAATAGTTTGAGCAGCTGCACTTCCCGGCTTGAGGTGCGCATCAGCACCATCATAAAACCCCTGATACGCCGCAAAAATCCACCGAGGCCAGGCCGCGCTGCCACAAAGGTTTTGGTGGGCTGCCGACGGCGCAATAGCGCCCTTGATCCGCTTTTCCAAAAATCACGAGCGAAAATGGCTTACTCATATAGTCATCCGCCAGCTCGTCAAAACTCAGCAATTTGCGTCGGCTCATCAGTGCAGCGCCGTCAGCATGAGCACCGGCACGTCGCTGGTCTGGCGAATTTGGTGCAGCACCTCGATGCCCGCTCATCCCTGGCAGCGCATAATGTCGAGGACAATCACATCCGCCTCAGCGAACTTATCTAGCGCCTCCTCGCCGCTGGTCGCCGTCAGCACCGTAAAGCCGCGCTGGCGAAAGGTGCTCGAGTGCCAGTACGGAGGGTTGGTTCGTCTTCAACCAAAAGAATCGTTACTGTCATTGTGGGGTTACACTACATAGCGCTGGCTTATGCCGCCTATTCATCATAATAATCAGAAAAATACCAAACTCTTGCCAGCACGTTTTAGCGCCTGGGCGGGCTGCTTTACTAATTGGTAGCTTACTGTGGAGCAAGCGCCTAATCTGCGGGTGTTTACGCGGGCCATGAGCACAGGCAACCGCTTCATTCAGTTGGCGAATCGCAACTGGCGTTACCGTCACGCGAGCAAAAATCCACTCCCCTGGTAGTACACTGCCAGCTCATCACTGGTGGCAGCCATAGAGCCTGGCAAAATCCCCGCCGTCTGCCCATCTTCGCCAATACCAAACAAGCCGATTTTACTAACTATGCGGTAGCCAGCAGCTGCTGTGGTTTCCGCTAAAAGTCACGCGCCGTAGCCTGGCTATCCTCGCCGCGCAGTACCCGGTAGGCATTGATTGATTCTACCGCAAAGCCAAGTTTCATCAGCTGGCTCCAATTCTCGTCATCGTGCCCCGGCTGGCCGTACCGTTCATCTGTTAGGGTAATATTGCTAAGCCCGGGTATCCGTATCCTCGAGCCTATGTAAAACTGCTGTTACTACCCCCATGGCCGAACCGCCAGGCACAAGCCACAAGACAGATTCGCCTAAGTGTAATTGCTCACTTATAACAGTGGTTAAGTAATTTTGACTATGCTACTATCATCGTGTTCGGTGATAAGATTCATGCAACTCCTTTTTTGTAGTATAGCGTGGACACATAGTTTTTGCAATCAAAGGGCTGAAGCTATACACTAAGCAGCCTAGTGGGGCACTGGTCTTCACGCGGCAGGCTTGGCTGCAGTAGCGGCGCTCTGGGTCTTCGCGCATGTCTGGCACAGAACACTAGCTTAGTGCAGCTTGGTTCGGCGCAGTTTTTCAAAGTTGCTGAGTTGGCGCCTGGCAGTGGTGGCAGTGAGCCAATGTTTTGGCTTTATCGCTTCAGAGTCATGGTTTTGCGGCCGTCAAATCACGCAGGGCGCCTTCCATAAACCGTCATCACCGTACTTTTCGCCGTATTTGACGATACCGCCATCAATCTGGTACACATCTTTAAAGCCACGCTTTTTCATCATAGCGCTAATAACTTCGCAGCGGATACCACCAGTGCAGTAGCTAATAACCTTCTTGTCTTTAATATCATCGTACTTATCGCTTTCTAGTTCGGCAATAAAAATCACGGCTGGTCCGTGTATTAGGCACCACGGCATTTTTAAATTTACCAAGCTCGGCTACGTGGGCGTTACGGCCATCAAAAAAGACAACATCATCGCCGCTATTGCTCAATCGGTTTTACTGAACTTCCTCTGGCTTTAGGGTGTGCCACCATCAATCACGCCGTGTTCGTCATCACATCAAATTCATCGTCGCTGTTTTTAAAGCCCACCAGCTCGCGGCGGTGCTTGACGCTCATACGTGGGAAATTATCGCGGCTGCCATCGCTCCATTTTCATACAATATCTTTAAACCAGCAAACTTTGTGGTCTCTTTAATAACTTCTTCTGGCGCGTCGATATCACCACCAACCGTACCATTCAGTCCATGCCTGCTTACGAGATTCTGCGCAGCGCGGAAGCTGTCGCACAGCTACCTTTTGCCATAGCTAATGGCTGTCTGGGTCTTTGATCGAGTGTAAATTTATAGTAAAAGTAGAATCTTTTTGCATACCCATATTATACCACGCGCAGCCCGGCACGCCTATGCAAACCTTTACCGCACAAGGCTGACTGTCAGTGCGTCATTGGCGTCGCTATACCTAAGAGCCCGCCACACACCCTAAACACCCACGTAATATTGATACAAATAGAGCTTTTTGAGTACGCAATCATCAACCCCACCCCACGCATCTATTTTTCTTATGCTGTGGCAGGCAGCAAAACCCTATCGCCTGGCGGCGTAATTTAGCCATTATTACAGCAACGCTCACCGTGCTAGGCGGCCTGGCTGGACCAATCATTAGTGCCCGTATTTTGCATATGATTCAGCAGGGCGAACTGAGCAACACCACCCTGCTATGGCAGCTCGCTGGGCTGTTTGCACTGTGCCAGATCTGGGCAGAAATCATTGGCTGGCGGCTGACACTCTACTTTGTGTGGACGTTCGAAACTGCGATGCAGCGCGATCTTTACAACCGCGCTTTCGTACACTAACGCAACAAACGCTCTTTTCCATTCAGGCCAGTTTGGTGGCTCACTCGTCAGCCAAACATCTAAGCTAACGGCAGCTGCCGAGCGCTTTTGGGATACGATCATTTGGTCGATTTTGCCGCTAGCACTATCGCTGATTGGCTCGATTATTATTTTAAGCCTTGTGCTGTGGCCATATGCAGTCTTCTTGGCAGTCTTTGCCCTGCTGTTTTGCCTGGTAGTGTATATCACCTCGCGGCCCGATGGCACTCGGCTCACGAAGCCGAAGCTGCTGCCAGCAATGCCCTTAGCGGCCGGCTGGCAGATACCATCGCCAACATTAGTGGCCCGTCAAATCATCCAGCGCCGAAACACGCGAAGCACAGGGCGCTTTGCCACCACAGTGACCGATTGGCGCCACAAATCACTGGCCGTCATGGGTGGGTTCCTGCGCGTCAGTCACAGTCACTCCAAGCATTACAACCATCATTAAAGTTGCTGCCCTGGTATTTGCCATTTACGCCGCCCACGCATAACGTCGTATCAATCGCGACTATTCTACCTCATTGTGACCTATACAACCTCGGTCACACGCGAGCTGTGGAATGTAAACAGTATTATGCGTAGTTACAACCGCGTGCTTGGTGATGCCCGCGATATGGTTGGCATTCTGAATACACCACTCCACTTGGCTGATACAACATCGCGTCATCTGGCAGTGCCACGCGGCGAGATTGATATCGATACAATTACCTTTACGCATGATGAAGGTATTGGTAGTACGATTTTTGATGGGTTTAGTTTAACCATCCAGCCGGGTGAGAAAAATTGGCCTTCTGGAGGTGCGAGGTGGTTCGGGTAAAACAACTCTTACAAAACTACTACTCCGCTTTGCTGATATCGATAAGGGCACAATTGCATGTTGATGGCCAAAGCCATCGACCAAGTGACCCAGGCCAGCCTGCGCGAACATATTGCCTATGTTGCCCAGGGGCCGCTCCTCTTTCACCGTACCATCCGCGAAAAACATCGCCTACGCCCGGCCTGATGCAAGTAGCGAGCAGATCGAGGCAGCCGCCAAAGCTGCTAACGCCTATGGTTTTATTCGGCAATTGCCACAGGGCCCAGAATACCGAAATTGGTGAGCGCGGCATCAAACTCAGCGGTGGCCAGCGCCAGCGTCATCTTTGCCTCGAGCTATTCTAAAGGATGCCTGGATTTTTGCAGTTCTGGATGAGGAACTAGTGCGCTTGACTCAGAAAGCGAGCGCCTAATCCAACGCTCGCTTACGAATCTAATGAAAAACCGTACCAGTATTGTGGTGGCGCACCGCCTGAGCAGCCATTGCCAGCCTGGACCGGATCGTCGTGATGGACAATGGCGCTATTATTGAGCAGGGTAGCCATACCGAGCTACTGGCCAAAGGCGGTGCCTACGCCAGCTGTGGAACCACCAAAGCGGCGGTTTTATTCAGTAGCCTCGACTGCTTGCTCACCGACGACTTCAACACTGTCGGCGTCTGCAGCTATCCGCGTCGCCACCGGCAGCATCATTAGGGCAGCCTGCAAGGCGACTTGGTTCGTGCACATTAGCCACCACTAGGTCCAACACACTTTGATCATCATCAGCCGTACCTTCAGTGACCATCATCATTATCAACAACTTCAACCCCCTTTGGCAGAGGGAATATCCGCTACCGTTAGTTTATCATCGGTTGTTGCAGGTTTTCAATCGAAACCTCTAGTGCCTCTGGTAGATCCACAGGAAGAGCCTTTACCCGCAACTGGTCGATTGCCTGCGCACAATCAGCCCGGCACGCTCGCCGGGCTTTCACCCGCCTACCAGGCGCACTGGCACATCCGCTACCACAGGCTCATTCGTCTTCACAGCATGAAAAGACACATGTCTGATCACCATCGTGTTGACGATCAAACTCAACTGATTTTATACAGCGCAATCCGGCGTCGACCACTCTAATGGCAATGTGTACTGGCGTACGGCGGCCGGCCTGGCGGTGAGACCTTTTCCATCGCGATGTGCTCTGCTTGGACAACCACTGGCTTCATATTGGCGCCGTACACCACTGCTGGCACAATACCTTGGCGGCGCAAGGCAGCTACCTTCTGTGCCTGCTACTGCTTACGCTTAAGCGTTAATTGATTTTACTTTCCCATATCTCTCCTTTCGTTTTAGGATACCTGTTCGGAAAATAACCGTACTTTCATTAGTAGCACACCAGCGCAGCAGGCTGGCTATGGTATAATAAGGCCTATGATGCACGCACTAACTGAATTTATTGTCCACCTGGGGGCGTTTGCTGTTCTCGGCGTGGTTTTTGCAGAGTCTGGCCTCCTGATTGGCTTCTTTTTACCGGGTGATAGCCTGCTATTTATGTCGGGCTTTGGTCCAGCAGCACACCTTTGCCTGGAATATCCACCTGTTCGTACTACTACTGGCAGTGGCCGCTATTCTGGGCGATAATGTTGGCTATAGTTTTTGGGCATAGGTAGGCCGCAAGCTCTTCGAAAAGCCAAACTCACGCTTCTTTAAAAAGAAGTACCTTACCCAAGCAGAGGCTTTCTTCGAAAAGCATGGCGCCAAGGCAATTGTGCTGGCCCGCTTTGTACCGGTTGTACGCACCTTTACGCCGCTATCATTTGCTGGTGTTAGCAAAATGCACTACCGCACCTTCTTTATCTATAACCTCGTTGGCGGCACACTATGGACTGCACTCTTTACCTACGCCGGCTACTTTATTGGTAAACAGCTCCAGGCTATGGGCTTTAACGTAGAAATCATCACTGTTGTTATCATCGTTATTTCGGTTGCGCCTATTATTGCCCATGCACTTTCGAGGTCAGCAAAAACGCCAGAGCCTATGCAGCGAGGCACCAAGCGCGAGCTACAAAGCATATTGCAAAAACCTAAAAGTAACTAACGCAGTAAACCATCCTAGCTACAGGCGCCACTGCACAACACACCCTCTGGTCACATCGGCTCGAGGGGTTTCATGACTCCATCTTACGCCAGCAGGGGGCGCAAATATTTACCAGTAAACGAGACTTTATGGGCCGCAATTGCCTCGGGCGTACCAGTCGCGACGACCTGGCCACCACCAGCGCCGCCTTCGGGGCCCATGTCTATAATGTAGTCAGCTGATTTAATGACATCCAGGTTGTAGCTCAATAATCACATGCTATTACCACCATCAACCAGCTGCTGCAGAATACCCAGCAAGCGCTTCACATCAGCGCTATGCAGCCCCGTTGTTGGCTCATCCAGAATATAGAGCGTCTTGCCCGTAGACCGGCGCGAAAGCTCCGTGGCAAGCTTAATGCGCTGTGCCTCCCCGCCACTAAAGGTAGTAGCTGGCTGGCCAAGCCGAATATAACCTAGGCCAACATCCACCAATGTTTGTAGCTTGCGGTGCACTGCTGGCACATTAGCAAAAGAACTCACAGGCTTGCTCGACCGTCATATCAAGCACATCGCTAATGGTGCGGTCTTTGTGGTAATCTCTAGCGCCTCGCGGTTATAACGCTTACCACCGCACGTTTCACACGCCACATAGCACATCTGGCAGAAAGTGCATTTCAATCTTTATAACACCATCACCCTGGCGGGTTTCGCAGCGGCCACCCTTGACGTTAAAGCTAAAGCGCCCCGGCTTGTACCTCGCACATTTGCCTCTGGCGTGCTAGCAAACAGCTCACGAGATCGGTGTAAAAATACCTGTATAGGGTGGCTGGATTAGAGCGCGGTGTCCGGCCAGTCGGCGACTGATCAATCACAATGGCTTTTATCGAGCTGCGTAACGCCAAGGATATCCTCGTGTTTACCAGGTACCCGCATTTGCACGGTGGAGCCGCGCCGAGAGCTCTTTAGCCAAAATATCATTCACCAGGGTTTGATTTACCGCTACCACTCACACCGCTCACTACAGTCATAAGCCCAAGTGGGATCATCACATCAATACCCTTCAAGTTATTTTTCGCGGGCACCTTTGATAGTAAGCCAGCGGTCCTTCTGTAGCTTACGACGGGTTTGCTGGCACAGCGATAGATTCAGTACCACTAAGATACTGGCCAGTGATGCTCTTTTTGTTCTTTGCTACCTGCCGTGGCGTGCGCAGCCGCGACTACCTAGCCACCATGCACCCCTGCCCCAGGGCCAGTCTCTAGCAGGTAATCAGCCGCCCGAATAGTATCCTCGTCGTGCTCCACCACGAGCACGGTAGTGCCAAGATCACGCAGATGCTTAAGCGTTGCAATTAGGCGGTCATTATCACGCTGGTGCAGGCCAATCGAGGTTCGTCCAGCACATGCCAGTACCTGCAAGCCACTACCAATTTGCGTCAGGCCAAACGAATCGCTGCGCTTCCCCGCCGCTCAGTGTATTAGCCGCTCGCCCAAGCTCAAGATAATGCAAGCCAGCGTTGCTCATAAACTGCAGCCGGGCCGTAATTTCCTTCAGGATGGCCCGGGCAATCGCCTGCTCCTTTGGGCTTAGGTCAAGCGACGCAAAGAATGCAATCGCATCATCAATCCCCAGGCTACATACATCCATAATATTATAGCCATGGACGGTAATCGCTACGGCACAACTGGCAAGGCGCACTCCTTGCTGGGCGGTGCACTGGCGCTCACGCATAAAACGCTCAATGTCCTACGCATAAATTCACTGTCGGTCTCACGCCAGCAGCGCTCCGAGGTTCGGATAACGCACTTCGTAGGTAGTATCTGTAATGGCGGCCGCTGCCCAATGCTGATCCGGTACTTCTGGGCTCCGGTGCCGTAGAGCACAAGCTGCTGCACTGCCTCTGGCAGATCCCGCACTGGTGTGCGCACACTAAAATCATGCGCCTCGGCAACTGCACGGATTTTCTTCGTGTCAAAAATTATCGACGTGACGACGATTATATGGGCGAATGGCACCCTCGGCAGTTGTCAGATTAAGGTTAAACACCAACTCTGGGTCAATCTCGAGCCGAGCTCTAATCCAGTACATACCGGGACGCACCCTGAGTGATTATAACTAAAGAGGCGTGCTCGAGTCTCTGGGATTTCGATATCTGGGTTATCCAGCGGGCATAAGCGCTGGCGTAGCAGCTGCACATCGCCACTATCGGCATAGAGCACACCCACAATACCACCACCAACATCAAGCGCCTGCTCGACACTCATGGGCCACACGGCCACGCATATCCGGGGCCATTACTAGCCTATCAACAACGATTTCTATACTATGGCGGCTTCGTTGGCCCAGAGACTCATCTAGCGCCACTACGCCATCAACTCGCGCCCTAGCAAAGCCGAGGCGGCGGTACTGCTCGGCACATGGGCAAACTCACCTTTTGTCTCTGGCAATTGGCGCTAGCAGCATCAAGCGTGTGCCAGGTTCGATCTTCATGACGTCGTCGATAATGTCATCTTTGGTGCGGCGGGTAACTCGCGGCCAGTGAGTTGGGTCATGCGGCACACCAGTACGCGCGAACAGGAGCCGCAAGTAGTCATAAATTTCAGTCACCGTTCGCAAGCGGTACTACGCGAGTTACGGCTGGTAGATGGTCACATGCTAATTGCCGGGCTTGAGCCATCGATACTTTCAACATCGGGCTTATCCATAATCCCTGAAAAACTGGCGCGACTAGCTACAGGGCTTTCCACATAACGGCGCTGACCTTCGGCATAAATCGATATCAAACGCGAGACGACTTACCGCTGCCGCTCGGCCGAGTTATGACCACCAGCTTATCGCGCGGAATACCGTTTAATATTCTTAAGATTGTGCTCTTTGGCACCGGTTGCTTATCACCTCAGGGCATATCCTATACAGTATAGCATTTTAACCGCACATGCGAACTAAGTGTATCGTGCATTCTGGTGGAAATGTGCACGTATAATTGCCAGCAAATTACCGTATAGTGTGGAGATATTTGTGGATTAACTGCATAGGTAAGCTTGTTAAAAAGCTTATTGTTGTCTGTTTTGACAAATATGCTATATTGTGTATAACAATCGTCACTAGTAATCATTAACACAGAGGGACACTGACCATGCAGCACATTGGGCAACTACAGCGCTTTTCACTCAATTTCAGGCGCACCACCTGGCAGCTAGAGCAATTTATTCCAGTGAGACGTATTTAAGCGTGACTTTTTAATGCCAGTGTTGTTACCCTTGTTGTACCTCGTGATGGCTTTCTTGGACTCACGCCTGAGTACCAGCCTGGTTGATCTCATTCTGGTTGGTGCCATTCCACACCACTTACTCCAATTCCACCAACAGCGATGCTGATTTTCTACGCGCTGGTTGCCGGTTTCTTGGCAATGCATCATCATTTCCACCAAAGTCACTCCGCCCCTACGATGCCCAAGCATCCTGGCGGTTCATCAGCCCTGGTTGACTAGTCAGGCCGCACCGCTAGCTACGTGAGCTTACTAGCACCGTTTCATTAAGTAAACCACCCGTTGCTGCAGGCTATGGGTGGTTTTTGGCTTCGTAACCGGCCGATGGCTACTCATCAGTACTGGCATAATTGCTTTGAACCACGGCTTCAGCTCCTCAAGCACATACGCCTGGTGGCTGGTTAGCTGCTTGCGGGCAAGGCGCTGTAGCTCCCGCACAAAACCCAGGTGCTTGCTGCTCAAGACGCTGGCGGCGGTACGCTTCGTGAGTTGGTGCGCTCATCATGCCGAAAAGGTTGTTCAAAATTACGTGCCTTATAGCGCGGAACATCTCGGCCAAGCGCGCATCACTTAAAGCGTGGGGCAAGCGTCGCAATATCGGCGACACTAGCCCGCCGCACATGCTCTGCTTGCTGGCGATCACCCTCGCTAATAAACCCATCATATAGCTTCGCCTCTGCATCTGGTGGTGCAGCAAACTGAGAGCGGGTACTGGGAGTGCTTCAGTAAGGCGCTTGATAAAATCAGGCCGGGCAAGGAGTATCTTACGGTGGCGCTCGATATTGTGCAGCGTTAGTCCAATTCGGTTCCAGCCATCACCATGATTGAGCACAGCAAGTGGTGCAATAGCTGGCGCCCGGTTCGGCTGCATCTTTTGCCGGCGGCGGCTGGTAGATCGTCACCACGCTCGCTCCGCTGGCGTTGCCATACTCTCTACAAGCTCACGAACACTTTTGCAAGCCACGGCGTTGGGTCGCGGCGCAAATCATACACATACACATTACCAAAATCAGCCTCACTAATAGCCATGGCAACCGTCGTTTTATGCCATTCATTATCGTAGCGGCCGCTGGCGTATACAAACGGCACATGTGGCTTAGCTAGCTCCCGCACGGCCTCCTTATGGCGCATCTTAAACAGGTAATCAAACAGTTGTGGCTGCTCAGCGGCAAGCAGTTTGGTTATACCGACCAAGGCTTCAACATCACTGAGAGCATCGTGCGCCTTGGTGTGCTCCAAGCCATTGACCTTCGATAAAAGCTCGAGCTTGTTTGTTGCAACACCATCAACCACCGGCCACGTTATGCCATCCGGGCGCAGTGCACGCGTCAAGCGCACCACATCCAGCATATCCCAGCGCGAACGGCCATCCCTTATAGCTCCATTCATATGGGTCGTAATAATTACGCCACAGCAAAGGCGCGAATAAACTCATCATCAAAGCGAATGTTGTTAAAACCAAGCACCACCGTATGCGGCGTGCAGATTTCTTCAACGAACAGCTTAGGCAACCTCAGCCTCGGTGCAGCCATCGGTGACGGTTTGCTGCGGCGTAATACCGTCATCAGCGCGGGGCTCGGTAAGGTGTCATCATTCAGGCGAATCAGTGCATTATAGGCTTGGCCAGGGGCCGAAATTAGCTCATCAGTGCGGAATACCAGCAAAATTGCATAATGCGATCGCTACGTGGATTCAGCCCGCTTGTTTCTAGATCGTAGAAGAAAAAGGTCTGCCCCATATGTTCAGTATAGCAGATACAGACCATACCGCCTACTCCTGCAAGCGTCAGCTGCTGGCCGGCGATATGAATAATACTCTGGTTGGTAGCGCCCTGGCGAATCAGCTCGTGTGTAATGCCCATTTTCTTCATGATATCACGTAGCCGGTTAACTGCCTCGGGCTGGGTGTAAGATTGGTGCGGCGAGCAAACTTTTTCTATCTTGGTGCCACGTACTACAAAGGCAGGTTCGGTATCTGCTGCACCATGGCTTGGCATCGGTTCAACTGTCCAGGCCTCTTCACCTCCTGTTCGCTTAGGCGAATTACCGGCATATCATCGGTGTCCTGCTCGGCCTTGGCTACCTCTTGCTGGCGGTACTCAGCAACGGCACGTGCCAGGAGCCGTAACAGCTCCCGCCGTACCCTGGTGAGTCTGGGAAGAAATCGCCACAATCTGCGCCTGGGGCGCAACCGCTTTCAGCGCGTCCCCGTTGCATTGCAATCAATTCCTCGTCGAGTCCTTCACATTTGGTCAGGGCAATAATCTCTGGGCGCTGGGCAGGCTTTGCGCTATACTGGGCAAGCTCGCGGCGGATTGCTGTGTAGCGCGCCGCTGGGTCATCACTATAGCTATCAATCATATGCAGGAGTACCGCCGTACGCTCCACATGGCGCAGGAACTGTCACCAAGCCTTACTTTCCGAGGCGCCTTCGATCAGCCCAGGAATATTCAAGGATCAGGAGGCTTGTATCATCAGTACTGCAACACTCAAAGATTGGGGCTGAGGGTTTAAACTCATAGTAGCAATTGCCGGCCGTGCTCGTTACCACCTCAAAAAGGTTGACTTACCAGCGTTCGGGAACCCAAACTGGCCAACATCCGCGAGAGAGCCCAGTTCAAGACGAGCTTCGAACTCATCACCAGGTTCGCCAAGTTCAGCAATGCGCGCTTTGACGAGTGCTGATTAAAATGCGTTACTGAAGCCACCATCACCGCCTCGGGCGATGAGTACCTCTCTGCCCATCATCCACCAGGTCTGCAACCGACAAGGCATGACAAATCGTCGCTCAGGGGCACCTTTTATCATCTAAGTCCTCACCGCTCCTACCACGCTTATTGGGCTTGGCACCATCCTGGCCCCGGACGAGCCTTAAGCTCCGGCTTATATCGGAATGCAAGCAGCGTATTGACGTCCTTACTGGCAACAAACACAACATTACCGCCGCGGCCACCATCACCGCCATCTGGGCCCCCTTATCAATATACTGTGCCGGAAGCATGGCACCATTATCGCTTTTGCCCGGCTTTTGACAAACACCTGCGCTACATCTCACAAATACCCCGAGAGCAGCAAATGCGCCCCTGACTGAACAGGAGCGCACCATGCAGTGACCATGTATGAGGTTTAGTGAATAAACTTGTAATTACCCGAGGGCACCAGCTGGTACATTACGGCTCGAGACAACGTTAAAACCAGCGTAGTTCCATTTCACTACGGTAATAGAGCCATCTGGGCTGAGGCTTTCTACATGGCAACTGCCCGTAGCCTGCGCGCACCCACCACCGTTCTGGATAATAGCACCTGGTGCTGGTGTGGTATTAACGGCAAGCCGGCAGCGGCACTCATTCACAGCCCAGGGTAGATGCTCACCCCAGAAGCACCAATTGTGGGCGGCCCAATCGGGCACGACGCTCGCAGGCGTACCAAGTCATTACCTGGCGCGTATGCGTTACAGACATCTTGCCTTTGCCTTCGAATAGTCGACGCCACCACGCAGTTGCGTACTGGGTTGATGTTGTACCTGGCGTAGCGTTATTAGTACGGTGGTGCGTGTATTAGACGGTGGCGTGAGCCAGGGCGTTCGTTCCTCGGCAGTACGCCGCCAGGAATCGCAATACGCGATCCTTTTAATGCCGCCAACTCTCAGGTGTATACGATATAATACGCTCACCCTGCGCCCTTGTATTTATCGGCAAATCGATTGAATACTATCGCGCTCGCATCGGTATAGCGCAACACCATCCAGTTGGCAGGATGGTCAAATCCGGCCAGCTCATAGGTTATCCGAGGCCAAGTTATTGGCCCACTTAATGGTTTCCGGTGTCAGATTAAAGCGCTGCGCAACCGATTGACGTTATCGCCTTCTTTGGCCTGTAGGTAACAATCGTACGGATATCACCGGTTGGCTGCGACTCGATCTGGCTTAGAAATAACCAGTTCGTTGGTTTGGGAAAGATCCTTCTTCACCCCAAGCGAGGTCGATAGGTTGGCAAACGTTAGCTGCCACTGGCATATCTGTCCCGCAGGGCAAAAGTTAGCAGCTACATCGGTGGCTACCTCTTCTCGATGTCACCGACACAGATTGCGTTGTTGTTGCAAACCTGGGTGCAAGTGGCCACACCAGGTTGGTAGATAGCGAGGCAACACTGGCAACCATCAGCGCCGAGGCAGTGCCATACAATACTGCCGAAGAAACAATATTCTTTTTTGCCACATGGGGCGTAACACTCTTGTGTGGGCCAGATTGGCCACTGGTAAACGTTGTAATCGCTTTTCTCCTGCACGGCTATTACTAGCTATGCTACTACCATAGTTTGTCTTTCTTCTGCGGCTCTCACCACAGAACAGAGTACGTGTCGACCAATATTAATTACTATTATTTGCTCGCTAGGCATTAAAAAGGCTGTACCCGTACGACATTTTTGGTAGGCGCACAGTTATAAGACAACTCGGTAAACTCCCACCCAATAATACTTACACGCTGTGTGCTATCTCCAAGTATATGCCAGGTTGACTAAAAAGTCAATATATTTTGCTATAGCTGGCAGAGCTTCTGGCAATGCTGGGCAGCGTTGCGCTCATGCTCCTGGGTAGTTTTAGCATAATAGGTCTTACCATCATCCCCTGCCACAAAGTAAAGATAGTCTGTCTTACTTGGCTCGGCGACGGCTTTCAGCGCCGTAAAGCCTGGCGACGCAATCGGCGTTGGCGGCAAGCCCTTGTGAATGCGCGTATTATGCGGCGTATCAACGCTGACTGCGTCCACTACCTTAGAATCATGGTTGCCTTGCAAGATAACGCCATATTTTGCCGTCACATCAGAACCAAGTGGCATATCCTTCTTTAGGCGATTGAGGAAAACACCAGCAACCATAGGCATATCCGCCGCTTTGTTCTCTTCTTTTTGCACAATCGATGCCAGCACAATTGCCTGGTAAACACTCAGCCCCTGTGCCTTAAACTTCTCTTCTAGGTTTTCTTTCCTGATATAGTCAGTCAGCTCTTTGGCGGTGTGTCGTCAAACACTTGGTGTGGCGTGGTACCAGTATGAATTTATATCGTTTCACGGATGAAGCTTTTCATCGCCGTTCCCCGGCTGGGCGCGACTGCACGATAGATTACTCACAGGCAGCCACCAAGGCCTGCGACATCCTCTTCTTTAGCAGCCATGCTGAACCATGGCTTTCGTTGCATCGTACACCGTTGAGCCCGGCAAGAAAGTCACACTAAATTCATCACCTTGCCCGGCTCTCTAGTTTGGCAAGAATGGCGGGCACATCGCTCTTTTTATCAATCAGCAGACGCCACTCTTCAGCCCCGTTCTTACCGTTAAGGCGGTGGTAAAATCTTAAAAGGCATCTTTGTGGCGAATCAGACCTTGGGCTGACCAGTATTCGTCAACTTGATCAGTGCTAGCGCCCTTTTGGCAACGTCAGCACGGACACGCTCATTTGATGAAGCATCGACCGCCTGTAAGTTACGCGTGGTATATCACATAAAAACCGCGATAACCGCTATAACAAGAACAGTTATGATGACCCCTGCAACGATGGCAATCGTCCGGCCAACACGGCGTGGCTTTTTTACTGGGTGAGCCGCAAGCGGCGTCTCGAGGGCGCTTGTATCAAACGGTGGCGGCACAACTGGCTGGCCAGTCGGCATAGCTGCGGCTGGCTTGGCAACCTGTACATTAGCCTGGGGTTGCGGCTGCACCATACCTGGCGCGTCTTTTATACGCAACCCGATGTGGCTGCACTGGCTGGAGTGACTGCGCGGCAGCTGGAGCCTGCATGCCAGATGCAGCAGCCGGCATGGCTTTGGGGCGTGGTTTTGGCTGGCTAGAGCCTTGGGTGTTTTCATGGCTGGAACAACTGGTTTAGTAACCGGTGGTTGCGGCGTTGCAACTGGCTGTGTGATATCTGCGTCTGACTAGCAGTGCGTACCTGAGCTACTGGCTGCGCAGGCGCAGCTTTAGCGCGGTGCAGCGGGTGCACGGCCAGCAGGTGGCGCAGATTGGACGCGGTGCTGCAGCACGCCGGTAGTCACTGCGGTGTTGGGCCATCATATGCTGGCGGGCGGTTTGGGCAGCTTCGGTAGCGCCTGAGTAGGCCGAACCGGCCGCGGCACTCGGGAAGGTCGTGGCGGTACGGTAGTGTGGGATCGGTTGGCATCGTTATCCATGGTACTCCTAGGTAATCCTGTAAAATTATCGCGGCAGCTCGGCATCAACATCACCCTTACGGTGCTGCCCACCCCTTGCTGCAAGTCGCCCCTCGGGTGGCAACGCTCGTGAGTGACTCATCTTGGTAAACAATCTGAACGTGATCGGCAAACGCCTTGGCATACTGAGTTGCGAAATTCTGTTTGTGCAGTTGGCTGGCCCTGCTGATTGCGAGGGTAGCTAACTACTAATGTATCAATACGGTTAGCAGTAATCATATCTCGTATCTGCTGCCGATCGCTGCCATCAACCGCAATCGTTGGCCGTGGCACGGCAATCGCACGGCTGTATCCGCCGTTGCCAAACCCGATACGCTTATGCCCTATATCCAGGGCAAGAATATTTTTACTGGCCATTGTTCGAAATACTAAACTTAACGGTTATCTTCTTTGCATCATTTGGAACGGTGCTAATCCACGGCAAGCTATAACGAATATCAACACTATCGACACCATGTATTGCGCTGAGGTCATTATTGATGTCACTATATTTTTGCCCCATCGCATGGCGCTTAACATCACTGTCTTTTGATCTCTGGGCCGACTTAGCAACCGCAAGCAAGCTAACGTACTATGATTATCGTCAGTGCTAAAGTCACTAAATACGACATTCTTTGCGCCTGATTGGTACACCTTTTGGCCGCTTTCAGACGAACGCTTTGCCAGGGTAGCACTGCTAATAAAGCTATCGAGTTCACTCACCTGCACCCCGTACATACGGTATGTAACTGAGGCGCTCAGTTTAGCCTTGCTGTCTTTGGGCTTCTTGGCCAACGGCAGGCGACGGTGATGGGTTGGTTTTTAATAGCTTGGTAACTTTCGAAGGATTGGCTGTACACCCTGACCCAGCTTACGGCTGAGGATATTCTTCTGGGATTCGTTTTTGCTCGGCTGGCTGCTCGGCGGCGCGCTGGACATCGTTTTGCGTTACAAAGGTGACCTGCTTCTTAGTACCGCCATGCATAGCCGAACCGGTAGCTTTGAGCTTGTCGATGGTCGACTCTGTAACTACGGGCGCTCAGGTTACACTCTTCGCCAATTTGGGTCGCCTTAACTGTCACATCGGCCTTACCCGGCGAAATACCAAAGCTATGCCATCCCACTCTGGCGAAACACCAGGCACGCGTACAGCACTAGTGGTTGTAAAGGTACAGTTGCCATTACTAAAGCCCGTCCGACCGGTACTCAACGGAGTCCGGCGTGGTAGTGTTGAGTGTAATTGTCCCACCTGCCTTATCGCCTTCTTCGCGCTTACCAGTAGCTGCTGTAAAAATCAATCGAAGTATCGCGTTTATCTTCGGCAACAGTGGCCCCGCAGGGTACCGCTATCAATATCTGTGCGGCCGGTGGTGGTGAGGGCTTTACGCTGGTTTGCAAACGCTCATCACTGGTTTTTGGCAGCAATCTCGATTGTGGCGTGCGGCGCAAATGAAGGCTGCCCACAGGATAATTGCATAATAGAAGCACCCCAATGCCGCCACCAATAAATAGCTTCTTGCGAAAATCGTTAAAATTCGGCACCTTTTTGGCGGTTTGTGCTGCCTCTGGGCTTGGTGGTGCCACTGAGTAGCGGTGGCGCAGTGCCTGTAAGGGCGCTACGGTGGGCTGGTGCTGGTGCTGGCCGGCGCGATTCTGGCACAGTAGCTGCATGGTCAGCAACCGGCAAATTAGCGCCATCAATAATATCATCGTCATCATCGGCTTGGCAGCCGGCAGCTCTGGCACTAACTGGCTTGGTCTGTAGATTTTTGGCGACTGGTAGCTCAGCGGCGGCCGCAAGTGGCAGCAAAGCAGAATTACTCGTGATCAACACCAGGTGCTTATCACCGTCTTGGCAACCCGTGCCAGAATACGCAAATTAACCGCGCTTTTGCAATACACCAACCTGCTTTTGGTGGTACCAGCGCAACGATCCGCTCATTACTACTTTTTACCTTGCAATAATGGCAGTAATGTCATCTTCAGCATCGATATAAATAACGTCTTTGTTCACATCTATATTCTAAGAATTTATTTAATTTTTTCTTTTATATTGTCGCTTTCGCTTACTCCCATTATTGTATCATATCCGACCCGTAAAAGCCCCATTGCGGTAATAAATGTGTGGTCGGTGATCTTTGCCTCGTCTTGTCGGTCACGCCAATAACCTCGCTTTGGCTTAAGTGTGGTGCACGACTGGTTTTTGGCAAATGGTAGTTCCTATACCAGTCATCGCCATCCAGCGCTTCCACCAGGCGGTCAAGGCTCGCGCCGCCCCCACATAGCGAGAATCTTGCTTGGCAGGTGGTCGACAGACTCAAACTCGCTCAGCGCCAGCTCAACACCCCTGCAGCCATACATCCATAGTTTTATCAATTGCATGGGTGATATCTTTACGCACCGTTGGTTTGATTTTATCGCTGGTGATATTGACCCTTTAGTTTTTCGGCGGCGCCGTAGGTCAGGTCAAGATCGGTGGCAATCGTACGCGTAAAGCTGCGCCCACCAATCCCAAACATCCGGTGCCCTCTACCCCGCCATCATTGACGACAGCAATATCGGTGGTACCACCGCCAGCGCTCAGCCATAGCGCTAAAGTTGTTGCTCGCATCGGTACCTGGCACACTACGGCTGACCGCAAACGGCTCTGCAGCCACTGCTATAAGCTCAAGCGAGAGCTCGTCCGCCACCCGCTCAAGCGCCCCAATATGCACCATAGGCGCAAAGGCAGTATAAATCTGTACGGCAATATCCTTACCCTGGAACCCAAGCGGGTTCGAGACCTTATAGCCATCAATGTGGATCCCTACTAGGGCGCTATTGACAAGTTTAATTTCGACATCGCGGTTGCCGGTTTCGAGTGCAATCTGCTGCTGGCCTTGTACCGGGCACGCTCCTGCACCTTTTCGATAATAAATTCCATCTCGGCTTCATCAAGCGGGCGACTGGCTGCGGCCGGCGGTAGCGGGATTGTATTGGTTGTGCCCCTTAACGAGCTTCACCAGCAATCACCAATCACTGCCCGGCGGGCTTGCAGACCGGCCTGGTCTTCTGCCTGGGCAAGAGCTTCTTCGCAGTTGCGGACCACACCGCTAATATCAGCAATCGCCCCAGAGTGCATATCGCTCAGGGCTTGGCGGCAACGGCCCACACCGACCACCTGTAGGTTTTCGCCATCAAGCCGCGCAATCATGGCCTTGACAAACCTCGAGTCCCAATATCAACCGCTACTAAATAGTGGTTGTCGATTGATTCATTTGCCTTTTGTCGTAGCTTATCAAAACCATAAGTATTTTTATATTATACCGTAGGCAGGCCACTTGTTGCAAACAGAATATTACCCCCTCCTACGGACCCCTATACCTGGCGACAAGCCGCTACCCTAAGGAGAGCCCAGCAGCACGCAGCACCTTAAGCACGCAGCACAGCTTTAATACGGCGAATACCAGCGCTTGATGATTCTTCTTTTGTAATCACAAAGCGCTTACCGCCCTCAGCCAGCTGGCCAGTAGTTCCACGTGCGGGCCACCGCAGATTTCAAAACTAATACGCTCGTCGCCAGTACCAATTTGGTAGACCTTGACAGTTTGGCCATACTTATCGCCAAACGCACCGACCGCACCTTGTGCAAACGCCTGCTCGGTGGGGTATTCCTGGTAACTAACCGGTAGATCAGCCGCAATCCATTCATTCACCAGCCGTTCGATTTCATCGAGCTGCTCGCGGCTTACTTTACCGTCGTTATTAAAGTCAAACCGCAAACGCTCCTCGGTAATATTACTACCATGCTGGGTCACGTGCTGGCCAAGTACCTGGCGCAGCGCAGCATACATCAGGTGGGTAGCGGTATGGTACTGCTTATGGATAAAACTCGTGCCACCAAGGCCGCCTTTTAAAGGTACCCTTAGCTGCCCGCTTCGTTTACGGCGGCTGCTCCGGCCATGTGCTCGTCAAACTCTTTTGCGCCACTCGGGCGATACCTCAATCTCCTGGCGGTAGGCCTCTTCTGTCGAAAGCTCAACCGGGAAACCGTAGGTATCATAGAGCGTAAATAGCTCTGCCCCCGTTAAACCATTATCGGCAAACTTTGCTAGCTGCTTAAGCCTCTTTGCGCAGCGTCTGGCGAAAAGACCTTTTCTTCCTTAGCAGCACCGCGATAATTGCCTGGCGCTCTCGCCGAGCTCTGCAGATCCTGCGCGTAAAGGTCAGCAATGACTGGTACAATTTGCTCAAAGAAGTTCTGTTCAATGCCAAGCTCAAAAGCAAAGCGAATTGCCCGGCGCAGCAGGCGGCGCATTACACAGCCCCTGCTCTTTATTGCTTGGCACACAGCCATCCACCGCCAGGAAGGTAGCCGCACGCAGATGATCGGCAATCACGCGCATGCTAGCAGTATGCGAGGCGTAGTGCTTGCCACTCAGCTGCTCTAAGTGTTCAATAATTGGCCACAGCAGGCTAATCTTTAAAAGACATCTGCTATCGATCGCTGCAGCGGCAATCCGCTCCAGCCCGCCGCCAAAGTCAACGTTCTTGCGAGCCAACGGTTCAAAGCCACCATCTTCACGGCGGCGATACCGCACAAATACCTGGTTGTCAATCTCCGCAAAACGCCCTGCTATCGCTGGCTGGGTGTGCCTGGCCAGAGCTAGGGTCATGGTGCTGCTCGCCAAAGTCATAGAAGACCTCGCTATCGGGGCCACAGGGGTCACCAATTGGAGTTTCGCTAATGCCCCCGCCACGGCTCCACCAGTTCTCTTTATCATCGTAGAAGAAGATGCGCCCGCCTTGCATGCCGTGCTCATCGCCATGCAGCCGTGCCATGTGTCACGATCTTGGCATCAACTCCCGCTCAGCGCAAACATCTCCTCGCCAGATCGTTGCTGCTTCATCATCACGCGGACTGCCAGCGGGTCTCATCACCAATAAAGCAGTCGCTCGCATAAATCTTTATGCGGGTCGAGCCCCACAACGTCTGTCAAAATGAAAGAAACCATTCCACTCGGCTGGCGCTTAAAGCATTCGCCCATACCCAGCTGCCGCTACTTTCAAAAAGGCTGTGTGGCGGTCATCGCCTACATGTCAACATCCTGGGCGCGCAGGTCTCAGGTCTGGCTACCCACCTGCGTGCGGCACTATGGGGGTGATCCGGCCTATTAGGATACGGCAGTAGCGGCTGCACACCGCTCCCGGTAAAGAGTGGTTGGGTAACATTTTGCAGAACCAGAGGCGCCCTGGTAATAATACATGATGGCCCCGATCGAGCAAAACAGTGTCAAAGCTGTTGGCGGATTTGTTGCGTGTTCATATCCGTTATATTACAGCAGGTGCTGGGCAGGCTAAACAATAATACCGCCACCCAGGCACTGCTGGCTATGTACAGATCGCGCGACTGGCCTGGAGCGCTGCGGCTCGCTGCGGCTCGCGTACATGCTGCATTGTACCAATCCAGCTTCCGGCTGGCACAGTGCAGTGCCCGGTGCCGAATACGCACCTGGTATTGCGTCCATCGCCCGGCCGGCCGTTAATCCAGTAGCGTAGCAAGCTCGGAGCCTGCTCATCACGCCACATATGCTTGGTTATTCAGGTCGGTTGATGCGTACACTCTCGTTACATGCCATGTCCTTACCCACCACTGTGGTGCTGGCAAACCACCGCTGCTGCAACCCATGGCGCGCGCCAAGGGTGTAGAATATAGCCCCGATCATGCATCTCCAGCTGGCGGCCACTCGCTGCTCACTACTGGGCCGGGCTGAGTGGCAGTAACATACTGGCTGAAAACATGAATGACCCACCTTAGCTTCACAAAGCATCCTGGCTATCCTTGGCTGTGCAGTGTAAAGGCACACCGCTCGCTGCCATGGCCCGCAGACCTGCGGCTTGGTGTAACCACCATTGCTGGGCAGTAGCGTATGCTGCAGTGCGCGCTCGGTCACACGGTACAGGAAATAGGTTTGATCCTTATTCTCGTCCACAGCCCGGTATAGCTGGTCTTGCTTAGTAGTAGCGTAATGGCCCTGTAGCAATATAATCAGCACCATCCGCCAGCCGCTGCAGAAAGAGCTTAAACTGTACCTCGCGGTTTACACATGATATCGCAGGGTGTGTAGCCCTGCTGGTAAAGCGTCGATCATATACGCACCACCTTATCCCGGTACTCAGCTTCAAAATCATAGACCTTAAGATCAATCCCTCAACTGTACGGCCACACGCTTGGCATCTGCCAAATCATCCGCCCACGGACACTGCATACCCGGCAGATCCCGCGTCCAGTTCTTCATATAAACGCCAGTTACCTGGTAGCCTTGCTCCTGTAGTAAAGCCGCGGTCAGGCTACTATCAACCCCGCCACTCATGCCAGCGAAGACTCGTGTCGCATACCGATGCTCCAATATACGCCAATATCGGCCGAGTTCGCCCACAGCCAGCCACCAGCTGGTAAATATTGATAAACCAGGTTCGTGGCCAGTAGCGGTCACTGGTAGTGTGGTACGAATCGCAACACTACCACCGCGGCGTTCGAATTCAGCTATCGCCCGGCGCTGGTAGATACGGCGAGGTAACAAGAATAACCCGGTGCACATCATGCAACCGAGCCGCTGCTAAAGCATGCTGCGCGTTCTGGCGCGTATTACGAGAAACATCGTCCGTATCATGCACTGGCTGGGATGCCCGCAGCCAGCGCGTGGTGCGCGCTAGCCTCGGCATTGCTCGGCCCTGAGTTTATCGGCCGCCGCACCAGAAAATATAATCCGCTTTGCCCAACCTGCCTGGTAAAGCGCAATTGCCCTGCGCGCCCGGGCTGTTGTATCCCCGCCACTAATAGCAATAATAGCATCGGCTGGCTGGCACGCCGCCATGGCTTGGTCTGGTACGTCACCGCAGGGACGTAAATCATTCGGCGCTAAATACACGCCAAGTACCACCACACACGTGGCGGCCGCAACGCAAACAGCAGGAGCCGGCGCAACACTAGGCTTGTTCTCGACGGGCGCGCTCAGTACGCACGGCATCTAGTAATAGCGGCTACTGCTTGGTCGCAGGCTGCCTGTGTGGTTGGCCGGCCAAGCGTTAGCCGCAAGCTACCATTGGCTTGCTCTGCTGGCATGCCAATCCCCTTGAGCACCGCCGAGCCAGTGCCTTTATTAGCCGCGCAGGCGCTCCCGGTTGCAACCAGTACACCCTTTGTTTCTAGCATAAACACCAGCCGCTCGGCGTCCACGCCAGGCACGGCAATATGCAAAAAGGGTTTGCCAAGCGGTGCTTATGGCTACCGGCGCACACTAGGTCTGGCAAGGCGTCCACCAGCTGGCGCTGCATGCCATCACGTAGCTGGGCTAGTCGGGTTGATTCTGCCTTGCGTTTTTTATCTGCCAGGCGTATCGCCTCCGCAAAGCCAATCACCCCTGCTACGTTCTCTGTACCACTGCGGATCCTTGCTCCCTGGCCGCCGCCATATGTATGTGGCTGTAGCACTCAGACCAGGCGCACCCACAGCAAACCAACCTGCTTTAGGGGCCCATATACCTTCGCTGCGTTCAGACTGAGTAAATCCACCCCAAGCGTGCAACATGAATATCCAGTAAACCAAGCCCCTGCGAACCATCACAGTGTAGCACGAGTGGCGTGCTATTACCCTGCTGCGCACGCGCCTGGCGCACAGCCTGCACCAGTTCCGCCACCTGGCGCACTGGCTGAATCGTACCCAGTTCGTGGTTAGCAAGTGCCACGCCAATCAGTTCTGTCTGCGGTGTAATCGCCGCCTTCAGTGCCGCAATATCAACTCGCCCATTTGGCTGCACAGGCTACAATGGTATGTGGCCCAGCTTCGACTGCACGGCGCACACTATCGTGCTCGATACTACTACATATCCGGTGGCCACGGAAACTGCCAATCGCTAGGTTGATTGATTCGGTCGCCCCGGCTGTCATAATAAGCTCACCAGCCTGGGCGCCAATAATCACGCAATTGCTTGCTTGGCGGCCTGATAGTCGCGCCGCACCGCAACCGCTGGTGCGTATGGGCTAGATGGGTTAAAAATCGCTCGCTCAGGTATGGTTTCATCACGCCGAAAACCCGCTCATCAAGCGGGTGGCAGCAGCATAATCAAAATAACATATTGACGTCGCGATCTATCTATTATACCGCATTTGTGGGTATCGATCGATAGTCAGCCGGTTCTTGGTAAATACGGCTTGCAACGTTCTGGTAGTAGGCTTCGGTCGCCTGCACAAAATTAGCCAGCTCATCGCCGACGATGTATTCATACTTTGCGCCTTCTTGTACTTTCAGCACACCCTGCTGGTGTACCTCGTAGCGGATGGTAGAATATTGATTCTGGCCGGTCAGCTCATCACGCCATTCATCATACCAAATCCAGGTTGATGGATCGAGGGTTAAAGAACTCACGGCGGTGGCCTGCTGGTAGTTCACCAAATAGCTCGGCACCAATCTGGCTTTCCTTATGGATAAGCTCGTGCTCTGTCAGCCAGGGGGCGCGGCTTTGTCAGCTGGGGTTGTTTTCAGCAGGCTTCATAAAACCTGCTCGGTGATTAGCTCATCACCAATTAATAATTGCTTTAATACTTTAGCCCACATATGGCTGCTCCTCATTCAGCTGGGCGTCCTGTTGCAAAACACTGCTGGCGCAGCTCCTGAATATGCATACCGATCGCAAATAGGCGTTCGCTCACCGCAGCCTAGCTCTGGATTAGTCACCTGCTGCTCGCCAAGCTGCGGCGGTAGGGGTGTTTCGGCCACAGTAGGCACGTAGCCAGCCGGCGGATTGGCCGGTGACTGCTCTGCACTCACACTCAGGGCCTCTCGCTCCCCTGCAGTGTAAATGGTTGGTTATTATAGGCGGCAATGTTCGCTGAATCCGTTAAATACGGTGCCGCGGGTAATTCGGTCGGGTCGGGTGCTCATAGGCCCATCTCGCTTGGTGGGACCTGGTTTTGCCTGGCTAGGCAGAGGTTGGAAATCAAAACGATTTCATTCATAGTAACGACCTCCACACGTTCGTTTTATGATTTTGATATGCTGAAAAGATTCTGAGCGTTGGCGGTAGAAGCTGTGGCAATTTCCCGTAAATGGTATACCACGCGCGGTCGCGTGATACTGCGCAACTTCGCGCACCAAGCTCGGCATATTCACTCTACCACGAAACGGTACTGGTGTCAAGAAGGGCGCATCAGTTTCAAACAGCAATCGTTCCAGTGGAATACGATGCAAACATTGCCTGCTGGGCCTTACTCTTCGTAAAGGTACTGATTCCGTTTACACTACAGGTAGAGTCCGCGTGCCACTGCCCGCTCGGCATTCTGGGCGGTATCGGTAAAACTATGGAGCACTCCACGTACACTCGGGAAGTTTGCAAGGATTGGCCAAAAAGTCATCAAACGCCCTCACGCACATGAAAAACTAACCGGTAAACTATGATTGCACCGCCAGCTGCAGCTGTTCCTCTAGCGCCCGCTGCTGAGCGGCTGGCGGGCTATTGTGTATAATGGTAGTCCAGCCAATTTCGCCAATAGCTACCAGTTTGGCTGGTTGCTGGGCGGCCAGCTCGGCAGTCAGCCTGCGTACCCTCGGTGCTATCATGCGGGTGCACGCCAATAGCGGCATAGAGCGGCGCATACTCATGCGCATACTGCACGGCCCGCCGTGAGCCAGCCGCATTCGTACCCACACTATCATGGCACTCACTTCGGCCTGGCGAGCTTTCGCTAGTACCTCCTGTATTGGCAGCGGGTAGTCTGGCTTCGTGAATATGGCAATGAGTATCAATCAGCATGTTTATTTACTCGGTGGAGTTTGGTGCTTAGCGCGCGGGTCGGGCGTGTGAATGTAGCGGCTGGGAAAAGTGGCCCACCTTGGTCGACCACGACCCCACTGCTAAACATAGTATGAATAGTGTAAGCGCTCTGCGGCATAAACGGCCACAGTAAATCTGCCACTTGTAGGATGCCACCAACGCACGTTGTTAGCACATCTGCTAGATGCTCAGCTGCTTCGGGGTCCTCTTGCCGACGCTTAGCGATTTCCCACGGTTTCACACGCTCGAGGTAATGATTAATAGAACGGACCTTGGCCCAGACTTGATCGATAGCTTCGTTAAAGCGCAAGCCTTCCATGGCATCGCGGTAGAGCTGTACATCATGCTCACCCCGGCGAACATCGCCAATCACGCCGGCCTGGTAATTGGTCAGCATACGGGCAACACGCTGTACTAAGTTACCAAGGTCATTGGCAAGCTCAGTGTTATAGGCTGTTTCAAAGCGCTGCCAGGTAAAGTCACCGTCATCAAGTGTTGGGATATGGCGGCTAAAATAATAGCGAAAGGCATCAACGCCGTACTGCTCAATAACCCTCAACCGGGTCCACCACGTTGCCAACGCTTTTGCTCATCTTTTTGCCATCTGCGGCAATATGGCCATGCACAAGCAGCTTCTTTGGTAGCGGCAGGCCAAGTGCAAGCAGCATAGCTGGCCAGATGATGGCGTGGAAGCGTAGAATATCTTTACCCACCACCTGCACATCGGCTGGCCAAAAATCACGCCACGCCGGATTGTGCGGGTAGCCTAGCACCGTAATGTAATTAGAAAGCGCGTCAATCCACACGTACGTGACCCAGCTATCGTCACCCGGTACCGGTATGCCCCAACTGAGATTTTTACGCGGGCGGCTGATACTCAGGTCATCGACACCGCTCTGCAGAAGGTTAAGGATCTCCTTCTTGCGCGAGGCGGGTACAATAGTCAGCTCACCAGATTCAATCGCTTGGGTAATACGCGGGACAAACTCCGTTAAGCGAAAGTAATAGTTTTCTTCACTGAGGCGCTCGTAAGGTACGCCATGGTCTGGCGAAATACCGTTATTAGCAGCGGCAACCTTATCACTGACGAAGGCCTCCTCCCCCACAGAATACCAGCCTTCGTAGGTACCCTTGTAGATATACAGGGGCCAGCTGCTGCTATATACCGCACCGCCTGAACATGCTGCTCGTCGGTGGTGCGAATAAAATCAGTGTACTCAGCACCAACCTGGTTCATCAGCACACGGAAATTACTATGGGAGTGCCATCAACGTAGGTTTTTGGGTCAAGACCAGCTGCCTGAGCCTCAGCGGCAATTTTATTACCATGTTCATCGGTCCCAACCTGAAAGCGCACCTCGTCGGCCACGCTGGCGCTGGTAACGAGCCCATATATCGGCTAGCAAATAATCCAGCGCGTTGCCAATATGAGGCTTGGCGTTCGCATAGAGGAATAGCTGTTGTGATATATAGTTTCTTACTCATAGTGATTGGCAGTCTGGGCGACTGGTGGTTGGTTTAGGTGGCTATCTGCCGTGTGATACTGTGGTGCGGTGGCGTCAAGTGATTCCTCTGCTTGACTGGGTGATGCTTGGCCATACTCGCGCCGTGGCAATAGGTCCGGGATGACAAACGTTTCTATAGCTGCGGCACCAAGTTGCTGATAGGGCAGCTTGCGTCTCCCTGATTGTTGCTCGTTCTGGTGTTTTACTGCGCTCAATATTCTTCATAAACACGCCTTCCGTTTACGTATTAGTCATCTTATGTTCATGTATCAGTATAGCACGTGGGGGCATATTTTTACAGGGCAGGCAGTGTTTGGTACACTCACGCGGCCAAACGGCACCACGCGGCGACGCTGAGGTCTTCAGCGCGCGCATTGGCAGATACACCAGCCCGTATAAGGATCTCTTCGGCTTGGGGCTTACTGATAACGAGGCCACCACTGAGGCTGGAGCGTAACTTTTTGCGCCGTGCACTAAAGCCAGCCTTCACCACCCGGAAAAACTGCTTTTTCGCTCACTCCGTCTGGCAACTTGCGGCTGCTTGGTATGTAGTATCAAAACTCGCGAGTCTACCTCGGCGGCGGTGTAAAACATACATGCCGGGACATCAATGCCAAGCGTGACATCAGCATACAGCCGCGCACTCACCGCTAGAACACTCATATCCCCTGGCTGGGCAGCAGCGCGCTCGGCAACTTCCTTTTGCGTCAGCAACACCACAACACTCGGGCGATTGGTATCGGTCATGCATTTTTGAATAATCTTACTGGTAATATAGTATGCGGACATTCGTTACTACCCTTGTAGCGCTGGCAACTGGCTGGTATCGTACTGAAAAGAACATCACCGGCAACAACCTGCAAATGGTGCCAGGGAATTGACGGCTAGCGCGCCAGCTCGGCATCAAACTCAACGTCACCACCCGGCCAGCCTGGCGCAGCAAAAATGGCAGTTAACGTACCAAGGCCGGGGCCGATTTCGAGCACGGTATCACGCGAGGTTAGTTCAGCATAGTCAGCAATATGCGTCAGCACGGTACGGTCGCGTAGCCAGTGCTGGCCAAGCTGCTTATTGGGCCCGGCCACTACCAGGACGCCCTGAGCCTTCATCTTCTTGGCGCAGCCAGGAACTGAGTCTCGATACTTGATTTGAGAAGCAGGTTCTGCACTGCCTGCTTTTTGGGCATCAAGCGGTGCTTCGTGTGGCATGCCAGCGTTATGCGGCGCCGGCGCAACCTTATGCCAGGTTGATGGTACAAACCGGAAAGCACCGTAAAAACCATTACCAGAATTACGATTGGCCGTCATACCACTTTCGCAGGTGCCAGCGCGGTGATTTTGCTCTTCTGTCAGCGGGCCACCACTGTACTTGACCTTCGTGCCAACAACCTCCAACTGTTCGACTGGCTCCTCTGTCGTGACTTTTTGAATCTCCTTACGGCTAACTTCTTTGCCATTCTTCATGGTAACTTCAAACGTCACTTTACGCTTACCATTCTTGCCAGCGGTTTCTAGCTTTTTGTAGCTCGGGTCCTTATCAGCATCCTTGACTTGGCGGGTTTTAAAAGGAATATCTTGGTCTTCGGTAATAGTCTGAACGCCATTGCGCCACACTTCTATCGTCATACCCGGGGTCAGCGCCGCAGTGCGCTCAACCGAAAGCGTATCGCTTGGCGTCAGGTTGACCTGCTTTGCGCGCAGCAGCTCATCTACCGTGTTCACACGGGTATAGACCGTTGTGCGCTGGCCATACAGCACCAGTGCGTGACAGGCTTTGCGCGTGTAATCGATAGCACAAGCCCGGCACCATCACCGGCATACTGGTGGACTGGCGTAAAGTAGCGCTATCTCGGGCGGAGCGCGACCCCAGCATGGCGAGCAATATCACGCGGAGCCGAGCGCGATGATAAAATCCACTCCCGGCGGCCGTTATCTTCGAGCAGGACTGGGCGGGCACGGTAAATATTGACGGTAAAATCGGTTGTATCAAATGCGGTATCCACCTGTGGTTCGGTGGTGTCACCTGTATAAAGCTGAATATTAGCCTGCTTGAGAGCGGCTCGAACAGTATGGGCACGCGTCACTACCACCTGGCGGCGGCCATTATCGTAAATCGTTACTAAACGTTGGCCAGGGCGCAATTGGCCGCGGGTAGATTGGCTCTGTGCCTGTGCTACCATATTTACGCCAATAATACCAGTCACCGCAACGGCCGCAAGTATCAGTACAAACTGGAGTGGCCGCGCTGCAAGCAATGAACCAAAAACGTCGTTTATGTGTCAGTTGTCTCATCATGATTCTACTAATCTACTTGCTAGTATAGCATACTCGCGCCAAAAGCAATACGCCCCGCCGGCATTATTCGCCTTCCAGCTCGCGCATCTGCACCGCAATCAAGCAGACGTCAATCATCTGGCTGCGATGAGCCGGTAGTTCAGATGGCTTAAACCAGCCGGCTTCCATAATCTCGTACTGGTTACATGTCAGCTTGGGTGGCGGTCCGGACCGCTGGCAATAAAAAATTGGCGCTGGGTATGGCTGATGCGGCACGGAGCCTGGCGGTAGTGCTGTCATATGCACCAGGCGATCGGGTGCGATATGCACGCCAACCTCTTCTTCGAGCTCGCGGGCAGCAGCCTCGCCCTAGCTGGCTCACCCCAGCGGGCCCCGCCACCAGGCAAGCTCCATTTTTGGTTACCAATGGCATTACGCACCAGCAGGATCCTCCCCTATGCAAACCAAAAGCACTCGTGGGCGCGCCAGACCCGTCAAGCGTGCAACCAGCCATAAACTTACGCGCAACAGGGTGAAGCCACCGCATCAGCATATAGTAACGCATTTAGCTAGCTTCTCGAGCCGGGCATACTCGTAATTGCTTTTTACGTTGGCCGCTATCGAACTCAACCACCACCGCAAGACCATCGATTTCTTCAACCGTGCCGGGGCCAAATACCGCTGATCGCACCCGCTGGCCAATTGCGATATCCGGCTCGTCGCATCACGTCGCTATAGTCAGACTCGAACAGAGCGTGCGGTTCACTCGGCGCATCATCGTTAGCTCGGCATCACGTAAAAAGCGCGATGGCTGATTGTAGCTACGCTGGTTAAACTGGTAGCGCATAGCAGCGTGGCTTAGGTAGAGCTCCCTGGCGGGCACGCGTCATACCCACGTAGCAGAGACGGCGCTCTTCCTCAAGCTCGGCTGGGTCAGCATCCAGCGTACGGGCGTGCGGGAAAACACCCTCTTCCATACCAGCCATAAATACCACCGGGAATTCAAGCCCCTTTAGCTGCACGCAGTGTCATGCAGTGTAAATCGGAACCCTGTTGGCTGGCTGTATCGCTGCTTGACATGAGCGCGACCTCTCTCAGGTAGGTCTCAAGATCAGCATAAGCGCGGGCTTCTTCTATCAGGGTGGCGATATTCTCGAGCTTATCCTCGGCCCTGCGCAGTACCATCCGATATAAATGTGCGGTAGCCGGTTACATCTACCACGTAACTAATGAGTTCACTGGGGCCGTGCCCTCGCTAATTTTGACTTGCACCAGCCGGAGCGTATCGCAGCGCTTGCAGGGCATTGCGTGCCCGCGCTGCAAGCGTTGATGTCATGCGCGCCGCGTCAAGCTTTCTATAATATCCATCGTCGTGCTCCCCTGCCACGGCATAAACTTAGCTAAGCTTGGGCGCCAATACCCCCGGGTTGGCACATTAGCAATCCGCATAAAGCTGGCTGTATCACGGGTTGGTAGCAAAGTCGCACGTAAAGCCATAACGTCTTTGATAACCGCGCGGTCGAAAAACGCATACCACCCACAACCTGTAGTGGAATAAAGCGCTGGTTGAGGGCCCGCTCAATAGCATAACTCTGGGCATTCGTACGGTAGAGCACCGCAAAATCACTATAGCCATGCTGCGCACTGCGAACGCTACTGGCAATCCGCTCGGCGATAAAAGCGGCCTCATCGGTTTCATCACGTGCTGCATACACACTGACCGGTAGGCCATCACCCGCTTCTGTCCATAAAGTTTTGCTCGTGCGCTCTTTTATTTTTGGTAATGACACTCTGAGCCGCTGCAAGAATCGCGCCGGTATTGCGGTAATTTTGCTCAAGCTTAACCACACAACTGCACCAGGGTAATCCTGCTCAAAGCGGAGGATATTTTTAAAATCAGCCCCACGCCAACTATAAATACTCTGCCAGTCATCACCCACAACGCAGATATTCTTCTGCTCCCCTACTAGCAAACCAACGATTTCATACTGGGCGGCATTGGTGTCTTGGTATTCGTCAATCAAAATATACTGAAACTGCGCTTGCCACTTGCGGCGGACGCTGCTGCGTGCGTAAAAGCTGCACTGTTTGCAGCAATAAATCATCAAAATCAAGCGCCCCAGCCTGCTGTTTTAACTGCTCATAGGTCTGGTAAATCTGCCCAACTGCCTGCTGGTATGGGTACTGGGCACTCGCAATCACCGCCGCTGGGTCATTCAGCTTGTTCTTTTCGGCCGAGATAATCCCGCTGGCTGCGGCTGGCTTAATCTGCTTATCGGTAATATTGCACTGCTTCATTGCCCGTTTAATAAGGCTACGGCGGTCATCCTCATCGTAGATAATAAAATTCTTTGGTACACCAATCGCCTGGGCCATCTATGCGGAGCAGCCGTACACAAATACTATGGAATGTACCCATCCAGGGCATAAAGTCCCGCGCATTCGGATCTTCGCCCAGTAGTACTGCCAGGCGCTGGCGCATTTCGCGCGCGGCTTTATTGGTAAATGTCACCGCCAAAATGTGCGATGGCCAAGTGGATGTCGTATGAATAATATGGGCAATCCGGTGGGTAAGCGTCTTGGTTTCACCGCTGCCCGCACCAGCCAAAATCAGCAGTGGCCCATCCAGCGTCACTACTGCTCGCTGCTGTTCTGGATTGAGCCCAGCTAGTACATCGTTCATCGCTACTTATTGTACCACGCCTACCGAGTACTAAAACGCCATAATGCCCGCATACCACAGAATAAAAGCAAATGCTCCGAGCATAATCAAAAGCAGCCCGGCGGTCACCCATGCCCAGGGTCGCGGCGCTTTTTGTGCGGTGTATCACCAGCGGCGTGTGGTAGCGCTGGGTATCGTATATATCCGACACAGCATGGCCATCAGCCTCTGGTGCAACCGACTCTTGGTATTGCTGGTCGATCGCTTGCGGCCCCTCCTGGAAAACGGCCGAACGACGCTGCTCCAAAGCAGCCCGTTCATCATCGGTCAGGCCATAGTAGTGCTGCTCGCTGTGCATCGCAGCCCCTGTTTTCCCTCGGTAGGGTCGATCGGTCGACCCTGAGCAAACATATCATCTGGCTCATGGCGTGCCGCTCGCCTGGTCATCATACTCATCAGCAGCAGCGCTGTACGGCTCGTGCCATCTGGCTCATCAGTCTGTGGTGCTGGTGTGCGTGGTACGAATTAACGATATTATCACAGGCGGCATCATCGTCCGCCGCGGTATAGTGTGCCAGTATAATCATCAGTGGTACCCGCCAGCTCATCATTAGTTGCATGGTGCACAAAGCTGGTATCACCCTCGGTAGAAGCAAACAAGTCACCATGTTCTGGCCGGTGGGTAGCCTGCACAACTGCCGTCTCGATCTCGGCCATAACGTGGTCATCAGCTGCTGCCGGTGCTGGTGATTCAAGCGATGGTGGCATCGGCGGTGTTGGGACAATCTCTGCCGGCACAGCACGGCGGCGCCTGGCTTGAGCTCGCGCCGATGGCCCCAAGCGTTTTTGCTGGGGCGGTGCAGCTAGAACCATATCCATAAACCGGCCCCACTACGCTGGCGGCGTACTGCTTGTGTGGCCACGGGCATACTACTGGCCTGGGCTGCGCTACTGGCAGTATGGCTTGCTGCCGTTGCCGCTGCAGCACCAGCGGTGGCACCCGCTGCAACGACACTAACACGCTTACGGGCACGCTTAGCAGGCGGCGCTGCCTTTGTGGCCGCTGCCGGTGTAACGGGCACCATATGCGCCTCTTAGAGGTAACGGCAATAGCCGTAGCCTGCGCTTGCTGGCTGGCTTACTTGGCGGCGTAGTCGGCTCTGCGCTTTGGTAGCCGGTAGGGTTGTGACCGCAATCGCCACGGATGGTGGCGTTGTTGGTCGTGGTGTCGGGGTTGGCTGCACCGGGGGCTCGGTTGATGCCCGGCGTGCGAATCGTCAGCTTACCATGCGGTGCCAGTGTATCGTAGCTACCAAACACACTGCTCACAGCCGGAGTCGGTTGCGGTGTTGGTGTCTGATTAGTGCCAGTAGCAGGCTTTGGTACTGGGGTTTGCTGGGATTTCTGAGTAACCGCAGGAGTTGGCGTGGGCGCTGGGGTGGTAGCTGGGGTGGTAGCTGGTGGTGTAATTGGTTGTGGTGTCAGGGTTGGGGCGGGGGTCACCAGCGTCGTTAGCGATGTTGCTGGCACAGCCGTTGCAGCGGTGGCATCAGCTGGTAGTTCTGGTGATTGCGGTGGCATTGGTGATTCTAACTTAATAACTTTAGGCACAGGCAAAACACGCTTTGACTCCACCCCACCCTGGCGGCGCGTGCTCGTGAGCTGGTGCTGTAAACCACCACCGGTACGCGTATGGAGCTCTGGTGACGACCCTGGTGTAGGCGTGGGCACTGGGGTAGTAGCTGGTGGTGTAGCCGGCGCAGCAGAAAGCGGAACCGGTGCTGTTGCTGATGCAGCGGGGACGGTGCATGTGCCTGGCTCGCAGTCGCTACTGGCGTGGGTGTGGCTGTTGGGGTTGGGGCAGGCCGTAGTGTAGGGCGTGAACGCGGCGCAGCTGTCACAACTGGCGCCCAGGTTGGTAGCGGTGCCCGGTGTAACAGGCGGCCAAATAGCTGGGGTTTGGCGAGGCACCTCTGGGTTTTTCGCGGCAGGGTGGTGGCGTTGTAACCACCACAGCAGGAGTCGGCACTGGGGCAGGGTGTGACTGGTGCCGCAGAGGCACGTGGAGGTTGCGTCGGGAGCAGGTGCCGTCGTCACCGGTGGCGTAGTAGCAGGAGCCTGCGTTGGCGCCGGGGTCGGCGCAGGAGTTGGCGTCGGCTGTGGGGTTGGGGCTGGTGTTGTAAACTGGTTGTGGTGTCGGGGTTGGGGCGGGGGTGGCTGGGGCATCACTAATAAAGGGGTTGTCTTCTACCGATGCTGGCATTGCCGCATCGCCGGCCATCATCCCCTGGACTGCTCTATCTAGTTCGTCAAAAATCAATATCCCTGCATGCCACCCTTTTCATTACGACTGCCTGAGCTTTATAGCTTTTGCTTATAATTGCGGTAAAATCGCTCAGCTGCACACTTGCCCCACCAATCAGCAAACCATCGACACCTGGGGCTGCCATGTACGCCTCGCACGTACGAGCTGTGACACTACCACCATAGAGTACTGTTCTGCTCAGCCGCAGCCGACTGGCCGTAGCGGGTACTCAGCCAGCGGTGTATAGCCGCAACCCGCTCAGCGACCAGATCGGCCGCAGCCGGCTTGCCAGTACCAATAGCCCAGACTGGCTCGTAGGCTGGTATCACCCGGCTGGCACTCCCCTGTGGTACGCGTGCAAACGCTGCCGCTACCTGCGCGCTCAGCAGCGACGCTCGCCTGAGCTTGGCTATGCTGGGCAGCAGTTTCACCGACGCATGCAATGGGCGTTATCTGGTGATGGCGCCGCAGCTACCTTTGCGGGCAACGTCGTCATCTGTTTCGTGAAGAGCTGGCGCCGTTCCGAGTGCCCCACAAGCGCATACTCAACCAAGCCGCTTAGTTGCCGGGCAGATACTTCACCGGTGTAGGCTCCAGATTCAGCCCAATGCAAATTCTGGGCAGCAAATTGTACGCCACGGCCACCAAAGTGTGAGTGTAACGATTGTACCATTACTGTTGTTGGTGCTACAACCACAGATAGCTCGCGTTGGGTCTGCATAAACTGGCATAGCCCCAGCATATACTGGTTGCAGCCTGCATCGTTAGTTCATTTTCCAATTACCAACGATGTATTTTTACGTAAACTCATGCGAATTGCTCATGATTATCTGCCCTTAGTGTACCTTATTTAGGTAAATCTCGCAACAGCTCTACACCTGGCAGCGGCTTGCCAGCGATAAAATCTAAACTCGCGCCACCACCGGTTGATACATGGGTAAAGCTGGCCCCATCATGCCCATCCCACTTCAGGACAAAGTCTGCCGTATCACCACCACCCACCACGGTAGTGGCATCTGCATTCTGCGCCATCGCCAGTGCGATTCGGGCTGAGCCATGCGCAAAAGGTGTTTCTGTGGCGTAGCCCACCGTGCCGTTCCATAATTGTGCCGGCCCCTGCCAGGCTGGGCGCATAGTGCTGCAGCGTTGTATCGCCAATATCAAGCGCCATATCATCAGGGCCAATCTGCTGGACCGGCACCGAGCGGCGCTGGCTACGGCGCGAATGCCCCACTGCCATATCAACCGGCAATACCAAAAAGGAGTCCACATAATCACGCCCAACCCGCCGGGCTGCAGCCGTGTAAATACGGCGAATAATTGCCTCTTGGCCAGGCTCAACATCACTCTTACCCATAGCAACACCACGAAACGCCAGGAAGGTACTAGCAATAACGCCACCAAGCAAAAATACGGTCGGCCCTGCTCAACTAGCTGCTCAATAACCGCGATTTTATCACTCACCTTTGCGCCACCTAGTACAGCATACAGCGGCCGCTTCGGGCGCGCTAAAGCCTGGGTTAGCGCGGTAATCTCACGCTCAACCAGCAAGCCAGCCACAGCTGGCAGCACCCGCGTAATGGCACTGGTGGAGGCATGCACGGTGCACCACACCAAAACCATCCTGCACAAAGTAATCCGCCTGGCTGGCGTAGGCTAAATGGCGGGCAAACAGCACATCATCCTGCTCTTCCTGCGGGTAAAACCGCAGATTTTTCTAGCAGCAAGACATCGCCAGGTACCATGCGGCTAACAGCCTGTTGCATGGGCTCGCCGATACAATCATTCACAAATTGTACCGGCGCATGCAGTAGCTGGCTCAGCCGGCTGGCCACCGGCCGCAAGCTCAGTGTCGGCACAAGCCTGCCCTGTGGGCGCCCCAGATGGCTGATGATAATAATCTTGCATCCCTGGGGAACGCAAATATCGTAGCGTCGGCAAGCTAGCCCGCACACGGAGGTCATCATGAATCGTTCCATCTTCAGCAAGTGGTACATTGTAATCTGCCCGCAGCAGTATGGTTTTATGTGCCACATTTGTTTGCTTAATTGTTTGCTTGTAAAACGTCATGATTCCCACACCCTTTTTGATCGTTTGATTACTCTATTGTACGTAGGCGTACAGTATCGGTACCACCCTGTCACACCCGGCTGCCGGCCGCTCACAATCACAACATTAAGCGGTTCACTGCCCTTGCCAAAGAAATCGTCTGCCTTGAGCTCCTTTGCCAGACGCAGGCCAGCCTCGTTCGCCATCTGGGCGAATAAAGCTCTTGGTCGCGTAGCTAAGCGCCAGCTGCTGGGCTGTGCGCTTTTCGCTCGTCACGCTGATGATTGGCAGATTCGGCCGAAAAGCGCCGATTGACTCTGCAGTTGCGCCTGACTTTGTCTCGGCGACGATTGCATCAGCCCCAAAACTGCTCAGCAACCTGCACGGCTGCACCAGCAATCACATTGCGGCGCGAAATCGTGCTCGCCAGCACGCTATCTACCGGCAATACCTCGCTGTTGTTTTGGGCATATAGAATCGTGCGCTTCATATAGGCTACTGCCTCAACCGGGTAGCGGCCATTAGCCGTTTCATCGCTCAGCATTACTGTATCGACACCTAAAAATGACGGCAGTTGCGACGTCGCTTACCTCGGCACGGGTTGGCTCTGGGTTATCGACCATGCTGGCCATCATTTGGGTCGCCACAATACACAGGCGGCCATACTTACGGCACATTTCAATCACGCGACGCTGTACGATTGGCACCACTTCGGCACCAGCCTCTACCGCCAGGTCACCACGAGCCACCATGACACCATCACTTGCGCGCACAATTTTTCAAGCGTGGTTGGCCCAATTGCCGCCTTGGTTTCGATCTCGGCAATAATATGCGCGGTTGATCCTAGGTCTACCAAACGCTGGCGCAAACCTTCAATATCGTCTGCACTCTGCACAAAGCTCAGTGCAACGTAATCAAAAATCCTGGCCGGCACCAAACTCCAATATCAGCAAGGTCCTTCTCGGTCAGGATATCGCCACCAAAAGTCAGTATCAGGCAAGTTAAGGCCTTTTTGCTCATCAGTACACCATCGTTTTTCAACCCGCAAGGTAATGGCACTACTACTTGAATATCCACCACCGTTGTGCGGATTTTTACCATCAAATATATACACCGGCTCGTTTACTTTTTACCTTGCTCGCAAGGTTATACTGTACTGGCAGTGTGTAGCCACCATCGTGTTCGCATTCGCTATCGAGCACCAGCTCATCGCCCTGCTTAACTGGCAGCTTCATGTCATCTTTCAGCATGCCAAGGCGAATTTTTGGCCCCTGAATATCCTGCAATGCTGCTACGGGGCGGCCCTGGTTGTGCGCTCGCCTTACGCAGCCACGCTAGTTGCTCAAGCCGCTCCTCGTAGCTGCCGTGGCTAAAAGTTAAATCGGAACCCATTTGCGCCCGCTTTCATCAACGCCTCAAGCGATTCGTATGAATTAACTGCCGGGCCGACAGTTGCTAAAAATTTTCGTTCGTTTGAATATCATTACCCTAGTGTACCACCTTTTATACACCGGTGGCAAAACTTTTTATGGTATAACGACGCGCTGCTATGTTGTGTACAGCACATCGCATTGAAACTAGCCAATTATTATGGCATAATACCCTGCTCTACCAGCCAACGGTAGTTCCAGCCATCGTTCGATTCGGTTTTATAACTCCAGAAAAAGTGGGCGTCGGCGCTGGCAAAGGCTGTTTGCTGGGCCAGAAATGTAGGCGGTGATTGTCGGCGGAGTCATGGCAATAGCGGGCGGCAAAATCGCGCTCCATTCGCCAATGATGGTTGGGCGCTGCAGCGACTGGTGCATGTGGGTAAATTCATCTACGATACTCGCGTGCTGGTCATAATCCACCAGCGCCAAGTTGGCCGCCCCAAAGCACTGGTAGTGGTGAATATCCAGCCAATCACGGGGCTGCGCCCGACGCCACCGCGGCAACTGGTAGGCATCGCTAATAATAATGCGCGTTGTGGCCGGCACAATGCGGCGCAACCGACGGGTTGTGCGGCGCGACCATAGCCGCAGCAGCCAGTGCTGCAGCCAGTTTTTTGTAAAGGGTTCGTTCAGTAGCTCAATCCCCCAGAGCTGCGGGCTTTGCGCCATAGTGTTCGGCAAGCTGTATGAGGATACGGCGGGTTGCCCGGCGGTTTTTGGCCTGGTACCAGCCTGTCTGCGGCATGCGGTTACCACTCCCACTGTGGTCGCCCAAGTTCTGTGCGCCAGGCGCCGCGTGTAAATCAAGCAAGACACGCATATGGTATTTTTGGCCATTGCAAAGCACCAGTCCAGCTGCTTGGTAGCCTCGAGGTAACCATCCTGGCTTTCCAGCACCCAGTAACCAACCGGCACACGCAGCGCCTCGATACCGTGCGTATGCAGCCAGGCAAAGTCCGCTTCGGTCATAAATTCTTGCCGGTGCCTCGCAATGCGCTCCGGGCCGTCTGGTTGCATCATCAGCTGATGCTCGTTGCTCGCGTCGGTGCCCGCAAACACCGATGGCGTCATCCAGCGCTCAAGCACCAGCCACCCACCCAAGTTAACACCGCGTAATGGTTTATGCATATGCTTTATTATAGCAAATTGTAGGGTCAAACTATAGTTGCAAATATGTCGATATCATATACTAAGGGGTATAGCTGCTGAGCAGCACAAAGAAATTATGTACACACGCACCCTCACCCTACCCTCCCTATGGCCAAACCCAGACGCTGCGCTTGGTAGCGCCAAGCCCGGCTTATGCGCCAATTACCATCCAGTGGATTCATCGGCCAGAGGTGACGCAGTATTTGGGCGCGGATTTTTCACAGATGACGGAGGAAGACGAAGTAGCACATCTCCAGAATATGCTTGACGATGACGATCGGTATAGCTGGATGATCGAGCGTGATGGCGAAATCGTTGGCAATATTGAGCTTAACGAGATAAGAAAACTTAGCCACAAATACGGCGTCACAGCGGGGGCATTTTTGTACGCTGATTGGCGATCCGAAAAACTGGGGTCAAGGCCTTGGGAGTTATGCCAAGCAAGCAGCTTGCAATTGGGCGTTTTCTGAGGGTGGTTTTGCAATAATTGAGGCCAAGGCATACGTGCAAAAATATCCGCAGCTGGAATGCGCTGGAAGAGCTTGGCTACCGGTACGCAGGGGATTGAGCAAGGTGAAGTTGCGGGCGAGCCAGTAGCGTGGAAGGTGTATACGCTGGCAAGGGCTGATTGGGAGGAGCTGGATTGGGCAAAGCACCGGACGATGCCGGCGCGTTCTAGCTGCTTGAGGTGCTCGGTGAGCACTTTTTGAATTACCCCAGGAAGAAAACGATACGGCACAGAATAGCGCTTGGTCTCGGTGCCAAGCGAAAGAATGATCACGATAGTCCATTTACGAAACAGCAAGCTTGTCATGAAATCGCGCGAATCGGCGTACTGATTTTTGAATGCAGTAGTTGTGTAAATGCATGTTTGGCGCAAAAATGGCTGATATAAAATATCTCTGGAGATAACCTACAGAGATATTTCTATCATAACATATATAATATATCATTAGGTCTTACGGTAGTCAAGCACATATTTACTGTTTAGAGCCAAGGAAAGAGAGTCAGTTTATAGACGTAACTCAGGTCTTTTAGTCAGCTAGGCGAGCGCACAGACTCGGCGACCGACGTCGCAGACATAGTCGCCTGAAGCCCAGCTGTTGTTGACCCATGCGCCTCGGTTGGTGCTAGCCCATGCACGGGGAGATCCCCCGCATCCGACACGGATCTGGTAGTTGTTGCTGTTGAAGTTGTACCTCCAGTTAGCACTACCGTACCCCGTCCTGTTCCAACTCGCCCAACCGGAGTTGCCAGCCTGCTCGATCCAGATACCGACAACCTCGCCTCCGCTGCAGACAACCGTTCCGTGACGGACGGCAGCCTCGGCCGATGACGGCATGCCGACGATGGATGCAGCCACCGCAATCGCGGCGAACAATCCAAGCAGACGCTTCTTAAGGGTAGTCATTGCCATTCCTTTTCGTAGACGATGCAACGACATGGATACTACGAATACAGCATCCTGAATAAAGCTCATGCTATTAAAACTATTGTGTCAATACTAACCCCATGCGTACTTTCAAATTTGCAATCCTACTCGTCTCTAAGGCAGGAAGCTTTAACCTTACGGAGGTAAGTTAAAGCGTAGAGCCCTGTTCTGTATCCTAGGGTGAAAAAGAAATTTAGGTTAGGTGTCAGTAGGGTATTTGACAGCAAATAGCAATAAAAATAATAATTAGGTATGCAATAATTGGAGCTTTAGCTATATAAAAGATTTTCTATATGCATATTGAATCTCAGGTCATAGTATTCTATAAGCCGAAAAGCTGCCATGATTCCCATCATAGATATCATACAGGCCACCATACTATTGGGAAAAAGGGTATTTATAACACTACTGTAGTACTGAGGAGCAATGCATATTACTAAAAAAAGCAAATGTTATCCAAGTCCTTGCAGTCAGACCTCTGCGCAAGAAAACATCCACAGAATATTAAAAATATACACTAATAGCTGCTGTTGATATAGGGTTGCTAGTGATAAATCTAAAGCATGTTTTTGACTACTAGGGATAGCACCACTAACGATTGCTGCCATGCCATAATATACCAACACAACAACAAACCCACTAGCAAGCCATGGTATCAAATCCCTCCTTATTACAGAAGTTAGGCTAACGACGTTAGTTTGATTATCCCTCGAGATTAAATAGCGATAAATACATAGATGTAGCTTAATCGCTCCCGCGCATATCTCGTATCGGGCTTCTGTGTACATTGCGTACTAGTGGTGGGATGGCACTCAATAACCCAACTGCAAAACATGCTGCTAGTATGATGCCAATTTGTTGGCTAGTTACTTCTACCAAATTCATAGACGCGCCTCCACTTAACATACCGAATCCGTACTGAGCCTCCACTGTCAATGTTGGGGCTATATGATTGTTTAGTATTAATGCAGCTACAGGTCCCATGCTCACAGCAAAAAACAACTACCAATAATGAAAGCATCACAGTATATAGGGTATAAATAAGCACAATATCACCCCGCTTAAACCCAATCGCCCGAAACACCGCCGTCTCGTGTCGGCCATCAACTACTGTACGTCCAATTGCAATCCACATTATTACCGTAGCTAGAATCATCACGCAAACCATTACATAAAATAGCCACTGTTGAATAAGTCTTTGAGTGTCATCAAGCGCTGCACTATTACTAAACGCAAGTGCAGCCTGGTACGGATTTCCAGCCGGCTTACAAGTGTTGTCATACTGAACAGTGCAGCCCCTGCTCATTGATAAATTTTTGCGCGTCGGCTGCATTCACAAACTCTACAAAGCGGCGTTTGTTATCCTCATTGCCAAGCAAATACGCAGGTTCATAAGTAAAAATATCTGCATAATATTCCTTGTTCGGCATAATGTTATATAGTGCAAGTGGTATAGCTTTGGCCAATTCCCTCAACTCGTAACATGTCATTTACAATATCGCTAGCGGTGCGAGATTTTTCACGCTGCTTCTCTTGCTCGGGGTTTAAAACCTCGCTGCTGCCGGGCGACATTCCGACGACCTTAAAGGTAACCATTTTACTGATTGGCGTAGTAACTTTGCCGAAAGTTTCATCAAATTGTTTTTGCTTTTTCGTCATGGTTTTCTCGTCTGGCGTGCGCTCATCACTCGCGATAACTGCATTTTGGCAGGCGGCTGGATCGGGCAAATCATATATAAGTTTTGGCTTTTTGGTAATCTTTCTTATCTTGGTTGGCGGCAATTTCTTTCTTCTGCTGCAAGGCTTGCTGAATTTGCGCCTGCGATACATCATTGCGGTAACACATTTTAAATTGTAAATCATTAACATGTTCACGAACAAACTTCAACCTTTCAAGTTTTTGAGAGGCGCTTACATTATTTGGTAGTTTCTCTAAATTTAATAGCTGCTCAATGCTATTCTGTGGTAAAATTATTGGCAGGCTTGAACCGTCCAGCTTCCATCCGGCATTATTTGATAGAGTCAGCATCTTAGTGATTTCATCAGGCGCTAATATTAATTGCGTATCATTCACCGGCGGTATGGTGTAATTTGCATTTACCTCAACTTCATTCGATGAGTCGTAGAATGTTTCTTTACCATTAGTCAGTGGTACCAGTTTCGAACCTTTCTTAACTGCGTAAGATTCTTCGGCGAAAGTATTAATTGCTCCATATTGTTTAGCGAGTTTTTCCAGCTTAATATCATTAAACGCCGGCTCTTTGTTGTAGTGTTTTTAATAATTGTTGGGTAATCCCGTTAGGGTCGTTAATTGATAATTGCAACACTCCATCGGAACCTTGCGAGTATGGCGGTTGATCGTTAATATGTGAATACTCAAGCCCTAATCGCTTAGCTTCAGCTGTTTTGCGCTTAACTATATCCTCATAACGCTGCTTGGCTTCGGCAATCATTTGTGGGTCGCGCATTATCTTGTAGAGACCGTTCACATCTGCCGGTTTATTAAGTACGCTAACTATGTAGCGGCTCGTTAGTCCCTCCTGGCGAAAATGCATTAACACTACTAAATAATCCATTTACCATTAAAAGATGCGGCGACTAGAACGCCAAACAACAACCCGGCCAAAACAATAGTAATGATTGTGCGCAGCTTCTTGGTGCGCAATTTCGTAAAAGCCAAAAGCACGGCATCGGCTAGCTTTATCACGCTAATGCTCCGTCTTTTAGGTAATAATTCGGTCTGCTTGGCTGGCGATTTCGTGATCGTGCGTGGCGATGACAATAGCCGTGCCGTAATCATTACGAATTTGCTTAAAACAAATTAATAATCTCCTGGCTGTTTTGCGAATCCAAATTGCCAGTCGGCTCATCTGCTAAAATAATCTGCGGTTGATTTAGTAAAGCTCGCGCTATGGCCGCCCGTTGAATCTGCCCGCCAGAAAGCTCGCGCGGACGATGATTCAGCGGTCATACAATCCAACCCGCCGGGCAAGTTCGTCCGTCCGGGCAATCCGCTCTGCCCGCCTGGTGCGGCGCGGCATCGCCGCCACCTCAATATTACGCCGCAAAGTCAAAAACGGCTGCAAATAAAATGACTGAAACACAAAACCCAATCGTCTGGTTGCGAAACTTCGAAAGCGCCCGATCGCTCATTTTATTAATATTTTTACCATTAATCTCAATCGCCCCAGAACTCGGCTTTTATCCAGTCCGCCCAGCAAATGCAGCAGCGTACTTTTTGCCACTACCGCTCGCGCCGGTTAGTGCTATAAACTCACCCTCGACAAACATTAACCGATATGCCATTGATAGCATTAATAACCCGCCTGTTGACCTTATAGCTTTTGGTTAGGTCAATCGCTTCTAGCAAGTGATCATCTAGGTTGATTTGATTTACTGCGTTAGAGCCGTTGTTCATCTCTAATAGTGTTGTTTGAGTTTCTGAATCCATATTTTAAAAAGCTAGTGCTAACTATTATCTTATATAATAAACAACTTGCGGTCAACTTGAAAGCTGTACAATTCACTTCACTTCACGTACCTCCCAATTATACAGCTCGTACAAACCTATCAAGGTCGTATTCGCCCATGAAAATCATTTCATCTTTTAAAGTGGTATTTTCAGGGGAATCTCCACCTGTGACAGGTTTGCCGTGCGAGCTCTAGCATAGACTCCGTTACGTAAAGTAAAGGAGGAAGTATGCCAATCGTAGCAGAGCAAGCAGCAACTGTAGCCACTTATAGTGGGTGGAGTAATCGCGAGACATGGGTGATGAATCTGTGGCTTGCGAACGACGAGACGTGCTGCGACGAGGTGCGCCGCATTGTCCAGATGTGCGGTGAATATGAACAAGCCGAGCGACTTGAGCCGTTGATTCGAGACGAGCTTAAAGGCAGTCTAGAATAGTCGAGTTTACTGGGTGACTTACTTGCAACCTCTCTCGGTCGCGTCGAGCTGGCAAGAGATTATAGAGAATAATCATAGCTTCACCGTCCTGGGTATGACGAGAAACTACTGAAACGTAATATATCTGTGTACTTGATTCACATCACCGAACAGCGTCCATACTTACCCCGCTCACTCGACATACGCCTTTGCTGGCGCAGTCAAGATGAGCAGATGTGAAATGAACGAGCTTAGAGCGAAGCTGGTAACACTAGTTGATGATCGTTATCTTGTTCACAAAAGACAGGCCAGCTAGCGCGTACTGCGCTGGCGCACAAAACACGCCATCTGTCTGTCATCTGCGAAATAAGCCTCGCCCGAAAGTTATGCGGCGGCTTTCGTGCGACCATTGCAAGCTCGCCGGAGGGCGCGCCTTGCAACCATCGCACGACCGATTGACATATACGTATCCTTAGATTATTTTTACAACTCATCTAATGAAAGAAGCTCACCGGACTCATTGATGTTCGACCAAATCGCGAGAATTCTCACACACAAGTTCTCAGCCGTCGCTGTATATACCTCAACTTCATCATCCAAGTCAAACCGACTGCGCACGGCATGAGCAGCGCGCCGCAAGCGGTTTTTCTGCGGCTGGATTTTCCAACTAAAAACAGGAGCTTCGGCAAATCGCTGCCAGTCGCATCCCAGTCACCCTCATCGAAAAATTCCGTATAATTTACCAGGCGGCGATTGATAGCGCTAAGCGGCGTGTCTTTTGGATACGACATCAAAGAAAAATCGTCGCAACCTATCAGCCGTTTTTGAGCGACAAAAAGCATCAGGCGGATTAGCCGGAAAGTAGCTATAAAAGCGCCATTTCGCGCCGCAAAAAGTAATCGACGTTTGCGGGACAAAAGTGAGCGGTTTCAAGTCGTGCTGATTAAATCAATCGACCGCTTCACGCGCGGTGGCGGCGATTATTATTCGCCTTCGAGGGCAGCAGTTGACGCGGTTAGGCATTGCCCTTGAGGACATGTGACGGCGTGATTGGCAAGCAGCAAATAAACACGCTGGAGCACTGGTTTAAGTATTGCTTGCCCGAGTGTGGCAAAACTCTTTTCTGGCAGCGCTTTGCGCGCGGTAAGATGGGCGCGTATCCGGCGTACCATTGCGGTCGTGATGGGCATTATCGCGTGTGCCCTGAGGCTGGATTCGACAAGACGCTCGAGGATTTTGTACGGACTATTACCGTAAAGCCGGGAGTACGTTGACGACATTATCACTGCTATTGCCGAACTGTGGCGCGAGCGCCAAAGCAAAAGCAACTAGAAGCCAACCAACAGCGCCTAGAAGTACCGCCAGAGCCTGCAAAACCAGATTCGGGCGACCGTGGACAGAATGCGCGTTGTCACGAGCGAAAACAGCGCTTACGTACTTGGAAGAGGATATTATTAGCGCCGAAAATGAGCTAGCAAAACTAGACAAAGAAATCGCCAATCAGCCCAACCTACAAGCCGAATTCGACCAAGTCTTGCAATACACCAAATATATTTTTGGAACACCTCCCTGAGCTACTACTTGACCTCTGTAATCCCTGCGAAAAAGCCGCCTTTTTCGCCATATCTTCAATAAAGTCCCAACCTATGATGAAAATAAAGTTTGGAACTCACAAAAACAGCTCGCCACCAGAGGTAAACGAGGCTGTTTCGATCCGAATGGATGATAAGTCCTTTGATGGTGACCCTCACGGGAATCGAACCCCGATTGCCAGGATGAAAACCTGGTGTCCTGACCGTTAGACGATGAGGCCGTGGCATAAACAACTACTCTATCATAGCAAAAACCAATGTATCTGTAAAGCTCTGACGGCTTCTCTTCAGTCCGTGCCTCTACACGAATCTGCCGTGCCAATGCGCTGCAGCCACAACCGTCTCATCAAGCGTGCGGTAGATTGGCAGCTCTGGCTGCTCCAGGTGTGCCGCATCTCAATATCAAATGGTCGGTCGAAGCTCTCGTCGATACCACGGTACAACGATGAACCGCGCCCAAGCTCCTTGCCAAGCTCAAGCGGTGTAATGATACCCGGCCCCTTTAACAAAGTAGAACATCACAACACGGGCAAGCTTTAGGTTCCGATGCTCCCAGGTGATTTGCTCCTGGCAATATCACCAACGCGCGGAATCCTCTGCGCGCCGCGGATTGGCGATAACCAGCCCCTCTTTAGAGTCTTCTGTCTGTTCAATGCTTTCGAGTAGCTGCTCGGCTTTCTCTTTGCCAGTTTTCTGCGCCCGAAATAGGGCCAGCCAAAAGATATCTGGTGTTAATTCTTGAGTAGCTAGTTCTGATGTCGGGCGTTTAATGATCATGAGCTAATTATACCATAATTGCTCTAGCTTAGCGCACCGCCGATCTACTGGTATAGCCTACCCTGTGACCTGGTGCTGAGCCTGGGGTGTACGCAAAATCTGCTCACTGTTTTTAGACGGAGGTATGGCTGCGTTTGGATACCACGAAAACGGCTGGTCACTATCGGTAGCGTGGTGCGGCAACTCGGCCTTTATAATTGCCAGCCACTTGTGTAACACTGCGCTTGGGGGAGCATTGCACCCGGGTCATTCTGCCATACAATACGCGAGAACCACGCCCCTGTCGCCTGTTCTGTTTGAATCTCCATAGGCAATCCCTGGCAAACCCGCCTGTGTAAAAATCGTGGCTCGCCTGGGCAAAAAGGGTCTGAGCCTTTGGCAAAATACGGCTCTCTACCTCACCGGCAATCGTTTCGGTAATATCGTCAAGCGTATGCAAATGGTTTTTGATGACGAGCCGCATTTCGGCAGTGGCTCGTGCTTCAACCACTTACGAGCAAAACAGGCGCTCAGCGCTATTAAAGCGTCGTATTAACCATATCGACCACGATCATCCTCGGCTGTTAAATGCCAGCTCTGCTTGGCTTGCTGAGGTCAGTGTGCGCCAGCAATAACCGGGCGGCAGAGACATAGCGCTTTTATACTGGGTAAAAAGTCCATCATGCAGTGTTCTAGAATTCTGTGCCTATGCTGCCATACTATTGCGGAGTCTGTAGCAACTATATCTAGTACTCATCACTTATCACTAAAAAGTGTATGTACAGTATTGACTTTTTAATTACTTTCTGGTACGTGACAGTGCGGGAACAAACGACTGCCATTGACCACTCCGCTAGTAACGCCAATGACACGCTCCTTACCATACCCTACCAATTCGCAAACTCTAACGTGGCTGGCATTGGCTGGTCCCCCTATTACATACACAGAATCAACCTACGATATGTGAATGGCGCCAATTATCCAACCGTTCCTGCACATTCCCGCGCGCCACGCCACCACTGCCCGCCACTTTGGAGTCTGCTGAAGGGTTTGGTTATATGATATGATATACTAATACCAATGGCAAAACAGAAGAAAAAACGCAACAAACCATATACCGGCAGCGATGCTCGCAAGGCACGGCCGCGCGCTATCAAAGTGAATGCCGTCGTGCGTTCCCGCCCCGCCCAGTGGTGGCACGATAATAAGCGCCGCACAAAGCTAACGATTGGCGGAGCCCTGGTTGCTGCCGTTATTGTGTGGCTAGTTATTGAATTTAGTCACTTACTGCACCCGTAAATACCTACACAAGTAACCAAAGCAGTATTACCAGGCCTAGCCCTGGTAATATGTATATTATAGTGTCACAACACGGCGGCGCGCTTCTGCAGACTGGCGTGCAGCAGTTATGACATTGTCCAGCAGTGCAGCAGCTGTGGTGGCCCAACGCCACCACGCACCGGTGTTATGGTTAGGTCGCTGCGCTCGCGCACATCTGCTGCGCCGTCACCGCTATAACGCCGTCCTCGCTCGCGGTGCCTGCATCCACAAACACCGCACCAGGTGCCAGCATCTGGCTGGTAATCAGCCCTGGCACGCCTGTTGCGCTGACGATTACCGGGAACTCTGGCAGCCGTGTTGCAAGCTCATGCGCGATTCGATTCATCAAACACCGTAATATCAAGCCCTTGCTGGCGCCACAACATTGCTAACGGGCCGCCCACTGAGCGGCCAGCCCCGATAAAGGGCAATTGGCTGCTTTTATATCAGCACCAGTGGCCTACCAGCAACCATTCAGTGCATTGGTGTTGCCGGTGTAAAACGCGGCGTCGCGCAAGCCCATCGACATCCTTCGCCAGGTCAATCAGCTGCAATAAGTAGTCGGTTTGCTGCGGATCACTAATCGGTAGTTGCACGATAATGCCATGCACATTCGTATCTGCATTCAGTGCCGCGATACGCTCCGGGGCGCTAGTGGTGTTTCGTCATAGACATCCACCTCTACTAAAATATCCTTGCCATAACGCTGCTTTACCCGTGTATATGTCGTCGATTACTGGGGTCCGACCACGCGGTGATAATGGCGAGGCGTGGATTGGTACGATCTGCCTGGCGCAGACCACGCACCTGCTTTGCCTGGCGCCGCTTTACAAAAAGGGCTAATTCATCGCCGCGTAATACCTTCATTGTGTTTATTATGCCATAATTCGACACCTACATGGTGGTTTCAGCGCTATATTTACGAGAACTGTTTATGGTATAATAATCCTTATGGAAACACCGAATGCTACCAAGACACCCGCGGCTCAACCTACCACCAGTAGCAAAAGCTATCTGCCGGCCCCTCTACTTGCAATTGGCGTGCCTATGACTGGCCTCAGCCGCATCTACCTGGCCACCGCGATGGGAAATTCCGCTGCCATGCTGGTAAGCGATATTATCATCACGGTAGCATTCGTTGGCCTTGCATATGTGTACTAGCTGCAGCTGGCCAAACTACCGAACAGCTCCCACAGGTGTTACAAGTAGCAACGCTCATTGGCTTAATTTACGTTGCCATTACTGTACCTATTCTCATCCTGTGGGGAATTATAGATTTCTTTTTAGCTCTGCACCCGCACAACAGACGCTACCGGTCTACCCCTCGCTAGCACTGAGCGCGATACCCGCTGGGCCCGCCGGCTCTATTGGCTCGCCGTTAGTATCACACTAGCGCAAGTTGCCATTGCTATTGCTGGGTCTATCTTCTTTTCCCAGGTAAAGATCGATACAAATACACTGACGCCGCCATATAGTCCACAGGGGTCGCAACATCTGCCGGGTGGAGGCGAAGTCGCTCGTTATAATTCCATAAAACTACCTTGCGCTCCCCGCTTAAGTACGCTATACTATAGCAAGTTAGGGATGGGTCAGTAGCTCAGCTGGTTAGAGCACCTGCCTCTTAAGCAGGGTGTCCTGGGTTCGAGCCCCAGCTGACCCACCACAAGTAATTATATAAAATCACTCGCGGCTAAGGCGAGTGATTTTTATTCTACTGGTATTATATGATGGCACCCCGGGTAGGAATCGAACCTACGGCCAAAAGCTTAGAAGTCTCTTGCTCTATCCACTGAGCTACCGGGGCGTAATAAACCAAATACTGCGTCACTTATGCCTCATACCCTATGAGTCAGCAGCCACGTAAAAAGCCCTTGGTGCGACCTGCACTGCAAGGGCTGCTTACGCATGGGGCGAATGACGGGAATCGAACCCACGACCTCCAGTGCCACAAACTGGCGCTCTAACCAACTGAGCTACATCCGCCGTACCACGTTAGTATACCACACACCCCTGGTAAATACTAGATCTACTTACTATACGGGCGGCGCGTTTGTGGCCGCGCACTAAACTCCTGGCGTGACATACCGCGCTGGGGCGGTGTAGCCGCCGCGTTATCCTGCGTTGGGTGGGCGGATGCAAAACGCTCACGAATATTCTGTAGCCGCTCTTGCTCGCGCTGGCGAATAGCTTGGCGTGTATGTATGGCCGCTACCGCCAGCACTAAAAAGCTTGATGGCGGTAATCACCGCGACCAATCTTCGATTCATTATAGCCACGTGCCGGGCTGGGCCGTTTTGCTGCTCCGCACCTTTGCTTGCCCGTGCCTGAGCCTGGCGCTTAAGCCGCTGGTCAGTTTCGAACTGGCACAGCGCTGCGCTGCCACCAGATACCGACGCATCAAGCCCCAGCGCCTGGCTAATCGCAGACTGCGGCGAAAGTGAATCACCGCCGTTCATATCGGCAGGCTGCTGGCACGGTGACGTATGGTTTGGTACATTACCCATGATCGTGTGCTGCGCGTGATGTTCAGCTTCGGCGGCGTCAGCCTCTGCCTTTCAGTGGCATGCACGGTACCATGTGGGTGCTCGGCTGGTGCATAGATAGAATACAGCTTGAGCGGCACATCGCCAGTATTTGTTACATTATGCCTGTGCCGGCTGGTACAAAAATCGCATCATCGCCTTCTACATTGGCTTCAAAATCAAAGATTATCCTCGCTCGCGCCCATCTGCACCAAGCCAAGCCCTTGCTCAACACGCAAAAATTGGTCATGGTCGGTGTGTACTTCAAGGCCAATGTCTTCGCCTGGCTGAATTGCCATCAATGTCATTTGCATGTTGGCGCCAGTCCAGGCAGCAGTACCGAAAAAGTATCGTTACTAATCGTTAGCTCTTCAATGTTTACAACGCGTATGGCTGTGGGCCGCGATCGCATGATGTATCTCCCTTCTTTGTGGCAGCTACTACCAGGTGAGGCGCTGCTCTCATCTTAGTGCGGATGGCGGGAATCGAACCCGCACTCACTTGGAAGGCAGGTATATTAGCCATTATACGACATCCGCGTTAACATTCTTAGTATAGCATATAGTTACAACAGCCGTACCTGGCGCCGGTATGAGATGGGTGGCCGTAGCCAAATACACCAGGCAGCATAGGGCTGTAGAGCCACATGGCTGCCGTTAACCAATCAGCCCGCACTGGTACCACTTGCGCACTGGGGCTAGCGAGTGAGTATCACTACAACACTCCAACACCAGCAGTATACACTGCAGCCAGCGTTGCGCCACCAATACAGAGTGCCAAAATACCCTGCTGCAACCGGCTGCGTGGCTCCGACGCTACCCACAAAGCTGCCGCTGTGTATGGTACCATTGGCCACATTACCAGTAGTACAGGGAAGATTAAACCAATCCCCCGCAAAGAGCACGATACTCCAACCAACCATTGCCCGCCCCATACCGGCGGCCGCAAGCAAGCCCGCCCCAAAGGCGTGCAAACAATCCGCCAACCAACAAGCTGTGTTGGGCGGTGCAGTGACTATACGGCGGGAACACTAATATACGGCATCTGGTCCTATCACAGTTCTACAAACACAATTAACTACTTATACCGTATACTATTTTGCTGATTATTGGCTTATGTGGTGCAGTTATTTTATGCTTGCATACAACTATACACTGGGTGTATAGTCAAGATGTATGAATGCAAACCACACCCTACTGGGCTTTTGGCTAACGGATCCAACTACGGCTATGAGCTCAAAAAAACTATACGACGGGTACTTTGGCCGGGATAAGCCTATTCTGGCTGGCCAAATTTACTCTACCCTATCGCGCCTCAAGCGTGATGACTACGTGAGCTGAAGTGCCGGGCGAGACGAGGCAAGCTGGTGGCCCAGGCCGGGTACGCTACGCCATTACACCACGTGGGCGCGAGGCTGCTGCAAGCCTGGCGGAAGCGGCCAGAAGCGCCGTCGCCCACAGCTACAGGCAACACTCTATATCAAAACAGTGCTGGCGCTTTTAAAGGATGGTGACGCTGCTCGCTACCTCGATAACCAGCAGAGGCCCATATCCAGCGCATGCGTGAACTCACTAATCAGCGGCGCGAGGTGACGCCCAGCATGCTGCTGATCGACCATGCGCTTTTTCACCTAGAAGCTGATCTACGCTGGATTGATCTAACGAGTTCGCGTTTACATAAACTAAAGGAGGAGTTATTATAATGGACCCTAAACAACCAATTATCAGTGCCCGTAACGTAGTAAAGTCATTCGGGCAGACCAAAAGCCCTACGCGGTGTTTACTCGATGTAGCCCGTGGCGAAGTGCTGGCGCATTATGGGGCCAAGAGTGGCTCAGGCAAATCCACACTGCTGCACAGCTTGGCTGCTATTGCACAAGCATCGATAGTGGCGAAATTACGCCCAATGGTAAACGAATCGATACACTAAGCGACAAGCAACGTAGTATTCTGCGACGTGCTGCCTTTGGCTTTGTGTTTCAATTTGGGCAATTAGTACCTGAGCTCACCGTGCATGATAATGTTGCCCTCCCCCTACTGCTGGACGGGAACGAAACGCAAAGAAGCTTACGACAAAGCAGCCAGCTGGATTGAGAGGTAGGCCTGAAGTGGTAAAGAAACGAACCTACCTGGCGCAATATCTGGCGGCCAAGCTCAGCGTGTCGCTATCGCCCGCGCTATGGTCGATTGAGCCGCAAGTACTCTTTGCCGACGAACCGACTGGGTCGCTTGATTCCCTGAATTCCGAAAAAGGTCATGGGCTCTTTGTGCCACAACCAAGCAACACGGCACCACGGTGATTATGGTGACTCACGAGCCAACGTCTTGCAGCTACGCCGACCGCGAGATTATCGTTCGCGATGGCCAGTGCCGGCAGCGCAAGCGCTGCCCAAGGGAGTTAGCTATGGGTATTAGTTGGCTTCTCTTTAAAAATCTGGCAAAGCAGTCCCTAGGGCGACTCCAGCCCAACCGCGGCTGCTGTTGGCCTAGGGCATAGTGATGATACTTAGTTTTATTGCCGGTATCAACGCAATCATTAGCATAAGCCACGACACGTGGCGCTACTTGAGGGCTACTGGTGGTGGTCAGCTTAACTACCCCAGGCTAAAGAGCGCAAAAACCGATTGCTGGCGTTGCGCCGCTAAAATTGCTCGATGGGTACGATTAATAACCTGTCGCGAGTGGCAGAGCAAAAATCAATCGACACGGTATCGCTACACGCCAGTGGCAGTAATTCGCCAGAGTTCCCTGGCATGAAGACACCAGCAGCTGGCGAGATACTACCGTTTCGCCAGGCCTCGCGAAAAGCTGAACCGCGAGCACCCAGAGGCACATGTTGGTGACCGCTACGGCGGCAAGTATCTTGGTGAAATACCGCCGCAGTACGTTAGCTCACCAGATAACTTGCTAGTGGTGCGTGGCGCAACCACGCAGGAGCTGGCCCGTGGGGAGGCGATCGATGCACGCAGCAGCCGCTCTGGCGCCAAGCTATGGGGGTCCATCTACCGCATACCGCAGAGTCGTAGCCACGCCTCGGTACAATTTGACCCAATTAGTCTTTTGATCATGAGCTTTTGGTGCAGCTATGCTACTCTTCCCGATCGTTATGTTTATTGCTGTATCGACCCAACTTGGCAGCACCCAGCGTGAGCAGCGCTACGCAGCACTACGCCTGATTGGCGCAACCCGTGCCCAGATTAACCGTGTGCTCCTCTTCGAAACTTTTATGGCAACACTAGCTGGTATTGTGGTTGGCTCGCTCGTCTTTATGCTGGTGCAGCCACACCTCGGTGCCATGCAGTATAACGGTGAACATTTCTGGGCTAACGACCTTGTAGTCGGCGCGGGGCAATATCTACTGGTAGTAGCGATCACTATTGGTATGAGCCTATTTGCCAACTACCGTGGTATGCGTAAAGTACAAACCAGCCCGCTGGGTGTTGCCCGCCACTCAGAATGTACGCAAAAAAGCCCCGTGTGTGGCGGAACTCTCCCTTGCTTGCAGGCCTTGGTATCTTTACCTACCTTGCCCTGCCAGCCGGCAAAGAATGGCTCCAGAAAAAGCGCGAGCGATAGCGCATTGCCGACGCTGGTACTCCTGGCGGGCATCGTGCTGGTTATGTTTGGTCTCGTGTTGGGTGGCGCCTGGCTCACAGGGTGGATTGCTAGCCTATTTGCTGCACGCACCACGCGGGGTTCGACCCTAATTGCAACCAAGCGTATTGCAGGCAACTCACGGCAAATCTTCCGTAGCGTCAGTGGCGTTGTACTAGCACTGTTTGCCGGTAGCTTCTACCTAGCTGCCGTGGTGGTGTGCAGCCGGCTAGAGCTACAATCGGTGCGTGATAATGGCTTTTCGCAGCAAGCCAAACGACCGCCTTTGTGTGGGGATCTTCGCTCCCTGGTGATTTTGGCGATACACTCAAACGCCGAGGGTGCATCCATGAGTGTTGCCACAACGCACGAGACATGCAGGCAAGGATTACACTAGCCTGCCGTGATCGGATACCTACACCGAACACAGCTGCCCTGCTGGCACCACAAGTAGCCACTATGCACGCATCAGCTTTGCAAGCCAACCAGTGCAAACTGTTGCTACGACCGAGCAATTACCAGCCCAAACCGAAACTGGCTACCTCGTCAGTCTGACAGGCGAAGAGCACTTTGATAGCCTACGAACACTAACTGCCAAAGCTTCAAACCAGCAGCAAAACCACGCACGAGCGCGCACCAGATGCCTGGGCCGTTTACGGTGGCTACGCCAAGCGCCCGCACATTAGCAGTATCGCCGACCTTGCAAGTATTACCTATGTCGGGATTGGCATTACGCTCTTTATCGCTATCGCAAGCCTTATTGTCAGCACAATTGGTGGGCTACTCGAACGCCGCCGCTCGCTCTTTACGCTGCGGCTTGGCGGTATGACACTTGGCCAAATGAAGCGCGTTGTTTTGATTGAGTCACTCATTCCCCTGCTAAGTGTATCAGTGATTGCAGCCGGTATCGGCATTTGGGTGGCACATATCTTCCTGCAGTCATTCTCTCGGTCGGTGCGTGTATCACTCAGCCCGCTTTACTTTGCCATGCTCATAGCAAGCCTGGCCGGTGCAGTCCTTGGTATTTACCTCATCCTACCAGTGCTACGGCGCCTCACTAGTATGCAGCAAAAACCAGACCGAATAGCTCTTGAAGCTGCCGTACAATAAAACCGCTCATTACGAGCGGTTTTTATTATCGTGTTTATCTGTGGTGGCTTACCGCCCCACTCTGCTATACGGGGGCTACATAGCAGGCTTAGCTTATGCCTCGTAGACTGTCTCGATCTTGGCCCCAAGACTGCCTAGGCGGCTAGCGAGCTCTTCGTAACCACGGTTGATGGAGTAAACATCGCGCAGGATTGACGCACCAGGTGCGGCCAGCATCGCCAGCAGAATCACAACACTTGGGCGCAAAGCCGGCGGCGCAACAACATCGGCTGGCTTCCAGCGGGTTGGGCCATTGATGTAAACCGGTGTGGGTCCACCAGTTCCACCTGTGCGCCCAGCTTGGTTAGTTCAGTAAAGTAAATGGCTCGGTTCTCGTGGCTCCAGTCGTGCACTAGCGTACGGCCTTCTGCCACTGTGGCAATCAAGCCCAGGAACGGCAGGTTGTCCATATTAATACCCGGGAACGGCATACTATGGAGCTTATCCTTTGGTGCATGGAGCTGGGATTTTTTGAGCTGAATATCCACTAGGCGCGTATGGCCGTTGGCCGCCATATACTCTGGTGTCAGCTCATGGTCAAGACCATACCAGCCAGCACTGCCAGCTCAATCTCGAGAAATTCAATCGGTGCACGGCGAATAGTAATCGCAGGTGCGTTACAACGCCGGCCGCAATAAAAGCTCATCGCCTCGATTGGATCTTCGGACGGGTAATATTCAACGTTCATATCAATCTGTTCTACACCGGTCACGCGGGTGTTGTGGTGCCAATGCCTTCAATCTTAACACCAAGCTTTTCGAGGAAGAAACACAAATCCTGCAGCATATGGTTTTGGGCTTGCATTGCGGATAGTAACTGTGCCCGGGTGCAGCGCCGCGGCCATCAGTACGTTTTCGGTTACGGTGCCGCCACGCTCAGTCAGCAAGATAGGTGTTGCTCGGGTGATTTTGGGTGTGGCGCTGTGACCTGGTAGCTATCGGTTAATGCTTCCACCGCAAGACCAAACGGTGCCAGGCCCCCTGGTGTGGCTCAACCGTGACGTGTCCCAAGATTACAGCCACCAGCAAATGGCAAACTAAAGTAGCCATATTGGTGCAGGGTGGACCCGATAAACATAATGATAGAGCGCGTGCGCTTAGCTGCAGCGACATCAATACTAGCAAGATCCGCAGGTCGTGGTGGCGTAATCACCAGATCCGCCCGTTCTCCCCAGCGAGTCTTTTACGTACTATTGAGCACCTCGATAATGATTGACTTCCTCGATACGGGCAGCCCGGCGTAGTGTCGTGGTGCCCTTATTCAGCAAGCTGGCGCATAGCAAGGCAACAGCAGCATTTTTACTGGTTTTGACGGTAATTTCGCCCGAGCTGCGTACCACCATGTACGGCAAAGTTAATCTTGCCGGCTTGGTTTAGCTTCACGATTGGCCGCGCCACTACATGCTATGCGCGCGATCATTTCGGGGCTAATATTTTGCCCACCCTCTTTCGATGCGGTTAATGGCTGACTGGCTGTGCCCGGTGCTTCGGCAAGTTGCGTTTGCGTGAGTCACGCATCGTGCGGCTCTCTTGAATAAGACGCCCGATTTTTCTCTAGGTAGCTTTCCATATTCATTCCTGATTATATCACTAGATGATATATAATGAAAACGGCCCTAACGTGGTAGGCCTTTTCTGCGGCTTTTTGTTCAATCACCGATTGTAGCAATGCCGGTGAAAAGCCTCAGTGGTGCTTTGCCGGTCGTCGCGTACGATATAGCGCCACGTTCACGATAGCACCGAGGGTAGAAAACAGGATTGCGCACCGCAACGAATGCTAGCATCATCAGCACAAAGCCAGTCCCAAGACCAGCCATCTCGAAGCCGACGCCGGTGCCACCATCAGAACAGTGCCGGCCGCAAGAATAGCCAGGAAGATCAAGCGCGATGCTGGCCCAACGCCAACGGTAACGATAATCGATACGCCCCCGATTTCTTCAGCACCCCGACAGATAACCGCACTCAAGTGCCACTGAGGCGGTTTCACCCCTCACGGGCAGAGTTTGCAATAGCTGCTGGTACAAAACATCGTTGCAATCGACCAAGCAGCACCAACCTGAGCGCAGCGCCAGCTTACCGAAGAACGGCGCGCGCTCTTCGCGAGGACGCATTCAAGGCACGCGCCAGTCGTCCCTTAATGGCAGAAAAACTCACAATGAGTTGCCAAAACATGCGGTTCGCGGCAGCAAAGCACTCATAACCCGTCACATTTCTTGCCACTAAAGACAGCGGTGCTCGCAGCTAACTGCTACCGATACATGGGTCGACACAATGATAAAACTGATCACAGCCAGCCAAAAAATAATATAGCCAATGTATGCAGCCAACTGA
>BNJV01001077.1_pt1 | contig 264381 bp, 376 predicted proteins | sample 8540591 | NCBI WGS metagenome assembly BNJV01 (sample SAMD00202457, study PRJDB9452) | human saliva metagenome | host: Homo sapiens
ATATTATAGTAAGGAGTTAATCTTGTTTTATACAGTACTTATCATTTGGTTATTATTGGACCAATTAACTAAATATTATGTAATGAATCATTTTTGTTAGGTGAATCTTTACCTGTTATTCTAATGTGATTTCATCTTACCTATATTATCAATCACGGTGCAGCCTTTGGCATGTTAGCGAATCAACGATGGTTTTTCTTACTAGTAGCTTTTATTCTATTAGCTGTTTGTGCTTTTTATTGGAAGCGATTAGCTAAGGGCCATTGGACTTTGCAAATCGGGTCCGCTTTATTAGATCGCAGGTGCAATTGGTAATGGCATTGACCGATACATGATTCATGGGGTAGTGGACTTTTTTGATTTTCGTGTATGGCCTATTTTTAATGTGGCAGATATTGGTATTTGTATAGGTGTAGCTTTTGTTGTATTTTATTTGTTTTCATTGAAAGAGGACCATGAATAGCTTTCATTATTTGGGCCCTTTATAAATCATTGACTTGATTCGTCAATGACTTGATTCGTCAATAAATATATATCTTATACTTGACTCAAAGAGGAATAGAGGATGAATGAATATATTGTAAATGCTGAGCAAGAAGGCATGAGACTAGATGTATTTTTAACTGAACAGATGGAAGGATCTCGTAGCTATATTCAAAGTTTAATTAAAAGGTGGTCATGTTACAGTAGGTGATAAAGTAGGAAAGGCTAATCTTCGGCTTACACCTGATACCGTCATTCATGTAGAAATCCCAGAGCCTGAATCGATTGAGGTTAAACCTGAGGATATCCCTTTAGATTATTTATACGAAGATCACGATATTGTTATTGTTAATAAACCTCGTGGCATGGTGGTGCATCCTGCAGTAGGGAATTATTCTGGAACCCTTGTAAATGCTCTATTATTCCATTGTAAGGACCTATCAGGCATTAATGGTGAAATTAGGCCAGGTATTGTGCATCAGCTTAGATAAAAGATACGTCTGGTGTTATGATGGTGGCAAAAATGATGCAGCACACATTGGCCTAGCAGAGCAAAGTAAAAGCACATTCTGCAGAGACGTACGTACTGGGCGCTAGTACAAGGCAATATTGTAGAAGAAAGGGGACTATAAAGGCGCCTATTGGACGCCATCCTAAGGACCGTATGAAAATGGCTGTTGTCTTTGAAAACAGTAAAGATGCAGTAACACATTTTTAAAGTATTGGAGCGTTATGGTCATCAAACATTGGTTGAATGTAATTTGGAGACTGGCAGAACCCATCAAATTCGTGTTCACTTTGCTCATATTGGACATCCTGTTGTTAATGATCCCAGTTTTATGGATATAGACGTATGGATTTTCCCTATAGAAGGGCAAGCATTACATTCTAAATCGTTAGATGTTAAACACTCTATTACAGGTGAAGAAATGCACTTTGAAGCACCGAGTACCAGCTGACTTTGAGGCGTGCTTAGAATTTGCTAAGACCTACCGTGAAGATAAAAACGAAAATAGTCTAAATGTTTACATTGATTGTTTAGGTACTTATTTTTACTACTTATTTGGATATAGGGGCATAGAACAATCCTATGCTGTAAGGGCGTATATATGGAAAAAGAAACGCTTATTAATGGATCAGAGACGCTATAATGCGTGCGATTCGTCGTATTAGTCAGTGAAATTTTAGAACGCAATAAAGGTTTATCTAATGCGTTAATTGCAGGTATTGAACGGCGTGGTGTCATTTTGGCAAAACGTTTGCAAGCGGAAATTGAGCGTATAGAAGGTATTCATATTGATTGTGAGTCTTTGAATGTTGCAGTGTATCGTGATGATCGTGATGCTCGTCCTAAAGAGGGGGAACCGTGTACGATTGATACAACGGAAAGACAATTATCCTTGTAGATGATGTTTTGTATACGGGCCGTACCATCCGTGCTGCTTTAAATGCATTAATGACGGCTGGCAGACCAAGATCTATTCAATTGGCCGTCCTCGTCGATCGTGGTCATCGTGAATTGCCTATACGAGCGGACTATGTAGGTAAAAATATTCCTACATCACATCTTGAAAGTGTACGCGTTGCCGTCGCTGATCTGGATGGTGAAGAAGGGGTTACAATACAGGAATAATCTGTATTGTAAACCCCTTCTTTTGATATTACTATATAATAAGATGATTAACTTAATAAAAATTAAATTATTTGACTCTTATATTTATGTGCAGAATGTTTCTACCAGATTGTAGTTCTGCTTATTTTTATGTATTGTGGCGTATAGATTGTAGTCCATATGAGCCTATTCGTTTAACTTCATTATGTAAGCATAAGGCCTGTATATCTGTAGCTAATGTATCGATTTGATGCATCGTTTGTCCCAACGTATTTAATTCATTAGGTGCTTTGGCCCATTTTTGGATAAGTGGTATTTCAAAATCATTTCGAAGCCATTGACGGCCTCTATCGTTGAAGGCTAGCAAGCGAGCATAGTGTGGTCCTTCTTGTATAGCACTTTGTAGTAAATCTTTTTGGATTCCTAGAGCGAGATAGGCTCCCATTCGTTGTAAACGGGCATAGGTATAGCGCTTTGATTTTATATGTTCCATAGACAAGTTCCACGTAGGTTGTTGGGCCGCTTTGGACCATAAGTGTTCAATGCCTTCGTTGAACTCTCCAAAGCTTTCTAGCTCCTTAGTTGATGTACGACGACTTAAGGTGTGGAGCATATCATAGTAGCGGTTATAGTTTACATAGGCACCATTAGAAATTATATTAGTCATATCGTCTGCAATAGTTTTAGGGAACGATTGACTGAAGTTGTAATTTTATTTTACTATTTAGTGCATTTAATTTTGTTAATGTAGTTACAGTTGCAGTTGAATTTGTATTTGTATTTGTATTTGTATTTGTACTTGCACTGGTCGTTGTATCTATATCTGTAGAAGTGTAGATACTATTTTTATTACAATTGTTACTACCTGTAGCCATTTCTGTTATAAGTTTACGTAATGCTGTACCAGAAGGGAAATCTTTTGTAATATTCGCTTCGTGATGATCTGATGTGCGTAAGATTGGTATATATTTTAAGGAAGGATAATAGGTAAGTCCTGCCCGAATATATTCAAGTCCTAACAGTGCATTAGGGGTGTTGAGCATCTCTGTATTAAGGGCTTTACGGAAGGCAGAGCCATAGGACATGCCTTCGTTAATATAGGTCCGTAATACTGTTTGAGTACTTTCACAATCCATACGTTTAGCTATATCAACGAGTGTATCTAGATCATCCGTTTCAGAACCAAAGGAGAGTGCATCGATATGTAAAGCTTTTACCATGCGAATAGCACCTGTTCCAAAACAGTTGTGCACTACCCAAAAGAATAGAGTGTAGGTAGCTCGATAACGATGTCGTACCACCGAGAATAGCCCAACGAGCACGGTCAAATTTAGAAAAATAGCAGGTTCTCCTCGTTGTACAAAGGAACCACTCATGATACAAATGCGCAGCGCTTCAGGATGCTCTTGTGCTAAGGTATGTAATTGATGAGCATGTCCATTGTGAAATGGATTGTATTCCCAGATAATACCGATTGTTTTCATAGTGACTCCTTTCATTATTGTTAGTGTAACAGAAGAAATGCTGTAAACTACATTTCATGATATCCATATAAAAGGCTTGTTTATAGAAATGATGTTATGTGTAAATATTAAGTTTAGTATAGATTTTTCTTGACACTATAGGCTATAATTAACTGTAAATGCTGAATTGATGTGAGGGTATATGATGAAACAAAAATTGGAAACGTACATTACAAGGGACTCTGCTCGGTGCTGTGCTAGCTAGCAATGGCGGGATGTGGCTCTACAAATGTAATGGATACATATAGTTTTGGCCATCAAGTTATCCGTGTTGGTCAATCTGAAATTACCATTGCTTTACCTTATGAAATGGGTAAAAGTACAAAAAATATGACTGATGATGGGTATCCAATTGATATTTATGGTTCCGTTACAGAACATATGGTGATTGAAGTTGAAGCATTGCGTGCTGGTGACAATAAACCATTGCCTACGGTTGATGAGTTTTTAAATCACAGCAAGTCTGAATTCACGAAGATGGGCGCAACCATCAAGGAAGAATCTGTAGCTTTACAAGGTACATCTGCAAAGAAGCTTGATGTAACGTATACAACACAAGGGCAAACATTTAGCTTTTCTCAATACGTATTCTTAGATCATGGCGTATTGTGGAATATAATCTACCAATATCCTGAAAAGGATCAGGTAGGTGCTGATATCAGCAAAGAAATTCAAAACAAGATTCAAGTTACACAACAGAAAGAGGGTTAATCGATGAACAGTATTAGTAGTTAACTGCGGTAGTTCTTCTTTGAAATATCAATTACTTGATATGACAACTGAAACAGAATTGGCAAAAGGCCTTTTTGAAAAGATTGGTGATCAAGATGCTATCTTCACTCACAAACGTCCTAATGCAGATAAATTAGAACGCGTTGAGCCAATTTTGAACCATAAAGAAGCGCTTCGCATTTTGCTAGATATTTTAGTTGATGCTGAATTTGGTGTTATTTCTTCTATGGATGAAATCGATGCTGTAGGTCACCGTGTAGTACACGGCGGTGAAAAATTTGCTGATTCCGTATTGATCACACCAGCAGTTATGGAAGCATTGGAAGAATGTGCTTCTCTTGCACCATTGCATAACCCACCAAACATTCAAGGTATTGAAGCTTTGTGAAGCTATTATGCCGAATGTACCTCAGGTTGCTGTATTTGATACTGCATTCCATCAAACTATGCCAAAAGAAGCATATATGTATGCGCTTCCTTACTCTTATTATGAAGATTACGGTATTCGTCGTTACGGCTTCCATGGTACATCCCATAAATATGTAGCACAACGTTGTGCAGAATTAATGGGTAGACATATGACTGATCTTCGTATCATCACATGCCACTTGGGTAATGGTTCCTCTGTGGCTGCTATTAAAGGTGGTCGCTCCATCGATACTACAATGGGCTTCACTCCATTGTCCGGTTTGATCATGGGTACGCGTACAGGTGATATTGACCCTGCTATCGTTCCATTCTTGATGGAAAAAACAGGTATGACCTATGAAGAAATCGATAGAGTTATGAATAAAGAATCCGGTGTATTAGGAATCTCTGGTGTATCCAATGACTTCCGTGTGATTGAAGAAGCTGCTGCTAATGGCAATAAACGCGCACAATTGGCATTGAATATGTTCCATTACAAAGTTCGCCGTGTAATCGGTGCCTTTGCTGCTGTTATGGGCGGTGTAGATGCTATCATCTTTACTGCTGGTATTGGTGAAAACGGTATTGGTAACCGTGATGCAATCTGTAACGGTTTGGAATATTTAGGTACTCGTATTGATTCTGAACGCAATAATGTTCGTGGTAAAGAACAAGAAATCAGTGCTGAAGGCTCTAAAGTTAAAATCTTCGTAATTCCTACAAATGAAGAAATCATGATTGCTCGTGATACTCAACGTATTACTGCAGCGTTGAAAAAATAATATAGTTCGCATCTGAACTGAGTGACTAATAGAGTCATAAAACCCCGTCTATATCTCGGATATGGACGGGGTTTTTTGTAGTTTTTATGCATAGAATATCTTATAATAGGATGTATAGTTATTAATTAGTGATTTCTTTAAAAGGGGTAAAGCATGACAGTATTATATGAAGAAAAATCTCAGCGCACCAGAAGTGCAGAGTTATTGGTAGTATTTTTTGTGATTTTATTGTTGTGTGCAGCAGCTTATACAACGTATCGCAGTATTCAATTACATACGGTTTTATTAGCTGAGTATTTTATTGAAATTATGGCCATCATTGTTATGGTTAAACAGGCTGTTAGTCGATATACATATATTTTGACAGATACAAAGCTTGTGATTGAAGAGCACTCTATCTTTAGAAATCGCCATTTTGAAGTAGATTATAACATGATTGATGGGGTGTTCAAGTTTGAACGTGAGTTGTTGACAAATATTAAATACCGCTATAAATATAGAAAATGTTCTACCTCTGACCCGCGCCCGATTTGGTCTCTTGTGTATTCTATTGTAGATGGAAATAAAGTTAAAAATGGTCGTTTGTTGTTGAAAAGCCGACGATAGATTCTTTGAAATATTAGAAGAGCATGTGCCTGGCCGTATTCGTGTGCCTCAAGCGGATATCGTATTTTATGCAGCGGTGCGAGCTGATGCGGTAAAACATGGAGAAGATGTACAAGAATATTATGAAAGATTAATTTCTTCAGAAGAAGATAAAGGAACAACTATGTAAAGGATGGTAAGTTCTGGGGGATAGGCAGGATAGTTTAGTTATATCAAGAATTTTTATGTACAAGTTTTTTTAATACGAAGGAGCGTATATGGCTGGATTATATTTGGCGAGTCAATCACCACGTAGAACTGAATTATTAACACAGGTTGGGATTGATCATACTGGTGTATCCAGTACTTATGAGGAATCTAATGAGGGTTACGACAACCCTATTGAAATGGTGAAAGCCCAAGCATTAGGTAAGGCTCGTTGTGCTGTAGGTGTTCCTGATAGAAGTATTGTGTTAGGCGCAGATACTATTGTTGTCCTTGATAATAAAGTATTAGGAAAGCCACATGATGAATCCGATGCACGCCATATGTTGGAGCATTTATCGGGTAGAGCACATTCTGTAATCACTGGGTCACGTTACTCATCAAAGGGGAGAGATAGTTTTTCACAATGAAACAAAAGTATATTTTAAACAATTAGCACCCTTTGAAATTGAGTCTTATATTGCTAGTGGGGAACCGATGGATAAGGCTGGAGCTTATGGCATCCAAGGAAAAGGTGCATTATGGGTAGATAAAATAGAGGGCTCTTATACTAATGTGGTAGGGTTACCAGTTGAACATGTATACGAGGAACTGTGCAAGGCGTTAGGGGCAAAAATAGTACTAGCGTATTAGACAGAATAGTGATATAATTGGCTGTGCTGTGACATGCTGTGCTGTGCTGTGCTGTGCTGTGCTGTGCTGCTATGCTGTGCTGATGACTGTGCTGTGCTGTGCTGAATAATTTTTAAGAGAGTAGATGTGTTTATTGTTTGATTTACAAATGGTGTTATCTATTTGAATGGAGAGATTCTATGGAAGTACCAACAGTAAGTGTAAAAGATATGCTACCATTCCAGCGCCCGCGAGAAAAATTTCTCGCCTTAGGCCCCTTCACATATGGCAATGGAGGAGTTGTTGGCTATTTTATTGCGTACAGGGTAAAGGGGCAATCTGCGATTTCTTTGGCAAGTGATATCGTACAATCCTTTGATGATGGCGTATGGTCTTAACCGAATGACCGTAGATAATCTAACCAAAATCAAGGGTATTGGTAGAGATAAAGCAGTGACGCTATGCGCAGCACTTGAAATGGGTAGGCGTCTAGGGGAGCTTAAGATTAAAGAGACTTATGAAGATTTTTCGCAACCTTTTGTAATAGCTCAATATGTGATGGAACGACTGCGGCACGAAGATGTGGAACATGTGTGGGCTGCCATGCTAACATCTCGAAATAAGCTTATTCAGTTGGAGCATATCTCTAATGGTGGATTGGTATCAAGCCTTGTAGAGCAAAGAGCAGTATTTAAAAAAGCTATAGCATGCAATGCGGCGGCTATTATTCTAATCCATAACCACCCGTCAGGTGATAGTAGACCAAGTGATGAAGATATACGGCTAACGAAAATGTTTGTTAGTGCTGGTCAATTTATGGGGATTCCTGTACTTGATCATATTGTTATAGGGGATAATGAATTTACGAGCCTCAGCGAAATTGGTAAATTGAGCTGAGCCTAAATAAACTGAACAAAGCCAAGTAAGATTATTAAAAGCACTCATTTTGAACTATACCTAATTTTGACGCATGGGTAAGTTCCTATAAATGAGTGCTTTTTCCTATTATGTATGAGATTATATGTATGAAGTTATGTAATTTTTATGTATGACTTATGAGTACAGGGATTATGCGTTATCTGTGCTTTTAACAAAAGGAAAGGTACTGATATCAATGGAAAGTCGCGTTATATATGGTAAAATGGAATGATGATGTAATGAAGGAGAAATTACTATGAGTTCCATTTTACCTACTCTAGGAAAAGATGTAAGTATAGATATTGGTTCCATACAAACGCGCCTCATGGGGGGGACGCGAGGGACTGTTATAAGCGAACCATCGATTATAGCAACTGATACAAAACAAGAAAAAGTAGTAGCCGTTGGTGATGAAGCGGCGCGCCTCGTATTGCGCATGCCCGATATGTGGCGTCCGTTAACGCCTTTAAAGGATGGATTTATCGTTGACTATCGTGTTATGCATACTATGCTTAGCTACTTTCTTAATAAGGTGTCTAATGCGTTGCGTCGAGCCCGCGTTGTCGTAGGGGTTCCTTGTGGCATGACCGATGTTGAGCAACGAGCTATGATGGATGCTGTTATTCAAGCTGGTGCTCGAGAGGTATTCCTCATTGAACGACCTGTGGCAGCTGCTATTGGTTGTGGTGTGCCTATCTTTGAAGCGCAAGGATCTATGGTTATTGATATCGGTGGTGGCACTATTGATATGGGGATTGTTTCTTTAGGTGGTATCGTAGATAGCAAAACAATTCGTTTTGGTGGTTCTGATATTAATAATGCCTTATTGCGCTATGTGCGTGAGTGTTTTGGCGTTATCGTATCTGATGAGACCATATTAGATATTAAGCATACATTAGGTACAGCTATCGCTCCTTTAGAGGATGCAGAGTATGCCTTTCAGGGGCGCGATATGATGAACGGCTTAGGTAGACGTTGTGTGATTCATCAATCTGAAGTGTACCAAGTTGTAAATGAATGTTTGATAGGACTCTTGGATGAGGTTAAACAAATGATTCGTGCTACGGCACCAGAAATCGTGGCTGATATTATGCAACATGGCATATGGCTTACTGGCGGTACGGCAAGACTATCTGGATTAGCGGATCGGATTGGTACTGAAGTAGGTGTACCTGTTCACGTTCCTGAAGCACCTGAAACAAAAGTTGTGGTAGGCCTTAATGGGAGCCTCATCTGATTTGGTGAGCTTATCGCGTTTTATTGTAAATTCTAAGAATAGAAAGGGCCGAGACTAGCATGATACAGTCAGATAAAAAGTTAATTATCATCGTTGTCATTGGTTTGTATCCTAATGGCATTGCTCGGCTTTGCGTGGAAGCAACGGACTAGTATTCCCTTTGTTACGGTTACCCTTGAAGGAATTACAACGCCTTTTCTCGTATGGGGTGCAGCTCGTTTATTAGAGGGCGTCCAAACTAGCTTTACAGTACTTAATAATGCTATTTTTCTCTACTATCGAACGCGAAGAGGAAGCATCTCGTAAAGCTACATTTGGAACAAAAAGGTAGTTAACTACGATGAAGTAGTGGCAGAGAATATTCGCCTTCGTCAGCTTTTTAAACTATAAGAGTAGCCATCCAGAATTCTCCATGACCCTAGCAGGTATCATTACAAAGGATTACGGTACTTGGACAAATACTTTCACCATTGATAAAGGGAGTGAAGAAGGTATGGCAGTTAATATGGCTGTTGTTGTACCTAGTGGTGTCGTTGGTTTTATTACAGATGATATCCGCATTCTGCTCGCGTTCAGACCATTCTTGATCCGCGTAGCTCAATAGGTATCCTTGTACAACGACCTGAATCTCGTTTGTCTGGCGTTGTAAAAAGGTAATGTAATACACCTCGTACATCATCTATGGTAAATATTGCTCGCGATGGTGATGTATTGGTAGGTGATAAGTTGATTACCTCTGGATATGGAGGCATTTATCCGAAAGGTTTACCTGTTGGCAACGTGCAATCAATCGAAAATGATTCGGAAGGATTTGTTAAAAATGCGGTAGTCACACCGAGTGTAGATTTTTCATCGTTTAGAAGAAGTTTTTGTGCTTACCTCGTCTTCTCTAAGCGCACCACAAAAACCAGAACTTGAGCCTAAACTTGTGCCTCAAACACAACGAGATCAAGTAGAGGGTGCAAAGGGGGCCGTTAAACAATGATGCGTCTAGCTTTAGTTCTCTCTGGATTTTTAATATATTTTATACAAGCGCAATTATTGCCTACTATTTTTCATACAAATTGGTTACCAAACTTAATTTTGACGATAATTGTTATGATTACTTTATTTAAAGGTCGTCGTATGGGGCTGATATCCGCTGTTGTTGGGGTATCGTACATGATGTATTGATATCTAACTTTTTGGGCTCCATCTATTCCCTTACGTAATTGTGGTATACCCTACTATCTGCCGTAAAGCATCGTATCTATGAAGAACGCTGGTATTGGTCTAGCGGTATAGTAGCTATTTGTACGCTACTAGATGGCGTTATTCGTAGCTTTAGTGATATTAGCTAGTGGTGGCGATTTGCACTTTTGGACTATACTTGTGGCATATGGTATTACCCGTGATGTTCTGGAATGGCTTGTTAGGCGCTATTGTGCATGGTTTGTTATGGCGTAAAAGATGATGAACAACAAGGTTATATTTGGTAAGGATTAAGGGGTGAAAAGAGTGCTGAAGGCCTCTATAAACGAAGAAAAAACGAATCGCTTTGATGTACTCTTTTACATTGTAGCCGGCATATTTATAGTCTTGGCATTACGCCTGATGTCGTTGCAAATCTTGTCTGGTGGTTATTACCAAGCTAAGGCAGAAGGCAACCGTTTGCGCATGGTATCCATGACAGCTGCTCGTGGTATTATGTACGATCGAAAATGGTCAGATCTTAGTAGGTTCTAGACCGGCATACACTATCTCCATTTTGCCTACAGGGAAGGCTCTAGACGAAGGTGAAGTTGCTAAGTTGGCAACTTTGCTGAAAAAATTAAACCAGAAGATATTACAAAAGGTAAATGATCATAAATATGGTTATGAGCCAATTCGTATTGCTAATGATATTTCTATGGATATAGTTACAAGCATCGAAGAGCATCGTCATGAATTACCAGGTGTTACCATAGATGTAGAACCACTTCGCTATTATCCATATGAAACGATGGCTTCTCAGCTCTTTGGGTATGTGGGTGAAGTGAGCGAAGAAGAATTAGAAGAGCTAAAACAGCAAGATCCAAATACCCTTATTAGTGGTGGTACTATTTTAGGCCGTTCTGGTCTTGAAAAACTATATGATTCCATCTTGCGTGGCACTGATGGTGGTAAACAGGTAGAGGTTGATGCTACAGGCCGACCGGTTGCGGAGGTAGATAGAAAGCATACAGTGCCTGGATCTAATATCCATTTGACAATAGATGCAAATCTACAAAAGGCTGCTGAAGAAGCTGTTAAGAACCAATTAGAACAGTTGCGTGCCCAAGGCATTCCAGCTCAAGGAGCTGCTGTAGTAGCAATGGATCCAAATACGGGTGCCATTTTGGCCATGGTCAGCGCCCCTGAGTTTAACCCTAATTGGTTTGCGAAAGGGATTACAACGGCACAGTGGAATCAATTGAATAACGATAAGAATCATCCATTTGATAATAAGGTTATTTCTGGTGAATATCCACCAGGTTCTCCGTTCAAGATTATTACAGGTACGGCGGCTTTAGATCTGAAAAAGGTTACCCCTGAAGAAATGATTTTTGATAGTGGTAAACATTGGCTTATCGATAAAACGAAATGCAGAAGGTGAAGCATTAGGGTGGCTTAATTTTAATAAAGCTCTTGCAAAATCAGATAATGTTTACTTCTATGAAATGGGCAATCGCGTTGGCATAGAAGGACTTGTAAAATATGCTGGCTACTTTGGTATTGGCGAAAAGACAGGCATCAATCTTGTTGGTGAGGCCTCTGGTAATATGGCAAGTCCTGCTTATAAACGCAAAGTGTATGATGAAGATTGGTATTTAGGTGAAACCTTTGATGCGGCCATGGGTCAGTCTTTTACTTTGGTGACACCATTACAAAATGGCTGTTATGCTCAGTGAAGTAGCAAATGGTGGCATTAAATACCGCCCATATGTGGTGAGCCGTATTGATAATAAGGATGGCACGCCAAAGAAATCTTTGGCCCAGACAAGCTTGGTATCTTACCTGTACCAAAAAATATTATGGATCTTGTTCGCGAAGGCTTGCGTGATGTTACTAATGAAGGTGGTACAGCAGGGGAGTTGTTTAAAAGGATTCCCTATTGATGTAGCTGGTAAAACAGGTACTTCAGAGAATGCACATGGCAGAGATCACGGCTGGTTTGTAGCCTATGCACCATATGATAAGCCACAAATTGTAGTGGTTGCACTTGTTGAGCAAGGTAGCTTTGGTGCGGGCTCTGCAGGGCCTATCGTACGAGATATATTGGCTGCGTACTTCAATGTACCAGTGAATAAGAATTCTAATGATACAAATAGTAAGGGCAATAAGGAAACCGCTACGGGGACAAGTATTAATAATAGGGCAAAAACCTCAGAATGCGGTGACTAGTGGACAACCAAGAAAGGATTAGTATGGGCGAGATAATCGGCGTTGTATCCGGTAAGGGGGGCGTAGGTAAGACTACGATTACCGCTTGCTTGGGTTCAGCCTTAAGCAATGCAGGGCATCGCGTATTGCTCTGTGATGGAGATTTTGGATTGCGCGATTTAGACCTTGTGTTAGGAGTGGCAAATGAAATTATTTACGACGCATTAGATGCGAGCGAAGATAAAGACTATATGGATGATGCCATCGTATCAATTGCTGAAAACTTAGATTTTCTACCAGCTAGCCAAAGTGCTCGTTGGGAAGATATAGGTCGTAAAAAATATAAAAAATTAGTCCGTCGCCTCTCTGAGACATATGACTATATTTTTAATTGATGCTCCTGCTGGTATCGGTAAGGGCATAGAGTCTATTTTAGAATTAGTAAATCGCTGCATCGTGGTGACGCATCCTTTATGGGTATCCTTGCGTAATGGGGCACGCATGATTCAAGTATGTCAAGAACATAATATTCGTGATTATGCTATTGCTTTTAATGCAGTACCTATCGATGGAGAGGATATCCATTTATATGATATGTTAGAAGTCCTTCGCGCTGAATATGTAGGGGCTATAATTCCTTATGATGAGGATATTTTGACCTATACACAAGATGGTCGTTTGTTAGAATTTGTTTCTAGTGAACTAAAAGCTATGTTAGCACCTCTTGTTGATTATGTAACTACCGGTGAGTGTTGGGAAGACTACGATGTACAAAAGCACTTCGATGCTTATGTAACTAAGAAAAAAACATCGAAGGAGCAAGATAGTACACCAAGTCTTGCAACAGTAGGTGAGTCTATTTTTGAGGATTCTAACAATGTTCATTACATTAATCGTGGCGGTTGGACCACGCAACGCTTATTGGTGCAAGGGAAACAAAGCTTGTGGCGCCGTAGCAAGTTGAAATAGGTGATATGATGTGGCGTAAAATATGGACAGATAGCGATTGGACTATCATCATATGTACTATATTACTTGTCGGAATTGGTCTTACAGCTATTGGTAGTGCTACCCATGTGAATCATCGAAGCTATCGGTTTTGGTAGTTTAGTGGTAAAAACAACTCGTATTCTTTTTAGCAAAATATAGCTGTCGTTATAGGCATGCAATTTCTAGATTACCATCGCCTTAAAGGGTGGGGGAATATGATTTATGTGATTACCATGCTTATGTTAATTGCAGTTATGGTAGTTGGTACCTCCGCACTAGGTGCACAGCGTTGGATTCAACTGGGGCCAATTACTATCCAGCCTTCAGAGTTTTCTAAACTATTGATGATTATCTGTATGGCTAAAATGTTAGAACCGCGCATTGGCAAGTTAGATACTTTTAAATCCCTATTGATGCCAGTGTTATATGTAGGGATTCCTATCCTTCTCGTATTCTTACAACCTGACTTGGGGACATCCCTCGTATATATTGCTATATTTGTAGGGATGCTCTTTATATCTGGTATCAAAACTAAGCTTATAAAAATCATTGCGAGCGTGACTTTACTCTTGATGCCTTTGGGCTGGTTTGTACTGAAAGAATACCAAAAGCAACGTATTCTAGTATTTTTAAATCCAGATATTGATCCCTTCGGTTCTGGCTATCATATCATTCAATCTAAGATTGCCATCGGGTCGGGTATGATTTTTGGTAAAGGTATCTTTAATGGTACTCAAAGTCAGTTGAACTTTTTACCAGAAAATCATACGGACTTTATCTTTTCTGTAATCGGCGAAGAATTTGGCTTTGTAGGATGCATTGTAGTATTGCTATTATTGTTTATGCTTATTTATCGCAGTATTCAAGTAGCATATACCTGCAATGATAATTTTGGTATGTTATTAGCAACGGGTATTGGTACGATGTTTGCCTTTGAAGTGCTCGTAAACGTAGGCATGACGATTGGTATCATGCCTGTAACGGGGATTCCGTTGCCATTCCTTAGCTATGGTGTTAGTGCGCTAACAACTAATATGCTGAGCATTGGCATTTTATTAAATATTGCTAGACAGCGGACAAAATATATATTTTAATATCCTTTCATAGGATTGATTGTGAAAGAAGTCTTTCATTAAAGACGGAGGATGTATGATTCAATTAGATACGTCATGGTTACAACATGTCCAAAAGCCTGCTCGCTACACGGGCGGCGAATACAATAGTATCGTGAAGGATCACAGTACTGTTGATGTAACTATGGCTTTAGGGTTTCCCGATGTGTACGAAGTGGCCATGAGTCATTTGGGTATCAAGATTTTGTATGGTCTCGTAAACAGGCGTGAAGATGCGGTAGCAGAGCGAGTATTTGCACCGTGGCATGATATGGAAGAGGAAATGCGCAAGCGTAATATTCCATTGTTTTCCTTAGAGACACGTACGCCTATTAAAGACTTTGATGTGTTAGCATTTACGCTTCAATATGAAAATGAGCTTTACTAACATTTTAAATATGCTCGATTTAGCAGGCATTCCTATGTATGCTAAGGATCGTGATTTAGATTTTCCATTGCTAGTGTGCGGTGGTCCCTTGTGCGTATAACGTTGAGCCTATTGCAGATTTCTTTGATATCGTATCCCTCGGTGAATCCGAAGAGTGGGGCGATGAATTCATCGACTTATTTAAAGCAGAAAAAGCCAAAGGCTTCCCAGGTGGCAAAGAAGGCTTTTTGCGTAAAGTAGCCCAAATTCCTGGCACATATTGCCCGGCTTTATACGATGTAGAATACACCGAACAAGGCGATTTTAAATCGATTACGCCGCGTTTCGAAGACGTACCAGCAGCCGTTGAGAAACGTATTATAGAGGATGTAGAGAATATATTCTATCCAACAAAGCCTGTTGTACCATTCCTTGATATAGTGCATGACCGCGCTGTATTGGAGCTATTCCGTGGCTGTACGCGTGGCTGTCGTTTCTGTCAGGCAGGTATGCTCTATCGTCCAGTTCGTGAAAAGACACCAGAACGTTTGTTGCAAATTGCTAAAGATACGATTGCCAATACTGGGTATAATGAAATATCCTTGATGAGTTTAAGCTCTGCAGACTACTCCAAATTACCTGAGCTTGTAGATATGCTCATGGAAGAGTTTAAAGATAAACAAGTTAGCGTTAGCTTACCGTCCTTGCGTATCGACAGTTTCTCTATCGATATTGCGAAAAAAAGGTACAGCAAGTGCGCAAGAGTGGTCTTACCTTTGCTCCTGAAGCAGGTACGCAACGAATGCGTGACGTTATCAATAAAGGCGTTAGTGAAGAAGACTTATTGGCGGCCTGTACTAATGCTTTCAAATCTGGCTGGAATACAGTTAAATTATATTTTATGATGGGCCTTCCTACAGAAACAGACGAAGATTTGGCTGGTATTGCGGATCTTGCTTACAAGGTACTCGATTTACACCGTGAAATTACAGGGAAGCGAAATGGTTCTGTAACGGTGAGCGTATCCTTTTTTGTACCAAAAACACATTCTCCATATCAATGGTATGGTCAACAAGATGTAGAGGAAATTCATCGCAAACAACGTTACTTGAAGTCCCTCATCAATAATCGTAACATTTCCTACCACTACCATGATGGCTATACTGGCTACATGGAAGCCGCTTTTGCTCGTGGAGACCGCAGATTGTCAAAAGTTCTCGTAGAGGCTTGGAAGGCAGGTTGTAAATTTGATGGTTGGACCGAGTTCTTTAACTATGAAACTTGGTTGAAAGCATTTGCTGACTGTGGATTGGATCCTGCGTACTATGCACGTCGTACTCGTGATTTCGATGAGCCATTGCCTTGGGATCATTTAGATTGTACTGTAAGTAAAGCCTTCTTAAAACGCGAGTGGGAACAAGCAGTAGAAGCGAACCTTACAGGCGATTGTCGTCGAGCTCCATGTAAGGGCTGTAATGTATGTCCAGAGCTTAATACAGCTATTATTGACTATAAGGAGGGTGGCAGAGTTGAAAAAGTTACGTTTGGCCTTAAATAAGGGCGAAGAATTACGATTCCTGTCACACCTTGATTATGCTCAAGCTGTAGAGCGGATGATACGTCGAGCAGAAATTAAAATGGCGTATTCTGAAGGGTTTAACCCTCACATGAAAATTAGCTTCTCCTCTGCACTCGCCTTAGGCGTAACCGCAGCGGCTGAATATATCGATATGGATGTGCTTGAAAAGGATAGTTTAGAGTCCATTATGGACCGTTTAAACCGTGTAGCGCCTCCTGGTCTTGAGGTTCTAGATGGTAAAGAAATGCCTGAAAAGGTGAAAAAGATGATGGCCATCTGTAACTTTGCTATCTATGAGGTAACAGGACCTGTGACAGATGAAAATACTGATTGGGATGCGTTACTCAAACCTTTTAATGAAGCAACGGAAATTTCTTATGAAAAGGTAACACCTAAGAAAACTCGTACCATTGATGTAAAAGAGTTTGTAAAAGAACCGATTGTAGCTTCCGTTAAGGATGGTATGGTGACCCTTACAATGGGTATCGGCATTTATCCGCAAGGCACGATTAAACCTAGCGAAGTATGGAATCTAGGGAAGGATCAGTATAATTGGCCTATTACAACTAGCTACGAAATTCATCGTAAAGCAATTATGGTAGAAAACGAAAAAGGCCGCTATACGCCTTTAGAGATTAATTACTAATTATAATTTAGATGACAAAGAAGGGAGGGATAGGATGCATAAAAATTTTGGTCAATGTTATGCGTGAAGAAATTCGTATGGCTGTTATCGACGAAGAAGGCCAGCTAGTGGACTTTGTCTTGGAGCGTACCGATGAGTCTCATATGGCAAAATCATATGTACAAAAGGCACAGTAAAGAACGTATTAAATGGTATGCAAGCGGCCTTTGTTGATATTGGGGGCTCTCAAAATGCGTATTTGAACCTTCAACAAGGGAAGGAACAGAAAATTTTGCCACGCCTATCTGTGGGGCAACAAATTCTCGTTCAAGTAGTGAAAGAAGAAATGCTCGGTAAAAGGTGCCCGCGTGACTGCAGACGTCAGTTTGGCTGGTCGTTATATGGTACTATTACCATATTCTGAAGGCATGCATATTTCTAAGAAAATTACAGACGAAACCATGCGCAGTAAACTACAAGAATTGGCAACTCCTTATGTACAAGAAGGTTGCGGTTTTATCATTCGTACTGCAGCAGCTAAGGCCAGTGCCGATGAAATCGGTCGCGATATGGAGTATCTGTGGCGGACCTGGCAACATGTGTTGAAGCGCTTTAAGGTGGCGAAGAGCGGTACTGATTTATATAGTGACGCGGATTTCTGGTTCCGCCTTGTACGGGACTATGCGCATCGCAATGTAGAGGAAATTATCGTCGATTCCGATATGGGAGAATCCCGATTGCTGGACCTCTTAGGGCATGGACCTACGTCACAACAAATTAAAGTAACACGTCATCGTGATAGCACACCGATTTTTAAAGCAAATCACATTGAACCTCAATTGGAAGATCTTATCTCTCGCGATATTAATCTTCCTTCTGGTGGTTCAATCCGTATTGATCATACTGAAGCTCTTACCGTGTTTGATGTGAACTCTGCTCATTATACTGGCAAGTCTAATAAGCTGGAAGATTTAGCTTTCACAGTCAATAAAGAGGCGGCAAAAGAAATCTGTCGTCAATTGCGTTTGCGCGATATTGGCGGTATTATTGTGGTCGATTTTATCGATATGAAAGATAAAGAGCATCAACAAGAATTGTTAAAATTGTTGGGGGTACAAGCTAAGTTAGATAAAATGAAAACTGTTGTATGCGGCATTAGTTCGCTTGGCCTCGTAGAGATGACCCGAAAGCGAGCTCGCCAAGGTTTACAAACCTTGATGTTTGATACATGTCCTCAATGCGGTGGTACGGGCTATATGTTGTCAGGCCGCACCGTGTATATGCAGATTGTGCGTCGTATCCGCGAGTTATTTAAGTCGGGACGTATTAAAAACGAATCTAGAAATCGAAGTTCATCCGGAGGTGGCTCAGTATTTAACAAAGGCTGTTCTCGAGGATTTAGGTGAGTCCATAGGTCGCAAGATTTCTATTGTGGTAAATCCACAAATTAGTCGAGAAGGGTATTCCTTGATGGCTATAGCTGAATAAGTAAGTAGTTTGTTTATAGGTGAGTATAGTGTCTATATTTGAAATTATATTAATTAGTATAGGCCTAGCGATGGATGCCTTTGGTGTATCTATCGGTAAGGGGCTGACAATGCCTGTAGGTGAGAATGGTCGCAAGGTAACCTTGGCATTTCTTTTTGGTTTGTTCCAGTTTCTTATGCCTCTTATTGGTTGGCTCATCGGTCGTCAATTTATCGATGTGATTGCTGATTGGGATCACTGGATTATCTTTGGCCTTCTTGGTTATTTAGGTATCGCTATGATCAGAGAGGGACTTAGCGATGATGATGATGAAGATGACGATGATGATAAGCAATTCTTGGGTGTCTGGGAAATGATGATGCTCTCCGTAGCGACTAGTCTTGATGCAATGGCTGTAGGACTGACCTTTGCATTCTTACCTATCAATGTATGGGAAGCATCTACGATGATTGGTGTTATTACCTTTGGTATATCTTTAGTGGGTGTTTACTTAGGTAAATTTATGGGCCGATTTGTTGGAAAAATATGCAGATATAGTAGGTGGCGGTGTATTAATCCTCATCGGTACAAAGATACTCTTACAGCACCTTGGAATTATCGGAGAATTTTAAAGCTCTGTATATATAAGTGTTAAAAACTAGGTGAATTCTGTAGTTTTTGGTTTGACATGATAGTGTAAATAGTATATACTATATCAGTATTAGTTCGGTTTTCTGAACTTTGCAATCCGCGTGAAGCAGGTTTAAACGCCCGACCGAAGTTCGGGTCGGGATACCGAATTCAGCGAGTTCGATAACAAGGAGGTGTTCTCATGTACGCAATTATTAAAACTGGTGGTAAACAATATCGCGTTGCTGAAGGCGATGTAATTACTATCGAAAAATTGGAAGCAGCTGCTAACGAGTCCGTTACATTCGAAGAAGTTTTGACTGTAGTGAATGACGGCGACGTTAAAGTTGGCGCTCCTCTTGTAAACGGTGCAAAAGTTACAGGTACAGTTCTTGAGCATGGTAAAGGTAAAAAAATCTTAGTATTCAAATACAAAGCTAAATCCAACTACCGTCGTCGTCAAGGCCATCGTCAACCGTTCACAAAAGTTCGTATTGAATCTATCCAAGCTTAATTATGGTTTCCATTGGAATCCAGCGGAATAGTGATGGTCAAGTAATTGGTTGTCATATGTCCGGTCATGCAGGATATGATGAACATGGCTTCGATATCGTATGTGCTGCAGTGTCTGCCTTATCGGCAACGGCAATGTTAGGCCTCACCCAAATTGCTCAACAAGAAGGTGAGTATACGAATAGCGAAGGTCAATGTGATATAGTTCTCTCTGGTACGATTAATCAGAGTGGACAGGATATTCTGGGGACTATGCTTCTCGGTTTGGAGGAAATTAGCCGTCAATATCCAGAGTTTGTCCAAATTCACGAAATATAGGAGGTGAACTTAATGTTTACTTTTGATTTGCAATTGTTCGCACATAAAAAAGGTGTGTCCAGTACTCGTAACGGTCGTGATAGTGAATCTAAACGTCTTGGTGTTAAATGCCATGATGGTTCCATCGTAAAGAGCGGTAACATCATCGTTCGTCAACGTGGTACTCACTTCCACCCTGGTACTAACGTAGGTATCGGTAAAGATGACACTTTATTCGCACTTGTGCCTGGTAAAGTAGCATTTGAACGTGCTGGTCGTTATAACCGTAAAGTTAGCGTATACCCTGTAGAAGCTTAATTTTACAAGACTATTAATCCCTAGTGGTTTTCCACTAGGGATTTTTTTATTGTTTATTATGGTGTAAGTTGTATTGGTATAATATAATATAATTTAAAGTGATTATTAAATATATCATAGAGTCTTGAAATATGATCGGAGGCATTATGGCACTATTAGAGTTATCTAATATATCCTATGTTGTAAACGAAAAGTCTATTATCCGTGATGTGTCTCTATCTGTACATGAAGGAGAGTATCTCACTGTTGTAGGCCCTTCTGGTAGTGGTAAAAGTACACTTTTAAAATTATGCAGTGATTTGATTAGTCCTACCTCAGGGATTATTACTTATAATGGACGTGATTTAACCACTATAGATCCAGAAAGTTATCGAAAAGAGGTAGGTTATTGCTTCCAAAGACCTTACTTGTTTGCAAAAACGGTGCGTCGTAATATTTTGTTCCCTTATGATATTCGAGGTATGGAACCTGATATGATTCGTATCAAATATCTTTTCGATTTACTTCATATGCCTATTGAATATCTTGAGCGCCATAATGATGAACTATCTGGTGGAGAAATGCAACGGATTTGTCTCATTCGAAGCCTTATCTTTGAACCTAAAGTATTGCTTTTAGATGAGGTTACCTCTGCATTAGATGCTGTTAACACGGCTATCGTGGAACAGGTAATCGATGAACTTCATAATAATGGGATGACCATCATAGCAATAACACATAGTGAGGAACAAAGCTTACGTAAGGCTAATCGCCGCATTACAATTGTAGATGGATCATTAGCTAAAGAGGAGGTATTACGGTGAGTCAATTTCATGCTATTTCAGCCATGTCATTATGCCTTGCATCTATATTAGTTATTATAAGTATGTTTATGTCCTATCGGCAGGAGTTGAAGTTAGAGAAAGATATTTTTATAAGTGCTTTACGAGCTACCATACAGTTATTTGTTATAGGCTTTATTTTAGCTTATATTTTTAGTACTGAAAGTCCTATATTCATAATCGGATTATTAGGTTTTATGGCTATTAATGCAGCCTATAATTCTTCTAAACGCGGCAAGGGAATACCATATGCATTGTGGATTTCTTGGCTTGCCATAACCGTAGGTGCAAGCATTACATTATCGATTTTGCTTCTAACAGGTGTGCTTAACTTTACTGCTTATCAGGTGATTCCTGTTGGAGGGATGGTTATTAGTGGAGCTATGGTGGCAATTGGCCTTTGTTATCGACAAATGCTATCAAATTTTGAGTTACGCCAACAAGAGGTGGAAATTAAACTAGCGTTAGGAAGTACGCCTAAGCAAGCGTCAAAAGCCATCGTGCGAGATGTTATAAAGACTGGATTGCAACCTACTGTGGATAGCGCTAAGACTTTAGGAATCGTGGCTTTACCAGGAATGATGACAGGTCTTATCTTAGCGGGGATGCCTCCACTTGAAGCTGTAAAATATCAAATGATTGTGACATTTATGAGTTTATCTACTATATCGATTGCTTGCTTTATTACTTGTCAATTAGTGTATAGAACATTTTTTTAATAATAGAAATCAATTAAATAGGTGAATTTAGTACTTTAAATATATTTTTATAGTACATTAAATCAGAATATTTACTCATAACTTAGAGTAGTAGCCTTAAGGTTACTACTCTTTTTCTATAGTGATATTGTTTACATATGATTATAGAAATAAAAATGTTGGATATAATTTTGTATAGTTATAAAGATTTACTTATTTTGTTTTTAACATTGCATTATTGCTATAAATGATACTGAGATTTATTATTGAAAAAGATAGAACGTTGTTGATATAATGTATCAGTAAATTCTATAGTATTTTGTATTGTAAGGAGTTTTTATGAGCAATTATGACGTAGAAACAAGGGGAGGGCGCGCAGCTAAAAACTACGCTACTAGGTATACTGGCTTTAGCTATTTTAATTGCCACATCTCTTGGTTCACTCTTCATTGGGATACGCTATATCAGCCTAGATGATATTACGCTATCCTTTACTAACTATGATCCTAATAGTATAGGACAGATGATCGTTCAAACATTGCGTCTGCCACGTATGATAGCAGGTATCGTTGTAGGTATCAGCTTTGCCGTATCAGGTGCACTGATGCAAGGTGTTACCAACAATCCTATGGCAAGTCCTTCTATTTTGGGGATTAACGCAGGTGCCAGTTTTGGTTTAGCTGTTGGGATGATTTTATTTCCTTATTTAACCTTAAATGGAAGTATTTTGTTTTCCTTCGGTGGGGCCGCATTGGCAACACTGTTCATTTTAGCTCTTGCTAAACGCGTAGGTGGTAAAGCTACTCCTGTATATCTTGCACTTGCAGGTACGGCTATTAGTGCAGTATTTGTGGCTGTTACACATATGCTTGTTGTGTACTTCCAAGTGGCACAAGAGTTAAGTTTTTGGACTGCAGGCGGCATTAGTGGTATTCGCATGGAACAAGTATTACTCGTATTACCTTGGACACTCATTGGTATTCTTACTGCCATGTACGTATCTAAATCTGTTACGCTCTTAAGCTTTTGGCGAAGAGGTAGCTATTGGTCTTGGCAGTAATTTAAATCGTGTACGTGTATTATCTGGTTTGACTGTACTTATTCTTAGCGGTTCTGCTGTTGCTCTAGCCGGCCCGATCGGCTTTGTAGGTCTCGTTATTCCACATATAACACGTAAACTGGTAGGCATCGATTATCGTCTTGTAATTCCATTCTCTGCACTCTTTGGTGCAGTACTTGTTATGATTGCTGACGTTGTAGCTCGTATCGTAAATCCTCCATTCGAAACACCATTAGGTGCCATTACTGCTCTTGTAGGTGTTCCATTCTTTATTTATTTAGCAAATCGTAAGGGAGGAAAATAAGATGAAAAAACGCTTTTTTGCCTACTCTTTCGTTATGACGCTCATGTTGTTAGGTGCCATGTATGGACATCTTCATACAGGCTTTAGTGATATGTCTACATCTGATCTTATTCGCATTCTCTTTGGCGGTGGTAATGATGTAGAAAAACTCACAGTTTTTGATTTCCGTTTAGTTCGCACCATCTTGGCTGTATTTATTGGTATGGGCCTTGCTATGTCTGGTGCAATTTTTCAAACTATATCTCGGAATGAATTGGCTAGTCCAAGCTTGTTAGGCGTAAATGCTGGTGCTGGTTTAGGTGTAGTTCTTTTAGTATATTTTGCAGGTTCTACAACGGCGTGGGGGATTTGGACATTACCTACTGTTGCCGTAGCTGGGGCTGTTGTGGCAGCGATTTTAATTTATCTTTTATCTTGTCGCGGTAGAGATATTATTTCGCCATATCGTTTAATCTTAACAGGTATCTCTATGAGTGCAGGATTCCATGCATTGCAAGTCTTACTCGTAACGCGTTTGGACCCTAATAAATTTTATTTAGTTAATACTTGGACCATCGGCACTATTTCGGGTAATACATGGGAGCATGTATGGGTGCTTGCGCCAGTTGTCATTGTATTATCACTCATTCTCTATGCCCGTTATATGGAGCTAAATTTATTGAGCCTAGCTGATGAAACGGCGATTGGGCTTGGTGTACATATAAATCGCTCTAGATTTGTATACCTTATTATTGCAGTTCTTTTATCTGGGTTCTGTGTAGCTATCGGTGGCAGCATTGGTTTTGTAGGGCTTATTCCCCGCATATTGCACGCCGCTTAGTCGGTGCCGATCATGCCTATTTCTTGCCATTAACAGGTCTAATTGGAGCTATTTTAGTGGTCACTGCTGACTGGATTGGCCGATCCATTATTGCGCCTGATGAAATCCTCTTAGGGATTATTGTAGCTTTAATCGGGGCACCATACTTCTTGTATATTCTAGCAAAAACAAAAGCGTAAAAGGGGAAATATAAATGAAATTAGAAGTTAAAAACCTAACTACTGGTTACGGTGATACAAAAATTATAGAGAACTTAAATCTTACGATTCCAGAAGGCAAGGTAACAGCATTAATTGGTGCTAATGGTTGTGGTAAATCTACTTTACTAAAAACTATTTGTCGTATTATTCGACCAATGGATGGCGATGTCTTACTAGATGGTAAATCTATCGGTTCTTATGGTAGTAGAGAACTAGCAAAAAAGGTTGCTATTTTGCCTCAAAATCCAACGGCACCTGGTGAAATTACAGTTCGTGAACTTGTTATGTACGGTCGTGCACCGCATCAAGGCAGCTTATTTGCCCGTACTACAAAAGAGGATAAAGAAATTGTAGAGTGGGCTTTGAAGGAGACTGAATTACTTCAGTTTGCAGATCGTGGCATTACAAATATGTCTGGGGGGCAACGGCAACGCGCATGGATTGCCATGGCTATCGCTCAAAATACAGACATTCTATTCCTTGACGAGCCTACTAGCTTCCTTGATGTATCTCACCAAATGGATGTATTACATTTAGTAGAGCATTTGAATAAAGCTTATAACAAAACGATTGTTATGGTTATTCACGAACTTAATGAAGCCGCTCGTTTTGCCGATAATTTAGTTGCCATGAAGGATGGAAAAATTCAATATGAAGGTACGCCTCATACTATCTTCCATAATGAAATGTTGAAAGATGTATTTGGTGTAGATTCTACAATCATGAATGACCCTAAGACAGATCGTCCGTTCTGTATTCCTTATTCTATGAAAAATTATGGCCATACGGCACGTGAGGTGTAGTATGAAGCGTTTGTTAATTTCTGGTCTTTTGGGGGCTTGTATGCTCATGGGAATTACAGGATGTGGTCCACAGGAAAATGGTATGACTCATGAAGCTATCTATGCTAATCTTGATGATAAGGTAAAAACAGCCCTTGAACGGTCAAATGATCCGAAAGACATTGATAAAGAGTTTAAGAAGCGATTAACGGCTATCCAAAAGGCAGCAGATAAAATTGTTACTGTTGAAGGAGATAAGATTATTGTCACTCATAAGCTCGGGACAACAGTTATGCCTAAAGAACATAAACGTATCGTGGTTGTTCGGACAGAAGATCCTATGATTGCATTAGATGAATCTTTTATAGGGGCGAATTTTAATGAAAAAAAGCTATCTTTATAATGAATTAAGTAATCGTAATGTTCAAAAATTTTAGCATTAATGATGAAACAAAGACTATCAACTATGAGCAGATTCAGGCTTTAAAACCGGATTTGATTATTATGCGTGACTCTTATGGTAAAGCGGCATATAATGCACTTTCTAAAATTGCCCCAACCATTTCTGTCAACGTAAATAAGGAAGAAGTTGCACTACTAACTATTGCTAAAGCACTTGGGGTCCCTGAAAAAGGGGAAGCTCGTTTGAAAGAGTATTATTCACAGGCGAAGAAAAACAAGGATAGCTTTAGCTGAACATATGCAAGGGGAAACCGTAGCTTTTCTAAGAATTTTAAATAAAGAAATACGATTGTATCCGTATATGAAAAGCGATTTGAATGTCTTTATGGCTGAATTACTTAATATTAAACCACCTGATATGGTATTAGAAACAGAACTTAACCCTACGAACAATGCGATTTCTTTAGAGCGATTACCCGATCTTGATGCAGGCTATTTAATCGTTTCTGCTGGTTACGGTGCTTCTAGTGCTAATAATCAAGGTGTAGCAGACCAACGATTGGCAAATCTTAAAAAAGATGAGTTATGGAAAAATTTGCCTGCTGTAAAAGCCGATCATGTATTGCAAGTGGATAGTACTTTGTGGATGGCCCATGGTATTATTGCGAAAGAACGTGCTATGAAAGAGCTGTATGATACATGGGGACAATAGGACTAAATACATTTGTAATATATAGTTAGTACTATTATGTAAGGGTTTATCTCGTGTAAAAATACATACATACATTTTAGTCATGTTCGATATAGATAATCGATATAGATTAGAAACTCCCATGATATAAAGGTTGCTTCCTCTTATGAGGTGGCAACCTTTTTGCATGTATCAAATTCCTGTGCTTTTTAGTAGGAATAGTGGTATACTATGTACAGTATCAGTGAAATACCAGAAGACTGGTTGTCATATACTTTCATAAACCTAAAGAGGGGTGGCATTGCCACTAGAAAGATTTGAGGTAAGTACTATGTATGATGTAAAATCTCCAAAGGCGGAGGAATTTATTTCCCATCAGGAAATCCTTGATACACTTGCCTATGCAGAGGAAAACAAGGAAAATCGGGAGTTGTTAGATGCTATTTTAGCGAAAGCTGCTACATTTAAGGGATTAAACCACCGAGAAGCAGCAGTTCTCTTAGAGTGTCCGTTACCTGAATATAAGGAGAAGCTTTTTGCTTTAGCAAAGGAAATCAAGAAGGCTATCTACGGCGATCGTATTGTTCTATTTGCACCGTTATACTTGTCTAACTATTGTATCAATGGATGTGTGTATTGTCCGTACCACTCCAAAAATCGCGATATTAAGCGTAAAAAATTAACGCAAGACCAAATTAGAGAAGAGGTTATTGCGTTAGAAGCGATGGGTCATAAGCGTATCGTAATTGAGTCTGGTGAGGATCCATTAAATAATCCTCTTGAATATATTTTGGAATCCATCAAGACGATTTACGGTATCAAAAATAAAAATGGTGAAATCCGCCGTGTAAACGTAAATATTGCAGCTTGTTCCGTTGAGGACTACAAAAAATTACATGAAGCTGGTATTGGCACATATACATTATTCCAAGAAACATATAACAAAGAAAACTATGAAGCTTTACATCCTACAGGCCCTAAGAGCGACTACGCCTACCATACAGAGGCGATGGACCGCGCTATGCAAGGTGGTATTGATGATGTAGGCATCGGTGTTCTTTATGGTTTGGAACATTATAAATATGATTTCGTTGGATTGTTGATGCACGCTGAACATTTAGAGGCTGTGTATGGGGTAGGTCCACATACTATTTCTGTACCTCGTATTTGTCCAGCTGATGATATCGATGTAGATGATTTCAGTAATGCTGTGCCTGATGATGTATTTGAAAAAATTGTTGCTCTTATCCGCGTCTCCACACCGTATACAGGTATGATTATGTCCACTCGTGAAAGTCAGTCCATGCGTGAACGTGGCTTGGCATTAGGTATCTCCCAAATTAGTGGTGGATCTCGTACTAGCGTAGGTGGTTACAAAGAAGAAGAAAAGCCAGAAGATAATACGGCACAATTCGATCGTAGTGATACGCGTACATTAGATGAAATCGTTAACTGGTTGCTAGACCTTGGGTATGTTCCAAGCTTCTGTACTGCTTGTTATCGTGCAGGTAGAACTGGGGATCGATTCATGGCTCTTGCAAAATCCGGTCAAATTCACAACTGTTGTCAACCAAATGCGTTGATGACATTGAACGAATATATCATGGATTACGGCAATGATGAAACTAAGGCTCATGGTTCTAAGGTTATTGAACAACAGTTAGAAAACATCAAAAATGATTTAGTTAAAGATAAAGCTAAAGCTTATATTGCACAGATGAAAGACGGCGAACGGGACTTCCGGTTCTAAGGAATTCACTGATATGGAGCCTCCTATTGATAATGGGAGGCTCTTTCTTGTTGAGAAAAATATCAAGCTTTTAAATGAGAATAAAATATATAAAATAGTTTATTTTTATTTGCATTTTAAGGTATAATAAATAAAAAAATGATAATGATAATACGTTGAATTCAAGAATAATATTGATTATAAACTACTGAGGGATATGATGATTAAGAAAAAACGTTGGCGCCTTTGTAAAGGTGATCAAGAGAAAGAGAATATCTTAATCCGTGAACTTGGTGTAAACCCTATTGTGGCTAAATTAATGGTGAATCGTCACATTGATGTAGACGAAGGTCGTCAGTTTTTACAAGGTACTTTGTCAGATTTGTTAGATCCATTTACATTAAAAGATATGGATGTGGCTGTTTCACTAGTTCTGGAAACAATTGAAAGTCACAAACCAATCGTTATTTATGGTGATTATGATGTAGATGGTATTACTGCAACATCAGTACTTTATCGATTTTTAAAGAAATTAGGTGCCGATGTTACCTATTACATACCAGAACGTCAAAGTGAAGGGTATGGCCTCAATTTAGAGGCTTTAGAGCACCTTATTGAACGGGGAACAGCTTTAGTCATTACCGTTGACTGCGGCATTAGCTCTTACGATATTGTAGAGGCTGTACGAGACCGTATCGATATGATTATTACGGATCACCATACGGCGCCTGATATGATTCCACGAGCCAAGGCCGTTATAAATCATAAGCAAAAGGACTGTCCATATAAGGATAAAAACTTATCTGGAGTAGGTGTTGCTTTTAAGTTATGCCAAGCCTTGTGGCTTACAAAGCGCGGAGAATGGTACTTAGATGATTTAGATATCGTTGCACTTGGTACTGTGGCCGATGTAGTGCCTTTGGTCGGTGAGAACCGTATCATTGTAAAATCAGGCCTTGAGAAGATGAATAGGGAACCTAACTTGGGGATCAAAAAGCTTATTGATGTAGCTGGGCTCCATGAACGAACTATTACATCTGGACATATTGGTTTTACCTTAGCACCTCGTCTTAATGCAGCGGGTCGCGTAACGCATGCAACGCGTGCGGTCGAACTACTTGTGACCGATGACGAGGATATAGTAGAGGCAATTGCGGCGGAACTAAATGAAACGAATCGTGAACGACAAGAGTTAGAACGAAATATTCATGAGTTAGCTCGTATTGATGTAGCTAATCAAGGACATAAAGCTGATTATGTAACTATTGTGGCCGGCGAAGAGTGGCATCCAGGAGTCATTGGTATTGTTGCTTCTCGTCTAGTAGAGGAGTTTTACAAACCAACCTTAGCCATCAGTATTCATGATGGCATTGGTAAAGGCTCGTGCCGTAGTATAGATGGCTTTAACATATATGATGCATTAAAATCTTGTGAGGATATCTTGCTACAGTTTGGCGGGCATGCTGCGGCAGCAGGCTTTTAGCATCGATGCAAATCGTATTGATGAGCTACGAGAACGGTTAACCAAGTATTGTAAAGCAGTTATTACAGAAGAGGAATATATTCCTGTTGTGGCCATTGATGCGGAACTACCTGTTGATGATATCGATGTCGATATCATTGACCGCGTATCAGACCTTGAACCTTATGGGATGGCCAATAGCACGCCAGTCTTTGCTATTATGGAAGCTACCGTGCAAGATATTATGCTCATGGGGCAATTAAAGAATCACTGTAAGGTAATTTTTGCAACTTCGAATGGTACATTAGATGCTATAGCTTGGAATCGTCCAGACTTATTTAAATCTATCTTTGTGGGAACTGTGGTAAAAGTGGCATTTTCCTTGCAAAAAGAATGAATGGCAAGGTATGGTTTCTCCGCAACTCATGATTCAAGCTATTGAACCATTGACTGAAGAGCCGATTAAGCTTTCTACAGAAGGGCTTAGACAAATGTATGTCATAATAAAACAGTCCATGCGAGGTCGTAGTCAATCGGTTTATAATGTAGAACAAGATATATTGCGCCGTAAGCCGGCAGATCAGAATAATCGCAGTGCTCTAACATCTATTGATGTATTTAAAGAATTGGGCATTGTTGAAGAATATACAAGTGATGATGGTCAATTAATGCTTAGATGGAACGCCATTGAAGGAAAATTAGATCTTGTCACATCCGTAACATTCCTTACTTATAGTGTATAGGAGGTGACATCATGACAACTGTAAATGAAGAAGGCAAAGCTTTAGTGGAACAAAGTACATTTGATAAAAGTAAAGCCTTAGCCGAGTTTATGGAGTATATCCATACGTATTTAACAGATGATGAGTGTGGCCAAGTATTGAAAGCTTTTGAGCTTGCTGATAAGGCTCATGAAGGTCAGTTTAGAGCTTCCGGTGAACCGTATATCATGCATCCTTTAGCTGTAGCTGATATTTTGGCACATTTACAAATCGACCATATTACACTCATGGCAGCTCTTATGCATGATGTGGTTGAAGATACATCTTACTCGAAGGAAGACCTAGAGGAGATGTTTGGCTCTGAAGTAGCATTCCTCGTTGATGGGGTAACAAAATTAAACCAATTCCAGTATGAAACAAAAGAAGATCGCCAAATGGAAAACTATCGAAAGATGATTTTAGCTATGGCGAAGGACGTACGTGTCGTAGTTATTAAATTGGGTGATCGCTTACATAATATGCGCACCTTAAAGCATATGCGTAGTGACAAACAAAAACGTATTGCTAAGGAAACCCTAGAAATCTTTGCACCTTTGGCACATCGTCTTGGTATCTTTAATGTGAAATGGGAGTTGGAAGATTTATCCTTCCGTTATTTAGAGCCGGAAAAATACTATGATCTAGTCGATCAAATGAAACAAAAACGCCAAGTCAGGGAAGACATCGTTAATGATACGATGAGGCAACTTACAAAGGCCTTAAGTGAAGCTCATATCAAGGCGGATATCAAAGGTCGTCCAAAAACATTTCTACAGTATTTATAAGAAGATGAAAAAAAGGACAATCGTGATTTATCCCAAATTTATGATTTGCTTGCCGTTCGTGTGATCGTTGATAGCATCCCTGATTGTTATGCAGTACTTGGCATTGCACATAGCTTGTGGAAGCCATTGCCTTATCGCTTCAAAGATTATATTTCCATGCCGAAGTCTAATATGTATCAATCCTTGCATACAACCGTTATCGGCACGATGGGGCAACCGGTAGAGATTCAAATCCGTACTTGGGAAATGCACCGTGTATCTGAATATGGTGTGGCTGCTCACTGGCGATATAAAGAAGGAAATAAAAACGGCGATAAAGAATTTGATCAAAAGGTTGCATGGCTGCGCCAGGTTCTTGAATGGCAAGATACTAGTAATCCAACGGAACTCGTTAATGCTTTGAAATTAGACGTTTTCTCTGGTGAGGTATTTGTATTTACGCCAAAGGGCGATGTTGTTAAGTTGCCAATAGGCTCTGTACCGCTTGACTTTGCCTATCGAGTTCATACCGATGTAGGTCATCATTGTGTTGGTGCTAAGGTAAACGGCAAAATTGTGCCGTTGGATTATACCTTGCAAAATGGTGATATTGTTGATATCATCACATCTAAAACAGGTCGTCCTAGCCTTGATTGGTTGAATATCGTAGGTTCTTCTGAAAGTAAGAGTAAAATTCGCAATTGGTTCAAGCGTGAAAATAAAGCTGAAAATATTGAAAAAGGCTTAGAAGCTCTTGAAAAAGAAGCGAAACGATTGAATCATAATTGGAAAGAATTATGTGCAGACAACCGTTTACAACATGTAACGAAACAACTTAAAGCCGGTACAGAAGAGGAAATGTTTGCAGCCTGTGGCTATGGCGGCATTCCTGTAAGCACGGTTCTCTTGCGTTTAATTGAACTTTATAAAAAGTCTAAAGAGGTAGAGGAATCTAAGCGCAGCACAGAGCAAATTATCGAGAAATTAAAATCTCAAGGACAAAAGAAAACTAAAAATGGCACTGGTGTTCTCGTAAAAGGTGAAGCTGGTGTGATGGTGCGTATGGCAAAATGCTGTAATCCTGTACCTGGTGATGATATTATAGGTTACATAACCCGTGGTCGTGGCGTTTCTATTCATCGCTGTGATTGCCCTAGCATGGGCCATTCTCCTGAAGACTTAGAGCGGATGATAGAAGTCTCTTGGGACGGTTCTTCTGGCGAATCTTTCCACGTAGGCATTGATATTCAAGCTTATGATCGAGCTGGTATTCTCATGGAAGTTATGGCGGTGCTTTCAGAATTGAAAATCACCATTACTAACATCAATGCTAAGGTTCAAGAGGATACAAAAAATGTAAGCATCAATTTGGTGGTTGATATCCGCGATATTTCACAACTAGATTTCGTAATGACTAAATTGCGTCGTATTCGTGAAGTTTATACTGTTCAACGTAGTAAAGGAGGGGCTTAATGAGCGAACAACAATTAGTACTTATGCGCATGCCTTTAGGTCCATTAGGAACAAATTGCTATGTTATCGGTGATAAAGCGATAGGTGAAGCTTTCATTATCGATCCTGCAACAGCTGAAGTACTAGATGCGCTAAAAAAACATGACTTAAAGCCGAAGGCGGTTGTACTGACACATGGTCATGGAGATCATATTGGTGGCATTCAAGAGATTGTAAACACCTATCATGTGCCTGTATATATTCATAAAGGCGATGTACCGTATTTATCTGATCCTGAACTTAATCTTAGTGCTTATAGCAATCCAACGCCAATTAAGGTAAAAGCGGAAATTATCGAGGTTAAACAAGGTGATCACATTACATGTGGTGATATTGATCTTGAGGTGCTTGAAACACCAGGTCATACGCCGGGTGGTGTGTGTTATTACATGGAAGGTCTTGTGTTTGTAGGGGATACTTTATTTAGAGATTCCGTAGGCCGTACAGATTTTCCAAATGGCTCTTATGAGACCCTGATATCATCTATTAAGACTCAGCTTTATACATTGCCTGATAATACAATGGTTTATCCTGGTCATGGACCGGAAACAAATATAGGGTATGAAAAACAATACAACCCATTCGTTGGTCAGTAGGTTTAAACGAATTATTTTTTACAGTCGAGGGGAAATTTATTATGAACACAACATTAGAAAAATTAAAAGAACGCATTAAAGACAAAAAGTACAAATTGACCACACAACGTCAAACAATCTTGCAAGCATTTATCGATGCTGAAGAAAATCATTTGAGTGCTGAAGATGTATATGTTCTTGTAAAAGAGGTGGCACCTGATATCGGGTTAGCAACAATTTACAGAACTCTTGATCTCTTCACAGAACTTGATTTGTTAAAACGTCTTGATTTTGGTGATGGCCGTAATCGTTATGAATTAAATGACGAAGAGTTCGCTCATTTCCATCATCATTTGATTTGCGTAAAATGTGGTAAAGTATCCGAGTTTGAAGATGACATGCTTGAAACATTGGAGTCTATCATCGCTAAGAAATTAAACTTCCGTACCATTGATCATCAATTGAAAGTATATGGTTACTGTAGTGATTGTCAAAATCATATGACTGAAGCAGAATTAGAAAAGCTTGAGCGTATGTCCCATCATGGTTAATGGATATCTATATACGGGTCCATTACCACTTGGCTCCGTAGTAGCTCATAACTGTGGCGCGGCAGGACTCTTTTCTGATAAGGTACATCCAGAGGTTATCCTTGAAGCGCATGAAGTGGAAGGAATATATACATTAACTGTTACTATTGGTGATACAGTTCAGATTTTTGAAGGCCCTGTTTCCTCTATGGGGCGTCGTCAAATTGGACAAGCCTTGTTGCGATATTTGCGTGAATATCAAGGCTTACCTGCTGAGGCTCCATGGGGAACTATGATAGGTGTGCGCCCTACAAAGCTACTACATAAATATATAGATACATATGGCTCTATCCACGCAGCAACTCGTCACATTAGGGACGAGTTTTCTGTGTCTATGGAAAAGCTTGCTACTTTGGGGTCCATTGGCGAATATCAACGTCCGTTTTTATCTGATACAGATGATAAAAAGGTAAGTCTCTATTGTGGTATTCCTTTCTGCGATACGCGTTGCGTATATTGCTCGTTTCCATATGGTCTTTATCAGGATTATGCTGGTAAAAGTCAATTTCTAAGTGCTTTAAACTGTGATATAGAAGATATGAAATCTATCGTTGATTCCTATGGCCTAACAGTCGATACTCTCTATATGGGCGGTGGTACTCCGACAGTGCTAGAGGATGAAGACTTTCACCAGGTCCTAAAACAGTTATCTCTACTCGTATCTGAAGGACATGAATTCACTGTAGAGGCCGGGCGGCCAGATTCTGTTAATCCTACTAAGCTACGTTCCATGCTTGAGCTAGGTGTGAATCGCATTAGCATTAACCCGCAAACGATGCAAGATGATATTTTGCGTCGTATTGGACGCGGTCATAGCGTACGGGATGTTGATGAACTTTTACAATATGTAAAAAACAATACATCATTAGCCGTAAATATGGATTTTATCGCAGGTTTGCCTAACCAAACGATGTCAAACATGATAGAGAATATGGATTATGTATGTCAAAATCTGCCGGAAAATGTTACAATTCATACGTTAGCATTAAAACGTGGTAGCCCGTTGTACGATTTACATATGGAAGATGATATTCCTGAAGAAAATCTCGTAGCGGAAATGGTACAATATGGTAAAGAGCGTCTTGAAGCGGCTGGTTATATGCCATATTATTTATATCGCCAACAATATATGAGAGGGCAGTTAGAGAATATCGGCTATACCTTGCCTGGCAAAGCATGCGAATACAATATTCAGATTATGGAAGAACGCCAAAGTATTCTATCCATGGGGCCCGGTAGCTCGTCTAAGTGGATGCGAGCCCCTGAATATCGTCAGCTTAAACAGCATATGCCAAAAGACGTAGATGTTTATCACGTAACGATAGATGCACTTTTAGAGAAACGACATAGAATTTGTGAAAGATTTTGGGAGGTTGTGTAATGGCTATAAGAAAACCAAGAGGTACACAAGACTTTTTGCCAGAACAGATGATAAATTGGCACTATATTGAACAACGTATGCGCGAAATTTGTAAAGTATACGGCTTCAATGAAATTCGCACACCTGCCTTTGAAGAAACTAAATTATTTTTGCGAGGTATCGGTGAAACTACAGATGTAGTACAAAAAGAGATGTACACCTTTACCACCGGAGATGACGGTGGTTCTAGCTTTACCTTACGCCCTGAAAATACGGCGTCTGCTGTGCGCGCATACTTAGAAAATAAAGTATATGGTAAAGAAGGTCTCACCAAATGGTATTATATGGGCCCTATGTTCCGTCATGATAAACCGCAAGCAGGCCGTTACCGTCAATTTCACCAATTTGGTGCTGAGGTATTAGGCTCTCAATCTCCAGTAGTGGATAGCGAAGTTATCTGCATGGTTGTGCAGTTGTTAAAAGATTTTGGACTTAAAGATCTCAATGTAGAGGTAAATTCTGTAGGTTGTCCGATATGTCGTCCTGTATATCGTGAAAAATTAATCGCTTTCTTTGAACCTAAAAAGGAACAATTATGTAGCGACTGCCAAGAACGTTTGTACAAAAACCCTTTGCGTATACTGGATTGTAAAAATGAAACATGTAAATCCTTGTCCATAGGTGCTCCTGAAATTCACGAATATTTATGTGAAGAGTGTCATGATCACTTTGAAGAATTAAAGACTTATTTAACAGCTGCTAATGTGCAATATACTTTAAATCCTCGTCTCGTACGTGGCCTTGATTACTATACAAAAACAGCCTTTGAGGTACAATATACTCCTTTAGGTGCTCAAAGTGCTGTAGCCGGTGGTGGCCGTTACGATGGTCTCGTAGAAGAGCTCGATGGACCTCATACTCCAGCTATCGGTTTTGCTATGGGCATGGAGCGTTTACTATTAGCTCTTGAAAAAAACAAAACTTATTGCCTGAGCCAACTGTAGAACCATCTGTATTCGTAGTCGCTCTTGGTGATGGGGCTAAGGTAGAGGCTTTCAAAATTTGCCAAGCCTTACATGATGAATATATTACCGTTGAAATGGACGGACAGGGCAAGAGTATGAAGGCACAATTAAAATACGCTAACAAAATTAATGCGAAATATGTTATTATATTGGGTGATGATGAATTGGCTCGTAAAGAAGCCATAATTCGATTCATGGATACTAGTGAACAAGAGACTGTATCTCTTGATACAGTGGCTGAACGTATAACTTCTTTGGTGAAAGGATGACAATTAGAATGGAAACAATGCAAGGCTTACACCGTACGCACGGTTGTGGCACCATCTCTGAACAAGAGGTAGGTAAAGAGGTCGTATTATGTGGATGGGTTGAACGCCGTCGTGACCATGGTGGTTTGATTTTCTTGGATTTACGCGATCGTTCTGGTGTAGTACAAGTAGTGGCATCCCCAGATCATAACGTAGAATCGTTCCACAAAGCAGAGGATGTTCGTAATGAATATGTGCTTTGTGTACGTGGTAAGATTACAAAAACGTGATGAGGCTGCTATTAATCCAAACCTTCCTACAGGTGCATACGAAATGTTCTGTGAAGAGTTGCGCATATTGAACTCCGCTAAAACTCCTCCTTTCTATATCCAAGATGATATCGATGTAGATGAAAATATTCGCTTGAAATATCGTTACCTTGACTTACGTCGTCCAGAAATGCAACGCAACTTGATTTTGCGTCACAAAGTAACGAAAGCAATGCGCGACTTCTTCGATAGCCGTGATTTCTTGGAAATTGAAACGCCAATGCTTACTAAATCTACACCAGAAGGCGCTCGTGACTATCTAGTGCCGTCTCGTGTAAATGCTGGTACATTCTATGCGTTGCCACAATCTCCACAAATTTTCAAACAAATCTTGATGGTTGCTGGTTATGAAAAATATTTCCAAATCGTTCGTTGCTTCCGCGATGAAGATTTGCGCGCAGACCGTCAACCTGAGTTCACTCAGCTCGACTTAGAAATGTCCTTCGTTGATGAAGAAGATATTTATGCATTGCTTGAAGAGATGATTGCTCATGTATTTAAAACTGCATTAGGTAAAGAAATTTCTTTGCCTATGCCTCGTATTACATGGGACGAAGCAATGGATAAATACGGCTCTGATAAGCCGGATCTTCGTTTTGATATGGCCTTTACTGATGTAACTGATCTTGTAAAAAGATACAGAATTCAAAAGTATTCCGCTCTGTAATCGACAATGGTGGCGTAGTTAAAGGTATTGTTGTACCTGGTGATGCTGGCATTCCTCGCCGTGAACTTGACGACCTTGTTGAATATGTAAATCGTTACGGCGCCAAAGGCCTTGCATGGGCTTGCTTCAACGAAGATGGTTCCATCAAGTCTCAAATCATGAAGTTCTTAGGGTGAAGACACAATTCGCAATATCGGTGAAAAAATGGGCGCTAAAGGTGGCGACCTTGTATTGATGATTGCTGATAAACCTGCAACTGTGGCACGTGCATTAGGTGAACTACGCCTTGAAATGGCACGTCGTATGAATATGATTGACCAAGATAAATTGGCATTCACATGGGTAACTGATTTCCCTATGTTCGAATATAACGAAGATGAAAAACGTTATGTTGCAATGCACCATCCGTTCACAATGCCACGCCATGCGGATCTTGATAAATTAGAATCCGATCCTGGCAGTGTAAAAGCGATTGCTTACGATATGGTATTGAATGGCGTAGAAATCGGTGGCGGTTCCTTGCGTATCTACCAAGCTGACGTACAAGAAAAAGTATTCAAAGCAATTGGTTTGTCCATTGAAGAAGCAAGATCCAAATTCGGCTTCATGCTTGATGCATTCCAATATGGTGCACCTCCTCATGCAGGTTGTGCATTTGGTCTTGATCGTCTTGTTATGTTGATGGCAAAACGTCAATCTATCCGCGACGTAATCGCATTCCCTAAAACTCAATCTGCTTCTGATATCATGAGTCAAGCTCCTTCTGAAGTAGAGCCAAAGCAATTAAAAGAATTGCATATTAAATCCGATGTAGAAGAAGAACAAGAGCAATCTTTAGTGTAAAAACATAGGCAAGAATTGATTAAAATCGAAATGTCAAGACTTGTTAATTGCTAATCTTTCTGATACTATTTAAGTATAAGATATCCCTGCCATGTGCGTGTGATATCGCAGTTTTGAGCCAACACATTTACTTTGGGAGTCTGAACTCTCGTCTGAACGTTACGCCCGTACGGGACAACTGCAGGATGAGGAGGACACCCACCTGCCCTTGCAGGATCAAAACGCGGTACATTACGGCATGGTGGGGCTTTTTTGCGTGTAAAAATAGCTTGAAATATCATATACTATAAGTGTATCTTTGATAAGAATTAAAACTTTTCAAAGTCTTCAAAGTCTTAAAAATCTTAAAAGTCTTGATTGTCTTACATGTCATAAATGTCTTATAAATATCATCAGTGTTATCGATGTCATTAGGATTTTATGATGAGTAAGAATTTGATTTATTTAAATTGAATAGTTATAGATACTTAATTACGATAGTTAAACTGAGTGCGAATTGAGGTGATAGAATGGATAGTTTGTTTGATATGACACCTACAAATACATACGAGCCGCTTCCTGTACGAATGCGTCCTACTAAACTAGATCATTTATATGGTCAAGAGAAGGCCGTAGGTAAGGGGACTTTCTTGAGAGCTATGGTAGAGAAGGATACAATACCATCTATGCTTTTTTATGGTCCTTGTGGAACGGGTAAGACTACATTAGCTGGCATTATAGCTAAGGTGAGTAATAGCCATTTTGTAAACCTGAATGCTACTAACGCCGGTATTGGTGAGTTGCGCACCATCATTGAAGACGCGCGCAAACGAGTTCGTTCTTTACAGCAACGCACAATTCTATTCCTCGATGAAATTCATCGTTTTAATAAAAGCCAACAAGATGTGTTGTTACCTTGTGTAGAGGATGGCACTATTATCCTTATTGGTGCTACAACAGAGAATCCATTCTTTGAGGTTAATAGACCGCTATTATCTCGTTTGCGTCTTATTACATTAGAAGCACTTACACCAAAGGCTATTGGTCAAATTTTACGTCGCGCCATTACCGATGAAGAAGTGGGATTAGGCAAACGCCATCTACAGGTAACGGATGAAGTTCTGGAAGATGTGGGGATTTTCGTTAATGGTGATGGCCGTATGGCTCTTAATATTCTTGAACAAGCCGCAGCTATGGTTCCCGATGAGGGGACGATTACTATTGAAGTTCTTGAAAAGGTCGTAGGTCGTCGCATATATACGTATGATAAAAAAGGAGACAGTCATTACGATACAATTTCAGCCTTTATAAAAAGTATGCGTGGTTCTGACGTGCAGGCAACGGTACATTATTTAGCGCGTATGATTGAAGCTGGAGAAGATCCTAATTTTATTGCTCGTCGTATTGTTATTTGTGCAGCAGAGGATGTAGGACTTGCGGACCCACAAGCTCTTATACTTGCCAATGCAGCGGCTCAAGCGGCTCATATGGTAGGTTTTCCTGAGGCGCGCATTATATTATCTGAGGCTGCGTGCTATGTTGCTCTCGCACCTAAAAGTAATTCTGCTTATGTAGCTATTGATGCCGCGATATCTGATGTGCGACATAAGGATTGTGGACAAGTACCGGATCATTTGAAAGATAGTCACTATAGCGGGGCTAGTAAATTAGGCCATGGCAAAGCTTATAAGTATGCCCATAATTATCCTAATGGATTTGTAAAACAGCAGTATTTACCAACGCCTCTAGTTGATGCAACCTACTATAAGGGCATAAAGAGAGGGACTGAGGAACAGTTACTTCACGACTGGGAGAAACGTTGTAAAAATTAACTTAATATTACGATATATGCTATAATATAATGATAAGTTAATTTACTGTAATGTTATATAAGTAAGGGGTTTGTATAGATTTATGGCAGAAGAAAATACTTCCACCAAAAGACGCAACACACGCCGTAAGCGAACAAGTACAAAACAGCAATCAAAGTCTCAAAGCTTTTCTTTGCGCAGCGAAGTGAAAGGCCTTATTGTCATTGCCTTTGCTGTGATTTCCTTTCTGGGCTTTTTCGGCTTTGAACTCGGCCTCGTGGGACAGATTTTAACAGGTATATTCCGTTATGGCTTTGGCCTGGGGGGTATTATTCCTTGTTTATGCGTTTTCTGGTTAGGTTGGAGATTATTATATAAGGATACATTTATTTCCATTACAAAACGAGGCGTTGTAATGACCTTGTTTTTTCTATTTTTGTTAGCTCTTGTTCCCTTGTGGCGCGTTCCTGAGGGGCAGGAACTCATTACTACGCAACTAGCTAATCAAGGTGGTTTCGTAGGTGGCGCAATTGCTACATTCCTTCGTACCCTGTTAGGTAACCTAGGGGCTATTATTCTTGATGTATTCTTACTCATAGCTTTTGGATTACTGGTGACACGTTTGTCTTTGCGCAGTGGATTACAGAAGGCTGCGGACAAAACACAGGTTGGCCTTGATGTTGCAAAAGAGGTAGCTGCCGAGAAGGTTGCTGTTGCAAAAGAAGTCTTTGAAGATTGGAATGAACAACGTAAAGAAGCGGCAGAACAGCGTAAAGCTTATAACAGGGAAAAAGATACACGCTTTGCTGATGCGGCAGATCAAGCATTAGATGCACTAGAAAAACAAGGCATTGCTACTGGAAGAGACCTTTTTGACTCTACCACAGCTATAGATGTTGATTCTATTGAAGATACAGTTACTACTATGGAGTCACAAAGAACTCCTACATCTTGGAAGGAATTGGCTGAGATAGAAGCACGTAATCGTGCGGCTGAGCAATTGGCTAATATATCTGAAGCATCTGGTGATGCTAAGTCTTATGAAGCTGATAATTTTGAACAATTCTCTGATACGCATAGATCTACGAGTGATGATTATGTATATGTTCCAGATGAGGACTATTCATATACACCAGATGAAGAGTATTCAGATGAGGTTGGAACTGTAGAAAACTCTGATGATGAAGAACCAGAATTCTCTTATCAAAATACAACAATAGGCCCATTAGAAACGAATCACGGTGCTATTGCCTCCGCTGTGCCAGGAACGGGTGCAGCTGCAAGCTCTGTAAGTGCCGGGGCCGGTATGGCAGGTATGGGTTTACAAGTACCGTCCATTATTAGTACTACAGAAGATACGGCGCAAGTAGCTGTATCTAAAGATGGACAGATTCATCGGTCCTATGATAGACCTTACCATTTCCCAAGCCTAGATATTTTGGCGAAAGGGAAGGGGAGTCAAAACAATGGTGAAGAAGTAGCACAAAATGCGATGACGCTTGAACATGTATTGAGTGACTTTGGTATTACTGCAAAGGTTGTTAATGCTACACAAGGCCCAACTGTTACACGTTATGAAATTGAACCTGCACCAGGCGTGAAAGTGAGTCGTATCGTTAATTTAACAGATGATATTGCCCTCAATTTGGCAGCGCAACATATTCGTATGGAGGCTCCGATTCCAGGGAAATCTGCCATCGGTATTGAGGTCCCTAATAAAACGACAGAAGCCGTTCATTTACGCGATGTACTTGATTGCAGTGACTTTAAAGATGCTCGTGGAGGTATTCCTGTCGGCCTTGGTAAGGATATTGCAGGAAAGCCTGTTATTACAGACCTTGCGAAGATGCCTCACTTGCTCGTAGCTGGTACAACTGGCTCTGGTAAATCCGTATGTGTAAATACATTAATTTCTAGTATTCTCTTTAGCCGCAAACCGGAAGAGGTTAAGTTATTATTAATCGACCCTAAGATGGTTGAATTGTCTATTTACAATGGGATTCCGCACTTGATGGCTCCAGTTGTAACGGATATGAAAAAAGCAGCAGCTGTATTGCGTTGGGCCGTTCGTGAAATGGAGGCTCGTTATAAGGCGTTTGCTGCATCTGGTAAACGCGATATCAAGAGCTACAATGAAGCTCATCCTAAGGCTGCTATGCCACTAATCGTGTTGATTATCGACGAGTTAGCTGACCTTATGATGACAGCTCCTGATGATATTGAAGAATCTATTAGTCGTTTAGCACAAATGGCTCGTGCCGCAGGTATTCACATGGTTCTTGCGACACAACGGCCATCTGTTAATGTTATTACCGGTTCTATCAAGGCTAATGTACCAAGCCGTATTTCCTTTGCTGTAGGCTCTCAAATTGACTCCCGTACCATTCTTGATATGGCAGGAGCAGAGAAACTATTGGGTAAAGGGGATATGTTATTTGCTCCGATTGGTGCTAATAAACCTATTCGTGTACAAGGGGCCTTCATTTCTGATGATGAGGTAGAAAAACTTGTAGAGTTTGTGAAAGCTCAACGAGAACCAGAATATGATAATACGGTAACTCAAGAAGTGGAAAAGGAAGCTGAAAAAGAATCTTCTGATGCTAATGATGTTTACCGCGATGAATTATTAGAGCGAGCTGTCAATCTCGTTATGGAATCTGGTCAAGCTTCCGTATCGATGTTGCAACGTCGTTTCCGTATAGGTTACACCCGTGCGGCACGTCTTGTAGATACAATGGAAGATCTTAAAATCGTTGGCCCTAGCATGGGCAGTAAGGCTCGAGAAATTTTAATGAGCCCTGAACAAGCTAAGGCTAGATATTTCTCCGATTCCAATGATGAGCAATAATTAGCTAATTACTATATGAATATTACGTAGATTTAGAAAGGAACGAAAATGGCTGAATTAGGCGAAGAATTACGACGTGAACGGGTAAGACGTAATCTAACCTTTAAAGATGTGGAGCAAGTGCTGCACATTAAAACAACCTATTTAGAGGCTATCGAAGATGGCAACTATGATATCATTCCTGGTCAAGTCTACGTAAAAGGTTTTATTCGAAACTATGGTAACTACTTAGATCTTGATGGAGATCGCTTGGTAAAAGTATATCAGGGCCAAGTAGGGGACATAGATACCTTTTCTTTACGTTCTGTTACAAGACGGAAGGCTCAAGCAACTCCTAATTTGGTACAAAGTGAGTTTGTTGAATACCAAACATCTAAAAAGCGTATGTCCTTAGAAACGCGTCAACGAAAACGTCAACGCTCTATTGTACAAGAACGCATTATTTTAGGGATTATTTTAGTTTGTATGGCATTATTTTTACTATGGTTATTCCTGTTCTAGTATCTGATTAGGCATGATAGAAAGGCATTTACACAATCAATGGATAGATTTTTTAGTAACAGAACCTTCGGATATGAAGGAACGTGGTTGGGCTGAATTAGATTTCGTTCTCATCAGTGGGGACGCTTATGTGGACCATCCATCCTTTGCGCCTGCAGTTATCGGTAGATACTTGGAATCCAAAGGTTATCGTGTAGGCATTATAGATCAACCAGATTGGAATGATGTAGAGGCTTTCAAAAAACTAGGTAAACCACGTCTAGCATCCCTTGTTACGGCAGGGAATTTAGATTCAATGCTTAATAAATTTACGGCAGCAAAGAAAATTCGCCGTCAAGATGATTATTCTCCAGGTGGTGAATCAGGTCATCGTCCAGATCGTGCTACCTTGGTATATGCTAACCGCATGAAGGAGGCTTACAGTGATGTACCTCTTATCATTGGCGGTATAGAAGCGTCTTTGCGTCGCTTTGGTCATTATGACTATTGGTCAGATACGGTGCGTCGATCCATCTTAGTAGATTCTAAGGCCGATGTACTCGTCTATGGTATGGGAGAGCTTCAAATCATTGAACTAGCCGATGCCTTAGATCAAGGCCGATTTAAAGAGTCTTTGCCGTCGATACGTGGTATTTGCTACATGGCAAAGGAGATTCCAACCATTGACTATGTAGAGTGCCCGTCTTATGAAGCTATTAAGGCGGATAAGATGGACTTTGCCGATGCATTTCGCATTCAATATGATGAACAAGATCCGTTCTATGGTCGTATTGTAGTCCAAAAACATGGTGATCGATATCTCATTCAAAACACGCCTGCATTGCCGTTGACGCAGGATGAAATGGATGGTGTCTATAACTTGCCATATACTCGAAAGTGGCATCCTAAATACGATGATAAGGGTGGTGTGCCAGCATTAAGTGAAGTTCAATTTAGCCTTGTGAGCCAACGAGGTTGCTTTGGCAGTTGTTCTTTCTGTGCTATCACGAATCACCAAGGTCGTATTATCCAAAATCGTAGTCATGAATCTTTGATTGACGAAGCACACAAGATGATCAACATGGATAATTTCAAGGGATATATCCACGATGTAGGTGGGCCTACGGCGAACTTCCGCCATCTAGCTTGTGATAAACAGGCTGTTTATGGTGCTTGTAAAGGTCGTACTTGTGCGGCTCCAGAGCCTTGTGAAAACTTGAATACAAATCATGATGACTATATTGCTTTACTGCGTAAATTACGTAAACTAAAAGGTGTAAAAAAGGTATTTGTTCGTTCTGGTTTGCGTTATGACTATGTACTAGCCGATAACAATAAAGATTTTGTACGGGAACTTTGCGAGTTTCACGTAAGTGGGCAGCTAAAGGTAGCTCCAGAACATGTATCTAAACGGGTTACCAATATGATGGGGAAAGCTGGTAAAGAAGAATTCCTAACCTTTAAGTCTTGGTTTGAAGAGGCAAATAAAAAGCTTGGTAAGAAACAATACTTAGTGCCGTACTTTATGAGCTCTCATCCCGGTTGTGCCCTAGAGGATGCTATTGAATTAGCGGAATTTTTACGAGATCACCATATGTATCCCAGAGCAAGTACAGGATTTTATTCCTACGCCAGGTAGCCTTTCTACTTGTATGTATTATACGGGCATTAATCCACTAGATGGAAAACCTGTATATGTTGCTAAAAAGGGTAGAGATAAAGCAAAACAGCGCGCATTGATGCAGTTTAAAAATATTGAAAACTATGACCTTGTTAAAGAGGCTCTCATAGAAGCCAATCGACGTGATTTAATTGGCTTTGGCCCAGAATGTTTAATTCCACCCCGACCAATTGGTGGAAATTCTAAGCGTATTAGCCAATCTAGTAAATCTCGTAATGGCAAACGAGGTTGCGAATCTAGGAATCGATACCAGACTGGAAAAAGGCGTAGTAGAGATGTGACTAAAGTTCGTACATCTAATAAAAGTTTTGGTGGTCGTTACATGTAGGGAGTAGCTCTAGCTACTCTCATTTTAAGATACTTTATGTCTTATGGGAGGCATATATGAAACGATGGATTGCTCCGAGCATCTTAGCATTATTTGTGGTAGGAATGTTGATCTATGGCATAAACTTTTACCAACAAGAACAAATAGAACAGGCCAAAGAGCCTATTCGTGGTGAAATTATAGTCTATACGGACTTACCTAATACTTTGACAGCTATGCTTGCTGAGCGTTATGAAGAGGAACAAAAGGTAAAAGTCACTGTAATGCCTCTTACAGAGGAACAAATGTCGCAACGGTCGGCTTCTACAGTGGCTGATACTTCTGGTGATTTGGTGCTAACTTCTGAAGATAATCTCGTAATTGGTGCCAATGCAGGTAAATATATGCCCATCGTCAATGAACGTATTGACGAGGTACGTGATAATCTAAAGGATCCAAATGGCTATTGGGTTGGTATTTGGTACGATCCCATCGTATTTGTTCAGAATGATACCTTCCATAATGGCATTGGTAAATATATTACTACATGGGATACATTGGGAAAACAAGGTGATTGGTCTATCGTTATGACCGATTTTGTAGCATCTCAGAATGCGGCCAATTTGCTATATAATATGGTAGAGTATAAAGGGGAACCAGAGGCTCTTGAATACTTATATAGTTTGAAGCCCCATGTGGTTCAACATGCTAAATTTTTGTCTACTCCAATACGACTAACTGCGCTAGGGGAGACAAATATTGGTATTGGTAACTTGTCTGATGCGGCACAATATAGTCATCATGGGTATCCAATTAAGATCATTTATCCTAAAGATGGTACGTCTTATTATGTGACTGGTGCTGCCGTTTTAAAAAATTCAAAACATAAAGGCAGATAGTGTAGAGTTTATTAATTGGTTACTATCTTCTAAAACAGCGAAATATATGGTAGAAAAGAATTTTACCTATATATTTACTAATCCTGAGATGGATGAGCCAAAAGATTCTATGGGGACATGATTTAGTATTATGGCCTGTGAATGGTGGTTATACCCTAGAAGGTAAAAAGTTATTGTTAAATCATTGGGTTAGCCAGGTACGATTCCGTAAGGACTAAGTCAGTTGTATAAATCCAAGAAATAAATAAAAAGAATCTAGTGACGAAAGGATATGGAATGGGGAAAAAATTAGGATATGTTAGCCTAGGTTGTGCTAAAAATTTAGTAGATACAGAGGTAATGTTAGGCTTATTGCGAGATAATGGCTATTCGATTACAGAAGACTTAAGCGAAGCAGATCTTATCGTTGTAAATACCTGTACTTTTATTGAAAAAGCTAAGGCTGAGTCTATTAATACCATCCTTGAGGTTGCTCAATATAAGGAAGATGGTGCTTGTAAGGGCCTTATCGTAGCAGGTTGTCTTAGCCAACAATATCAGGATGAATTATTCCAAGAAATTCCTGAAATTGATGCATTAATCGGTACCGGTGCATGGGATCAAGTTATGGTAGCCGTTGATGCTATTGAGCACGGCAATCGCAGTTGTATTATGGAAAATATTACGAATATCTATGATGAGCGCATGCCTCGTATTCAAACAACACCTCGTTATAGTGCATATGTAAAAATTGCAGAAGGCTGTAATAACGGGTGTACATTCTGTATTATTCCTAAGGTACGCGGTGCATTCCGTAGTCGTACTATCGAGTCTATTAAGGCTGAAGTGGAACGATTGGCTGCGACCGGGGTGAAGGAAGTTGTCCTTATCGCTCAAGATACAACGAGCTATGGTATCGACCTTAATGCTGGTAAACCATTATTGACGACATTGTTAAAAGAATTAACAACTGTAGAAGGTATAGAATGGATTCGCATGCTATACCTATATCCGACATTCTTTCTCTGATGAATTGTTAGATATTATCGTTAATGAGCCAAAGCTTTGTAAATATGTAGATATTCCATTGCAACATGTTAATAACGATATTTTGAAACAAATGAATCGCCGAGACGATCGCAATGATATTGAGCGCTTGCTTAAGAAGATTAGAAATGCACCGACTCATATTACATTGCGCACCTCTATCATCGTTGGATTTCCTGGTGAAACAGATGAACAATTTGAGGAACTTTGTGACTTTGTAAAAGAAATCAAATTCGATAATATGGGCGTATTTACGTATTCTCAAGAAGATGGTACACCAGCTGGTGCTCGTGAAGACCAAATACCAGAAGAGGTCAAAGAAGAGCGTTATCACGTTCTTATGTCCATCCAAGCTGCTATCTCTGAAGAGAATAATCGCAATTTAGAAGGTACCATTGATTATGCGATGGTAGAGGAAATCGAAGAAGGCGAGAATAACACATTGCTTGCAAAGGTCGATTGAAATCTCAAGCACCTGATGTAGATGGTAATATGTACATTGAAGATTGCGGTGAAGACATTCAACCTGGTGATATTCTTAAGGTACAAGTAGAGCAAGGCTTTGCTTATGATGTAGTAGCTACGGTTGTAGAATAATGCACAGTTCGATATATTCGATTGTGGAGGTGATCTGATGATTGTAGAACTTATTTCTACAGGTTCAGAATTATTGCTAGGTGATACAGTAAATACAAATGTATCATGGCTAGCACAAGAGTTAAATAAATTAGGATATACCATTGCCCATCAATCGGTGGTAGGTGATAATCCGAAACGGATGGCTGAAGTCTTTCAGCTCGCTAGTACAAGGGCTGATATCGTTATTAGTACTGGTGGGCTAGGACCTACGCAGGGCGACATTACACGTAATGTACTTGCCGATTCAATTGGCAGACCTATTGTGCTTAATCAAGAGGCCATGAATGAGCTTGAAAGATTCTTTAAAAGTGTAAACCGTACTATACCTGATGCGAGTCGGCGAGAAGCACAATTACCAGAAGGGGCGAAAGTATTATATAACCCTGTTGGAGTTGCACCGGTGTCGTCGTTGAAGATGGAGATACTACATACATACTTCTGCCAGGTCCTCCTGGAGAAATGAAGGGCATGTTCCAAGAGAGCGTAGTTCCTTATTTAAATGGCCGATTTGGTTCTCAAGGTGTTGTTACATCCTATCGTTATGGCGTATATGATATTCGTGAAATTGATTTAGAAAGCACCTTGATGGATCTAATTAAGAAGCAATCTAATCCGACCATAGCTTTGCTCATTAAAAAGGGCTACATTGAGGTTCGCATCACTGCTAAGGCTGAAACATTAGAAGCGGCCCAAGACCTGCTTAATCCTTGGGATGCAATCATACGAGAACGCTTAGGCTCTCGCATAGGTACGCAACTTAACGATTTCTATGGAGGAAACATTAGGTCGAACCTTGTTAGAGGAACATAGTACTATTAGTACTGCTGAATCATGTACATCAGGATTGGTTGGTAAATTACTGACTAATGTCAGTGGCAGTAGTGAGTACTATATGGGTGGTGTCATTTCGTATAGTAATGATGTGAAACATCGTGTTTTAGGTGTACCACAAGATATGTTAGATACATATGGCGCTGTTAGTGAACAAGTGGCTAAGGCTATGGCAGAGGGGGCACGAACTGTTGGCCAAACAACATATGCTGTTTCTACAACGGGGATAGCCGGTCCTGGTGGAGGAACTCAAGAAAAGCCTGTTGGACTAGTGTGGTTTGGTGTTACTGGTCCACATGGCACAGTGGCCCATAAAGCTAATTTAATTGGCAATCGAGAAGATATTAGACAAAGTGCGGCAGAGCTAGCACTATACTATATTTATACTTATATAACAGAAAAGGAGAAATAAAATAATGGCTGTAGATGGCAGACAAGCAGCGTTGGATAACGCGTTAAAACAAATCGAAAAAGATTTTGGTAAAGGTGCTATTATGCGTCTTGGTGAAGCGGCAGATCGCATGAATGTAGAGGTGATTTCCTCTGGTTCTCTTGCTATCGATATTGCTGTTGGTGTAGGTGGTTTCCCTCGTGGTCGTGTAATTGAAATCTACGGTCCAGAATCTTCTGGTAAAACAACAGTGGCTCTTCACGCTGTAGCAGAAGCTCAAAAACAAGGTGGTATTGCAGCATTTATTGATGCGGAACATGCGATGGATCCTGCATATGCTCGCAACTTGGGGGTAGACATCAATAATTTGTTGATTTCTCAACCAGATAATGGAGAACAAGCTCTAGAAATTACAGAAGCTCTTGTTCGCAGTGGTGCAGTAGATATCGTTGTAGTTGACTCCGTAGCGGCTTTGGTTCCTAAAGCGGAAATCGATGGCGAAATGGGCGATGCTCACGTAGGCTTACAAGCTCGTTTGATGAGTAAAGCTTTGCGCAAATTGACTGGTATCATCAGTAAATCCAAAACAGTTGTTATCTTCATCAACCAATTGCGTGAAAAAGTAGGTGTTATGTTCGGTAATCCTGAAACAACGACTGGTGGTCGTGCGTTGAAATTCTATTCTTCCGTACGACTTGATGTTCGTAAAGGGGAATTAATTAAAGCAAACAACGAAAATGTTGGCGCTCGAACAAAAGTCAAAGTTGTCAAAAATAAGGTGGCACCTCCATTTAAGACAGCTGAATTTGATTTGATGTATGGCGAAGGTATCTCTAAAACTGGCACACTTATTGATATTGGTACAAATATGGAAATTATTAATAAATCTGGTGCTTGGTACTCCTATAATGGGGAACGTATGGGGCAAGGTAAGGAAGCGGCTAAACAATACTTGTTAGAGAATCCACAAATAGCTGATGAAATCGATCGCATTATTCGTGATACATTGGCTGTTGGCACTGAAGAAATCGATGTAATCGGTGAAGAAGTAACTGAAGAAGTATAATCATGAGTGACGAAACGATGCAAGCTGCTATGGATCAAGCGTATCGCTTCCTAGCTCAGCGCTTCCTTAGTTCTTATGAGCTGACGCAAAAAATGAGACGTAAACAATTCGAGGACCCTATCATTGAGAGGGTCCTTGAGCGCCTTAGAGATTATGATTACATTAATGATGAACGTTTATCTGAGCAGGTATTAGCCTATTTGATGAAAGAACAGAAATACGGTGCTTTATATGATTAAGCAAAAAATGAAACTTCGAGGACTTGCGATTCCTCAAGAAATTTCTGCTTATGATGAGGTAAAAGCTGCTTATCGGGTGGTAGAGAAAAAATTTGGATCTATTCTCAATGAAGAGAAGACTCCTCGGGTAAAAGTTTTTAGTTTTCTCAAATACAGGGGGTTCTCAACAAGCATAATTCAAGTTGTATGCAATGATTTTTTTATGAATAAATTCTGCTTTTTTGAGAGGCCTTGGGTAGGCTTTGTAAAAATCTTGACAGAAAGGGCTTTGAAGTCTAAAAATTAATAATAGCCTTATTTATTTATATGATGATATGGCTAATTGATAATTTAATGCATAAAGGGCATAAAAAGGAGCATGAAAGCTCAATTTTGAGAAATAAAAAGGAGGTGAAAGAAATTTTAGAGTATAGTCTAATTGCAGTGGTAATGGTACTGATTGGACTAGGGGTAGGCTATTTTTTAAGAAAAAAATATTGCTGAAGGAAAAACTGAATCAAGCTGAACAAGAGGCTGCTCGCATCATTGCAAATGGTGAACGCACAGCTGAGTCTAAAAAGAAAGAAGCTTTATTAGAAGCGAAAGAAGAAATTCATAAGCTCCGTTCTGATGTAGAACGAGAAAATAAAGATCGTCGTTCTGAACTTCAACGTATGGAACGTCGTATTCTTCAAAAAGAAGAATCTTTGGATAAAAAATTAGACAATATTGAGCACAAAGAGGAAGCTTTACATCGCAAAGAAGCTGACTTAGCCCAAAGCCGTGAAAAGGTAGAAGCTTTGTATGAAAAACAAATGGCAGAATTGGAACGTATTTCTGGCATGACGTTCGAAGAAGCAAAAAATATCTTGTTAACGAATGTGGAACAAGAAATCCGTCATGAAACGGCGATTATGGTTAAGGAAATGGAGCAGCAAGCTAAGGATGAAGCGGAGAAAAAAGCGAAAGAAATTATCTCCTCTGCTATCCAACGTTGTGCAGCTGACCATGTAGCGGAAACTACCGTATCCGTAGTGGCATTGCCTAATGATGAAATGAAGGGGCGCATTATCGGTCGTGAGGGTCGTAACATTCGTGCACTCGAAACATTAACAGGTATTGATTTGATTATCGATGACACACCAGAAGCAGTTATTCTTTCCGGCTTCGATCCAATTCGTCGTGAAGTGGCTCGTATTGCGCTGGAAAAATTGATTGTAGATGGTCGTATCCATCCAGCTCGTATTGAAGAAATGGTTGGTAAAGCTCGTAAAGAGGTGGACCAAACTATTAAAGAGGCTGGTGAACAAGCGACATTTGAAGCTGATGTTCACGGCTTACATCCTGAAATTGTTAAGATTTTAGGCCGTTTGAAATATCGTACTAGTTATGGTCAAAACGTATTGAAACATTCCATTGAAGTATCTCATTTAGCAGGTTTAATGGCAGCTGAACTAGGCTGTGATGTAACTTTGGCTAAACGAGGTGGTTTGATTCATGATATTGGTAAAGCATTAGACCGTGAACTTGAAGGTTCTCATGTTCAAATCGGTGTTGATGTGGCTCGTAAATATCGTGAAAGTGCAGCAGTAATTAACTGTATTGGTGCTCATCATGGTGATGAAGAGTTCCAAACTGTAGAAGCTGTATTAGTAGCTGCCGCTGATGCTATCTCCGCTGCCCGTCCAGGAGCACGTCGAGAAACATTAGAAAACTACTTAAAACGTTTATCTAAATTGGAAGAAATCGCTGAATCCTTCGAAGGCGTTGAAAAATGTTTTGCTATTCAAGCCGGTCGTGAGATTCGCGTTGTAGTAAAGCCGGATAAGATTGATGAAGCTGAGTCTACATTACTTGTTCGGAATATCGTAAAACGCATCGAGTCAGAACTTGAATATCCAGGCCAAATTAAGGTCGTAATTATTCGTGAAACTCGCGTTGTGGATTACGCAAAATAATATGCTATAAGCGATAGTATAGGCTGCAATGTTTTCATTGCAGCCTATTGTTATCAAAGTTTCGGTAATTACATATTGCTATATACGGCGTATAGAAATCATCATGTACATTACATTGTAGATGATGATTCCTATGATTCGTATCAAGCTTTTTTTATATTATTTTTATAATTTAATTGATTAAAAATGCTTTTACAAATAGAGGATTTTTTATTTGTATATAGAATTAATATATATATGGGGAAGGAGGCGTTGGCTATGAGCCGATATTTTGAAAAATGAGTTGATTGAACAAATCAAAGATGCTAATGATATCGTGTCAGTTGTATCCGAGCATGTAGCCTTAAAGAAACGCGGCAAGAACTATTGGGGTTGTTGTCCATTTCATAATGAAAAAAACGCCATCCTTTAGCGTAGCTCCTGAAAAGGGTTTTTTTATTATTGTTTTTGGTTGCCATGCATCAGGAAATGCTATTAAAATTTCTTATGGAATTAGAGCATTTAACCTTTGTAGAAGCTCTAGAGCGGCTAGCTAATCGAGCTAATATTCCATTGCCAGAGGCGAAACTTTCACCTGAGCAAAGAGCTAGAGATGAAAGACGTAAAAAACTGTATGAAGCTTCTGATTTAGCAGCCACCTTTTTCCATAACTGTCTCACTCAAACGTCTATTGGTAAAGTGGGATTAGATTATTTGAAAAAGAGGGGGCTCACACAAGAAACCATAGAACAATTTAAACTTGGTTTTGCTCCTGATGGTTGGGATAAGTTATATCGTGCCTTTCATGACCGTGGTATTGATGATTCCATTCTCTTGGAGTTGAATCTTGTCCGAAAGAATCAAAAGGGTCAATTTTATGACTTCTTCAGAAATAGAATTATGTTCCCCATTATGGATGGTAAAGGGCGAGTAGTTGCTTTTGGTGGGCGTGTTATGGATGATAGTACACCAAAATATTTAAACTCTCCAGAGTCATCAATCTTTGAAAAAGGTAAACTTCTATTTGCTTTTGATAAGGCTTATAAATCTATTCGTGAGGAAAAACAAGCTATTCTTGTAGAAGGCTATATGGATGTTATATCTGCTCATAATCATGGTGTTACTAATGTAGTCGCATCATTGGGGACTGCTTATACAAGAGATCATGGACATATCTTGATGAGGCAGGCTGAAGAAATCGTGTTAGCTTATGATATGGATGGTGCTGGTCGTCAGGCGGCTGCTAGAGCTATTGAATTATTGCAAAATACGGATTTTAAGGTGCGTGTCCTTGCTATGCCAGACGGCAAAGATCCAGATGATTATGTGCGTAATCATGGGGGGCAGGCATTTAAGGAGTTAGTTGCTAAAGCTGTTAAGCCTCTTGATTATCTATTAAGTGAGTCTTTAATTAAACACGATACAAATGATACAGAAGGAAAGCAGGCTGTTATGGCAGATGTTTTCCCATATATTGCAAATATAGATAGTCAAACGCAGAGAGATGATGCTTTAAAAACATTGGCATTGCCATTATGGCTTGATAATAGTACTATTTTTAGATACTTTAGAGATTATGTGAAAAAAGGACAAATTGAATTAGTGGATACGGCATCGACACCTTTGCCAACACAGGATTTACCAAGGGGTGATGCGGAAAAATTATTATCCTTAGCTTTCACAAATGGCGAAGTATTACAACATATGATGAGCTATTTGCCATTAGAGGACTTTGAAAAAATTGAATATCGAGGTATAATAGAAAAGCTATTCACCTTGTATAAGTCCGAAGGTCGTCTAGATGAAACTGCAATTCAATCTGTTTTATCTTCTCAAGAATACGATATTTACTCTAGGTTGGTCGTCATGAGTGACGATGAATATAAGGTACAAGTGCCTGCATTAATCCGCAAGATAAGGCTCCATTCATTGCGTGAACAGTATAAAGCGCATTCGATTATGGCGGATCAATTAAAACGAGCAGGAGATTCGACGTTTATTAGCGAATTACATAAGTGTCAGGAAATACAGAATTTAATTAGAGAATGGTCTAAGTAAATCATTAATAGTTAAAAAGGAGAGCGCTGTGGCTAAGAAAGTACAAAAAAGTCAAATAGAGGAGATTGTTGAGCAACTTCTTGAAAAAGGCCGTAAGAGCGGTGTGTTGACACAATCCGAGATTTCAGATGCTCTTCATGAGCAGACGGAAATTACTGCGGAACAATTAGATGATATTTATACGACTTTGGGTAAATTGAATGTTGAGATTGTGGCAGATATCGATGCTGATGATACAGATAATCATACAATTGAAACGGATGAAGATGAAGACGAAGTTTCTAGCGAGAAAAAAATTGCTATCGATTTAAGTGTTGATTCTGGTGTTAATATCGATGACCCTGTACGAATGTACCTAAAAGAGATTGGTCGAGTGCCATTGCTTTCAGCTGATGAAGAAATCGTATTAGCTAAGCAAATTGAAGCTGGTGCTCAAGAGGATGCTACATATAAAGATATTCAACTTAGCAAAAAGGCAAAGAAAAAATTGGTAGATGCTAACTTGCGACTAGTTGTAAGTATCGCAAAACGTTATGTAGGTCGCGGTATGTTGTTCTTGGATCTCAATCCAAGAAGGTAACTTAGGTCTAATCAAAGCGGTAGATAAATTCGATTATACTAAAGGTTATAAATTTTCTACGTATGCTACATGGTGGATTCGTCAAGCAATTACGCGTGCTATTGCAGACCAAGCTCGTACGATTCGTATTCCTGTACATATGGTAGAAACAATTAATAAATTGATTCGTATTTCTAGACAATTGTTGCAAGACAAGGGTCGTGAGCCATTGCCAGAAGAAATTGCTGAAGGTATGGGAATTACTGTAGAGCGGGTGCGTGAAATTCAGAAAATCGCTCAAGAGCCAGTATCCTTGGAAACTCCGATTGGTGAAGAGGAAGATTCCCATTTAGGGGACTTCATCGAGGACCAAGATGCAATTGCTCCAGACGATGCAGCTAGCTACATTTTATTGCAAGAGCAGATTGAAGATGTATTTACATGCTTGACTGATCGTGAGCAACAAGTCTTGATTTTTACGTTTTGGTTTGAAGGATGGTAAGCCTCGTACATTGGAAGAAGTTGGTCAACATTTCAATGTAACAAGAGAACGTATTCGTCAGATTGAAGGTAAAGCGCTTACTAAATTGCGTAACCGCGGTAAACGTGATAAAATCAAAGACTTCTTATAATATTTTGAATCTCTTAAGGGTTGTAATGCAGTGTTGTATAGCACTGTATTACAAACCCTTTGTGTTATAATAAAAATGGTAATATCTTACAATAAAAAGTAATTTATGATAAGACTTACGTAATAGACAAGCGTTTCATGTAATATCGATAAGTTCTATGTAATAGATATAAGTTGAAAGCTTATGTAATAGATAGGAGATATAATGTTTACAGTTACTAAACGGTTAGAGGTGAGTGCATCTCATCAATTAAAACTAGATTATCCGAGTAAATGTCAAAATCTTCATGGGCATAACTGGATTATTACAGTTCATGCACGCTCTGAAGAGTTAGATCATAATGGGATGGTCATCGATTTTACGATTATTAAAGAAAAAATTCATGGTCGATTGGACCATCGCCATATCAACGATGTACTAGGCGATATTAATCCCACTGCGGAGAATATGGCAAAATGGATTGCTGATGAATTGGGCCCAAAATGCTTTAAAGTAGAGGTTCAAGAATCTGAAGGGAACACAGCTGTTTATGAACGTGATTGAGATTTTTGCCTCTATTGATGGGGAAGGTAGTCGGCAAGGCTTGCTGACTACATTTTTACGTCTTCATGATTGCAATATTCGCTGTTCCTATTGCGACACGACTTATAGCTACGGCATTGATAGTGTTTTCACAGAGATGACTGTAGCTGAGGTGGCTGATGTTATTGAAAGCTTAGGTAATCATCGCATTACTATTACTGGTGGGGAGCCCTTATTACAAGAAGCTGCTGTTGTAGAGCTAATCGATGAGTTAAATCGTCGGAAGGCTTTAAAGATACAATACAGTCCATCAGATCAAAGCTGATTTAACTCGTATTAATGATGTAGATAAATTTGATAAACGAAAGATACCTAATATTAGCTATTATGATTTTAATATTGAAACAAATGGCACGATTGTACCGAGCTTTTCATAGAGATAATGTGTGGTTTACCTACGATTATAAAACGCCGTCCTCTTTAGCTGAAGAGTCTATGAATATAGATATATTCAAGGTGGCTACAGAACGTGATTTGATTAAGTTTGTCGTTGGTTCTCCAGAAGATTTGGATTGTATGCGTCGCATAATTAGTAAATATCCTACAGTGGCTCAAATATATGTATCGCCTGTATGGGGACAGATTGAGGCGGCATCGATTATCGATTATATGAAAGCATATAATTTGCAGAATGTACGATTCCAACTGCAAATCCATAAATTTGTCTGGGATCCAGATGCAAAGGGTGTATAGTATTATTAGGCTGTGTAGTATTAGTATCTTTTCTATGGTATGATATGAGGTCTGATGAAATCTTGATATAAAGGGGTAAATATGGATACAAAAAAAATAGAATCGCTTATATATCAGTTGTTAGAAGCATTAGGTGAGGATCCTAATCGGGACGGTTTGTTAGAAACACCGAAACGGGTGGCTCAAATGATGGAAGAGGTATATGAAGGCATTCAGTATACAAACGCTGAGATTGCAGAAATGTATGGTAAGACCTTCGCTGTAGATACAAATCAAATGGTAGTAGTAAAGGATATTACTTGCTTCTCTCATTGTGAACATCATATGGCATTGATGTATGATATGAGTATCAGTATTGGGTACATTCCAAAAGGTCGTGTCATAGGTTTATCTAAGATTCCTCGCATAGCTGAAATGTGCTGCAAGCGTTTACAACTGCAAGAAAAAATTGGTGAAGATATTGCGGAAGTAATTTCCTTAGCGACAGGGTCTGATGATGTTATTGTGCACATTACATCGTCTCACAGCTGCATGAGTGCACGAGGTATTAAATCTACAGATAGCCAAACGACTACACTAACTACTAAAGGCGTATTTAACGAAGATCATATGATTCACCGTTTTATGCTAATGAAACAGTCTTAGCGTTTGAGTTGCCTTGACTAAATGATAGTCTATTCGGTATAATTAATAAGCTAGAAACTAACTGAGGGCCTATAGCTCAGGGGTAGAGCAACCGGCTCATAACCGGTCGGTCCCTGGTTCGAACCCAGGTGGGCCCACCATTATGTTGATATCTACCGTCCTTGAGATTTCAAGGGCGGTTATTTTTATATGTAACTCATTTTTTGAGTGCAACATAATAGAGATTATTTTCAGAATAGTATTGCGTCTATAGATATATAAACGAGAATAAATAAGTAAGCAAAAATAATCAAGAATTAGTAATTACGAATAAAAATAATTAGTGATAGTAGAGGAAGTTATGGAACCTAGACCTATGATGGACCGCCTAGAAGCGGTATTCTCAATCGTACCAAAGGCTCAATCCATTGCCGATATTGGTACCGATCACGGCTATTTAGCGGTAGAGCTTATCAACCGTCAACGTGCTGAATATGTCATTGCCGGGGATGTGCATAAAGGGTCCGTTAGAGTCTGCAAGAGCATATGTTGAGTCTTGTGGATTAGCCTCTAAAGTAGATTGTCGCTTAGGGGACGGACTTAAAGTGACCAAGCAGGGCGAGTTGAATGGTGCCATCTGTTGCGGTATGGGTGGCTTCTTAATGCGAGATATTATAGATGCAGGTCCAGAACTATTAGAGTTTCTATGTACTACAACCACAGAATGGGCAAAAAGAATTACGTCAATACATGGTTCAGAAGGGATATGTTATCGTTCTAGAAATCATCGTAGAAGATGCTGGTAAGCTCTATACAGCGTTTTTAGCAGTACGCAATGATTGTGTAGAAACTTATACAGGTATGACTGAATATGTAGATGTTTATCAAGCGTTACCGGAAGATTCCTTGTTGTGGTCTGTAGGGGCTTTATTGGAACAAGACAGACCACCACTTTGGGTGAAATATATAGAGTATTTAATATATCAACGACAATGTGCATTAGATGATATGACAGAGAAATTAAATCATACTGATAAATATCAGGATTTAAAGCAGGAAGTTAATTTTCTTCGTAATCTTTTAGAGAATAAATAGAAAGAAGTGAGTTGTATGATAACAGTTCAACAAGTTATTACCTTGGTGGAACAATTAGCACCGCGCTCCTATGCAGAGTCTTGGGATAATGTAGGTTTAATGGTGGGCGATCGGAATGTAGTTGTTACAGGTGTAGTGACTACGTTAGACGTAACAAAAGAAACCGTAGAATATGCTATTGAACAAAATTGTAATTTAATTGTTAGCCACCACCCATTAATCTTTAAAGGGTTGAAACAGATATCATGTGATACTGCTCAAGGACGTACGATTAATAAGCTGATTCAACATAAGATTGCCGTATATAGTGCTCATACAAATCTTGATATCGCTCCAGGCGGTCTCAATGATATGTTGGCGAAGCAATTGGGACTTATAGATATTAAGGGCTTCATTAAAACTGGTGAAGAGGCGCTCTATAAGGTGACCACCTTTGTACCTGAAAGCTCGGCTGATGCGGTTCGCTTGGCGATGGGCGATGCAGGGGCAGGCCGAATTGGCAATTACGAGCATTGTAGTTTCAGTATCCATGGGGAAGGTCGCTTTGTTGGTAATGAAGATTCTCATCCTGTCATTGGGGCAGCTGGCGCTTTGACAGTGGTTCCTGAGGTACAAGTAAATGCTATAGTCGATGGTACGCATTTAAGCGAAGTCGTAGCGGCTATGAAATCAGCTCATCCGTATGAAGAGGTGGCTTATGAGGTTTTTGAATATAGTTGAGCCTACTAGTTCAACTCAATATCTAGGCCGGGTAGGTCGCTTGCCCTAATGCATTAAACTTAGATTCTTTCCGTGAATGGGTACAAGAGGCGTTGCCTGATGCTAACATTCGTTTTGCTGGTATTGTGCCGAAAGCGATTCAATCCATTGCTCTATGCTCCGGAGCAGGTGCAGAATTTATTAAGGATGCTGCCCGATTACATGTAGATGCCTATATCACAGGTGATGTGAAGTATCATGAGGCGCAAATGGCTAAGGAGTTAGGTTTGCTCGTAGTTGATGCGGGGTCATTTTGGAACTGAGTCTATAGTGGCACATGGTTTACGTGACTATTTAATCTCTGCAGGGCTTGCTGTTCCTGTGAAAGCTTTCACAGAACAAAATGATTTCTTCTTTGTGTAATGATGCATTTTCTTGCAACAAATTGTTAGCTATGATAAACTGAATTGAAGCAAGTATGAAAGACGATTGCGAGTCTATAAGACTCGAGGAAAGTCCGAGCTCCATAGGGCAGGATGCCAGATAACGTCTGGCGAGGGTAACCTTAGGGAAAGTGCCATAGAAAAGAAAACCGCCACGTAAGTGGTAAGGGTGGAAAGGTGAGGTAAGAGCTCACCAGCAGTCTGGTAACAGGCTGGCTCGGTAAACCCCATCCGGAGCAAGACCGAATAGGGAAGGGTTAAGGGTGGTCCCGCCTACCTTCCGGGTTGTGTCGCTCGAGCGTGCAGGCGACTGTACGCCCTAGAAAGATAATCGTCACCGCGCAAGCGGAACAGAACTCGGCTTATTGATTGCTTGCTTCTATATTTAACATATAATTGATAGTATATAAGATTGTAGATCTTTGTTAGGAGAACTTCATGGCAATTACAGCAATTACTAGTGTACAAGAATTTGATGAGAAAGTGCTTGGCGCTAAAGGTTTAGCTATTGTTGATTTTTGGGCTGGTTGGTGCGAACCTTGCACCGTTATGCGTCCAGAGATTGAAGACGTAGCAGAGCGTTTAAAAAGGTCAAGTAGAATTCTTTTAGTGTTGATGCAGAAGATAAAAATCTTCGAGGTATTTTGTTAAAAGAAGATGTTGATGGTATTCCATCCTTAGTATTCTTCCGAGATGGTAAAATGCTTGATTCCCTTGTGGGTTATAAAAAAGCAGATATGCTTGAGTCTCTAATAAAGGAAGTTATCTAATTAATTAATAACTAGGAATTCGTAGGAAAATGAATAACATGAGGCTGTATATAAGAAAAAGTTAATTTCTTATATACAGCTTTTTTTGTTAAATTTTATAGTTTTCAAAAAAATGTTAAGTGATATAATAAAATAGTAAAAAAATATGATTGTCATCATGTTGGTTGAACCGCTTCAAAGTGATAGAGGACGCTAATAAAATGATTTCCGTCATAAACGTTGTAGTTTATTAAGTAATATAATTATATTGCGCAAAGTTGTTGTAAGGAGGCTATATTCCATGAAGAATCGTATAAATAGTTTGTGGACACTCTTCCAAGAACGCCGTTTGAGTCGACGAACATTTATGAAATCCTGTGTAGCACTCACTGCTATTTTAGGACTACCTCCAACGATGTTAGACACCGTTGTTAAGGCTGCTGAAACAACTGAATTACCTACGGTGATTTGGTTGCATGGTCATGAATGTACTGGTTGTAGTGAATCTTTTATCCGTTCATCCTCTCCCTTTACTTCTGATGTTATTTTGAACATGATTTCTCTTGAATATGATGATACTTTGGCGGCAGCGTCTGGTGCACCATTAGAGGAACATTTAGAAAAAATCATCAAAGAAAAAGCCGGTAAATATATCTTGGCTGTTGAAGGTGGCGTACCACTTGATGAAGATGGTGTTTATTGCACAGTAGGTGGACGTACATTTAAAGAATCCCTATTAGAAGCAGCTAAAGGAGCTGCAGCAATCATAGAATATGGTTCTTGTGCTTCTTGGGGTGGTATACAGGCGGCAAAACCAAATCCAACAAATACAGTTTCTGTATCTTCCGTTGTATCTGGCAAGCCAATTATTAAGGTCCCTGGCTGTCCTCCAATTCCGGAGGTTATGACTGGCGTAATCATGCACTATGCATTATTTCGGTCAAATTCCACCTCTTGATGCTCAAGGCCGTCCTAAACAATTTTATGGCAATCGTATTCACGACACATGCTACCGTCGTGCCTTCTTTGACTCTGGTCTCTTCGTTGAAAAATTCGACGACGATGCATCTAAATCTGGTTGGTGCTTGTATAAGGTAGGTTGTCGTGGGCCTCAAACATATAATTCTTGCGGTAATCTGCGTTGGTGGAATGGTTTATCCTATCCAATTCAATCCGGTCACGGCTGTATTGGTTGCTCTGAAAAGGGCTTTTGGGATAATGATGTGTTCTACAAACGATTTACCAGATATTCCATTGGCTAATACCATCACGACTGCTGATACAATCGGTACAGTAGCTGCTGTTGGTGCTACTGCAGCAGTTATCGTTCATGGTGCTGCAACTCTTACGCGTAATAAAATTCTTGATATGAAAGAAGAAAAACGCTTAAAAGAACAAGGCTTATGGGATGAAAAGAAACATAATAATGGAGGAGGTCACTAATGAAACGCGTAGTAGTAGATCCGATTTCCCGTATTGAAGGTCATTTACGGGTTGAAATAAAAGTTGATGAAGCGAGTGGTAAAGTAGAGGATGCATTGTCTTCTGGTACTGCTTGGCGCGGTATCGAACTTGTTGCTAAAGATCGCGATCCTCGTGACCTTTGGGCGTTCGTACAACGTATTTGTGGTGTATGTACTACAACACATGCCTTGGCTTCGTTAAGAGCTGTTGAAGATGCGCTTGGTATTACAATTCCTAAAAATGCAAACTATATACGTAATATTATGCATAGTAGTCTAGATGTGCATGATCATATCGTGCATTTCTATCACTTTACATGCGCTTGATTGGGTTAGTCCGGTAGCAGCTCTTAGTGCAGATCCTGCTAAAACCGCTCAATTACAAAATGATGTATTAGCAACTTATAATGTGAGCGGTTTAGCACCTGCGGAAACGGCATCAAAAGACTCAGCCTATCCTAAAGAGTTTCCTAAGGCTACTACAGCATATTTTACGGCTGTACAACAAAAGGTTAAGAAAATAGTTGAATCAGGCCAATTAGGTATTTTCTCCGCTCAATGGTGGGATCATCCTGATTATAATTTGTTACCTCCAGAGGTTCATTTGATGGCTGTATCTCATTATTTGAACATTCTTGATCGTCAACGGGATATTGTAATTCCTCACGTTGTATTTGGTGGTAAAAACCCTCATCCTCATTACATTGTAGGTGGCATGCCATGTTCTATCTCGATGAATGATATGAATGCACCTATCAATACACAACGCCTAGGAGCTGTTGAACAATCTATTGCATTAGCTAAAGACTTAGTAGATAATTTTTATTTACCAGATTTACTAGCTATCGGTAAAATCTATGTAGAAAAAGGTATGATTGATGGTGGTGGGCTTGCGAAGAAACGTGTTATGTCTTATGGTGATTATCCAGATGATACTTACACAGGCACTTCTAATGGTGATTATCATAAGAAATGTATTGTTCGTTCCAATGGCGTCGTTGAAAACTTTGCGTTAGGTGTAGATAAAGCAACCTTCATCCCATTAGAAGGTAAGGATTTTATGGATCCTCAATATCTTAGTGAAGAGGTTGATCATTCCTGGTTTATATACCCGGACGGAACAAAAACACTTCATCCTATTGAAGGTGTTACTGATCCTAAATTTACGGGTCCTAAATCTGGTACAAAAGAAAAATGGGAATTCCTTGATGAAGATAAAAAATACTCTTGGATTAAATCTCCAACTTTCAAAGGGAAAACTGCAGAGGTTGGTCCATTAGCAAAATATATTGTTGTGTATACAAAGGTAAAACAAGGCATAATCAAAGACCCAACTTGGGCTGAATCTATGATTGTTCGTCAAATAGATACAGTATCACAAGTATTGGGTGTACCAGCTCATGTATGGATGACTACTATGGTGGGACGTACGGCATGTCGTGGCCTTGATGCACAAGTAGCGGCAAATATTAGCCAATATTTCTTTAACAAACTTGTATCTAATATCAAAAATGGTGATACTACAGTAGCGGATATGACTAAATTTGAGCCAAACACATGGGATAAAGATGCTAAAGGTGTTGGCCTTGTAGATGCGCCTCGTGGTGGTTTGGGGCATTGGATACATATTAAAGATGGTCGTTCTGCAAACTATCAATGTATCGTACCATCTACATGGAATGCGTGCCCTAAAACTGCAGCTAATGAACATGGTGCATATGAAGATTCCATGATTGATACACATGTAAAAATTGCAGATAAACCACTTGAAATTTTGAAGGTAATTCACTCCTTTGATCCATGCCTCGCATGTGCAACCCATTTATACAATAAAAAAGGCGAAAAAATTGTTTCCGTCAATACAGATGCATTGTGTAAATAAAGGGTGGTGGGCTTATGTTAATACATACTGACAAAAAGGCGTATGTCGTATTTAGTCTATGGCTGCGCATATTCCACTGGACTATGGTGCTTAGTGTAACGGCTTTATTCTGGACAGGACTATATATTGGTGATCCAGGCTTTGCTGCGATTACGGGTAACCCTGAACCAACTTTTGCTATTGATGGCTGGTTCTCTATGGAAACTATGCGGCGTATTCATTTCATTGCAGGTGTTATCTTAACATTCTCCTTTATCTTCCGTTTTGCAGGCGCTCTTTGGAACCGAGGGGATAGATTATTACCTAAATTCCGTCAAAAACGGTATTGGTACGGTCTTAAAGAAACAACATTGCACTATTTAATGATTCCTCAAAAACATGAACATCATTGGCTTCGTAATTCCTTAGCTAGAACTGCGTATATGATGGTATACATTATGTTCTTCTTTGAAATCTTAACGGGTTTTGCAATGTATTCGATGGTTAATCCTAATGGTATTCTAGGAACTTTATTTGCACCAGTGATTACATTATTTGGTGGTGAATATAAAGTCCATGTTATCCATCACTACATTGCGTGGGGATTCTTGTTCTTTACTATTGTTCATGTGTATATGGCATTCCGAGAAGACGTTATGGAGGAATCCGGCGAAGTATCTGCTATGGTTTCGGGTATGAAATATTACGCTCATGACCCAATTGATATTGAAGATCTCAATGGTAAACGCCGTCGTGGGGAACGTATTGATAAACCATCTGGTACTACATATCGTCCAAGTGATCCTAATGATCCTAGAGAAAGAGAATTACAAGAAAATGACTAATACAAGTACTGATATCATCAGTGGCTTGAAACAATACGCGGACTCAGAGGGTCCGCGTATTGATTTAAACAGCCTTTATGATGATGGAGATAATGAAATTGTCCTACTTGGAGTCGGTAATATTTTGCTTACCGATGAGGGGTTAGGTGTTCATGTAGTAAAAGAATTGAAAGAATCTTTCACATTTACGCCTACGATTTCCATCATTGATGGTGGCACTATGGGGATGGAATTACTCACGTATATGCGTGGTATGAAGAAAATTCTTCTTGTAGACGCTATTAATGGTGGAGATGCTCCAGGAACTATATATGAATTTCCTCATAAGGAATTGGAACAATATTTTACGGAACATATTTCTGTACATGAAGTAGGGATGCAAGATATTTTGCGCATCCGTGCTATTCAAGACGATCCATTAGAAGATGCAGTGGTTATCGGTGTAGAACCGGAATCATTGGAGATTGGTTTTGAACCTAGCGAGCCGGTACAATGTGCCTTGCCTGAGGTTAAAAAACGTATTTTGCATGTCCTACGAGAATGGGGCGTAACAGTTGAGCCTAAAGCATAAAGTGGAAATTTCATATAATGTATAGATAGCTTATAGAATGTAAAGATAGTTTCTGTATAGGAGTATTTATGATTGAAAATTATGGTAATGTTCGCGCCGTTTTTAAATGAGTTGCGTTTGGCTCTAAAGAATTTGCGTGAAAATGGTGAGACATATTCGATTTATATTGAAAAAAACAGGGTTTAACAGAGGAAGAACAAGTTGAAGTATTAGAAACACTTGGACGGGGTCATATTACGATTAACTTTAATGAAACTGATCAACCTGTAGAATGGTATGAATCACAATTTTCTGGAATCTGGATTGGGACTTATAAAAAAATGGTCGCGATGATTCCATTTTACATACAGTAGAGGTCGCTAAATATCCAGTTGTAGCTGGTGCTTATATAGAAGATATGGAACTGGCGGAGGAAGATTTACAATCTTGGATTGATGCTGCTGGATTATAGTAAAGGAGACCCCTAACGGGTCTCCTTTTTTTATGAAAAGATAGATGAAAATTAGACGTTTTTTTGATAAATTTTATGATAAAAAAATTCATATAAATTTTTGATTAATAGTTGATAAAGCTAGAAAATAATCATATTTATCTATATTAATAAAATAAATATTTTTTTATAAATTACTTTATTAAGTAGTTTGATGAAATAAATCTAATATAATATTGATTTACTGTACTTATATAAAGGATAAATGAAGGGTTTTATTGGTATTTTATAGAGAAGTAGCTTGTTTACTGTCTTTATAAACATTATCTAGTCCTATTGTTAACCTTTAGCATTTGCCTTAATTTACTAATTAACATAAAATATGTGAGTAAAATACTTTGGAGGATTTATGTTACTTTCTATTGTAGTGCCTGTATATAACGAAGAGGAAAATATAGCGAACTTTTATAAAGCTGTAACTGATGTTATGTCAGGTCTCACGTATGATTATGAATTAATCTTCGTGGATGATGGATCTAGTGATTCGTCAGCTATGATACTGCGTGAAATTGCATTCAATGACAAACATGTTAAAGTGTTATTGTTGGCTCGTAACTTTGGGCATCAAACGGCACTTACATGTGGGCTTGATTATGCTCATGGCGATGCAGTCATTACAATGGACGGTGATATGCAGCATCCACCGGCATTGATTCCTGAACTAGTTCGATTGTGGGAATCAGGGTATGATGTGGTGCGTACCATACGCGATTCAACTGATGACGCTAGTTGGGCTAAATCTTTCACGTCTAAGTATTATTACAAACTGATGAACAAAATGGCCGATGTTCCTATTGTTGAAGGCGGGTCCGATTTTCCGCCTCATGAATAGTAAAGCATTGGGCACGTTGAAACGATTCAGAGAACATGGTCGATTTTTGCGTGGTATTGTCGGCGCCTTAGGGTACAGACAAGCAGAGTTGCACTTTGTGGCACCACCTCGATTTGCAGGTGTCTCAAAGTTTAGTGTGCGTAAAATGATTCGATTTGCTCTCGATGGTGTAACCGCTTTTTCAAGGGTACCTTTACGGGCCGCCTTGTATGTAGGAGTACTTTGCGGTGGAATGAGCTTTTTGCTCATCTTACATCTTTTGTATGTATATCTTACAGGACAAGCTTTGAATGGGTGGACAACTTTGGGCGTATCAATCTTGTTTATTGGTGGAATTCAACTCGTCGGACTGGGAATTATTGGCGAGTATGTAGGTCGTATTTTTGAAGAGGTGAAGCAACGGCCTTTGTATTGGGTTAAGTCAGCTATAAATTTTGAAGAGCATGAAGAGGCTCCGTTACTCGGACCAAGCAGTGCAGATGTTTTTATGGCACCAGAGGCTTATACTAACAAAAGCAAAGAAGACTAGCTGTATTTGTGAATGCAAATAAATAGACGGTTAGTATATTTTTGAATAAATAACTTACTTTAAAAGTTTTTTTGGAAAGGAAGCATATGAAGTCAAAAATATAGTAAGGTTAAAATAACGGCATTAACATTAACTTTTGTGTGTGCCACAACAGCCATGGTTGGCGCAACAACATTACAATATGGTGATAAGGGCAAAAGTGTTACAGCGGTTCAACAACAACTAATTAAACACGGCTATAATGCTACAGATAAAAATGGTGTATATGGTAAGGAAACGAAGTGGGCAGTTCGTCTGTTCCAACAAGATCGTGGCCTTCCGGTGGATGGTATCGTAGGCCCTGCTACGTATAATGCATTGATGGGTGCTCCTCGTTCTACGAAGGCAGTATTGACCCAAAATGCAGCAACTAAAGCAGTAGCAACGAAATCCGCTTTTACAAACAGTAATGCGACATCCCGTCGTATCGCTGGTCATTCCATTAATGGCAAGAACGTTAAATTAAACAATATTACGAAAAATGAAACACCTAGCAGCATTCACGCAATCTTGGCAGAAGCTGACAAATACCGTGGTGTACCATATGTATTTGGCGGTACGACTCCAAGTGGCTTTGACTGCTCCGGTTATGTTAAATATGTATTTGAAAAACAAGGTATTTCTTTACCGCGTTTGGCAGATGAACAGTATAATGTAGGTGTTGAAGTTTCTCGTGCGAACTTGAAAGCAGGGGATTTGGTATTCTTCGAAACCTATGAACCAGGTCCATCTCACTCCGGTATTTATATTGGCGATGGCAAGTTCATCAGCGCCACTTCCAGTCGTGGTGTTGCAGTAGCAGACCTTGATACTGGCTATTGGGGTGAACGTTACATCGGCGCAAAACGCGTTGTACGCTAATTTAATAACTAGCTATAAAAGAGGCTATACGAATCAATTTTGTTTTGTTGATTTGTATAACCTCTTTTTATGTTTCATTATTTATGATTTAACTAGCATTGATTAAATTTGACCTTTTACTTTTTCATTGTAAAAAAATATGGATTTAAAAATTATATTTTTTTGCGGTTTGCTTGAATTGGTGTGAAAGTGCGTAAATTCCGCATAATCTCAATGTTTTTAATAGATTTTTATATCGTTTTTGAGTTATAATGAAGAGTAAATAATTTTAGGAGGAATATACACATGAAGGGTAATGAACTGCGTCAAGCATACTTGCAGTTTTTTGAAAGTAAAGGACATTTAAAATTAGATAGTTTTTCTCTTATACCAGAAAACGATCCGTCTTTGTTATTGATTGGGGCAGGTATGGCGCCATTGAAGCCGTTCTTTACAGGTAAGTTGGTACCTCCTTGTCATCGTATTACAACAAGCCAAAAAGTGTATGCGTACTGGTGACCTTGAAAATGTAGGTCGCACAGCTCGTCACCATACATTCTTTGAAATGCTTGGTAACTTCTCCTTCGGTGATTACTTCAAAAAAGAAGCGATTCACTGGGCATGGGAGTTCTTAACTGAAGTTATTAAACTCGATAAAAATAGATTATATGTTACTGTATATCCAGATGACCAAGAAGCGTATGATACATGGCACAATGATTGTGGCGTAGAGGAAAGCCATATTACACGCCTTGAAGATAACTTCTGGGAAATTGGTGAAGGCCCATGTGGTCCTGACAGTGAAATTTTCTTCGACCAAGGTCCTGAACATGGTTGTGATGACCCTAATTGCGCACCAGGTTGTGACTGTGATCGCTATCTTGAAATCTGGAACTTAGTATTTACACAATTCAATAAAATGCCAGATGGGTCTTATGAACCATTACAACACAAAAATATTGATACAGGCGCCGGTCTTGAACGATTGGCTTCCGTATTACAAGGTTGTAAAACAAATTTTGAAACCGATTTGATTTTCCCAATTATTGAAGCCACTGCAAAACGGGCCGGTGTGAAATATAACGAAGATCCAAAATACAGATGTTTCTTTGAAGGTTATTGCTGACCATGCTCGTGCTGTCACAGCATTGATCTCCGATGGCGTATTGCCATCCAACGAAGGTCGCGGCTACGTATTGCGTCGTATTTTACGCCGTGCTGTACGTCATGGCCGTTTACTTGGTATCGAAGGTATCTTCCTAACACCACTTATTGATGTAGTCGTAGACATTCTTGGCCCTGGTATTAAATCCATCGCTGAAAACAAGATTCGTTAAGCGTGTTGTACAAAATGAAGAAGAACGCTTCAACCAAACATTGGAACAAGGTCTTGAGTTATTAAACTCCTTGATTGATACATTAGCTGCTGAAAAAGCAACTGTTGTTCCTGGTACAGAAGTATTTAAACTATATGATACATATGGATTCCCTTGGGAATTAACAGAGGAAATAGCTTCTGAACGCGGCTTTACAATCGACCATGAAGGTTTTGAAGCTGCTATGAAAGAACAACGCGAACGCGCTCGTGAAGCTCGTGTAAAAGAAGATGCGAAGGTAGCAACACCAGACATTACATTCTTGAAAGATGAAGAACTTGTTGAAGATGAAGCAGAAACTGCATCCTCCGTATTGATGCTTGGTAAAGGTTCTGAACGCTTGCAAACAGCAGCTGACGGCGATGAAATTACTGTTATCGTACGCACTACTCCTTTCCATGCTGAAGGGGGCGGTCAATTAGGTGATACAGGCTTTATCGTGGGCCCAATGGGTAAGGTAGAGGTTCATAATACAAAACGTTTACCAGAAGGCACTGTATATCATATCGGTACTGTTATAGAAGGTTCTATTTCTGAAGGTGACGATGTAACGCTTGAAGTGGATACAAATCGTCGCGCAGCAATGGCCCGCAATCATACAGCAACACACTTGTTACATGCAGCATTGAAAAAGGTTCTTGGCGAGCATGTTAACCAAGCTGGTTCTCTAGTAACTCCTGATTACTTGCGTTTTGACTTCACTCATTTCTCCCCTGTAACACAAGAGGAACTTGATCAAATCGAAGCACTTGTAAATGAAGAAATTTTAAAAGCTACGGACCTAGCTATCGCTGAAATGTCCATGGACGAAGCAAAAGCGAAAGGTGCGATGGCACTCTTTGGTGATAAATATGGCGATGTAGTTCGCGTTGTAGAGGTTCCTGGCTTCTCCGTTGAATTATGTGGTGGTTCTCATGTAGGCAACACAGCTTTCATTAGTTCCTTCCGTTTAACATCTGAAGCTGGTATCGGTTCTGGTGTACGTCGTATTGAAGCGATTACAGGTCGTGCAGCTCTCGATGCAGCAAAACAAGATCGTTTGACTATTGAACGCATGGCAAGCGAGCTTAAAACTAAAGCACCTCAAATAGAAGAACGCTTACACCAAGTGTTGACAGAAGCTAAAGACACAGCAAAAGAATTAGAACAAATTCGTAAAGAAGTTTCTGCAGCGGGTGCAGCTGACATCGTTGCTGGTAAAGTTGTGATAGGTGATGTTGAATTTGTTGCCGCAGCTGTAAAGGCGTCCTCCATCGATGAATTGCGTGATTTAGCTGATATGGGCCTTGATAAATTGAATGGCTCTGGTGTGGTTCTTGTAGGCGCTGCTATGGGTGATGATAAGGTAAACTTTGTATGTAAAGTATCTAAAGATGTCGTTGCTAAAGGTGCAAAAAGCAGGTAATATTGTTAAAGCAGCAGCTCAAGTAGCTGGAGGTAATGGCGGTGGCCGTCCGGATATGGCACAAGCAGGTGGCAAAGAGCCAGCTAAATTAATGGAAGCATTAAAAGCTGGTGGTGAAGCCTTAAAATCTATGTTACAATAGGCATATAATTTTATAATTATACTTGTATCTGTTATAGAAATTTTTTATAATGCATAAAAAGTTACTGACTTTGTAGCTTTAATTCAAGTATAATAGTAGGTGAGATTTCACTTGTATGGTGAAATCTGCCGATGTAATAAAAAAAGGAGGGATACGATGAACGTTTCAGATGAAACCATGTTATTCCGTAAAGTAGACGATGAACCGATGACCGCTGAAGAGGTGCTCACTCGCGTTTATCAATCTATTCAAGAAAAAGGTTACAATCCAATTAATCAAATCTTAGGGTATCTAATCTCTGGAGATCCTGCGTATATAACAAGTTATAATAATGCGCGTTCCGATATCCGCCGTTTAGAGCGTGATGACTTGATTGAAGAATTGTTGAAAGAATACGCAAAGGCTAAACAACTATAATGAGAATTATGTCATTAGATGTAGGCAGCCGTACTATTGGTATTGCCTGTAGCGATGCACTGCTCATGACTGCACAAGGTATTGAAACCATTCGTAGAACATCTCTAGAAAAAGACTTTAATCGCTTACAAGAACTCATTTCTGAATATGAAGTACATGAACTTGTGGTAGGTATGCCGAAAAATATGAATGGTACAAAAGGTGAACGGGCTGAAAAGACTGAAGAATTCGTTGCAAAAATGAAGGAAGTCATCGATTTACCTGTTACATATTGGGATGAGCGGTTATCTACTGTTATGGCTGAACGTCAACTCATCGCAGCTGACGTGAGCCGTAAAAAGCGTAAATCCGTTATCGATAAAATGGCAGCGGTTGTAATTTTGCAAGGATATCTAGATCGCTTGCAGTTTAATAAATAAGTATTTTTCCTTAAGGAGGGTTTCCAATGGTTGACCAAAATTTTGAAGGTGAAGTGTATTATTTGGAATTCGAAGACGAACATGGTAATAAACAATACTTCACAGAAGATGTTATCTTGAGCCATGAAGGTCAAGAGTATGCCGTTCTTGTACATGTACAAGATGAAGATGCCGACCATGAAGGTCAAGATGACACGTACATGATCTTGGCTCGCATCGAAACAAATGAAGAAGGCGTAGAAGAATACGTACCTTTGGATGAAGAAGATGAAAACTTTGAAACTCTAGTAAAATTGTATGAAGACATGGATGAAGACGAATAATTGTCTTTAGCATAAATTTAGCGTGTTGTCAGTGGACAATGCGCTATTTTTATTTTGTTATACATTATCATTGTTGTACAAAGAAGGGATTTCATTCATGCTAAGGGCATAACAAATATATAAAATTAATATATTGCATAAAATGGAATAAGTGGAAATCATTGCCCTTTTATATAGGGGAAATATAGAGTTTATGGTATAATGAATTGATATACTGTTATGTTACAGAAAGGAACTCAACAACGTGAGAAAAGCCTTAAGATATATTTTGATCCTAGTTATTGTAGGGTATATTAATTATTGGTGGAGGCCTTGGTGCATTGTACTTTGTACCGAATACCTTTGCTCAAGATGATGGAACACAAGTAGTCGTTATAGAAAAAGGTCAAACGGGTACTGAAATTGCAGATATGCTTTTTGAAAGAGGGCTTATTCGCTCAACTCAAGGCTTTAAGCTCTGGTTATATTTGAGCGGTACCAATGATAAGCTTCAAACTGGACATTATCAAATACCTAATAAAGTAACTGTGCGCGAACTCATTTCCTTGTTACAAGAAGGTCATGTAGAATCTATTCGTGTTACAATTCCAGAAGGATATACAGTTGGTGATATTGCTATCGTTCTTGAAAAGAATCAAATTATGAAGGCGAAGGACTTCTTAGCTGAAGCTAAGACCTATGTACCATACCCATATATGAAAGGCACAAAACCTGCTACATATCCTGTAGAAGGCTTCTTGTTCCCAAGCACGTATGAAATCCCCGTAGGTGCTACGCCTCGTGATGTTATTCAAATGATGGCTGACGAAATGAATCGTTACCTTACACCAGCTGTGAAGAAACAAATTCAAGCTCAACATATGAGTATCCATGATTTTGTAACTTTGGCATCTATCGTTGAACGAGAGTCTTTATTTGATGCAGACCGTCCAACTATTGCAGGGGTATTCAAAAAGCGTTTAGCTCATGGTATTCCATTACAATCTGATGCGACTATTTCCTATGTGCTTGGTTATGCAAAGGAAAATGTAACGATTGGGGATACACAATTGCAAAGCCCATATAATACATATGTATCTAAAGGTTTACCACCAGGTCCAATTGCAAATCCTGGTAAAAAAGCTCTAGATGCAGTATTACATTCTGAAAATACAGATTATTTATACTTCGTAGCAGATAAAGAGGGGCATAATCACTTCTCTAAATCATACGAAGAACATTTAGCAGCGGTTAATAAAATTTATGGTGCTGATACAGTAAAAAATTCTTCTGCTAATACTGAAGTAGCTGCACAAGCTGGTCCCTAACTATGACGTAGCAGTAGCGACTACAGAGCCTAATTATAATTATAGTTCTGCAGAAGCTGTGGAAGCAGATTCTCAATATGTTGATGTAGAACCTAGTTATAAATACACACCAACTACAGTTCCAGCAGCTGAGATTCCAGATCCGGTACCAGGTTCAACACAAAATCAATCATCGACGCAAGTAACGCCGGCTGCTCCATCCTATGGAAATAATACAAATACAAATACCAATACGTATGTACCAACGACGACACCTGTACCTGAATCGATGCAAAATGTGATTCCTAATGCACAACAAGTACCACAAATTCAGGTAGAACCTGCAAATCCTGCTGAACGCTCTACGTTGGTAGTTCCTAGTGGTACTAACAATAGATAATGTAGGAGATTTAATCTACTTTCATGACATTAAATGATATTTTAAATGAACAGCGTATTTACGCGATGATTAATGATGTGCCGATTTTACGAGAGTCTGAGGTTCATCTATTTGAAGAGTTAATAGGTTTATACCGGCCCACCTCTGTGTTAGAGGTGGGCACCGCCATTGGTTACTCCGCTTTGTTGATGGCTCCGCTACTCGACGAGGAAGAGGGGCATATTACATCCATTGAACTGGATGATGTGCGTCACGAAATGGCGAAATACTATATTAACCAATCCGATTATGCCGATAATATTACATTGCTGAAAGGCGATGCATCTCAAGTCTTAACGGAACTCACAGGCGAATATGATCTAGTGTTTTTAGATGGTCCAAAGGGGCAATATTTAAAACAACTTGAACTTATTCTGCCACATGTGAAAGAAGGGGGCGTCATTCTTGCAGATAATGTACTCTTTAGAGGCTATGTAAGGGGCGATAAGGAACCACCAAAACGGTTCAAAACCATCGTAAAACGGTTACAAGAATACTTAACATATGTTGAAAATAAAGAATTGTTTAACACTACTATTTACCCAATGGGTGATGGTATGAGTGTGAGTGTGTGGAAAGGGCACAACAAATAATGGCAGAACATTTTATGGAATTGCTTTGTCCTGCAGGTAATATGGACAAGCTTAAATGGCTATCCGCTATGGTACGGATGCCGTATATTGCGCAGGTAAACGCTTTGGCTTGCGCGCAGGAAACTCTAATTTCTCCGATGAGGAATTAAAGGAAGCTGTAGAATTTGTACATGCACATGGCAAAAAGATTCATGTTACATGTAATATCATTCCTCATAATGAGGATTTTGAAGGTTTAGAGGATTATTTGAAATTCCTTGAAAGTATCGGTGTTGATGCTATCATCGTTGCCGATATGGGTATCTTTAGCCTTGCTAAGCGCGTAGCTCCAGGTTTAGAACTTCACGTAAGCACACAAGCTTCTACTACAAATTGGCATACAGTTCAAATGTGGAAAGAACTTGGTGCCACACGTGTTGTAGCGGCTCGCGAAGTATCCTTAGCAGACCTTAAAGAAATGAAGGATCATGTAGATATTGAAATTGAGTCCTTCGTACATGGCTCTATGTGTATTTCTTACTCTGGTCGCTGCTTATTGTCTAACTATATGACAGGTAATCGCGATGCGAACCGTGGTCAATGTTCTCAATCTTGTCGATGGAAATATTCTCTTGTGGAATCTAATCGACCTGGTGAATATTACCCAATCGAAGAAGATGAACATGGCACGTATATCTTTAACTCTAAAGACTTGTGTTTAATTCACCGCATTCCAGATCTATATGAAGCTGGTATTGATAGCCTTAAAATCGAAGGCCGTATGAAATCTGTTCATTACTGTGCCACAGTGGCAAAAGTATATCGCACAGCGATTGATACATACCTTAAAGAAGGTAAAGATTGGTACGTTCGTCCAGAATGGATTGCAGAATTAGAAAAGATTTCCCATCGCCCTTATACAGATGGCTTTGCTGAAGGGCGCCCTGATGAGACGGCTCAAAACTATGGTAAATCTACAAATACCCAAAGCCATGACTTCATCGGTTTAGTTATAGGGCTACAACGAAGAAGAAAAATACGTTGATCTTGAACAACGTAATAACTTCAAGGTGGGTGATAAGGTAGAATTCTGCCAGCCAAAAGGAGAACTCGTTGAAACTGTTATCGAAAAAATGACAGATGAAGATGGAAATCCTATCGATGTAGCACCTCATGCACAAATGAAAGTTCGCATCTATATGGATACACCTCTTGAACCGTATTCCATGATGCGTCGCGAGTGCAAACCTAAAGAAGATGAATAGTTTATGAGTGGTACAGCCTTAGAGCCGAGTAAATCAATCGGTGCATTTCCAGATGTACCCTGATTTAGCAACCTCTGGAGAAGAAGCGTATGTGTACTTTCACATTGATCCTAAGCATACGAATTTCATCAATCGCATCATTGAAGGCTATGAATATTTAGGTGTTATGACCTCGGTAGATACGAGTGGGCGGTGTATGTTGCGCTGCACACCATCTACAAGGCTCTTGGCGCTTGAAGTATTGAGTAGCTTATCCGACTATGTCACTATAGAAGGTTAAGTATAATTTTGATTGTAAATCGTATGAGGGAATTTTATGATTATACTAGATTTACAATTACATCAAATGTATACAAATTGTAGAGAAATGAGAGTATATCTATGAAACAATCTATTTTGAAACGCACATTATTAACAGCTTGCCTTGGAGTATCTATGGCAAGTGTAGCTATGGCGGGCCCTGTAGGCCCTGTCGTTATTCCTCAAGCAGGGGATGTGGTTGTTATCAACCACGGCCCTGATATGACGTTTACAGGTAATATCAATTTTGATGTGGAAAGCCAAACTAACAACAATTTACAAATTGGCTCTACTGTGATTCCTAATGTAGTATATGGTGCGGCATTCAATAAATCTGGTGCACCAGATACCATCATCCCGGCTCAAACCTATGTATATGTAGGCACAAAAGACGGGGCGAATGCTTTCACAGAAGCTAGCGATGCAGACAAAAAAGGCGCAAGCTGGAATGTGGAAACATTGAAGAAAACTAAATCTGGCGATGTACAATTGGCGAGCCGTGGCGTTCCTGAAAAACCGTTGGCTAATCAAGTAGCGACCATTAAAGATTCCATTATGCTTAGCGCTGTAGACCTCAGTACAACAGAGGTGGGACGCAATAGCAAGGGCATTTTATACATGACCGTTCCTAAGGAATTGAAATTGACTGCTGACACAGGTATTCCTGATGACGTGCGCGAAACGATGCCAGCCATGTTCCGCGGCAAGATGGGTGACTCCCTCATGGTAAACCTCATGCCTCTAAATGAAGAAGAGAAGCAACAATTAGCGGCAAATCCTCATAATGCAAATGCAATCGTATTTAACCGTGGTATGAACATGGCAAAAATGATTGGTTCCTCTGCGCGCACAAGCAAGGTGTACACATACATGAAGGATCATTATTTGAACCTTGTTATCGTAGCGAAAAGATTACGATGATAACGGTGCTCGCGGTAGTGGCGTTATGATGGTATCTAAACAAGATAATTCTAATGATGTACTCTTAACACTTTACAAAGGTCCAGATCTTTCCACTAGCAAATTGGAAAAAGTAATTGGCGCTATGTTGTCTACAAACTTCAAACGCTAATTTACAAATAATGTATATAAAATGGCTCGAGATTCTGATATGTTCCGCTTTCACTGGTTGTCTAGTAAAGGGGGCCATATCATTCTCGGGCCGTTTTCTTTTAAAAATAAATGTATATACGAAAAATAAAGGTGAAGTTTATAGTATATCGTTCTAACAACAATTACAATTTATAGTTCTTATTAAATTTCCAGTTAAACTGTATTGAATTTTTTTAATTCTCTATGATACTATAATCTAGTAAAAAGTGATGCAAAGGACATGATTCTTTTTATCCCTGTGTACCAGAGAGAGGCAGATGCTGGAAATGCCTTACACATATATTAGAGTTACCCCCTTTAAACTGATTTGTCGAACCTAAGTAGGCAAGTACGGCCGCCACCGTTATCGGGCTTAATGAAGTGAATTAACTATACACATATATTCGTATAGGTAGTTAACTAGGGTGGAACCGCGAATGATCTTCGTCCCTTGTTTGTAGGGATAGAAGGTCTTTTTTTATTACCCAATTTCTACAAGCTATTTACACAATGCTTATGTATTGTGTGGTAAGTAGGTCTATTGGGGACAGTGAAAAATCAAAGCTATCCTAGTTTATAAATTGGAGGAAAGAAAAATGGCAGATGTAAAAATCATTTTACCTGATGGTAGTGCAAAGGAATACGCTGCTGGCACTACTCTTGGGGAAGCAGTAAAACAACTATCTAACAGCTTAGCTAAAAAAGTATTAGCTGCAAACGTAAATGGCGAATTAACAGACCTTCGCGAAGAACTTGTAGATGGTTCTGAAGTAGCATTCTTAACATTCGAAGAAGATGGTGGTAAACATACATTGCGCCACACAGCTTCTCATATCTTGGCTCAAGCTGTCAAACGTTTATGGCCTGAAGCTAAATTGGCTATTGGACCCGCTATCGACAAAGGTTTCTACTATGATATCGATATGGAACATACTTTGACTCCAGAAGATTTAGGTAAAATCGAAAAGGAAATGAGCCGCATCGTAAAAGAAAATTTACCGATTACTAAATCCGTTATGCCTCGTCAAGAAGCTATCGAGTTCTTCAAATCTAAAAAAACGAAGACTACAAGGTAGAATTGATTCAAGACCTTCCTGAAGATGCCGTAATCTCCTGCTACTCTCAAGGCGATTTCATCGATCTTTGCGCAGGACCTCACGTGGCATCCACTGGCAAGGTGAAAGCTTTCAAATTACAAAGCATTGCAGGTGCATACTGGCGCGGCGATGAAAAAAATAAAATGTTGCAACGTATTTACGGTACTGCATTTGAAAAGAAAGAAGAACTTGATGCATACCTTCACTTGCTTGAAGAAGCGGCTAAACGTGACCACCGTAAACTTGGTAAAGAACTTGGCTTGTTTGTTATCAAAGAAGAAGGTCCTGGCTTCCCATTCTTCTTACCAAAAGGTATGGCTCTTCGCAACGAATTAGAAAACTTCTGGCGTGAAGTTCACCATGATTTTGATTATGAAGAAATTCGTACACCTATCATCTTAAGTAAACATTTGTGGGAAACTTCTGGTCACTGGGATCATTACCGTGAAAATATGTACACTACAATCATCGACGATGAAGAATATGCAATTAAACCGATGAACTGCCCAGGCGGTATCTTGGTTTACCAAAACGAAATGCATTCCTATCGTGACTTCCCATTGCGTTACGCTGAACTCGGTCTAGTTCACCGTCATGAATTGTCCGGTGCATTACACGGCTTATTCCGTGTACGTGCGTTCACACAAGACGATGCTCATGTATTCATGTTGCCAGATCAAATGCAAACTGAGTTGATGAAAGTTATCGAATTGTTCGACCGTATCTATAGTCAATTCGGTTTGAAATATCATGTAGAACTGTCCACTAAACCTGATAATGCAATGGGTGATGACGCAATTTGGGAAGCAGCGACAGAAGCATTGCGTAATGCTATCGAAGCGAAAGGTATTCCATACGTAATCAACCCTGGCGACGGCGCATTCTACGGTCCTAAACTTGACTACCATATCGAAGACTCCTTAGGTCGTACATGGCAATGTGGTACTATTCAATTGGATATGAACTTGCCTGAACGGTTCCAAATTGAATACATTGGTGAAGATGGTCAAAAACATCGTCCTATCATGATTCACCGTGCATGCTTCGGCTCTATGGAACGTTTCATTGGTATCTTAACTGAACACTATGCAGGCGCATTCCCAACATGGATGGCTCCTGTACAAGTTAAAATCTTGCCTATCTCTGAAAAACATGTTGAATATGCTAAGGAATTGGCAAAACAAATGCACCGCGACTATGTACGCGTAGAAGTAGACGATCGCAGCGAAAAAATCGGCTACAAAATCCGCCAAGCGCAAATGGCAAAAGTTCCTTACATGCTTGTTGTGGGTGATAAAGAAGTTGAAGAAGGCACAGTTAACGTTCGTAAACACGGTGGTGATGAATTAGGTTCTGTACCATTTGAAGAATTCTTTAATTCTATTAAGATTGAAATTAAAGAACGTAATTAATTATCTACTGTCTAGCTATTTATATTTATAAAAATCCCCCTCACATCTTGCACAATTATGATTAGTCTGTATAATTTATTAGTGGTGAGATTATATGAGGGGGATTTTATTATTATATTCTCTTTAATTGTTACCTGTGAGTAGCGAAAGGAAATGACTATGAAAGAAGTAAATTCATACGGTTGGAAAGCTGTTATTGGTTCATCTATAGGTTATGCCATGGATGGGTTTGATCTCTTGATTCTTGGCTTTATGCTAACTTTGATTTCAGGGGACTTAGGCTTGACTACTGGTCAAGCAGGTTCACTTGTGACGTGGACCTTGGTAGGTGCCGTAATCGGTGGTTTTATCTTTGGTACTTTGTCAGATAAGTTTGGTCGTGTTCGTGTGTTGACATGGACTATTGTATTATTTGCTGTATTCACTGGGCTTTGTGCTTTTGCACAAGGCTATTGGGATCTTCTCATATATCGTACAATTGCCGGCATCGGTCTAGGCGGTGAATTCGGTATTGGTATGGCTTTAGCAGCTGAAGCATGGCCTGCACAACATCGTGCAAAGGCAACAAGCTATGTTGCCATCGGCTGGCAGTTAGGCGTATTGGCTGCAGCACTGTTAACACCCGTATTACTTCCTTATATTGGATGGCGTGGTATGTTCATGGTTGGCATTATTCCTGCCTTTGTGGCCTGGATCTTCCGTGCGAAATTACATGAACCAGAAATCTTTGTTCAAAGTAAAGACACTAAAGAACATTCCCATACGAACTCATTCAAGTTATTAGTAAAAGATGTAAGAACTACAAAGACCTCCATAGGTGTTGCTATTTTAACATCTGTTCAAAACTTTGGTTACTACGGTATTATGATTTGGTTGCCTAATTTCTTGAGTAAGCAATTAGGGTTTTCCCTTACAAAATCTGGTTTGTGGACTGCTGTTACTGTATGTGGTATGATGGTCGGCATTTGGTTATTCGGACGATTGGCTGATAAAATTGGCCGTAAACCAACATTTATCTTGTTCCAAGTATGTGCTGTGGCATCTATTTTGATTTATTCTCAACTATCTGATCCAACAGCTATGCTATTTGCCGGCGCTATTCTAGGGGCCTCTGTAAATGGTATGATGGGTGGGTATGGTGCCTTAATGGCAGAAGCCTATCCAACAAGTGCTCGCGCAACGGCTCAAAACGTGTTATTTAACATCGGTCGCGCCGTAGGTGGCTTTAGCCCAATGGTAGTAGGTATGATTATCTCAATGTACTCGTACCAAGTGGCAATTGCATTCTTGGCTATTATTTATGTAATCGATATATTGGCAACCGTATTCTTAATTCCTGAACTAAAAGGTAAGGAACTAGACTAGGCAAAATTAATTCAATAAAATAGAATAGGTAAATGAGTTTAATAAAATAGAGATATCTATTGAATTACGCTTTAATAGTTAACTAAGCGCTGTCTTTTGATATGTCCCACCTTTTACTGATTGTCTCGTAAAGGGGGAATATCACTTTAGACGGTGCTTTTTATATTTATGGAACTATTATTTTATAAATCATGAAGTTACTTGCAGGAATTTAATAAAAAGTGTCGAATAATATTTTTTGGGATATTTAGTTTTTTGATGTAAAGTATAACGCAAGGTTTACTTTTTTTATAATTATTGAATATACCACCAGTTAAAACTAATTTTATCAAGGAATGATATATGTCTTTTTAGAAGTACTACCAGTTAAAAAAATAATTCCATCAAGTGGATATATGTAATTTTTGAAATACTACTAATTAAAAACTAATTTTTGCTAAGGGAAGAAAGCTATTGTTTTTAGAGAAACTATTAGTTAAAAATTAATTTCTACAAGGAAAGATATATGTCTTTTTAGAGGTACTACCAGTTAAAAACTAATTTCGTCAAGTGGAGATATATGTCATTTTTTGAAATACTACCAATTAAAACTATTTTTTTGCTAAGGGAAGAAAGCTATTGTTTTAGAGAAATTATTAGTTAAAAACTAATTTTACTAAGGAATGATATATGTCTTTTTAAAGATACTACCAGTTAAAAATATTTATTTTTTTAACTGGTAGTATCTGGGAAATAAAGCTATGTCGGTAGAAATAGTAAAATAGGTTTTAACCGTTAATTTTTAAATAGCAATATATATAAGAATATTTTTTTGTTTGTATGTATATATATGGAGAAGGTGTGAGCGAAGTGGCACGATTACGTTTGCGTGAGGTTAGTGAGAGTGAGGAACGTTTTAATCGATTAGAGCGGGCTGTGCGATACGGAAAAACGGTTAAAGTTGGCAAAAAGAGTGCCTAGAGATGTATTTTTTTACCAGAGGATAAGCAGTTATGGTTTTTTTATTTGAGCGTATATATACGGTAATTCATGATAGGGAGGTAGCCGTACTAAAAACGGTTTGGCTTAACACCCATGCAGTACAATGTTTTTGGAGTTTGTCTATGTATCATCTTGCAATCCAACATTAGGCTTTTATTGTAGATGAATTACGCATATCATATGGTAATCTATTTGAAGTCGTAAAGAATCTAGTGAAAAAGGCTTAGTAAATTCTGATATTTGCCCAAATGATAAACGATCTAAATGTTTAGCTTTGACCTATGAAGGTAAGATTTTTATTTGAAGAGGTACAAGTCATACATGATAAAGTTTTTAGGAAATACATTTTTCTGTTATGTGTATGAATAAAAAAAGGGAGAAATGAAATCAAACTTATTATATGTACTTAGACATTTCAGTCAGGAAGAAATATACTAATCGTTCAGATTAAATATGGTAGCTTAATGTTTTAAGAGGTTAGATAATAAGCATTGTATTAAAATATTAATATATAGTATAAGAATTAAACTGCTAGAAATTAAGAATCCTACAATTTCCAGTAGTAAGAAATTGTAGGATTCTGATAGTTAATTAATTTTACGCAATTCCAATCCAATGCCAGTATGTCAGTGCAAAATACGAGCATCATGATATAGCCGATGATGGTTAATGGAATTCCTGTAGTCATAAATGTTTTTTTACGTCGAATGTATCTGTACCCATAAGCTACCATGCCTTGTGGTGAGTTTACTGGCAATACCAGACCAAAGCAGATTGCATATTGCATGAGCATTGTTACGCCAAGTGGATTAAGTCCTTCTGCGGAATGTCCCATAACGATGGATATTACGATAGGAATCATGGCAGAAGAGAGAGCTGTAGCTGATGCAAATCCAAGATGGATTAAAATCAGGAAGGCAGCCATAATAGCAATCAAAAGGAACACGCTTGCCGTTTCAAGGGAGAAGGCATTTACGAATACTTGTGCGAGCCAAGTAGCAGCTTTCGTTTTTAAGTAATACAGATCCAAGACCGATACCAGCCCCAAACATGACAATCGACCCCCAATCGATGTTTGGCTGTGCAAACTTCCAGTCCATAATACCAATTTTAGGGAAGAAGAATAAGGCAATTGCTATGATTGTAGTTGTCGTAGTATCGATGGAGTGTAGTTTACCTCCTGTTGCCCACAATGCTAATAAACCAATGGAGATGCATAATAGTTTCTTTTCATCAAATGACATGGGACCGATTTCTTTACGCATTTTAGCGAGTTGGACATCACCGCCAACGAGCTCTTTAAACTCTGGTTTGATAAAAGCTTGCGTTACAAAGTAGGTAATGATAGCCATAATTATGGAGAACGGTGCAGCTGCTGTGAGCCAATCAATCCAACTTACAGATGTATTCATCTGTGTTTGCATAAATCCAACAGCTACGAGGTTTTTGAGCAGCAGCTGTTTGAATCATAATATTCCAAAATGTATCTGCTTGTACGGCACCTACCATGAGTAGGGCTGCTACACGGCTTTTACGTTCAATACCTAAGTTTTCGACGATACCGATAATAATTGGAGCTAAACAAGCGATACGAGCCGTTGCACTTGGTACAAAGAATGTGAGAATAAGGCCTGTAATAATAACACCTAAATAAATGCGGCTAACCTTTGTACCTACACTAGATAATACGAGCATGGCTATGCGACGATCGAGACCTGTTTTACGCATGGCTACGGAAATGAACATAGCTGCACCTACGAGAATCATCGCAGGGGAAGAATAACCTGAAATAATCAGCTTTAAGGCATTGGCTGTGCCCATAGCTTTCGCTGGCGCTTCTGGATTTGGAGAGAAACCTAGTAATAAGGCAGTGAGCGCTGTAATCATGGTCGCACTTACCGGATAGGATACAGCCGATGTCATCCACAAGATGATAGCAAAGGCGAGGACACCAATCATGCGATGACCACCGGTAGATAATGTTTCTGGTGTAGGTAATAATAAAATGCTACCTAAAACAATAAAGGCAAGAATAAGACCTATATTTTGAATTGTTGTACGAGCCTTTTGAGGAGGCAAGCTAGTTGTTACACTCATGATAAAACCCCTTTCAGTTTGTGTAATACCTATTACTGTATAATACTTAGTTAGATAATGTTTAGTTAGATAATAATCAGTTAAATAATATCTAGTTAGATAATACATAGCTAGATAATACTCACTTAAATAATACCCAGTTAGATAATACCTTGCTAGGTAGAATATATTATATATATTATTGTATCGTATTTTTTTCTATAGAATTAATAATCATATTATAGAAATATTGTATACATAAAAGGGGGATAGGTGTCAGTAAGTATGCCTATATACAGAACTTATAATCTCTGTTATACTAAAAGAGTTGTAATAATAAATTGCTGAGAGCAGCTTAAGATTGTTGTTGACTTTCACTATCTAATTTGTTATTATAATTAAGTAATTTATGAAGCAGAGGCCATCCGCCACTCACCTAATACCAAGAAGTATGAGGTTAATATAGAGAATTCTATTCGGATGGTGTTTGCCGTCCGTTTTTTTTATTCTCTTGGAGGTGAACGCTATTAGCAAGGATACACCACGCATTAATGAAGAGATTCGTGCTCGTGAACTTCGTGTCGTAGGTCCTGAAAACGAACAAATCGGTATTATGTCTGGCCGTGAGGCGTTGGCATTGGCTGAAGAACAGCATCTTGATCTTGTGGAAATTGCACCCTAACGCTAAACCACCAGTAGCTCGCATTATGAACTACGGTAAATATCGTTATGAACAACAAAAACGCGAGAAAGAAGCGAAAAAGAAACAAAAAATCGTAACTTTGAAAGAAGTCAAATTACGTCCACATATTGAAGACCATGACTTTTATGTAAAAATGAAAAACGCATCCAAATTCTTGGCTGAAGGTAACAAAGTAAAAGTAACCATTATGTTCCGCGGTCGTGAACTTTCACATCCAGAACTAGGCATGGCAGTGTTGACACGTTTTGCTGAAGAACTCAAAGAAACGGCGTCTATTGAAAAAGCAGCTAAATTAGAAGGTCGTAACATGACCATGATTTTAGTAAGTAAATAAGGTATTGGGAGGATTATATTATGCCAAAAATTAAAACTCGTCGCGCAGCGGCTAAACGTTTCGCAGTAACTGGTACTGGTGAATTCAAGCGTGCGAAAGCTTTCAAAAAGCCACATTCTTGAGAAAAAATCTCCAGCTCGTAAACGTAATTTACGTAAAGCTACATTGGTTGCAAAAGCTGACCACAAACGCGTAGCTAAATGCTTACCATACGCTTAATCGTTAACTATTAGATCGATACATCGTAATTTAGGAGGAATATACAATGGCAAGAGTGAAAAAGGGCGTTACAGCTCATGCACGTCATAAAAAGATTTTAAAATTAGCTAAAGGTTACCGCGGTACACGTTCCCGTTTGTTCAAAAAAGCTAACGAAACAGTAATGAAAGCGTTGTACTACGCTCGTCGTGACCGTCGTGCGAAAAAACGCGAATTCCGTCAATTGTGGATCGCTCGTATCAACGCAGCGGCTCGCATCAACGGTACAACTTACAGTCGTTTCATCGCTGGTTTAGCTAAAGCAGGCGTTGAAGTAAACCGTAAAATGTTGGCTGACTTGGCAGTTAACGATGCAGCAGCATTCGCTAAACTTGTTGAAGTAGCTAAAAACGCTTAATAGCATAATCATATACATTGAGGACTCTCTTTGGAGGGTCCTTTTTTATGTGGTGAAAGTAATAGATTATCAATAACTTTTATAATATGATATTCTATACATAGAATGTGTGTGATAAATATTAAAAAGAGGGGAATTAAAATAATGAAAAATTATTTTTCTATGTTATTGTTAGTATGTATAGTAATACCATTACAGATCCAAGCTATATCGATGGAAGCAATTAAAAATGATAAGAACAATGTTCCTATTCTTACAGGAAAAAAATGCTATTACGTATTTTTGTAGATAAAAGTTCCATTAAAAAGAGTAGAAGAGAATGAGTTTATTTATAAAGCACAGGCCGTTGTATATGAGGTTGAAAAATAATAATAGTCGTAGAACTAACTCATATATTCACAAGGTTTTAGTTACTTATCGTTATGATATAAACCATTCTGTAGCCAGCGTATTACGTACTCCACAGTATGCACAAGACTATTCACTTCTCATATATGCTAAACAAGCTAGCTCTGGTATGAAATTAACAATAAATAGTGTGGAAGATTTTAATTATGAAGGTATGGCTTTAGGGAATTTCGGTAATATTCCAGAACAATACGTTGATGTAGCTTTTGCATGATCCTAAATATGTTGTAGGTAACTATATCTTTAAAGAAGCTTATGGTACAACTTTTGAAAATATGACTCTTCATAAGAAATAAGATAAATGAGTTTATGGAAGTAGCTAAAAAAACGCTTAATAGCATAATAATACAGATTAAGGACTCTCTTTGAGGGTCCTTTTTGTATGGTGAAAGTATGATATAGCTACATTTATATTTTAGTGTAAAATACTAAATCGTTTTAGCTGTTTTATAAAAGTGAAATAAACTATCAAAAAAAGTAAAAATATAAAAAGAGGAGTTTTATTATAGCTTGTAGAACTAACATAGTAATAAACCTATTTAAGGTGCTTGTAAAGGAGACATTATTATGGGAATCTTTAAAAAGCTATGTATGACCTCTATGTTAGGTGTTATGTTAACTGTACCAACGTATGCAACTGTTGTTACAGGCAGTCAATCAGATGTAAATTTAGATTTAAAGTATCCTTTAGTTTATACAGATCATGCTTATGCTCAAAGAGTTATTAATACAGATATTGCAAATTATGTACTCGAAGCAAAGGATATGTATTACAACCAACATATTTATCAAGTTTCTCAAAACTATAAGGTTACCTATGAGGATAGTCAAGTTGTTTCAATCCTACTAACTACCTATTATTACTACGCCGGAGCTGCTCATGGTATGTATAATACAAGAGGTCTTGTATATAATAAAGTAACAGGTCAACGCATTCCATTATATAACTATATAAAAATTGCGAATGCAGCACAATTGGATAACGGCTTACGATCCCATGTATTAAGTTATTATACAGGTAATCATACAAAGAGCTATATTCCAAATGGATGGAGTGTAAAATATGTAACCGATAACTATTGCTTACGCGGTAAGGGGAACATTGATCTAGTTTACCAACCATATGAACTAGGACCGTACGCAGCTGGTAATACCTATATTGGTTTTACACCAAAAGCCATTGAATACTTTAACCGCATGAACTCCTAATACAAGTGTAGCTTTAAATTGTGTCTTATCAGTACATTGATGCATTAAATAGTATTCTTGTTATAAACTCTATAAAAGCCTATAGTACATATACAGTACTATAGGCTTTTAGTGTACTTATCATATTATCTTCTATATCCGCCGCATCCTCTTGTATTAGAGTTTGGACCGCAATAACTTTGGCTAGTATTGTTACAAACTGTATTGTTATTATTACAGTTGTATTGAGCGTTTGTATTACAATTGTATTGAGTATCTGCATTACATTTATACTGAGCATTGGTATTGCAATTTGCTTGTGATCCATTGCATACATAATCATAAGCAAATCCCGTAGATACAGCAGCAGTCACGGCTAAAAAGGTCATGACGAGCATACGTTTTGTAAATCTCATATGTATCATCTCCTTAATTCTATACTTATATTGTACTACTAAATGTCAACTAAAAATATGATATTCTATACATATATACTATTTGAGAGACATTATGTGAAAGGATGAGAGTCTATTATGAAACGTATATTGATGGCTGCATTATGTTTAAGCTGTGTTACGTTAGGAAGTCATGCGATTGATATTAATATACCAGGTGCGGATCCTACAATATCAAAGGAGGCATATCAAAATTATCGCAAGACTGATTTAGATGTACATAAGATGGAACATGAGGTTGAAGCAGAGATAAAAAGATTATATGCCCAAAAGCTGTGGTAGGTAATGGTGACATAGATTTAGATAAGGTAATTTATTCAAATCGTGAGTTAAACCATTCGTTAAATTTTTTTCTTCAACAGTATTTATTTTTAAAGGAGGATGGGGCAAATATAAAATTTACTATGCCATATCCAAGTAGGTATGGTAATACTGAAAAAATTTCAGATGGCACCTCTGCTTTCAAACAGGCAATGATTATGAGTCCTAATGGGATTATGGCCTATGAATTACGACATCAACCAGCTGGAAATAATTGGGAAGATAGTAAGATTCCATATAACAAGTTGACTATTGATGATATGAAAGCTATTGCAGAGAAAACAGCTGGAGTGTATAAAGCGCCTAATCCTTCATTATATGCTGATAAATTTATGTATCCTACTATAGAAAAAGCTACATGGGATGTAACATATGCTAAGGGGACGCCGATGGTAGGGAGTATCAATTTTACAATGAAGGATACACCTACAATTTCCTATCATATCGGTTACAATTTGACACCTAAAAAACAGTTCAATTCATTGGAGAAACAAGGTGTAGATAAGACTAAAGAGATTATAATGTCACCTTTGGTAAACTATGTTCTACCATCTATTGAGCCAGCTAAGGATATCCTTTCTAAAAGTAAGACATTAAAAATTAATGATTTTACATTTTTAACACTAAAAACAAGTAAAAATGGTACGGGTAGATAAAAAGCGATTCGTATATGTACATACATGATAGCGATCATTATAAAGAGGGGATTATGGTGATGCCAATAGCAGATACTGATATGCAGCATCTAGAGAATATATTCCCAAAAGTTGTACGAAGTATCATTATGTCTGATAAATATTCAATGCGACAACCAATTCAATTTGCTACCGTATGGAATGATGCTATGCCATCTGTATACTTGCAAATTAAGCGCCCTAAAAACAACTTTGTATATGTTAGTATCTCATGACAAACAATTTGTATATACGCACTTTATTATATCTAATAATAGTAATCTATTGGTAAAAGACTATCGTGATATTGTGCAATATGTGGATACTAATAACAATAAGGACTACTATAATACATTCCAAAGTGGACTAGGGGCTAAGATGCCAAAAAGAAATGGTTACTTATGATATTAAGAATATAAAATAGTTTAGTTAATTATTTAGAATTAAAAGAAAAACCGTTCTGCATTTTTTAAAAATTACAAATTTATTATTGCCTTTTGTATGGATTACACTGTATACTTAAGTTAAAAAGTTATACAGTGTAATTTTTACATGCAAAAATAAATATAAAATGAAAACTATTTTTTTGAGGAAGAGGTGACATAGTGTATATTAAAGATATATTTCATAGTAATACAGGGGTATCACAATATCGATTAGAGGAAAGCACTAGTGAAGATGCAGTGCTATATACCTTGTATGGACAGAACGAATTATATGAAGATTTAACTGGTGTACCTGGATCTATGAGTGATAGAAAACAAATTCGTACAGAATATAAAGGCTCTACTCTTAAAGCAGGAGATTTAATATTTAGTACAATATCTGGCATTGCTACCCCTCGTTACCAGTGATCATGAAGGTTATCTTTTTACTCAAAACTATGTTCGGATGGAGCCGTTAAATACGCCTATTGATAAAAAGTTTATGGCTTATTTGATTAATGAGAATTCTAAAATTAAAAGGCAGTTCAAACAAAATTTACAAGGTAGTCAAGTTGTACGTTATAGTCTTAGCTTATTAAAAAGAAATCCAGTTACCAAAAATTACCATCTATTGAAACACAACGTATTATGGGGGATATTTATTTTAAAACAATTACGACTAAGAGCATTAAAAACAGCGTGTGGCAGATAATACATATCGAAAAAGCAATTAATATGTTACAGGGAGTAAACTAATATGACAGAGCTAGAATTTGAAAATAAATTAATTGAGCAATTATCAACTGGGATTGTTACTAATGCAGCTAAGTCTAATCAAATAGGCGATACAATAGATGCTTATGGAAATATGAAGGTTTATAAAAGTAAACTCTGGAAGTATGAGCCAACCATAAAAACAACAGAGGCTCTTTGGGAGAATTTCCGTAAGATTTTATATCAATTGAATCAAAATCAATTGACACAACCATTAAGTGATACGGAATTTAAACAAGTTCAAAAGGTAATTAATGAACTATACACTCCATATCAAGCAGGACAGTTTCTATATGGTATTAATGGTGTATCCCAAGTAGAGGTCGATCTAGATGATGGTCGCCATGTATTTTTAACAGTATTTGATCAAAAGCAAATTGGGGCAGGTAATACTGTTTATCAAGTGGTTAGCCAAGTTAAGAGAGAACCACAAATTGCAGGTCGCCCAGAACGTCGTTTTGATACAACACTACTCATTAATGGCTTGCCAATTATTCAAATTGAAGAAAAATCTGTAAAACATTCTGTAGATGAAGCATTAAATCAAATGCATCAATATATTCAGGAAAAACAGTACAGTGATATTTTTCTCAACTGTTCAAATTCTAGTCGCAATGACTCCTAATCGAATTAAATATATGGCGAATACTACGGCCGATTTGTTTAATAAAGATTTTGCTTTTGAATGGCAAAATCCTAATGATAACAAGGTTGTTCGCAATTGGACTACATTTGCAGATATGTTCCTTAGCATACCTATGGCACATCAAATGTCTACATTGTTTACTATTCTTGATGGGACTAAGAATAAACAGATGCTTAAGGTTATGCGTCCTTACCAAGTATATGCAACAAAAGCAGTTTTAAATGAATTAAAAACGCGCTGATTTTTGATTTGCCAATTAATAAATTAGGCTATGTTTGGCATACTACAGGATCTGGTAAAACGATTACTAGTTTTAAAACTGCATGGTTGGCGAGTCGCATGCCAAATGTAGACAAGGTTGTATTCGTAGTTGACCGTATAGCGTTAACGAAACAAACTGAAGCAAACTATAAGGCATATGACCCTGAAGGTTCTATTGATATTGATGGTAAAACAATTTGATACCATTGGTGGAACAGAAAATACTTCGGCATTAAAGAAGAAATTAAATGAAAAAGGGTATGGCATCATTGTGACATCTGTACAAAAATTAAATACCCTCATTAATCGTAAAGACTTTGTAGTACCGAAGAAAAACTTTGTATTTATTGTCGATGAGGCACATAGGTCTACCGGTGGTGAAAGCTTTGAAGATTTACAAAAGGTATTCAAAGGTGCTGCTTGGGTTGGCTATACAGGAACCCCTATGTTTGATAAGGTGGTCGGTAGAAAAGGTACTAAAACACATGAAGTTTTTTGGTAAGTTGTTGCATGCGTATACTATTCGGGAAGCCATTGCAGATAAAAATGTATTAGGTTTTAAAGTGGATTTCGAAACGACTATTGCGGAAGACAAAATGAAACTTGAATACCTACCAAAGTTCTATAAAGATAAATATCCTGATTGGAATGAGTTAGATATTGAACGAAAAGATTGCTAACCTTACTGATAATGATATGGATGATATGATAGAACCAAGCTTCATGATAATAATGAAGAGCACGTAAAATTGGTTGTAGAAGATATCTTTTAAAAATTGGAGAAACCGGTCTAATGATGGTGCTTATAACGCAATGCTTACTACACATGTAGGTGGCAATAGACCTAGTACACCAATGGCCTTATTGTACTTTGAAGAATTTGATCGAGTGAACCAAGAACGTAAGGCGCAAGAGTTACCTACGTTAAAAGTTGGTATTACTTTCAGTATGAGTACTAATAATAGTGATAACCAATTAACTACAAATGATGGTCTATTACGTGCAATGAAACACTATAATAAGATGTTTGGTACTAGTTTTGGACTTGATGATGTATCTGGATACACTCAGGATTTAACCACACGTTTGAACCGTACAGCACAAGATGGGCAATATTTAGACATTGTTATTGTTGTGGATCAACTCTTGACTGGTTTTGATGCACCGCAGCTAAATACACTTTACGTAGACCGTACATTGAAGGATGCAATGCTAATCCAGGCTTATTCTAGAACAAATCGTATTGCCGATAATCAAGGTAAGCCGTGGGGCCGTATAGTCAATTACAGATGGCCAGCTAAGAACGAAGAGTTTATGAATAGAGCCTTAAGTATTTATGCTAATAAGCATTCCGCTGATGTACAAGAAACATTAGTTGATACAAGGGCTTTAGTTGATACTGGTGTTTTGGCAAAACCTTTCAAAGAACAATTTGAAGAGGTAAAACAAGTGGTAGACCGCCTTGCAGATATGACGGATAATTTTACAGAAGTTCCTGCTAGCGAAGCTAAGCAAGAGGAAATGTTTAATCTTATGCGTACATATAGCGTGGGAATGTCAAAGCTAAAACAATATGATCCGAATGTTGTTAATGGAGAAGACATCGGTTTTGACTATGATAATCCAGATGAACTTGTCACCTTGCTAGGAATGACACCTGAACAAGAAGAAATGTTAACGACATCTCTGTATAACGATTTGAAAGAGCGTATTGCTGAAAATCATGATGTACCGGTTGCTCAAATTGAACTACGCATGATACATGTAAAACAAATTAGTGTTAACTATGACTATCTCACTGAATTGATAGAAGCATTAATGAATGCTGTTCATGAAAAAACGTATGGATGCAGCTGCAGATTATCGTGAAAAATTAATGACTTTGCAATGGCTTTTAGATGATCGCCAATATGCAAAACAAATTAATAATGCGGCTGATGCAATTTATAAAGGTACGTATCCTCCAGAAGGAAAGACTATTCAATATCCTGTAAAGTTAACTAGTTTGGAAGTCATTGAAGATGTAAATACTATGATTATGAAAGATGATATTTTTGATTTTCCGCTTAAAATGGGGAATCATTGATGTTATCAGTAATGACGAAATATTGAGACTATTTTTCTCGACATACGGCTGGCAAACAGGATTTGGATAGTACTGGTAGAATTAGTAAATTAAAAAGATGCACGTGCGGAATACCAAGCAAAAGCACAAGATACGGATATTGTAAGTCTTAATAAAATCAAATATGGTAATGAACTTGTGGCAGCTTTATATAAATTTGCAGATTCTTATGTTAATGAAAGGTAGTGTTGTTGTGATAAAGGGAAAGCGAGGTTATGATGAGTAAAGAAAAACGGAGAGTACCTAAATTGCGATTTCCGGGATTTACGGAAGATTGGGAACAGCGTAAGTTGTCAGAGGTAACTACTTGTTTTGATAATTTAAGAGTACCAGTCACGGCATCAGATAGGGTACCTGGTAAAATACCGTATTACGGAGCAAATGGTATACAAGATTATGTATCAGGACATACGCATTCTGGAGAATTTGTCTTGATTGCAGAAGATGGTGCTAATGATTTAAATGACTATCCTATTCAATATGTAAATGGAGCGATTTGGGTAAATAACCATGCACATGTGATAGCAGGTTATAAGGAAAAACTAGAAAATAAATTTTTATCTTATTCATTAAAAACTGTAAAAATGACTACCTTTATTGTTGGTAGTGGAAGATCAAAACTTAATTTGAAAGCATTGTTAGAAATACCTATATCAATGCCTAATTATGATGAACAGTGCGTTATAGGAAATTTATAGAAACGATAGATATAAATATTACCCTTCATCAGCGTAAGTTAAATAATCTTAAATTAAAGAAAAAAAGCGTTGCTTCAGAAACTTTTTCCGAAAAATGGAAAACGATATCCTGAACTTCGTTTTCCAGGATTTACTGATGCTTGGGAACAGCGTAAGTTGGGATAGATATTGCAAATAATAAAACTGGTGGAGGGAACTCTGAAAACACTAATCTTGAATATTGGAGTGGTGATATACCTGATACAAAGTCATCTGATTGTAGTATGAAGGTGATGATATGTACATGTTAATAGTATAAAAATTTATTGACAAAAATGCATAAAAAAATTCAGCTGCAAAATTAATTTCTCATGATTCGAAACTGCTTTAGTTACGAGAGTTGAGTTGGGTAAAGTTGCAGTAATAAATCAAGATGTTTACTACTAGTCAAGATTTTTTTATCTATTTGAGTGATGTATTTGATGGGAATGTATATCAAGATTTATTGCATATCAATGATTCGATTTAAGCAAGGGATGAAGTTTACTGGTCAAGGAACATCAATGAAAAAGATTTTCGTAAAACTGATTTAATGGAACAAAAGTATAGCCATACCTACTTCAATAGAAAGAGCAAAAACTTAATTGCTAGTCTTTTGTCAGACAGATAGTATTATTACCCTTCATCAGCGTAAGTTGGATCACTTACAATTACAGAAAAAAAGCATTACTTCAACAGATGTTTGTATAAATAAAGGAGATTTTTGTATGGCAGAATCAAAAGCACAGAATATTTCAAGCCAATTATGGGCTATTGCCAATGATTTGCGTGGCACAATGGATGCAAGCTCTTTCAAAGATTACATTCTTCCATTTTTTTGTTCTATAAATATCTTTCGATTCATCAAGAAGAGTACTTAGTTAATAATGACTTGGTTGATGTTTCAGATGGAAAAATCTGTTAATGAGGCATATAAGGAACTTGTCGAAGAGGCAGGCTTAGAGGCTTGTTTAATTGATATTGCAGGTACGTTAGGATATGTTATTAATCCTGAGGATACATGGGCTTTTTGACTGAAAGTATTCATAATGGCTCAGTTATTCCTAGTGATTATCAACGATTATTTGAAAATTTTAATAAGAATGCTGAAATTAATAAAGAGGCTGCAGCAGATTTTAGAGGTATTTTTAACTACATTAATCTTGGTGACTCTGGACTTGGATCAACAACAGCCGGAAGAACGAAGACTTTAAATGCGGTTGTTACTAAAATTGATGAAATCGAGTATAAAGATGAAAATGGTAAAGATATACTTGGTGAGATCTATGAGTATTTGATTGGTAAGTTTGCAGCTAATGCTGGTAAAAAAGGTGGGGAGTTCTATACACCACATGAAGTTAGTCAAATCTTGGCTAAAATTGTTACTGGCAATATAAAATCTCAATCTGATACTTTCACAGTCTATGACCCTACAATGGGTTCTGGTTCACTACTATTGACGGTTCGTAATGAATTGCCTGATGGATCTCGTCAAGGTGCAGTTAGCTTTTACGGGCAAGAACTAAATACAGTTACCTATAACTTGGCACGTATGAATTTAATGATGCATGGTGTTACGTATAATAATATGACACTGAATAATGCTGATACTCTTGAAAGTGATTGGCCAGATGGTCCTGACCGTGATGGGATTGATAGACCACGTTCCTTTGATGCGGTTGTTGCGAATCCTCCATATTCTGCGAAATGGGATAATAGTGAAAGTAAACTTAAAGATCCACGCTTTAGTGAATATGGTAAATTAGCACCAGCCTCTAAAGCAGATTATGCTTTCATATTACATAGCTTATATCACCTAAACAATGAAGGTACAATGGCAATCGTTTTACCTCATGGTGTTCTATTCCGTGGCGCAGCAGAAGGTAAGATTCGCCAAACTATTATAGAAAAGAATTACCTTGATGCGGTGATTGGTTTGCCTGCAGAACTTGTTCTATGGCACAAGTATCCCTACAACAATTCTTGTGTTTAAGAAAAACCGTACGACACGCGATGTACTATTTATTGATGCTAGCAATGAGTTCGAAAAAGGGTAAAAATCAAAATAATTTAAGTGATAAAAAAATATTACTAAAAATTATTGAAACATACCGAAAATAGACAAGACGTTGATAAATATGCACATGTTGCGTCTATCGAAGAAATTAAAAGAAAATGACTATAATCTAAATATTCCTCGATATGTAGACACATTTGAGGAAGAAGAAGAACTTAATCTTGATGAAATCAATCGTATGATTGAACAAGATAACCGAGAAATTGCACAACTTGAAAAAGAAATAGCCGAACAATTAGCCCTATTAGGTGTCAAAATGTAAGGAAAAGAGGTAGAAAAAGACCAAATAGGACTTTTCTACCTCTTTTTGTATTCTTGGGAACAGCGTAAGTTATCAGATATTTTTAAAAGTTAATTCCGGTAAAGACTATAAACATCTAGAACAAGGCGATATACCTGTATATGGTACTGGTGGCTATATAGTTAAGTGTGAATGAGTCTTTATCTAATATAGATGCTATAGGAATTGGTAGAAAAGGAACGATTGATAAGCCGCAATATCTCAAAGCACCTTTTTGGACAGTAGACACTTTATTTTATCTTACCTGCATTAGATAAGCATTCAATTTTATTCTTATACTATTTAATGCAATTGATGCCTTGGAAAAAGTTTGATGAATCAACAGGGGTTCCTAGTTTATCTAAAACTACTATTGATAATATTAATGGTTATGTACCATCAAATCCCAAAGAGGAAGAATTAATTAGTACACTATTTAATCAGCTTGATAAATCTATTACCCTTCATCAGCAAGAGCCATTTCTATGTGGGAACAGCGTAAATGGTGGGGTAGAATTATGTTGACAATAGAGGAAAAATCCGAACTATTTTTATATTTATTACGAAAAATGGATACGAATTTATAAAGAAGGGGCTATTCGTAATGTAACAATGCGAAAATATGAGATAACTCTATTATGGTTAAAAATTAGTTCCTGAACTTAAGCTTTCACAATTAAACAGAATATCGTATCAACAATTATTAAATGATTATGCAGAGTTTCATGAACGACAAACAACAATGGACTTTCATCATCAAATTAAAGCGGCTATATTGGATGCAGTAGATGAAGGATTTATTGATAGGGATCCGACGCGGAAGGCCATTATAAAAGGTCGATCACCAAGAATAAAAGAAGATTAAATATCTAAATCAGTTTGAATTACATACCTTGTTAGTTAATTTGAAATTGACATCCGAGATTAACTGGGATTGGTTGATATTGATAATAGCTAAAACTGGGATGCGATTTTTCAGAAGCTTTTAGCATTAACGCCAAAGGATTTTTGATTTTTTCACATCAATCATTGATTGTGGATAAAAACGTGGGATTATAAAGGGAATGGTGGATTTCTGCCAACAAAGAATCGCTCATCAGTTAGAAAAAAATACAGCTTGATTGGCAAACAATCATAAAGTTCTCAGAATTAATTAAAGGCTTACCTGAAGATAAGCCGATATTTGTGAAAGGTCGTGTATTTAATTCCACAATTAATGGTGTATTAGAAAGATATTGTAAAAAGTTAGGAATACCAGTTATATCAATCCATGGGTTACGACATACGCATGCTTCACTATTACTTTTTGCAGGAGTATCGATTGCAAGTGTCGCAAGAAGACTTGGGCATGCGAGTATGACAACAACACAAAAAAACATATATACATATTATTCAAGAAATGGAAAATAGAGATATCGATCTAGTGATGCGGTCTATGGCTGGATTAGCATGAGAATTATTATATAGAAATGGCTTTTTACTGATGAAGGGTAATAGAATCTTCAATAGTCTAGAATTAATTTGTGCTAATCTTAGTTTCTGTTCCTCTGATGATAGGAGTACTAAAACTCATCTTTTCCATTTGTTTACCAGAAACTTCAACAAAACGTTGATCCTGCATCAGTTACTTCATCTATAAGCATAAATCTCGGTAGTCATGAGTATATCAATAAATTGACGTATCTAATTCTATTTGAATCAGCGAGTAATCGATTGAAACCCCGTGATTTGTACACGCTTCAGCTTGTAAAAATTGCTGTATTACCTATACCTGCCCTTGATGTCATAAAACAGTTCAATTGGAGTAATTTACAGAACTTTTCTCAGACTCAACTTTTGTTATTTTTCGAGTGATCTATTTACTAAACATAGCGATTCTTCACCTATTTCACTGGAGTACTACCAATCAATATCTCCATTCCAATATTCAGGATATTCATTAGTGCTTGGAGTTCCTGCCCCAGTATACGTTTAACTAAACATCACCTGATAACTTACGCTGTTCCCAAGTAATTTTAAGGAGATAAATATGCAGAATTTTTGATAATTATGAAAAATATGAAAAATGAGTGAAACTGAGTTTCGATTAAAGGTAAGTGAATTAGAGGTAAAACTGTCTGAAATTGGATTATCTTTAATTAAAGAATATGCTAGTGGCGGCTTAAAGGCACTACTTTTATTAAATGGTGCAGCTGGTATAGCTATCTTAGCTTTTTTTAGGAAATATTTTGGGAACTGAATTTGATCGTTGGATTAGAGGGATTGCATGGGGATTAGTTTTCTTTTCGATAGGTGCCTTTTTCAACTATTTCTTGGTTATTTGCCTATATATCACAAACATACTATAACGAAGCTAATGGTAATGATAAAATGATTAAGAATGGTACTATCTGGCGTAATACTACAATTATAACTGTTGTTGTTAGTGGAATTGCTTTTTCTTATTGGTGGATTTTTTTGATATTTTTATGTTATAACTAGTTATTAAATTATGAAATAAATGAGAAATATAAGAAGTTCTTATTGGGGTAATATCTTTAAGAAATAGGCTGACTTTACGGTTGGACTGTTTTTATTTGATTTTTCATGAAATCTCTTTCTTCTACCTGTATAATATTTTTCATTAGTCTAATGAGAGGGTAGGTATAGATGAAAGATATTGCAAAAGCAAATTATAAAGTATTGGTATTCACTTGAATGTTTGCAACCGAAAGAGGTTCCCTAAGTATAAAGCAATTCCTAAGAAGTATGTTAATGAGCTTGTATTTACTACTGAGAATGATACAACTACTATTTATCAACAGTCTGTAATAAAACCTTATTGAAAAGAACAAATTCGCGTGTTTCTACGTATGTAGTCCCGTTACCAAATGATCCTTATAATTACTCTATTACTGATGAGATTAAATATTTTAAGGATGAAAAGGAATATGTTTTAGATGATGAACATGCTGTTCTGTTATGTGTAGTTAAAGGGACTGAAATATTAGAGGCTTTCATTGATAAATTAGAAATTGAATATCCTGAAAAACCATATTTAGGGAATGTGTATAGTGCATCATTTATCGTTGATGCAGATGGATACTATAAAGAGGGCAGTCTACAAATTGCTCCTTTTATTTGGGTGATTTATCAAATGATGTTTCAGCCTGATGTGGAGTTTAAAGATATTAAGTTAGATGGATGGGATGAGGTTGTTAAAGAAATCGAGGATGGTTTTAATCTTCCTGAGGAAAAGGTATCCCTTGATAAGGCTGCACGTGTGATCAATGCGTATATACAAGAGCATATCTTGGATCCTATGGGCGTTACCATGTTTCGTGCCGGTGATATTTATGGTTATTGTGGTTTTAAGGAAGAGGAAATTCAGCTTGTTAAAGCTGATACAATGCCTATTAATGATTTAAAATCTAGTTTTTTTCCTTGATGATTTACAGTTGGTCTTACGGCACATTGATACATTAAAGGATGATGATAAGGTATTATCTTATATTAATAGTCTTAATCAGGATATTGAGCATTATGATTTGTTGAAAGATACTAAGCAGATGCGTAAATGGTATAATCCGAAGGTATTACCATATGGTAGATGGCCTTCAAAGTTTAACTTATCCTTTATGCAGCAAATTGCTGTTAATATTGCTAAGGAGAATCCTAAAGACGTCTTTTCTGTTAATGGGCCTCCTGGTACAGGAAAAACTACGTTATTGAAGGATATCATTGCTAGTAATATTGTTGAACGTGCTGCTAAGTTTTGTGAAAGTAATCATGTAAATGATATCTTCAAAAAGGTTGTGGGCCGAGATGGGATCTCTTTTTACTATGATATACCTAGTGATATTGCATTATATGGCATGCTGGTGCTTTCATCAAATAATAAGGCCGTTGAAAATATTACATTAGAATTGCCAAATATTTCCTCTGTGGAAGAGGGGACTAATGGGGCTACATTATTTCATCCAGATTCCTCTAATCAACAGGTTGATTTATCTTATTTTTGCTAAGGATAAGAAGTATCAATTTGTTAAATCTAATGAGGTATATTTTACCTTTTTAGCAGATCGTTTAGCAGAGAGTAATGAACAATGGGGCTTAATTTCTGCGAGACTTGGTAAGAAGTCTAATATAAACACATTTATGCCAGTATTAGATGTATTATCCTCAGATATGTCCTCTATTATGCGTATGCCTAGTGCTCAAGATGCTTTTGAAAGTGCCAAGAAACAGTTTCAGGCTCAACATAATCTTGTAAAAAGCATTATTTACTTATGTAACAGTCTATGAAGAGAATATTCATTTGATTCAAGAATTAAAGGGTAAAATCGATAAATTAAAAGAGGAAGTTCTTGTAATCAATGAACAATTAAGTAAGTATGATGATTTAGATGATAATTTGTTGAAGTTGATAGAGCGTAAAAAAATAGTATTGAGTCTAAATTAATAGAGTTGAACAGCAAACGTTCTATTATTGATAAGATTTGGAGTGCTACTAACTGGTCTATTTTTAGAAGCCATGAGTAATGCTGCATTGTTATCAGTTATTGAAGACGAGACTACAAAGCTTCAAAAATGTTAAAGGTGAATTAGATGCATTACACCAGTTGGTTAATGAGCGTGAATCTATAATCAATACGAAAGATGGTTTATTAGCTGATATTAAAGAGTTTGATAATACTCTTCAAAAATAGAAGAAACACAGCAAGATATTTTTAGGTACATTAAAAATTAGTACTAAAGCTTCTATACATTGCTTTGATGATATAGTATCAAAATTAATGTCACCTGATGAGGACCGAGCAGAGGCCCATACAGCGTTCTTATATATGTGCAACTACTTAAATGAATGTAGAGAGCATTTGTTATATGATGCTTTACAATTGCAAAAGGCTGTTGTTATGAGTAATGCTTTCAGAAAAAATATGCAATTACTTAGTCAGTATTGGGGCTCATTAAATGATAGGAAAAATTTACAGAAAAATTTTGACCTTGATGCCATATTCCCTGCATTAATTAATTCCTTGATGGTTGCAGTACCAGTTATTTCTTCCACCTTTGCTGCTGTGGAGAGATTTTTGATTAATTGTAAATCTGAAAGTTCGTTAGGTACAATTATTATCGATGAAGCAGGACAAGCGTCACCTCATATGCTTGTAGGGGCATTATTCCGTGCGCAAAAGGCAATAGTAGTTGGTGATCCTAAACAGATTGAACCGGTACAAACTGTACAGGATTTGTTTGTCGAAAAAATTGGTGGCGAAGGTATTGGTAAATATCGGACTAAAGAGTTATCTGTACAAAGTTTAGCTGATGCACAAAATTCATTTGCAGGCATTATCAAAAATCTTGATGGTTCTGAATCTTGGGTTGGTTGTCCACTCGTTATTCATAGACGCTGTAAGGATCCTATGTTTACAGTAGCTAATGATTTATCCTATGGTGGCTTTATGATTAATAAGACTCTGGATACTAAAGAGACTATTGATTTATGCAAAGAGAGCTGTTGGATAACATATGATGCAAGTAATATTGAATCTACTACTGGTAAAGATAGATATATACAAGTACAAGGTCAAATTGCTTTTTGAATTGATTCAAAAGTTACGAGCAAGAAATACCAAATTTAAAGATATTTTTATCATTACACCATTTACCAGTGTGGCATATGGTTTTAAAAAGTATATGGAATCCCTTAGTAATGATATTGTGAATTGGACTAAAGAGGATAATAAGAAAGACTGGTTAGATGATAATATCGGTACGGTTCATACCTTCCAAGGTAAAGAAGCTAAAGTCGTTATTTATATGTTAGGCTGTCAAAGCGATGGCGCTGCTAATGGAGCTATTAAATGGGTTAACGCCAATAATGTAAATGTAGCCTTTACTAGAGCAAAAGAATATATCTATGTTATTGGTGATGCTACTAAATGGGCAGAACTTAATAAAAACCTTGCCTTCGCACAAAGATACTTACCTATTTATACCTTAGAGGATTTATAAGCGAGTAAATTGTGATCTTACTAACAAAATAAGGAAAGAAATCCTTAGATTTCTTTCCTTGTTTTTAATATGATATAATTTATATCAAAGTGAGGCATAAATGGTTTCGACGCCAGACTTCGCTTCTAAAGTAAAATATTTGAAGAAACGGTCTGACTTCTATGTCGGGCCTTTTTTCATACCACTATTAGAAAGCTAGCTTTCAGCTAGAGGTCAATCACTTTGCTGCCATGATAATGGTCGCTACAAGTATGCCAAAGGAAATCATGAGTGATAACACTTTGAATGTACTCATATCGATCACCGCCAATCTCTAGAAGATTAGCAAAAGATTGGACCCATTTAGAGGCCCTCAAATTCAATATAGTGCTGTCAATAATAAAAGTAAATAGATTAGAGGTTCCTAATAGTCACCCTAGGTGACTATTAGGAACCTCTTTCGTTTAGTAACACTATTAGATGTGTTGTATTTTAATATATTACTAGAGTTACTTATTTATTTTTAATGTAACTTTGCAGTAAAAATGAAAATATAATGAATGAGTGTTTAATGAAGAATATATTTTTAAAAATATGCTTTATATTATGGGGAGGTATTTTATGTCTACAGAAAAATACTATAAAGGAGAAGTTTATACTTACAATAACTGCCAACACAGTTATATCTACTGATTCACGATTCGATATTAATAATCTTGGCTTAGGAGATTATTACAAAAACGTTAGATGTGAAATTTGAGAATAGTAATGGGGAGATAATCACACGTAACTATAATAAAGGCGAACGAAAAAAACTCGAATCAAACTTTGCTCTAGATTAGCATTTCAAATATTTGAAAAAGAAATTGTTAATTTATCTGCAGAAGAAAAAGAAATGTTTCCTGTCTGTAAATATAATCCAGATAGTGAACTAAAGCATGGGATTTACTCGAGTGTTGCATCCTTTTAAACGCTATCGCAATTCCATTGAATATATGAAATATTCCTATGGAGAGGGTAGATTATTTGTCATTTATTGTTGGAACTTATTTTCTACTATTATTTTTGTTCAAGAGTGTTTAAAGCGTTTTTGGCCAAGAAGGAGATAAATTTATACTTACTTATCGGGACAAAGATAGTATAGAAAGTGAAGAGAACACAATTGAAGCTACGGTTCAAGAAGAATTGGAAAAACCAATTAAAGAATATAGAAATCCATATTCACGTAAGCTCATCGAGTCTAAAAATATAATTTTTAGAGGCGCTCCTGGCACAGGAAAAACCTATTTAGCTAAGCAAATAGCTGCAGATATAATTAGTGATGGCTATTATGATAATTACGAATTGCTTAGTGATGAACAAAAAGCAGCAAATTGAGTTTGTTCAATTTCATCCAAGTTACGATTATTCCGATTTTGTTGAAGGCTTACGTCCAAGAATTAATGAGGGGGTAATGCTTTTTGAATTACAAGATGGAATTTTTAAAAAATTTGTAGCTAAAGCAAGAGCAAATTATGAGAACTCCCAAAAAAACACCTGAAATTATCGCTAAAGAGATCGAAGTACAAGAGGATATTACTTCCTTTTTAGATGAGGTAGAGTTTGGGGTTGATCAATTTCAGACTATGAAGGGAAGTACTTTTTATATATCAAGTATAGATGGAAAGTATATTTATATTACGATACCAGAGAATAATATCGTAAATAAACTATCTATTAATATAGTTGACATTAAAAATGCTTGAGTCTGGAGTAGATTTTTAAAAAAAGGTTAAAGATATATCAACATTCTTTGGTAAAACATTTAATGTTCAGGTATATTCTTATTATTTTGCTATCTTTCAAGCTATTAAAAAAGTAGAAAAGCACGAATTAAACCAACTGTAGAATCCGAAAAACTTAAGAAATATTTTTTTATAATTGATGAAATTAATCGTGGGAAATTTCAAAAATCTTTGGTGAGTTATTCTTTGCTATTGACCCAGGCTATCGTGGTAGAGCAGGAGCGATATCTACTCAATATTCCACTATGAGTTCTAATGAAGAGAAATTCTATATCCCTGAAAATGTTTATATTATTGGGACTATGAATGATATAGATCGCTCTGTTGATAGTTTTGATTTTTGCAATGAGACGGCGTTTCCGATTTATTGAAATTAAAGCTGATTCTACTACAGATATGTTAGATGGGTTAACTAACATTAATATAAATTTAGATAGTTTAGAAAATGACACTTTTGAAAGAAGACGCTCTGAATCGAATGGAACGTCTTAATAAAGCTATCGTTGAAGTTGAAGGGCTAAATGAAAATTACCAAATTGGTGCAGCTTACTTTTTTAAAACTAAAAAAACATTGGATTTTTAATCAATTATGGGAAGACTATTTACAGCCATTATTACAAGAGTATATCCAAGGTCTATATAATGAAGCTGAAATAATGACAACCTTTGCTAAAGCATATGGTTATAAAGAGGATAAAAATAGGAGATGGCAATGGAACCTTTGAAAATAAAGGATAATACTTTATAACTCTCTATTATGTTAAATTGCAAAAAAATCTTACTAACTGTATATTGAATAAAAACGTTACACCAACTTGAGCATGAGGGACTTTTTTATCTTTCCTCGTTATATAAATAACTCCGAAGATCTGACAAGAGATCAATTGGTTTTTACAAACTATTAATAATTCTATACGCACTGGAAATGTTATGGGGGTTGTAGGCCATGGTACGGAGCGTTTAATTATTGAATCTCGCTTTAGTAATAATAGAAACGATTATTTTTTTAAGTATTTGTTGAAGAGAGTACTCGACTTACCTAATATTGTAGATTTAGAAACTGATGCAAATAAAGACAAACAGTTATTTAACCTTCTACTATTCATGTTTCCTCAATATTTAAGAGCTGCTATGCGGAAAGGGCTTTTATAAAGAGTATATTAATAGGAAGAGTAATGATTCGAATATAAAAAGGTATAATCGATATTCCTCGACATATTAATAAAAACACGCCTTTTATAGGTAAAATTGCTTATAATGAAAGATTATTTTCATATGATAATTCGCTAATCCAGCTTGTAAGGCATACAATTGAAGTTATTAAAGGTATCCAAGTCGGCCATAATATATTGTTTAATATAAAGGATGAAGTAAAGCTAATTGTTAATGCGACACCAACATATGAAAATCTATGATCGACAAGCCATTATAAAAAGTAATGAAAGGAATATCGTTCGTCACGCTTATTATAAAGAGTACGCCGCATTACAAAGATTATGTTTAATGATTTTACGGTATCAAAAACATGAGTTTGGTTTTTAATAGTCAGAAAATCTTTGGCATCCTTTTTGATGGTGCTTGGTTATGGGAAGAATATATAAATATTTTTAGTTAGTGATATTTTTTTACCATCCTATGAATAAATCCCAAAGAGAAGCACAATATTTGTTTAATAATGAGGGAAGAATATACCCAGACTTTATTAGTAGAGTTGATAAGCTACGGGTTATTGCGGATGCAAAGTATAAACCTATAAAAAAATATTAAGAACAAAGATTATCTACAGGTATTAGCCTATATGTACAGATTTGATGCCAAAAAAAGGATATTATTTTTATCCTGATATTAACCATCAGGAGTCATTCCAGTTAAAAGCTAAATAGCGGATCTACCTATGAAAAAATGTTATGGGCCGTAATGATATTAGTATTATAAAACTCGGGCTGGAGATACCTCAGGGGTGTAATGATTACTATGACTTCGTGGACGAAATTCAACTAAATGAAGAGAGATTTATTAATAATCTTAAGGCGATACTATAATAGTATTCATTACGAATGTAAATTAAATTGGATTTGCTAATAATCATATATGATTATTGAAAAACGGTCTGACTTCTATGTCAGACCGTTTTTTTATATTAAATAGTAAGTATCAGTTATGCAGTCCTCGCTTGCCGTATATTTTTTAAGATTATAGCAATAATTGTATTTAATACGAATAGAAGAGCAAAGCATAATAAGGCTGTAGTATAGCCATATCCGGCTTCGTGAAAGTATGATACGAGCATAGGTCCAGCAATACCTGCTAATCCCCAAGCGGTTAGGATACGGCCGTGAATAGTAGAAAGCTGGCGTATGCCATAGAGATCCGCAAGATAAGCTGGCATACAGGAGAAGCCGCCGCCATAGCAGGTGATAATAAGAAGGATTAAAATTTGGAATGTTAAAACACTATTTGTTTCGGCGAGTAAATAGAATGCGATGATTTGTATAATAAAGAATAGTATGTAAGTTTGTGCTCGCCCAAGGTAATCAGAGATAGTAGACCATGCAATGCGCCCACCGCCATTGAAGATACCGATGATACCAACCAGTGATGCAGCTGCTGTAGGTGTCATACCAATGGCTTCTTGCGCCATAGGGGAGGCTAAGGATAGTAGGCCTATACCACAGGTAATATTAATAAAGAATACCCACCAAAGGGCCCCGAATTGCCAAGTTTTCATGGCATCATTGGCTAGCATGCCATGGGTATGAACGTACATGGTGGATTTATCTTTCGTAGTTCGAGTTGGGTGTTTTGGTTGAGGTGCTTTCAAATATAGCGAAGAGGCGCTCATAATTACGAGATAGATTACACCGAGGATAATGAAAGTATCCACCAATCCAACCTGAGCTACAAGGTATTGCATAAGAGGCCCTGCAATGAGAGAAGCAAACCCAAAACCCATAATAGCTAAACCAGTAGCAAATCCTGGGCGATTTGGAAAGTATTTCACGAGTGTAGAAACTGGTGTTATATAACCAATGCCTAGTCCAATGCCACCGATGATGCCGTAGAAGAGATAGAGTAAGGTAAGATTGTGTATGCTAAGTGCATAGGCCGTACCCAATAATCCGGTTACCCAGAATAACATAGCGAGAAGTCCACTTTTCTTAGGACCAATTTTTTCTGCAAAGGATCCAAGAAAGCCCGCAGATAGTCCGAGTATTAAAATGGCTAATGAGAATGTCCATGTTGTTTGCGATAAAGTAAAACCCATATCTGCCATAATAGGACGTGTGAGTACGCTCCATGCATATACGCTACCAATGGATATGTGCAGACCAATGGCTGCTAATGCAATAAACCAACGATTTCTCATAAGAAAAACTCCTTTCATATAGGTGAGATATTCAGATATAGATAAAGAAGCATTTGTTACGGGAAGGCAATAAAAAAGACCATCTGAACAAAAGCTTGCCCAGACGGTCGGCTATTACACGATGTGTGCTACTGTGCATGTAGTTAATTCTACGTATCCGTCAGCCCAGTAGGAATATATTACAAATATAGCAATTGAAAGGACATCTTGTCGGTGATATAAGTCACTATCGTATGCACTATAAGGCTTTTATAAAAGAAAAGAAGGAAAGAAACAATTCGATTCCTTTCTGTGTTTAGATATGATATAATTTATATAAAAGTGAGGCATAAATGGTTTCGACGCCAGACTTCGCTTCTAGAATTTAATGTTGAAGAAACGGTCTGACTCTCAATGTCGGGCCTTTTTTTCATACCACGATTAGAAAGCTAGCTTTTAGCTAGAGGTCAATCACTTTGCTGCCATGATAATGGTCGCCACAAGTATGCCAAAGGAAATCATGAGCGATAACACTTTGAATGTACTCATATTGATCACCGCCAATCTCTAGAAGATTAGCAAAGGCTGGACCCATTTAGAGGCCTCAAGTTCAATATAGTGTTGTGAATAATAAAAGTAAATAGATTAGAGGTTCCTAATAGTCACCTAGGTGACCAATAGGAACCTCTTTCGTTTTTGTAATTACTATCATAAAAACGAATTAACTATGTTACAATACAATTAATATTAGTGTTTAGTGGGGAGATATTTATGAAAACGTTGTATTACATTACTAAATTTAGGTTTGTGTTTAGCGGCACCAATGCTTTCAAACGCTAACGATATTAGACCTCTAATACATGTTACGAATATACATAATGGTCAATATGATGAGGGTTTAGATGCTATTACAGAAACCAAGTTTTTTGGTCCGTATCAGTTCCGTGTATTGAAGGGCTCTGTGGAGACTAAAGGGGAAACTAAAGATATAGATGGCAGAGCCTTTAGAACCTCTGATGGTGTCTTCATGCATGTGAAGGCTAGATCTATCGATAATACAAGTATTTCTTTAGATAAAGAGATTGAAAAAATTGTTAAAGATAGAACGGTTCCTGAACCTACTGCAAAGATGGTATTGCCTATTAAGTATGATGTAACAGAGGTCGATAATGATGGTGTGCGTAGTTTACTAGCCGAATTTATGTATGGCTGGCCATTACATAATAGGACGGATATGGTATTAGTTACTGATTATGAAGATACTCGTTACTATTATAAGTTGCAGTTTTATAGAGACAAGCTACCAAATGGTGTTCGCATTGAGCAGTTGCGCCAGATGATTATGGATGCGCGGTTTAGTTATAAATAAGGTGTATTTGATCAGACGCCCATATTTGTTTATCCTAATGTATTTAGTCAGTCTGTAATATTTAGCTGAACGGGTATAGTAAAAGTAAATTAAAAAGAGGTTCCTATGAGTCAACTTGTGACCATTAGGAACCCTCTTTATTGTGCAAGAGTTTATATAGTTTTCAAACTATTATAATATGCTTTTACCTAAAGGAAATATAGTTTTACCGAATACTTTGTTAACAAGTACAGCACCAGAACCGTAGAAGCCCAAGAGGGATATGAATAGTTCAGACCATGCTGCAAGAGCGAAGAAGCCTGTTTTTGCCGCCTCAAGAATAGGTCTGTTGCTAGACCGAAGAATAGGAAGCAGATAAGTAGCATTATAGCGAATACAACTTTGTTTGTTTTCAAAGATGCAATAGTACCAAAGATAGAGAAGATTAAAAAAAGCCTACAAAAAGCGAATGCTAATTGTGTTACATCGAAACCTTTTTGAATTTCAGGACCGAAAGACCCCATTTGGATTAACCAAACACCAGCCATTGCAGACCAAAATAAACCGTACGCACCAAATACAACGGATCCAAATGGATTGTTTTTTTCTTGAAATCAAAATAGCTTGCCATTAATTGGGCCAATGAACCTAATAAAACAGCCTAAGGTATAATAACGGATGTTGTTGGGCCAGACCAGCTTACGCGGGACGTGGATACCACAAAACATACAATAGCTAAACCTAGTAGACCAAGACCTGTAGGATCTGCTACATTTTCACTCATTTCAACTTTTCTTACTTCCTTTTCCATTTGTTCCTCATTTCTCTGTCAACTAACTACAACCATACAGTAGAATATTCACATGGTATTGTGCGGTCATATCCCTGTTTAATATACTCTCTATTGAATTGACGGCGTATCTATGTGAAAGCACTGCCCCATAAATGTAACATATATCACATTTTTGAGGCAATAGATTTGAAATAGGAGCTATGCGTAAAATGTATAATGTGAAAAATGAAATAAAATTGAGCAAATAAAAGAAAAACTGTACAAAATGAGAATTTTAAGATTTTAATTCCCAATTTTGTACGATTTTTAAATTATAAATCTCTTATTTATATGAATTTGCTATAGATTATTGACAAGAATTTAGAATATGTCAATGACTATACTCAATATATGAGTAGTATCTTGAATATGGCTAATCCTATCATAAGGTCCATGAGTAGGTGTATATATTATTTATTCAAGGTTTCAACAATGCTTAGAATATCTTCTGCTTTACGAGCAATATGTGTTACGCCTAGTTCTTGATGGAGCGATTCCTCTCTAAAGCCCCATGTAACACCAATGCAAAGTAGGCCGGAGTTTTCTGCAGTAGCTACGTCAACTTCAGAGTCACCTACATAAATAGATTCGTCCGATGTAGAGTTTAGTTCTTTTAACGCTTGTAACACCATGTCTGGAGCAGGTTTACGTTGTAATCCTGGCCGTTCACCAATGGCAACAGGCAAACGATCGCCAAAGTACTCTTTATTAAGTGGTGTTACACCTTCTTGGATTTTGTTAGATACGATAGCTAATTTATAACCTTGTTCACGCAATACATCAAGCATATCTAGGATGCCTGGGTAGGGAGCTGTTGTATCTTTTTAGATGCTCACCATAGTAAGCTTTTGAATTCCTCAATGTATGGCTCTAATTCGTTATCTGCTACAGAACTTGGTAAACATTGACGCATCAAATAGGTTACTGCATTACCCAGAGCTGCCTTTATCTCTGCTAGAGATTTTTCAGGGAAGTTATGTGTACGTAGAACATGATTTACGGCGTTGGCTAAATCTGTAGCTGTATTGAGCAATGTGCCGTCGCAATCAAAAAACGATGGTAGTATATTTCATAGGGACCTCCAAATGTAATTATTAACTATTCTATTATATGACAGGCGGAGAAAATTTTCATAAAAAAATTGGACTATGTTACAATTAACGTACTATAGTTGGGAATTTTAAAATTGGAGAGATAAATGATTCGTAAAACAATAGTATTTTCAGTATATATCAGCTTAATTACTGGTTTAGTAGGGGCTGTTGATGTTAATATTCCCGGTGCGGATAATAGAATTTCTGCAAATGCTTATGAAAGTTATATACATCATGATTCCTTAATTAGAAATATACAAGAGGAAGCCTTGAGAGACTTTCAAAAAGAGTAAACAGTATGATAAAAACTAAGCAGCTATATAGAGATAATGGCCTATCTGAAAAAGAGGCTGAAACAGTCATTCGAGAAAGTTATGTAGGTCCCCTTAATCTGTATGAGGGCAAACAGAGGTTATTGATCATAGTGGAAAAAGGGATTCGTTTCCTTTGTACCTTATATGAGTTATTATAAAGTGCAGAAACATAATATAACTGATAAATATATAGGGTATGAACTTTTTCTCTCATAATATGACAACAGGCTTTAATAGTTGAAAAATAAGCAGAATTGGCAAAGTTCTGATTATATGGGAAAGCCATTTAATTCGATCACGGAAGAGGATTTACGTAAAGATTATAAACGACCTACAAACATAAAAAGAGTTTGAATCGATTTCTTATAAACCAGAAGATATTCACGGAGCGAGTTTTTTTCTTATGCTGGTTTTAATGGATAGCTATTGGGATTCTTTTGTATGGCAAAAATTAAGAAAAAAATAATAAAGCTCAATTTTACTCTAATTTAAACTTTGCTTTTGATAATGATTCGACTATTCGATATCATGTAGGTATAACTGAAGCTAAGCGGGATATGGGGCAGGTAATTAGTCCCATACTGGTTAATTATGTGTTACCATCTATTAAACCTTTAACAGATAGCAATGTATATTCTCATACAACAAAAAAATAGACGGTGAAAATTTTATTTATCGTATTCTTAATGATGCAAAAAGTTAGTGCTACTTTTAGCAGATTTTAAAAGTGGTTTATTTTATAAAAGTCCTTCTGGTATAACACAAACTATCTTTATAGATTCCATAGCTAAGGAGCGTGGAACTGATTCTATTGCGCTAGCTAGCTTTATGGATGAGGTGATTATGAATGCAGTCCAATCGCCTGAAGACTTTTGTCCATTTCTCTAAACGCATTGTATGGAAATGATGGTGTACCAGGTATTTTTAGTGGAACAAGAGAAAGCTAATAAAGAGGGTATAATGGTATTTTATATTCAGGATGGAACGACAGCTTTAACTAGTATATTGAGTTATAATAGAAATATGTCTTATACTAAAGAACAACTTCGTAATATGATAACTGATGTTAAGTTAGTTACTATTCCTGAGAAATTCAAGGGCAATGTTGATCTTGCTAATATTGAAGATATAGTTAAAAAGATTTGGAGAAATAGTATGACTGAAATACAAGCTCTTTTATTGATAAAATCTATTCTCGAATCCGCAGATATTCACGGTATTGAACATATGTTAAGTGAAGATTGTGAGTATATGTCTACAGGTCGTGGTATTATTGGGCGAAACCGCAATGAAACTGTTGAGTTTTTGTCCTCTATGACTGAGTCCATCAAGGCTGATAATGTGCCTGTTACGTGCAAGGTCATGCATATTACCGATGTGTATGAGGAGGATGCGCTATTTCACGAGGGTCGTCATGGTTTAACCGTTTCCTATGAAAACAACGATAATTACGTGTATATGATTTTTGTAGATGTAAATGATAAAGGCCTTGTAGATCGTATCGTTTCAAGCCAAGAAAATTATAGTATTGAGTATGATGATCTTCGTTTTGGCGCTGATGAAAGCGAATATGCTTTTATTTCTGCACCAGCTACTGTGAAAGACTGGATTACAGCCCTTAGCATGTGGTTAGAAACGGCGAATGTAGATATTGATGATTTCTATCAATATATCGATGAAGATACGCGCGTTGTATTTCAAAAGGGCGATGCAGAATCGATTACTCTTGAAAGTGGCCTTGATGTAGAGGACTACTTTGATCAGTTGATGAATCAGCATTTTGATGCGGTGCCTCATATCATTCGCGATGAGGAAGATGGTCTTATTCTGACTTATGGTCCTATGAGTGCTATTGCTACCCTCAATGAAGAAGGTGCACTAGCACTTATCAGTATCTATATCGATACACGCGATGAAGATGAAGCGACTGATGAGGTTGGTTATATCGAAGAGGACTTAACAAAGGAAACTATTATTGAAGAGGATCTATATTAGTCGATACTACTCATTTGATATATCTAATCTAATTAGAATTAATAGATAGAAATAAAAACTACCAGTTAAACATATATCTTTTTAAAACAGATCTTCTGCTATGGAAGGATAAGCCACTAGATATTATGAATAACTGGTAGTTTTTTGTATTATTTATATTTCATCATGGTCTTTAATGAGACCAGCTTTTTTCTTTTTCCAGTAGGAGTAGTAGAATGGCAAGATTACGATACAGCCGCCTAGACCCCATAATAATTGGTTAGTTTGAGCTTGGGCAAGCATCCATAGGGATGTGCCAATAGCGATGACTGGGATTAAGTAGCCACCAGGGATTGTGTAGGAGCGAGCTTTGTCTGCCCATTTACGACGGAAGATAATAACAGCCAAACATGTTGGTAGGTATTGTGTAAAACGAGATACCGCGCTGATTGCTGCTAGTGTTGTAAAGGAACCAGACCATGCAAGTAATACACTGGCAATGGCAGTAACGATAGCTGCTACATATGGTGCATTGTAACGATTGCGTTTTGCTAAAGCACTTGGTAGCATACCATCTTCCGCCATGGATGTTGCCACACGAGGCGCATAGTAAGCTTCAGCAAAGTTGATACCACCCATAGAGATCAATGTGCCTATTAATACGATATACATACCAATAGGTCCAACAATTACGTTGAATGCATCTTGTACTGGAGCCTTGGTATTTGCTAAATCAGTACCGAGTACACCAATAGATACGGCGAGGATTGCCATATACAGAACGGATACGAGAAGCATACACATGATAATAGCACGTGGTAAATTCTTTTTAGGATTTTTCATATCCTCTGCAGCAATGGCAATAACTTCAAACCCTGTATAGGCAAAGAATAGAAGAACTGCAGCTTGAGCAAATGATCCATCTACATAGATGTCTTGAGGGAAGACTGGTGTAAAGTTAGCTCCATTTATAAAGAAAATACCAATTGCAATAAATAGGGCAAGAGGGACTAGCTTAGAAATAGTGATTAAGTTATTAACGAATTTGGATACGTTAACACCAAATATATTTACAATCGTAAGGCCTACAATTAAGATAAAATGAAATGACGTCCTTTGCAAAATCACCACTTAAAGCTGGTACTGCAGCACCTAATGCTGTAGCAAAACCAACGGCCATAGCCGCCCAGGCAATAACGGTGACGATCCATTTTAGAACGCCTACTTCAAAGGCCCAGAAATCACCTAATGCATGTTTTGCATATAGATAAGGACCGCCATTGCGTGTAAATAGGCTAGCTGCCTCTGCAAAGCAAAGGGCGATACAACCTGCGATAACGGCGTCAAATAACAGGACGCCTAAGCTAGCAGAACCAATTATGGAATATGCTTTGTTTGGTAGTAGGAAAATACCTGTTCCTACAATACCATTGATGCCAAGGAGTACAATACTCCAAAAGCCAAATTTTCCTGTTTCTTTCATGATACAATCTTCCTACTATTTAGTTATATTTTCTTGAGTTGCTTTTACGAATGCAGTAAATAAACGCTTTGCATTTTCATCATTTGTAGACATCATTTCTGGGTGGAACTGACAGGCTACTAACCAAGGATAAGATGGATCCTCTAAACCCTCTACAGTACCATCCTTAGCTCTTGCTACAACTTGTAATCCTTTACCAACATTTTTTACTGTTTGGTGATGATGGGAGTTCGTAATCCAAGTATTGCAACCTATAGCACCAGCTAGTTTTGATTTGGAATCAATTTTTACAGTATGGGTGCCAAGAGAAGGTGTTTGATTCTGAGAGTGTTTTATTGTACAGTTTTGATCATATTTTAAGTCTTGGAATAAAGAACCACCACGATAAACATTTAAGATTTGTAAGCCACGACAGATACAAAAGATAGGAATTTGTTTTTCTTCTGCTGCTTTAATTAAAGCAAAGTCGAATTGATCGCGCTCCGGAAATACATCACCAAGACCTTGCAGAGGTTCTTCTCCATAGTGAAGGGGATATACATCATGACCGCCGGATAATAGTAAGCCGTCAAGCTTTTGCTACCGTTTCGCGAGCTACATCAAGATTTTCGGTAAATGGAATTATAACAGGAATGCCACCAGTTTCCTCAATAGAACGAGGATAGTCTTGGTTTACGTAAGAACGCAATAAATCTACGTAAGGACCACCATTATCTCGTAAGATATTGCCAGATATGCCAATAAATGGTTTCGTCATAATATCACCTCATATGTGTAAAAATCTGTACAACCTGATGTTAGTGTATCAGATTTTTATGGATAAAAACACTACTAATAGATATAATTATAAGCTTTATAATTGAGAAAAATATGTTAAAGTTGATACATTTTACTATATTTTTCTTTATTTTCTTCAAGATATAGTTGTATAAGTTTATTGCGAAACATGATATGATAAACTACGAATGAACTGTACGGGAGGTTTACTATGGTTTTTTTCTAACATCTTTGCAAAGTATCATACCTATTGTGCTACTTATTTTTGTTAGGATATATATTAAAAGGGCGGGGCATGTTTAACCCTACCTTTAGTGGTAATTTATCGCGATTTATCATGTTGGTTGCATTACCAGCGGGAGTATTTGTATCTGTATTACATCACCTACATACTTCAGATATATGGAATTTACGATATGGCATGTTAGTGGTTGTCCCTAACATATGTTATTGCATATATCGTAGCTTTCATTATGATGAAAATGCTGAAAGTTCCTAAAGGACGACGTGGTATTTTCATCAATATGGTAGTAAATGATAACTGCTTGTTTATTGGGTTACCAGTGCAAATTGCACTCTTTGGGCAAGAGGCACTGCCGTATTTTCTGTTATATTATATCGGTAACACTATTTCCGTATGGATGGTAGGGGTATTCCTTATAGAACTAGATCCACTGCCAAATTCTGAAGTAGATTTTAATAATGGCTGCCATAAGATTGATAATATAAATAATAGTTCAGTATCTACTGAAGGTAAAAGCAAGAAGCCTCAAATTTGATTGGAAGAAGTTATTACCACCACCATTATTAGGTTTTTTTGTGGCAATAATCTTCTTGTTCTTTGAAATTCCTTTACTTCCAATTTTGCATACTACCTTGAATTACTTAGGCGATATGGTAACCCCATTGTCGTTAATCTATATTGGTATTGTGCTTCATGATGCTGGCTTAAAAAGCATGCGTTTAAATAAAGACTCCATCGGTGGGATTGTAGGACGATTTGTCATATCCCCGATTATCATGTTCTGTTTGATTACGGCTTTTACAATATGGAGCAGGCATTGTTCTAGAACCAATTGCAATCATTACCTTTGTTGTACAATCAGCAGGACCTGTTATTGCAGTATTGCCAATTGTAGCTAATGAATCAAAAGCTGATTTACCATTTGCTACAGGTCTAGTTATGATTAGTACCATACTATTTGTTGTAGTAATTCCAATTATAATGGAAATTTTAACAATGATAGGTATACAGGCTTAAAATAAGAAGAAGATTAAAATAGTAATAAAAAAATAGGTTCCTAATGGTCATATAGGTGACTATTAGGAACCTATTTTTATGTAAGTATATATAGCTTATCTAAAGAATCTACCAACGAGTGGCATGCTAGCACCATCGTTTTTATTGAGGCCTTTTAAAAGGACCATGATAATAACGTAGAGCAATAAGCCTTCGATACCAGTGAGTATAAAGTTAGCCCACATTGGTAAGATATCTGTTAAATAGTGGTAACTCAAGAAAATGAGTATACCCATAACACCGGCACTGACCACGTTTTTCCAAAGAAGGGAAATATCGAGGAAGTAGCCTGTGTATTTTTTGATATAAATCAAGTTGAGTAATGCGGCAAAGCCTATATCAGCAACGGTTGCCCAGGCGGCACCGCCGATGCCTAGCCAAGGAATAGCAGTCAGTGTCCAGTTAAGGATAACCTTGATTATGAGGGAAATCCCCATATTTATGACTGGAATACGTGGCCTGTTGAGCCCTTGTAAGATACCTGTTGTTACTTGATGTACACCTAGGAAGAATATAGAGAACGCCGTGATTTGCGTTGCTAGTTCTGCCTTAGGCGCATTGTAAATCAGTGTAACGGTGGGGGCAGCCAGTACATACAATAGCACTGTAAATGGTACGGTTGCCATAAATGTTAGTCGCATAGAGCCTGCAGTGCGATCATAGATACCTTGATGATCGCGTTTTGCAAAGGCATGAGAGATAGCTGGTACAATGCTTGTCGCAAGGGCTGCGGTAATGATGGTAGCCAAGTTGATGAGCGGCACCGCCATCCCAGTAAGGTAACCGAAGAGCTCTGTTACTTCGTTCATCGGGAACCCAGCATCCAATAAGCGACGTGGTACGATGAGCAAATCGAGATTCGCCGTCAACGGTAGCATGATACTTGCTAAGGAAATGGGTATGGACAATGTTAAGAGTCGTGACAAAATTTCTTTAGCTGATTCACGGGGACCATCGTAGCTTTCACCAGTACTACTAGCCTTAGGTAATTTGTAGTAATAATACAACAGCACCAGGAAGGCCCCAAAAGCACCTACACCTGCACCCAAAGCTAGCACCACCTGCTGCGGCTGGTAAACCATAAGGCAATAAAATAGCAGCAGCACCGAGCATAACGATAACCCGTAGTAATTGTTCTACAATTTGGCTAATCGCCGTGGGCGTCATCATTTCATAGCCTTGGATATATCCGCGGAAACAGGAAATCCATGTTACAAAGAATACTGCCGGAGCGAGCGCGATGATAGAGTAGTAGGCACGGCTTTCAGCAATGAGACCACTAGAGATTAACCAATCTGCACCAAAGTACATGGCAAGACTGGCGATAAAACCTGTTATAGTCAACATTGTAAAAGAAATATTGAATACTCTCTTAGCACCACCAAAGTCGTGTAAGGCTAATCGTTCTGCCGTCAAAATAGAGATGGCAATCGGCACACCTGCGCTCGAAATTTGTAATAGTAACAAATAGATAGGAAAGGCCATCTGGTAGATGCCGATGCCTTCACCGCCCAAGATGCGGGATAGAAGAATCCAGTTGATACTACCGATGGCTTTTACTACGAAACCGGCAATGGTTAAAATTAAGGTTCCTTTTAAAAATCCACTAGCCATTGATTATAGTTTGTTGGAAGAACCCTAATACATTTTTAATTTTGTGAGCTACCATGCCTTTAATAGCATCACGAGCAGGTCCTAAATATTTACGAGGGTCAAATTCGGATGGGTTTTGAGCCAAGTATTCACGTACAGATGCAGTCATAGCAAGGCGAAGGTCTGTATCGATGTTGATTTTGCAAACCGCCATTTGAGCTGCTTTGCGAAGCATTTCTTCAGGAACTCCTTGAGCACCAGGAATGTTGCCACCGAATTCATTACATTTTGCTACGAATTCAGGCAATACGGAGGATGCCCCATGCAATACGATAGGGAAGTTAGGCAATAATTCGCCAACTTTTTTCAAACGATCGAAGTCGAGGTAAGGGTCGCCTTTGAATTTGTAAGCACCATGGCTAGTACCAATAGCGATTGCTAAGGAGTCTACGCCTGTTAGGTGTACGAATTCAGCAGCTTGTTCTGGGTCTGTAAAGCGAGCATCTGCATCGGATACGTTTACATCATCTTCAACACCAGCCAAACGGCCTAATTCTGCTTCTACTACAACGCCATGAGCGTGAGCATATTCAACAACTTGTTTTAGTGATTTTTTTTACGTTTTTCATCGAAAATCATGGTGAGATGCGTCAATCATAACGGATGTAAAAGCCACCATCTACACAGTCTTTACAGATTTCAAAGGAATCGCCGTGATCAAGGTGAAGAGCGATTGGTAAGTTGCTGTCTTCAAGAGCTGCTTCTACGAGTTTAACAAGGTAAATATGTTTAGCATATTTACGAGCACCTGCAGATACTTGCAAGATAAGAGGGGATTGTTCCTCTTTCGCTGCATCTACGATACCTTGTACGATTTCCATGTTGTTTACATTGAAAGCGCCAACAGCATAGCCGCCTTCATAGGCTTTTTTGAACATTTCTGTAGTAGTAACTAATGGCATGTTGTCCTCCTTGGCTCTAGAGCCTGTCATATCATGTTATTAATACTGTGACTGCTAGTATTTCTAGCGCATATGAGCTAGATAGAAAAACTAGTGTTATTGCAATCATATATCAATTCAAGTTAAGTATATCAAGAAACACTATAAAGGGCCAATATTTTTTGTATAACTTATGCATAAATTTCGTCTTGTTTTGTGACCCATGTGGGTTATTTCTGTGTAGGAGCATTTATTTAGGGTATTATATCAGCTCAATCGTTTAGCAATACGTTCATATCTTCTGGCATTTCTGCATGCAGTTCGAGCCATTCATTTGTTATGGGATGATAAAAGCTTATGCGCGATGCATGCAGTGCTTGACGTTGAATAGATTCTAGATGACCACCGTATAAGTCATCACCAGCTAGTGGATACCCTAGTTGAGATAAATGAACTCGAATCTGATGGGTGCGTCCTGTGTGCAATAAGCACCGTACATGGGTAAACTGATTATAAGATGTAAGCGAGCTGTTAGTTGAACATACATTACTATTATTATTCATCGTATTACATCATCAGAATTAATCTTACCACTACTGATTTTGCTTGTATTTTTACTAATAATAGTTATATCCGTGCGAGCCGGCTTTCCTTGGACTGTACAACAGCGCTCAATGATACTGCCTGGTTTACGACCTATAGGCCAGTTAATGCTTATAGGCATAGAAGGGAGATGCCCTTCTACAATGGCGTCGTAGATTTTGTAAAAAAATGAGTGTGCTTTTTTTATCAAAAGCATGTTGGACCACCGATGTTTTTAGCAATGATGACAATACCTGAGGTATCCTTATCTAATCGGTGTACAGGATGGAAATCATAATGCTGATTTGTTTCTTGGTAGTAATGAAGTACACCATTTGCCAGCGTATGATCTCGGACGATAGAAGTAGGGTGCATAAGAATACCAGCCGCTTTATTAATGACTAAAATATATTCGTCCTCATATATGATATCTAGTTCCATAGGGCTTAAACTAAACTCTTGCTCTGGTGTTAACTTCATAATGAGATGATCACCACCGTGAATGAGCGTATTCCAGGTAGCAGGTTTACCATCAATTGTTATGATACCATCACTTTTCGTAAACGTCGTCTCATGCGCTGGGAGATATGCTGTTGTTTTATAATATGATTTATAGATTGTGTGTGTAAATCAGAATCTACAATCAAGTCGATTATTGTTGCTGTTTTCATACGTATTATTATAACAAATAAAATATAAATGAAGAATTTTTCATAATTCGTTGTTTTTTTATGAAGGTCCATATAGTATAATTTGAATTATTAAATTTTTATACATTATTTATGTGTGAACTTTTTACTGTAAAACTGTGTGTTTAGTTATAACAGTATATTTTATGAACTATATATGTATGTTAACGACTGTATGGTTATAGCTTATTCTATAAAAGGAGAGGTTTATGAATATTAACAAGAACTCTGTATTAGTCGCATGTGTGTTAGCGGCTATGTCTACAACAACTTTTGCGGCATCTACTACAACATCTACTAGTAGTACAACGGTAACAAACCAAGATACACCAACATCTACTAGTACACGTGTAACTCGTGAGGAACATACAACGACTACATCAACTTCTACTGTTCGTACAGAGAGCTCTAGCTCCACTAAAAGCACTAAAAGCTAGTGTAGGCGTAATGACTCCTCAAAAAATTGAAGAGCGTAGTGCACTTTCTGGCTATATCGCAGCTGATGTGGCGAGCGCATTAAACCCTTATCGCAATGCTCCTAAATCTTTAAAATCTGGCAAAGGCACTACTTTCAAAAATGACGAAGTGCTTGAACATGGTGTATTGGCAGCTATGAAACAAGGTGGTAAATGGGGTGTTATCCGTCCAGACGGTACCGTTGCTATTGAGCCTAAATATAAAGAAATTAAAGATGTTGATTATAAAACGGGCAATGTGTTAGCTCAAGTAGATAAGAAAACAGACACTTGGGTTACCCCTAAGGGTGTAGAAATCTCTGAAGAGGAAGCTTTAAAAGAACGTGTAAAACAAGAAGCAACTCAAGAGTATGCAAGCGATTCCTATGTAGAGTTTAAAGAAAAAGGAAAATACGGCTTTAAAACTACTGATGACAAAGTAGTGATTGCTCCACAATTCCGTCAAATCGTGACTGGATTTAGCGAAGACCGTGCTTTTGTTAAGAATGCTAAAGGTAAAATCGTAGCTATTGATGGTACTGGTAAAGAATTATTTAATGCTCCTTCTAAAGAGGTATATGGATTCCGCAATGGTCTTGCTGAATATCGTCGCTCCGTAAGTGGCTTTAACTTAGGTGGTCTTGTAGGTGGCTTCATCGTGGGCGGTATCCTTGGAGGTGCGCTTTTAGGTGGTCAACATTATCACGTAGGTGGTTTTGCCTATGATGGTGCAAAACGTGGCTATATCGATCGCTCTGGTAATATTGTTATTGACAGCAAAAAAGATAAAGTATGGCCTATCACAGCTTATGGTACGGTAATCAAAGATGCTGGTAACTTATACTTTGTGAACCGTAAAGGTGAAGTTGTTATTCAACCAGGCGATTACGATGCAGGTGAAATGGATAAATTAAATGGTCTATTAGCGTTAAGAGACAATAAGACTGAGAAATGGGGCATTTTTGATGTATCAACAGGTAAGCAAGTAGTAACCTTCAAATATGATTCTATTTCCTTTGCAGGGACTGATCGTTTAGTAGTTGTGAAAGATCATGTTAAAAATCTTATCGATATGAATAGTGGTAAATCCTTGTATTCTGCTCAAACAGAAGCAACTATTGAACCGTTCAACAACGATACTGTAACATGGGTTCATACTGGTAAAGAGGGCTATACAATCATAGATAATAATGGTCATATTTTATTTAGAGATACAAACAAAACTTATTGAAGACGCTAAGTCCTTTAACCATGGTTTTAGTTCTGTTAAGTCTAAAGGCAAATGGGGAATTATGAACTCCAAAGGCGAATGGCTTGTACAACCTACATATGATGCGGTAAACGTTTTATAATATAATTGGTTGTAGAATTCCTTTGAATTTGTATTGTCTTTAGTTTTGGCTTAATTAGTATTGTTTAGTTATAGTTCTTAGCTATAAACTAAATACAACAGAATAGCGTTATATAGAACTAGCAATGTACATATATTATGTATGTTGCTAGTTTTTTTATATTATTTGTCTTGTGTATTGCGTTGCATAACCGTATTAGAGAACTTTCACTATACTTATAAAAAGCTTCATTAATACATAGCTAACAATTATAATTAAGAAAATCGATTTACCCTAGAAAATAAGCATATTTTTAAGGTATAATTATAGAGATGTATTCCGATTTGGTGTAGTTTTTACACTTTCACTTGGAATATGAGGATGATGAAAGTAATGCTATGAACCTTATGCCCAATAGGTTCAGGTGTAGGAGGTATAAAATGGCTAAAGATTGTTCCTTTGACGTTGTGTCTGAAGTGGATATGCAGGAAGTAGATAATGCTGTAAACCAAGCAAAAAAAGAAATTGGTACGCGTTATGATTTCCGTGGTTCTAAAGCGGAAATTAGTCTTGAAGGTGACACTATTAAAATCATCGGTGATGATGAATACAAATTGAATGCCATTATCGATGTATTAAAAGGCAAGATGGTTAAACGTAACGTAGCGATTAAAAATCTTGATTACGGCAAAGTTGAACCAGCAGCAGGTGCAACAGTTCGCCAAATCATTACTATTAAAAAAGGGATTACTAAAGAAAATGCTAAAGAAGTAGTAAAAGCAATTAAAAACATGAAAATTAAGGTACAAGCATCTATCCAAGAGGATCAAGTGCGCGTATCTGGTAAAGATAAAGATGATTTGTAAGCAGTAATCCAAATGTTAAAACAATTGGATATCCCTGTAGAATTGCAATTTGTTAACTTCCGTTCTTAATATTATATGTCCATAGGGATAGGGTTAGTTAGACTTGTTTGAATCTCTAATACTATCAGTGTAGGAGGCCTTATGAAAGTGGAGGACATGAAGGGTGGATATACCACAGGTTCATGTGCTACGGCAGGTATGAAAGCTGGTTTATTGGCCCTCTTAGATAAGAATATTGTGGACCAAGTGGTCATTGAGAATCCTCAAGGGCAGTACATTGAGGTTCCTATTAAAGCGATAGAGGTTATATCCGATACAGAGGCGAAGGTGACCGTCATGAAAGACGGAGGCGACGATCCAGATGTAACTCATGGAAATGATGTAGAAACGACAGTGTCCCTTGATGATACTGGTGAACTGCGATTTCGAGCTGGCTTTGGTGTAGGTACAGTAACGAAACCAGGCCTTGCTATGCCACCAGGAGAACCGGCTATCAATCCAGGGCCCCGGGCAATGATGAAAATAGTTTTTGAAGAACATTGTGTCCATGGTCAAGGTGTAACGGTAACCGTTAGTGTTCCTAATGGTAAGGTATTAGCTAAGAAAACATTAAATCATACACTTGGTATCGAAGGTGGCATTTCTATTATTGGTACTACCGGTATTGTTAAGCCTATGAGTGAAGAAGGGTTTAAGAACTCGTTAGTGCCACAGTTGAAAGTTATGAAGGCTAACGGATGTGAAACAGCTGTTCTCGTACCGGGGCGTATTGGTCAAGATCTTGCAGAGCAAGTATTAGGTATTCATAAGAACCAAATGGCAGAAACGAGTAATTTTATCGGATTTATGCTTGAAAAGGCTGTACAGATTGGATTCAAGCGAATCTTAATCATCGGTCATATCGGTAAATTAATCAAACTAGCTAGCGGCAGCTTCCATACTCATAATCGCATGAGTGATGGACGTATGGAAAGTATCGTGGCCTATGCTGCCTTAGAAGGAGCATCCCAAGAGGTGTGTGAAGAGTTATTTAATTGCCAAACTACAGAGTCTACATTCCCTATCTTGGAGCGAGAAGGACTGACTGGTGTGTACCAACGTGTTGTAGATCGTGCATCTCTACGTAGTGAGCGCTATATTGCTAACGAAGCAGAGGTGGGCATCATCATTACGACCTTAAAGGGCGTAATCTTGGCAATGGATAAGCATGCAAAAGAGATAGGAGAACTTGAACATTGGCACATACCTTGTATATCGTAGGCATTGGTCCGGGGAACCCTGATTATGTGGTGCCTAGAGGCCTTACTTTAATTAAACATGCTACAGTATTGGTAGGCAGTGAACGGTCTTTAGAGGACTTTCAAGAGCCTGGACAAATTACATATCCTGTAACGGGTAAACTTAGTTTATTAGCTGAACAAATTGAGCAGGAGCTCAAGAGCCATGACGTGGTGGTCATGGTTAGTGGCGATACAGGCTACTATAGCTTGTTGCCCTATTTAAAGAAGAAATTTACTGCTAATCCTATTGAGGTGGTACCAGGCATTAGTTCTATGACCTTTGCCTTTGCCCGTCTTAATGAGGTATGGCATGATGCGGACTTGATGAGTTTTCATGGACGCCAACCGGCACCAGAGAAACTCGTATATGAAGCAGGTAAAAAGATGGGATTCTTAACGGATCCTGAATATAATCCAGCGCATATTGCGCGTATTTTAATAGATGCAGGTTGGCCAAAAGAAACGAGAGCGGCAGCCCTTGAGCGCTTGAGTTATGATGATGAAAAAATCGTAGACTCTACGCTAGAGGTGTTAACTGAGCTCGAAGGCTTTGGTCATTCTGTAATGGTGGTACTAGGATGAGACATTTTTTCGGAATTCCTGATGAGGAGTTTATCCGCGACGATGTGCCGATGACGAAATGCGAAATTCGCAAAGCCGTTATGAATGAGGCACGCATCGAGGAGGATAGCATCGTCCTTGACGTAGGTGCTGGTACGGGCTCTATTTCTATTGAAGCAGCCTTGGCAGCTCCTAAAGGGACATGTATATGCAATTGAGCGCTTTGATAAAGGCATCGACCTTATCAATGAGAATATAAAGAAATTCAATGTAAATAATATGACCGTAATCAAATCCAAAGCTCCTGAAGGCATGGAAGAATTGCCTGAGCTTGATGCGGTTATCATCGGAGGTAGCGCTGGTGGTATGACAGGCATCATGGACGAAGCGCAACGTCTATTAAAAATTGGCGGCCGTTTAGTTGTAACTGCTGTAACGATGGAGACAGGTTATACAATCTTGAAAGAGTTGAAAGGTCGTCCTTTCACGTATGAAGGTTACCAAATGTCCATCAGCCGTTACCGCAAGGCTGGTCCCTATCATTTGTTAGACCCATTGAGTCCAATTTTCATTGTATCTGCAACGCGTATCGCAGAAGGAGAGTAATATGGTTGACGTACATATCGTAGGTGCAGGCCCTGGGGATCCTGAGTTAATTACTCGCAAAGGATATCGTTTAGTGCAAGAGGCAGACGTTGTTATTTACGCTGGCTCCTTGGTAAACCCTGCTATTTTAGAGGCTTGTAAACCAGGCTGTGAAATCCATAACAGTGCTACTATGAACCTTGATGAGGTTTTGGCTGTTATGAAAGCTGCCGTTGAGGCTGGTAAACGTGTAGTTCGCCTTCACACAGGTGACCCTGCTATTTACGGTGCTATTCAAGAGCAAATGGATGCATTGGCTGGCATGGGTATTTCTTATGAAGTCGTGCCAGGTGTAAGCTCTTTCCTTGCCACAGCAGCGGCTTTGAAACAAGAATATACATTACCTAATGTATCTCAAACAGTTATCATTACGCGTATGGAAGGCCGTACACCAATGCCTCCAAAGGAAAAATTGCGCATGTTAGCATCTCATGAAGCGACAATGTGTATTTTCCTTAGCGTTCAAATGTTAGATAAGGTTGTAGCTGAACTCATCGAGGGTGGTTATGACAAAACAACTCCAGTGGCTATCGTGGTAAAAGCTTCTTGGCCAGACCAACGTATTATCCGCGGCACATTGGAAACCATTGCGGACATCGTAGCGAAAGAAGGCGTATTGCGCCAAGCTATGATCGTAGTAAGTCATGTATTAGATAGTGAATACGAATTATCTAAACTCTATGACAAAGGCTTTGCTCATATGTACCGCAGTGCTAAGGACTAGTAATATGAAAAATCTAGAAACTGTTGTGCCTACGACGGAAGCTAAGAAGAATAGAACGGCTATTCTTTCTGTTTCTGAACGAGGTGCAAAGCTAGGTCAACGTATCAAGTCTTTGGTGGCACCTCATGCGGATTGCTTTGAAAAAGAAAACCGTCCCTCTGGTGGAGAGGCTATTTATTTTGATTCCCTTAAAAATCATATTGGACAGATTTTCAAGGATTATGACCAAGTATTATGTATTATGGCGCTTGGCATCGTAGTGCGCATGATTGCACCGTATATTGAACATAAATCCAAGGATCCTGCGGTAGTCGTAATGGACGAAGTGGGGCACCATGTAATCAGTTTATTATCTGGGCACCTTGGGGGCGCCAACGAATGGACGCAGTCCATTTCGCTGGCCATCGATGCGGACCCTGTTATTACAACCGCAACGGATGTAAACGGATTGCCAGCGCCTGACGTGTTGGCGCGCCATGAGCATCTGTTGGTAGATGATTTTCAAACTTTAATCAATGTGAACTCTGCCATCGTCGGGGGAGAGCGGGTTGATTATTATATCGATGAAAGCTTGTCGAATGCAGAGGAACTAGAGCAAGCTGCGAAAGCTCATATTGGCGAACATGGATTGGTTCACGTTGTTTCTTTGGATCAACTAGAGTCTATTCCATGTAAAAATGAAAGCGCTGAAGAGGATTCTTCTCGCGTAGTCATTACGGACAAAGTAATTACCGAATATGGTCATCAATTGATTTTACGCCCTCGTACGTATACGATGGGCATTGGTTGTCGCCGAGACACACCAAAGGAATTGATTCTTGACGCCATACAACAATCGCTAGCAGCACATAGGCTTTCACCAAAGAGCCTTGTAACGGCTGCATCAGTGATTGTTAAACAAGATGAAGTAGGCCTCTTAGCGGCTATGCAAATTATGGGGTGGCCTATCGTGTTCTATACGCAGGACGATATGGCACCACTCATTGAAGAACAAGAATTAAAAAGAATCTAATTTTGTAAAAGGAACTATAGGAGTAGGAAACGTATGCGAGACAACAGCATTACTAGCGGCCAAGAGCCGAACACTAATACAGCACAAAACAATTTATCCCAAAACAACGGTAGCCATTGCACAGGTAACATCAAAGTAATCGGCATTGGCCCCTGGCGATGAAGAGTTTCATGACACCTCAAGCGCGCGAAGCCATCTTAGCGGCTGACCGTGTTGTAGGTTATTTGACTTATCTTGACTTGATTAAAGACCTTATCGAAGGTAAAGAAACTGTAGGCACCGCCATGATGCAAGAGGTAGATCGTTGCCAACAAGCTGTTGATTTAGCGGTAGAAGGCCATCAAGTCGTAGTTGTATCATCTGGTGACTCTGGCGTATACGGCATGGCAGGTCTTGTGTTGGAACTTGCTAATAAAGTACCAGCAGAAAAACGTCCTTCCGTAGATATCGTACCTGGCCTTAGTGCTGTAAACGTAGCGGCTTCTGTTTTAGGCGCTCCGTTGATGCATGACTTTGCGGTCATTTCTCTTAGTGACTTGATGACTCCATGGGATTTAATTAAAAAACGTGCTGATCTTTGTGCACAAGGTGACATGGTTATCTCCTTGTACAACCCGCGCAGTAAAAAACGCGTTACTCATTTAGATGAAGTTCGTGAAATCGTTCTTAAATACCGCGATCCTAAAACACCTGTTGGTATCGTGCAAAAAGCAGGTCGTCCAGGGCAACACATGGTAATTTCTGACCTTGAGAATTTCACAAATGAAGAAGTGGATATGCAAACACTTGTTATTATCGGCAATAGTCAAACCTATGTTGAAAATGGTCGCATGATTACACCTCGAGGCTACAAATTATGATTTGGGTCATCGCTGGTACCTTGGATGGTCGTACCTTAGCGGTAGACATCCAAGAACGGACAGGTGAAGAGGTTCTCGTTACTGTTGTGAGTCAGTATGGGGCAGAGCTTGCTGCCCATAAAGGCATTACTGTTCATACGGGCCGTCTTGATCAAGAGGCTATGCAAAATTTGATTAAGAAACACAACGTACGTTTATTAATCGATGCAAGCCATCCGTATGCTGCTATTGTTACAGCTACGGCTCAAGATGCAGCAAAAGCTGAAGGTATTCCTTTTGTTCGCTTTGAACGTAAAGAGGTGCCATTGCCAGACTATGATAAATTGCATATCGTAGTGGATGAGGTAGAAGCCGCTAATTTAGCTGGCAAATTGGCAAAGGAAAACAATAAACATGTGTATTTGACCACAGGTAGTAAGACAATGCACATCTTTGCTAAATCTGAGGCTTTACAAGATTGTGAAGTATGGACACGTATTTTTGCCGACCGCCGAGGTGTTACAAATGATGGAAGACCTCAACGTGAGTCCTAAGCGCATTGTTGCTGTCCAAGGTCCATTTTCTTATGATATGAACCGCATCATGTTCCACGATACACAGGCAAGCGTTGTAGTTATGAAAAACTCTGGCCTTGTAGGTGGTGCTGATACAAAATTACAAGCTGCTATGGATCTTGGTATCCATGTTATTGTTATCGATCGTCCGCGTGTTAAACTTGAAAGTCACGTGGTATCATCAAATGATGAATTCTTTAAATTATGGGAGGACACTAATGGATTACGTTAAAAATCCTAAAGCTATTGAAGATAAAAGCATGGAAATCATTTACGATTATGTAAAGGATTTAGGCTTAACAGATGATGAAGTGCGCGTTGTATCTCGTACAGTACATGCGTCTGGTGATGTCGAATATGCTCAACTCGTAAAAATGAGCCCTGATGCTGTTCAAAAAGGTATTGAAGCATTGGATAATGGTGCAGACATTTATACAGATGTAGAAATGGTTCGCACAGGTATTTCTAAGCCAGCTCTTAAAATTCGTGGCAATGAAGTGCACTGCTTAATTAAAGACGAAAATGTAGCTAAAATGGCTAAAGAATTAGGTGTAACTCGTTCCATTGCGGCTATGCGTACCTTTGGTAAACAACTAGAAGGACAAATCGTTGCTATCGGTAATGCACCAACTGCATTGTATGAAGTGTTGCGCCTTGCTCTTGAAGAAGGCATTAAACCAGCTCTTATTATTGGTATCCCTGTAGGCTTTGTAGGTGCTGCAGAATCCAAAGACTATTTGATGGAAGTATCCCCAGTTCCTTACATCACTGTAAAAGGCAACAAAGGTGGTAGCCCGATTGCTGCCTCCGTATGTAATGCATTGCTTTACACAGACGTAAAACGCAATGACATGCTTTTTGTAGAAGGTAAAGAATCTAAATAATACAAAACCCGAATCGTGTTTTAGTAGTTTTGCGATTCGGGTTTTACTGTATATATTTTTCACAATAATTGCTAAATATAAATTAGCTAAACATGGTAATTATACTATATTAAATTTCTTATAATGTAGTTAATTTTGAGAGGGGGTTCATATGGCATCTAGTAATGAACGAAAATTATTTCGTGTATCAGTGATTTGTATCTTAATCATCGCCGTTATTATGAGCATGATTATATCTCTTATTTGGGGATCAACACCCGTATCATTAGCTGAGATTTGGCATACATTATGGTCTAGTGAGCTAACTGATACATCCTCACAAATTATTTGGAATATTCGATTGCCTCGCAATATTGTAGCTGCGTTAGTGGGGGCTTGTCTCGCTGTATCTGGTGCAATTTTGCAAGCTGTTATGAAAAATCCTCTAGCAGATCCACAAATTGTAGGGGTATCTTCTGGTGCAGGGCTGGCTGGTGTTATCATTTTTATTTTATTTCCTGGGTATGATCACATAGTTCCTTTGGTGGCCTTTTTTTAGGTGCTATGGCTGCAGCACTTATGGTGTATGCACTAGCATGGAAAAATGGAGTGCGACCTAGTCGTATTATCTTAGCTGGTGTTGCGGTCGCAGCCTTTTTAGGATCAGGTATTTCAGCACTACTTGTATTCTTCGGTGATCGTGTACAAGGAGCATTGCTTTGGATGGTAGGAGGACTTGCTGCACGCAGTTGGCCTCAGGTAGAAGTGCTGTTTCCCTATGCTATAGTGGGTCTTATTTTTGCCTGTTTAGGAGCTAAACGACTTACCATTTTAAGCTTAGGGGATGAAACTGCAAAGGGATTAGGTCTTAAGGTAGAACAAACACGGTTTATTATGACTGCAGTGGCTGCTCTTTTAGCGGCTGGTGCTGTAAGTATAGCTGGGCTTATCGGATTTGTAGGTTTGGTTATTCCCCATATGTTACGTCTTATAATCGGTAACGACTATGCATATTTACTGCCTGGATCCGCATTATTAGGCGCCTTAGTTCTTGTTGTCAGTGATACAATAGGACGTGTTATGTGGAGCCCTATAGAGGTACCAGTGGGCATTATTATGGCATTTTTTGGAGCGCCGTTCTTCTTGTATCTATTGAGGAGGGATAACTAATGAATACCGCTATTGATGTAAAACAGTTATCCGTAACTCTTGGTAATCGCCATATTCTACATGACATTAATGTATCGGTTCCTATCGGTAAAATTACGACATTAATAGGGCCTAATGGTTGTGGTAAAAGTACGCTTTTACGATCTATGATCGGATATATCCATAGTCCTCATGAATGTATTACTATCTTTGATAAACCGTTACAATCATATTCTCAAAACAATCTGGCACGGCAAATGGCATTTTTGCCACAAGTACCGAATATGCCAAAGGATATGACTGTAGAAGAATTGGTATATTGTGGACGGTATCCATACCAAACATGGTGGAAAAACACGGCTAAAGAAGATCGTGAGATTGTTGACTATGCGTTACATATCACGAAAACGAATCATTTGCGAGAACAATTAATCCCATCCCTATCTGGTGGTGAACGGCAACGCGTTTGGATTGCTATGGCGCTAGCACAGCAACCAAAATTATTAGTCTTAGACGAACCAACAACATATTTAGATATTAATCACCAATTAGAAATTATGGAGTTATTGAAACGATTAAATAAGGAACAAGATTTAACCGTTCTCATGGTACTTCACGAACTAACACAGGCGGTTCAATATTCACATTATATGGCTGTTATAAAAGAAGGACATTTAGTAGCATCAGGAGAGACAAGTAAAATTATATCGGATGAGTTGTTTAGAGATGTATTCTCTGTAGATGTACAACTTGATACATTTGATAATAAAAAATATGTGCGCGTAAAAGGATTAGTTGAGTAGCTTGATACTAATAGAAAAAGAGGGCATTCCCTATTTGGGGGATGCCCTCTTTTGCATGATACAATATGTTAGAATGTAACATTAATACCGTATGCTTCTTTAACTAAACGTGCCATAGCTTCAGGTGTTTGTAGTCCTGGGTTTAATAGGAATAGTTTAGATGGTAAGTATATTACGCGGTTATTTTGTACGGCTTTTAAATTAGCCCATGCAGGATTATCTGTCATAGCTTGTTTCATAGCTTTTGTAATTTCTTCTTCTTTACCCATTGTAACAACAAAGATAATATCAGGGTTATCTGCAGTCAATGTTTCAAGAGAGTAAGGGACAGTTTTATCCTTGGTTGTACCTTCTAAGTGGGAGGCAACAACGTTTGTCATGCCTAGTTCTTTTACCATAGATGCAGTAACTGCTTCATCAGTTTCGGCAGTTACACCTTTTCCTGTGGCACGTAATACGGCAACACGTGCAGGCTGTTGATTCTTAACAGCATCTTTTACCTTGGTAATATTGCTTTCATAGGTATTAATAACAGATTTAGCCTTATCTTGATGATTGGTTAACTCGCCAAGGAATGTTAACATTGGTACATTATCTTTAATACCATCGTAATCAAAAAGTACGGTTGGAATATTATTAGCTTGTAATTGGGATTCATATTTTTTATGTTGATTTACTAAACCCAATACTACATCTGGCTTCAAGCCTAATAGTTGTTCCATGTTGATATTTGCAGTTTGACCAAGAGCGGGTAGAGCTTCTAATTCTGGGGCTAATTTATCCGTTGTATTGGCACGGCTAATGGCTTTACCATCGACAGCATAAAGCATAGATAAAACAGAATTAGATAATACAGCAATTTTTTGTGGATCCTTTGGTACAGTATAGGTTTGACCATTAAAGGTCAACTCCTTCGTAGTAGCAGAAGAGCTGGATGTGGATTTACCACACCCAGCTATTGCTAGTACAACCATGACCAAAGTGAGACTACAAAGTAGTAGTTTTTTCATGATGTACTCCTATGTACGTTATATAACGATACTAGTTAAATTATGGATTGATTATTTTTGTAATGCGTCCCAAGATTCGTTAGCACGTTCAACGAATAAGTTACGGATGTTAGGATTTTCACCTAAGCCATGAAGGTAAGTATCTACTTTGAAGCCTTCTTTTTCAAGGATGGATTTATGGGAATCTGGTTCATTACCAGCCATGTCATTGTTTGCATGGTCGCCTGCAACCATCATGAATGGCATCAATGTAACGTGCTTAATACCATGTAATTTTAATTGAGGGATAACTTGTTCAAGATTTGGAGTACCTTCTACTGTGTAGACGAATACATTTTTCATACCAAGAGTATGGATGCGGTCTTGAATTACAGAATAGTAAGCATTGGAAGGATCTGGAGTACCATGAGCCATGATAAGAAGACCGTCTTCTTTGCCTAATTTAGGGAAATTGAGATTGAACAGCTTTTAATGTTTCAATAACTTGGTCAGTTTGGTTTTTCTTGACCCATCCAGTACATAAGAGATGTACCAAGTGTCATTTTTTTGAAATTATCTTTGTACAAATTATATACTGCTGCATCGTAGTTGTATTCCATACCAGGAATTACATCAAGGGATGCTAATGCAACGCGAGTGTAACCGTCTTTTTTAAGTTCAGCCAATGCTTCTTCAGGAGTTGGGTATGTAATACCTTCTTTTTGTTGGATACGATCACGAATAATATGGCTTGTGAAAGCTGTAATTACTTTTGTGTTTGGATGAGCTGCTTTAATAGCATCTACAGTTGCATCGATTGTTTTCGCACGAGTATCTTTATAAGTTGTACCAAAGCTCATAACAACCATAGCATCTTTGTTTGGCAAGTTTTGTAAAGCTTCAGTATTGTGTGTACGAACACCGATTGCAGAAGCTTCTTTTAATGCTGGAGTAGGGTCTTTTACTTCAGGATTTAATTGGTATGCAGCATTAGATACAACAGGTGCACCAAAGGATACTGCAAGACCTAGAATAGCGGATGCTAAAGCTAATTGTTTTTTCATTTCTATACTCCTAATTTATAACTATAACTACACTAATATGCAATCATTTCACATAGTTCTAATATAATGAGAAACTATGGATTTATCGCATATATATAACCTTAAATCAATCGTAGCAGAGGGGCTAAGGAGTGTCAATAAACCCTATACCCCTAGAAGTATAGAGGAAATAAGAAAGTATTAATAAATTAATGTGATGAATATAGTATGATAGTACATTTTATAATTATATTCTTGTTGGTTATAAGGGATATGAATATGTGAATATGTGAGTAATTTTTATTTTTTTCCTTTTTATTTAGGACTATTTTGATGGGGCCATAACGTTACTACAACTAAATTGATCGTTATAAATGTTAATTTTTGATATTTTTTTCTCATTGACTTCTATAGATTAATCTTGTACTATTATTACATAGTAGTTGATAACAGTTTTCAATTGTGAAAGTTGTTTCATGTATGAGTAATATGGAGGTCACATATGAAAGGCATAATTATTGCATCCTTTGGATCAATTTACCAAGATGCTGTGGAGAAATCCATTGGCAGTATAGAGAAAAAAGTACGTTCCATGTATAGCGATATGGAGGTACGCCGCGTATTCTTATCTGATGCATTAGTAGAAAAGTGGAATGAGAAATACGAAGATAAGATTTCTTCTTTCACAGAGGCTATGCAAGATTTCGCTCGAATGGGAATCGATGAGGTGTACATTCAACCTATTACATTGGTGGCAGATCAGTGTTACCAACAAATGCGCAAACAAGCATTAAAGTTTTTTTACATAGCAATGAATATGGTTTTAGCCAGGTAAATATCGGTAAACCATTGCTTACCTCTTTAGGTGTAAAAAATTATGCCGATGATTATGAAGCAACATTAGAAAGCATTGTTCGTCACGTTAATACAAAAGCACTTAATAAATCTGTTGTGCTCATGGCGAATGGCCAAAATCAATTAGAGTTCAGTACATTGCAATTAAAGGCGATGTATGGTGCAGCACCAAACGTAGTAGTATTTACTACAAATGGTTTCCCTACTTTTAAACAAGCTCTTACTTTCTTGGATCGTATGGGGCATAAAGATTTATTAGTTGTACCATTGGCTCTCATAGGTTCTACACATTTAATGGACTATCTTGGCGGTGAACGCTCCGATTCCATTTATGCTTTACTCGCTGAGGAAGGCTATAATGTTGATATCTGGAATGAAGGGCTTGGGGAAAACCCACATGTACAAGATTTATTTTTGAAACATTTAGGTCAAGCTATCCGCATGTCTGATCGGAAGCGGCCCATGCCTAGAGAATCCGTAAAACCTGTGATGACAAATTCTCGCTTGGAAGCGCAAGGTTTGATTTCTTGATATTTTCTATTACATAATTAGACATACATTACTGCACTCCTTCACATTAATAAAAATCCTCCTTGTTGGATATCCAATGAGGAGGATTTTTACTTTTACCATGAAAGATAAGAATAATTTCCATTTTATACGTACCATGGTATGCCCCTAGAGAATGGTCTATGGTATGATTAAGATACATTATTAGTTTATATAAGGAGACTTTCATGAAACAAGCTATCTTAGTTGTTGCCTTTGGGTCCACTGTGGACAGTGCTCGTGAACATAATATCGATTCTGTAGTAGAACATATTCGTAAATCGTATCCGGATTATACTGTAGAATTAGCTTTTTCGTCTCGTATCATCGTTAAGCGCTTACGTGAGCGTGGTATTGAGATTCCTACTGAACAAGGGGCGTTAGAAAAACTGATTCAAGAAGGTTATACACATGTATATGTGCAGCCACTTCATTTCACCGGTGGTGAAGAGTTCGATAAATTGAAAAAAATAATATCCTTGCTCATGAAGGGTGAAGGACAACTCGAAGTGTTGCGTGTAGGTAGACCTCTCGTATACTACATGGGACAAGAAGAGCATCCAGATGATTACCAAATTTTGATTGACCGTTTCATTAAATCTCTTAATATTTCCAAAGATGATGGTTTGTTATTGGTTGGTCATGGAGGTCTTGGTTCTGGCAATTCTTCATATGGTAATTTACAGTTTAAGCTAATCCGTAATGGACTTACGAATGTGCGTATTGCTGTACTTGAAAACGCACCATATGTGTCAGATGTAGCAATGCCTTGGGAATGGCTTGATGGTAAACGCCCAAAAACAATTTATGTACATCCTTTATTATTGGTACTGGGGATCATGCACAAAATGATTTATTTGGTGACGAAGAGGATAGCATAGTGAATGAACTCGCTGGAGCAGGATATGAGGTTAAACCAATTCATAGTGCTCTAGGTGAATATGAAGCGATTCATGATATTTTCCGTCAACATGTGCAAGATTGTATCGACGATTTGTATGGCAAACGTAGCCCACATCGTCCTGCAATACCAAATATTAAATAGTATCTTTGTATATATTGTATAAATTGGTTATAATAAAAAGATATTGCAATTATAAATAGAGTGTGACTATAAGAATAGGAGATACCCATGAAAGGTAAATTATATGGTATTGGCGTAGGCCCTGGCGATTCTGAATTAATGACTGTGAAAGCTGCTCGCATCGTAGGAGAAGCAGATATTATTATCACACCTAAAACAGAAAAGAAAGATGGTTCCGTAGCCCTTGATATCGCATCCCCATATATCCAAGAACATACAGAAATCGTTCCTGTAGTATTCCCAATGGTGTTGGATGATTCTACGCAAGAGGAAGGCTGGCAAGAGGCTAAACGCGTTATCTTGTCTTATTTGGATGAAGGTAAAAGTGTTGTATTCTTAACATTAGGTGATCCTATGTTCTACAGCACATATATGTATGTATACCGTTTGATTGAAAACACAAGGCATGAAATTGAAACAATTCCTGGCGTTACTGCATTCTGTGCTATCGGATCTCACCTTGGCTATCCAATCGTAGAGAAGGAAGAGGTATTGGCCATCGTTCCAGCTACAGCGCCTAAAGAAAAAATCGATGCTGTATTGGCTGTTGCAGATGATGCAGTTATCATGAAGGTATATAAAAACTTTGATGAAGTACAAGAAACCTTGATTAAACATAATATGGCAGATGATGCGGTTATGATTAGCCGTGTAGGTTTGCCTGATGAGCAAGTATTCGTAGGTTTAGATAATATGCCAAAAGATACTAAACTCAACTACTTATCTACAATTCTTGCAAAACGCAAGGATCGTTAACAAACACATCGTATTACGAGGTAATATCTATGAACACAGTACAGATTCCACGTGTTGTCATTGCTGGTACCAACTCTGGTGTTGGTAAAACAACTATCGTAGCGGGTTTATTGGCCGCTTATGCAAATGGTGGACGTACGGTGCAATCTTTTAAAGTGGGCCCGGATTATATTGATCCGGGCTTTCATAAAATTGCATCCGGCCGTGACAGCTATAATTTAGATACGTGGCTCGTGCCACCTCACAAGTTGAATCCTTTCTTTGCTACAATGGCACATGATGTAGACCTTGCCATTATTGAAGGTGTTATGGGCCTTTACGATGGTGGTCGAGAGGGCGTTAGCTCTACAGCTCAAATTGCTAAACAGTTAAATGCACCAGTGGTGCTTGTTATTGATTGTAAAGCTATGGGTGAAAGTGCAGCCGCTATTGCTAAAGGGTTCCGTGACTATGACCCAGAGGTAAACTTTGGTGGTGTCATCTTGAACCGCTTAGGCTCAGCCAATCATGAGCGTATGGTTCGTGAAGGGATGGATAAAATCGGGGTACCTGTTATTGGTGCTCATTTATCGTGATGATCGTATGCATTCTCCAGAACGTCATTTAGGACTTACACCGGTTACTGAAATTGATCCAACAGAGGCGATTAATACGATTCGAGAAGCTGTTGAGAAGATGGTAAATCTCGATGCACTATTGGAAATTGCTACTAATGCACCAACTATCGAACTACCAGATGCTATAGATGTTAAAACCATTGAAAAACGTGTGAAAATCGGTGTAGCTTATGATGAGGCGTTCTCTTTTTACTATCCAGCTAGTCTTGCTGCGTTAGAGGAAAAAGGGGCTGAGCTTGTTTACTTTAGTCCGCTTAATGACTCGGTAATTCCTGATGTAGACGGACTTGTATTCGGTGGTGGCTTCCCAGAAATGTTTTTATTTCAGTTATCTAGCAATGAGTCTATGAAGGAATCTATCCGCCAAGCTAATGCACAAGGTATGCCTATTTATGCCGAATGTGGTGGCCTCATGTATCTTTGTGAAAGTATTAATGACTTTGGAGGTTCTGTATATAAAACTGTAGGTATTGTACCTGCCAATTGTGTGATGCAACAAAAGCTTCAAAAGGTGGGCTATGTTACAGCAACTGCAAAGAGAGATACTTTATTAGGCGCTATGAATACAGCTATTCGTGGTCATGAGTTCCATTTCTCTACAATGGAGCCAACTATAGATGACTTTCCATGGGCTTTTCATTTAGAAGGAGGCCGTAAACCTCAATCGTATGACGGCGGCTATGCAACAAAAAATGTATTAGCTTCTTACTTACATTTGAACTTTGCTGGCTCTGATGAAGGGGCACAACATTTTGTTGATACATGTGCTGCTTATAAAGCCCAAAAGTAATAGATGTAAATGTATTTAATCGGTTTATATCATTAAGTATTATCGCAATTACATTTCATAAGTATTGTAATGTGCTATTCAATTATATTCATATGTATTGTTGCGATCCTATTAGTAAATATGAGTGAGAATGTAATTAATCAGGAATAGTTACTTCTTAAAGTTATTGCGGGACAGTTCGTATTAAAGGAGCTATTATGGAAGAACGTGGATTAATTCTAGTTAATACAGGGAATGGTAAAGGTAAAACAACAGCGGCATTAGGTGTTGTTTTGCGTGCTGTCGGACAAGGTTTCAAGGTTCTTATATTACAATTTATTAAGAGCGGCAATGGTTATGGTGAATTGGCAGGTCTCGCTAAACTAGGTGATCAAGTTGAAATTCGCTCTATGGGAAAAGGCTTTTATTTACTATAAACGTGATGAAGTAGGAGAAGCTGAACTTGCTAGACATAAAGAAGCAGCTCAAGCCGCTTGGCGGACATTGGTGGAGGAAGTAAACTCCGACAAATGGGATCTAATTGTTATGGATGAAATAAATAATGCCATTAATTATGAGCTTATCGATGTGCACTCTGTAGTGGAAATGCTTAAAAATAAGCCAAAAAGACTTCATGTTGTTTTGACGGGGTCGCTATGCTAAACCTGAAATCATTGATATGGCAGATACTGTAACAGAAATGAATGTAGTAAAGCATGCTTATGAAAAGGGCATTAAAAGCTGCTAAAGGAATTGAATTCTAACTAAATTAAAAAAATCGAAAAATATCGAAAAAGAACTTGCTAAAACTATATCGAAAATGTATAATATAGTCATAAGCACAGAGGTGCTCAATATTCTTGACATTAAGTATGTATATAAGACTAACCAGGAGGTTAACTATGGCTGTACATGATTACATTAAATCTGGCGATTTCGCTACTGAAAAACACGTTCCTGTTATCGAAACAGTTGACACTGTAAAAGCAGGTGAAACATTCCACGTTACTTTATCCGTAGGTAAAGACATTGCACATCCAAACACTGTAGAACATCACATTGATTGGATTAAATTGTACTTCGTAGCTGAAGGCACTCAATTACCATTCGAAGTTGGCGCTATCGAGTTCAACGTTCATGGTGACGGTGCAACTGCAAACGAAGGTCCTGTAGCAGCAGTTTCTGAAGGTACTTTAGCAGTAGCTTTGAAAAAATCCGGTAAATTGATCGCTGTTTCCTACTGCAATATTCACGGTTTGTGGGAATCCGAAAAAGATATCGTAGTTGCTTAATTAACTAAAACAACTAATAAAGACCAGTCCTAGGGCTGGTCTTTTTGTATATCTATGTGTTTCACATAGTTTAATAATGAGGCAAAGTTAAACTTTTCAATAGTAGATATTTAATGGCATTATGGCTGATACATGTTAGGATTATTTAATGCATATTCATAATATTATAGACATATTATTTGATTTTTAATGTCCGCATAAAAAGGAGTTTTGTATCACTCCAGTGGATTAATTGCTGTACATCCCTTTACAGTGCTATTTGTTTGTGGTAAAGTATATGCATATTGATATTTAGTAAACATAGTTAAATGAGGGATTATTGTGGCCTTAATCGTTAAAAAATTTGGTGGTAGTTCCGTAGCTACACCAGAAAAAATATTTAATATTGTTGATCGCGTTCTTCGTGAGAAGCAAGCTGACGATAAAATCGTTCTTGTTGTATCCGCTATGGGTGATACAACTGATGACTTGGTGGCCTTAGCTAAACAAGTTACATCCAAGCCGTATGGTCGTGAAATGGACCGCTTGTTGTCTACCGGTGAACAAGTAACAATTGCATTGATGGCAATGGCTTTTAACGAACGTGGTCAGGAATCTGTATCCTTAACAGGTGATCAAGCAGGTATTACAAGTAGTGATACGTTTAATAAAGGTCGCATTTTGGGCGTTGATCCTAATCGTGTGTTTGAAGCTTTGGATGAAGGTAAAATAGTAGTAGTTGCTGGTTTCCAAGGTATAACTGAATATGGTGATATGGTGACATTAGGCCGTGGTGGCTCTGATACAACAGCTGTTGCATTGGCAGGTGCTATGAAAGCGGATGTATGTGAGATTTTTACGGATGTAGACGGCGTATATTCTACAGATCCTCGCGTGGCGAAGGAAGCTTTCAAATTAGAAGAAGTAACGTATGGTGAAATGCTTGAAATGGCACGCCTTGGTGCAGGTGTAATGCAGCCGCGTGCCGTAGAAATGGGTTTCCGTTATGGTGTACCTATTCATGTACGTTCTACATTTAGTGATAAACCAGGTACTATTATTCGGGAGGATTATACTGTGGAAGCAAATAAACACGTAATTACTGGCGTAGCTGATGATACAAATACAGCAAAAGTAGCCCTTGTAGGCGTTGAAAATAAACCAGGCGTTGCAGCGACTGTATTTAAAGCATTAGCTGCTAGAAACGTTGACGTAGATATGATTGTTCAATCTATCCGTTCCGTGGGAGAACCAAAAACTGATCTTATCTTCACTGTAGCTATGGATGATGTGGTATTAGCTCGAGAAGTATTAGAAGAATTACAAAAAGCAGTAGATATTGAAGCTGTTAATATCGATGAAAAAATGGCTAAAGTTTCCATTATTGGTGCAGGTATGTTAGGACAGCCTGGTGTAGCTGCGCAAATGTTTGATATCTTGAGCCAAGAAGGTATCAATATTGAAATCATTTCTACTTCTGAAATTAGTATTTCTTGTCTTGTTGCTGAAGATCGCGTAAAAGATGCCGTTCGTGTAATTCATAATGGCTTATTGTTAGATCAACGAGGTTAATCACTGCATGGATAGTCTACGTAGTTTTATGGATGAAATGCTCAATGACCAAGGTCGTAAGGAAGGTTTCATTAGCGATCTACTAGGAAATCTAAAAAAATCAGCCTATTCCAACATTGGAACAAGCTCAAACTGGTTACACAACAATGAGTAATTTACATGGTATCTTCTATGATTACGATAAGTCTGAGGTTACTATTACTTATAAGGTTGTACCAGATATGTATCAACCATATACATTGAGTTTTATACAATTTCGAAGCCGTGTTAGAAGGCTTTATTAACCTTACGTCGCAATCAAAAAGTGGCAGATGCAACATAATAAATAATATGAACCCCATGGGAATACTTGCCTATGGGGTTTTATAGATATGGTTATGATCGATAATTATTCTTAACATCTATATATAGAGTCATCGATATGATATAATAAATTATTCAGAGAGAAATCATTATATTAGTATAGAAAGAAGGGACAGCATGGAAATAAATAAGGTTTATTCTGGCTTTCGCCTTGACCGCATTGAGCGCATTGATGAGATCAATGGTACCGCTTATGAAATGAAACATGAAAAGTCTGGTGCACGTTTAATTTATATTGATTCACCAGATTCTAATAAAGTATTCAATATCGCTTTTTAGAACAACACCACATAATAGTACTGGTGTAGCACATATTATGGAACATTCCGTTTTATGTGGTTCTCGTAAGTTTCCTTTGAAAAGAGCCATTTGTTGAGCTTGTTAAGGGGTCTTTAAACACGTTCTTAAACGCTATGACATATCCTGATAAAACGATGTATCCTGTAGCCAGCAAAAACGATAAAGACTTCCACAATTTGATGGATGTATATCTTGATGCTGTATTGTATCCACGCGTTCGCGATGATGCAGAAATCGTGATGCAAGAAGGTTGGCATTATGAATTAGATAGTGCGGACGATGAACTTACCTATAAAGGTGTTGTATTTAATGAGATGAAGGGGGTTTATTCCTCTCCGGATTCCGTTCTAGAACGCCAAATGATGCGTGAACTTTTCCCAGATACCACTTATGGTGTTGATTCTGGTGGAGATCCTGACCATATTACAGACTTAACTTATGAAGAGTTCCAAGAGTTCTATCGAGTTCATTATCATCCGTCCAATAGTTATATCTTCCTTTATGGTGATATGAATATTGAAGAGCAATTGGCATTCTTGAATGATGAGTACTTAAGTCATTTTGATGCTATTGAGGTTAATACAGAGGTTGGTATACAAACTCCATTTACAAAAGGTAAGGTGGTAAGCTATCCATATAGCGTAGGTTCTGAAGAGCCAACAGACAACCGAACTTTACATTCCTTTGCCTATGTTTTACCTGATGTAACGCCTGAGCATAGCTTGGCTTTTGAGGTATTAACACATGCATTGTTGACATCTCCTGCGGCTCCTCTTAAACAGGCTTTGGTGAAAGCAGGTATTGGCTCTGATGTGAGTGGCTATTATCTTGATAGTATTCGTCAACCTTTGTGGACCGTGCAAGCAACTGGTTCCAATCTCGATAAACAAGCTGAGTTGCAACGCATTGTGGAGTCTACATTGCAAGAACTTTGTGATAATGGTTTAGATAAAGAATTATTAGAAGCTTCCTTGAATAGCATTGAGTTTGCTCTTCGTGAAAGTGACTTTGGAGGTCGGCCAATTGGTTTAGCGTATGTTATCCGTATGATGGATAACTGGCTATATGACAATGATCCACTCGAGTTATTACACTACGAAGAAGCATTAGTGAATATTCGTAAGGGCTTATCCGGTACGTACTTTGAAGATTTAATTCGTCAATCTATCTTAAATAACAATCATAAAGTGCTTGTTTCTATTTATCCTGAACGGGGTCTTCAAGAGCGCAAGGATGCAGAGGTTAAAGAACATTTAGCTTCTGTAAAAGCTAAGATGTCTCCAGAAGAAATCGAAGCAATTGTAGAGCAAACAAAACGACTTAAACTTCGTCAAGAGGCTCCAGATAGCGACGAAGCGTTAGCATCGATACCATTGCTTGAATTATCAGATTTAAATCCTAATATTGAAGAGGTAGAACGTCGTGAAAGTAAAATTGGCAACACTACAGTACATTTTGTGCCTACTTTCACAAAAGGCATCAACTATGTAGGTCTTTACTTTAATTTAAGCTGTCTTACAGAAGATGAGTTGTTCTACGCCGATATTTCTAAGTGATATTATCGGTCGTATCGACACATCTGAACGTGGCTATGAAGCATTGGCGAAAGATATCAATATGAATCTTGGTGGTTTAAGCTCAGATATTACGGCTATTAGCAAAGATGGTAAGCGTGATGAATTTACGCCTCTCATGATTGTTCGAGCTAAAGCCTTTGCATTCTAAATTACCTGACTTATGCCGTTTGATTAACGAAGTAGTACAAAAAGCAGATTATAGTGACGATAGACGCTTGACTGAACTTGTTCAAGAAAGCAAAGCTATTTGGGATAATGAAGCATTTCGTCGTGGCAACTCCATCGTAAGTCAACGTGTTATGGCTCAAGTGTCTGCAGTTGGTAAATTTAGAGATAATGGTAACTTTGGTTACTATCAAAAGATTAGCGAGTTGGCTTCTAATCCTGCGGCATTACCATTATTGCCAGAAAAATTAGCTGATGTGGCTCGTAAGATTTTTCCGTGCTAATAATGTGGATATCATGTTCGTTGGTGAAGAAGGCGAATTAGAAGCCTTTTGAACATCTTATGAAACCATTGATTGAAACCTGGGATACTACTGACTTAAGTAATGATACATTAAAAGATTACACGTTTGTCTGGTAATGATGGTATCGTTACAGCTGGTAAGGTTCAATACGTAGCTCAAGGTGGTAACTTTGTAGACCATGGGTATAAACACGTAGGCCCAATGAGTGTATTAGAGACGATTTTACGCTATGAATATCTTTGGATTCGCATTCGTGTACAAGGTGGTGCTTACGGTGCCTTTGCAAACTTCTATGACGATGGGAATATGATTTTCTGTAGCTATCGAGATCCAAACTTGGTAGAAACATTAAATGTATATAAAGAATTACCTCAATATCTTCGTGAGTTTACGTTGACTAATCGTGAGATGCGTAAATATATTATCGGTACTATGAGCTCCTTGGACTTGCCTATGACTCCTGCGTTGCGTGGCCCACGTGCGATGGGGATGTATTTTAGCGGTGCTAAACTAGAGGATAAGGTAGAGTTTCGTAAACAAGTTATCGCTTGTAAGCCAGAGGATATCGTTGCTTTAGCAGATGTGGTTGAACCCGTATTGAAGGATAATCATATTTGTACAATGGGGAACGAACAAAAAATTAAAGACGCTGGTAAGGTATTCGATAACATCATTTCTCTAGGATAATTGTCTTATATCATGTATGGTGGCATATTCTGTGTAATTCTACGGGATATGCCACTTGTTTTGTACTGTAGGAGAGTCCATCATGAAAGGCCGATTTGCTCCAAGCCCCACAGGATATATCCATCTTGGCAATGTATGGATAGCCCTCTTATCCTATGTTTCTACGAGGCAACAAAAAGGGCAGTATGTTGTGCGAATGGAGGATATAGACATCCAACGTTCTAAACGTGATTTAGGGGAAGCTCTATTAGATGATTTAGAGTGGCTAGGCTTTGAATGGGATGAAGGACCTCGTGTTGGTGGTCCAGAATCAACATATTGGCAAAGTGAACGACAAACATATTATGGAGAAATATTAGAACATCTTGCATCAGAAAAACTAATTTATCCTTGCTTTTGTAATCGTACAAGGCTCCAGTCTATTGCTTCGGCACCCCATGTCGGCGATGTAATTCATCGTTATGATGGTCATTGCCGTCATCTAGAGGATAAATTGATAAAAGAATTTATGATGTCTAAGGAACCATCTTTGCGTTTAGCCGTTAATTCTTGTGATTTAGATTTCGTAGATCGTTGGCAAGGCTTTCAACATATTCATTTAGAAGGTGAATTAGATGATTATGTATTGCGTCGTGGTGACGGTATGTATGCCTATAATTTAGCTGTTGTACTGGATGATATTGCTATGGGGATAACAGAGGTCATTCGTGGAGACGATTTACTAGAGACTACAGGGCAGCAAATATATTTATATAGAAACATTACAAAACCAGTTTCAAATCTAAAAAAATATACAAACTACCTTCTTATGGGCATGCTCCATTATTAATTGATTCTGAAGGGCATAGATTATCTAAGCGACAAAAGAGTATTACTATTCGTGAATTACGTGAAAATCAGTGGTCTCCTAATAGAATTTTAGGTGAGCTGGCTATTGTAGGGGGCTAGTTGAGGCTCATACATTAAGTCGTAGAGAAATTAGTTTATCTGAATTAATTGAGATTGATTTAAATGTACCTAGTCTTAGTCAGAAAACGATTGAGATACAAATTAAAGAATAACGTAGTAAAAATAGTATTGATTTATGTTATAGGATGTTTGCTAAAAGAGAATAATTCTTTAACTATATAATTCGATATAATATATTGACAATATTCGATATTTCATTTATAATAGTATATAAGAGGTGGTCGAAATGACAATTCAACAAGCTTTTAGATCAAAAAGTATGGGCCGTTATTGGAGCTACCCATAAAACCGAGAAGTTCGGTTATAAGATTTATAAATGTCTTAAAGATCACGGATATGAAGTATATCCAGTCAATCCTAATATTGCAGAAATAGATGGAGACACTTGTTACTCTAGTCTTTCTGCACTTCCCGTTGTGCCTGCTGTGGTAGATTTTTGTTGTACCAGAAGCAGTAGGGGTTAGCTGCACTTGATGAATGCAAAGAACTTGGCATTTCTGTTGTGTGGTTGCAACCGGGGGCGGATAAACCATCTGTTGTTGAAAAAGCACATGCTTTAGATCTGCATGTCATTCAAGATTGTGTATTAGTTCAATTACCGTAGGAGGGTACAATGAGCGAATTAAAAGATTTAAAAACTGCTGAATATCAAGATTTAGTAAACCAAGGTGGTGTTACTGTTGTTGACTTCTGGGCTCCATGGTGCGGTTATTGCGTACGTATGATGCCAATCATTGAAGAAATTGCAGGTGAGCTTGAAGGTAAAGCTAACTTTGTAAAAGTAAACGCTGATGAAGAACCAGAATTAGCACGTAACTTACAAGTTGAAGTATTGCCTACATTTGTTATCTTAAAAGATGGTGAAGTAGTAGACCGTAAAATCGGTTTCTTGCCTAAAGGCGATCTTCAAGCGGCTATCGAATCTAAATTTTAATACTATAATTAAAACTATATAAATAGGAAAACCTCATCAATGTATGATTGTACATTGATGAGGTTTTTTTGTGCTTTTTTTAATATAGACCTAAATATATTTAACGTTTATGCGTTGCTAAACATAATACATTGAGTTCCTAAACATAATACATCTAAAAGTGGGGATTATGTCCATCTAAGGAGTGGTATTTCACCATTGTGGTGGAGAGTGGTTTAAATTGATTTGTTTTAAATATTTAATCGAACATATGTATTGTAGAAAAGAGGAGAAAAAAATAGAGATTAAACAAGAAAAAAATATAAAAAAAGTGGGATAAAAATGGATTTTTTTGTTGTGAAAGGTGGGGAATTGTGGTAGAATTTACCATATAGTGGTGGATAAGAAATAGTGAAAAGGGCGGTGATACGTATGTTCATGGGCGAATATAATCACACTATTGATACAAAAGGGCGGATGATTATACCTGCGAAAATACGTGAACAACTAGGCGATTTGTGCATCGTTACAAAAAGGCTCTAGATAACTGCTTGGCTATTTACACCGAAGAGGCATGGAAGAAAATTTCTACTGCTTTACAATCCCAATCTTCCACTAAAGCTAGCGTACGTGCCTTGAAACGTTTTGTTTTTGGTAGTGCTGCTGAGCTTGAATATGATAAACAAGGTCGTGTCCTCATTCCTGTACCACTACGTGAATATGCAAGCCTTGATAAACAGGCTGTTATTGTAGGTGCTGGGAGACCACGTTGAAATTTGGAGCCGTGAAAAATACGATTTCTATGATGAACAAGTGGCTGAAAGCATGGAAGAGTTAGTTGAAGGGCTTGAAGGGATTATGTTATAGGAGGCTATGATGGAATTTAATCATACTAGCGTACTCTTACGTGAAACAGTGGACTCCGTCGTAACTAATCCAAAAGGCATTTATGTGGACTGTACCCTTGGTGGGGCAGGACATGCTCACGCAGTGGGTGAGATGCTAGATCCAGAAGGCATGATTATAGGTTTAGATCAGGATGAAGATGCTTTGAGTGTAGCTCGACAGCGTTTATCTGATTTGAAATGTCAGGTGTTAACGATACCTACAAACTTTTCTAACTTAAAAGAAGCCCTCCGAAATGCGGGCATCTATGAAGTCGATGGTTTTATATTTGATCTTGGTGTATCCAGCTATCAACTAGATACTCCTGAACGAGGTTTTTCATATATGAATGATGGACCTCTTGATATGCGAATGGATAAAGATGCACCTCTCACAGCAGAGGAAATTGTCAATGAATATGACAGTGAACAATTACTGCAAATTATCCGCGATTATGGGGAAGAACGATGGGCTAAAACGAATTGTTGAGTTTATTGTTGAAGCACGCCAAGAAAAAAGAATCACTACTACTGGTGAGTTAGTTAGAATTATTAAGAATGCAATACCTGCAAAGGCGCGACAAGATGGACCTCATCCGGCAAAACGGACGTTTCAAGCTATACGTATTGAAGTAAATAGAGAATTAGCAATCTTGCATGATAGTTTTGTAGATGCTGTATCGATGTTAAAACCAAAGGGAAAGATTGGAGTTATTACATTCCACTCCTTGGAAGATCGAATTACAAAGCAAACTTTTAAAGAGTTAAGTACTGCATGTATATGTCCTCCACAATTGCCTGTGTGTGTTTGTAATCACAAGGCAGTTGTAAAGGCAAAAGAATAAGGCTATAGAGCCAAGTATAGGGGAGATTGAAGTTAATCTGAGAGCTAGAAGCGCTAAATTGCGCGTAGCAGTAAAGTTGTAGAATTGGAAGGGGTTAAGTGTTATGTTAGCGAGAAAGGCTGTTGTGGGCCAAGTAAAAGGTGATATGTTGGTTATTGCACAAGGGAGAAGACGTAGTGCAAACGTAGCTTTAGATTTAAGCCCTATGATGTGGCAAGTTGTATATGGCATTGCTGCATTAGTTGCATGCTTACTTATCATGATGGTTATGAATGCATACAGTACAAAGTTGGGCTATGAGGTAGTTAAAACACAGCAAGCTGTAGTACAATTAACAAAAGATAACGATGCATTAGACGTTGAAGTGGCTTCCTTTGAAGTCTCCTGTACGTATCCAACAAATCGCAGAAGAACAACTAGGAATGGTTTGCCTGATTCTTTTGTTTATAGCACAAAAAGCGCTGTTACTGAACGTAATGTACAAGAGAAACAGCAAATTATAGACTAGCAGGCGAAGCAGCTCGTATTGGGCTGCTTTCCTTTGCGTGTAAAGGAGATTGTATATGAAACAATTACAAGATATAGTAAAAACCTTACATGCACCGCATGTAGAAGGTAATACAGCTGTTGAAATTTTAGATGTAACCGCTGATTCTCGTGCTGTAAAAGCGGGTAGTTTATTTATTGCTTTAGATGGTGCTACTGTCGATGGTCATAACTATGTTAATAAAGCTGTTGAGTCTGGGGCAGTAGCTGTATTAGTATCTAAACCTGTTGAGGTAAGTAGTGACGTTTGTGTTATCACTGTTGAAGATACACGTGCGGCTATGATGTCCTGTGTGCCATACTTTTTTGATTATCCAGCCAATTCTATGCGCATGATTGGTGTTACTGGTACTAATGGTAAAACGACTACAACTCATATGATTCGTCATATTTTGAAAGCTCAAGGTCATAAGGTCGGTGTGATTGGTACGGTTCATATCATGATTGGCGATACATCATATCCGATTCATAACACGACCCCTGACGTAGTAGATTTACAACATATTTTGCATCAAATGGTGGAAGAGGGCGTTACACATTGCGTAATGGAAGTATCTTCCCATGCATTGGCTTTGGGACGCGTATCTGGTGTTGAGTATGATACGGCAGTATTTACAAATCTTACACAAGATCATTTAGACTTTCACAAAACATTTGAGAATTACTTGGCAGCTAAATGTAAACTATTTGAACAAGTTAGCAAGCCAAACCAAATAAAATCTGGTAAAGGTGCTGTTATCAATATCGATGATGCCTATGGGCATCGGGTTGTTGAAAAAACTACAGCCCCTATCATTACCTATAGTATTGATGGTAGCGGCACATTGAATGCTCATGACGTTGATATGACGCCAAAGTCTAGCCGTTACACGGTATCTTATGATGGTCATGACTATACAGTTGCAATGAATACGACTGGCTTGTTTAATGTGTATAATACATTAGCAGCTATTGGTGCCTGCCTATTAGAAGGTATTTCCATGGAAGACATCGATAAAGCGTTGAAAACATTTAGTGCTGTACCTGGTCGTTTTGAATTGATTGAAGAAGGTCAACCATTTGCTGTTGTTGTAGACTATGCACATACACCAGATGGGTTAGAAAATATTTTGCAAACAGCAAAGGCTATTCAAGAAAATCGTATTATTGTAGTCTTTGGCTGTGGCGGTGACCGAGATGCAACCAAACGTCCTATTATGGGACGCATTGCGGCACAATACGGTGATGTTGTGTATGTTACATCTGATAATCCGCGTACAGAGGATCCTATACAAATTGTTAAAGATGTGGAAGTCGGCGTTAAAGACGGCCTTCGAGAAGGAACTCACTATGAAGTTATCGTTGATCGTCGAGAAGCGATTCAACATGCAATACAACATGCAAAACCTGGGGATATTGTACTCATTGCAGGTAAGGGGCATGAGGATTACCAAATCTTAAAGGATAAAACGATTCATTTTGATGATCGTGAAGAGGCGCGAGCAGCCCTCAAGGAGATCTAATATGGCAGAATTTACATTGTCTCAAGTACTGGAAGCCACACAGGGGACGAGTGCACATACCGACAATATTAAGTTTTTAGATGTATCTACTGATACAAGAACTATTGAATCAGGCTTTTTATTTGTAGCCTTAAAAGGTGATACCTTTGATGGCCATGATTTTTATCAATGCGGCTATCGAAAAAGGTGCTACAGGGGCTATCGTTGAAAAAGGACGTTCTGTAGAAGGTATTGCTTGCATCGAGGTAGACAATACTTTGGTAGCATATCAAAACTTAGCACGATATCATCGTCGCCGCTTTTGATATTCCTGTAGTTGCTATTACTGGTTCCTCTGGTAAGACAACGACAAAAGAAATGGTGGCAGCCGTACTTGGTACAGAATTTAATGTATTAAAAACTGAGAAAAAAACTTTTAATAATGAAATTGGCTTACCAAAAACCTTGTTACGTTTGACCGCTGAGCATGAAGCCTGTGTTGTTGAGATGGGTATGCGTGGCCTCGGACAAATCGAAGAACTGGCGTTGATTGCAGAACCAACGATGGGGATTATTACCAATGTTGGTACTAGTCATATCGAGCTTTTTAGGTTCTCGCGAAGCCATTGCTGAAGCGAAAAGGTGAGTTGATTCGTTGCTTGCCTGAAAATAGTGTGGCTATCCTTAATGAGGATGATCCATATGTAAAAGCAATGGATCGTTTAGCTAAAGGGTAAAACAATTACGTATGGTATTGAACGGAATGCTACCTGTATTGGTAGTCATCTACGCTATAAAAAAGATGGTATTAAGTTTACCTGTAAGTGTTATGATGAAGTTTTTGATATCTTCTTGCCTATGATTGGTGAACACAATGTATATGATGCATTGGCGGCTATCGTCGCAGGTCGTGTGTTAGGTATAAAATCCAATACAATTCGCAAAGGTTTGAGTGAGTTTAGTGGAACTCCAATGCGTCAAGAAATCGTTCCATTTGAAGATATTGTTATCTTAAATGACGCTTATAATGCAAACCCTTCATCCATGGCAGAAGCTATTAAAGCACTTGGCCAATTAGAAGGTAAGCGTAAAATTGCGATGCTAGGCGATATGCTCGAGCTCGGCGACTTCTCTGAAGAAGCACATCGTGAAATCGGCCATTTGCTTGCTGAAGAGGGTTATAGTGTTGTATTCACCTTTGGTGATGCTGCTGCCTTCATTGCAAAGGAAGCAAAAAAAGCGGGTTTAACTACATTCCGTTGTAACAGCCATTTAGAAATGGCCAACGCATATAGTGATATTCGTGAAAAAGGGGATGTTATCCTTGTGAAAGGTTCCCGTGGTTTACGAATGGAGCGCGTTGTTGAAGAATTAAAGGATCGAGAATAATAGGTAACGGCTAGTTATATCTAGCCGTCCTATTTATTAATAAGTAGAGGATTCATATGATAAATCACATTCTATTAGCCTTCGTAGCGACTTTCATCATTACGGTAGTGCTAGGTAAAATTGCTATTCCTATGTTGCGTTCTTTGCACGCACAACAAAGTATTCGTGAAGAAGGCCCTGAAAGTCATCAAGCAAAAGCCGGTACGCCAACAATGGGTGGTGCTTTCATGATGGTGGCCCTTGTTATTGGCGTGGCATTGTTTGCACCATGGAATGTGGGCACAGGAATGTTATTATTCTTAACACTGGGTCATTGTTTATTAGGTTTTTTTGATGATTTTGTAAAAGCTGTAAAAAAACGCAATCTTGGATTAACAGCGAAGCAAAAATTACTTGGACAATTTATATTGGCTGCCGTATTCTGTTATTGCATTACTGAGATTATGGTTGTTCCTACCACATTATGGATTCCTGTTGTAGATATACAATTACAATTGGGATGGGGTTATTATGTATTGGCATTTTTGATTATTGTAGGAGCTACAAATGCAGTAAATTTAACAGATGGTCTTGATGGTCTTGCTGGTGGTACATCAGCAGTGGCGGCGATAGCATTCTCTGTTATTGGTCTAATGGCTGCATCGATGACAAATTCTATCGGTGCTGAAAGTGTTGCGTACTTCGGCGCTATAATAGCTAGCTGTATGTCTTGGTTTCTTGGTATATAATGTGAACCCTGCAAAAGTATTCATGGGAGATACAGGCTCTTTGGCATTAGGTGGTGCCTTTGCAGCAATGGCTATTTTAACTAAAACAGAATTGTTACTCGTGGTGATTGGTGGCATTTTTGTTATGGAAGCACTGTCTGTTATTATTCAAGTTATTTCTTTTAAAACACGGGGTGTGCGTGTATTTAAGATGAGTCCTATTCATCACCATTTTGAACTTTCCGGATGGGCAGAACAAACAGTTGTTAATCGCTTTTGGTTTGGTGGAGCTGTTTTAGCCATTATTGGTGTACTTTTAGCGACTATAACTTTATAAGATAATACTTAACGGAAGTTGTAAATAATGGTATGCTTATTAGATAGGATACATTAATTTTGTAGATAATTTAGGTGATATAGATGGAATACGGAGATAAACATATACTTGTTCTTGGCGCTGGAGCCAGCGGTATAGGTGCATCTTGGGTATTAGCCCAAGTGGGTGCGCATGTTGTGTTAAATGATTATAAGCCTATGACACTGCCTACGGCTGAGGAAAAACGACTTGTTGCGGCAGGGGTAAATATTATTACAGGACGTCAAGATGAATCCTTGCTAGATGGCGTGGACCGTATCGTTATTTCTCCAGGTATTTCTTTAGATATTCCGATTGTAAAAGCAGCACAGGCTCGTGGTATTGACGTGGTCAGCGAAGTAGAATTAGCTTATGAAGTATCTAAATCACCTATCGTAGCTGTTACTGGTACAAATGGTAAGACTACGACAACAACCTTATTAACTAAAGGTTCTAGAAGGCTCTGGAAAACCAGTTCGCGTCGGTGGAATATTGGTGATTCCCTTAGTGAAGTGGCGTACGCTATGCCTGCAGATGGTTTTTTGGTAGCCGAATTATCTAGTTATCAATTAGAGACAATCAAGCATTTTAGGCCTGTTGGGGCTATTATGCTCAATATTACTCCAGATCACTTAGCTCGTCATAAGACAATGGAAAACTATATTGCTGCGAAGGAACGCATCTTTGAAAATCAATTAAGTACAGATTTTTTAGTACTTAACATTGATGATTCTGTTGTAGCTGATATGGAACACCGTGCGCCTAGTCATATTTTACAAATTAGTCAAAACCGAGTTGTAGAGAATGGCGCTTATTATGCTGATGGGCAATGTTATATTGCTAAAGATGGTATAGCAAAATCTGTTATTGGAAATGAAGATATTCATATTCCAGGCCGTCATAATATTGAAAATATATTGACCGTTATTGCTTTATCCTATGCGTTGGGCGTACCCGTAGAGACAATTCATCGCATTATTAGCGAGTTCCATGGAGTTGAACATCGTTTAGAGCGCGTTAAGACGATTGGTGGTATCACATTCTATAATGATTCCAAAGCGACTAATGTAGATTCTGTGATTAAAGCATTAGAATCCTTTGATCAACAAGTTATTCTATTAGCTGGTGGTCATGATAAAATGACGCCTTTAGAAGATTTCATGGAGTTAGTTAAAGAGAAGACTAAAGCTGTTATTTTCATGGGGGAAGCGGCAGATCGTTTCGAGACGGCTGCAAAAAAGGCTGGTGTGAAGCCGATTTATCGTGCTTTATCCATGAAAGGACGCCGTAGAACAAGGCTATAAATTGGCAGAGACTGGCGATATTGTGCTATTATCTCCGGCTTGCTCAAGCTTTGATTGGTACAGCTGTTTTGAAGAGCGTGGAGATGACTTTAAACGTTGTGTTCATATGTTGCAAGAGGGAGGACACCATTAATGAAACGTGTTATTATTTCAGGTGGTGGCACTGGTGGACATATATATCCAGCAATAACTATATATAAGGAAATTATGAAACAGAAATCCTGATGCAAAGGTGTTATATGTTGGTACCAAGCAAGGTCTCGAGGCTACATTAGTTCCTAAAGAGGGGATAGAGTTTACTACGATTCCTGTGCAAGGCTTGCAGCGTCAATTATCGTTAGGTACATTAGTTACATTAGGTAAAACTGCTTTAGGCATTGTAAAAGCTAATGCTATAGTCTGTAAGTTTAAACCTGATGTGGTTATTGGTACTGGTGGTTATGTATGTGGGCCTGTTCTCTTGGCTGCAGCATTACATAATATTCCTACTATAATTCAAGAACAGAATGTCATAGCAGGTATTACTAATAAAATTCTGAGCCGTTTTGTTGATGTGGTAGCCCTAGGCTATAAGGATGCAGAAGCATCGTTTTCTAAGCAAAGCGCGTAGTCTATACAGGGAATCCTGTTCGTCCAGATGTGCTAGTTGATTCGAGAACAGAGGGACGTAACTATTTCAACTTAAGTGATGATACTTTTACAGTACTCATAGCTGGAGGTTCTCGAGGGGCGAGAACTATTAACAATGCTATGATAGATGTACATAAACACTTCCAAGGTGTGAAAGGTATTAAATTAATCCATATTACGGGAAACGGAGAATATGAATCTGTTTTATCCCAATTGGGTATTACCGATGGGGATGGTTTAGGTAGTTCATCTTTGATTTTGCCGTATTTACATGATATGCCAAAAGCACTAGCAGCAGCCGATTTAGCAGTATTTAGATCTGGTGCTATAGGTCTAGCAGAATTAGCAGTTCGCGGTATTCCATCCGTATTGATACCGTATCCATACGCAGCGGAAGATCATCAAACCTATAATGCACGTATCTTTGTACAAGAAGGGGCGGCTCATATGATTGTAGATAAAATGTTGAGTGCTCACGATTTAATAGGGGAAATCGAGATGTTTATGGCCAACCGTGATTTGTTGGCACAAATGGGAGACCGAGCATTGCAATTGGGGAAACCGAATGCGGCTCATGATATTGCAAAATTAGCTTTATCTATTGCAAAGTAACAAGGAGAGGTTTTATGTTAGACGGTATTCACAAAATTCACCTTATCGGTATTGGTGGATCTGGTATGCGTGCGATAGCGAATATTTTGATTCAAAAAGGTTATGATGTATCTGGTTCAGATATTGCTGAATCTGCAGTGATTTCTAAGTTTAGAGATATGGGTGCCACGGTGCATATCGGTCATAATAAAGAATATGTAAATGGTGTTGATGCTATAGTTCGTTCTACAGCGATTCGTGAAGACAATCCTGAAATTGTTGCTGCTAAAGAGCAAGGGATTACCATTTTACATCGTTCTGATATTGTAAAGGCTGTATTAGATGTAACAGATGGTATCGCAGTAGCTGGTGCGCATGGTAAAACATCTACAACTTCAATGATTGGACAAATTTTAGTGGAGGCTAATGCGGACCCTACGGTAATTATCGGTGGCGAAGTAGATTATCTCAAAGGTAGCAGTTGTCTTGGGAAAGGACATTTTTCAGTTGTGGAAGCGGATGAGAGCGATGGTTCATTTTTAAAATTGCGTCCACATACTATCGTTATAACTAATATTGAAGATGATCATATGGATCATTATAAGACTATGGATAACTTGTTAAACGCTTTCTGTGAGTTCGTCGAAACGTTACCAGAAGCGGGCAAGGCTATCGTATGTGGTGATAATGAAAATATTCGTTATATTATGAGCCGCGTAAAACGTACTTTTATTACGTATGGCTTAGAGGATAATAATGATTATGTAGCAAAAAATATTCATTATGTGGACTCTTCCTTGGTATATGATGTATATCATAAAGGCATTAATATAAGCCGCATCAGCTTGCGCGTGCCAGGAGAGCATAATGTATTAAACTCATTGGCAGCCTTTATTGTGGCTCATGAATGTTGCGGTGTAGAAAATCGCTTTATTACAAAAGCGTTAGGTAAATTTATCGGTGCAAAACGACGTTTTGAAACAAAAGGTCATGTTGCTGGCGTCTGGGTTGTCGATGATTATGCACATCATCCAACAGAAATTAAAGCGACCTTAAGAGCAGCAAAAGAACTTGAAAAACATCGCGTTATTTGTGTGTTTCAACCGCATCGGTATACACGTACAAGCTTGTTGAAAGATGAATTTGCTACGGCTTTTACAAGTGCTGATGAAATATATATGACAGATATTTACAGTTCTGGTGAAGATCCGATTGCAGGTATCGATGGACGTACTATTCCTGACGCTGTTGAAGCTGCTACAAATAAGGTTGTACATTATGTACCATCTGTTGATGATATACCGGCTGTATTGGCAAAAATTGTGCGACCTAATGATCTGGTTATCACAATGGGGGCTGGTTCTATTAATCAATATGGACCAAAATTATTAGCTATATTGGAGGAAGGCTTACAATGAAAGATAGAAAAATAATCGTATTGATGGGTGGCCCTTCCAAAGAGGCTGAAGTATCTCGCCGTACTGGCGCTGCTATTGCGGAAGCACTCGAAAGTAAAGGGTTTAATGCCCAAACATTAGAACTTAATCCTCGTACTGTTTTAAAAGACATTGAATCCTTAGGTGGAGAGATTGTATTTAATGCAATTCACGGTCGTTATGGTGAAGATGGTGCATTACAAGGCTTACTTGAAATGGCAGAAATTCCATATACTGGATCGGGCATCATGGCTCATGCGGTAGGAATGAATAAAAAAGTAAGCAAAGATGTTTTCAAAGGGGCTAATATTCCAACAGCTACTTCTGAATCCTTTAATGGTAATTTAGAATCTGCAGAAGCTATTATAGGACATATTCGTAAACAGTTTACGATTCCTGTAGTGGTGAAATCTGCTACTCAAGGCTCTAGTATTGGCGTTACCATCGTTCGTGATGAGGCACAATTGGAGGCTGCTGTTACAGAAGCGCTAAAATATGATCCGATTCTTGTAGTAGAACAATTTCTTGATGGTCGCGAATTTACAGTATCCGTTCTTGACGGAAAGGCATTGTCAGTAATTGAAATACGTCCACATTCTGGGGAGTATGACTATACCAGTAAATATACTGTAGGTGCTACAGAATATTTAGTACCTGCGCCTATTAGTGAAGAAATGACTGCTGAGATGCAACGCATAGGGGAACTTGTGTATCGTGAAGTACAAGGCAGTGGGGTTATTCGTGTTGATATTATGACAGATCATGCAGATAATATGTATGTTCTAGAATACAATACTGTGCCAGGTATGACGGCAACGTCTTTAGTACCAAAGGCAGCTAAAGAAATGGGAATTGACTTTCCCAACATTATGTGAAAAGATTCTATTAACAGCTAGTATAGGGAAATTTTAAGGGCTGAATAGAATATAAGGAGTTATCTATGGATGATAAGCAATACCATCCATCCAACTCTGGGGAGATGCAGTCTTCTACACCTGTTCAAGATGAACGGGCTGTATTTAGAAAACGAGTATTAAAAATCGGTGGTGCAGTTACTCTCGTGTTGGTGGGATTGTTTACACTACCTATTCCTTTTGGATCCTTAAAAATTGTAGGATCGGATAAGGTAACTGTACAAGATGTAATGGTAGCAGGGGATATTCATGAACCTGTAAATATATTGCAAATTAGTACAGAGAAATTAAAAAAACTAGATTGGCGAAAGACTTACGGGTTGAAGAGGCTCAAATTAGTTATCAATTGCCATTTACAATGGTCGTACGTGTCATAGAACGCAAAGCTGTTGCAGTTGTACCAGCTCAGTTTGGTTATCTAACACTTGATAGTAAAGGTCAAGTGATTGCATCAGAGCCTGCTATACAAGATACGTCGGTACCAATGATATCAGGTGTTAAGGCGGGAAATATTTTATTAGGTGATACCGTTGTGGATAAACCTATTTTAGCGGCTCTTGAATACTTGAAACTCTCTTGATGAAAGCACTTTTCAAAAATATTGCAGAGGTCAATATAGGAGACCCTGATGCAATAATGGCGTATACCGTATCGGGGGTGCAAATTCGATTAGGAGATAGTAAAGACTTACCTAAAAAAGCCGAGTTAACTCAGTCTATGTTACAAGATATTAAGACAACACATAGCAATGTACAATATATAGATGTTAATGTTTCATCGCCATACATAAAAACTGATGTAATACCGGAAGTTAAAAAGCATCAGACAGGAACAAAGACTACAGAAAATTCATCTACTAAGAAGGATGATACAAAACAAGATAAACAAGGTCATGTTGAAGATAAAAGGTAGATGATTGTCGTGAGACACGAACGGTGGGCAATAGCCTTAGTCAGTTGTATATTGGGTTTCATGGTTGTCACCCAATATAAGATGACTCAAGATAATATAGAAGAAAATATCCGTTTACAACGAGCTGGTGATTTAGCCGTACAATTGCGAGAGGCTCAAAGTGAACGTGATGCATTGTTAAAACAAATAGAAGAGCTTAAACAGTCTGGTGCCACTGGCAATGTTAAAGCAGATGAACAGTTGATGATGAAAGCAGCTTTAACTAATGTTAAAGGTACGGGTGTTAGTGTATTAATTGAGGATAGCTTAAAAGCCAATTCAAAGTGGTGAAAATCCTAATTTATATGTAATTCATGATGAAGATATTTTACGTATTGTTAATGAATTGCGAGCTGGTGGGGCTGAGGCGATAGCTATCAATGATCAACGTCTCATAGGGACTTCTGAAATACGATGCTCTGGTCCGACTATTACTGTGAATGGTAAGGTTTTTGGGGCTCCTTTTACAGTTAAAGCAATTGGTGATCCAAAAACACTAAATTCTGCGCTCACCATGCGAGGCGGTGTGGTGGATTCCTTGAAACACTGGGGCATAAAGGTAACCATAAAGGAAGAAAATGAAATTAGCTATTCCAGCTTTTACAGGAACCTTTAGAGAAGAGCATATAAAGCCTAATGAAACAGGAGGTAAAGAATGAATATTTATATCTTTGCCATTATTGGTTTAATTGTAGGCGCTACATTAGGGTGGCTTTCACCATTTCATATACCTATAAGTTATGCGAACTACACATCAGTTGCTGTTCTGGCTGCACTAGATGCTGTATTTGGTGGTAGCCGTGCTGCATTGGAACGAACCTTTGATCTTAGTAATTTTGTGCTTGGGTTCTTTTCAAATGTTGTGTTAGCTGTTATTCTTGTATATGTAGGTGACCTCATAGGAATTAACCTATATTACGTAGCTCTTATTGGCTTTGGATTGCATGTATTTATTAATGTAGGCGCTATACGAAAGATTATTATGACTAAGCGATTCTAATAAATCACATTCTATATAGTGGAAAGTTTTTAAATTTTAGTGTAAAATAAATGTAATTGTTATAAGATTGTCAGTATATAAATCGATACATTGGGACGTATATTGATACGATAGATAACGATAAGAGGAGGAAGTTCAATGTCTGATTTTGCAAATATTAAAGTTATCGGTGTTGGTGGCGGCGGTAATAACGCTGTTAATCGCATGGTAGATAGCGATCTTAAAGGTGTTCAATTTTTATCCGCTAATACTGAAAGCCAAGTGCTTGAATTATCTAAAGCGGATGTAACGATTCAAATTGGCGAGAAGGTTACAAAAGGTCTTGGTGCAGGCGCAAATCCACAAATCGGTGAAGAGGCTGCTCAAGAAAGTCGCGAAGAAATTATAAAAGCTCTTGAAGGTGCTGATATGGTATTCGTAACTGCTGGTATGGGTGGTGGTACTGGTACAGGTGCTGCTCCTATCGTTGCAGAATGTGCTAAAGAAATCGGTGCATTGACAGTAGGCGTCGTTACTAAACCGTTCGCTTTTGAAGGTAAACGCCGTCGTGCACAAGCGGAAAAAGGCATTGAATTCTTGACTCAAAAAGTAGATACTATTATCGTTATTCCTAATGATAAATTGTTGCAAGTTGTAGATAAAAAAATGTTCCTTAAGCGATGCATTCCGTACAGCTGATGATGTACTTCGCCAAGGTATCAAGGGCATTTCAGACTTGATTCAAGTTCCTGGCTTGATCAATCTTGACTTTGCAGATGTTAAAACTATCATGACTGAACAAGGCGAAGCATTGATGGGGATTGGCGTTGGCGAAGGTGAAAACCGCGCTGCTGACGCAGCTAAAATGGCTATTAATAGCCCATTGTTGGAAACATCTATCGATGGTGCAAAAGGCATCTTACTCAATATCTCCGGTAGTGCTAACTTAAGCTTGTTTGAAATTAATGAAGCTGCCGAAATTATTTCTGAAGCGGCGGATCCTGATGCAAATATTATCTTCGGTTCCGTTATCGATGAAAGCTTAGGCGATACAGTTCAAATTACTGTTGTGGCAACTGGTTTTAATTCAAATACTAAGAATGTACCTGAATTCGGTAAAACAACAACTACATCCCGTCCGGCATCCACTACAAATACTAACAGTGGTATCCCTGATATCCCTGTATTCATGAAACGCTAATTTATAGATTGTATAATTATTATACCTATCAATTAGTAACTTATTAAGACATACCATTGGTATGTGTATAGGAGGTAAAAATGAAGAAATTAGTATTATTAACTTTAGCAGCTACAGTTGTAGCCGGCAGTGCATTTGCTGCAGCTCCTGTAACAAAAATTAGTGATGGATCCACCAAGGTACAAGCTGATTATGCTTTTAAACAACACGTATCTAATGGTGGTGGCAATAGTAATGACGGTTTCGGTGTTTCTTTACAACACGACCTTTCCAATAAAGCCGCATTACAATACTCTTACGATAAATTAAATGCAAAAAATGGCGATATTAAAGATCATCAATTAGCATTGGTTTATAAAGTACATCCAAATGTAAATCTATATGGTGCAGGTACTGCGATTCGTACAAATGATACTGAACTTGGTTTTCCAAGCTGGTGTTATCGGTCATGTACCTTTGACTAATAAAGTAAACGGCTTTGCTAAGGCTGGTTGGGGTAATGATATTAAGCAAACTTATCAAGTAGGTGCTCAATATGAAGTACGCCCTGATGTAGATTTGAATGTATACTATGGCTATGATAAATATAGCGTAGATAGCAATGATAAAACTGCAAAAGGTTTACACGCTGGTGTAGGCTACTCCTTCTAAGGATGATGATGACCACTCTTTTGAGTGGTCTTTTTTTATATATTTACTGTTTTATTGTATATTTGTTAATTATTTTTTTCCTAAATAAGGTACTTAATATATTCTATATATATTTAATAAGTGTTGAATTACTAATAGTTAGTTAAATCTTCTATGTATACAATATATTTACTGAATATACGTTGTATATTTAAATCAGTTTAGGTATGATAAATATGTAATATTCATTTCAGATAGGATGGTGCTAGTTATGACAAGTGTTGCTGCAAAGCATGCAAAAGGAAAAAAATTAAAAGACGTGATCTTCGTAACTGCTGGCCAAGCTCAAGCCGATGCTAAAGAAAATGGCCGTGAGAATGTTGTGAAATGGTACGTTTGGGTGCTATTCATGATGAAGAGGGAAACTTAGTTTTTATTAAGACCGTTAAAGAAGAATATTTGAGTCTTTCGGATTCTGAACATGTTGGTTATGCACCAATTGCGGGTATTCCAGATTTTTTGTGTGCTGCTGAAAAAGAATGTTTTGGTAATTTCCGTCCCAGAAGGTCATATTCGTAGCATTGCTACCGCAGGTGGCACTGGTGGCATTCATCATTTGATTCATAACTATACAGAGCCTGGTGATGAAGTATTAACAGCGGATTGGTACTGGGGTGCATACCGTGTTATTTGTAGTGATACTGGACGTACACTAGTTACGTATTCCTTATTTGATGAACATAATAACTTTAATCATGAAGCATTCCAAAATCGTGTAAACGAATTGGCGGCTAAACAAACAAATGTGGTTGTTATCTTTAACACACCAGGTAATAACCCAACCGGCTACTCTATTGAGGATAAAGATTGGGATTCTATCCTTAATTTCTTGAAGGATTTAGTTGCTATTGGTCGAAATAATGTGATTATTGGTATTGATGTAGCATATCTTGATTACTCTGGTGAAAAAGATGAGGTACGTGCGTTCTTCAATAAATTTAGTCATTTACCAAAAGAAATTCTCACCTGTGTGTGTTATAGCTTATCTAAAGGATTTACTATGTATGGTCAGCGCGTTGGTGCGATGATTGGGATCTCTGATGATGAAGAAATAGCTGATGAGTTTTTCGAAGTTAACAAATCTACAAGTCGTGCCACATGGTCCAATATTTGTCGTCCCGCAATGCGTACAATGGCTAATATTGTGGCTGATCCAGCTAAGTTTAAGGAATATGAAGCTGAACGCAATTGCTATTATCAATTAATTCGCGATCGTGCTGATATCTTTAAACAAGAAGCAGCGCAAGTGGGACTTCCCATGTTACCTTACCGCGGTGGTTTCTTTATTACAATTCCTACAGACTCTGCGAAATGCTATCTGTGAAGAATTGAAGAAAAGAGCACATCTATATGATTGCATTAGCAAATGGTATTCGTATAGCTGCCTGTGGTATTCCTAAATGTCAAATGACAGGTCTTGCAGGAAAAAAATTTATAATGCCATGAAACGTCTTGGCAAAATTATAATACGATAAGTAAAACTTATATTAAAAACCACTTGATACACGTATCAAGTGGCTTTTTATATTAATGAATATCCTTATGTTCCTTAATGTCTTTTGCTCAGCTTCTTTTGGCCAAGTTTTCAAGCGCTCGTTTAGGAGCGGTTCTTTCACCTGTATCTGGGTCTACAAACTCAACGCGATCCAAGGTGCTTGTAATTTGACCACGAATGAAGCTTAAGTAGATTTCGTATAATTCTTTTTTTTCTGCTAATTCTTCTGGTGTTAATTCTTGACCCAGATTTTTTCTTTGCAGCTAGTTCATTTATTCGTTTTAATGTATCGTTAATATTACTCATATGCGCCTCCTGTATTCTATATTAGAATAGCATGTTTTATTATAACATAGAACTTAATGAATACGTATGGTAAGATATAAGTTGTACGCGTCTGTACTTTCACAGGTGAGAAAGGAGAACTGTATGCGTGTAACAAAGCGATAAAGGCAGAGCAGTTGAAACTGTTACAAGAGCATTATTTTGATGCAAAACCTGCCCTTGAGTATACAAATGAATTTGAATTATTAGTTGCTGTAGTTTTGTCAGCACAATGTACGGATGAACGGGTTAATATTGTTACTAAACGACTGTTCCCAGAACTTAATCATCCTGCAAAGATGCTTGAAATCGGAGTTGCTAAGTTAGAGACTCTCATTAAAGATTGCGGCCTTTATAAGTCCAAGGCAAAAAACTTAATTGCTACTTGTCAAATTTTAGTTGACCGATATCATGGAGAGGTGCCTCGTGAGTTTGATCAACTCGTTGAATTGCCTGGTGTGGGGCGTAAAACAGCAAATGTTGTGGTATCCGTTTTATTTGGTACACCAGCCATTGCGGTAGATACACATGTATTTCGCGTGTCTAACCGATTAAAATTAGGTATTGCTAAGACGCCAGAAGAGATGGAACAAAAGTTACAAAAGGCAATTCCAAAAAAGGATTGGGCTGCTGCACACCACTGGTTAATCTATCATGGCCGTAGAGTGTGTAAGGCTCGTAAGCCTTTGTGTAATGAATGTTTTTTAAATCATCTATGTCCTTCAGCCGGAAAGGTTTAATATGAAAGTAAATAACGAAGAATTTATTGCCCTTTGTGCTAATCATGGTATTGAGGGAATTGATATTGTAAATGAGTTAATGCGTTTTAAAGTGCTAGATCAATTGATTTCTAGTAATGCTAGCTCCCGTGAGTGGGGTGTAACGGCAGATGATTTATATGCGTTAGCAGAAAAATCCACAGTAGAATCCTTTGGTCCTGTACCATATGATTTGAATACATTCCAAGCTCTTTATGGACCATCCTTTAGAGTGGAATTGTTTGATTTTATTAGTGACACAGGCATTTTAGAAGGTCTAGATGTAGGCACTATTTGGGAAATTCCTGTTCGTGAAAGTATCGAAGCTCATAGTAAAACGGGAGAATTGGTTCTGTATGCTTATGTAGAAGAATATGCAGGCATGGTTGAAGAGATTCTTCAATCTTATGAAGATAAAAAAAGTCGTTCTGTATACGGCATCTCCCGTGTGTTATAGCATTTTGACACGTTTATATCCGATGGCTCAAATCATTAATCAATGGCCTCATCGTAGCTATTTTGACCATATCTTTACAGGCACAGTTGGTATGTTCCAATCCTCTGAAGATATTGTAGAAGAGGTCGCTAACGGATTACATAACTTGGTTCCAGAAGGGACTGCTCAATTATTCTTACCTGCTACAATGGCACAAAATCAATTGGGCTTAAATAATATGGCGTTGCAATTTTTCTTGAACCAAAAACGAGTGGAAGCTATACGAGAATGGACTCCATTAGGGGCTTATGAAATCGTATATGGTAAATACGATGTAAAAAAAATGCGTGTTGGTCTTCGTGAACGTGTAGGGGATGAGTGGAAAACAATTAATTATATTCCATTACCTCATGGCGTATTTGCGCAATTGCCAGTATTTACGGTATTAAATTATGGCTTGTCCTTGCGTTCTATTTTGTTGCCCGGCGGTCAAACGGACGTAGCCTTAGGTCAAGATGGTATTTATTGCATTGATAGCCGTGTATCTGAATTAGGTCGCACTGCTCTTATTGAAAGTGGAGCTTATTTTCTTACTTTTAAACGTCATACTGATCATATTGATGTAGATATTACGACAGAAGCGCCTGTAGATGATATGTACTGGATGTTCCCAGATGCTGAATTAGCATATATGTGGTATGCCTATTTCTGCAGCACTACGGGTCAAACATTGATTCAAGAAATCTCCATGCTCGTTCAAACAGATGAATCCTTTGGCTATATGCTTAGTAGCGTACGTCGTCGCGTATTAGATGTGAAGGATGAAGCCCAACTAATTAAATCTGTACAGGCTGCTGACGAGGCATATATCAAGGCTGTTACGGAGGCTACAAGGAGTTGGAAAGAGACCGTAGATTCATTAGGTGCACAAGTTATGCCACCTACAGCTTCTATTGATATTGAAGATTATAGTGACTATAAAAAGAATTGTAAATCATATAATTTTTGGTTTAAAAATATATCGTATCCTAAAAAAATATAAACTACTAAATATAGTAGATACGAAACATAGTATATGAATATGTAAGAAAGGAGGACCTATGGCAGTTATTAATTTTGAAATCTTCAAGGTTATTGGTACTTTATCTGAAGATAAAGATGGTTGGAAAAAACAATTAACATGTACTAGTTGGGGAAAATACAATCCTAAGTTTGATCTTCGTGCTTGGGATAGTGAATATACAAGCATGAAAAAAGGTATTACCCTTTCTTTAGAGGAGCTCATTGCATTGCGTGACATCCTCAACGAAAGTGACTTGGAAGCTATTTTAGCTGAGGCTATTGAAGAAAAGCAAGCGTCCAAGGAATAGTATTGGTTACTTGCATTTGTGTAGGTGTCATGCTATAATCTATAAGAATAATATTGATTGCTGGAAAGAGGTGTATAGAATGAAACAAGGTATTCATCCAGACTATAAAGAAGCTACAGTAACTTGCGGTTGTGGCAACACATTCAAAACTGGCTCTGTAAAAGAAGACCTTCGTGTAGACGTTTGCTCCAAATGCCATCCGTTCTTCACTGGTCAACAACGTGCGGCTCAAGCTCGTGGTCGTATTGAACAATTTAACAAACGTTACGGCAAATAATTTGTTTTGTAATGTAACATGTATTGGCAGAGCTGTTGGCTCTGCCTATATTTGTTTATGAGAGGAGATCTTGTGAACAGAGAACGTATAAAAAAGTTTGTCGGAGGACAGGCTGTGATTGAAGGTGTCATGATGAGAGGCCCTGGCTATACGGCAACTGCCGTACGTGAGCCTGCGGGAACTATTGTAGTTCAAAAAGAAGCTACAAAGTCCATTGCTGACACATATCCAATATTGAAAAAACCATTTCTTCGTGGCTGTGTAGCTCTCTATGAATCTCTAGTGATAGGCATGAAGGCTTTATCCTTCTCCGCTAAGGCTGCTGGCGATGAAGAGGAAGAAATGTCTAATAGTGAAATCGCCATTACCATGGTCATTTCTACACTGTTTGCGATAGCTGTGTTTTTGGCATTGCCTACATTTATCGTAAAATTCATTCCTGGTGTACAGGATAATCATATAGTATTAAATCTCATTGAAGGTGTCATTCGTTTAGTACTTTTCTTACTTTATATTTGGGGGATTGGTCTTACGAAGGATATTCAACGAGTTTTCCAATATCATGGGGCAGAGCATAAAACGATTCATACTTATGAATTAGATTTGCCTTTAACTGTAGAAAACGTTCGCCAACAAAGTCGCTTGCATGCGCGATGTGGTACAAACTTCTTACTTATTGTTATGGTAGTTAGTATCTTTGTATTTGCTTTCTTGGGTTGGCCCAATTTGTTGGAACGTATCGTGAGCCGCGTACTCCTTATGCCTGTAGTAGCTGGTATTGCGTACGAGGTGATTCGTCTTGCTGGACGTAGCGATCATTCTTTTGTGAAAGCTCTTATAAAACCAGGTCTTGCGTTACAATATATGACAACGCGTGAACCAGAAGATGATCAAATTGAAGTTGCTATACGAGCTTTAGAAGAGGTCCGTCCTCCTGAGAGTGACGCATATGAAGAGGAATAAACATGTTAGTTGATAAATTACAAGTTATTGAAGATAAATTTATGGATCTTGAGCAGCGCATTAGTGACCCAGAGGTCATTGCTCGCCAAGATGAATGGCGTAAATTGACCCGTCAACATGCTCAATTATCTGAAACCGTTGAAACGTTCCGTACTTACAAAAAAGTTTTATCTGGTATTGATGAAGCTATGGAAGTTATTGAAGATAAATCCATGGACGAAGAATTCCGAGAAATGGCACAAGAGGAATTGAAAGAGTTAAAACCTCAAAAAGAGGAATTGGAAGAAAAGTTGCAAGTTCTATTATTGCCTAAGGATCCTAATGATGATAAAAATATTATCATCGAGATTCGCGGGGGCGCTGGCGGTGATGAAGCTGCATTATTTGCAGGCGACTTGTTCCGAATGTACACAAAATATGCGGAAAGCCAAGGCTGGCGTTGTGAGATTATCGATGCTAATGAACCAGAGCTTGGTGGACTTTAAAGAGGTTATTTTCTCTGTGGATGGTGAAAATGTATACTCTAAGATGAAATTTGAATCTGGTGTACATCGTGTACAACGTGTACCGGCTACAGAAACACAAGGCCGTGTACATACATCTACAGTTACAGTAGCCGTATTGCCAGAGATGGAAGATGTTGATATTGAAGTTAATGAAAAAGATTTAAAAATTGATACATATCGTGCGAGTGGTGCCGGTGGTCAGCATATCAATAAAACTGAGTCTGCTGTTCGTATTACACACTTACCATCTGGTATCGTTGTAGCGTGTCAAGATCAACGATCTCAATTACAAAACCGTGAAAAAGCTATGCGTGTATTACGTGCTAAGTTACAGGATCAAGCTGAACAAGAGGCCATTTCTAGTATGGCTGCAGATCGTAAGAGTCAAGTCGGTACAGGTGATCGTAGTGAACGTATTCGCACCTATAACTATCCCACAAGGTCGCGTTACAGATCATCGTATTAACTTTAACATTATATAAATTAGATGCTATTTTAAATGGCGATCTTGATGAAATTATTCAAGCCTTAAATGCTGCAGACCAAGCGGCAAAAATGCAGGAGGCTAATACAAATGCATAAGGAGATTTGGACAATCGGTCGTATTCTCCAGTGGACAGAGCAGTACTTTCAAAGCAAGGAGATGGATACACCTCGACTTGATGGGGAAGTACTGCTTTCTCACGTTTTAGGTAAAGATCGGATTTATCTATATACCCATTATGACCAACCGCTTATTCAAGACGAGCTCGATGCCTTTAGGCCTCTCGTTCAACAACGGGCTAAGGGGCATTGTGTAGCGGCTATCATTGGGGAAAAGGACTTTATGGGGTTGACCTTTAAGGTGAATGATAAGGTATTGATTCCACGACCTGATACGGAAACCTTGATTGAGCATGTACTAGGTACTTATCCAAAAGATAGTAATGTGCGTATTCTTGATGTATGCACAGGCCCTGGGACAATATTATTAAGTCTATTACATTATTTGCCAAATGCTAGTGGTGTTGGTTTAGATATCTCCACAGATGCTTTACTGGTGGCACGCGAAAATGGTGAGTCCTTTAATTTAGCTGACCGAGTACAGTTTATGGAATCAGATATGTTCTCCACTTTATATGGAAAAGAGGAGAAATTTGATCTTATTGTTTCTAATCCTCCATACATTCGAACTGGTGATTTAAAGATGTTGTCTCCAGATGTATTAAATGAGCCTCATATTGCATTATTTGGTGGAGAGGATGGACTTCAATTTTATCGAATCTTAGCTAAAGAATGTAGAAATTATTTAAACGCTAATGGCCGTGTGGCGTTTGAAGTAGGCTTTGACCAAGCAGAAAGAGGTAGGTGCTTTATTGCAAGAAACAGGTCAATATTCGAATATTCAATTTATAGCTGACCTCGGTGGTCATAACCGGGTAGTGACAGCTGTATATGAGGGCTAATATGGATACTAAAATCATTACAAATCCATCAGAACAAGATATAGATACTGTTAGCCCGTGCTTTGCGCAATGGTGAATTGGTATCTATACCAACAGAAACTGTATACGGGTTAGGTGCTAATGGTCTAGATCCAGAGGCGATGGATAAAATCTATGCTGCCAAAGGACGGCCTTCTGATAATCCACTTATTTTGCATGTTCCTAATAGTGAAAGCATAAAACCTTTGGTAACAGAAATTTCTGCTACGGCGCAAGCCTTAATGGATACATTCTGGCCAGGACCATTAACGATTACATTGCCTAAATCTGATTTAGTGCCAGATCGTGCTACAGGTGGCTTACCTCGTGTGGCGTTTCGGTGCCCTGATCATAAGGTATGTCGCGCATTATTAGAACGTGCCGGCGTACCTGTAGCGGCTCCTAGTGCCAATATATCTGGACGTCCCAAGTCCTACAACAGCACAAGATGTTTACCATGATATGAATGGCCGTATTTCCTATATTTTAGATGCTGGTCCATGTACGATTGGTGTAGAGTCAACTGTTGTAGAAGTCCATGATGATAAGGTCATTATATTGAGACCTGGTGGAATTACAAAAGCTCAACTTGAAGGTGTTGTGTCTACAGTTGAGTATGATACTGCTCTAGTTAATGCTACCACTAAGCCAAAGGCTCCCGGGATGAAATATACGCATTATGCACCTGATGCACCTATGACAGTTGTTGTAGGTAATCCAGAGGACATAGCATCTACTGTTTAAGGAGCTTTCAGAAGGCATAGAAGGTCCCATAGGGTGTTTGGTAAGTCATGAAACGTATAACTTGATTAAAGAGGATGGACGATTTATGTGCCATTGTTTTGGCCATCATGGAGATGCGTTAGCATTGGGGCACGACTTTTATAAAAGTCTATTACATTTTAATGAAAATCATGTTACGCTAATCCTAGCAGAAGGTGTTGATGATGATGGTTTCGGTGTTGCCATTATGAATCGAATGGAAAAAGCATCGAGTCATCATATCATTTATAAGTAAATTTACTAGCATAAAGATGTCCACTGATAATAGAAAAATGTCTTTACATATTGGATAGATTTGCTATAATGTATAAAGTAATCACAAAATGTGATTGAGTAAGGATGTTATTATGAATATTTTATTTGTATGTACCGGTAACACTTGCCGCAGCCCTATGGCTGAAGGTATTACACGGGCCCTTGCAGCGGAGAAACATAAGGATGTTACAACTGTATCGGCTGGTTTATTTGCCGCTTATGGAGCAAAACCAACTGAACAAGCCGTAGTAGCTGTCCGTTCCATTACAGATATTTCCAACCATGAATCGAGACCCTTAACGATGGAACTCGTAAATGCAGCAGATCTTATTCTTGGTATGACGAAAGATCACAAATCTGTACTACTTCGCCAATTCCCCTTTGAGGAAGGTAAAATTAAAACGATTTCCGAGTGGGGTGGTCAAGATGGTGATGTTACGGACCCATATGGATCTGATCAAACCGTATATAATCAATGTGCGGAACAAATTTATCACTTAGTAGAGGCTGGTCTTACATCAGCGCCTCAGAAAGGCATAGGAGATGAAATTATGAAAGTTGCAATCGGTTGTGATCATGGCGGATTACATTTAAAAGCATCCGTTAAAGAATTATTAAATGCATTGGGACATGAAGTAGAGGATTTTGGTTGTTATTCAGCTGAGTCTTGCGACTATCCTGATATTGCAGTACCTGTAGCAAATGCAGTTGTATCTGGTCAAGCAGATCGCGGTATTTTGATTTGTGGTACTGGTATCGGTATCGGTATTGCAGCAAATAAGATAGCGGGCATTCGCGCTGCTCTTTGTCATGATACATTTTCCGCTCACGCATGTCGTGAACATAATGATGCGAATATCCTTACTATGGGTGAACGCGTTATTGGACCAGGCCTTGCAAACGATATTGTAACCATTTTTATGGAAACAGAATTTGAAGGTGGACGTCACGCACGCCGTGTAGAGAAAATAAAAGCATTAGAGAAATAATACATCATTACTTTATAGATAGTTGTTCTATATGAGGAGGATACTCATGAGTTTCTTAGAAAAAAACAAGACCCTAATATTCAAGCTGTTATCAACCAAGAGTTAGCACGCCAACGCGATAAATTAGAAATGATTGCTTCTGAAAATTTTGTTTCTCAAGCTGTAATGGAAGCTCAAGGTAGCGTATTGACTAACAAATATGCAGAAGGGTATCCTGGCAAACGCTATTATGGCGGTTGTGAAAATGTTGATGTTATTGAAACATTGGCTATCGAACGTGCAAAACGCCTGTTCGGTGCAGAACATGCTAATGTACAACCTCACTCTGGTTCTCAAGCAAACTTTGGCGTGTATTTCGCATTATTACAACCAGGTGATACTATTGTGGGTATGAACTTGTCCCACGGCGGTCATTTGACTCATGGTTCTCCAGTTAACGTATCTGGTACATATTTCAATGTAGTACCTTATGGTGTAGATGTTGAAACACAACAAATCGACTACGATGAGTTCCGTAAAATTGTATTAGAAGCAAAACCTAAGTTGATTATCGCTGGTGGTAGTGCTTATAGCCGTCAAATCGACTTTAAGAAAATGGCTGAAGTGGCACACGAAGTAGATGCTATTTTCATGGTAGATATGGCTCACTTTGCTGGACTTGTAGCAGCTGGTTTACATCCAAACCCTGTGGAATATGCAGATATCGTTACTACAACAACTCATAAAACATTGCGTGGCCCTCGTGGTGGTATGATTCTTTGCAAAGAAAAGTATGCTAAAGCAATCGATAAAGCTATCTTCCCTGGCATCCAAGGTGGTCCTTTGATGCATGTTATCGCTGCTAAAGCTGTAGCATTTGGTGAAGCTTTACAACCTGAGTTCAAAGTATATGCACAACAAGTCATCGACAATGCAAAAGCGTTGGCTGCAGCATTACAAGAAAAGGGCTTAACAATTGTTTCTGGCGGTACAGATACTCATGTTATGCTTGTAGATGTTCGTAATACTGGTTTAACTGGTAAAGAAGTTGAACACTTACTCGATGAAGTAGGTATTACATGTAATAAAAAAATACAATTCCATTTGATCCAGCTAGCCCATTTGTAACAAGCGGTATTCGTCTTGGTACGCCAGCTCTTACAACACGTGGTTTGCAAGTGAAAGATATGGAAGAAATTGCCGATATTATTGCAGTGGTTCTTAAAAATCCTGAGGATAAATCGCTCCATGAAGAAGCTAGTAAACGTGTTGCTGCACTTTGTGAAGCGTATCCATTGTACTAATCGATTGTATTAATATTAAATATATATTTATAGTCCTATAAGTTTATAGGTAGTGTAAAAGGGGTGTGCCATCGGCACATCCCTTTCAATATTTTTATGGCATGATTTTCTAATCTGTGATAGAGTAAATATGATAGTTAATCGCTAGAATGGGATATGTATATTGTTTTATAGGAGGACAGTCATGAAAGTTAATGTTATGACACATCCATTGATTCAACACAAAGTTACATTGATGCGTGACGTACAAACAGGCTCTAAAGATTTCAGAGAACTACTTGATGAAATTACTATGTTGATGGGGTATGAAATTACACGCAACTTACCACTTGAGGATGTGGAGGTAGAAACACCACTAACTAAAATGACTGGCAAACGAATTGCAGGTAAAAAACTGGGTATTATTCCAATTCTTCGCGCTGGTCTAGGTATGGTAAATGGTATGCTTAGTTTAATTCCAACTGCAAAAGTTGGTCATATTGGTTTGTACCGTGATCCTGAAACTTTGAAACCAGTAGAATACTACTGTAAACTACCATCTGACGTAGGGAGAACGCGACTTCATCGTAACTGATCCAATGCTTGCTACTGGTGGTAGTGCAGCCGCAGCGATTACATTGCTAAAAGAAAAAGGTGCTAAAACATATTAAATTAATGTGCTTAGTAGCTGCTCCTGAAGGGGTAGAAGCAGTAAATAAAGAACATCCTGATGTTCCCTATTTATGTAGCAGCACTTGATGAAAAAGCTTAATGATCATGGTTACATCTTGCCTGGCTTAGGGGATGCTGGTGACCGTATCTTCGGTACAAAAATAAAATACAATAAAACGACATATTAGAATATAATAAGGGGACATGGCGACATATTATTAGATTTGAAATAATAACAAATTATCTAAGGCGTATGTCGTTTTCTCTTATTTAGGGTTGAATAAAAATTACATAAGGTATACAATACAAGTGTAAAAGTATTTTTTTATTTTAGGTGGGACGGATTTTTGTTCACATGGGACGAAAAAAACGATTCATGTAATCCCAACGGGTAAAAGGAGGGACCCGATGAACGAATTTCTAATGATATGTGAACGTATTGTTCCTGAAATTGTTAGCGTATTGAAGGAGCGATACAAAATACTAAACCACCTTGTTTATGAAGAGCCTATAGGCCGTAGAACATTAGCTACCGCAACGGATCTTCCAGAGCGAACCGTACGAAGTCATATTGAGTTAATGCGTGCTAATGGTCTTGTAGACATTTATAAACCAGGGATTTTTCTCACTGATGAGGGACATGCAATTGTTCCGAAAGTTACGAAATTTTTTAAATGAGCTAGATCGTATTAACGAGCTAGAACATCGATTGACTGAAGCACTTCATATCGATAGAGTTGTTATTACACCTACAGAAGGAACCTTGATGGTTAAAAAGTTAGGCTTTACAGCGGCAAAGTTATTGCAAGACCTATTGAAACCTAATGCAGTAGTAGCCATCAGTGGCGGTAGCACCATGGCAGCAATAGCTGAAGAAATGCCTATCTTACCTTTCAATCCTACTGTGGTACCAGCCCGTGGTGGCGTTGGTGAAGTAGTGGAATACCAAGCTAATGTAATTGCTTCGGTGCTTGCTGAACGACTAAGTGGTTCCTATAAGATGCTCCATTTACCTGATGGACTTTCACAAGACTCATTACATATGCTCATGACTTGTGAACCACAAATTAAAGAAATTGGAGACCTCATTAGTAGGACTGACGTACTATTATTTGGTATTGGTACTGCAATGCGCATGGCGGATCAGCGCCATATTGCCGATGATGTGCGTAAGCAGTTGGTAGATAATCATGCGGTAGGTGAAGCACTTGGTCAATATTGTGACATTGAGGGTAAGTTAATTTATTCTACTAATAATATTGGTTTATCACTTCCCGATGTAGTAAAGGTTCCCAATGTTATTGCTGTAGCTGGTGGACAAGAAAAAGCGAGCGCTATTATAGGTGTGATGCGAGCTTGTCAGAAAGGTATACTTATCATTGATGAGCAAGCAGCCGAAGGTATGCGTCAATTGTTACAAATTTCTGCCTTATAGGCGAATTAGTAGTTATAAATTTTAGTTTGAATTTGGTTAGAATTTTTGTTATTAGGAGGATCTAACAATGGCAGTAAAAGTTGGTATTAACGGATTTGGTCGTATTGGTAAATGTGTAGTTCGCGCAGCGATTAATAATCCTGATGTGGATGTAGTGGCAATTAATGCAACTGGTGATAATGAAGGTACTGCATTATTGTTAAAATACGATTCCGTACACGGTACAATTCCTAATGAAGTAACATTTGATGAAGAAAATATCTACGTTGATGGTAAAAAAATCCGTGTATTCCATGACCGCGACGCTTCTAAATTACCATGGTCTGAAGAAGGCGTAGAAATTGTTATGGAATGTACTGGTAAATACCGTGATGCAGAGGAAGCAAAGGTTCATTTGAATCAACCTACTGTAAAAAAAGTATTAATCTCTGCACCTGGTAAAAACGAAGACTTAACTATGGTTATGGGTGTTAACCAAGATATGTATGATCCTGCAAAACATCACATTATCTCTAATGCATCTTGTACAACAAATTGCTTGGCTCCATTTGCTAAAGTATTATGTGATGAATTCGGTATCAAACGCGGTATGATGACTACAATTCATTCCTACACTAATGACCAAAAAATTCTTGATGCACGTCATAAAGACCCTCGCCGTGCTCGTGCTGCAGCAATGTCCATCATTCCTACAACAACTGGTGCAGCGAAAGCTGTTGCTAAAGTATTGCCTCAATTAAAAGGTAAATTAGATGGTTTTGCATTGCGCGTTCCTACTCCAGACGTATCTGCTACAGATCTTGTTTGCGAACTTGAAAAACCGGCTACTAAAGAAGAAATCAACGAAGCATTTCGCAAAGCAGCAGCCGGTGAATTAAAAGGTATTCTTGGTGTATCTGATGTACCATTGGTATCCTGTGATTTCAGCTCTGATCCTCGTAGCTCCATTGTTGATGCTGATTTGACAATGGTTATGGATGGCAACATGGTAAAAAGTTGTTTCTTGGTATGACAACGAATGGGGTTACTCCGAACGTCTTATCGACATGGCTGCATTTGTAGCAAGCAAAAGGCTTATAATCAGGAGGCTTTTGATGAAACAAACAATTGAAGGTTTACAAGTAGCTAATAAAACAGTATTTGTTCGTGTTGATTTTAATGTTCCTATGAAAGATGGTGTCATCACTGATGACACTCGTATTCGTAGTGCATTACCTACTATCAATTACTTAATCGAAAAAGGGGCAAAGGTTATCCTTGCTTCTCACTTTGGTCGTCCTAAAGGGAGAACGCAAACCAGAAATGTCTTTGGCACCATGTGCTAAGCATTTATCTGACCTTATCAACAAGCCTGTAGCATTCGTAGATGACTGTATTGGTCCTAAAGTTGAAGAAGCTGTAAAAAGCATTACAATCTGGTGATGTATTGATGCTTGAAAATTTGCGTTACCACAATGAAGAAACTAAAAATGACCCTGAGTTTGCTAAGCAATTGGCATCTCTTGCAGATGTTGCTATCAATGATGCGTTTGGTGTATCTCACCGTAATGCGGCATCTGTAGTCGGTATTGCTGATTATATCCCTATGGCAGCAGGTTTCTTGCTCAAAAAAGAAATTGACGCATTAAGTGCAGCTATAGTACATCCCAAAACACCTATGGCAGCTATTATTGGTGGCGCGAAAGTTACAGATAAAATCTCCGTTATTTCTAACTTATTGCCTAAAGTTGATGTAATGATCATCGGCGGTGGTATGGCTAATGCGTTCATTAAAGCGCAAGGTTGCAATATTGGTAGCTCCTTATTTGAAGAAGGTCAAGAAGTTATCGCTACAGACCTTGTTATGGAAGCTCGTGTAGCAGGTGCTAAATTACTAACACCTATTGATGCTGTAGTAGCAGATGCTTTCAGCAACGATGCTAATACTAAAATCGTTGATGTTGATCAAATCGAAGATGGCTGGATGATATTAGATATTGGGCCTAAAACCCGCGAACTTTATGTAGAAGCATTGGCGCCAATGAAGACTATTATTTGGAATGGTCCTATGGGCGTATTTGAAATGGAAAACTTTGCAGCTGGTACAAATGCAGTAGCGAAAGCTGTAGCTGAATCTGATGCGATGACTATCGTTGGTGGTGGCGACTCTGTAGCAGCCATTGAAAAAAGTGGTTTAGCAGATAAAATTAGCCACATCTCCACAGGTGGCGGTGCATCTTTAGAATTCTTAGAAGGCAAAATCCTACCGGGTATTGCTGCATTGTCCGAGGCATAATATGAGAAAACCCATTATTGCAGGGAATTGGAAAATGAATGGCACCATTGCATCTGGATCAATTCTGATCGAAGCGTTTAACAGCGTGTTACAAGATATGGAATTGTCCTGTGATGTAGTTGTATGTCCGCCTTTTACAGCTATCGAACGTGCTGTAGTATTGACGAAAAATACAGCTATTGAAGTAGGTGCACAAACTATGGATTATCATGATGCTGGTGCGTTTACTGGTGAGATTTCACCACTTATGCTTACAGAAGTAGGCGTTAATTATGTAATCATCGGTCACTCTGAGCGCCGTGAATATTATGGCGAAACAGATGAGACCGTTAATGCAAAAATTAAAAGTGCATTTCATCATAATTTGAATCCTATTGTCTGTGTTGGTGAAAGTTTAGAACATCGTGAAACGGGTCATACACTTGATTGGATTACGTCTCAACTAAAAGGGGCTTTGGCTGATATTCCGAAAGAACAAGTCAGTCAATTAATCATTGCGTACGAACCAATTTGGGCTATCGGTACGGGCAAGACAGCAACGGCTGATCAAGCTGAAGAGGTATGCAAAGAAATCCGCAATTACATTCGATCTTTATATGATAATGAAACTGCCGATGCAGTACGCATCCAGTATGGTGGTAGCGTTAAATCAGAAAATGCACTAGAAATCCTTGGAGAGCCTAATATTGACGGTGCTCTCGTAGGTGGTGCATCACTTGTGGTCGATGAATTTATTGATATTATTAAAGCTGCAAACCAAGTAAGCGCTTAATATGAGGTTACAAATGGCTAAATTAGAGGCTCCCGTAATGCTAGTCATCCTAGATGGCTTTGGCTTGGGGGATAAATCAGACACAACCAATGCTGTAGTACAGGCGAAGCCGCTCTGTTTTAATCGATTATGGGATATGTATCCACATACAACATTAGAAGCATCAGGGCTTGCGGTAGGCCTTCCAGAAGGTCAAATGGGAAATTCTGAAGTTGGCCATTTAAATCTTGGCTCTGGTCGCATAGTGTATCAAGATTTGACTCGTATTACTAAAGATGTCGAGTCTGGTGAGTTTTATAATCGCCCTGTTATGAAGGAACTATACGAAGTAGCTAAGAAGCAAAGCTTACATCTTATAGGCCTAGTTTCAGATGGCAATGTGCATTGCTCCTTAGATCATATTAAGGCAGTCATCAAGGGGGCTCATGATAATGGAATCGAGCATGTGTATGTCCATGCTTTGCTCGATGGTCGTGATGTAGCTCCACAATGTGCACAAGGCTATTTAAAGGACTTAGAAACGTATATGGCTGATCTCAATTGTGGTAAAATTGCTACAGTTAGTGGTCGCTATTATGCAATGGACCGCGATAATCGTTGGGACCGCGTTGAATTGGCATATAATGCCATCGTACATGGTCAAGGTGAAATAGCTACATCTGCATGTGAAGCAGTGCAACAGTCTTATGATAAAGATGCGGCAGATGAGTTTGTACTTCCTACGGTGATTGATGCTGCAGGGACTATCAAAGATGGAGATGCGGTTATATTCTGTAACTTCCGCCCAGACCGTGGTCGTGAACTTACAAAGGCACTAGTGTTACCTGATTTTGATGGCTTTAAACGGGAGCCACTATCTATATATATGGCAACTATGACAAAATACGAGGATGGTTTGCCCGTACATATTGTGTATCAAAAGGATACATTATCTGAAACATTAGGTGAAGTTCTAAGTACAGGTGGTTATCGCCAATTGCGCATCGCAGAAACAGAAAAGTATGCTCATGTTACATATTTCTTTAATGGCGGTGAAGAGGAACCCTTTGAAGGTGAGGACCGCATTCTCGTAAAATCCCCTCAAGTGGCCACCTATGATTTACAACCAGAAATGAGCGCTTATGAAGTGACCGATAAGGTTGTACAAGCAATACAAGATGAAACATATGACATGATCATCTTGAACTTTTGCAAATCCAGATATGGTTGGTCATACTGGTAGCTTTGAAGCTGCCGTTAAAGCGGTTCAAGCAGTAGATACTTGTTTAGGTCGTATCGTGGAGGCTATTCGTAGCAAGAAAGGTCATCTGTTAGTTACAGCAGATCATGGTAATGCAGAGCTTATGGTTAACCATGAAACAGGTAAGGTACATACGGCACATACAACGAACTTGGTTCCTTTAATTTTAATGAGCGACAGTTTAAAAACAGCTACATTAGAAGCTGGTAAATTATGTGACATTGCTCCTACATTATTAGACTTAGCTGGGATAAAACAACCAAAAGCTATGACAGGTCACAGCTTGGTACATAAAGCATAATATGGAGCTTTCACTATATTAGTAGTTAATTAGAGTTATAAGCCTATAAGGTTTAGCTCAATATATATAATGGCTGTCAGATGGCAGTTATTCCATTAGATTATATGAGGTGAAAAAATGGCAGTAATTGAACAAGTCATTGCAAGAGAGATTTTAGATTCCCGCGGTAATCCAACAGTTGAAGTTGAAGTATGTTTAGAAGATGGTACTATTGCGACAGCAGCTGTTCCATCTGGTGCTTCCACAGGTATGTTTGAAGCCGTAGAATTACGGGATGGAGATAAATCCCGTTACTCCGGTAAAGGTGTTTTAAAAGCTATCGATAATGTAAATGCTAAAATCGGTCCTGCACTTATCGGTTATGATGCTACAGAACAAGTGGCAATCGATAACTTGATGTTGCAACTTGACGGTACAGACAATAAATCTAACCTTGGTGCAAATGCAATCCTTGGCGTATCCATGGCAGTAGCTCGTGCGGCGGCTGAATCTTTGGACTTGCCATTATTTGTATATCTTGGTGGCTTCAATGCTAAAGAGTTGCCAGTTCCTATGATGAATATCTTGAATGGTGGCGCACATGCAGATAACAACGTAGATATTCAAGAATTCATGATCATGCCTGTAGGCGCAAAATCTTTTGCAGAAGCTCTTCGTAGCTGTGCAGAAGTATATCACACCTTGAAATCCGTACTTCACAGTAAAGGTCTTAGCACTGCAGTAGGCGACGAAGGTGGTTTCGCACCTAACTTGTCATCTAATGAAGAAGCATTAGAAGTAATCTGTGAAGCTATTAAAGCTGCTGGTTATGAACCAGGAAAAGATTTCAAATTGGCACTTGATTCTGCATCTTCTGAATTCTACGAAGATGGTAAATACAATCTAGCTGGCGAAGGCAAAGTTAAAACAGCTGCTGAAATGGTAGACTTTTACGAATACCTAGTAGGTAAATATCCAATCGTATCCATCGAAGATGGTCTTGCTGAAGAAGATTGGGAAGGCTGGAAATTGTTGACAGACCGCCTTGGTGACCGCGTACAACTTGTTGGTGATGATTTATTTGTAACTAACACAAAACGTTTGGCTCGTGGTATTGAGCTTGGTGTAGGTAATTCTATTCTTGTAAAAGTTAACCAAATCGGTACTCTCACTGAAGCATTCGATGCTATGGAACTTGCTAAACGCGCTGGTTATACTTGCGTGGTATCTCACCGTTCTGGTGAAACTGAAGATACATTCATTGCTGATATCGCTGTAGCTGTAAATGCTGGTCAAATCAAGACTGGTGCACCGGCTCGTTCTGAACGTGTAGCAAAATATAATCAATTACTTCGCATTGAAGAAATGTTATACGAAACAGCTCAATATAAAGGTAATGACGTTTTTTATAACTTAAAATAGGATACGTTATATCTAATAGTCCAATAAGGGCGCCCTTTGGGGCGCCTTTTTTGTATGTCTAAAAAAAGAAAAGTTTTCGCTTCGTGGATTTTTAAAAATAAAAGAGGGATTTAGGGGCTGATGTCGAAACCTATAACGCCATACGCTAGTGTGAGGTAAAAACATACCGCAAGGTATTGGAGGTGACCATGTATGTAGACGTAACATTAGACGATATTATCTTGTATGCTTTAGAACACCATGTAAGTGATATCCACTTTGATCCCGTTGAAAGTGGTGCTCATGTTCGGTTGCGACAAGATGGACTGCTGCAACATTACATGACTGTATCATTTGAAGAAGCTGAACTCATTATCAACCGTATTAAGGTTTGTAGCTCTCTAGATATTAGCGAGAAGCGTTTACCACAAGATGGGCGTTGGTCTTGGAGTCATAAAAATAAGTCTGTAACGATGCGTGTATCTACATTGCCTAGCCTATACGGAGAAACCTTAGTATGTCGCCTTATGGGAAATGAAGGGAGTCATAAAGACTTAAAAGAATTAGGCATGCAGCCGGATATCTTTGAGCACATTGAACAATTATTAAACGTCCTTATGGATTATTACTTATCTGTGGACCTACAGGCAGTGGTAAGACAGCTACTTTATATGCCATGCTTCGCATGTTAAATTTAGACGAAACTAAGCTTATCTGTCTTGAAGATCCTGTAGAAGCCGAAATCAAAGGGGCTATACAAATTGGTATTAATGAAAAGATTGGATTTACCTTTGCCAAAGGTCTTCGCTCTGTATTACGGCAAGATCCAGATACGATTATGATTGGTGAAATTAGGGATAAGGAGACCGCAGAGTTAGCCGTTAAGTCTGCTTTAACGGGGCATCGCGTATTATCTACTATACATACCAATACAGCTATAGGCGTTGTAACGCGACTCATGGATATGGGCGTAGAGCCGTACTTAATACGGGCTACTTTAATGGGGGCTATTGCACAACGGCTAGTACGAAAATTTGATGGTACATCATATCAGGGACGGACTGCTCTATTTGAATACTTAGAAATACCAGCTAATTCGGTTCATTGGGACGAATTGGAAACACATTTATTATTGTCATTAGAAGAGTCTGCTCGTAAGGCCGTATCTCAGCATGTTACATCTATAGAGGAGGTGCATCGTTGTGGACTCATGCTGTAAACGTGAAAGTTTAGAAACTATTGTAGAAAATGCAATACAACTATCATCAACAGATATTCATCTACAATGTGGTCAGCCTATCTATTTGCGACATGGTGATGGATTAAAGGCTACTTCATTTATGTGTACTACAGAATTAATCGAGGATATATTGCGCCGTTGCGGTATAGCATCCTATGAATGGCAGTCTCTTGATGAGGCTTGTTCCTGTTGTGGTGTGCGTATCCGTGTTCATCTATATCGAGCTAATCAGACCATATGCGGTACATTGCGATTACTTTGTCATCAACAACTTAAGTTAGATGATAATAGTGAAGGTCAGTTATTACAAAAGCTATGTGAAGCACATGATGGTCTATTGCTTGTTTGTGGTCCTACTGGCAGTGGTAAAAGTTTTACCTTAGCTTGTTGTATTGATTATATAAATCAGACTATGGAGCGCCACATTATTACCTTAGAAGACCCCTATCGAATTTGAGTTTGTATCTAAAAAGTCTTTAATACATCAACGACAATTAGGTGCTGATATTAATACTATGTCAGATGGTATTCGAGATGCTTTACGAGAGGATCCGGATGTCATTATGGTAGGCGAACTTCGAGATCGTGAAACCCTTGAAGCGGCACTTCATGCGGCAGAGACTGGTCACCTTGTAATGGCGACTATGCATACACAGCGTGCAGTGATGGCGGTTCACCGCATGATTTCTCTATTTCCTGGGGAGCAACAAGAAGAGATACGTAATCAAATATCTCAAGTGTTACGAGCCGTTATATGTCAGCGTTTACTTCGATGGAATAAAAAGTTCATTACCATTCGTGATATTTTGCTAAATACCCATGCAGTAGCAAATTTGATACGGACCCGTAAGGAACCACAAATCATATCTATTCAAGAAACGCAACTACCGATGAAAACATTAGAAATGGCTGTGCGAGATGTAAAGGCACAATATGGAGCCCAACAGCAATTGCATACCTTGCTTGATCAACAATTATCGTAGGTGAATATATGGAGGCTTATGAATATGTCGTAAAAAAAATAATCAAAATGAAACAGAAAAAGGTTTGATGTGGGGGGATTCAGAACAAGAAATTGCAATACGGTTAAAACGAGATGGTTATAGAATTTATAAAATATCGTTGCAGGATAAAAGAAAGAAACATAAATGGAATCATACTATGGTGGTAGATGTGACTTATCAATTAGGTCTACTCATTGAATCTGGTGTTCCATTACGGCGAGCCTTACAGTTGCTCTGCCAGGGGAAACGAGGACTACTCTATACAGCTTTATATGAATCTATAGAGCGTGGTCAGACTTTATCACAGGCTTTACGAAGTGAAGGATGTCCTCCTATTGCTTTGGCTTTACTAGAAAGTGGTGAAGCAGCGGGCACTTTGGGTGAGAGTTTACAATATATATCCCGTCACTATGATTGGGAGAGGCAGCTGAAACAAAAGGTTATGAGTGCTATTTCTTACCCTTTATTTCTTCTTTTTAATGATGAATATATTTTTCTAGTTACCATTTTGTTTATTATTCCTTCGTTTGAAAAGGTATTTACTACTATGCATATTACATTACCTTTGATGACGCGAGCTCTTTTTGCATTAGGACAAGGGTTAAAATCGCATCCTCTAATGGTAATAGCTATACATTGTGTTGTAATAGGTTCCTTAGCATTTGCTTATAAACAGCATAGTATAAAGTGTAAAGTACATCGTTGGCTTTGGCTGTTGGCTCACCGATACCAATGGAGTACTTGTGTGTATTATACAAGTATGTTAAAAGTTTGGGCTCTCTTACTAGATTCTGGTATTTCTATCATTCAAACCATGAATATTACTCGCCCTTTGTGGGGGAATATATATGGTGTTGAATGTAGTAAACAAGTGGAAGCAAGATTATTATCAGGACACTCACTGGAAGAAAGTTTACGTAGTGGTCAGATAGGAAACGCTTTTATATGGCAAATGGTGTCCATTGGAGAAGAGAGTGGTGAATTAGTAAAAATGTTAAACCACTGTGGCTGCTACTATGAATCTATACTTTCAAAATATATTGCTCGTTTAGAACGATTATTGGAACCGATTTTACTAACCATAATGGGAATCGGTGTAGCCGTATTAGTTGTATCTGTTATGTATCCCTTATTTACGTCCATTGCCAACTTAGGAGGGCAATAGATAATGTTATTACTTAACTATTAAAAGGAGAATATTATGAAGTCTGTTATGCATATGATTCATGGAGTGAATCATCGATTAGAAATGTGCGGTCAATGGGTCGTAGATCGATTACATATTTCTCGTGTTCGAGAAGGATTTAAAAAATCGAGAAAAGGTGGATTTACTCTTGTTGAATTAATGGTTGTAGTAGCGGTTATCGCTATATTAGCGGCTATTGCGATGCCACAATTCTTATCTGCTGCGGATAAAGCTCGAAACGCTAAGGAAACAGCAGATATTCAAATTATAAAAATGCCACTCAATTGTATATGATCGATAAGAAATGTCGATACACCTCCAACAGTAGAAAATCTATATAAGGAAGGATATCTTACTGAACATGTTAAGACTGCAAAAGGAAAAGAATACACTATTACTTATGAAGTTGTCAGTGGTGGGACTTCAAAATCTGTTGTTGTTAAAGCACCTAATGAGCCTTAATTAACTTGTATAGGTTATAAATTACATACAATAGTTATATGAAAGGACAAGGTATGAAAGGGACTAATTATGTAATAGGGACTTTTTGTATATATAGCATCTATATTGTTACCTATTATAGTTTCATCAAAAAGCAATATCTTACACTCACATTGCTTTGTATGCTGTGTTTTCACTCATCATCATAGCAGGTGCTACCATCGATATGCATTACTATATATTGCCCGATGAAGGAGCATTGGCCCTTGTAATAGGTGGCATTATTTATAGCTATATAAATGATAAATCTATGTTAGTAACCCTATTAAGTGTTGTTAGTGTAGGTACTATTACATATGGACTTCGTTTGATTAGCCATAAAGGCTTTGGCATAGGCGATATTAAATGGTTTTCTGCTATTGCAATATGGCTTACCCCATGGGAAATTATATGTTTCTTTTACGTAGCGTTTTGTGTTGGCTCTCTCTATCTCTTACTAACAGGTTATCGTAATCGATATATCCCATTTGGTCCCTTTCTATGCTTTGGTGGATGGTGTGCCTTACATGGTGGTTCCTATATGGAGGTGCTTTACCAATGGTTAAGGTACAATTTATAAATCGTCAAAGTGGATCTTTATTGGCGGAATGGATTATTACTCTTGGTTTAATCTTACTGATTATCTCCATTGCCTTACCTATTGTGACAACACCTAGTCGTTATACCTTAAATGGTGCTACGCAAGAGGTGGCGTATATGCTCAAGAAAGTTCAACTGTGGTCTATGTTAGGGCATAAATCTAATGGTAAAGGGAGAATGCTTTTTATTTTAAATAAGGATAGTTATACCTTAGAGGAAGATGTTAATCATCATACGGTAAACATATCATTGCCGCCAAATATTGAGAGCACACGGTCTATGACCATTATTTCTTTTTCAGCTTTAGGTTTACCTTATGATGGGACAGAAATAATTTTGAAAGATCGTGAAAGTGGTGAGAAAAATCGTATATGGATATCTGTACAAACGGGGCGTATTAGATGGGAAGAAGTGCACTGAAGGATTTATGTATGGCGATGCTTTACTATCAGCTGCTATAATCATGCTTATTTTACCGATTGTATTATCTATATTTTGGATGGCTACTCTTACGGTATATAAGGCATATTACTGGGATCATATATTGCAAGATACTATAACGTATTTAGAAAGAAAGCTAAAAGCTTCCTATTATAAGAATGGAACAATAGAAACTGGTGTATATAATTCTCAATTTACAATGAGTCCTAGTGAAAAAATTACCTATAAAACACATATAAAGCCTGTAGTGATAGAAGGTGTATCTTTACAACGATTAACAGTAGATGCCATCGACAATCAATCTGTTGTCTATTCGCTATCAGTTGATTTGGAGGGATACATTGAAGGGCGAGGATATAGGAAACAGTAATTGGGAAGAATAAAGAATACAAGCAGAATCCCATAACAGATAGAAATAAAAATAAGAATAAAAATAGAAATGATATGGGTTTTATTTTGTATTCTACGCTTATTAGTATGACGATTTCTATCATAGTTCTTACCTTATTGTTAGGTATCGTATTCTATGCAGTTATGTGGGATGCTAAATTACTGGATAGTGTAGCTATGATGGAGGATGGTCGATATACACGGCGTATGGTTGTGGCTCAAATGATATGGAATCCTGTGAAGGCTACTGTAGAAGATCATAATACAAGTTTATATATTCACGATACAAAGCGCACAACCTTAACTGTACAACGTCATGCACTCTATACAGGAAAATTAACGGATGGTAGCTTGCAACCTGTCAGTGGTAGTCGCATCGTGGGGATGACCGATAAACGAAATGTGGGCTATACCCAGGAATATCCTTTTAGTGTTGATACTAATGGGACCGTGTATTTACGTTGGTATATTAATAATCGTTTTGTTAATGATAGAAAATATACAAGTGGTTATGGAGGATTATCCATATATGAGGTCTCTGTTGGACAGAGTGCTATTTATGATTGGTATACAAGTAAAGAGGAGACAGATTATGAACGTAGGAGCCCATAACGCGGGCTTTATTACATATATAGCGATACTTACGATGTCCTTTTTATTACTATTAGCTTTTATGGGGCTGCGTATAGGACAAATATGTGAAAGTAATGTGGTAGATGAATTGCATTTGGAAGAAGCTCATTACGCGGCACAAAGAGGTGCTCATTGGTTTGTGGGCTATTGTAAATTAGGAAATGTATGGGACTTTCAAAATAAACTTAGTTGTGATAGATGATGAAAATGTAGAGATTACTATTGAAGCGGATCAGCTCAACAGAAAATCCGCGTCATATTATGAGTTATGGAAAACTAAAGAATAGTGAAATCGTGAGTCGTGTACATATGTATGTGACTGTAGATAAAGAAAAACATATGCATGTTATAAAGGTAAAACCTTATTGAGGTGATTCTATGAAACGAAAAAAGAAAATACATTCTGGAGTATGTATAACTGATGAACATATTGTATGTGTTACAGCTCATATAGAAAATAAAACAATGGTCATTACTGATGCGTTAGAAATGAAGCGTACAGGACCTATTGATGAAGATGTTACAAAATTTATAGAAACTTATGATTTAGATGAAGGGGCCTATAGTATTGTTGCTAATATTGATACACAAATGCATGTGGCACCCTATGACCCTCACGATTTTGATATGAAGGAGTTTATAAAGTGGAATATAGAGGACTACTTTAGTTTTGAGGGTGATAGTTTCCAAATGGATGCTTGTCGCCGGGAATATCCACGACACAATTATCATATGTTTATGGTGGCTGTAGATCGACATTCTCTAGAACTTTTGAAGCAAGGTATACGAGATACGTATGCACCCTGTTGATGTTATTGATTTTTGGCCTATTCCTATTTGTTATTGCTTGATGCGGCGCAGCGGTACTGTAACAGGTGTTGTAGAAGAAGGCGCCATGCATTTATGGCTTTGGTGGAATGATATATGCATTCAAGAGTGTATTGTACCTATTACTGGTAGCGATGTAGCTGAAGCCATGGATAAGTTAGAAGTGAGATTACAAGACTTTGGTATAGATGAGATACAGGGATTCGGATGTATGGGTTAGAATCTATAACAAATGAAGAACGGACAGATATGGAAGGTATAATTTCCATATATGGAGAAACTGAATATATTCCATTATTATTCTTAGGTCGTGGTCGTAATCGTTGCAAGCAAGGGACAATTAGATTGGGACATGGCTATTGGCATGGCAGCAAGGGGGCTGAAATGGATTGGATTGGGCTGGTAAGACAGATGTATTAATTTAATGACACGATCGTTACGATGGCATAGTTTATGGCATACCTATCGATACCTTTCTTTATGGGATAAGTTTTATATACATTATAGTAGGGTTTGTTACTCTATATAGTTGTTGGTCAAGTTATCGTAGCTATGAAAATCGAAAGATAGACTTTGTGCGATTGCAAGCAAATGCTCAGTATCAAGAAATACATCAACAATATGGTGAATTAATGGAAATAAGAAATAAAATAATAAAGAATAAAATCCTTAAGAATCAAACAGATATATTACCCAATACAATGGTCGTATATATTCTTGATGCCGCTATGTCAGAACATATTAGTTTACAGCATCTTAGCGTTAAGGAAGGCCGTATCAGTATGGATGGTATAGGCATGAGTGACGAAGTATGTCGTAAATTTATTGCTATTCTCCAACAAAAATTACTAGGGATTGAGTGTCATGGAACAGTTAAAGCAGATAAAGGTGTTTATACATTCCATATGGACGGATCTAAAAGAGAGCACAACGTATCAGGTCAAGAGAATATTAGTGAGCCTAGTGTTGTGGGCGATGCTCATTAGCCTTTCTATGTATGGGCATATCTATTTTGAAGACAAAAATAATAGCTTAAAAAAAATCAACAAGAAAATTATATTATACAAATGAATGCTGAGTCAGATTATATAGTAGTCTAATGAAGCAAAACTATTAGAATCTTTTACACGGAACAAGACATCTAATACAAGTTCTAATACAAATATTTTTGATTCCTTGCAAGGAGAACCATTAATGATTGTCAGTACTGATGAGCATGAAGGTATACTAGAATTAACAGTATTAGGTAGTACAGAGCGTATGATTAACTGGATAAATACTGTTGAAGAAAAGGATCCTTCACGCCGTATAGAAATAGAAGATATAGAACGTAAAGGTAATGTAGTTTATGTGCATTGTGCAATTAAATCGATTATAAAACCTTAATGAAAATCGGGTGTACTGTATAGAGACAGATTATAGATTTTATGTCTATAGTCTGTCTTTGTTTTTGGACCATTTTATAGTACAATGAAGGATATGTAATGATAAGGGGCACATAATAGATGATAATAAAACGGAATATTATGCTCATCGGTTCTATGGGAAGTGGCAAAAGTCACTTTGGACGGAACCTTGCAGAACGCAAGGGTTGGCAATTTGTAGATACCGATCGCGTATTAGAAAGTCGTTTTGGGTTGCCCATTGCTGAGATTTTTAAAAAGATAGGAGAAAAAGCATTCCGCCGCGCCGAAATGGATGTACTAAAAAAGGTTTGCTTATACCATGAAGCAGTGATTTCTGTGGGTGGGAATTTTCCTATTGAACATCGCACCTTAAAGGTATTAAAAAAATATTCCTATATTATTGGTATCCGAGCTGCACAATTCCGTATTGTCAGTCGCGTGAATCGCCGTGTTGGGAAACGGCCTACCATGGACTATAGTAATGTGAATGCCTTTGTACATGCTATGATACAATCGTGGAAGCCCGTGTATAAGCAGTGCGATTTTGTACTAGATACAACAAATGGCCGGACCTATGATTTTTATACAGCGTATTGAGGATGAATTAGATGCCTCAGATGTGCAATTTAAAGCAAGACGTCAACCCAATGATATAAACGATGTAGATGCTAAAGAAGCATCTGAAGATATACAATTTAATAATCAACAAAGTAGGAAAAAAAGAGATTTCTGAAGCAGTATCAAAAAGAGCAATGTCTAATAAAATTCGTTATGATAAACGGTATAAACAAAAGACTTCTAATCAAACGAATAAAAAAGGTAAGGCACATAGTATATCCAAACAACGTACACCACAAGGGGGTAATGGATATGAGAAGAATCGCAATACTAACAAGCGGCGGAGACGCACCTGGAATGAACGCCGCCATAAGAGCGCTAACTAGAAAAGCTATACATGAAGGTTTTGAAATATTTGGTATTGAACGTGGCTATTTAGGTATCATTGAGGAAAAGATATTTCCCTTATCGAATCGAGACGTTGGTGGCATCATAACACAAGGTGGTACGATGCTGAAAACGGCACGCTTTCCAGAATTTCAGAATGAAGAAATTCAACGCAAAGCTTATGAAATTTTGAAAACTTATGACATTGACCATTTGGTTGTTATCGGTGGTGATGGCTCCATGCGTGGTGCTACAAGTTTATCTAAACTTGGTATGTCTACTATGACCATTCCATGTACGATAGATAATGACATGGGTGGTACACAATATACGATAGGCTATGATACGGCTCTTAATACGGTAGTTGATGCGGTTGGGCGTATTCGTGATACATCAAACTCCCATGAACGTGTAGCTATTGTGGAGGTTATGGGGCGCAAAGCTGGACATATTGCATTAAAGGCAGGCCTAGCTTGTGGGGCAGAAATAGTTTTGGTTCCTGAAAATCCCATGCCTTTACATGCGGTTTGTCGTCATTTAAAGGAAACACAAATTCGGGGTAAAGAATATAGTGTTATCCTCGTTGCAGAAGGTGCCTATAACAGCGGTGAGGTGAAAGCTTTTATCAAGGAGCATACAGAATTTGATCCTAGCCTAACTGTGTTAGGCTACTTACAACGTGGCGGTGGTCCATCGGCATTTGATGCTATTTTAGCGGCTCGCATGAGTGAAGTCTGTATTAATTTATTGATGAGTGGTGTCGCTAACCGATTAGTAGGTTATATAGATGGTCATATCCGTGCACTATCTTATGAAGAGGCAGAACGTCTTGAATTTCCAATCGATGAGAAGGATTATAGATTATTGTCAATATTGAGTAGTTAATGGCCCGTAAGGGCCATTTTTTTATATATCATAATTTATTCATTAATGAAATTATATTGCGTAAAAAGCAATTGGTGCTGTATAATTTAAAAAAATACTATATGTGTTGATATAGAATAAATGTCTTTTTAATATATCTTCATCTTAAAAAAGGAGATCATAATGAAAGAGTTCTTACAAAAGCATCGTAAACGCATAGTGACAGGTGCTGTTGTTCTTTGTGTTCTTGGTGGCGGCACATATTACTACATGGATAGTCTAAATGCAAATCAAGCACAAACGTTATACACTACTGGCAAGGTTGAAAAGGGTGATGTAAAAACTAGTATCAGTGCCACAGGTACTATTAACCCTGTAAATTATGTAGATGTTTCTACAAATGTTGCTGGTAAACTTGAAAAAGTTTTAGTTAAAGAGAATGATCAAGTTACGGCCGGTCAAGTTATCGCTTATATTGATACACGTCAATTACAAGCATCTGTTGATGATGCTCGTGCGGCGTTAGCCAAAGCAGAACTTGATATGAATCGTTATAAATCTTTGGCGGCTCAAGATGCTATTGCACAACAAACATATGATGATTCTGTAACATCTTATGAACGTGCTAAATCTACTTATGAACGTGCGGCTGCAGATTTAAGTGATGCTACTATTACAGCTCCAATGTCTGGGACTGTTGTTGGTACACCGCTAAAAGCCGGTCAAACTATTAGTACTGGTATTTCCACACAAATGATCATTGCTACCATTGCAGATTTAAAAAATTTAGAGATTTATCTTACTGTAGACGAAACCGATATTGGCAATATCAAACAAGGTGCTAAGGTAGAGTTTACTGTAGATTCTAAGCCAGGTGAAACTTTCACAGGTTACGTTTCTGAAATTGCAAAAGGTACAAAGGGTAATATGGGCACTACAAGTACAAGCGTAGTGTACTATACTGTTAAGGTTCAAATTCCTGAAAATATTTGCAGGTAATTTCTTACCATCTATGACAGCTCGTGCCACAATCTTTGGTGAAGATATTAAAAATACATTGGTAGTTCCTCTTACTGCTGTACGTACGGACAAACAAGGTGAGTATGTATATGTTATAAAAGATGGTCAACCAGTACGAACCGCTGTCTCTACAGGTGTAACTGGGAGATACTAATGTTCAAATCTTAAAAGGTTTATCTGAAGGTGATGAAATTATCGTAAGCGGTGATGTGAATGCACCAAAAAATAATGTAGCTGGACCATTCTAAGGGTAGGTGCTTATGAACCAAACAGTAATTGACATACAAGGAATTACAAAAACCTATGTGAATGGCAAATTATCAGTACCTGTTCTACATGGCATTGATTTAGTTGTCAATAAGGGTGAATTTGTATCCATTATGGGACCATCTGGCTCAGGTAAATCAACCTTTATGAATATTCTCGGATGTTTGGACCGACCTACAACTGGTTCTTATCGACTCAATGGAGACGAGGTTGCTACCTTATCTGATGATGAACTCGCGTATGTACGTAACAAACAGATAGGTTTTGTATTTCAAAGCTTTAATTTGTTGACAAAATTGACAGCCCTAGAAAATGTAGCGCTTCCTATGATTTATGCCGGTGTAAATAAAAAGATGCGCATTGAACGGGCCACTCAATTATTACAGTCTGTCGGCTTGGGCGAGCGTATGGACCATTTGCCATCCGAGTTGTCTGGTGGGCAACGTCAACGTGTGGCGATTGCTCGTGCATTGGCAAATAATCCTGCTATTATCATGGCTGATGAACCGACAGGGAATCTTGACTCTAAGTCAACCATTGACGTTATGAATATCTTTCGAGGCCTTCATGATGAAGGCCGTACGATTCTTCTAGTTACACATGAACCTGATATTGCTACATACGCGAGTCGTAATGTAGTCTTGAAAGATGGGATAATCGTAGAGGATTCGATCAATTCTAATATGACTCCTATAAAGGAGGTGCCTAATGTATAAAGAAAGTTTTCTAATGGCATGGGCTTCCTTGATTGCTAATAAATTGCGCTCCCTTTTGACCATGTTAGGTATCATTATCGGTGTAGCTGCAGTTATTGCCTTGGTATCTATCGGTAATGGGGTGAAGCAAGATATTGAGGATTCTATTTCTAGCTTAGGCTCTAACTTGTTGGTAGTTCTGCCAGGGGCGCCGCGGACGCCAGGTGCTAGACCTTCGCAGGGGTCCATGAAATCGTTGAAAATATCTGACTATGAAGCTATTGCTAAGTTAGAAGGTGTAAAAGCCGCCAGTCCTATGACAAATGGCTCTTATGTGGTGATTTATCAAAATAAAAACTGGACTACATCTGTTGCGGGGGTTAATTCTAACTTTCAGGACGTAAATAATTGGACTATGACATCTGGTCGATTTTTCTCCGATAAAAATGTTCAGAACCGAGAACGTGTAGCGGTTGTGGGACAAACGGTAGTAAAAAATTTGTTTGCTGATGAAGATCCTGTAGGCAAGGAAATCCGTGTTAAAAATATTCCATTCCGTGTCATTGGTGTTCTCAAAAGTAAAGGGAACGGAACCATGGGTAATGACCAAGACGATACGGTGTTAATTCCATATACAACATCGATGGAGCGCGTAGAGGGCATTGACTATCTTCGCAGGGTGTATGTTGTGGCTAAGGATGATGAGAGCATCGATCGTTTGCAGGCAGATATAGAGAACTTGTTGCGTGTTCGTCATAATATTAAAGATACAAATTTGGATGATTTCAATATTCAAAATATGAAATCTATTATGGAAACAGTGGCTCAGACGACGGGAACATTTACGTTATTCCTGGGGGCTGTTGCTGCGATTTCTCTAGTTGTAGGTGGCATTGGTATTATGAACATCATGCTTGTATCTGTAACGGAACGGACTCGAGAAATTGGTGTGCGTAAAGCTTTGGGGGCTACGTATAGCGTAATTGTTACGCAATTCTTAATAGAAGCTGTTGTAATCAGTTTGATGGGGGCTTTATTGGTATTGCTTTCGGTATAGGAGCCTCAAAAGTAATCGGAATGGTATCTGGAATGAGTACAATTGTATCTGTTCCAACAATCATAATGTCCTTTGCCTTTTCCATGGCTATTGGTTTGATTTTTTTGGTATATACCCAGCCCGTAAAGCGGCTAAGCTCAATCCAATCGATGCATTGCATTATGAATAGTTTTGAATTTATAAATGTGTTTTCTTAAGAACATACCATATAATTAGATAGAGTTATTTGCATATGGTGCGTTGCATGATACAATATGTATGATGTAACGCACCATTTTTCTATGTTTGTATTGAATTTTTGACATATAACTATAAAGATTTTCATACAGGTAATGTAATAGATTTAGTATTTAGATTAGTTAATCTATGGGGTATGTATATAGAATGGAGAACCTTATGGCTACAACATTGTTAGAATATTTCAACGAATTACGAGATCAGAATCCATTTTCTTGGGTAAAAGATTCTGAGATTACAGCTGTTGAATCAGGTCATGCGGAAATGACATTGCAAACTAATGAAACAGATTACTGTAATTTTAGAGGAGATTTGCATGGTGCTGTATGTATTGGCTTAGCAGATAGTGTGATGGGGACTGCTTGTTTTACATTGGGAAAATCTGTTAGCACCATTGATCTTAATGGTAACTATGTGAAAGCTGTTAAGGGCGGTGCTGTATTGCGTGGGGTAGCTAATGTAGAGCATAATGGTAAAACTACCATGGTTGCGACAGCTCGTATTTATAATGAATTAGGTGAACTTGTTCATTTAGCACGGGGTACATTTTTTGTACTAGAAGAGAAGCCATTACCTGATTTACCATGGCGTTTTATTGAAGAAGATAATCCTGATTTGGTATAATATAAGTTAGACTTTTACAAATAGGAGGATGCTTGAATGGAACAAGAATTACAACGTATTAAGGCAGAAGCCCTTGATGCCATCAAAGGCGCTGCTAATCAACAAGCGTTGCAAGATATACGTGTTAAATATTTAGGTAAAAAAGGCGAGGTAACGGCTTTATTAAAAGGTCTTGGTAAATTATCTCCAGAAGAACGTCCTAAAGCGGGGGCCCTTGTTAATGCTGTTCGTGAAGCGTTAGAGGCTGAAATTGATACAGTTAAAGCTCGTATGGAAACTGCAGAGTTAAATGCTCGTTTAGAAAAAGAGCGCATCGATATTACATTGCCTGGCCGTGCACAAAAAGCTGGTCATATCCATCCATTAACAAAGGTTAATGAAATGATTGAAGACTTCTTCATGAAATGGGGTATACCGTTGAAGAAGGTCCAGAAGTAGAACAAGATTACTATAACTTTGAATGCTTAAACTTGCCTAAAGATCATCCTGCACGTGATATGCAAGATTCCTTCTATATTACAGAAAACTTCTTATTACGCACGCATACATCTCCAGTACAAGCTCGTACAATGCAACGTCATGAACCTAATAGCCCAATCCGTATGATTGCGCCTGGTAAGGTTTACCGTTGGGACTATGATGCGACTCATTCCCCTGTATTCCATCAAGTGGAAGGTCTCATCATCGATGAGCATATTACATTTGCTGACTTAAAAGGCACATTAGAATCCTTCTTACGTCACATGTATGGTGATGACACAAAGGTACGTTTCCGTACAAGCTTCTTCCCATTCACAGAGCCATCTGCAGAGGTAGATATTTCTTGTGTAATGTGTGGTGGTGAAGGTTGCCGTGTATGTTCTCATACAGGTTGGCTTGAAATTTTGGGCTGCGGTATGGTTCATCCCGATGTATTGCGTATTAATGGGTACGATCCTGAAAAGGTTAAAGGCTTCGCCTTTGGCATGGGCGTAGAACGTATTGCTATGCTTTTATATGGCATTAACGATTTACGTCTATTCTTTGAAGATGATGTACGATTCTTGGAACAATTTTAGGAGGAACTCATGAAAGCAAGTTTACAGTGGATGAACGAATACGTGCCTGTGGATATGAATCGTCCTGCTCAAGAATTGGCCGATGAATTAACACAAGCAGGGATTCCTGTAGAAGATGTCATTGCTATGGATAATGGCATTAAGAAAATTTATACTGGTAAAAATCGTAGAAATCACAAAACATCCAGATGCAGATAAATTACAAGTATGTCAAGTTGAATGCCTTACTGAAGAAGGTGAGCCTGTTACAAAACAAATCGTAACAGCAGCAACAAATGTTGCAGTAGGTCAAATCGTACCTGTAGCGTACCATAAATCTCGCTTAGCTGATGGAACAGAAATTAAAAAAAGGTAAATTGCGCGGCGAGGTATCTGAAGGTATGTTCTGTTCTGTTGCAGAATTTGGTATCTCCAGCGATTTAGTATTGCCAGAAGAAGCACAAAGGTATTTATATCTTTCCTGAAAAGTACACCAATCGGCCTTGATGTAAAAAGATGTATTAGGCTTAAAACGATACAGTATATGAATTTGAATTGACTGCAAACCGATGCGGACTGTTTCTCCATGGTTGGTTTATCCCGTGAATTCGGCATAATGACAAATCAAAAAGCTTTATTCCCTGTTATCATGGTTAACGAAAATGGTGAGTCCATTGAAGGCAAAGCATCTGTATCTATCGAAGCGGATGATCTTTGTACGCGATTCATGTCTCGTATCGTTACAGATGTAAAGGTTGAACCATCCCCATTGTGGATGCAAAATCGTTTGCGTAACAGCGGCATCCGTCCTATTAATAATGTGGTAGACGTAACAAACTATGTTATGTTAGAACTTGGTCAACCCTATGCATGCCCTATGACTATGACCATGTAAAAGGGCATCAACTAGTGGCAAGACGTGCTAAAAAAATGGAGAAGTTCTTGTTACACTTGATGGTTCTGAACGTGAATTAAATGATTCTATGCTTATTATTGCCGATGCAGAACGCCCAGTAGGTGTAGCTGGTATCATGGGTGGCTTTGATAGCGAGTAACAAATGAAACTACTACCGTTATGCTTTGAAGCTGCTGTGTTTAATGGACCATCCATTCGCCGTACTGCAAAAAGCGCTTGGTATGCGTTCTGAAGCATCTGGACGTTTTGAACGTGGCGTAAAACCATAAATACACTGCCTATGCTATCGACAGAGCAGCACAGTTGTTGCAACAAATTTGCCCATCCTGTAAAAGTTGACGTAGGCATTATCGATGTGTACAAGAACCCTGTAGAGCAACATACAGTTACTTTTCACAGCAAAACAAATCAACGATTACTTGGGTACAAACATTGAAAAAGACGAAATGGTTCGCATTTTTGACTGCTCTTGAATTCGTTGTAACTGAAGAAGGGAGACCAAATTGTCTGCCCTCGTTCCAACATGGCGCGGTGACGTAACAGTAATGCCTGATATCGCTGAAGAGGTAGCTCGTATTTATAACTATGATAATATCGCTCCTACAATTCCTGTAGCCGTATTGTCCTCTGGTGGTATGACGCCTAAGAAAGCTCTTACGAAAGAGGTAACACATACGTTAGCTAAATTGGGTATGACTCAAATCATTACATTTAGCTTTATGCATAAAGATGGCCTTTCCAATATGATGCTTCCTGAAGGGGATAGCCGTTATACAGCCATTCCAATCTTGAACCCTATTTCCGAAGAGTTCCCTTATATGCGTACTACATTGGTACCGGCTGTTATCGAAGCTGCCAAACGCAATATTGCGCAACAAAATAAGGATCTTTGGTTATTTGAAACAGCTAATGTATATGAACCAAAAGCATTACCTTTGACAGAGGTACCTCATGAACGCCCTATGGCTTGTGGTATTTTGATGGGCAAAGCAAACCAAGCTGGTTGGAATCAAGCAGAACGCACTACAGATTTCTATGATGTAAAAGGCATTGTAGATGCGTTGTTAGCTGAGCTAGGCGTTACAAGCTATGAAATAAATCGTGGCACTGAGCCATACTTTCACCCAGGTGTAAGCGCTCAATACGTAGTTGATGGTAAAATGATTGCTCAATATGGTGAATTACATCCACAAGTGAGCAAAAAAACTTTGATTTACCAGGAAAAGTATACATGTTTGAAATCGATTTGGAAGCAGTATTATCCTTAACGATTCCACCATTCCGCTATACATCTTTCAGTAAATTCCCAGGTACTAGCCGTGACCTTGCTATTGTAGCACCTGTGTCCGTATCTAGTGGCGAAATTTTATCTATCATTAAAAGAGCATGGTGGAGAATATTTAGAAAGTGCATCTATCTTCGACGTTTACGAAGGTGAACATATCGAAGCTGGTTACCGCAGTCTTGCATACAACTTGCAATTCCGCTCTATGGAAGGTACGTTGAATGATGAAGATATTGATGGTAATATTAAAGATATTATCGATGCATTAGCAGAAATTAATTGCAGATTACGTTAATCTCAAGCAGTATATTGAAAGGGTTTACCGTATGGTAAACCCTTTTAGTACTATAGTTATACCTTTAGTTAGGTAGAAAGGATTGTCCATGGAATTATTGGCTCCTGCCGAGTACGATGGAAAACTTTATAGCCGCTTTTAGAATCTGGAGCTGATGCTGATTTATCTTGGTGGTAAAGGCTTTTAATGCTCGTGCTCATGCAGCAAACTTTGGCATTGAAGAACTGGCTGAGGCTATTCGCTTGGCCCATATTTCTAGATGTGTCTGTATATGTAACAGTAAATATCCTCATAGGTGATTCCGAATTAAAGGCTCTCGAGGCGTATTTGAAGGACTTAGAGCGCATCGGTGTGGATGCTATTATTGTTCAAGACTTAGCAGTTGCTAAATTGGCGCAACGAGTGGCTCCAAAATTGCATTTACATGGCAGTACGCAAATGACGGCGGCTACGCTTGATGCAGTTCGTTTTTATGAAAGCCTCGGTTTTACCCGTGTTGTATTGGCTCGTGAATTGAGCCTCGCTGAAATTGAACATATTTGTAAAAGAAACTGTACAGCTGAAATCGAAGTCTTTGTACATGGTGCCTTGTGCGTATGCTATTCTGGTCAATGCTTGATGAGTTCTTTCATCGGTGGTCGCAGTGGTAACCGTGGTGCTTGTGCACAGCCTTGCCGGTTTGCCTTATGAACTATTGGATTCATCGGGTACTAGTTTGCTACCTAAAACACGAAGCCTATTTACTAAGCCCAAAGGATCTTAACTATAGTGAGCATATGAATGAGCTCGTAGCTGCCGGTGTAAAATCCTTTAAGGTAGAAGGGCGTATGAAAAAGGTTTCCTATGTGCGTCAAGTTATTGGGACCTATCGTCATATTTTAGATACGGCTCATATGGATTCTGCTGATGCCGATGCATTGGCATCTGGGTTTAATCGTGGCTTCTCTACGGATTACTTTAACAGACCATGTAGGGAAAATCCATGATGACCGTGGTGGCTCCAAATAATCAAGGGCAAATTAATTGGTAAAGCAGAGGTCAAAAAGGGACAAGTTCATTTATTCCTAACAGAACCGATTGAAAAGGATCACTCTTTAAAAGGTAATGCAAGATTCTGGTAGTATTACGTATTATCAAATTGATCAGAACTGGTCTCTAGTGGATGAAAAAGCATTTTGTAGGTAAACCTGATGAAGGGCTTTTGCAGCGGGACAAGTATTCCTTTAGCATCACGCCAAAAATCTCAAAAAGCAACGAGGGACTACAAGATTTTAGTGCTAAATTAGAGGTACATGGTTATCTATCTATTAATACAGACCGAGAACAACCTTGCACAGAACCTTACCTTTGTATTGAATGATGGGTCGTACTGTGACTGTATCTAATGAGTTTGAACCTGTTTATGCTAACAATAAACCGACTACATTAGAGAAGGTTACAGACCAAGTAGGTAGATTAGGCAATACATTGTTTACACTAGGCTCTATGTCTATTCCCTGAAGGTCCGTATATGTGGCCAGCTAGTGTATTTAAATGCATTGCGTCGCGATGCTGTTGAGGCGCTAGAAAACTTGTTGATTACAGACCATGAAACGGCTTGGGCTGAGCTGGCTGTAGAACCCTCAAGATATGTCATCTATGGTTGCTAAGGAGTAAGGTTCAATATTCTGAGCCTATGGTGAGTGCTCGCGTTGATGAACTAGAGGCTGTGAAAAGCAGCTATTGAAGGGGCGCTAAGAAGATTATCTTCGGTGGTGACCGTTTACAACGTAAGCCTTATGAACTTAGCATCTACGAGCAGGTAGCTAAGCTTTGCAAAGACCATAATGTACTTTGTGTATTTGCTACCCCTCGGGTTGTGAAAGATGATGAAGTAAAGGCGTATATGAATACCCTTAAGGCCATAGTTGAGGCGAAACCAGATAGCATTTCTATTCACGTCCCTCAAGCCCTATTATGGCTTCGTGACTTAGGGTATACAGGTGCTATTGAAGCCGATACAGGTCTTAACATATTTAATGGCTCTGCCTTACAAGTATGGGAAGACTTACATATGAGTAGCATAGCACCATCCTAGAGTTAACCTTGGCACAACTCGTTAACTTACAAAAATCTACTAATTTGCCATTAGAGGTTATGGTTCATGGTTATACGGAAATGATGATTTCTGAATACTGTGCCATCGCTAGCTTTGTTAGGGACTGGTAAAAAAGAAAATTGTCCTATGCCGTGTGTAACAGAAGATTACGCATTAAAGGACCGTAAAGGGGAAGTATTCCCACTTCGTACTGATCCATATTGCCGCATGCACATCATGAATAGTCATGAAATGGATATGCGTGCTTACGTGCCAGAGTTACATCGAAAAGGGCTACATATTTTGCGCATCGATGGACGTCATATGGATCCAAAGAGATTGCGTACCATCGTAGCAGATTATGTATCCATTCAAAATGGAACAAAAGAGGCTCCTGCCTAAGAGCGTAGGCAAGGATGATACGCCTATTACAAGGGGCCACTATTTTAGAGGTATTTTATAAAAGAGGTAGTACATTGTTTAACGAAGATGTATTAGACTTTCACCATATAAAAGAACAATTACAACAACATTGTAGTTCTACCATTGCTAAAGAATTAGCCATGCACATCGAACCTATGACAGATGCAAAAGCTATTCAAGAGAACCTTGATGAAACGGCAGAGGCAATGCGGTCTTTGCAAACTGAGGTAGAACAACCGTTAGGCGGTACGCGAGATATTCGCGAATCCTGTAAAAAGAGTCGTAAAGACTTTGTCCTTACTCGTGAAGCATTGTGGGATATTTATTTAACCATTGGTGCTTATAAGCGCATGACAAAGTTCTTTAGAACGAAATATATGGAGTATCCATTGCTATCCTTATGGGTACAGGATATGCCAAATACAGATCGCATTGAAAACCGTTTTAAACGCGTCTTTGATGATAAAGGGGAATTGCTTGATACAGCATCTCCTAAGTTGGCGAGCCTTAGAAATACGATTATTAAAACTCGTGAGAAGATTAAAAATGATATTCAAGCTATCTTACACGAAAAGATAATCAAAAGTATTTCCAAGAAACAATCATTACGCAGCGTAACAATCGCTACGTAATCCCTGTAAAACAGGAGTATCGCCAATACTTTGATGGTCTTATTCACGACCGTTCTGCAACGGGTCAAACACTCTATATTGAACCGATGCGTTTGGTGAATCTAAATAATGAATTACAAGAGGCTTTGATTGGTGAAGAGCAAGAGGTATTGCGTATTTACCGTGAATTATCAGCCCTTGTAAAACAACATAGTAATGATTTGATGGATGCTTGTGAAAAGGTATCCCATATCGAATTTGTATATGGTAAGGCGAGCCTTGCTATTTCTTATAAGGGTGTACCGGCCATCTTGAGTACTGATAGAACTGTCAATCTCATGAGAGCTCGGCATCCCATTAATTCCAGCCGAATGTGGTAGTGCCTACAAATATTCAATTAGGTACATCGTACCGTATTTTATTAATTACTGGTTCTAATACAGGTGGTAAAACAGTTTCCCTTAAAACATTAGGGTTATTGAGTTTAATGAACCAATGTGGTCTATTTATCCCTGCTGATCACGGCTCAATGCTACCAGTATTCCATAATATCTTTGCCGACATTGGGGATGAACAAAGTATTGAGGCTAGCCTTAGTACGTTCTCTGCTCATATGACACAAGTAATTTCCATCATTAAACATTGTGGTCCTAATGACTTGGTATTTACTAGATGAGCTTGGGTTCTGGTACTGATCCAGAGGAAGGTAGTGCATTAGCTGTATCTATTCTTGAGTTCTTCCGTAAAAAAGGTGCCCTTATGATGGTAAGTACCCATTATAATGAGCTTAAAAATTATGCATACCATACAGAAGGTATTGAAAATGGCCATGTAGAGTTTGATGAGCGCACCTTAAAGCCTACATATCGACTTCATATCGGTGTAGCAGGTAGTAGCCATGCATTAAGCATTGCAGCCCGTCTAGGCTTGCCAAAAGATATCGTAACTCGTGCGGCAGAGTATAAATCTCAATTTGGTAACCATGAAATGGAAGAAGTTCTTTCGGATTTGAATGAACAACTTCGTAAGGCATCTGAACGTGAAAGAGCCTTAAAGAAAGAGCTTGATGAAACACGTCGCATGCGTGGTCAATTAGAGAAGGAAAAGAAACAGTTTAACGAAAAACGTAAACAAATCTTAGCTAAAGCTCAAGCTGATGCTGAAGCTATGAAGCGCAGTTTACGTGTTGAAGGGGAAGCGATTATTAAGCAATTGAAGTCGCAATTCTCTGAAACGAATAAGGATAAACGTCAGTCTGCTATCAATGCGGCGCGTAAAGGCATCTCTAATGTTCATGTGCCAGATGCACCGGTCGATGATGATCGTAAGACCTTAACTGCGGAGGAAGTCAAGGTTGGACAAGTTGTATTCGTAACGACCTTGCGTTCTTTAGGTACCGTATTATCTATGAAAGGTAATCGTGTAAATGTAGATATTAATGGCTTAACTGCAACAGTTAAGGTTAATGAATTGCAATCTACCACACGTGAAGAGGGCAATAAACTAGCACGTGAACAAAAAGCAGCTATGCCTAAAACACGAAAACGTATGGGTGGCTCTGCTGTACAACGTCAAAAAGAGGTTCGTACTGAAATCAACATTCTTGGTCAAACAGTAGATGAAGCAACCGTTTCTGTTGGTAGATTTATTGACCAAGCTTTGCTAGGTGGTGTTAATCAAGTGCGTATTATTCATGGTAAAGGGGTACAGGTGCATTACGTGAAGGCGTTCACCAATATTTGCGTACCTTGCCTCATGTAGCGCACTTTGAAACAGCCGGTTATGATGAAGGTGGTGCAGGGGCTACCAATGTAGTTCTTAAATAAAAATATAATCTTCACATATATTGATATGGAAATAATAAAGGTCAGTATCTCTAGGGCTATGGTACTTTTGTATATAGATAAAAAATGGATAGTAAGCTACTACTAAAAAGAAAGGACGGAACACTGATTCCGCTCCTTTTAGACTACTAGTGATTAACGTTCTTTTTTTAGACTTTTTATTTTTCGATGAATTAGATTTTTGTTCAGTATACATCTTCTTTTGAGGCATTGTCATCTTTTTTACTTTTTCATCTTTTCGTTTTGTCTTTATCGTCTTTTTTATCTGCTTTTTTTCGTCCTTTTTTTCATCTTCTTTTTAGGTTGTGCTTTTACAGGATTGATAATAACCTTCAGAGATTGCTGATTGAGCGCTAGCAGGAACAGGGAAGTCAGAAGCAGGGGTATTGGCAAGAGCATTTGCCATGAATTGACCCCACATAATAGCAGGTGTGCTACCACCGGTGATGCCTCGTAATGTTTCCGAGCCATAGTCATCACCAATCCAAACAGCAGCTACTAAATCAGGCGTGTAACCAACGAACCAAGCATCCTTTGGAATCATCTGTTGTACCAGTTTTTACCTGCTGCAGGACGACCGATTGCGGCATTACCACCAGTACCGCCATTTATAACGGATTCTAGCATATTTGTAATGATTGCTGCATCTTTTTCATCTACAACGCGTTTTTCTTGGATGGAGTTTTCTTCTACAACTTGACCATTGCGATCTACAATTTTAAGGATGGCTGTAGGTTGAACCTTGATACCGCCATTAGCAAGAACGCCGTAAGCTTGTACCATTTCAAGAGGGGTAACACCATGTGTTAAACCACCAAGTGCTGTAGACAAGTTGTAATCTTGATCAGTTAGAGTAGAGATACCCATTTCTTTAGCAAGTTTAATAACCTTAGTCATACCCACTTCATCAGCAACTTTTTACTGCTGCTACGTTACGAGAATGTTGTAATGCGTAGCGGTATGTAATGCTACCTACGAAGTCATTTTCATAGTTTTTAGGGCTCCAGTTACCGAATGTAACAGGGACTGTCATCAACGATAGAACCAGGAGTTTTACCAGATTGAATAGCTGCCAAATATACAAATGGTTTCATAGCGGAACCTGGTTGACGTTCTGCTTGTGTAGCACGGTTGAAAGCGTCATCACCGCGACCGCCAACCATGGCTACGATGTAACCATTATGAGGGTTCATAGCTACGATAGCACCTTGTGGTTGATGTAAACCATTTTCTATCAGTGTAGTAGTTAGGCAAGTTTTGCATTGCTGCAACTGCAGCATTTTGTGCATCCATATCGAGAGTAGTATAGATTTTTAAACCATCTTTATAGATTGCATCATCGCCATATTTCTCAGAAACTTGAGCAATTACGTAATTGATGAAGTAAGACGCATTAGATTTTTCATGCGTTTGTTCTTGTTTTAGCCACTAAGCCTAAATCTGCTTGACGCGCTTCATCAGCTTGCTCTTGTGTAATGTAACCGTATTTTACCATTTGGCCTAATACGACGGCTTGACGTTTTTTACTAGCTTCCAAATCATTGAATGGGGAGTAGTAGTTAGGGCTTTGTGGTAAACCAGCAATGAGTGCCGCTTGTGCAAGTGTTAACTCACTAGCATCCTTACCAAAATATACATGAGATGCAGATTGTACACCGTAAGCACCTTGACCAAAGTAAATTTGGTTCATGTACATTTCAAGGATTTCATCCTTTGGTGTAATGTTGTTCAATTTTAAGTGCTAATAAAGCTTCAGAAATTTTACGTTTTAATGTTCTATCTTGAGATAAGAATGCATTACGAGCTAACTGTTGAGTAATCGTGGAACCACCTTCAGATACGCCGCTATGTACAATGTTTACCCATACAGCACGTAAGATACCGATTGGGTCGATACCATGATGTGTGTAGAAACGAGAGTCCTCTGTAGCTACAAAGGCGTTCTGTAAATCCTTTGGTACATCCTTCAAAGGTACTGGTAATCGATTCTCTGTGGAATGAACCGTTGTAATGAGATTGCCGTGCACATCGTAAATCTGAGACGATGCGGAAGGGCGTACATTAGATACATCTGGTAGATTAGATAATGTGGCACTTATGAACCCACAGCCACCACCGGCTACGATGAGTATAAAGAGAAGAGCACAAATCCAAAATAGACGCTTTAGGGACTTTGGTTTTCTTCGGTGTAGAACCATTGCCGTTTGAACGGCGATTGGATCTCGCATTTGAGTTACTACTCATAGAGTCACCTCTTTTTTCTTTTAGTAAATATAACGTAAATTCTATTACGCAGTTATAAATATTATATCATAAATGGCTTAAAACCAATACTATATATATAATTGTGAAAGTTTTTAGATAATGGTATACTAAAACAATAGTATTTCGAGGAGGATTATCATGGTTAGTGCTCAAGAACAAGTGCGCCAAATTAAACACGGCGTAGCAGATTTAATTAACGAACAAGATCTTGTAAAAAAAATAGAAAAATCCATTAAGGAAAATAAACCGCTAGTTGTAAAAACTAGGTTTGGACCCAACAGCTCCAGATATTCATTTGGGTCATACTGTACCACTTCGTAAAGCTACGTTTGTTCCAAGAATTTGGTCATCAAGTAGTGATCGTTATCGGTGGTTTCACTGCACGTATTGGTGATCCTACTGGTAAAAGCGTAACTCGTCCACCACTTACAAAAGAAGAAGTATTGAAAAATGCTGAAACTTATAAAACACAAATCTTCAAAGTGTTGGATCCTGAAAAAACTATCGTCCGCGACAATAGTGAATGGCTTGAATCTATGAATTTTGCTGATGTTCTACGTTTGGCAAGTTCTTACACTGTAGCAGCGTATGATGGAACGTGATGATTTCAGTAAACGCTTTAAAAGAAGGTCGTCCTATTGGTGTTCATGAGTTTATGTATCCATTGATGCAAGGTCAAGATTCTGTAGCATTACATGCTGATGTTGAATTTGGTGGTACAGACCAAACTTTTCAACTTGTTAATGGGTCGTCATTTACAAGAATTAGAAGGTCAAGAACCACAAGTTGTTATTACAATGCCATTGCTTGAAGGCCTTGATGGCGTTCAAAAAAATGAGTAAATCTTTAGGTAACTACATCGGTATCGATGAAGAACCCTAAAAGAAATGTACGGTAAAGCAATGTCCATTCCTGATGAATTGATGATGCGCTACTTCATGCTCGTTACAGATATGCCAATTGAAGAACAAGAGGACATGGAAAAACGTCTTGAAAGTGGTGAATTACATCCACGTGATGCTAAAATGCAATTAGCTCGTACCATTGTTCGTTTGTACCATGGTGAAGAGGCTGCTCTTGAAGCGGAAGAAGAATTCAAACGTGTATTCCAACAACGCGCGTTGCCTACAGATATTCCTGAGTACGCTATGGATGCACCAACAGAACCAATCTTTTGTACCCACAATTTTGTACAGATGCTGGTTTAACCGCATCCAATGGTGAAGCACGTCGATCCATTAAAGCAGGTGCTTTCAAAGTAAACGGTGAAAAATATACGGAAGAAAACCTTAAGCTAGAAGATGGCATGATCGTTCAAGTTGGTAAACGTAAATTTGTAAAAATTAAATTTAACTAATATAAAAACTGTGATGAGGTGTAGATCTCATCACAGTTTTTTTCTATCTATTTTGTTTATAAGATTATCTATCTACTGAATCTGTTGTTTTAGTAAGCAAGAAATTGACTTACAAGTTAATGTATAATGAATATACAAAGACAATATAAAAATAAAAATAAAAATACAAATTTGATACATAAAAGATTTTTACAAATATTGTATAAAATAGATTATAACTTGTGAGAGGACCATTTATGGACAAGAAATTAAGTAACCTTTTTATCACAACGAGAACATACTGTTCTTACAGATATTGATGTTATTACGGCGGCAGTAGCCGTGCCTCTATTAGAAATCGATGGAGAAGATCATGTGGTATTTACCGTACGTAGTAATACATTGCGACGTCAACCCGGTGAAATCAGTTTCCCTGGCGGGCACTGTGAACCTAATGATAAAAGCGGTGCCCATGCTGCCATGCGTGAATGCTCTGAGGAACTTGGTATAGACTTAGATCAAATTGAACTGCTAGGAAATTTAGACTGTTTAGTATCTGCAATTGGTGTAAAACTATATGCGGTCGCCGTGCGCCTACATACAAGTGATTTAAAACCAAATTCCGATGAAGTAGGCGAGGTATTTACAGTTCCCTTACAATATCTATTAGATATGGAACCGACCGTAGGTCACCTAGACATTGGAACTAAGCCGTTAAAAGATTTTCCATTTCATCTATTAGAAGGATATAATATCGACTGGAAAATTAGACAAAACTATTCCGTCTATTTCTATCCCTATAAACAATACACCATATGGGGACTAACAGGACGAGTGTTGAAGAATTTTTTTAGATATATATAAGGGAAGTTCATTTATATAATAATGCCTATATAAAAATTGACAGATTACAAATTAAGGTATACTATTTATGTGTAAAAGGTTTAATGTGTTGCACTAATTAATCTAGGAGGTTCTCACATGAATCGCGAAACAGCATACGTACTTTGGTTTGATGAATTACAACGTGAAGATGTTAATTTAGTAGGTGGCAAGTCTTCTTCTTTAGGGGAATTGACATCCTCCACTAATGTACCTGTACCTTATGGCTTTGCAACAACTGCCCATGGTTATCGTGAGTTTATGAAAAGCTACAGGTTTGGAAGATAAAATCCGGGCTGAGCTTGATGCTTTAGATGATGTAGAAAATTCTGCATTATTGCGCGAAGTGTGTGCTAAGATTCGCCGCATGATTTGTCAGGAAGAAATGCCAAAAGACTTGGCAGATGCTATCCGTCATGCTTATGAAGAACTTGGTAAAAAAGTGAACGAAGAAAATCCGTTTGTAGCTGTTCGTTCTAGTGCAACAGCAGAAGATTTGCCAGATGCAAGCTTCGCAGGCCAACAAGATACGTATTTAAATGTACGCGGTGCTGACGTAATTATCGAAAAAGTAAAAGAATGCTACGCATCTACATTCACAGATCGTGCCACATATTACCGTGTAAAACAAGGCTTTCGATCATATGACAGTAGCATTGAGTGCTGCAGTTCAAATGATGGTATTCTCTAAAGCAGCTGGCGTAATGTTTACTGTTGATCTTGTAACAGGCAATGATAACAATATTCTTATTGAAGGCTCTTGGGGTCTTGGTGAATATGTTGTACAAGGTACGGTTACACCAGATAATTTCCGTGTGGATAAAGAAAAGATGGAAATTACGGACCGTATGATTAACGATAAACATGTCCGCCTTGTTCGTAAGCCGATGGTGACTGTGTTGAAGAAGTGGTTCCAGCTGACGAAGCAAAACAACAAGTTATTACAGATGCTCAAGTTTTGGAACTTGCAGAATATGCAAAAGCAATTGAAAAGCATTATGGTTGCTACATGGATATGGAATGGGGCGTAGATGAACGCAATGACAAGATTTGGATCTTGCAAGCTCGTCCAGAAACAGTTTGGTCCCGCAAAGAAAAATCAGAAACGTCCGAAAAAGCTAGCACATTAGATGCAGGTAATCGTGATATTATTGTAAAAGGTTTGCCAGCATCCCCTGGTAATGCAGCAGGTAAAGCTCACGTTATCATCAATCCTGAGGATATCGATGAGTTCAAAGAAGGCGAAATCCTTGTTACAGCTATGACAGCTCCTGATTGGGTGCCAGCCATGAAAAAGGCAAAAGCAATTGTTACTGACGCTGGTGGTATGACTTGTCATGCGTCTATCGTTAGCCGTGAGCTTGGTATTCCTTGTATCGTAGGTACTAAGAGCCGTAGTCATGAAGCGACTACCTCTATTAAAGATGGTCAAATGATTACCGTTGATGCTACAAATGGTATCGTATATGATGGCGTATTAGAAGATATCGTTAAAAAGCCTGAAGCTCAAGTTTCTACAGGGGCAGCAGCTGAATATGTACCTGTAACAGGCACTAAGATTTATATGAATCTAGGCGATCCTGATTTGGCCCAAAAATATGGTGTACTACCATGTGATGGCATCGGCCTCATGCGTGAAGAGTTCATTTGGACAACCTTTATTCATGAACATCCATTGCACCTTATCGAAACAGGGCGCAGTGACTTTGCTGTAAATACATTGGCGGAAGGTATGCGTAAAGTATGCCAAGCATTAGCCCCTCGCCAAGTAGTAGTTCGTTTGAGCGACTTTCAAATCTAGTGAATACCGTGACCTTAAAGGTGGCGATAAATATGAACCGCATGAATCCAGTGCATTACTTGGCTGGCGTGGCGCATCTCGCTACTATGATCCTAAGTACACACCTGCTTTCAAATTAGAATTAGAAGCAATCAAAAAAGTGCGTAACGAATTTGGTTTCAAAAATCTACAAGTTATGATTCCATTCTGCCGTACTGTGGAAGAAGCTGAATTAGTAACTAACTTAATGGCTCAAGAAGGTCTTGCACGCAGCAAAGACTTTAAAGTATGGCTCATGGCTGAGATCCCATCCAATATTATCTTAGCTGATCAATTTAATAAATACGTAGATGGTTATTCTATCGGTTCTAACGATTTGACTATGCTTGTACTCGGTTGTGATCGCGATAACGAAACAGTTCAACATATCTATGATGAACGTAATTTAGCAGTTCGCAGAGCAATTCGTCACCTCATTGAGGTGGCTCATAAAGATGGTAAAGACTGTATCTATCTGTGGCCAAGCGCCAAGCGTATACCCTGAACTTTGCGAATTCCTTGTGAAGAGCGGTATCGACTCCATTTCTGTTAACCCAGATGCAGTAGTTAATACTAAGAAAATGGTGGCTCAAATCGAACAACGAATTATGCTCGATGCTATGACTGGTCGTGGTCGTCAAGAATCTGACGAACTAATTTGGTAATAATATAGTTATAGTGAAAGAGGAGGCCTGTGGGTCTCCTCTTTTTCTGAATGGTAACTTAGGATATAATACAAACAGAGATGAAAGGGGGTTACCGTGTGAAACTGTCGAAACGACAAGAACAAATTGCTCAAATCGTTCGCGAAGAAGGTCCTGTAACAGGTAGTGCTATTGCTGAACATTTAGAGGTCACAAGATCTGCGTTGCGCTCAGATTTATCTGTATTGACCATGTTAGGTGTGTTAGATGCACGTCCAAACGTAGGCTATTACTATGTTGGACTTTCAAAAGAAACACAAACGGCTGAGCGATTGAAAGTCATTTCTGGTAAGCGATGTATTATCTCAAGCAGTTGTGGTCAATGGGGATACGAGTTTGTATGATACAATTGTCACATTATTTACAGAGGATGTAGGCACCATATTAGTGTGTGATGGCTCATACCTAGTAGGTGTGGTATCTCGAAAAGATTTATTACGCGCCTCTATGGGACAAACAGATTCGCATACGATGCCTATATCTATGATTATGACCCCTGTAAGCAAGGTTATATCGGTGGAGCCTACCGATACTTTGGTAGAGGCTGCACAGAAAATGATAGATTATGAAGTAGATTGTTTACCTGTCGTCGTTCGTGAGGATGTAGGGTAACAAGAAACGTTTAAAGGTTGTGGGCCGTGTATCAAAAACGACGGTAGCAAAAGTATTTTTAGAATGTAGCATACACTGAGGTTGATAGAATGGCAGAAAAAATTATTTATGCAATATCGGATTCCCTGGGGGAAACTGCTGAGGCTGTAGCGAGAGCTACGGCGAGTCAATATGATAAGGAGCAAATTGAAATCGTTCGTGTTCCCTATATTGATAGTGAAAGCCAAATTGATGAGGTCATAGACGACGCAAAACGTGGGAATCATGTTATTTGCCATACCATTGTGTCTGCGTCTTTACGTAAGTATTTGCATGAGAAGGTGGCTGAATATAATATTCCGGCTGTGGATATCATGGGGCCTGTTCTCGATGCAGTTGGTACTATCGCGACTACTAAACCGCGTATGACAGCAGGTATGGTTCATAAAGCTCGACCAAGAGTATTTTAAAAAGGTTGAAGCTATTGAGTTTGCCGTGAAATATGACGATGGTAAAAATCCATCTGGTTTTGAAAAGGCTGACATAGTTATTATTGGTGTATCTAGAACTAGTAAGACACCATTGTCCATGTTCTTGGCGTACAAAAAGATTAAGCCGCAAATTTGCCACTAGTTCCAGAGGTACCGTTGCCAGAGGAATTGTTCAAGATTCCGGCAAAAAAAATCGTGGGCCTTATTATAGATCCATACAAATTAAATAATATTCGTAGTGAACGTTTACGCGCTATCGGTCTTGAAGACGAAGCAAATTATGCATCTATTGAGCGTATTCAATCTGAATTGGATTATGCAAAGGCTATTATGCGTCGTTTGCACTGCCAAGTGTTAGATGTTTCTAATAAATCCATTGAAGAAACAGCTTCCCTTGTCATGCAATTGATTGATAAAAATCGCGCGTCGGAGGGTAAATGAATATACGTGAACAAATAGAGGAGAGGGAGGCTTTGCTTCTGTCTCCCTATGCAGCTAAAAGCCGCGATGCAATCCGTGATATAGAAGAAAAGCCTGATCCACTTAGAACCGCGTTTCAACGCGATCGGGATCGCATCATTCATAGTAAATGTTTTAGACGGTTAAAGCATAAGACACAGGTATATATTGCGCCAGGTGACCATTATCGGACACGCATGACTCATACCCTTGAGGTAGGTCAAATCGGTCGTACTGTAGCTCGTGCATTACGTTTAAATGAGGATCTTGTGGAAGCTATTGCCATGGGCCATGATGTGGGGCATACACCATTTGGTCATGTAGGTGAATATGCATTGCGAGATATGGTGGGGCACTTTAATCATAATGAGCAAAGTTTGCGCATGGTTGAAGTATTAGAAAGACATGGTGATCATCAAGGTCTCAATTTAACCACCGTTGTTCGAGATGGCATCGTAGGTCATACAGGGGCTACAATTCCTGTGACCTTAGAAGGTCAAATTATTCGTATTGTAGACCGTATTGCGTATTTGTGCCATGATTTTGATGATGCACAGCGAGCAGGTATGTTGACGGCAGAGGCGTTGCCTTTTGAAGTGCGCGAACATTTTGGTATGACTCCATCCAGTATGATTACTGCAATGGTAGAGGATATGGTACGCGAATCCTTGGATAAGCCAGCTATATCTATGTCTGCTGATGTGGAAATGACGATGAATCTATTCCGTCAATTTATGTTTAAACATGTATATTTGGCACCAGCTTTAATTCCAGATCGCAAAAAGGCATCCCATGTGGTGAAAAATCTATTTACTCACTTCATGGAACACCCTAATGATATGGAAGGCTGTGAAACAGGTAAAGCGTTTTACTCTACACGTGATGTAGTTGATTATGTAGCAGGCTTAACAGATCAATATGCTATTAAGTTATTTAAGCAATATTATATTCCCAAATATTACATTATAAATAACAAAAAAAGCAGTTAGTTCAATTTGAACTAACTGCTTTTTTTGGGGCTCTAGAACCCCAAAGAGTACATGTACTTTTTATTTTACGCGCGTGTAACTTTATTAGAACGAAGGCAGCGAGTGCATACGTTTACTTTTTTTGTAGCACCGTCTACAACCGCCCGTACTCTTTGAATGTTCGGTTTCCAAGTTTTTCTTGTGCGAATGTGAGAATGACTCACGTTCATACCGCTAGATGTGGATTTACCACATACTTCGCAAAGGTTTGCCATAGTTTCCACCTCCAAGCTTAATCTATAACATAACAAAAAGTATATTATCATAAAGAATAGCTTAAAGCAAGTATTTTTTTGTCGTACATATTGCTCTTTTTATGAAATATACTACAATATAAGGTATACTATATATCATATTCTAAGATATAAATGGACTTTACACAAGGATATACAAAAATTGGATATATCTCATGTGTTTATCGTATATTTAAAGGAGTTCTTATGGATGAACGATTGACGACTATAAAGGGAATTGGTCCTGGTCGTGAGAAACAATTGCATAAATTGGGAATTACCAATGTTACATCCTTATTGACTTACTTTCCCAGAACCTATGAAGACCGGCGTACGATTTATAGAATTGGTGATTTAAAATCAGGTATGACAGGTGGTATCGTAGGTACTGTTATTGCTGTACAAGAGAAACGCCCTCGCCCTCGATTGTCTATTTTAGAGGTAGTCATTGCAGATGGCACAGGACCTTTGAAGATTGTTTTGTTCAATCAAGGGTATAAAAAGAACTTTTACAAAAAAGGACAGTGTATATATGCATATGGTAAGGCTGAGTTTCAATATGGTTCCATGCAAATGAATACACCGCAAATGGAAAATTTAGGAGATGGTGGTGAACCAGATCGAGGTATTGTTCCTATTTATGCGCTTGCTGATGGGGTATCTCAGTTTGTGGTTCGTTCAACTGTACGCAATTGGTTCGCAGCTAACCATGAATTACCAGAGATTTTACCTGTGGAGGTTCGTGAAGATCATCATTATATGAGTCGCTATGATGCTTTTAAGATGATGCATTTCCCAGACTCCTCAGAGCTCTATGAAAAGGCTCGTTATCAATTGGCCTATGAAGAGTTGTTCGTCATGCAAGCTGGCCTAGCTTTGTTGCGAAATAAAGAACAATGCCATAGAGGGCCTAAAATGGGACCAAATGGGGAACTAATGGCTCAGTGTATAGAGAATTTACCGTTTTCCTTAACAGGTGATCAACAACGAGCGTTAGAGGATATTCGTATTGATATGGAAGATGAACGACCTATGCAACGTTTGTTGCAAGGAGATGTAGGCTCTGGTAAAACTATTGTGGCTACCTTGAGTTTATTAAAAGCCATTGAAAATGGGTATCAGGGGGCATTGATGGCCCCTACGGAGATTCTAGCGGCTCAACATTACGAAGGGATACGAACTGTATGTGCTAATTTAGGTATTACTATAGAACTATTAACTGGCTCCTCTACGAAAAAAGAGAAAGAATGCATCTATGAGGGCTTAGCAGATGGCAGAATCCAAATGATCATTGGAACGCATGCTCTTATCCAAGAGGGGGTTAATTTCCATAATTTAGGCCTTGTTATCATTGATGAGCAACATCGCTTTGGTGTAGATCAACGGGCGAGATTGCAACAGAAGGGAACATATCCTCATGTACTTATCATGACGGCTACACCAATCCCTCGTACCATGACATTATCCGTATATGGAGATTTAGCAGTATCTTTAATTAAAGAAATGCCACCAGGGCGAAAACCTGTTAAAACATATGCTGTAGATAGTTCTTATAAAGAGAGATTACGCACTTTCTTTTGGTAAGGAAATGGCGGAAGGGCGTCAGGTCTATGTGGTGTGCCCTCTTGTAGAAGAATCCGAAAAATTAGACTTGCAAGCCGCTGAGGAATTGTATCTAGAATTAAAAGAGTACTTTTATAAGGCCTATGAAGTGGGCCTCGTTCACGGTCGTATGAAACCGAGTGAAAAAGATGAAGTGATGAATGCCTTCCATAGGGGTGAAATTTTATTACTTGTTTCTACAACAGTTATCGAAGTGGGGGTTAATGTGCCAAATGCGACCATTATGTGCGTTGAAGGGGCAGAACGATTTGGTCTGTCTCAGCTACATCAGCTGCGGGGCCGTGTAGGTCGTGGCGCTCATCAGTCCTATTGTATTCTTGTTAGTGATTCTAAAAAAATGATGTAAGTCAAGAGCGTTTAAAGTTGATGGAACAAATCCAGGATGGATTTGAGCTTGCAGAGCAAGATTTATTGCTTCGCGGTTCAGGTCAATTGTTTGGATTAGCTCAATCAGGACTACCTGATTTGCGTGTTGCTAATATTATCAAAGATATTGAAATTTTTAGTAGAGGCTCGTAAAGATGTACTAGATTTTTGCAAATCAATTCGGAATAGAAAAAAATTAGAATCTATCATGAAAGAAGAATTAGAAAAAAAGATTTGGTGAAAAAAATTTCTAAGAATATTGTATAATTAAGAGGTAGGATTAATAAGTATATAAGCATCGATAATATTAGATTTTATCTGGCTTTTTTTCCTTGTTTATATGTCCTTCATACCGTATAATAGAACAAACAATTTATTTCATTTTTCATCTATGGAGGTTAATATGCCAATTATTCATGTAGAGCTCGTCGAAGGGCGTACAAAAGAACAAAAGAAACAATTAGGTGAAGCAATTACAAAAGCTGCGGTTGATATCGTAAATGTTCCTGCTGATGCAGTAAAAGTTATCTTCGTAGATATGAAAAAAGACGATTATATGGAAGGCGGCATTTTGCGGTCTGAACGCTAAGGCTACGACTGACCGCCTAGTCCATAGGGACTAGGCGGGTCGTAGTTTTGTTTTATTATACGGAAAGGAAAGAAATATGAGAGACGATAAATTCGGTATGCGTGGACTAACTTTTTGATGATGTATTATTAATACCAGCAGCTTCTGATATACTGCCTAATCAAGTAGAGTTAAAAAAACTCAATTAACTCGTGACATTACATTAAATATTCCTATGATTAGTTCTGGGATGGATACGGTTACTGAATCACGGATGGCGATTGCTATGGCTCGTGAAGGAGGTCTTGGCGTTATCCACAAAAATATGTCTATTGAAGAGCAAGCTCATGAAGTTGACAAGGTAAAACGCTCTGAACACGGTGTTATCGTTGATCCTATTTTCTTAAGCCCTCAAAATTTACTATCCGATGCAGCAGAACTTATGGAAAAATATAAAATTTCTGGTGTACCTATCACAGAACATGGTAAACTAGTAGGGATCATTACAAATCGCGATATGCGTTTTGAAACTGATTTAAGCCGACAAATTGGGGAATGTATGACAAAAGATTCCCTAGTTACTGCACCGGAAGGTACATCTCTTGAAGCGGCGAAAGCTATCTTAAGCGAACATCGTATTGAAAAATTACCTCTTGTAGATGGCGACGGTAACTTAAAAGGCTTAATTACGATTAAAGATATTGAAAAAGCGACTAAATATCCAAATGCAGCAAAGGATGGTAGTGGCCGATTATTAGTTGGTGCTGCAGTAGGTGTTTCTCAAGATTTGTATGATAGACTTGATGCGCTTGTATCTGCTAAAGCTGACGTAATTATTGTTGATACTGCCCATGGGCATTCTGCAGGTGTTCTTCGTACGTTGAAGGACATTAAACAAGCGTATCCTCACATTCCTGTAATTGCAGGTAATGTGGCAACTGCAGCAGGCACTGAGGCTCTTATCGAAGCCGGAGCTGATGCAGTTAAGGTTGGTATAGGACCTGGTTCTATTTGTACAACTCGTGTCATTGCTGGCATTGGGGTACCTCAAATCACAGCAGTCTATGAGTCTGCTCAAGTGGGGCGTCGCTATGGAGTTCCTATCATTGCTGATGGGGGGATTAAATATTCTGGAGATATTGCTAAAGCTATTGCGGCTGGTGCTAATGTAGTTATGATGGGTAATATTTTAGCGGGTACTGATGAAAGCCCTGGAGAAACAGTGATTTATCAAGGCCGTTCTTATAAAGTATATCGAGGCATGGGTAGTCTAGGGGCTATGAAACTCGGTAGTAAAGATCGATATTTCCAAACAGAAGCTAAGAAATTAGTTCCTGAAGGTATAGAAGGTCGTGTACCATATAAAGGTATGCTGGCCGATACAATTTTCCAAATGGTTGGTGGTTTGCGTGCAAGTATGGGGTATTGTGGATGTCATAACATCCAAGAAATGATTGAAAACACTCAATTCATTCAAATTACAGCGGCTGGTTTGAAAGAAAGTCATCCGCATGATGTAAGCATTACCGTTGAAGCACCAAATTATAGTGGTTGATAATGGAGTATTACATTGAATAAACGTATTTCTGTTTTATCTGTGCCTATCGATTGTGTCACAATGGATGAGGCAGTCCAACGTATTTTACAATTAACTGAACAGCCGGGGCTACATTTAGTAGCAACGGCTAATGCAGAAATGGTTATGTTGGCTAATGAAAATCCTACATTGCACTCCATATTGAATAATGCTAGTCTCGTTGTTCCCGATGGGGCTGGCATTTTGTGGGCTGCAGAGCGTCAAGGAGAACATGTGCCTGAACGCGTAACAGGTGTAGACGTAACTATGGAATTGTTTAAAGTTGCGGCGACTCATCAAATTCCTGTATACTGCTTGGGGGCGGCACCTGGTGTTGCTCAACGAGCGATTGGTAATGTATCTGCTCAGGTAGGTGCATTAAATATAGCAGGAATTCATGACGGATTCTTTGATAGTGCAGAGGAACAAGAAATCATTAAATCTATAGCTGAATCTAAGGCAAAATTGGTATTTGTTGCCTTAGGTGTGCCAAAGCAAGAACAATGGATTGCAGAAAAGTTGAGTCACCTCGATGGCGTAGTTGCCATTGGAATTGGTGGTTCCTTTGATGTCTTGGCAGGTAATATTCCTCGGGCCCCAGAATGGATGCAACAAAATCGACTTGAATGGTTGTATCGATTATATTTAGAACCTCAACGGATTGGCCGCATGTTGGCTATTCCAAAGTTTATGTGGACCGTTATTAGAAATAAATAGAGGAGTGTTGAATCGTGCCTACAGGACCAATAATTAAGGAAGGGTTTCCTCTGATAGGAGCTATGCTCATTATCACTGTGGTGTTAGGATATTTAGGACATTATGTAATTGCGATTATTTCATTTATTCTGGCATTATTTTTCGTCAATTTCTTTAGAAATCCTAAACGTGTAATCCCTCAAGATCCAGATTTGATTTTATCCCCAGCGGACGGTAAAATCATGGATATTTCTGATGTATACGAAGATATTTACTTACATAAAGAGTGTAAAAAAGTAACTATTTTCTTATCTGTTTTTGACGTGCATGCTAATCGTGCGCCTATTGATGGTAAAATTACGTACCGTCACTATACGATGGGTAGTTTCCTACCAGCATTCAAAGATGATGTAGGTTTTGAAAATGAACGTCATACTATTTGTATTGAAAATGATCGTACTTCCGTATTAGTAACGCAAATTGCGGGCCTTTTAGCAAGACGTATCGTATCTTGGACAGACCTAGATAGTGTACTTGAACGCGGTCAGTTGTACGGGATGATTAAGTTCGGTTCCTGTACTGAGCTCTATATGGATAAGGATGTAGAGTTGTTCGTGGAAAAAGGTCAACATATTACAGGCGGTGATACTGTTATCGGGAGGTTACGACATGAATAAATCTATTATTCCAAATTTATTTACTAGTGCAAATTTAGCATTTGGTGTTCTTGGTATTACGTTGTCTGCTACAAATAATACCTTCTGCGCAGCTATATGTATATTATTGTCTCTAGTAGCAGATGGGTTAGATGGTCGTGTAGCAAGAGCTTTAAACGTTGCAGGACCAATGGGCCGGGAACTTGATTCTCTGTCTGATGTAGTGGGATTTGGTGTAGCGCCTGCCTATATGCTTTATATGAAAGAATTAAATGGTTTAGGATGGATTGCATATGTGCCACTATTAGCTTTTGCAGTGCTTGGTGCATTTCGTTTAGCGCGATTTAATATTAAAACTGACGAAGTTCATGGCTATTTTGAAGGTTTACCAATTCCAGCCGCTGGATGTTTAGCGGCGACTTACGTATTGTGTGGCGTATCGGTACCTCAATTTGTGTTGGTAGTTTGTATGATTGGTATAGGTCTCCTTATGGTTAGTGAAGTTAAATATCCCGATTTTAAAGGTAAAAGTGAGATTTATATCAATAAACTTTCTATTGTACTCACAGCCATATTTGTTATAGCTTGTCTCGTGTATGATTGGCATACATGGGCCGTTATGATTTTTGCTGGCTATGTAATGTTTGGGCTTATTAACGGGGCTTTAAATATAGTGCGTAAATAGATGTGTGGAGGAGAATAGTATGAATTACCTACTGGATCTATTACTGATTCCTATGCAGGTAATAATCGTAATTTATACGGTTTATTATTTTATACTCGCTGTCGTAGGGTATGTGGCGATCGCGAGTACATAAAAATTATACCCCTAAAAATTCCTTTGCCATCGTTGTATGCGCTCATAATGAGGAAGCTGTTGTTGGTGAGTTAGTTAAAAACTTACGTGGCCTAGATTATCCTGATGATCTATACGATATTTTTGTAGTTGCCGATAACTGTACAGATAAGACTGCGGAAGTAGCAAGTGCTGCTGGCGCTAATGTACATGTACGTGAAAATAAACAAGAAATAGGTAAAGGTTATGCCATGGGGTGGATGTTTGATCGGGTAGAACAAATGGATCGGAAATATGATGCATTCCTGATTTTTTTGATGCCGATAATTTAGTACACCCTCAATTTATGTTAGAAATGAATGATCATCTTGAAAAAGGTGAGTCTGTAATTCAAGGTTACTTGAACTCTAAAAATCCAACTGACTCTTGGGTAGCCGGTACGTTCTCCATCGCCTTTTGGATGGTTAACCATATGTGGCATTTAGCAAAATATCGTCTTGGATTATCTACGGCCTTAGGTGGTACAGGCATGTGTATTCGTACATCTATTATTCGCGAATACGGTTGGGATTGCAATAGCTTAACCGAAGATATGGAATTTTCCATGAAACTATTGACTCATGGTATCCGTACTTGTTGGGGGCATGATGCTATCGTATATGATGAAAAGGTTACGACTATGATGGCTTCTTGCAGACAGCGTTTACGATGGGCTCAGGGGCAATTTGACTGTGCGGGTCGATATATTCCTAAATTATTTGCTATTGGTATCAAAACAGGGAATATTATGATTTTGGATGGTATATTCCAAGTGAGTCAACCTTATTTCTTATTGTTGACAACCGTATACTTGGTGTTATCCTACATCAATGCGTATACTCCAATTTATACAAATATTTTGTATCAAATTATGCCTATGTCTGTATGGACAATTATAGGTGTTGGTCAATATCTATTCCCATTAATTGTATTGTTGAAAATCAAGGTACCACCAAAGATTTGGTTCTACTATTTACTATATCCATTATTTGTTTACTCTTGGATTCCAGTAAATATTTTTAGGGTGGTTCCGCCGTCATAATAAGGTATGGTCTCATACAGTCCATACGAGAGCTGTGGGCTTAGATGATGTTAAATTAACACGTATGGGCAATATGAATAAGAATGAAAAATAGAATCTGTAGGAGTGACTATGCATATTTTAATGTGTAATGACGATGGCATTTTAGCAGATGGTTTACGTCATCTTGCATCGTATTTAAGTCAATATTATAGAATTACCGTTGTAGCACCTGCTAATGAGCAAAGTGCTAAATCCCATGCATTGACAACCGAGGTTCCATTGAAATTAGATGCTTGCAATGGCGAGGATGAAAATCCTCGCCTTTATGCTCTAACGGGAACGCCGTCCGATTGCATGAAGTTCGGTCTCAGTTATTTATTGACTGATGATATGCCAGATCTTGTAATTTCTGGAATTAATCATGGATTTAATTTAGGCTCTGATGTATTGTATTCCGGCACTGTTTCGGCAGCTATGGAAAGTGGGTTTTACGGTATTCCCGGTTTAGCATTATCTGTTGAGAGATATTCTGTTGAACGGGGAGACGAGATGCATCCATTTATACATGAATTGATTGAGAAAATTTATGTGGCGGGCCAGTTTAGCGGTTTACTAAATGTGAACTTCCCATTACGTGGTACATGTGATTGGGACCATTTTAAAATGGTGAGCCAAGGCTTACAAACCTACAGTAATATTATTGAAGCTCGCATTAATTCAAGAGGACAGGATTATTATTGGTTAGCTGGCGAGCTAGACTATGGTGCTGAAAGTGTTCCTACAGATGTAGATTTTGCCCGTAAAGGCTATATTACAGGTGTCGCACTTACATGGAAACAACAATGTGATACGGATATGAAAAAGGGTTCAAAAATATTTTTAGATGAAATATAAAAAAATATGTTGACATTGCTTAGGGATGTCTGTATAATAACAAATGTTCCGATACGCCGGAGTGGCGGAATGGCAGACGCACTTGACTCAAAAATCAAGCGGGTAACACCGTGTGGGTTCAAGTCCCACCTCCGGCACTAACATTAGGCGGTAAGACTTTTGTCTTACCGCCTATTTTTTTATATTTATGAATTTATATACTATAATATACATTATTAATTTCATGAGGTGACAGTATGGATCAAGGTGTAATTGATTATATTACAAATATCTTTGATATTCCTAAACTTACTCAACAGGTTAGCGCTGTACAGATGCCATTGCCATTATCTCGCTTGGCAGAAATACCATTAGATGGATCTGTAAATCAGTGCCAAGGATTTTTGTTATAATTCCAAAAAGACGTTTTTTTGCTTTTAGCTTGTATTAATTCAGATAATACGAAGCAAATTATTTATGAAATTAATCCAAAAAAACTTTTACTGTTGTTGCAAAAATATGAGTATAGTTATAAAAAGTTTATTAGGTCATATGAATACCTTAACTTATAATTCTGTCAATAATCGTTACTATACAACAAATGCTGTTGTAAATGGATATAACCTTACTCCTATTGAAGCGGATAGCATGATTGTTGAAGCACCGATTAAACTAAAAGAGAAAGTTTTTAATTTTGCATATGATAAAGTACGCAATGAATATGTATCAATTGTGCCTTTAACAAACTCTGAACGGACAATTAATTATTACGACTCCAATTTTAATCGTATTCGTTCTTATAAAATTGATGCTAATCATACAAACTTAAATAATAACGGTGCTTACGCAACTAATGGAAATACTTTATTTACGACGTTGACAACCTTTGTATACGTCGATGAAGAGGGAGTTGTTAAAAAAATATTAGCCCTTATGCTTCTGGAATGGAAGTAGAAGACATGGATTGTCGAAATGGTCAAATGTATATGGCGGTCAATCGCAAAGGTAAAGTTGAAATATATAGTTTGTCTAGCCTACCATTTTCGGTAAATGTCTAGATACTACCTATGTTTTAATCCCCTTTATGAGTGTATAATAATAGTATTAGAGTATTTTAGGAGCTATTATGAAATTAGGGAATGATATTATAGAGATTGACCGTATACGTCAAGCTATAGAGAAATCAAGTTCATTTAAAGCGCGCGTTTATACGATTCATGAGATTGAATATTGTAAAAGTCGGAATAAAGGATGCTACGAATCCTTTGCCGGTATATATGCTGCAAAAGAGGCTTTTATTAAAGCTTTAGGTACAGGGATGAGGCATGGATCATGGCAAGATATAGAGATTTATCATGATGAATGGGGCGCACCCTTAATTCGTTTACAAGATACTTTCAAAGATATTTACGAAACATCAGGTTATACTGATATTCATGTATCGATTAGTCATTGCAAGGATTATGCAATGAGTACAGTTATACTTGAAGGAGCATAAGATGAATATTTTAACTACAGAAGATGCTCGATTTATAGATCGAGAGGTTCCTAAGCAATTAGGAATTTCTTTAGAAATCCTCATGGAAAATGCTGGACGTGGTATCGTAGATGCCTTATGGGGAGAGTACGATTTATTTTCCCGAATAATGGCCGTTCCATAAATAGTTTTGTTTTATTTATATGTGGTACGGGTAATAATGGGGCAGATGGCCTTGTAGCGGCTCGCCATTTTATGGAGCAAGGCGTACCAGCACAAATTGTACTAGTAGGAGATATAAACAAGTATAGTGATCTTTTTGCAGTGCAAATTGAGCGCTGCAAAGCTATGGGCTGTAGCATCGATATGTATGATGAATTCAATGATTGGTCCAACGTAGCCATCGCTGTGGAAGGCATCATGGGAACGGGCTTTACTGGAAGGTTAAGAGAGGTGACCATCGATATATTGAATGATATTGATACTATGCGTAGTCAGTATAATTTTGATTTGTGGGCTATTGATGTACCTGCAGGTTTGGATGCTACTACTGGTCATGTAGCAGAAGGCACACTGACCTATGATTATACTGTTACTTTTGGAGCTATCAAACAAGGTTTGTTATTATATCCCGGAAAGGCTGTTGGAGGAACCGCTGTGGTTGCTCCATTGGGTGCTCCTTGGCAGCAGGTACTGGGTGAACGTGTTAGAACTATAACCATTGATTCTGATTTAGCCGAAAAAATTATCAACTATCGTACCCCAATGGCGCATAAAGGTGTCAATGGAAACACTTTAATTATTGGTGGTTCAAATGATATGATAGGAGCCCCTATTTTGGCTGCTGAAGCGGCAGTTCATAGTGGTGCTGGTAAAGTAACATTAGCTGTACCCAAAATAATTAAACAGATTGTACAAAGCCGTGTCATACCTGAGGTGATGGTTACTTCCACAGAGCCTAATAAAGAACTTTTTGATTGTCGTCAAGTTGTTGCTATGGGACCTGGTTTAGGTCGCACCCGTGAAATCTGTGATTTAGTGGATCATATCTTAGAAGCTTACGAAGGAGCATTAGTACTAGATGCTGATGCTTTGTATGCATTGGGACATGTTGGTTGTGTTAATAAAGATGCTTTGCGAGATGGTGATATTGAGTCTGCATATACAGTGGAAAGAGAACTTCCATATTGTGTCATGACACCGCATTTAGGTGAATTTAGTAGACTTATTGATTTATCTATTAAATGGATTGAGCGTCATTATATCACGTTGGCTAGAGAATTTGCTAAGGCTCATCAAGTTATTCTTGTACTAAAAGGAATTCCTTCAATTGTGGCATTACCTGATGGAACGGTGTATGTAAATACTATCGGTAATGCGGGCATGGGTACTGGCGGTATGGGAGATGTACTGACTGGTGTAATTGCTGGTTTTATAAGTCAGGGTTATTCACTACAAGATAGTGCTGTTCTCGGTGTATATGTACATAGTCGTAGTGCAGATATTCTGAATGAAACAAAGAGTTGGGGTTATACTCCGAGTGATGTCAGTGCTTCTTTAGGCTTCGTGGTTAGTGAATTATTGGGAGATTATGAATGACAAATAGAATACAACGCTTTATAGCTTTCTTGTTAATATTATGTATTCCTATCTTCGCCATTGCAGGCTGCACAAATAATGATGTAGCAAACGCAGCAAATCAAGTAACTACTAACGCTAATGGGACTTACTCAATCGATACTAAAACGACTACCCCTGAAGGTAAGCTAGATGTATATATGCTAGATATTGGTCAGGGGGATGCTATATTACTTAAGGTAGGCGATGAGTATAGCATGATCGATACTGGTGATATAGAACATCGTGAAAATATTGTAGCTCAACTTAAAACTATGGGTGTAACAAAGCTAAAAAATATTATTATCACGCATCCTCATGCTGATCATATGGGTGGTTTCTATGCTATTGCAAAGGCTATGCCTATTGAACATGTATATGATGATGGTATTGTCGTTGATAATAATATGTATAAAACTTATGAAAAGTGGATTGAGAAAAATAAAATTCAACGAACTACTTTGAGAAGTGGAGATGTAGTTGATTTTGGACATGGTGCTGTCTTTGTAGTATATGCTCCTTGGGTTGAACCTTTAACTGATAAAAAAGGAGAGACAGATCTTAATAATAATTCTATTGTAGGTAAATTAATCTTCGGTAAATTCTCTATGCTCTTCACGGGTGATGCTGAATGGCAAGAAGAGAAAAAAACTTATAAAAGAGCAGAATTCCAGATTGTTTGCTCGTATTCTTAAGGTAGGTCATCACGGTTCTCGTACAAGTAGCTCTGAAGATTTTTTTGAAATCTATTAAGCCTGAAAGTGCATTAATTTCAAATGGCATGTATAATAAGTATGGTCATCCTCACGATGTGACATTACGTCGCTTGCAGGAAAATAATATTGCTATTTACCGTACAGATACGATGGGACGTATTCATATTAGTACGGATGGGAATGAATGGCAAATTACAACTGAACGTTAGTTTTGATTACTTATACAAAAAAATTATTTTTTTATGAAACTGTTTTTTTGTGTATTCTGTATAAGGTCTTTATATAGTAATATGTGTAATCGGCATACTAATCTTCATGTTTGTATGAAATAATCTATTTATAATCTAACATTAGTTTATGGATAGATTGGAACGATGAGATTTTGATAGATAAAAATATCATCGACTCATCTCTATGGTTTGGACACTATGTATGTCAGTTAGATTGGAGTGAATGTATTGCGTAAACTATTTTTAATGTGCCTTGCAGTCTTGATGGCGATACCTTTATTATTGACTCAAGCAAAGGCAGCTAATTTGGAAGATGCTCGATGGGTGACTAGAACAGATGCACCTGTACCATATGTTCGTATTGTTATGGACTTATCGGCACCTATAAAGGCATCTGCATCAATTAGCAAAGATGGGAAAACTACGACTGTTACTTTAAAGAATACAAAGCTAAAGACGGCTAAAGAGAACATTTCTATGGACTCAGCTATTGCTAGCTCTGCTAAACTTTCACAAGATGGCAGAGACGTTAAAGTAACAATCAAGACACCTTCATCTATTGATACTAGTGATGTAAAGGTTTTTCCTTGAAAAAGGATACGGTTAATAAGAAACCGTATCGTATCGTTGTTGATGTTCAGAAAAAAGGTGCTGTAGCTAAGCCTGCTTACTATGGTAAAAAGCCATCTCAATCTGCGCATCCAGCAAAAAATGTACCTACAGGATCTGGCAAATACTCTACTAGCGGTGGTTTATCTGGCAAAACAATTACTATTGACCCAGGACATGGTGGTAGTGATTCTGGTGCTATTGGACCTCACGGTGTACAAGAGAAAAACATTACACTACCGATTTCCATGTATTTGAAAAAATCTTTAGAAAATCGTGGTGCTAAAGTGCTTATGACTCGAACTACTGATGTAGATGTATATGGCCCTAATGCAAGCGGTGTTGATGAATTGGGGGCTCGTGTTAACGTGGCTAACCGTAGTAATTCTGATGCTCTTGTAAGCGTTCATATCAACGCATTTAATAATCCTAGCGTTGGTGGTATTGCAACATATTACTATAGCAAAACCGGTAACGATGCTCGATTGGCACAAAAGGTACAATCTCAAATTGCTAACACACCTGGTTTCAATGGTGATCGTGGCATTCAAGAAGGTAACTTATACGTGTTGAGACATTCTAATATGCCTGCAATTCTTGTAGAGCTTGGTTTTATTTCTAACCCTAATGAGGAACGTGTGCTACAATCTCCTCAAACTCAAGAAGACTTTGCTAACCGCATTGCAAATGGTATTGCTAATTACTTTGGAGGTTAATCGATGAAATTACGTAAACAAGTTCTATCGATTCTCTGTGTAGGTATGCTGGCATTTGTAGTGGGTTGTACACATGAACAAGCTCCTACAACAGGTAAAAGTGAACCTACGCAAGAGACGAAAGTCAATAAGGATGCAGAAACAAGTAAAGTATCTCAAGAAAAGGTTAAGATGGCCTTCTTTGTTCCTACAGAGGATGGTTCTGGGGTAAAACAAACTACCGTTGAGATAGAGGCGAATAAAGTTACGCCTAAAGCAGCTCTTTTAGCAATGTTAAATGCCGATAGAGCACAAAAATACCCAGTCTTCTCTAAGGATATTGAAATTACATCTGTTACTGTAAAAGATGGTATTGCTTCTGTTGAAGTAAATGATGCATTCGTAAAGGGTAATGGCGGAGACTTAACTGTTAAATTACAAATGGCTGCTATTGTAAATACATTGACATCCTTTGATAATATTAATGGTGTTCTATTTGTCAATAATGGTAAAAAGGTGCCAACTGTAGGTTCCTTTGATACTAAAGAACCTGTTAAAGAGAATGACGAATCTAATTAAAAAAATAATTCTTTTTAAAGACATTTATAGCAGATAGTTGTTATATCAACTATCTGCTATTTTTGTTGTCTTTATATATGTTACAATACAATAAGTAATAAACGGAAACTAGGTGATCAGATGCAATTAAAAGATGTAGGGGAATTTAATTTCATTCGCCAAATTCAAGATAACACAATATATAATCCTAATACTGTAGTGTATGGTATTGGTGATGATTGTGCTATTTATAAAGCAGAACAAAATACAGAGCAATTGATAAGCACTGACACAATGGTGGAAGGTGTTCATTTTAGCTTTCACTATATGATGCCCTATGATGTTGGGTATCGCCTTATGACGGCTAATTTAAGTGATGTTGCGGCTATGGGTGGCATTCCTAGACAAATTGTATTATCTGTAGCCGTACCAGACCATGTTGATACAGTCATTCTTGATGAAATTTATAGGGGAATTAAAGATCAATGTATGCGATATCAACTCAATATATTGGGTGGAGATACGGTACGTACAGAAGGGCCCATGGTTTGGACTGTAACAATTATCGGAGAGGTTCCTAAGGCACTGCGGTTATGCGAAGTGGTGCGAAAGTAGGAGATGTTGTAGGTGTTACAAACTATGTAGGTTATGCAGCTACAGGCTTAGGAGCGTTATCATATAATTTAGTAGGCTATGATATGACCAAAGTGGGGCATCAACGTCCCGAACCACAGATTGAATTGGGGCAAAAATTGCGACGACTTGGTATCCATAGTATGAATGATATTAGCGATGGACTAGGAAGTGAATTGAATGAAATCGCTGTAGCTAGTAATGTTTCCATTGTATTTGAAGAACAAGCAATCCCTCTACACGAGGAGACTTACGAATTAGCTAAGCATTTACAAACTAATCCAGTAGATTATGCTTTGTATGGTGGAGAAGACTTTCAGTTAGTCTTTACGGCGCCAAAATCACTACTTTCGGAATTGGAAAAGCTATCAGGCATTACGTTGATTGGAGAAGTTTTATCTGGCCCACCACGGGTTCAAATGGTAACATCTGATAAAACGATTAAGACTGTAGAAGCGAAAGGATATAATCATTTTCATGAAGGATAAGGTACAGGTTCATTTAAAGACTTATACAGTAGAAGATACACAACAATTTGGTAAATTATTAGGTGCATGGGTTAAACAGAATGGGGACCCTCTTTGTATAGCACTAGTTGGTGACTTGGGGACAGGAAAAACACATTTGTCGCAAGGAATTGCAAAGGGCTTTGGGGTTACTGAAGAAATTACAAGTCCTACCTTTGCCATCATGAATACCTATGATGTGAATCGAACTCATTTATATCATTTTGACGTATATCGCTTGGAAGATATTAGTGAACTGGAAAATATTGGCTTTTATGAGTATACAGAAGATTGCGTATCCATTGTAGAATGGGCTGATAAATTTCCTCATGAATTGCCTGATGAAACACTATGGATTTATTTAACGCGCATTGATGATACAAGCCGATCCATTACATTAGTTAGTGATTACCTTACAGCGGATGATTTAGTAGAAATAGGAGGCCCATATGTGGTTGGGAATTGAAACGAGCTCACTTGTGTCGAGTGTGGCTTTAATGGATGAAAGTTGCCTAATTGGGGAATTGACCATTCAAGCTGGATTGACTCATTCTGAGCAGTTGGTACCTCATATTGATATGTTATTACGGACCTGTCAAGTTGAAAAAAGTGAATTAAAAGGGATTATGGTTAGCATTGGACCCGGTTCTTTTACAGGGTTACGGATTGGTATGGGGACAGCAAAAGCTATGGCTTATGCCTTACAAATTCCTTTATATGGTGTAATGACCATGGATAGTTTAGCTCGTAATGTAGCTTATACAGACCGCACGATTTGTACTATTATCGATGCTCAGAAAAAACATGTTTATGCAGGTATCTACAAATATGATGGTAATGAACTAGTCTGCAAAGAGGAACCTTTTGTCATTGCTGCTAATGATTTATTAGATCGACTCCGAGCATCTGAAGAGCATGTTGTATTCCTTGGGGATGGCGTTAAGCGAATAGAAAAGCTACTAGATGAAAGTGATACAAATTTAACGATTTTAGATATATCGCAACGTATTCCAAAAGCTAGTTCTCTATTACTGGCTGGCCGTAGATTGGTAGTCTCTGAAGAGAGTTCTGACCCTATGGATATGGTTCCTTATTATATTCGACGGTCAGAAGCAGAAGTGTTATGGGAAGAACGCCATAAGGATAATCCTGAAATGTTGAACCAAAATCCTGCAGTTATAGTTACTGAGGCAGCGGGAGTCGAATAATGGAGATTCGTTTGGCTACAATAGATGATGCTCAAGCTATCTATGCTATTGAACAACAGTCTTTTTCTGTTCCTTGGAGTTTAGAATCTGTTCTCGTTGAGTTAGAAGGGGCATCAAATAAATTATATATGGTAATTTGTGAGGAGAACAAAATTGTTGGATATGCAGGTGCTTGGCTTGTATACGATGAAGGTCAAATCACGAATATCGCTATTATTCCTTCCGTACGAGGTAAGGGATATGGATCAAAACTTACCAAGCAATTAATAGATGAATGTCTTACGAGAGGTATGAAAGAAATTTTCTTAGAGGTGCGCATATCTAATTTAGCAGCATTGGCTATGTATAGAAATTTAGGATTTTCTGTAAAAGGAATTCGTAAAGATTATTATTCAGAGCCTACGGAAGATGCTTATATTATGTCTCTCGTTTCAGAGGAAATAGAATGAGTATATACACATTAGCCTTGGAAAGTAGCTGTGATGAAACCTCTGCTTCTGTCCTTAAGGACGGGCGCACCGTTTTGTCTAATGTTATTTCAAGCCAAGTACCAATACATAGAAAATTTGGTGGCGTTGTACCTGAAATTGCATCACGTCATCATATAGAACAAGTTATACCTGTTATAGATCAAGCATTACGTGATGCGAATGTGACTCTACAAGATATCAATCATATTGGTGTTACGTATGGGCCAGGTCTTGTAGGGGCTTTATTAGTTGGTGTAGCTGCTGCAAAAGGGTTATCCTTTGCTACAGGGATTCCCTTGGTGCCAGTGCACCATATGGAAGGTCATATTTTTGCTAACTTTTTAGCTAATCCAGAACTGGAGCCTCCGTTTTTAAGTCTTGTTGTATCTGGTGGTCATACCATGTTAGTACATGTAAAAGGATATGAAGATTTTGATGTTCTTGGTCAAACACGAGATGACGCAGCTGGCGAGGCTTTTGATAAGATTGCACGGGTTATGGGATTCCCTTATCCAGGGGGCCCTCATATCGATGCCCTTGCCGCTGAAGGGAATCCAGAGGCTATTGAATTTCCAAAGGCTTTAAGTGAACCAGGTAATTTTGAATTTAGCTTTAGTGGTTTGAAATCCGCAGTTTTAAACTATTTAAATAGTAAGCAACAAAAGAATGAGCCTATTAATCAAGCTGATGTGGCCGCATCATTCCAGAAGGCCATCGTAGATGTGTTAGTAGAAAAGACGAAAGATGCCGCACATACTTTAGGTGAAAGTCGTATTACTATTGCTGGCGGTGTATCAGCTAATAAAGGATTACAAAAGGCTTTAGAAGCTATGTGTGTAGAAGAAGGTTTTACTTATTACAAACCACATAAAATATTGTCTACTGACAATGCGGCCATGATTGGATGCCGAGCTTATTATATGGCGCAGGCCGGAAAATTTTGCGATTTAACATTGAATGCAAAGCCTAGTGTTGAAATTGGATACGTATCTTGGAAAGAGGAGTAATCGTGGATATTGGTCAAGATATTTTAAATAGAACACCATTAGGACCATTACAAACCTCATTACTTGAGCATATTAGTAAACTCATATCCTTTGGCGAGTCTTTAACTCGTCAAAGGATACAGATTTTTACACCCCTACTAGATACAGGACAAGGTGAGAGATCACAACAATGTGCAGATATGCTATGTATAGAACGCAGTGATCAAGGGATTACTACACGTCAATTAAAAGGCAGTCATACGTGGCATGCTATGATGAAAGATGGTCAACCACTTATCGGGTTAGATGACAAGCAGCGTCAACATGTCTTTCCTATCGTAGACAACGGAGGTCGTATTATTGGGGGGATATCTTTTACATTATCACCATCTATTAAGGCAGAACAATATGAGCAAGAATACGTTTTGTCTGATACGATGCAACGTCTTATGCTGACAGCTACTGATGAACAAATAGTGTCTTACGAACCCATGTCCTATTTTGATGGTTTAATTATTTTCGACGACACTTATAAAATACTGTATGCTAACGATGCAGCTATGAAGTTAGTAGATGTATTAGGCTTTGATCGTCGATTGGTAGGTTCATCAATTTTTAGCAGTACCTTAAAGATGTCCGCTATACAGCAAGTATTATTAGATAGAAGTATACGTACAAATGAAGAAATCTATCAAGATATGGTAATTCGTCAGCACATGATTCCTATTGCTATGGGGCGCAATGAAACGAGGTGCTTTTTAGTTCTTCATGATTGTACTCGTGAAAGTAAACAGCAACAAGAATTATTGGTTAAAAATTCCATTATCAAAGAGGTTCATCATCGTGTAAAAAATAACTTACAAACTGTAGCAGGGTTATTGCGTATGGAGGCGAGACGCTCTAGCTTGCCAGATGTAAAGCAAGCACTCCAAGAGGGGATTAATCGCATCGAGAGCATGGCTCTAGTTCACGATATAGTGTCTCATTACGATGAGGATTATATTGGTATACGATCAATTTACGATGAATTATGTCGTTTGTTGCGTATGAGTATGGTGCGACAAGACCAAGAGGTTACTTTTACTTACAGTGGTGAAGATATGCTAATTTCTTCTCATATGGCGAGTTATGTATCTCTTATTATTAATGAATTGATTACGAATAGCTTAGAACATGGGTTAGACGGGAATCGTGGAAATGTTCATCTAGCAGTTACTGATACAGGTAGTACAATTAAACTAGCTTTTACAGATAACGGAAAAGGATTGCCTAGTGATTTTCTCTGTTTCGTCTAATAAACGGCTAGGTTTAACAATTATTAATAATTTAGTTACTCATGAATTAAAAGGAAGTTTATCCATAGAAAATACTGGAACAGGTGTATTGGTGACGATATATATGAAAAAGGAGGCATAAATGCGCGTTTTAATCGTGGATGATGAATCCCTAATACGTATGGATTTACGAGATATTATTGAGTCTTGTGGTCATGAAGTCGTTGCAGAAGGTACAAATGGTGTTGAAGCTTTAGCACTTTGTAAAAAATATAAGCCAGATATTATATTGATGGATGTTAAGATGCCAGAATTAGATGGTATTGAGGCAGCACGTCAAATTGGCTTTCACCATGAAGCACCTGTAGTATTATTAACAAGTTATAGCCAGCAAGATTTAATCGATAAGGCTCGAGATTCTGGTGTATATGGCTATTTAATTAAACCAGTACGGGAGGAACAGTTAGTTCCTACCCTAGAGATGGCTTTAGGCCGCTATGAAAGTGATGCTCAGTTGCGCGAAAAGATGGCTGAGCTAGAACAGTCATTAGAAGATCGCAAAATTATTCAAAAGGGGACAGGTATATTGATGGAACTATATTCCATATCTGAGGCCGAAGCTTATAATCGCATCCGCACCTTAAGTATGAATAAACAAATATCTATTATAGAAACATGTAATCTCATCATTAAACAGTCTAATAAGTCAAATAATATCTAAAAAGTCAAAAATCAAAAATTAGTACTTGCAATTATTTTTAACTTAGGTTATAATAATACTTGTGATTAGCACTCAATGAGTTAGAGTGCTAATAAATTATGGAGATTAACTAGTAAAAAGGAGTGACATTATATGTTAAAACCATTAGCTGACCGCGTTCTTATCCGTCTAGAAGCAAAAGAAGAAAAAACTAAAAGTGGTATCTTCCTTCCTGATACAGCTAAAGAAAAGCCTCAAGAAGGTGTAGTTGTAGCTGTAGGTGCTGGTAAAGTATATGACAATGGTCAACGTGTAGCTCCAGAAGTTAAAGTTGGCGACACTGTTATGTTTGCAAAATATGCTGGTAGCGAATTAGAAATCGATGGCGCTACTCATTTGATTATTAGCGAACGCGATATTTTAGCAGTATTATAATCGCTGATTTATAGTCTATATGACTATAAAAACTGATGATACATTCTATATTGCTTAAGGGCACATATATTTCGTTACATTGGATAGTGTTACTATTTAGGAGGTAATACATATGGCAAAAGAAATCTTGTTTAATGAAGAAGCTCGTCGCGCTTTAGGCCGTGGCGTCGATCAATTAGCAAATGCTGTAAAAGTTACATTAGGTCCAAAAGGTCGTAATGTTGTGTTGGATAAAAAATTTGGTTCCCCAACAATTACAAATGATGGTGTAACCATTGCTCGCGATATTGAACTTCCAGATCCATTTGAAAACATGGGGGCTCAATTAGTAAAAGAAGTTGCTACTAAAACTAACGACGTAGCAGGTGATGGTACTACTACCGCAACAGTATTGGCGCAAGCTATGATTCAAGAAGGTATGCGCAATGTAGCAGCCGGTGCAAACCCAATGATTTTGAAAAAAGGCATTGAAACAGCAGTAAAAACTTTGGTTGAAGAAATTAAAAAACGCTCTATCAAAGTTTCTGGTAAAGCTGAAATTGCTCAAGTTGCAAGCGTATCCGCTGCTGATGAAGAAATCGGTGGTTTAATTGCTGAAGCTATGGAAAAGGTTGGTAATGACGGTGTTATTACTGTTGAAGAATCCAAAGGTTTGCAAACTGCATTAAATGTAGTAGAAGGTATGCAATTTGATCGTGGTTACATTTCCCCTTATATGGTAACTGACCCTGATCGTATGGAAGCCGTTATGGATAACCCATATATCTTGATCACTGATCGTAAAATCAGTGCCATCGCAGACATGTTGCCAACACTTGAAAAAGTAGTAAAAGTAGGCAAAGAACTTCTTATTATCGCTGAAGATGTAGAAGGGGAAGCATTGGCTACATTAGTAGTAAACCGTTTGCGTGGTACATTCAAAGCTGTAGCCGTTAAAGCTCCTGGCTTTGGTGATCGTCGTAAAGCTATGCTTGAAGATATCGCTATCTTAACAGGCGGTACTGTTATTACTGAAGATATGGGTCGTAAGCTTGATTCTGTAGAGCTTGAAGATCTTGGTACAGCTCGTCAAGTTCGCATCACTAAAGATGAAACTACAATCATCGATGGCGCAGGTGATAAAGATGTAATTGCTAAACGCGTTAACCAAATCCGTGCACAAGTTGAAGAAACATCTTCTGATTTCGACCGTGAAAAATTACAAGAACGTCTAGCTAAATTGTCCGGTGGTGTTGCAGTTATCGAAGTAGGTGCTGCTACAGAAGTTGAAATGAAAGATAAGAAACTTCGCATTGAAGATGCATTGAATGCAACTCGTGCAGCTGTTGAAGAAGGTATTGTAGCTGGTGGTGGTACTACATTCATCGATATCATCCCTGCATTGAATACATTGGAAGCTACTGGTGACGTTCAAACTGGTATTAATCTTGTAAAACGCGCTGTAGAAGAACCACTTCGTCAAATTGCATACAACGCTGGTCTCGAAGGTTCTGTAGTAGTAGAAAAAGTTAAAAATACTGAAGCTGGTGTAGGTTTCAATGCCTTGACTGAAGAATACATCGATATGGTTAAAGCTGGTATTGTTGACCCTGCAAAAGTTACTCGTTCTGCTCTTCAAAATGCCGCATCTATCGCATCTCTTGTATTAACTACTGAAACAATCGTAGCTGATAAGGTAGATGAAAATGCAGCAGTTCCTGCAATGCCTCCAATGGGTGGTATGGGCGGTATGATGTAATCAGCTGCTTAGAATTAATTTTATAAGAAACTATAATAATCCTAATGAATTGTGAATTACATTTTTTCATATTCATTAGGATTATTTTTTTACTGATAAATTAATCTATTATAAGGGTGTAATATTTTTAAATAAGATATTATTATATTCAAGCTGACCAGATTTAAAGTGAATAGATTATGTTGATTACATCGATAAAATTGATTTTTGTATACAATGTATGATATAATTCTATAGAATTTAATAGTGAGTCTTATTGACATAGTTATTCTCTAATAGTATAATTAGTGTATCGAATTTATTCGATTTGTTATATTTGAATTGAAAGAAGGATCACTATGTTGAACTTTATTTTTTAAAAAGTAAACCTAATTATGTAAACTTTGGCTTATTGATTTATCGCCTTGCATTGGGCATTTTCCATGTTTTTATCATGGTTATTTAAAAATGGCTTAGCGGAGCTGAAGGGCTCTACAAAGTAGGGACTATGTTAGCACCTTTAGGCGTATCCGGTGGTTATGAGATGCTAGGCACTATGGCAGCACTTGCAGAAATGATTGGTGGTATTCTCATTGCAGTAGGATTATTTACACGTATTGGTGCTATTCTAGTTGTAGGTACTTTAGCAACTGCGACTATTGTGAGTTTGAATGGTAGTTTCTTTAGCTGGGATTACCCATCTCAATTAGGGCTTTGGTGCACTTATGTTATTCTTTGCTGGTGCTGGTCGCTTTAGTTTAGATAAAGCTTTTATTTAAATAATTAGGAAATTAGAATAAAAGACTCATCGGCTGATGAGTCTTTTATTTATGTAGAAAGGTTATCATGAACAAAAAAACAGTTCCATTCACGTCAGAACAATTAGAAAATATTATTGCTCAGTATCCAACTCCATTCCATATTTATGATGAAGAAGGAATTATTGAGAATATGAAATCTTTCATCAATGCATTCTCTTGGAATAAGGGATTCAAGCAATATTTTGCAGTTAAAGCAACTCCAAATCCGTATATCATGCGTTTGTTACAAAAGCTTGGAGTTGGCGCAGACTGTTCTTCCTTAGCGGAACTACTTTTATGTGAAAAAGTGGGTATTACGGGCCATGATATTATGTTCACATCTAATGACACACCATATGTGGAGTATAAAAAGGCACTTGAAATGGGTGCAATCATCAATCTTGATGATATTACACATATCGAATATTTAGAAAAAAATCATGGCTCTTTGCCAGATACATTCTGCGTGCGTTATAATCCGGGTTCTTTAAAGGAAGGGGGCAATACAATTATTGGCCTTCCTGAAGAAGCTAAATATGGTATGACACGCGAACAAATATTTGAAGCGTATAAACAATTACAAGCTAAAGGTGTAAAACACTTTGGTATTCATACAATGGTTGTTTCTAACGAACTTGATATTGACGGTTTAGTTGGTACAGCAGAGCTTTGCTTTAATCTTGCTATAGATATTAAAAAAGAACTTGGTATCACTGTTGAATTTATTGATTTAGGTGGAGGTGTAGGTGTAGCTTATAAACCAGAACAAACACCAGTAGACTTCCGCGTATTAAGCAAGGGTGTAGAAGAAGCGTATAATCGGATTTTAGTAGCTAATGGACTTAATGATGTAGCATTGGCTTATGAATGTGGGCGTATGGTAACAGGTCCATTTGGTTATCTTGTTTCTACTGCTATTCATAAAAAAGATATTTATCGTCATTACATCGGTTTAGATGCTTGTATGGCAAATCTTATGCGTCCGGCGTTGTATGGCTCTTATCATCACATTACCGTAATGGGGAAAGAAAATGATCCCAAGGATCATGTATATGATGTAACAGGCTCCTTATGTGAAAATAATGATAAATTTGCTATTCAACGAGAGCTGCCAAAAATTGATATTGGAGATCGTGTCATCATTCACGATGCTGGTGCACATGGACATTCTATGGGTTTCAATTATAATGGTAAATTACGTTCTGCAGAGTTATTGCTACATAAAGATGGCTCTGTTACACAAATTCGCCGTGCTGAAACATATGATGATTTATTTGGAACTCTTGATTTTTCAAACCTATAATTTAATATTGAGAATCGAATAGGATGAGAATTAATATTAATAAAAACCTATCAATATATGTAATAATTGATATTCTTTTTAATTCCTGTATATTTTTAGTAGGAATATCTTGCTATCATTTAGATAAGAATGTATAATGAGTGTAGATTGTTATGCACATACTTGCTAAGTTGGCGAGAATTACGGCGGTATTCACGTTAGTGCGTACCGCCTTTTTTTATATGTGTCAGTATATACGTTTTTATATATAACGAGTGTATGTTTCTTATGGTACATACAAATAAAAGGAGTGAACATTTTGGCTGAATTACTTCAGATAAAAGATTTAAAGGTATCTGTTGAAGAGAAACAAATCTTGAAAGGTATTGATCTAACAATTAATAAAGGTGAAATTCATGTTGTGATGGGGACAAATGGTGCTGGTAAATCTACACTTGCTAATGCAATCATGGGTAACTCTACATATACAGTAGATAGTGGTTCTATCATTTTTGATGGTAAGGATATTACGGAAGATGCAGTAAACGATCGTGCAAAAGCGGGTATTTTTATGTCCTTCCAAAATCCAATTTCTATTCCTGGTATTACTGTAGAAAACTTCATTCGTACAGCTAAATCCACAATTACTGGTGAAAATGTACGTGCATTATCTTTCAAAAAAGAATTGAAAGAAAAAATGGATGAATTGTCCTTTGATTTATCTTATGCGCAACGTTATGTAAATGAAGGTTCTCTGGTGGTGAACGCAAGAAGAATGAAATTCTTCAAATGTCCATTTTGAATCCTAAATTGGCTATTCTTGATGAAACTGATTCTGGCCTTGACGTAGATGCGGTTCGTATCGTATCTGAAGGTGTACAACGTTTCCATAACGAAGAAAAATGCTGTATTAATCATTACTCATCATAACCAAATCTTGCAAAAACTAAAAACCAGACTATGTTCATGTGTTGATCAATGGCAAGATTGTTAAAACTGGTGATGCTTCTCTTGTACGTGAAATCGAAGAAAAAGGTTATGACGCATACAAAGCATTAGCATAGGAGGCATAATGGAAGAAAGAAAGAAAACCCAAGTCGCGGATATGGACCGTGGCGTCTATGATATAAAGAACGAATTTGAATATTCTTATATCTCTGATGCCGGTTTAACAGAAGATATTATCCGTGAGATTTGGTCTAATAAAAATGAACCAGAATGGATGCTCGATTTCCGTTTAAAGTCTTTGGAAATCTATAATCGCATGGGCATTCCAAATTGGATTCCTGATATCTCGGGCTTAGATATGGCAAATATTCATACATATGTTAAGCCTAAAGTAGATATGAAAGAAAACTGGGATGAAGTTCCAGAAGAAATTAAAAGTACTTTTGACCGCTTAGGTATTCCAGAAGCGGAAAAAACATCTCTAGCTGGTGTTGGTGCTCAATATGATTCTGAAGTTGTTTACCACAGTATTCAAGAAGATCTTGTTAAGCAAGGTGTTATCTATACTGATATCGAAACAGCATTACATGAACATGAAGAAATCGTAAAAAAATACTGGATGACATTAATTCCACCTACAGACCATAAATGGGCTGCTCTTCACGGTGCCGTTTGGTCTGGTGGTTCCTTCGTATACGTTCCTGCAGGTGTACAAGTAGAGATTCCATTGCAATCTTACTTCCGTTTGAATGCACCAGGTGCTGGTCAGTTCGAACATACGATGATTATCGTAGAAGAAGGGGCTAAATTGCACTTTATCGAAGGTTGTTCTGCTCTAAGTATGATGTGTCTAACCTGCATGCAGGCGCTGTTGAACTGTTCGTTAAAGATAATGCTACATTGCGTTATTCTACAATTGAAAACTGGTCTAAAAACATGTACAACCTTAACACAAAACGTTGTGTAGTAGGTAAAAATGGTACAATTGAGTGGGTATCTGGTTCCTTTGGCTCCAAAGTTTCTTGTTTGTACCCAATGAGTATTCTCAACGGTGAAGGTGCACATGCTGAATTTACAGGTGTAACATTCGCAGGTGAAGGACAATTCCTCGATACAGGTTGTAAAGTGGTACATAATGCACCATATACAACAAGTAATGTAAACTCTAAATCCATTTCTAAATCCGGTGGCGCTGCAATTTATCGTGGCCTTTTGAAGATTGGCCCTAAAGCTGAACATTCCAAAGCAACAGTTTCTTGTGAATCCTTGATGCTTGATGCTGAGTCTCAATCTGATACAATTCCGGCTATTATCGTAGAAAATGACAATGTGGATTTAGGTCATGAAGCTAAAATCGGTCGTATTTCCGACGAAGCAATTTTCTATCTTATGACTCGTGGTATTAGCGAAGAAGAAGCTCGTGCGATGCTAGTTCGTGGTTTCGTAGAGCCAATCTCTAAAGAATTGCCACTTGAATATGCAGTAGAAATGAACAATCTAATCAATCTTGAATTAGAAGGTTCTATCGGTTAAGGAGGAATTATGAGCGAATTACTATTTAATGAACTCCCTAGACCGACATTCAGATGGTTGCGCGTTAATCATACTGTAAGCTCTCTAGCTGGAGAAGATACAGCGGTACAATCCATCGCTGTGGAAGCTAATAAAAATATACTTTCACCATTACCTGTTGGTACAGCATTACTAGATGGTAATTATGAAGGTGCTAATAAAGAAGCTGTTCATGTATTAGTTGAAAGCGGAAGGCTATGCTATCAATGTGCCTCCTAAGGCGAAAGAAGTTGTAGGCATCCGCATTGATGCTAATGCTCGTGTAGCAAACCGTTTCCAATTTATCGTTGGTGAAGGTGCTGAGCTAGAAGTACAATTCTATGTAACTGGTTCTGGCGATGCATTGACAAATGTTAGCTATTTAAACGAATACGATGTGAAAGAAGCTGGTAAGGTTGTAGTAAAAAAGGTAAATCTTTTGCCTGAACATGTACAGCATATCGAGCATCGATACACTAAATTAGAAGAAAAAGCAGATGTAGAATACATCAATATTGAAATTGGTGGCAGTGAAAACATCTTGAATTACTATCATGATTTAGTAGGTCAAGAATCCCGTATGGTTCATGACATTACTTATCTTGGTAATAAAGAGCAAAAATTTGATATTTCTATGGTTATGAGTCATGGTGGTAAAAAATCATTTAGTGATATTCATACCTTAGGTGCTCTTAGTGGCAATTCTAAAAAATCCTTCAGAGGGACCCTTGATTTCCTTAATGGAGCAACAGCTTCTGAAGGTGCGGAAGAAGATACTTGCTTATTGTTAGATCCAACTGTAAAATCTGTTTCGTTACCACTTTTATTGTGTAAAGAAGATAATGTAGTTGGTAATCATGCAGCAAGTGCAGGCCAAATTGATCATAATAAATTGTTCTATATCATGAGCCGTGGCTTTAGTGAGGTAGAGGCAAAACATATCATTGTTGAATCTATGATTCGACCTATTATTGATCGCATTGGTGATGAAACGATTGAAGAAGCAGCGTTAGCAGCTGTACGTAATAAAATTTAAAGAGGCGTTTTTATGAGACCAATTGCAGAAGCATACAAAGACTTTCCTATATTACATAAAGAGCATAATGGGCATCGTGTTATCTATTTAGATAGCGGTGCTACTGCTCAAATTCCACAGTCCGTAATTGACCGTGTTGTGGAACATATGACACAACGTAATGGTAACCCACATCGTGGTTCTCATATTTTAGCCATTGAAGCATCTGAAGACTATGAAAATGCACGGGATCGCGTAGTTGAATTTATCAATGCTCGCGAACGAGAAGAGGTTATATTTACACGTAATAGTACGGAGTCAATGAACTTGATTGCCCACAGCTATGGCCTTCATAATGTGAAAAAAGGTGACAAGATTGTCATTACTGTTGCTGAACATCATGCGAATCTTGTAACATGGCAATATGTGGCAGAACAGACGGGGGCAACCTTAGAATACATGTATCTTGATGAACATGGGCACTTAAAAGATGGTGAAATCAATAAAATTGATGAAAAGACTAAAATTGTTGCTTTCGCTCATGTTAGTAACGTGCTTGGTATGGAATTCCCAGTAAAAGAATTAACTGAGAAGGCTCACTCTGTAGGTGCTATTGTTGTTCTAGACGGTGCTCAATCTACACCTCATAAAAAAATTGACGTACAAGCATTGGATTGCGATTTCTTCGTATTCTCTGGCCATAAAATGTGTGCATCTCAAGGGATTGGTGTACTATACGGTAAACGTGATTTATTAGAAACTATGCCTCCATTCCTATTGGGTGGCGATATGATTGAGTATGTAAAAGAGCAAACTGCTACATTCAATGAGCTTCCATATAAGTTTGAGGCAGGTACTCCAAATGCTGATGGTGCCGTTTCCTTGCATGCAGCTATTGACTATTTGGAATCCTTTGGAATGGATGCTATAGAAGCCTATGAAGAGGAGTTAGTAGCTTATATTCTTCCTAAGATTGTTGAATTGCCACATGTCCATGTTATTGGTTCTCAAAATCCTAAGGAAAAACATGGCGTTATTGCGTTCACTGTAGATGATGTACATCCTCATGACGTAGCTACAATTTTGGATTCTAAGGGGATCTGCGTTCGTTCCGGTCACCATTGTGCACAACCATTAGGTGCGTTCTACAATGTATCTGCATCTACTCGTTTAAGTATGTACTTATACACTCGCAAGGAAGATTTAGACGCATTCCTTGAAGTATTAAAGACTGTTCGTTCAGTAATGGGTTTTAAAGATTAGGAGAATTACCACTAATGGAAATGGATCAATTATATACGGAACTTATTTTGGAACATAACCAAGATAAACGTAATAAGCATGAATTATCTGAATTTACAAATTCTGAACATGGACATAACCCTAGTTGTGGTGATGATCTAACATTACAACTCAATGTAGTAGATGGTATCATTAAAGATGCTGCATATACAGGTTCTGGCTGTGCTATTAGCCAAGCATCTGCATCTATGATGATTGATATCATTAAGGGCAAATCTGTTGAGGAAGCACTTCGTTTAGTAGAAATTTTCTTGGGTATGATTAAAAAAGAGATTACCGATGAAAATGAGTTAGAAGAATTAGAAGATGCTATGGCTCTACAAAATATTTCTAATATGCCAGCACGTGTAAAATGTGCAGTTCTTGCATGGCATACATTGAAAGAGGCTTTAAAGAAATAATATGAAGAAAACGATATTATTTGATTTAGATGGAACCTTAACTGACTCTCAAGAAGGTATTCTTAAAAGCATTAAATTTGCATTGGAACATTTCGGTTATACTGTACCTGATGAAGAAACATTACAATTGTTCTTAGGACCACCATTGGTAGATGCTTTCCAAGAACATTGTGGTTTGACCTTTGAGCAAGCGGAAGAAACATACTTTAAATTCCGTGAACGTTATGGTACCATCGGTAAATTTGAAAATAAAGTATATCCGAATATTGTAGACTTATTGGCTAAATGCAAAACTGAACAATATACTATAGCTGTAGCTACTGCAAAACCAGAACATTATGCTAAAGATATTCTTGATCACTTTGAATTGACACCATACTTTGATGTTATTGTTGGTGCTAATTACGAAGTGGGATTGTTACACAAAAAAGAAATTCTTGAAAAAGCTCTCACGCTATGTGGTAACCCGTTAACTGATGAAAATGGTCGTCGATTGACATTCATGGTTGGAGATCGTAAGTACGATGTAGAAGCAGCTAATGAACTTGGCTGTATCTCCATTGGCGTTACCTATGGTTATGGTACGGAATCTGAGTTAAAAGAAGCAGATGCCGAATATATTTGTGATGATGTTGATGAAATTGCTGATGTTCTCAATCTTGAAGAAATGATGGTTCGTAGATAAGCTATATAAATAGAATTGCATATCAACTCAAATAAAAAGCTAGAGGAAATCCTCTAGCTTTTTTGCATCTTCATTTTATGTTATTTTTTTAGGCCACTTTTTTTAGCTAATGTTTTGATAACCTTAGCACTTTGTTTTTTCAACTTGCCCCCTGTTTGTTTGAGTTGGATACGTGTACGAGAAACACGACCAAGTGTAGTAATCTTAGTTTTGCGACGTGGCTTCATATCACGTTCGTTACCAAAGTCGCCACGTTGCACACTTGTTGCCTTTACTTTTTCAGCTCTAAAAGATTTACGTAAGGCTTTCATAATTAATGTAAGCGGTAATGTTTGCTCGAAGGAATACAAATCAACTGCTACATAACCAAGCGCAGGATATGTGTGCAATGTAAAGTGAAAACCTGGTGCGACAGAAAGGAGGGCGATTTCTTCATCCATAACCTGACAACTGATTTCATCTACATCAAGTTCAGCTAAGTCAAATGCGGTTGCTACACTTTCCTGTACAGCTGTAGCGGATGAAATTGCGTCTTCATCGCAGGAATATAAATCAATTAACAGTTCTTGTCCTAATGCTTCTGCCATAACAACACCTTCCTTCAGAAAATAATATCTCATTTATTATACATAGATTTAAGGATTAAGTCCAATTATATGAGAATACATTAAAAAGTCAAACGTTATTTTTTTATGAAATTTGACTTTTTATATTGACTAAAAGTCAAAAAGTCAAATATAATAGAATTATGCTAAAGAACAAATAGTCAAAACTATAGTAAATAAACTTTAAAGGGGTGTTTTTTTATGAGTATGATAGCTGATAAAATAGAAAAAAATTTATATTAGACCGTATGCGTGAAGAACAAGAAAAGCTAATTTTTAAAGCGTAATGAATTGGCTGATGAATTAGATTGTGCGCCATCCCAAATTAGTTACGTATTAAGTACGCGTTTTTTTCTAATGAGCGCGGTTTCGATGTTGAGTCAAGACGTGGCTTGGGTGGATATATTCGAATCAAAAAAATTAACCCAGAAAGTTCAGATTCTTTACCTGCTGTTACAACTTATCGGATTTATGAAGGTCCAAATACGGTAGAACGATTAATTGATATGCGAGATGTAGATCAATCATTATTTCAATTATTACAATCTGAAAAGATTACCCGTCGTGAAGCTCAATTGATGCATAATTCTTTTTGCTACATTAATTGAAAATGTAGACGTAGAAGAACGTAATGATGCTGTTCGTCAATTATATGCATCAATGGTGGACACTTTGCGGAAGGAGTGATGATTTGTGTTATGTGATCATTGCTATAAAAATGAAGCTACTATCCATATGACTAATATCATAAATAATCAAAAAGACTGAGCAACATCTTTGCAGTGCTTGTGCCACCGAGTTACAACAAGCTGGGAAATTATCTCCTTATAGTTCTTTTTATGAATGATATGTGGGATAATAACTTTTTTTACTAATGATTTTTTTAAGAATATGGTGTATCCAGATAACTTATTAAAAAGCTCATCAATCTAAGAGATGCCCCTCAGTGTGGTATTACTTATGATGAATTCAATCGGGTAGGTAAGTTTGGCTGTGGTCAATGTTATGAGACTTTTAATAGTGAAATAAATCCATTATTAGAACAAATACAAGGTAGTTCTGAGTATGAAGGGACTATACCTAGTCGTGGTACTAATGTTTTTAAAGCAAAGTATGAAGTAAAGCAATTGCGCCGTCAATTAGATACAGCTATTCAAGCTGAAAACTTTGAAGAAGCTGCAATTTTGAGAGATAAAATTAAAAATCTAGAAGTTATCATTGATGGTGATAACGAATAGGAGGTTCTTATGTTAGATACTATATTGGACTCTCCGTTAAGTCAGTGGCTGTGTCAGGATACAGAGGCGACAGACCACATTGTAATTTCAAGCCGTATACGATTGGCGAGAAATTTTGATGATATATTGTTTACGAATCGTGAAGATACAGTTTCCTTAGAAAAAGTGAATACAATCTCTCGAGGCCTATTGCCAATATTAAAAAAGGCTGATGAGCACCAATATACAAATATTAGCCTTGAGCAATTAAGTCAACGTGAACGTGCTGTCTTAGTTGAAAAGCATTTAATGAGTCCTGCTTTAGAGGAACAATTACCGTATCGTAATTTGATCGTATCTGATGATGCTTATATCGCAATTATGGTAAATGAAGAAGATCATTTACGTATTCAATCTATGGCTCCAGGACTTAAATTGCAACAAGCTTATAATCATGCGGTTCAAATTGATAAAGCTATTGAAGCAAAATACCCTTATGCCTTTGATGAGCGATTTGGTTATTTAACTGCTTGCCCCACTAATGTGGGTACAGGTTTACGGGCCTCTGTTATGTTACATTTACCCGCATTGACGTTATCTGGTCGTATTACGAGACTCATTCGTAACATAATACAACTAGGTTACTCTGTACGAGGGTTGTATGGGGAAGGTTCCGAAGCTTTAGGTTGTATTTACCAGATTTCTAATCAACGAACGATGGGTATTAGTGAAGAAGCAACTATTGAGCAATTGATTAAAATTGTAGAAGGAATTATTGCAGAAGAACGAAAGTCTCGGCAATCTTTATTACACAACGATAAAGAAGGTTTGGAAGATATACTTTGGCGATCCTATGGAATTTTACAATATGCACGACGTGTAAGCGGTAAAGAGGCACTTAGTAAGCTTAGCGACATTCAATTAGGTGTAGATTTAGAAATATTACCATTCTGGGGTAAAGATACTTTTTAATGAGCTTGTTGCTATAACTAGACCAAACTTCCTCTCTAAATACTTAGGTAGTGAAAATTTGACAGATACCGATCGCGACAGCTATCGTGCAAAGATGATACGTCAAAAACTTTCAAATTAATATAAATACATAAATAATTAATGCATGATTATTTATTTTTGTATAGATTGATTTATATAATTTTCTTAGTTTACTGTTAAGAGATTTGTAAAAAAATAGTAAAATATTAATACTAGATAGCATAATAGATTAATAGAGTTTAATATTATTTTTTTGATATTCCAATGGTTATTTCACCATTGTTTATATATATTTGAAAAGAAATAATTACAATTTACATAGATAGATGAGGTGATATTATGATGCAACGGTTTACAGACGATGCACAGCGTGTTCTTTCGTTAGCTCAAGAGGCTGCTTTGGAGTTAGGACATGACTATGTCGGTACTGAACACGTACTCATCGGCCTTACAAAGGTTAAAAATGGGGTAGCAGCTAAAGCTTTAGAAGAGCTTGGCCTTGTTACAGAAGATATTTTTGAAGCTGTAGAAGAACATGTAGGACGTGGTAATAAAAAGCAACGTCAATATATATGACACCTCGCGTTAAACATGTACTTGAGCTTGCCATTCAAGTAGCAAATCAAATGAATCACAATTACGTTGGTACTGAGCATATTCTATTGGGCCTACTTAGCGATGGTAGCGGTGTTGCAGTTGCTATTTTACGAGCTATGAATATACGTAGTAATGATGTAGTAGAAGCAATTCGTAGTATTCTTGGCTCGAATAAAGGTAGCAATAATGGTGGTCAAGAGGGAATAAATAGCAATAATGATTTAGGTGAGCTGTCAGATTTTGCAACTGATCTTAATGAGTCTGCTAAACAAGGTAAGATTGATCCTGTTATTGGCCGCGATACGGAGATTCAACGAGTCATTCAAATTCTCAGCCGTAGAACTAAAAATAATCCTGTTCTTATTGGTGAACCAGGTGTAGGTAAAACAGCTATTGCCGAAGGCTTGGCACAGCGTATTGTGACTGATAATGTACCGGAGATTTTACGTAATAAACGCATTATTTCTCTTAGTATTGGTTCTATGTTAGCGGGTGCCAAGTACCGTGGTGAATTTGAAGAACGGTTGAAAAAAAGCCATTGATGAAGTACAACAACATGATGATATGATTATCTTTATAGATGAAATTCATACATTGGTTGGGGCAGGTGCTACTGAAGGCGCTATGGATGCAGCTAATATCTTAAAGCCTGCTTTTGGCACGAGGTGAATTCCAAGTTATCGGTGCCACAACACTTGATGAATATAAGAAAACATATATAGAAAAAGATGCTGCTTTAGAGCGTCGTTTTCAACCCGTTCAAGTAGGAGAGCCTAACGAAGAGGATGCTCTTGAAATTTTAAAGGGATTAAGAGATCGGTATGAAGCTTTCCATAAGGCTAAGATTACAGATGAGGCATTAACAGCAGCTGTGTCTTTATCTAGCCGATATATTACAGATCGATTCTTGCCTGATAAGGCTATCGATGTAGTCGATGAAGCTGCATCTAAGGTTCGTATGAAAGTATTTTCTTCAGCACCTGATGTTAAAGCATTAGAGGATCGCCTCAATACAGTTAAGAAAGAAAAAGAAGCTGCGGTTACGTCTCAAGATTTCGAAAAGGCTGCAAAGCTTCGCGATGAAGAACAATCACTATTAAAAGAAATTGGTGATAAAAAATCTATCGCTAAAGAAAAAAGCGATCAAAAGTTAATAGTAACAGAGGAAGACATAGCTGCTGTAGTAGCGCAATGGACAGGTATTCCAGTGGCTAAAATTGCAGAAGAAGAGTCTGCAACCTTACTACATTTGGAAGAAGAACTTCATAAACGCGTAGTAGGTCAAGATGAGGCTGTTACTGCTGTAGCTAAAGCTGTACGCCGTGCAAGGGCTGGATTAAAAGACCCAAAACGGCCTATTGGTTCATTCTTGTTCCTTGGGCCAACTGGTGTAGGGAAAACTGAGCTAGCAAGAGCGCTTGCATCCTCCTTGTTCGGCGATGAATCTGCTATGATTCGACTTGATATGTCTGAATATATGGAAAAACATACTGTGTCTCGCTTAGTCGGTGCCCCTCCAGGTTATGTAGGCTATGAAGAAGGTGGACAATTAACAGATGCGGTACGTCGTCAAACCATATAGCGTTATTCTCCTCGATGAAGTGGAAAAAGCACATGCAGATTTCTTTAATATCTTGTTACAAGTTCTTGATGATGGTCGTCTTACTGATAGTCAAGGTAGAACTGTAGATTTCAGAAATACAGTTATTATCATGACAAGTAACTTAGGTGCTAAAGCTTTACATAAGAAACTCTCCAGAACTTGGTTTCTTAGCAGCTAAAAAAAGTCTGATTCTCAATGTAGATGAAAATAAAGAAATTGAGTTTAAAGAGGCTAAGAAGTCAGTAATGGATGCGGTGAAACGTCATTTTAGACCTGAGTTTTTAAACCGTATTGATGAAATGATTGTATTCCATCCATTAACAGAAGAGGACTTAAAAGAAATTGTAACTATCTTGATGAGTGATGTTACAAAACGCCTTGAAGAGCGTGATTTACAATTAGAAATCTCTCCTGAGGCTATGCATTTACTTGTTAAGGAGGGCTCTGATTTCACAATGGGGGCTCGACCATTAAAACGTGCTATTCAACGTTTAATTGAGGACCCAGTGTCCGATCTTATTTTTGAAAGGAGATGCAAAAAGAAGGTAAAATTATTAAAGCAGATGCAAAGGATAACGATCTTGTTGTATCAATATGATAAAAAAATACAAATTATACAGTTGATGACTACCTTTCATATAAAAAAATATAAGTTAAATGGTATACTATAGAATGATGATAGTTAACCATGTAGTAAAATTATGCATAAAAAGGTCATGAATGGTTATCATTCATGACCTTTCTTTTTAAATGTATTGAGGTGTTATGGCAAAAGCAAAATCTGTATTCTTTTGTCAAAATTGTGGGGCTGAATCCTCTAAGTGGATGGGCCGTTGTCCACAATGTGGAGAATGGAATACATTAGTTGAAGAAATAATTAAAGAAACTAAACATAGTCGAACACCTTCTCGAGGTGTTGGAAATCAAACGGCGAAGCCTACCGCCTTGCCAGATATCGAAATTTCTTCTATTGCACGCGTATCTACAACCTTTGGTGAAATTGATCGTGTATTAGGTGGTGGCATAGTGCCTGGTGCTCTAATGCTTTTAGGTGGTGATCCTGGTATTGGTAAATCTACTCTGTTACTACAAGTATCCCAGAAGATAGCCGATACAGTAGGAGCAGTTCTTTATGCATCTGGTGAAGAGTCTCAGTTACAACTTAAACTTCGAGCAGAACGACTGCATATTAATAGTGAACGGTTACAAGTTATTGCAGATACTGATCTAGATCATATATTGGAGCAAGCTGAAGCAATGACTCCTTCCTTACTAGTCATTGACTCTATACAAACTATGTATACTGGAGATATAGATGCTGCGCCAGGCAGTGTTAGTCAAGTTCGTGAATGCACATCTCGTCTACTTCGCTTCTGTAAAGAACGAAATATACCTACTGTAATCATTGGTCATGTAACAAAGGAAGGCAATATTGCAGGGCCTCGTATGTTAGAGCATATGGTAGATGTAGTGCTTTACTTTGAAGGGGAGCGTTCTTATCAATTCCGTATATTACGGTCCATTAAAAACCGTTTTGGTTCTACATCAGAAACAGGTATTTTTGCCATGGTAGAGGAAGGGTTACAGGAATTGTCCAATCCATCTGCTTCTCTCTTGGCAGAGCGTTCCGATGAAGAAAGTGGCAGTGCTGTTATGATTTACCTCGAAGGGGTTCGGCCCATCTTAGTAGAGGTACAAAGCTTGGTCGTTACTACGGCCTTGGTATGCCTAGACGTACGGCGATTGGTTATGATCTTAACCGATTAATTGTATTATTAGCAGTCTTAGAAAAACGCTGTAGCTTTACATTAGGTAATAAAGACGTGTATGTAAATGTCATCGGTGGTCTCAAGGTAAATGAACCTGCTTGTGATTTATCTATGGCGGTTGCCATTGTGTCAAATCTGAAAAATCGAATCGTTCCAACAGATATGGTAATTTTAGGTGAAGTAGGCTTAACTGGTAATGTTCGCAGTATTCCTCGCATTGAACAGCGTATAAATGAAGCCAAGAAATTAGGTTTTAAAAAGTTTATTATTCCTGAAGGCAACTATAAACAAATCAAGGATAATGATAGTTCTATCAAAATTAGAGGTGTCAAATCTATACAAGAGGCGATGCAGCTCGTATTTTCATAATTAGGGGGTGATTTCATGATTTATCGGATTTTACGCTATGTAATAGCCATTTTAGTAGGTACAGCAGCCTACGTGGGAATGGATAGCTTAGCACCTATTATTGACCCATATTTGGTTTCTCAATTTGAATCTTTTGGGGACATGTCATTAACAATTGCACGTATTGCAGTATTAATCGTAGGTACTCTATTAGGCCTTGTTATTGGTTATCTGATTTCATCATTTATTCTGAAACAAGGTTTAGTAATTGCTAAAAGATTAGAGCGTATTCTTACTCATATTCCAAATCAAGAATTGATTGCAGGCACCATCGGTTTATTATTCGGCCTTATTATTGCAAATCTAATTGGTGTTGCATTCAATCAAGTACCTATTATAGGACCTTATATTCCTATAATTTTGAGTGCTATTTTTGGATATAGTGGACTTAAAATCATGGCTCGTAAAGGCCCCGAAATGTACAATAATTACGTACAACAATGGGGAGGAGATAGCACTAAAAAAACAAGTCGTTTTAAAATGTTTTCAACTCATAAATTAGATAAATCCTCTAGTACGCCAAAATTACTAGATACTTCAGTTATCATTGACGGTCGTATCAAAGAACTATGTGCTACGGGCTTCATTGAAGGCCCTCTTATGGTGCCACTATTTGTATTAAATGAGTTACAGGTAATTTCTGACTCTGCGGATGCTACGAAACGCAACCGTGGCCGACGTGGCCTTGATATTTTGAAGGATATGCAAGATGCCAATAAGGTAGCTATAGAAGTTGTTGAAGATGATTATGATGATCTTGTAGAGGTTGATTCAAAACTTATGCGACTTGCTTTAGATAAGCAATGGAAATTGATGACTAATGACTTTAACTTGAATAAGGTGGCTCGTGTACAGGGGATTGAAGTGCTTAACCTCAATGAATTGGCAAATGTATTAAAACCTGCTCTAATCGCTGGAGAATGGATTCGCGTTCAAATCATGAAAGAAGGTAAGGAAGTACACCAAGGTGTGGCTTATCTCGACGATGGCACGATGATTGTCGTAGAGGATGGTAAGCCTTATGTTGGTCAAAATGTAGAGGTTATGGTTACATCCATATTACAAACGAGTGCAGGACGGATGATTTTTGCTCGTGTAGATGGAGGACAAAATGGGCAAGGCAATTAGTTGTATCGTTCTCGCTGCAGGTGCTGGTCGCCGTATGGGATATAAAGAAAATAAGATATTTATTCCTTTAGGGGGATATTCTATTATTCAACGTACCATACAGAATGTAGAAAAGATTGAAGGTTTAAAAGAAATTATTCTTGTTGTAGCTGAAGGCGAACAAGAATATATGTCTAACCATATTCAAGGGTTGGATTTGCATATTCCTGTAAAGATAGTGCTTGGTGGAAGAGAACGTCAAGATTCTGTGGCTTATGGGCTCAAAGCTGTATCAGAAGATAGTAATATTGTGCTAGTTCATGATGGAGCGCGTCCATTAGCATCAACGAAACTGTTTGATTCTGTTGTTAGGGCCGCAATAGAATATGGAGCTGCTACTGTAGGTGTCCCTGCTACGGATACGATTAAACGAGTTGATACAGAGCATACTGTAATAGAAACATTAAACGCAGTGAATTATACCAAATTCAAACGCCACAAGGCTTTCAAAAAGATCTATTTAAAGAGGCCCATCAAAAGGCTTATGATGAAAAATATTTAGGCACTGATGATGTGTCCCTCGTTGAGCATTTAGGGCAGCCTGTACATATAGTAAGTGGAGACTATTGTAATATTAAGGTGACCACTCCTAATGATATTGCAGTAGCAAAACGATATTTAGGAATTGAGGATAAGCGTATGCGCGTTGGATTTGGTTATGATATTCATCAATTAAAAGCAGGTCGTCCTTGTATCTTAGGTGGTGTTCATATCGAATCTGGCCTTGGCCCTGATGGACACTCCGATGCGGATGTTCTCATTCATGCCTTGATGGATGCCATGCTAGGCGCCGCTGGTTTACGGGATATTGGATACTATTTTCCACCTGAAGATGACCAGTATAAAGGGATTTCTAGCATGCTTTTACTAGAAAAAGTAAATTTCTTATTGAAAGAACGTGGGTTACAAGCCTATAATATTGATATTATGGTTATTTCTGAGACACCTAAATTAAAACCTCACATCGATATGATGAAGGCTAATTTACAGTCTATATTAGAGATACCATTAGATCGCATTAGTATTAAAGCGACAACAAATGAAATGCTAGGGGCTATTGGGCGCCGTGAAGGCATTGCTGCACAAGCTGTCGTTTCTGTATATGAAGGAGAGATTTAATCATGAGTTCCATGAAAGTTCGTTTTGCTCCAAGCCCTACGGGTCCATTCCATATTGGTGGTGCTCGTTCTGCTTTATTTAACTGGTTATTAGCACGTAAGGAAAAAGGCACATTTGTATTGCGCATTGAAGATACAGATTTAGCTCGTTCTACACGTGAAAGTGAAGAGAATATTAAAGCTTCCTTACAATGGCTTGGCATGAACTGGGATGAAGGCATTGATGTGGGTGGTAATAATGGTCCTTACCGTCAAACAGAACGTCTTGATTTATATAAAGAAGTAACACAACGCTTATTGGATGAAGGTAAAGCTTATGAGTGTTATTGCACACCTGAAGAGTTAGATGCGGTGCGTCAAGATCAAATGGATCGTGGGGAAACACCAAAATACAACGGTCATTGTGAACACTTAGATGAAGAGACAAAGGCTAAATACATTGCTGAAGGTCGTAAACCTACAATTCGTTTGCGTGTACCGTTGAATAAAACATACGCTTTTGATGATATGGTACGTGGGCATGTATCCTTTGAATCTAATGGCGTTGGTGATTTTGTAATTGTAAAATCTGATGGCATTCCTGTATATAACTTTGCTGTAGTAATGGACGATCATATGATGGGGATCACTCACGTTATTCGTGCAGAGGAACATTTATCTAATACACCTCGTCAAATGGCTATTTATGAAGCTTTAGGTTGGGAGGTCCCTAAGTTTGGTCATATTTCCTTGATTCTTGGTAAAGACTACAAGAAAATGTCTAAACGTCATGGTGCTACTTCTGTTGAACAATACAAACAATTAGGGTACTTGCCAGAAGCACTTGTAAACTTCTTGGCACTTCTTGGTTGGGCTCCTGAAGGTGAAGAAGAATTCTTCACACAAGATGAATTAATTCAGGCTTTCTCTATGGATCGGGTAGCGAAAAATCCTGCTGTGTTTGATATTGATAAATTGAACCATATAAATTTCCACTACATGAAGAATTTGAGTGATGAAGAGTTATTCCACCTTTGTTTACCGCATTTGAAAGAGGTTGGTTTAGCTCCAGATAGCTTGAATCAAGCTGATATTGATTGGTTGACATTATTATGCTCTACATTCCGTGATCATATTAGCTATGGTGCTCAAATTAAAGATCATGTAGGATTGTTTATGGGCGAAACAGTATTCCTTGAAGAGGGGCATGAAGAGGAGTTGCGTGCTGTATTGAATGAAGAAACAGCTCCAACAGTTCTCGGCGCTTTCCGGAATGCATTGGCTGAACTTGATGAAATTACACCTGAAGTTGTAAAAGCAACAATCAAGGCCGTAATGAAAGAAACCTCTTTAAAAGGTAAATTCGTATTTATGCCAATCCGTGTAGCTTTTAACAGGTCAAATGCATGGTCCGGATTTGAATAATATTGTTACATTACTTGGTAAAGAAAAGTGCTTACATCGTTTAGATAATGTAGGTGCATTAACAAAATAAATTTGATCAATTAATCAAAGGAGTTCACGTAACAAGTGTTATGTGAACTCCTTTTGTATGTGTTGTTAATATTCTATAGAAATGCTATAATAATCGGCGTATTAAATTTTTGATTTATTATGAAAGCGAGTGTTTTTTTATGAGTGTTATTCGTTCTATTAATCACTTATTCAATAGTTATCTATCCTGGATAGTACTATTGATGGCTGTTTTAGCATATATGCTACCTGCAGTATTTTCTTGGATGACTCCATATATTGCTTACATGCTACAGTTTGTTATGTTTGCGATGGGGTTAACATTAACGGCTCAAGTCTTTATTGATGTATTTAAGCAACCAATGAAGGTTATTCTCGTATCCGTAATCCAATTCTTATGGATGCCATTGGCAGGTTTCTTAGTAGCCTTAGCATTTAATTTTCCTCCAGAAGTTGGGATTGGTTTTATCTTGTTGGGTGCATGTCCTGGTGGTACTGCTTCTAATGTAATGACCTTCCTTGCAAATGGTAATGTTCCCTTATCCGTATCAGCAACAACTGTATCCACATTATTGGCACCTATTTTAACGCCTTTATTTGTCGTATTATATGCAGGTGCAACATCTTCTATTGAAATTCAATTTATGCCAATGTTTATATCCATTGTAAAAATCGTGTTAGTACCAATTATTTTGGGGATTGTATTGAATTACTTTATTGGCGCAAAAATTGAACCTGTAAAATCTGTATGTCCAACCATTGCAGCTATCGCGGTATTGCTTATCTTGGCAGCTGTAACTGCAGTTAACCAAAAGCAAATTGCCGAAACTGGTTTCATTATTTTTGTAGCGTGTTTAGTACAAAATTTGAGTGGTTATGTTGTGACATACTTTATATGTAAAGCTCTCAGTATTGATGTGTCTTCTCGTCGTGCTATGCAAATTGAAGTGGCTATGCAAAATTCTGCATTATCCGTATCTTTAGCACTAAAACACTTTACACCACAAGCTGCGGTAGCAGGTGCAGTATTCTCCATCATTCATAACTTTACAGGATCTATTTTTGCAGGTATTTGCCGTAAACATGATGATCAAGATAAATTAGAAAATGCTTAATATTAATTGATTTGATGTAATGACATTATTATTACTTGTGTACTATAAAAAGCTATTGTTATGAATGATAATAGTAATTTAATATTCTGATTATATATCCTCATCTTTCTAATTAAGCTATTTAAAATACCTATTATGATATGTGAATAGCTGCCTATGAAAGATGGGGATCTTTCTTGTAAATATTGACATTCTATAGCTTTATTGGTAAAAATATTTTTTTATATGAATATAGATTATTTTTAATAGCTGAGACTGAAAGAAGTACTCTACAACTAACTTTTTAGCGAGAACCGATGGTGGGAGGGTTCATGGATAGGTAGATGAAATGCATTCACGAGCTGACACTCCGATTATAGGTAGGTTTGTCCGGCGACGCACCGTTATGCGATGAGTGGGTATCGCTATTGGTACCTAACAGAGTGGAACCGCGGACCATCGTCTCTGTATGAGATGAGAGGTCTTTTTTATTTTACAAAATTGGAGGCATCGGTAACGATGAGAGAAATTACTGTTTATAATACTATGACGCGCCAAAAAGAGGTTTTTAATCCTGTAACACCAGGTGAGGCAAAAATGTACGTATGTGGTGTCACACCATACAATCATCCTCATATTGGCAATGCTCGTCCTTTCGTGACTTGGGACGTAATTCGTCGCTATATGAAACATGTAGGCTATAAAGTAACATATGTACAAAACTTTACTGATGTGGATGATAAAATCATCAACACTTCTAATGGTGAAGGTGTCTCTTGGGATACCATTGCAAACCGCTATATCGATAGTTATTTTGAAGTAATGGATGCGTTAGGTGTACAACGTGCAGACATTTATCCACGTGTATCTACACATATTGATGATATCATTGCTATGATTCAAACATTGATTGACAAGGGCTACGCCTATGAACTCGATGGCGATGTATATTATAGTGTGGAGAAATTTGAACATTACGGTGAGTTATCTGGTCGTACATTAGACGATATGGAAGCAGGCGCACGTATTGAAGTAGATGGTCGTAAGAAGAATCCTATGGACTTTGCTTTGTGGAAAGCAGCAAAACCTGGTGAACCTTATTGGGAAAGCCCATGGGGGAATGGTCGTCCAGGGTGGCACATTGAATGTTCTGCTATGAGCCAAAAATATTTAGGCACAGAATTTGACTTCCACGGTGGTGGTAGCGATTTGATTTTCCCTCATCATGAAAATGAAATTGCTCAATCAGAAGGTTGCTCTGGTCAACATCCAGCAGTGCGCTACTGGTTGCACAATGGTTTTATCACTATTAATTCTGAAAAAATGTCTAAGTCCTTGAATAATTTCTTCTTGGTAAAAGATATTTTAGAACAATATAGTCCTGATGCATTGCGTTACTTCTTATTGAGCACGCATTACCGTAGCCCATTAGATTTCTCTGATGAGCGTCTAGAAGAAGCTAATAAATCTTTGGAACGGTTAAGCACAGCTATTGAAAACCTTCTTTACCTTGAAAAATGTGAGCCAGGCTCATGTGATGAAGCTCAACGCTTATTAGAAAAAGCGAAAGCATACGAAGAAGAATTTGAGGATGCTATGAGTGATGATTTCAACACTGCTTTAGCAACTTCTAGTATGTTCGGTCTTGCAAAAGAAATTAATATCTACTATCAAGCTGTAACAAGTAGAGAAGGCGTTGTTTGCCAAGAGGCAATTGCTGAAGTGAAACGAATCTTCAAATTTATGACAGATGTTATTGGTGTTCTTGAAAAAGCTTGGGAAGGCAATACGGGTGCTAATGCTGCTGAATATGAAGAATTAATGCAAGTTATTCTTTCTGTACGTCAAGCTTGTCGCGAGCAAAAACAATGGGCATTAGCTGATTGTATCCGCGATCGATTAGCTGAGATTGGTATTACCATTGAGGACTCTCCTCAAGGTGCACGGTGGAAAAAACGTGAAGTTTAAACAATTTCAATTCTTAAAGAATGAAGCGATAAAGAAACTAACGGCTCTTGAAGAAGAGCCGCTTCGTTTGCGCAAACGAACAATAGAGGAGTGCCTAAGTGCCGATGCAGTTATGCTAGCTTATATCGGTGATGCAGTATACTCCATGTATGTGCGCGAACGCGTAGTACAAATGAATATTACAAAAGTACAGATCTTACATACTATCGTTACTGAATTTATTTGTGCTAAATCACAGGCAAAAGTATTGCTAGAAATAGAAAATACTTTCACAGAAGATGAACAAGCTATTGCACGCCGTGCTAGAAATAGTAATGTAAACGTGCCTAAAAGTAGTACTGTTCAAGAATATCGCAGTAGTACGGCCTTTGAAGCAGTACTAGGATTTCTTTATGAAACGCGCCAAGATGAGCGCTTACAGCATATCTTGGGGCAAGCCTTTTCTATAACTCTACGAGGTATGTAGTATGGATAATTATATTGTAGGTCGCAATGCGGTTAAAGAAGCCCTTAAAAGTGGCCGTTCTATTCAACGTATTCTGGTCAGTGAAGATAAGGTAAAAACAGGGTTAGCTGATATTGTAAATCTTGCTAAATCTCAAGGTATTGAAGTTAGACCAACACCAGTTAAACAGATGAATAAGTACGATTTAGAGGTACCACATCAAGGGGTTATAGCTCTTGTATCGGCCGTTCAATTTAAAGAATTGGGCGAGGTATTACAAGAAACGACACATGAGGTTCCTTTACTCATCTTAACGGATGGGGTTGAAGACCCACATAATATGGGAGCTATCATTCGTACTGCTGAATGTGCGGGAGCTACGGCTGTACTCATTCCTAAACGACATAATGCGCCTATTAATGCTACTGTTGCAAAGACATCTGCTGGAGCTATTGAACAAATTCCACTTGTACAAATTGGCAATGTAGTGCAAACCATTAAACAACTTCAAAAACAAGGATTTTGGGTAATGGGGGCTCATATGGAAGGTGATCGTACCTTGTATGAAGCAGATATGACAATTCCTACGGTTATAGTCATTGGTAATGAAGGTAAGGGGATTAGTCGCGTTGTAAAAGAAGCTTGTGATTTCCTTGTAACAATTCCTATGTATGGAAATTTGAATTCTTTGAATGCATCTGTTGCAGCTGCAGTTCTTATGTATGAGGCGGTACGTCAACGCCAGGCGAAATAATCATGCTAAAAGATATTTTAATTGTAGACGGCTATAATGTTATTTTTGCTTGGACTCATTTGAAAAAATTGGCTCATGAGTCTTTAGAACATGCGAGAATGGAGCTTCGAGATAGATTGTTGAACTATGGTAAATTTAAGGGTTACGAAGTAATCCTTGTATTTGATGGTAAGTATACAAAATCTGGAGGTTCCATTGAATCTATTACAAGTGGATTTATCGAAGTGTATACTGAGGATGGAGAAACGGCGGATTCCTTTATTGAACGAGAGGTATTTTTACGTAAAGGCAAATATACTAATGTATATGTTGTAACCTCCGATGGGGCAGAACAGAATCAAATTCTAGGCTCTGGCGGGTTGCGCATTCCTGCTCGTGAGTTGCAAAATATGATTCGTATAGCTAAGGAAGAAGAACGACTTCAATATGCTCATGAACATAGACGTGATCAATTTTCAGTGCGTCGTAATGAAGTGGGAGGTTTATTATCTCCTGAAGTTGCTGAAAAGCTTGAGAAATTGCGTCGAGGTCATTGATAGTTGAAAATCATATACCGTTCCAGTATAATAAATATATTGGTTTTTCTCGCTCAATTGTAAGGAGGAGCTTATGAAAATGATTCATACACGCAAGTCCGATTACAATTTCAAGGAAATGACCGATGAGCAAGTTGTGGTCATAGCTCAGGAAGAGCAAAATGAGTTTGCAATCGATTATATTGTTAATAAATATAAGAACTTTGTAAGAGCTAAGGCTCGCTCCTATTTTTTGGTAGGTGCCGACCGAGAGGATATCATCCAAGAAGGGATGATTGGACTCTATAAGGCGACGCGAGATTTTAAACATGATAAATTAGCGTCTTTTAGAGCTTTTGCAGAACTTTGTATAACTAGACAAATTATTACAGCTATTAAATCGGCTACAAGACAAAAACATGCGCCTTTGAACTCCTATATATCCTTAAATAAACCGGTGTATACAGAGGACTCTGAGCGTACATTGATTGAAATGCTATCTTCAACAAAGATTACAAATCCTGAAGACCTCATTATCAGTCAAGAGGAACTAGATGATATTGAGCACAATATTGGTCATATTTTAAGTGATCTCGAATGGGAAGTCTTGGAAGGATACCTTGATGGACGTTCCTATCAAGAAATGGCTGAGGTCACAGATCGTAGTGTTAAATCTATTGATAATGCGCTACAAAGGGTAAAACGTAAATTAGAGAAGTATTTAGAACATCGTGTATTGGGCTCGCATCGAGCATCACAGGAAGGATGACAGTCGTGACAAATTTCTTAATGATTGTAGAAGTAATCGTATCTATTTTTATTAATTGTAGTAGTTGTTGCACAAAATAGCAAAAATGCAGGCATGGGCGGTGCTGTTTCTGGTGCGGCAGACTCTTCTTTTGGTGGTAAGCAACGCGGTTTAGATGCTTTCTTATCTAAATGTACGATTATATTGGGGATTATCTTTGCTGTGTTGAGCTTAGTGTTAGGGGCAATGATTAATCAATTCTAATGATGAAAGCCTGCTTTGCAGGCTTTTTCTTTTTTCATCCTAATAAGGGGGTGCAGACTTGAAGAAGAAGGTATTGGACTTTTATAAATCTATACAACCACATGCATACCATATTGAGGATGCAGCAATGGATAATCGTATTCGAGGTGGCAAAGATCTTGAAATGTTTATTCGATCTGCGAAAATGCTCGCCCGTGAAGGCGTATTAACTTCATCTCGACCAGATGTATACCGATATGAAGATCAACAGCATGAAGAATATGAAGGTATCTACAAAGGATATCGTAAATCTTATGGATTTGTTATTATGCTGGATGATGAAGATATTTATGTAGCAGAACAAAATAAAGGAACTGCTATGCATAATGATAAGGTACGTGTTCGTATTGTACCATCAGATTATACAAAACATAAACGTGAAGGCATCATCGTTGATGTTATTGAGCGTGCTAATGAAACCATAGTTGGTACTTACGACAGACAACAACACTTCGGCTTTGTTGTACCAGATGATGAACGTATTGGAACAGATATTTTTGTAGATTTAAAAGATACTTTAGATGCTCGGAGTGGAGCTAAGGTACTAGTAAAAAAATTACAAAATGGCCTGAAGGCAATAAAAACCTGAAGGAATTATAACAGAAATTTTTAGGTTATAAGGGGGATGTAGGCCCTAGACATCAACTGTATTATGGCTAATCATAAGATTCCTTTTGCATTCCCTAAAGAGGTAATTGAGGCAAGTGAGAAGATAGATACTATTGTTCATGAAGATCCGAAGCGGTGGGATCTTAGAGCCTTACAAATGGTAACTATCGATGGAGAAGATGCAAAAGATCTTGACGATGCTGTAAGTGGTCGTAAATTACCAAATGGTAATTATGAGCTAGGCGTACACATTGCGGATGTTAGTCATTATGTTACTTCAGGCCAGCCTATTGACAATGAAGCATACAAGCGGGGGACTTCAGTTTACTTAGTGGACCGCGTAGTACCAATGTTACCAGAGGTATTATCGAATGGTATTTGTAGTTTAAATGCCCACGAAGATCGCTATGCTATGACGTGTATGATGGAAATTGATGATTCAGGTACAGTTGTTAATTATCGTATTCGTCCGTCTATTATCCATGTAGGACGTCGTTGCAGCTATAAAGAAGTTTATAAAGCGTTAGAGGAAAACATTGTTCCTGACGATTTAGTAGATTTTATTCCTATGCTTCGTGACTTAGCAGAAATTTCTAAGATTTTAAATCGTATGCGTCGTCGTAGAGGGGCATTAGACTTTGATTTTCCGGAATATAAGGTATTACTTGATCTCGATGGTACACCGTTGCGTATCGTAAAACGCGATCGAACTATGGCAGAGCGGCTTATCGAAGAATGTATGCTCATTGCTAATGAGACGGTAGCTACGCATTTAAAGGATACTCAACGTACATCGGTATATCGTATTCATGAACATCCTAGTGAAGAAAAATTGGATTTATTCCAAAAGGTATTACATTATTTAGGTCAAACTCTTGTCCTTAGTGCTGATGGTGTAACACCACGAGATTTCCAAAAAATCCTTGATGTAGTGAAGGGACAAGATATTGAGCAAGTGGCTCAAATTATGACCTTACGTTCTATGCAGCAAGCGAAATATAGCATTGAAAACGTCGGCCATTTTGGGTTAGCATCCACTTGCTATACGCATTTTACATCTCCCATTAGACGTTATCCGGATTTGATGGTACATCGACTTTTAAAAGCGGATATGCACTGGAAGGGTGGATACTCTAAACGAGATGTAGATGAAGCTTTCTTAGCTGGTGCTGTGGAACATTCTTCCATACAAGAACAAGTGGCAACCGAGGCAGAACGAGAAACTACTGATCTAAAGAAGACTCAATACATGGTTCCATTTGTAGGCGAAGTTTTTGAAGGCACTATTGCGAGCATAACCTCCTTTGGCATGTTCGTAGAGTTAGAGAATGGTATCGACGGTCTCGTGCATATTAGCATGATGAACGACGATTATTATTTCTTTGACGAAGAACATTTTGTTCTTGTTGGTAAGCGGACAGGTAAAACCTATCACTTAGGTGAAAAGGTTACTGTTACACTTGTAAAAGCCGATGTAGAAAAGAAACAAATCGATTTTGTTCTTGGTGAAGTAGATAATCTGATGGCTATCCAAGAACAATTGAGTAGTGGCTCTGACTATGCTACTAGTCGTGATGGTTTTGGAAATCTAAAGGGGCGAAAGTCATCCCGAAAAAACGGTAGAAAAACTTCTAAACGAGATGATTCAATAGCTGGGCGTTCTAGATATGATGCTTTCAGTAAAAAATCTAAAAAAGGTAAATCGAGTCGCAAGAAGTCAAATAAAGCTACAAAACGTAGTCAATCTAAAAAATCTAAAAGTAAACGTAAACGATAGAGGAGAATATGGCAAAGAAATCTAGCCCATCGCTTATTGCTGACAATCGTAAGGCGCGTCATGATTTTCATATTCATGAAACCTATGAAGCTGGTATTGCTTTAACAGGAACTGAAATAAAGTCTATTCGTCAAGGTAAGCTTAATCTTAAGGACAGCTTTTGTCGTATAGATAAAGGGGAAATTTTATTGTATGGTGTACATATCAGTCCGTATGAACAAGGTAATCGTTTTAACCATGAACCGGAGCGGACACGCAAGTTATTGATGCATAAATCTGAAATCAATAAGTTACATGCTCAAGTTAAGGAAAAAGGATTTTCTTTAGTGCCGCTAAACTTTCATTTTAGTCACGGTTATGTAAAGGTTACTGTGGGTCTAGTAACTGGTAAGAAACTTTATGACAAGCGTCAAGATATGGCGGAACGTGATGCCAAGCGCGATATTGCTAAGCGAATTAAAGAGCAACAAAAATATTAAGAATTATAAGGAATCAAGTCGATATGGCTTGGTTCTTTTTGTATATTTGTTAACTATGTTATTTTTAGTGGTTGATAAAAAAATACAGTGAGAATTTATAATGTAAACAATAAGAGATGTTTGTAGTTGACATTTTCTAAGTAGAGGAGATACATTATGAATCAGAACATTCGGTACATTACAGAGGTTGCTATTTTAACTGCCATGATTACTGTATTAGGGGCTATTAAAATACCTAATGTCATTCCAGGTATAGAGTTTCAATTATCAGCCCCGTTGGCGGTAGCGATATGTGCCGTATTCGGATTTAAAAAGTATATTATAAGTGGTTGTTTATCTAGTCTAATAGGCTTAGCATTAGGTACTCAAACCATTTTAAATGTTATGATTGCTATGCAATTCCGGCTCATTGTGGGACTAATCCTTTGGATCTGCCATAATCACATGATAGGTATTATGGTTTCTGGTCCAATTGCATCTGCTTTAGCGCGATTATCTTTGTCTTTATACGTTGGTAAGGCTGCATTACCGATGATAGCTCTCGCAGTTCCAGGTATGATCTTTACAGTAATTATGGCACCAGTATTTGTGAAAGTATTCTATAAAATTCACAACCAAGTACCTCAAAGTAATGTAGTTAAAGGTAAGGTATCATAATGGACGAATTATATAGTGTGCGTATGCGCGCGGCTCAAGGTGGTCCCCATGAAAACGGGGGCCACCATATTTCTGGCGCAGAACGCATTGTGACCTTAAATCAAGTTGGATCTATTGCCCAGTCTTTAGCCGAACGAGCGCTGCATCATAGTAAGGGGACAGCTGATTTTATTAATATTACAGTGGACTTAATTCCTGCAGAAACAATTACATATATAGAATGTTTAAAGGTAAATGAACATTTGGCGAATACTGTTGCCGAGGCACATCAATTAGCTGTTGAACTTTTACAGGGCGCTGATATTAGTGAAACTGCTGTTAAACATGCTATTTTTCTATTAGAAGGTTTAGATTCATCTATGCGAGGTGCTATGTTGGTTGATGCAATTTCTGGTGAGCGCATAGATTCTGGTAACCGTGGTGTTCGCGTGAGTCATATGGACTCCTTTGACTCTGAAAAACTAGGGGAAAATGAACATATGAGAGAGGCCTTAGTATTGGCTTCTAAAGTGCAATCTGCAGAGGGGATTGTAGGTGAATTATGTTGGTCTGATGATCCTGATTACACAGTAGGCTATGTTGCTTGCAATGATATTTACCATCGAATTCCTAGCATGAAAGAATTTGGATCTAATCTAGGAGGGCGTGTATTTTTTGTTAAACCAAATACTGATGTGGACTGTGTAATCAAGTATTTGGAAAAAGCACCAGTACTTGTTCAGCGGTGATTGTATGTATAAATTCTTCCAAGAGCAATTAAATAATAAAATCAATAACCTAAATTTGCGTACATTAACGGAATATTGCCCTATAGACGCAGTACGTGTTAAAAAGAAATGATAAAGAATATTTGATGATGGCGTCAAATAATTATTTAGGTCTTACTTTTGATGAACGTGTAATAGAGGGGGCCATTAAGGGAGCTCAACAATATGGTACTGGATCAGGTGGATCGCGTCTGGTATCCGGTACATTTCCCTTGTTTACAGATCTTGAAAGAGAACTAGCAAAATTTAAGAATACAGAAAAAGCTCTCGTCTTTAATACGGGTTACATGGCAAATGTAGGTACTATTTCTGCCATAGCAGATAAAAATATGACCATTTTTAGCGATGAATTAAACCATGCTAGTATTATTGATGGTTGTAGATTGAGTAAGGCTACTGTAAAAGCCTATAGTCACTGTGATGTAGAGGAGTTAAAGTTTTTACTTAAACAAGTAGATCGTAATGCACGTAAGCTCATTGTCACAGATGGGGTCTTTAGCATGGATGGCGATATAGCCCCATTAGATAAGCTTTACGAGGTTAGCCGTGAGTATAATGCTTTACTTATGGTAGACGATGCTCATGCGACGGGGACCATTGGTAGCGGTCATGGAACGGCTGCTTATTATGGTCTCGAGAAAGAAGTGGATATTCAGCTAGGTACATTGAGCAAATCGTTAGGTTCTGTTGGCGGCTATGTAGCTGCTAATAGCACCATCATTGATTATCTTGTGAATATGAGTCGTAGCTTTATATTCTCCACTGCATTATCTCCTGCTGACATAGGGGCAGCCCTGGCTGCGTTGCATATTCTTGAGTCTGATACATCTGTATTAGGACGTTTACAAGAGAACGTAAACTATATGGCTCTTCAATTGATTGCCATGGGAATTGAAGCGACCAATGAAACTCCAATTTTCCCAATATTAATCGGAAGTAATGAAGATACACTAGCAGTATCTGATTATCTATACAATGCTGGAATTATAGGTACAGCGATACGTCCGCCTACAGTTCCTGTTGGTGAAAGTAGAATTCGTTTAACCGTTACAGCTGCTCATAATAAAGAACAAATTGATTATGTGTGCCGGACATTGGATAAAGCTATCAAAGAATTGAATTAATTTTATGATTCTATATAATAGCTTCATTTGTAGTAGTGGATAAAGTAATCTAGAAGTTATAGATTTAACTGAATTATAAAGGCTCTATATAATTGACAGCTGTATTAAATGGGCTTATAATTATGAGACCGACGCACGGGGATGTAAAGGTTTCGACAGGGGTGCGTGTGGTATAGATAGCGAGTCGGCGTTCCATGAGGCCGTTAAACGGTGGGAAAACATTTAAACGCAGAAGAAAATTTTGCATTAGCTGCATAAGCTACGTCCTCATACTTGTGCCTACCAAGTGTGAATGGACGTCAAACAGTAGGCTGGTCTAATTTAGTTGTTCATATGAATTAGGCGAGACAATATGAACTGGGGTTGTGTAGCTTGTCTGTGAGCGATAGCAACCCGAGATCTCAATCATAGACTGTGCTCGGAGAAGTCTATATGGCAACACTCTTGGACAGGGGTTCGACT